>ENA-ORSX01000070-ORSX01000070.1-human-gut-metagenome-genome-assembly--contig:-NODE-70-length-137508-cov-8.070526_pt1 | contig 137508 bp, 125 predicted proteins | sample MGYA00241904_ERZ509172 | MGnify/ENA primary metagenome ERZ509172 (study PRJEB26280, sample SAMEA2338795) | human gut metagenome | biome: human gut; feature: human-associated habitat; material: faeces... | reverse complement strand
AAAAAGCATTTGCTGTGTCAAAACCACAGATTTTGAACTCTGATCAGGGTTGTCAGTTCACAAGTCAACAATACGTTGACTTTGTAAAAGAAAATGGTATCCGTCAGAGTATGGATGGAAAAAGCCGTTGGGCTGACAACATCATGATTGAGCGTTGGTTCCGCAGCTTCAAGTATGAAGAAGCTTATCTGACACTGTATAACAACATCAAGGAAGCCAGATCTGCTATTGGACGTTATGTCCACACCTACAACTTTGAGAGATGCCATTCTGCCCTTGATTACAAAACACCTGCTGAGTGCTACTACCCGGCAATGCTTCTGCCTTATGTAGCTTAATGCATATATGGATCTGGGGAGTGTTCCACTATCCTCCCCATGTTCCTCGTTACATATCAACCATATCAGTTCATTATAAAAATCTTAGATTTTTGTCTTGACAACTGAGCCACTATATGTAAAAAAATGATAAAGTATCCGCTAAACGTTACAATAGATACTAATGTATTTGAAGCAAACAAATTCGACTTTGGTACAGATAGTACGATGAGCTTACTTGTTAAAAATGTTCAAAATGGAAAAATTAAGCTCGTACTAAGTAATATTGTAATAAGCGAAGTAGAAAAACATATATGCCTATGCGTTGACAACGTATGTGGAAAAGCAAGAAAGTTAAGAAAAGAATATTTGGATATACTTCCAGAACAGTATTTAGTTGATATTGGGATGGGGATATACGTTCAAATCCCTGATAAGAAAACTATTTATCAAAGTGCAAAAGACGTATTCGCAAAATTTTTGGAGGATTGCGAGGTTGAAAGACTTGATACAGGTAGCATAAACCTTGAAGAAATCCTAGAAGATTATTTTGCTGTTCGTCCACCTTTTGAGAATAGTGAGAAAAAGAGAAAAGAATTTCCTGATGCATTTATTGCCGAAGAGATTAGAAAACGCTTCGGTAGCAATGAGATTGTAGCAATCGTTAGCCAGGATAATGGTTTCAAAAAAGCGTGTACCAACAGTAAAAACCACTTGTTCTTTTCTTCCTTAGGAGACCTTTTTAATGCGTTGAGCAAAAATGAAGAGGAATACACAGCTGCGCTCGAGTTAATAAAGGGTAATAATGATTCTATTCTCCAGACAATTAAGAGAATGATTGATGATAGCTGTGTTGAAGTTTATGGATTATCATATGATCAAGATGGTATTGTGGATGGGCATGATTATGATGAGACATATTTAGAGCATTGCAATCTATCAGGCATGAGACTTCATACAATAGATGATATAGATGGAGATATAATCACAGCCTCCTTATTGATTCATGGAAATATGGATGTGAATTGTTATTTTGAAGATTTTGACAACGCCTCTTGGGATTACGAGGAAAAAGAATATGTTTGTGTTGAGACAAGACATATTTTTGAAAAGCATAATGTAAGATTTGCTTGTAGAATTGAACTTAATAGCAAAACGGAAGAAATAAGAGTGTTGCCTTTCAAAATTGTATTAGGAGGAGATTCAAGAAAAAGCAGAGTTGAAATTGATGATGAGCAAGAAACTTTGTACAGAGAACTTGAGGATGCTGATAGGGAAGAACTGGGATTTTTACCGTTATCAAAATATAGTGATAAGTTAGAAAATGACTTGAATGAATCGAGTATGGCGCAAGCGATGTTTAAATTGTTTGAGCAGTATAATGATATTTCATCATGTTATGAAGAATTATCAATTCTGTATGATGAAATTTGTGCCCAGGCAAAGAGCGATATGGAAGAGGATGATGCTAAAGCATTTATTACTGCCCTTTCATCAGAAAAGAGTATTCCTATTGATTTTTCTGAAAAAGATATTGACGATTTACTGGATGAAATTAGAGAATGGTTGGATTGTAAATTTGATATGGTGTCCGAGAGGATGGAGAGAAATCTACCGGACTATATTGAGTATGGGGAAAACATAACCATTTTAGGTATAAATTGTAGAGTTTATACTTTGTCCCTTGATGAACTTCATGGAACACCGGAAGCTGGTTCGGAAGAACAGATAGAAGTTTCTCTTTTATCAGATAAAGAAACACTTGCAAGAGGCTATGTCAAACTTACAGTTGGTTATCTTGACTTTGACGAAGATGGTGGAGCATCAGATGGTATTGAGGATAGCATTGATTATGAAGTAGACGATGTTTTGGATGCTCTAAAAGATTTGATCTCAGATTTAAAAGAGGAACTTGTTAATGAACAGGAACTTGCGAACTCTATCGAAAATTGCTTGAAGCAGTAAAACGGGTAATTAATCTGAATTATGAATCAGAAAGATGTGATGTTAGCATATCAAACATTATTGATTGGGATAATCTTGGCTGACCAAGTCTACTCCAGTAAGGAGAAACGATTGGCTTTCTGCGAGGGCAAAAGATTACGTCTATAGGTAGAAGGGAGTAAAAAAAGACTTTGGATCAATCCAGTAATAAAATTGCACTTTGAAATTTTAGTCAATTGTATTTTATGCGAATAAGAAAATTCAGTTTTCGTACAGTGATAACAAGAAAAATTGATATTTTATCTATGTAAGGAAAGCTACAAATTATAGTTTATAGAAAAGAAATATGTTATTACTCCAGCCCCTTTTTGAAATATACCATAAGGATTTTAAGACATGGGAGGTGGTATTATGGCAACGTGGAACCCCTGGCATGGCTGCAAGAAAATAAGTCCCGGGTGCCTGAACTGCTATGTATACCGTAGAGACGCTGAATTTGGGAAATACAGCAACATCATAGCCAGAACATCCAGCTTTGATCTGCCTGTTAGACGAGATCGAAAGGGTATGTATAAATTACTACCGGACGGGGAATCTGTATACACTTGCATGACCTCGGATTTCTTTGTGGAAGAAGCGGATGAATGGCGGCCTGAAGCTTGGAAGATGATCCAGGCGAGAGGCGACCTTCATTTTATGATTATTACAAAACGGATCCACCGATTCCAGATTGGACTTCCAAAAGACTGGGGAGAGGGATATGATAATGTAACAATATGCTGTACCTGTGAGAATCAGAATAGGGCCGACTATCGGCTCCCTATTTTTCTGAATCTGCCAATCAGACATCGGACGCTGATCCATGAACCAATACTGGAACGGATCGAGATTCGCAGGTATCTGGAAACTGGGTTGATTGAACAGGTCACCTGCGGCGGGGAGTCTGGACCAGAGGCCAGGATTTGTGATTATGCATGGATCTTAGATACCATGCAGCAATGTGTGGAGCATAATGTTCCTTTCTGGTTCAAGCAGACGGGCGCTAAATTCAAAAAAGGAAGCAGAGTTTATCATATTAAGCGGAAAGACCAGATGAGTCAGGCGGAAAAGGCTGGGGTGAATTACCGGTTTGGAAGTAATATGTTTAATCAGGATAGATAGGCTTGCATAAATTTATGAGATCATCAAGAATAGTCGTACATAATGAAAGTGACCAGCACGGGTGTAATTCAACTTGTCTGGTCATTTTTGTTAGGAAGAAGTTAGAGGACTGTTATGGCAAAGCGTTTGTCAGCAAACGTTTTTTGTCTTAATAGCCCTTATTTTTATGTTTGCATATAATGAGGCAGGTAATATTTAGAAAGACGGCAGTGGAAAATGGTAAGGATGTGTGTCCTTTTCTAATTAAGAAACAAATGGGGCTTACAGCCAAAACAGTAAAGCTAGAGATAAGGAGGCGATACAATGAATTTTTTAAGGGCAGAGTTAAAAAAGATACTTGATATGACTCAATACCGAGAGGAGGCGACATATATTGGAAGCTGTGGTTATGTGAGGGTAAATGAGGATGTCCGTATGCGTCTGGAGTTTTTCGGATCCGCTGCTACAACATACAACGGAATCGTTATGACAATGATTAACCGAAAGGAAGGTACGATTGATACCAATGCATTGAAATTCCAGGATATTTGGGGCAAGAAAGCAGTCAGCAATCCAAATTTTAAGGAGGGTATTGTCCCGCATATTTGGGAAAACAAAGGGAAAGCGTGGTATGTCTATAAGCCGAATCATAAGGATTATCAGATATTGGCGGCTGAAATCAGCCAATATGTTGGACTGTTTCAGGAGGCTGAAATGACTCAGGGACCGCAAATGAACATGTGAATTTGGGACTGGATGAGGTTGTGCTGCAGAGGAGGTGACGGTGTTCATTGCATAATAGAAGAGCGTAGATTGCTATGACGGGGAGATGCTGATGGGAATCAGTGTCTTTTTTCTTTCTCTTGCAAGAGAGTAAAAAAAGAAGGAGGCAGAGTTCCGGCCGGGAAAAGATATCTGACTCTTTTTTGAATGGATTTAGAGCAGAAAGCGATAGAAAGAGTGATGATGGCGTCCGAAATGTCCCTGCGACTATATGGACGCCCTTTGGTTGTAACAGACAGTGGAGGAAAAGACAGCGCGGGCTGTAGGTCAATTGTGAGACGTGCCGGGATACCATTTGAGATTCATCATAACCTGACAACAGCAGATGCACCTCAGACCATTTACTATGTGAGAGATATTTTCCGTAGGTTAGAACTGGAGTTGATTACCTGCTGTGTGAATTATCCGATATACAAGGGCCAGAGAGTTACCATGTGGTCGCTGATTCCCATGAAAAAGTTTCCGCCAACGAGACTGCAGAGATATTGCTGTCAAATTTGTAAAGAAAACTCCTGCCGTGACCGGTTCATTACCACCGGTGTGAGATGGGCAGAGAGTGTGAAGCGGAAGAATAACCGGGGTGTTTTTGAAAACTTTGTCTCGGATCCCAGTAAGAAGATTATCCTGAATAATGACAATGATGAGCAGCGTATGTTGTTTGAGAGTTGCACGTTAAAGGGGAAAAGAATCTGCAATCCGATTGTGGACTGGCGGGATTCGGATGTGTGGGAATATATACGCAGCGAGCGCCTGGAGATTAATCCGCTTTATGATATGGGATTCTACCGGGTTGGATGTTTAGGATGCCCTATGGCAGGAAAGAACCGCTGGACAGAGTTTCGGTTATTTCCAACATACCAGAGGGCATATATAAGATCCTTTGGGAAGATGTTGGACGTTATCCATGCTGGTGGAGGCAAGACGAAGTGGAAGACAGCGGAGGATGTTTTTTCGTGGTGGATGGAGGAAGAGACCATTGAGGGGCAGATAAGTTTGTTTGATATACCGGAGTGGATAGCAGTAAATGAAAGGGAGTTTTTATAGCAGAATGTTGTCAAATATTTGTTATTATTCGAGGGGGCCATGACAACATCATGGGAGAGAAATATCAAAATTAACAAGATATTTTCCCCAATACGGACTAGCTAATGAGGGGAGCAGGTTATGTAAAAAGCGGGAATGGATGGTTGTATAAAGGTACTAAGATAGAAATTAGGATTTAGTATTAACATAAACGAATAAAAATGAGTTGACGTTATAAAATTATTGTTATATACTACAAAGAACATATGTTCTAATGAGTTTTGCTGGCATTTTGTGGTAAACCTACATTTTTAATGGTATAATAAACTAAAATACTGTGGGTGAGGTGATAATACTTGGATACACTTATGCCAGTTGTGACAGATAAAAGTGGAATATATAGTCTAGGTGGATTTGCGTATCAAATTAAAGTCTTTGTATGTTATGCATTGATTTTAGAAGAGGGTATGCAGGCCGGATTTGAGACGTTGGAGGACGTGACTATCCGAAAATTGGTTCCAGAGAATATTGATGAAAACGAAGATAAATTCAGGAGTTTGTTCGTATCCCCAAGTGGAATAAGTGCTATACAGGTAAAAAGAACAGCAGTGGATAAATCAACTGCAAAACAAACTTTATTGAATTGGATACTGTTAGAGGGAACTAAGTCAGATATAGTAAGTAAAATTTATGAGTTGCAAGAAGATTCCTTGTGAGTGGAGGCAGTAAAATGATTAGTCCAGATTTGCCGATTACCAAATCTACAGAAGATATCTTAAATAGAGGATCATTCGCAAGAAGTCTTGCGAAGACATTATCTCAGTACTCTCGTTCATCTTCATTTTCTATTGGCCTATATGGAGAATGGGGAAGCGGGAAAACTTCCCTGCTAAATATGATACTTGAAAACATAGAAGATATTGATAACAATGCCATAATTCTGAGATTTAACCCATGGTTATGTTCTGATCCCCAACAACTCATTACTCAGTTCTTCAAACAAATGGCTAATTCAATAAAGTTGAAGCGACCAACAGCAGAGCAGGCTTGGGAATTAATTGACCAATATGCAGACATATTTGAGATGGCAAGTCTTGTTCCTGGTGCAGGTAATATTCTTGCTGCGGTTGGTAAAACTTTGGCTAAAAGGGCAGAAAAACGAGTTGGACAAGAAACTGGAAATTTGCAAAAAAGCAAAGACCAGATCATCAACAAGCTGATGGAAGAGAAGTTAAAAATTATTGTTTCTATAGATGATATTGATCGGCTTTCTGAAGAAGAAATCATTGCGGTATTTCAGCTTGTTAAAGCATTGGGGGATTTTCCCAATACTATTTACATCTTAGCTTTTGATTATGATGTTGTGGTCCGGGCACTTGGTAAAATACAACATGGAGATGGTAAGGAATACCTGGAAAAAGTTATTCAGGTACCTTTTGAAATTCCTGCTCCAAGTATGGAAAATATCCATAATGCTTTCTTTTCTAAACTTAATGCTGTTCTCGGAGATATTCGGGAAGAACGATGGGATAAGACAACGTGGGCAGAACTCTTTCAATTTGGGTTAAAAAAATATATTAAGTCCATTAGAGATGTGATCCGCTTTACAAATGTTTTTTTATTGAGGTATGAGCTTTTGAAAGATGAGACAGACCCGGTTGATGTGCTTGGACTTACTTGTTTGCAAGTATTTGAACCATCTGTCTATTCCAAATTACCTAATTATAAAGATATATTATGTGGGACAAGTTATAGCTACTCATACGAGCAGCAAAAGGAAGAGGAAGAAAAAACAAAAAAAATAGTTTCTTCACTGCTTTCCAATAAAGGGATTGTTACAAATTTGGAAGCTGTAAATAATATACTTGGCATTCTGTTTCCAAGGATAAAAACGGCTGTTGGTATATCATATGGTATTGGAAGAGATTATGCACGTAGAGATTATTTGATAAACAATAAGATTGCAGTTCCTGAATGTTTTGACAGGTATTTTGCGCTGGTTCTTGAAACTGACGCTATTTCTACAGCCATGATTAAGCGGCTGATTTATGAATCGGATGAGACAGATTTAAGTGAAGGTATAATGCAACTTTATCAAGATGGAAAGATCATACGTCTGCTTGAGGAAATAGAGGCGTATGTCAACAGTAGCGGATCTTCAACGACTATTTCTGTAGAAAGAGCATCCTTGATAATCAAAGAGCTTGCTCGCAAGTGGGGGTATTTTGAAGTTGATGATAGTGGCTTTTTCTCTGTACCGTTTGCATGGAGGCTGCTTTTTTGTGTTGATCCATTATTGAAGGTAATGGATTCTACCACACGTTTTTCTTGTATTCATTCAATTTTTGAAGATAAAGGTGTTCAACCTTCAACACTGGCATTGTTATTAAATGATTTTGAAACTCAACATGGTCGTTATACAGAAAAGACTATGAGCGGAGATGATGCAATGTTTTCGTTGGAAGAGGTCTTGAAGTTAGAACAAATTTTTAAAATTCGCGCGGTAGAAGCACTTGATTCTGGAGACGCACTAAGACAATATCAAGGCTTGAATTTCTTATGGATGTTGGGGCAAATAGATGCTGAGCTTGTTGCAAACAAAAAGAAATCAATTATTGCAGATAATGTTTCACTCATAAAAATCATCAGTTATTGCACTTCACGTGGGACTGTGATAGCTAGAACGGGTTTAAAGATGCGTGATGTAAATCGAAACGCTGTGGAAGAATTTATAGATGTAGATGAGGCTTATCGGCGTGTTAAAGCATTTGTTGCTACCAGTCAATTTTATCTGCTCCCTAAGGACGATCAAATGAACGCGATAGCATTTATACTTATAATAGAGCGAACTGGATCTGAATCTATTTTGGAGGATGGTATAGCAGAGGATTCTGTTATAAGAGTGTTAGATCAATTGGAAAATCAAAAACAGACGGATAGGCAAAATTAATTTTGATAATTGGGAAGGGGGAGCCTATAGTGGAAAGGAAAATCTGAGATACCGATACACAGCTCTGCCGCTAAGTATTTAACTTATGTAGCATCAGTAGGAAGTAGCAGTGATAGTTTTGAAATGCGCTATGAGGATGAAAATATCTGGCTGATGCAAAAAATGCTTGCAACTTTATATGATGTGGATGTGCGCACAATCAATGAACATATTAAAAAAAATATATACAGATGATGAACTGACGCGGGAGTCAACTATCCGGAAATTCCGGATAGTTCAAACAGAAGGTTTGCGGCAGGTGAACCGGGAAGTGATTCACTATAACCTGCAAATGATAATTGCAGTTGGATTCAAGGTGAACAACGACCGTGCCGTAAGATTCCGCAAATGGACTGGTCAGATTGTCAAGGATTATACAATTCAGGGCTGGACGATGGACAAAGAGCGCCTGAAAAAAGGCCATATGTTCACTGATGAATATTTTGAACGTCAGCTGGAAAATATTCGTGAGATACGACTATCTGAGCGCAAGTTTTATCAAAAAGGTTACGGATTTCTATGCTACAGCGTTTGATTGCGATAAAGATGCCAAGACTACCCGGCAGTTTTTTAAAATGGTACAGAACAAGATGCATTGGGCCGTACATCGGCATACAGCAGCGGAATTGATTGTAGAGCGTGCAAATGCTGAAAAAGAACATATGGGTTTGACAACATGGGAATCAGCGCCGGATGGGAAGATCGTCAAAGCTGATGTTAGTGTTGCTAAGATCTACCTGAGCGAAAAGAAAATGTCCTATTTGGAAAGAATCGTTTCACTGTATCTTGACTATGCGGAGTTACAGGCGGAACGAAGAATACCGATGAGTATGGAGGACTGGGCCAAGCGTCTTGACGGATTTCTGGAGTTTAATGGGAACGAATTACTTATGGGACCGGGAAAAGTCAGTGCAGAACAGGCCAAGCTTCATGCAGAGACAGAGTATGAAAAATATCGTATTGTTCAGGATCAATTATTTATGTCAGATTACGATAGGTATTTGTTAGAATTAGAATATCAAGCAGAGCAAAGTGATGAGTAAAGTTGATTGTATCGTTTCCGCTTGGGGAGAATTACGCTCTCCCGCCATCATTATTATCCACTCAACAAATGTCGAGACCTGCTGCTTATTGGCTAAAGCATAAAATTTGAAGCTTAAAATATGCAATTATAATGTCGCAATAATATTTGAAAGACAGCCATATTAAAAGTTTAAAGTCTGTTGATTGTATAGTCAAATATTTACGGTTCTGTATGAATGGAGCTCAAATATGCAAGATGGAAAAAAACATAGATTAAGTCAGCTAATGGTAAATGAACTGCTCGATGATATTGATTCACAGTTTAAAGATATGTCGGTTTTGCAAAAAGAGGGAAAAAAGCAAGAAGCAGAAGTTATGTGGGCTGATTTAAAGTGTATGCTTTCGAATTATAGACATGATTTTTCATTCGAAAAAAATCGACATGAGAATTTTGTTAAAACCTGTCTTCCTGCACCGGGCTGTATATTGGCTGAAAATGAGAAGATTATACTCAGAGCATTTTCTGATAGGGATTATGATGATTACATGGGTGTAGCTTATGAATGTTTCTGTATGAAATATGCTTTTAAAGAGCGGGAGTTCGTAAAGGAGTTTTGGGAATCCTGTTTTGAGGATATCTCAGCATATTATGCAATCATTAAAAAGAATACTAAAGAATTTTTAGGTTATTGCGCTATTAAAGATTTGACGGCGCTATATTGGGAAGTGGCAATCGAGTTGTTCGAAAAATATAGATACCATGGTTATGGGTATGAGGCCCTTTCTCTTATGTTTGATAAATTGTATGTTTTGACAGGAAAAAAGGTGTTTCGCAGCAGAGTTGATTCAGATAATTATCCTTCTCAGGCATTAATGAAAAAATTAGGAGCAATGCCAAACGGGGTGAGTGAAATTCTTTTGCATGGAGAGACGCTTGAAAAATTTGTAAAAGATAACTTGAATTTGATTGATGATAATTTAAGGGTGTTAGCTCATGAATTTTGCGTCGAGCCTGAGATGCTGTTGGGACGAGTATTGGAATATCGAATTGAGTGGTCCGATAAGTAAAGTTAGATATACAGATGATATACGCAAAGCATCCAAAATTACATGTAAGATGGCAGGAGAATATTTAGGTATATCTTTGATGGCGGTTAGTATTGATATGAGAAACAACCTTTTATCAATAGGATATGCGCTTCATAATGAAGAACGGGACTAATCATATTCAGTAAGTTGGAGTTATCACATTATCGGGGAATGTTTGATAGCATATAAATACGGAAAACTACAGAGGGTCAGGTTCAAGATATAGAGAAAAATCTGCAAACAATTATTGAGCAATTTCAGGAAATGAAGAATTACCTGGTTTTTATATTAAGCGAAGACGCAAAATAGGAGACATTGATTTGTTTGAATATGCGTTTTCGCTTTTTGCTATTGTACAAAAGAAGGAAATGTAGATAGTAGTGCAGGTTACAATAAAAATTAATCGACAGAAATTGTATGATGAAATATGGGAGATATCTGCCTTCGGTGTAGCAAAGCAATATGGATTAAATTATGCAAAGGTTGTAGAGCGTGCTAAAGTGTTAAATGTATAAAGCGATTCGCATCCACCTGCCCTTTTCATTCATTACATAATCATACCCCATTCGTGAATTGGGCTTTACATAGAATTCCTCTTTATGATAAAACTATAAAGTGGTAAATACTTAACTTTTTGTCAGGAGGTATCGTTATGCTGTCTATTGGTATTTGTGATGATGATATCCACATGCTTACTTACTTAGAAAAATTATGTCAGAAGATTCTGCCTGAATGTAAAGTTACAAGCTATCAGGCAGGCAGTGAGCTTTTAAAGAGCCAGGCAGCTTTTGATATTATTCTAATGGATATTAAGATGGAGGGGGAAGATGGGCTGGAGACAGTCCGGAAATTACGTGACAATCCCGTTACTGATTTTTCACGCAGTCCGGCAGTTATTTTTATTACCTCTTATGATGAATATGTATTTGAGGCTCTTGACCTTTTTGCTTTTCAGTACCTTCTAAAGCCTTTAGACGAAAATAAATTTGAAAGGACACTCCTGACGGCTGTTTCAGAGTGTTCCAGGCAGACAGAAGAAGCTCTGACCTTCCATACGAAATCTTGTCATTTCCGGATTATTCCCAGTCGGATTTTATATGTAGAGAGTAACCTTAGAAAGGTCATCATTCATACAGAAAAAGAAGCTGTAGAAATATATGCAACGATGGCTGAGCTAGAACAGCGTCTTGACAGCCGGTTTTACCGATGCCACCGCGGATATCTGGTAAACTTTGAGAAGGTGGTGAAATATGACAGGAAAAACATTGTGCTGTCAGATGGTACGAATCTTATTTTAGCGAAAAACAGATACACAGAATTTGTTGACGCATACCTCCATTTTTTAAAGAGAGGTTCTTGACAAGCGTCAAGTGAGAAGAAAAGGGACTGTAAATAAGTCCCTTTCTTGAATTCTAAAGTTCAAACAGTAATTTGATTTTATTATGTTACAAACATGATACATTTCTCTGTTAACCTATACCTTTACTCGAGGAACAAGTCCATATGCAGCATTGAGTTCCGGTGTGTTGTAAAGAGTATATATTAATAATTTTACTGTGAGGTGAGATGTGCTATGAAAATTCTGATTGTAGAAGACGAAGAAATGATTGCAGATATCATATCGGCCGGGCTTACCAGAACGGGGTACCAGTGTGAATGTGTTTATGATGGCGCCGAGGCGGCCGGGCTTTTGGAGGAGAAGCGGTATGATTTGATTCTCCTCGATATCATGCTGCCGGGGGCAGATGGTTATGAACTGATGGAATATATCAAAAACTACAATACTCCTGTGATTTTCATTACGGCAAGGACCAGGCTGGAAGATAAGGTGAGGGGATTTAAGCTGGGAGCAGATGACTATATCACCAAACCGTTTGAGCTGGCAGAGCTGACGGCCCGCGTGGAAGCTGTTCTGAGAAGGTATGGTAAAAGCCGGGATAAGATTGCTGTTGCAGGAATAGAGGTTGATATGGAGTCAAAGACGGTCGAAAAAGACGGCCGCCCGGTGGAACTCACAGCTAAGGAGTATGATCTGCTTCTGCTGTTTCTCAGAAACCGGAATATTGCCCTTTACAGGGAGCGCATTTATGAGGAAGTGTGGGGCGGGGAGTTCGATCCGGACAGCCGGACGGTGGATATCCATGTGCAGCGCCTGAAACGGAAGATGGGGCTGGAGCATTCGATTGTATCTGTCAGAAATGTGGGCTACAGGCTGGAGGTGTCAGAGACGTGAAATTATGGCAGAGATTCTGTCTGTGGCCGCTTTCCTTTTTCCTTGTGATATTTCTTGGGACCGGTGTTTTGCTGATTGAACAGAATACGCGGCAGGTATTTGAACTGAACCTGAACCAGCTCTCAGAAGAACAAAAAAGTATCACGGAGGGTTTAAACTGGTATATTTATACCAGCAGCGTCCGCGATTCGAGGCGGGGGATTGGAAAGACAAATGAATATATCCGGGAATATATGGAAAACCGGCCCAGAGTCCGGGGGATGTATTATCTGATTACAGAGGCTGGTGAAAATGCGCAGGAGGTATACTCCAATCTTGATTTGGAGCTGTCGGTTATGCCGCCCCAAGAAGTGACCTACACTCCGCAGTATAAGATTCTGCAATATGGAGAGAAACAGTTTCTGCGTCTTTCCAGCCTGTTTACGTTACCATATCAGACATATGGAGCTGCCTGTTTTATGGATATTACAGACTTTGTGCAGAATCGCAGACGGCAGTACCGGTACTTTTTTGGCCTCTTTTTTGTAACAGCCGCCGTGTTGGCTGTGGGAATGTATGGGATATCCAGACATTTGACAAAATCTGTGCGCCTTCTGACCGAATCAATCAGAAAAATTGGCAGCGGTAATTATACGGAGCTTGTGGAAGTGTGGGGAAACGATGAAATCAGTGAATTGGCGGCGCGTTATAATGAAATGGCGCAGGCCGTCGAAGACAAAATATCCGCATTAGAAAAGACAACAGAGGAACAAAGGCGTTTCATTGATAATTTCTCACATGAACTTCGAACTCCCCTGACAGCGGTGGTAGGATACGCTGATTTGCTGCGCTCCGCTATTCTCGATCAGGACGCATCGCAGCAACTGGGGGAGCGTATTTTTAAACAGGGAAAACGGATTGAAAAATTGTCTGAACTAATGCTTCAACTCGTATTTTTAGAACATCACAGCTTTGAGCTGGTTCCCTGTGATTTACGGGAGGTGGTGATGGAGGCGGAAACCATTCTGCAGCCATCGGTTCAAAAGGCACAGATGAAACTGGTCGTACAGGTTCCTGAGGGGCCGGTTATGATACGGGCAGAGAGAGAACTTCTGTTAAACCTACTCGGGAACCTGACGGATAATGCAAGGAAAGCGTCAAACGTGGGGGATACCATACAGATTTCTATACGGCGAGAGGCAGGGGAGGCGATGATAGAGATTGAGGACGAAGGGGAAGGAATCCCAGAGGGAGAACAGGACAAAGTGTTTGAAACTTTTTACATGGCAGATAAGGTTAGGAGCAGAAGAAATGACGGAGTAGGGCTGGGACTTTCCATCTGTTCGGATATCGTAAAGATTCATCATGCCAGACTGGAACTTGTAAGCAGAGTAAAGGTGGGAACGAAATTTACAATCATATTTCCGATGTTACAATCATGATACAATTCCCGGCTAAGATAAGTGCATACCGGTCACCTGGTAAATATAATAAAAATGAGGAGATTGTAATGGGAAACAGAAGAAACATGAAAAAAGTCACAGGCATCTTATGCGCGGGAGTGCTTATACTTAGCTTGTCAGGTTGTGGGAGCGCATATGCAAATGAAGCGGGAAGGCAGTCAGTGGCAGCTACTGCCGGCGGGGATATACTGAAAACTTCAGTAAATGCGAAGGAAAACGGAAAGCCTCAATCGGATGCTGCCTTTGTTGAACTGGCAAAAGATGCCCTGGAGAACTATTTTGGGGTTCATATGACGGATACAACAGGATATTCTGTCAGTGTACAGTATATGGACGCAATGCCGGAATACGAGGCAGAGCAGCAGACTGTCGTTACATTCCTTCCGGAGGAGCTTAACTTTGATGAAATCTCGGCAGACACTGTGATTGATATGGAAAATACCGAGACAAAACCGATGTATGATGTATCCTTTCATGCGGAGGGAGAGGTGAAAGGAATCCATTTAAGTTATGTGGATTGGGAAAAAAGTGAAATGCCGATTACTGCACAGTCCGCAGAAGAGACAGCAAGACAATTCGTGATATCCCATCAGCTGGCAGCAAAAGACAGCTTAAAGGTTCTCGGCAGTGCAGCAGCTTCATCCGATACCATAGCAGTGGTAATCCAGCATAAGGAAGGACGCGCCCTCTTGATTGGAGTGGATTCACTGGCTGGGAAAGTAAGATATTTTGAAGATATGACTGAAAAGAGCGCAGTAAAGTCAATCACGCCATTTGAAGAGGGAAAAGGCTTGGGCTGATTAGGGTTATGATATAAAACGGCATCTTATCCGCCAAGGAAGTAGGTGCCGTCTTTGATTGTGACATTCTGATGATATTTTCATGCTATGATAGGGAAACTGGAATGCAGAGTATTTGCTATGAATAAGGCGGGGAAATGTAATGAAAAGGAAAAAAAGGGAGTGGTTGGGGTGGAGGGGGGAGGGTGGCATTGACGCGGTCGTGGCTTCCTATAATTTCAAACACATGAATGTGCAGGAACATAAAAAGGCAGCGGATTATAATAATTGAGGAAACCAGAATTTATTGGAAAGATGTCAGGCTGGAAGGGAAAGCGAGGGATATATGGAACGGAATGAGAAAGAAAGTTTAAATGTCAATAATTTTGGTCATTATATGTTGGATTTTATATCAGACAGAGTAAAAATTTCCGGTCAAAGCAATTCTGATAAATGGAGTCTGCTTTTTCAAAAAATTGAAGAGTGGAAGAAGCAATATTTTATATCTTCAGAATCGGTTGAAATCTTTGGTGTGAATGGCTGGTATGTGGATTTAGAATTCAGCCGTTTCCGGCACATGGACCTTACCGTATTTCAAAAGCAGGACTATGTGACAATCCTGTTGCTGATTGACTTATTAAATTCCTGTGCCGAAGATGCAATGGAATATAAATGTATAGAAGATACGGAATTTGAATCGTACTTTCATACTGGTTACGATTATCAGGCTAAGGAGTGTGCAGTGTTATCCAATGTGGAGTTCTGCGATGAATTACAGCGTTTGTATGACCGCTCTTTTGAACGGTTCCAGTATTATGAATATGAGTCGGTAAGCAAGAATCCAAAAGTGATTGAAAAACTGAAAAAGCAGTATCCGGTTTTACAGAGCTATCTGGACTTTTATGGGAATAATTTAAAAGAGAGCAGCAAAATAATCAGGATAAATTCTTTTGGACAAGATGAAACGGTGTGGTATATAGCAGCGATTGATCCTACGGTATTTTTGATATCTGTGAGGGAAATCATTTAATCGCGTAGGAGTTCTTTTGGCTGCCAGCACGGATCATGATGTTACTTCGATATCATTGATATGACGGAGGTCTCAGATGAACTGGTCAGTCTCCAAAGATGGACAGAAATCTATCTGGGCGGGCTGAAAATATGGCCGGATAATGATTCGGGCAGTAAGAACCTGCGGCATAGTTGTAATGAATGGGCTATGAAAATGCCATGAAAAGACCAACGCCATTTTCTGTCAGGCAGTATAATTATATTGAGAATTTTTTGAATTTTATGGGGAATTATCGTGAAGTTTTATCAGCCATCTGGGAAAATTTCCGGGTGGTTTTATTTGTAATTTTTGGTCTGCGCGGTGGGAATTGTTCCATTGTTTGCTTATGGTTATACGCTGGCTGCGGGATATGTCATTCGCCCAAAGTTAAGAATCGCAGCATTTATCAAGGTTTACCTTACAATTGTAAAAAGACAGCTAAACAAGACCGAGAAGGAAGAATTCATTATTCTGAAGAGGAGTTGATCCGGTATATGGCGGTCAGTCCTATGATGGGACGCAGGCTGTTTCCATATGCAGAGAATGGTGAACATCAGATCCTTTTAGGCAATAGAAGGGAAAACCGGGGCTTTTCTGTGGAAAAACTCCGGTCCGTTATACAGGGGGTCATGTCAATGGCGTTGCTTGTTCTCATGTATACTCAGTTGGACGGACGATTTTGTTAAAGAGTACCTATGCTGGTATTTTATTTTTATGGCGGAAGCGTTTTTTTTACCAGATTAAAAATGGTGTGTTGGAATAGAGAGGTAATTTATGGATTTATTAGAGAAAAAGATAGAAAAGCTGGAACAGACGACAGACGGTGTCGCTGCGTGCAATACAATCCTTTATCTTGTGAAAAGAATCAATGAACAAAACAGAGACCAGGTTATAGCGGCGCTTATGCGGTATGGTGACAACGGTTTGGTTGAGTTTCATCGTGGGTTTGCGGTGGGTAAGGTTGTTGAGTTGATGGATAAGCCGGATTCCGCTTACAGTGACTTTTTCATGTCCTGTATCCAGTCAGGGGACAGCAGTAAGGCATACTGGGGAATCGAGGGATACGTGAAAGCAGTCGGTAAAGCCGCCTGTAAAGCGCTGATCCCATTTGTATTCCTTCATGACTTCCCGTTGGAATGCAAAGCAAACATTATCATGCAGTTGTCGAAGGTAACCAATAACACATTTGAACAGGGAAAACCTATGGATCCGGGATTTTGGAAAGAAAGTGACATTGATTATGGAGCCATCCGGCAATGGGCTGAACAGGGATTCCCCTGCGGGAAGGGTTTCGCAGAGCCAGTCCGCCATATTTGTCTGGATTCCCCGGAAACAGCCTCAGAAAAGGTTTATTCAAAAATTGATAAAAAGCTGAAGCAGAAACGGGAGAAAAAACAAAATCTGGCTAATCCAACGAATTGGCTGGTTCAGGCGGAGCCGTCCGATATGGAACAGATTGATCAGAGATGGCATTTACCGGCGGACTACAGGGATTTTCTGCTCAAAGCTTCGCCTGTTATAGCAGATTTAAAGATGAAGGGATATGGTTCCATTACTCTATATGGAGCCCATAATCTCATCAAATGTCAGGACGGTTACCGTTATAATCCGATTGAAAAAAGGAACATTGATTCCTGGAATAAAGATTATCTTGTGATTGCGGACCGGAGTGCTGATCCGTTTTGCATTGATCTTTCCATGGAAGAATCACCTGTCTATTTTGGGCTTCATGGCATGGGCCAGTGGGAGTTTTCAGAAGCATTCGGGAATTTCATGGATTTTTTGAAGCACATCATGGTAGTGGGAAAATGATTATGAGGCAGAGGTATCTGATACCATGTCTGAGAAGTTTATAAAGTATAAATATATCACAGCAGCAGGAGGAAAAGAAAATGGCAGGAACAGGAGTTATAGGTATTTTAATTACATTTGTGGGAGGCCCTATCCTTATTGCCGTGCTGGCAGCGGAAGTGAATCACTGAATATTATAAAAAATGTTATCTATATTGTCGGTGTCTTTATTGGCTCCATCTGTCTATGGGTCAGCTTTGACTGGTCGGAGCTGACGATTTGAATGTTTCTTATATTCTGTTTTGCCTTCTCTGTAATAATCGGTGGCTGGCTGGACCGATACGAAAGAAAAGGCAGGAGGAGACTCCGAAAACGGAGATTTGAGGAAGCAGCTCTGTATTTTTGCAGAAGTTATGAGTACTATGAAGATCATGCCTGGGCAGAAAAATGGCGGCGTTGGCTTTGGCCTTTTTGCCGGAAAGGTGCAGGACGGAAATTTCCAGGAGTTCCAAAGGGAAAATGAAGAACAATATTGAGGAGAAAAACCATGTATTTAATTTTATTTTTATGTGTTACATTAGCAATAGCACTCGTTTTAATTAAGGCAACGGAAAAGAAAACAAAGAGAAAATACGAAGAGTTTCTTCAGGCAGTGAGAGAAGGTTCTGAAGCAGCGGTCCCGGAAACCGTTGGATTTGAAATTGTGATGGGCCAGGGGGCAAAAGATGCAATATCAACGGTGAAAGGTTATGACCGAATACAGACTGGTTATGCCTCTCTGCCAAATTTTATTGTCCGTTACAGGGAAAATGAGATGTATATTATGGCGGTGCCTTGTCCTTCTAAGACAGAGATGGAGGTGGACCGGGAATTTATTTTACATATTACAACGGAGATGCTAAAGGAAGTGAAGCTGGGAGCCATGGGGAAAGTCTCTTTTTATTTTAAAGACAGCAACCGTTTTTTTACAATGACAGCTACAGAGTATGCAATTCCACTCATGATGCAGCCCGAGGACAACAAAAAGTTTAAGTCCTATATAAAGGAATTTGCAAAGAGAGTGAATGGTTAGTGAGGAGGAAGCACCCATGAAAGATTTTGAATTACTCATTGGAGAGGAAATCATAAAGGAAACAGGTGGAGATTGCTGGGAGACTCCCGGCTCTTTAAAAAAACAGGTTCCAGGAAAGTACATATTTACCAATCGGCGTATCATTTTTGTCGGGAATGGTGTGATTGAAAAGCTGCGAGTCAAGTTTGAAATTCCGTATTCTGAAATTCAATCGGTGACGCCCTACCGAGTCGTGTTTTTCAGTACGGGTATATTCATCCAGATGAAAAATGGAGATAGTTACCGCCTCTCACTGAGAAAGAGAGAGCTGTATATTTCCATGATTCGGAACTATATGGAAGGGACGGTTCAGGATGGAATTATTTAAAACAACAGGTGTACTTGATGAAATGGTATTGAAGGAGGTAGCGAAAAAGGGAATTTTAAAATCAGAAAAAGGAGCAGCAATTTCTTGTTTCCTGCTCTGCCTCGTATTCAGTGCTGCAGGATATTCTGCGCTTGCAGCTGTTTTCTTTTCCTTCGGTTTATTTCTTGTATTATGGCAGCTCTTTCTATTTAAGAGAATAACCATAAAAAATAATTTATGCGTTATGCAGGAGTTTAACGGAGTTACAGAATATCAGTATACCACCTGGTTTGATGAAGAGGGAGTTGTGGTACTGAATTTAACCAGTCATGCGGAAGGGAAATTGAAGTATACCAGTTTAAAACGTATTTTTGAAACCGATCATATTTTTGTTTTACAGACAAAGAATAAGCAGTTTGTACCAATTTTTAAAAGCGGGTTGAGTGCGGATGAAGTGGAGGAGCTGACTGTATTTTTGAAAACGCAGAATAAAAAAATCAAAATTGACCGTTTGAAAAAGCGCAACCATACGGGGACACACTAAAATCAGCGGGAATGTGAAAAGGGGGAACCGTTTGATTCGGATGTATCCAAAGAATATATGCGGCTGTACGAAGCCGGATGTTTATCAGCGGAAGAATTGGACAATATCCGATGCAACGGTTTGGCAACCAGATAGTAAAGGAATGAACCAATGAATCACGGTTTGAAAAATTATATTGTATTTTGGCTTAGCCAGGCATTGTCCCAGCTTGGCAGTGCTATGACGGGTTTTACATTGATTTTGTGGGCATATGAGCAAAATGGATCGGCAATGACGGTTTCGCTTATGTCGTTCTTTCACTATATTCCGTATATTATTGCCAGTATATTTGCCGGTTCTTTTGTAGACAGCCATAGTAAAAAGAAGATTATGCTGGCATCGGACAGTATAGCGGCGCTCTGCTCGGCGGCCGTTTTTTCGCTTAGTATGAGCGGAGGTCTTCTGATATGGAATATTTACCTGGTGAATTTGATTACCGGTTTTATGAATGCTTTTCAAGGTCCGGCATCAGCCGTTGCAATTGGCAGGATTGTGCCAAAGGACAGGATTAAGCAGGTAAGTGGAATGAATGCGTTTTCCAGTAGTCTGGTGACAGTCCTGGCCCCGATACTGGCTGCGTCACTGTATGCATTTGGTGGATTGCCGCTGGTAATTATCATTGATTTAGTCAGTTTCGTTTTTGCTTTTGCTGTGCTGGCATTTATAATAAAAATACCAGAAGAAAAGAAAATAAAAAAGGAAAGGGCTTCTATGTTTTCAGGGACCAGGGAAGGACTTGCCTATCTGCGGAGTAATCAGGGAATTTTAATGATTATTCTTACCATGGCACTTTTAAACTTTCTTTCCAGATTGACTTATGAAAACATTTTGTCCCCCATGATATTAGCCAGAAGCGGAAACAATCATGAGATACTCGGTGTTGTCAATGCAGCAATGGGAGTCGGGGGCATTGTGGGTGGTCTTATTGTTTCATCAGGCAGAGTAAAAGGGAACAGTGTAAAAATGATTTATAGTTCCGCGACGCTTTCATTTTTGCTGGGTGATGTTATGATGGGGGCAGGCAGGAATGTAGTTGCCTGGTCTCTTGCAGCCATAGCGGCCAGCCTGCCGATTGCATTTATCAATGCGGGACAGATGGACCTGCTATACCGCTATGTACCGGATGAGATGCGGGGAAGGATTTTTGCAGTGAGAAATGCCCTTCAGTTTAGCACCATTCCGGTGGGGATTCTGATGGGCGGTTTCCTGGCTGATTATGTGCTGGAACCGCTCATGAAGACGGATTTGGCGCTGGTAAAAGTCTTGCAGCAATTGACAGGAACAGGAGCAGGCAGCGGCATGGCAGTTATGTTTTTAGGTACGGGAGTGACAGGGGCGTTATTTAGCTTACTATCATTTCATAATAAGAACATCCGCAGGTTATTGTTATGATGTTAAGGAAGTGATTCATTACTGTGGTAAGGAGACATGATGGAAATAAAAAGAATGGATTATAATTTCTCAGTATGTAAGGTTGCAGATTATTCACTTGTAAAGTTAGACTCAGAATATAGCTTTATCGGCAAGACGGATGAAGAAAAGTCCCTTGTATGTATAACAGAAGATGTGCCATCCAATGTAACGGAAAGAGAGGATGGCTGGATGGCGTTTCGGATTCAAGGAGTTTTGGATTTTTCAATGATTGGGATACTGTCTGAGATTTCGGGGATTTTAGCGGAAAATAAGATTGGAATTTTTGTGATTTCCACGTATAATACGGACTATGTGCTGACGAAAAAAGAAAATTACCAGAGGGTATTAGATGTTCTTAATCGGGCCGGATATAAAATTGCAGGAGACGAATTAAATGTATGATAATTGGAGGAAAAACAATAAAAAATGATAATGCTGCTGCGGCCATGAAACTGTACGGGGAAATCTTCAGCGGTACTATATTAATCCTTACAATTACCGCGCTGGTTAGAAAAATCAAGGAGGATCCTGAAAAAGTATTTGCAAAAAGCCTGAAAAGATATGCCAACACCACACAGATTTCGGAGGCTACGTTTGCACGCCTTAAGAAAAACATGGGAAAGTGGTGAGCAGCTGCGCGGCTGGTGCCGTATGGATGAAGAATATATCATCGCATGTATAAACGGCCCCTGTTATGCTAATGTGATACCTGTTCAAAAAGTGGTTTGGGCGTACAAGTCAGTAACACAGGTAAATGCTGTCATTAAAACAGATACAAGCTTGATGGTGCGCTATGCAAACCATAAAGGAGGAAGCATATCCATAAGCGAAAAGGCAGTAGATTATATTTTGCAGCAGTTTATGGAAAGACATCGCGATATTGTCGTGGGACACAATCAGGAAGTGGAAAAACTCTACCTAAAAAAGGATATGATGGGACTCAGAGAATATGCGCGCCGCCCCACGATCTGGCCAAATACAAAATGCGCTTGAGCGTATAAAGGCTGTACGAAATGTTACGGAAAATCAATACAAGATATTAAATGTGAATTCAGATATTTATGCGCGATGCATGAAAGAAGGATACGCTAAAAATGCAATTATATAAATAAATTCCAGATAATAGAGGAGTTAATCACAAATAATAAAATTTGAGGAGTAAGATTATGAAAAACAAAGCATTAGTAGTTATCGACATTCAAAATGACATTACAAAGAATTACAAGGAAATTATTGAAAATATCAACAAAGCCGTTGATTGGGCAGTAGTTAGTGATATTCCTGTCGTTTACATTAAGCATAACAATTTATCTGCCGGTACAAGAACCTTTAAGCCCGATACACATGGAGCTGAACTGGTTCCTGATCTGAAAATCGTGTCTGAACATGTTTTTTTGAAAACCAAGGGTAATGCGTTGACAAGCGAAGGGTTTGCTGCTTTTGTAAGTGAAAATGAAATCGGTGAGTTTTATATTTCTGGTGCGGATGCCATCGCCTGTGTAAAATCCACTTGCTACAATATGACGAAAGGAGGCTATATCGTTCACGTCCTGTCTGACTGTATCACCAGTTACGATAAAAGAAAAATCAATGAGATGCTTCAGTACTATGAGAGCAAAGGGTGTATTGTCGAGAAACTGAGCGAGGTTATGTAATTCTTGCCGGAAGATAGTAGAGAGCAAATGATTATCGGTTTATCAGGAAGCTACACTGCATCATAACCCAATTTGGAATTAGAGATAAGGTTTAGGCGGTTAGCAGAATCGTTAGGCTTAGCCTGGAAAGGGAATATATTATGGCGGAGATAATAAGCAGCGTAACACCATGGTCTGACATCAGTATGAAAAGTTACCAATGGTTGGATGAATGCTTACAAAAGCAGCCTTCAACGGAAAAGGAATTTCAATCTGCATGGCAGGCATACAAGTATCTGATATGTGGTAAGATGTACGCATATATCGGCATTGATGACAGAAACGGGCGTCCTATTATTACCTTGAAACTGGAACCTGCTTTCAGTGATATGCTGCGCAGCAAATACGAGGACATCGTGCCAGGTTACTACATGAACAAGCTGCACTGGAGCACTGTATATCTGGATGGTAATGTCCCGCAGGATGTACTTGCAGATATTGTGTATGCTTCTTATAAATTAGTACGTTCATCGTTAAGCAAAAAGGTACAGCAGGAAATATTGAAAAAATAAAGACACTTTTTTCTCGAAATAGAGTTCGGAGGCGGTCTCGATAATGCCGCAGCTATTTTCTTCGATCCGGAAAATGAGTATAACAACTTAAATAGGATTGAAACAGCGGAGATATTTGGCGGCGCAGCGGCACTGGGGTGGCTGAATTATGCCTTATTGGTAAAGGGCGTCCTTGAGAGAATAAGGCGCTGTTTTTACATGACAGATGAAATCATATGCCCGGAGTGCGGGAAGAGATTTGTACTTGTTGATGGCTGGCATGATTATAAACAGGTTTTGCTGCTTGGAGAGCTAGAATACTAAAACCGAAAACTTCCCTCAAAATTTAAATATACCGCCTTTGTAGACGCTTACCTGCGTTTTTGGGCGGCGGAAAGGAACTGTAAAATGGACGAATTTGACATTCAGACCGTATCTGATTCAGAGAATCCCAGCCCGTCAGATAGCTCAGAGTTGAATAGCCTTCAGCTGGTGCCGGATCCGGAATCAGAGAATGGCTGGAGAGTGGAAAAGAATCCTTCCGTTTCCCTGGTACCGGTGGAAGAAGTCTATACGGAGGAGCAGCTTAGGTCTATGAACGGCGTTGAGTATGCGGCCCTCTCGGAACAGCTTTCATTCTTGTTTCCAGCAGTGGCAGGCATTTGCCTGGTCTGCCTATTGGCCCGCTGTTTGAAGCCGCGGCTGCGTATCCCACACTGGATTAGCAGCAGTCTTTTGACGGGACTCTCTTTTCTCGTCTTTTACCGTGGCTGGCAGAACTTTTTACCGGACTCCCTCTCCCCATTGCTTCCGGTGCTGGACATGGTCCTTCTGTTTGGGCTGCTTACTCTTTTTTGCCGGGGGCGGATCAGCAAGCGTATTTACTTGTCAATTACTTTTTTGGCGCTGTATGAGCTATGTTCCGTTCTATACCTGTATGGGAAACAGTTCCTTGAGAAACTGTGTGGATATTTTCACGTTTCGACATCACCCTCGCTTTTTCCAGTCTATTCCTGGGTCGTGAATCCCGGGGAAGCATCCTGGAGAATGACGATAACGGTTGGAGTTGATTGGGCCGGATGCCTGATGCTGCTGCTCTCCTGCATTATATTGATTCTGTCAGTTAGAAAGCTGACCCGTTTTGCGCCCGGAGAGGAAGAGGGAATCCCACGAAATGAACTGTTATTCCTGTTGTCGCCCGCATTCACAGGGATTGTTTTTTTTACCTTTATCAATGTGTCACGATCGCTGCTTGTCAATCCGGCTTTTTTGAAATGGACGGCCCGCGGCAATCCCTTTTTTGACCTGTCTCTGTATTTTTTGATTTTTTTTGTAGCTGCCACCACCATTCTTTGTATTTTGTACGCTTATAATATCTACCAAAAGCTCATTGCTTCTATGCAGGATAAGCAGCGGGCAGCACTTTTGGCAAGCCAGGTTGATCAGATGCAGGCTCACATCCGGGAGATTGAACAGCTCTACACCGGAGTGCGCTCTATGCGGCATGATATGCAGAATTACCTGTTTGACATTAAGAGTCTGCTTGCCGCCCAGGGCGTCAGCGTGGAGGGGGAGGGGGAGCTGGCCGGATATTTTTCCGGAATAGGGACTGCGCTGGATGCGCTGAACTTCTACTTCCATACAGGGAACCCGGTGACCGATGTTGTGCTGAATGGAAAGTATCAGCAGGCAAAGAGCCTGGGAATCCAGTTTGACAGCGAATTTTTGTTCCCCTCTGACTATGGGATTGATGTATTTGACTTAAGCATCATTTTGAACAATGCCCTGAATAATGCGCTGGAAGCCTGCGAAGTGCTGAGCGGGTCGGAGCCGGAGGCCGAACGGTTTATCAGCGTCACCTCCTACTGTAAGAATAACATGTTCCTGATTGAAGTCAAAAATAGCTTTGACGGAACGGTGTGCGTTACGGAGGATGGGGGACTTAAGAGCAGAAAACAGGATACCCACCGGCATGGGCTGGGATTTCAGAATATCGTGCGGTGCGCGGACAAATATCTGGGCAGCGCCGATTATACCTGCTGTGACAGGACGTTTACGCTGATTGTTATGCTGCAGAAAATCTGAGACGCCTATTGTATTTGTGGTGAGAAAATTTGAAAAGCTGAGGCATATTATGAAAAAAAGAAAACTATATATAGTACAGATAGGCTGTATCCTTGTATTTATGTTTTTAGCTGTAATTGGAATTATGTATGACAGCAGCCGCAGCCTGCAGCAAATGCTGTCAGATTCCATTCATCAGACCTTAAATGAGAGTGCAGTTCAGCAAAGTTTTAATCTTCGGCAGAAGATGGAAGCGGATATCAACGCATTACATAATATTGCGTTTCAGTTGGAAGAATTTTCGGAGGAGGACATGGGCGCGTACCTGGACAAGGTTGTACAAAATACGGGATTTAGTGTTTTGGGTCTGGTGGACGCAGATGGTATTGGCATTGATAATGAGGGAAATGAAGTGGAGGTTTCTGGAAATACCCTATACCAACAGGCGATACGTGGAGATGTTGTGGTTGGAGAGGCGGTTGAGCCTGTATTTGCAGACAAACCAGTCCTCCCTATACTGGTTCCAGTTTTAGCGGATGATGGAGTAACGCCAACCGGCGCTCTGATTGGAGGGTATGCGCCGCAAAAACTGAATCACCTTCTCCTACCGTCCTTTGACGGAGAGGGGGTGGCATATATGGTCAGCAGGTCAGGAATCGTAATCCAACCCGTAGAGTCCATGTATGGAAAACAGGAAAATTCGCTGGATTATACTCTAAATCATTTTGAGTTGATTCATGGGAGTGATAAGGAGCGTGTACGGGCAGACATGCTTCATGGAAAATCAGGGCATTTTATATTTGATTTGAAAGGGGTACAGTGGTATTGCCATTACAATCCTGTAGGATATGGCGGCTGGTACATATTTACAATGCTGCGTCATGATGTTGGGGCAGCCTATGCCTCGGAGATTACATCGAGACTTACGGCTGCATCAGGTGTGATCCTCATCTGCTTCTTGATCTGTGTGCTGCTGATTTTGCGGCAGCAGAAAAGGCATACCGCTGCTTTGATGAGGGTGGCCTATTACGATGAATTGTGCCAATGCCCCAACCTGGCCAAGTTTAAACTGGATGTCCAGAAATTCATAGATGAGCATCCGGGAGAAGGTGTGCTCATGACGAAATTTGATATCAGGCAATTTAAGCTTCTCAATAAAATATTAGGAAAAGAGGTTGGGAATACAGTTCTTATAACGATTGCGGCTGCTTTAGATCAGGAAACAAAAATCAAAGGCTATTGCAGGGCTCATGATGATGAATTCTATGTATTTTTATGCTGTTCCACATCAGAAGAACTGGATAAAATCAGGACAAGTGTTTGGAATCAGTTTTATAAGTGCATGGGGCCGGGCTTTTCTTACCCGATGGAAGTAATAGAAGGCCGCTATTTTATGTCATTTGATGACTGCCAAAATGCAGCAGAGGCTGTTGAAAAAACGAATATAGCCCACAGCAAAGCAAAAGAACTTGGCACAAAAGTCTGTGAATATGATGAGGCGCTTGTGAAACAGGCATTATGGAAACAGCAGGTTGAGCACCAATTGGAACCGGCTCTTGCAAATGGAGAGTTTAAAATATATTTACAGGCCCAGTACCACCTGAATGAGGAAGCTCTGGCTTCGGCAGAGGCATTGGTGCGCTGGGAGAAGGAGGGAAAGTTGATTCCTCCAAACGATTTTATTCCTATCCTGGAGCAGAAGGGCCTGATTACAAAACTGGATTTCTATGTATTGGAACAGTTGTGCAGGAAGATGCAAAGCTGGAAAAATGAAGGGAGAGAACTGATTGAAATAGCAGTAAATTTTTCCCGCAGGCATCTGGAAAATCAGGATTTTATTCAGAACCTGTGCAGCATAGCAGATCAATATGGAATTCCGCATTATTTATTGGTAGTTGAACTGACGGAAACTGCCATGTGGGAAAATGAAAAAAATATGATTCAAATGGTTGAACAACTCCATGAAAATGGTTTTTTGATGGCTATGGACGACTTTGGCACAGGCTATTCTTCATTAAGCCTGTTGAAGAATCTGCCGGTAGATATTGTGAAAATAGACCGGAGCTTTTTTTACGATAATCAATACAAAGACAGGGCCAGAATTTTGATTTCAAATGTAATGAACATGGCAAAACAGCTGGGAATGGTTACGGTGGCAGAAGGGATAGAAGAGCAGAGACATATAGATTTTTTGCGGCAGGTAGGCTGCGATAAAGTGCAGGGCTACTACTTTGCCCGCCCGGTTCCGGCGGAAAGTTTCTGGGAAGGAACAAGAGGGGCAGGCTGAATGGAGTTTGTTTTTTAAATACTTGAGGACTGGAAGAAGCAATTCTTTATTTCATCAGAACCAGTTGAAATATATGGAGTAAACGGCTGGTATGTGGATCTGGAATTATAGCAGAGATTTGACGGAGGTTTCGGGCGGGGTGGACGCAGCTGGTGAGCCTGTCAACGGCGGCCGTCAATACCAGATGAAGCAACTTATGACAGAACCTGGTATTGACGGCATCCTTTCTTTTACTTTTGCAATATCCTCTTTATATGAAGGATTATTTTGTTCACCGCCGATGGCAGCCGTTTATTTGTACTGTGGAGAAGTCACACAGGTCATTCCCTGGCTTTCAAAGCCTTCGATGGTGGTTTTCAGACTGAGGTACTCCTGATATCCACGGCTGCCGTCAATAAGCCCCATTGTAATCAAGTCCGCCTGTTCGGTCTGGGTAAAGTCGATACCAACAGTGGTGGTGATATTGCCTTCTCCAGCTGTGGCATTTCCATAAATTCCTTTTTTTCCGCGCATCTGCTTCTCTGTTTCCTCAACTAACAGGTCCACTTCTTCGTCAGTTGCTCCGGAGAGATCCAGCATAATGGTATCAACCATAATGCAGCCCATCACCCTGTCTCCTCTGGCTGCAATATAGTATGTGCTTTCCTGCTCCTCATTCGTAAGGGTACAGGTAGTCATGGTCAGGTTGGCGTAACTATAGAAGTCACCAGTCAATAAAGCGAAGAAGTCGATATTATCCTTTGTTTTAATTATGCCGCCGCTGTCCTTGGAAATGGTCATTGTTTCCTCTGCTTCCTGACCTAAAACTGCCTGGGATACCCCCATCCCCAGCCAGCCGGCATAGTTGGAGAATTCGTTGTTTCCTGTTTCAGTTTGGGACTGTATTGCGGCGTTCATGGCCTCTTTGATAGCGGTGTCATAATCCCTGTTTTTTATACGCACATTACATTCACCTGGATTTACACCTTTGCCTAAGATTACAAAAGTCATCTCATTCATCTGCTTAGAAAATGTGCGGTAAACCTCATCAAGCTCCGGAACACTCACTCCATCCACAGCACTGAACACACGGTTTAAACGGTTATCTTCATCCATGCAGCTCATCGCTGTTGCAAAATCCTGGGTCTGCACGGAAGTCAGGAATTTTTCCGCAGTTTTTTCGTGATTTTCGCTGCAGGCAGTCAGACCTGCACACAGTGCGAAGGCACACAGAGAGATCATTGTTTTCTTAATTACATTGTGTTTCATTTCAGTTCCTCCTATAGGCGGAAACAGTTTTTTGATTACCGCCGATGTATTTTCAAATATCTTTAGTATATCATGAGATATAAAATACTTGTGGACCGTTCATTACCAAATCAATGCTATTTCGTACCGCTTTCTGCTCTGTATTATGGATTAGGCAGCAGATGAATGAAACGGATCCGGGAGTGGGAGGAGCAAACGGTTAATAAAGAGCGCCAGTCTATTAAGGACAGGAGTATACAGCTCTCTCTGTTGATGACTGGTATGGAAGATTAAGATGTTAGTCCAGCCTGTTACTCTTCATAGGTTTGTGCGTCCGGATGTTGTCTTAAAAATTCCTCCGCCCTTTTTGCAAAGTCCTCGGCTTCCTGTTCTGCCACATCCATATCCTTCATGCCGGCGTTAAAGGTGACGGCCAACAGTTCCTTGTCATGGCGGGAAAAGCGCAGCTGGGCCCGGTCCCCATTTTCCCCTGTGAGGCTGAAGGAGATATCCGGGTCATTGTTTGTAAAGCCCTGTCCTTCATATTTGGCGGTCTTTACCGCCCCCTTTATGGCTCCCAGCTGTACTGCCTTTTCCTTGGCCAGCGCCTCATACTCACCGGCATTCTGATTTAAAGCTGCATCGAAACCGGTGTTGGCGTTTCCGCCCAGTACCCTGTCATGTATGACGCTGTACAGTTCGCCTGTTACGGCATCCAGGCTGAAATAATAGGCCTGCACATATGCCTCGGAGCTGCTTTTTTTGCCGTCCGGCCACCAGTTTCCTTCCCAGGTGGCCCGGTGGCCGTTTTGGGCCGGGTTATAAGCCATCTCAATTGTCTTGCCGTTCATATCCAGCCCAAACACACGGTACAGCCCCTGCACACCCAGCTCAGCCGCCGCCTCACGTGAGAGATCCGCGCTGGTTGGCTTTTTATCCCTATAATACTCTAAGTCATTGTCCGCCAGCTGGTAATCCGGCTTCACGTATCCATCGGGCAGGGCGTTTTCCGGAGCTGTGTTTGTTGTTTTTGAGCCAGTGGAATAGCGGGTGAAAATGGTTTCAGTTTTTTGGGTTTCCATCGCCATCACTACCTGGGTTAATCCCTGAAAGGACAGGGTTGCCATTCCGATGATACATACGGTTGTCATGAGGGGCTTTACGAAACCTGCTTTTCTTTGTCTGTCTTTTTTCATCTCAATATCTCCTTTGGGTTTTTCTGTATGATGTTTTACAACAGAAAGAATAACCCTGCGGTATGTTGGAATTATCATGAAGTTGTTATGGAGTTGTAAATATTACCATGGCCGTGGTCCCATGTCCCGGCTCGCTCTGAAAGGTTAAGCTGGCATTGTGGCATCTGGCTATCTGGCTGCAGATTGCAAGACCCAGCCCGGCGCCTCCTTCCTTACGGTTCCTGGATTTATCCACACGGTAATAAGGTTCCGTTATCCGCTCCAGTTCCTTAAGGTCCATCCCTTTTCCCTGATCTGACACAACGATGACAATTTTTCCGTCCTCATAAAAAGTTTTGAGTGTGATGGTGGTTCCAGGTCTGCTTGCTTTTGCCGCATTGTCGATTAAGTTTACCAGAAGGCTCTGCAGCAGGACTGCATCCCCCATGACTGTCTCTACCTGGGAAAAAGTGATTAGCTGTATCTGGTTTTCACTCAGCTTATGGGCCACTGTGCGCTGGACCGCGTCCAGGATACCAGGAAGGTTCTGAGCCACCATCTGGATTTCCCCATTTCTTAAGCCGGACAGTTCCATCAGCTGATTGGCCATCAGCTGCATACGGCGGCTTTCAGACAGGATGGTATCCAGTGCAAATTGTGCGTCCTCCTGGCTCAGCGCAGCTTTTTGCATATACTGTGCATACCCATAGATGGCAGTCAGGGGCGTGCGCAGCTCGTGGGCAAAGTTGTCCACAAACCTCTGCTTGTTTTCTGCCGCAGCGGCTAACTCGGTCACCTTACTCTCGATTTCCTCAGCCATATGGTTGAAGCTGCGGGCCATCTGTCCAATCTCATCCCCATCATGGACTGGCAGGCGGTCCCTGTAATCCCCGTCCGCTATTTTCTGGGACAGACCGGTTATCTGAGAGAGCGGAAGGAACAGACGCTCTAAAAGAATCAGCAGAGACAGGGCCATGACAAATGACAGGGCGGCCCCGACAAAGAGCATGGTGTTGTTCCTCTCCTCCCATGCATCTAAGTGCTCCGTGATATCAATCTGATAGAGGATTTGAAAGCTGTCGTAGGGCCTGGGCAAAGCACCCCAGGTGCTGCACAGTGTTTTCTGGCCTTTTTGGCCAATGGCCACGGTGCGGTCCTCACCCTGATTTCCGGGAGGTGCCGTCTCCATATTACCGCTGTCCCCTGTGGTGTATAGAAGTGTGTTATCTCTGTATACAAAAAGAGCTGACCTACGGTTGCCTGCCAGGTACAGGTAGGGCTGCATCAGACTGTCAAGTTCTTCCTGTGATGCGAGACCCCTGTCCTCCAGCGCTGCCATATCCCGGTACAGGGCGGATGCAATGAAGTACTGCTCATTGAGGCACTGCTGTCTTGCCTGCTGCATGGTTCCCTTAAGGGTTATAACAGACAGAGACAGGATACTGGTATAGATGGCTGTCAGGAATAACAGGAACGTGGCATAGAATGTGCGTTTTTTCATGTTCCTGCCTCCAGTCTGTATCCCATCTTATATACAGTTTTGATCCTGTTCTCCCAGCCGGTCTTCTTGCGCAGCTTCTGTATATGGACGTCAACTGTCCTGGTCTCCCCCTCGAAATCATACCCCCAAACCAGCTCCAGCAGCCGTTCCCTGGCCAGGGCAATATTCCGGTTCTTTACCAGGACCTCCAGCAGTTCGTATTCCTTGGGGGTCAGTTCCAGCAGCTCCTGTTCCCTGTATACCTGCCGGCTGTCAAAATTGATAAGCACTTTATCCAGCTGGAAGGTGCTGGCGCTTGTCTGGGTGCGCCGCAGCACAGCCTCCACCCGCGCCAGCATTTCCAGCATCTCAAAGGGCTTGATGATATAGTCGTCTGCCCCTAAAGAGAAGCCTGTCATCCGGTCATTTAAGCTGTCCCGGGCTGTGAGGAAAATAGTGGGCTGCCCCTTTGCCTGTCTCATGACAGAAAAGCCATCCTCCTTTGGGAGCATGATATCCAGGATCATCAAGTCAAACCTCTTGTCCGCAAGACATTCCAGGGCCTCCTTTCCGTCAAAAGCGGAGTGGCATATGTGCCCAACCAGAGAGAGGTTCCGTTTTATAAGCTCATGTATCACTTCTTCATCTTCCACAATTAATATGTTTGCCATATTCTTTTCCCGCAGGTTTAAGCCGGGTTCCTCCTTCTTTAGCAGCGCGCCATATTGATCTTACCCTGCTCTATTCCATACCATTATAATGCAGAATTGTTATGGAGTTGTAAAGAATTTTATTCCATATCCACAGAGCGGTGATGAAACCCGCACAGATGGCAAAACCCGCGAATTGATGCCTTCCGGCGGGATCTACCAGAGTGTTATAGTCCTTGGGAAACTGTCTATTGCCGATTCCGTAAATGGATTGAGGATGACTATCTGGACATTTTCCACATACCGATGAGTCGGTTGCCTGTCTGGCGCCGCAGGATTTGGAAATCAACCAGGATATTCCGAAGGCCCCGGAGTTTTACAGAAGGATCGGAAGCAGGATACTGGATGGGATCGGGGACCGTTATCCGGCGAATCAGTAGGTTCAAAACAGCATTGGCTTGCAGCTATGCCGTTTTTTTGTAATTATGTGAAAAAACGAACCCATTTTTAAGCGCTGGATCTAATACGGCAGATGCATCTAAATTGCGGAAATAAACCAGGATATGGAAGAAAAAATCCGAAGAAAAGATTAATTGTGGCTATCGCGGCGGCAGCGGCAGTAGCATCAGTGGCAGCGGCAGTAGCATCAGCATCAGCGGCAGTGGCAGTGGGAGCGCCAGCGCCAGGCACGATTAGGGCTGCTGCATCTCCTATATGAATCTATTATACACATGATTTAAGGCGCTTACATTGTTAATGGTAGGATGAGGATGTAATTAAAATGACAGGCAAGCGGACTTCTGCCTTATTTTAGAAGAAATTAATATGTTCGTAAGAATATGAATGCCTTTTGATACAACTTTGAAACAACTCTGTGTTATTCTAAGACTGAACAGAAAACATACAGATACCCCTTACGTCCGCATTGGCTGTATTGAATTCATTTCCCGGACGCGGTTTCACATATGATGTCCGCCCGTCATTCGATGGAAACATTATCAAATGGATTATCTTAAATGGAACAGTGGCTGCCGGTTCATTTGAAGGCACAGTTACAGCAGAGAATATTTAGGTGATCCGCAAACCCATACTAAGCAATGGTCTGATTCTAAAAGTCAATATACATGCAATAAAAAACATTGTGACAAATCTGAGCCGTCTTGATGAAGCCGGGCACGCAAAGGGCCATCATGTTTACCGGGCCGGGGATGGGATTACCGATGTAAGCCATTCAACGGTGGATGGAGATTTATATGGGGTGATACTTACAACCAACCAGTTACATGAAGCTGTAAAGAATGTAACTGGCTGGAACCAAAAGCGGCTGCGGCCGGGAAGGTGGAGATTATGAAATTAAGCAAATATTTGATTGTGGCCGGAGCCCTGCTTCTTACTGCCTGTGGGTCAGAACAAACGCCGTCAGGAAGCAGGGCGGTCAGTGCAGGGACAACTGTTGCTGAAGCATTTACCCAGGAGGATATCAGGGAGGGTATCGACAGCGAAGAGAGAGCTGCTCCCGGCAGAAGAGCGGAAGAAGAGGAAGGCACTGGTCCCGGCAGAACAGCTGAAGACGAAGAAGGCACTGCTCCCGGCAGAAGAGCGGAAAAAGAAGAGGGCACTGCTCCCGGCAAAACAGAGGAAGAAGTCCCGGCAGGAACAAGCGCTTCCGAAGCAGGAACTGCCAATACCGGAAGCTGTGAGACACAACCAGTTATACTAAATGAAGCAAAACTTCCGGATGTGTTTCCGCTGGAATTTGTATTCAGCAGCGGGGCCGGAGCGTGGAGAACCGCTATTGTATTAAATCAGGACGGCTCGTTTAACGGCGCATACCTTGATTCCGATATGGGAGACCGGGGGAACGACTATCCGAAAGGAACGAACTATGTTTGTGATTTCAGCGGACAGTTTGATAACATCAGCCAGATAGACAGCCATACATATTCCATGACATTATCTGAAATCACAGCAGAGAAAGAGAACGGTGAGGAATGGATTGAAGATGGTATACTGAACAAATATTCTGAACCATATGGTATGGAGGACGGCACGGAGTATCTTTTGTATACGCCGGATACAAAAATTGCGGAAGTGCCAAAAGAGTTCCTTAATTGGTATCCGGGGTGGAATTTTGTGGATGAAGACGGAAATCAGCCGGACACACTGTCATGCTATGGGATTTATAATATAAAAATGGGATACGGGTTTTTTGTTTATTAGATGATTGGGATTTAAGCAGTAAAAACCACGGAAGCCGGAGACTGTAATATTAAGCAAATTATTGTTCGTAACGGGTGTCCTGTTTCTTTCTGCCTGTCAGGCCTTGGGGGAACGTGGCAAATCAATGGGGAGAAAATACAGACGGCAAATGAACGTTCTCTTGCGGAAGAATTTGGCACAGGAATTCATTTGGGAAGTGAAAGGCAGGTGCTCAGTGACATATTTCCGGAACAACTGCCTGATTCCCAAAAGACAGAAACGTTTTCTTACGAATATTATAATTCCTGGGAGCCGTGTTATTTCAGCTTTCTGGTCTGTCACTGTGATAAGAATGACTATGACGCAGAAACAGAACGTTTAAAGAAGATTCCAATGCCTGAGGCTTATCTTATATTTGGGGCAATGGAATTTCCTTATCCGCTGCCGGCCGTGAACTGTAACTTAAAATCTCACCACAATTTCATGCCCCTCACTTTTTACCGTCAGCTTTCCGCCATGGGCCTCAGTAATCTGCTTTACAATACGCAGCCCCATGATATGGACGTCTTCTTCGGGCTTAAGTCCCTCATTGAGATACCGGCAGACCTCCCGGGGAATTCCGATGCCGCTGTCGTAAAACCGGATCACAGGTCCGTTATGCTCCAGGGAAGCATTTATATCCAGACTGCAGCCGCCTTCGTTGTGCCGGACCGAGTTTCCAAGTATATTCCGGAAGGCGCGGAATAAAAGCTGTTCATCACCTTCCATGGTATACTCTTCAAATTCCTGGGAAATCTCAATGGAAAACGGATAGTCCTGGGGCCGCTCTATGGTATTTAAAAGATCGGCCGCCACCCGGCGCAGAATTGCAGCCAGGGAAATAGGATTAAGGCGGAGGGGCTGCATATTATATTCCAGCTTGGAAGCCAGGTTAAGGTCCTCGATCAGGTCGCGGATCCTGAGACTCTGCTTCCTGATTAATGCGGCCTTTTTCCTTACCTCCGGTTCCGTCTCCGGCTGGCTCTCAATCATATCCGCATACCCCATGACCAGTGACAGAGGCGTCCTGATATCATGGGAAACGCCGCTGATCCACTCTGTCCTCGCTTCATCCCGCCGTTCAAGCTGCCGTCGCTGCCTCGCCAGCCGGTCCGAGGTACGGTTTAAGGCTCCGGCAAGATCCTTCATGGTTCCGCTCTCCGGCAGGCTGACGCTGTCGCCGGAGGCCAGGCACCCGATGCCATCCGTCATCACCTTCATCTTTCGGTAATACCGGTATCCTGAAACCAGAATGACCAGTACCGCTGCCAGTATAGTAAAAATAAAGCTTAAGGAGAGAAAGGTCAGAAATCCTTCAAAATCCTTCATATCCTGGTGAATATAGTAATTCCAGACACTTCCCCTGGGATATCCCACCACCAGAAGCCCCTTGTCCCCGCCCCATACCGAGACCGGATAATCATCCAGATACCAGCGGGAAAACGAGGCGACTTCCGAAACCGTATACGCGTGGTTTAAATGCTCTGGCACCTGCCACATCCACAGAGGCCCGCCGCCCTGATCCAGCAGCATGGCAAAGGAGGCGCCTATCTCATCCAGATAAGCGGCCGCTTCCGTCTGGCCATCGGCCCCGCTTTCGTCAGCCGCAGAAAGCTTATCATACGCCTGGGTTATGGAGTATTTTCCGTAATTATTGCCGCTTCCATAGATTTTTGCGGTCACCACTCCCAGTATCACCAGCTGCAGAAGGATAAAGGCCAGAATCGTCGTCAGTGCCGCTGCAATGTATTTTACGTAAATTTTCATCAGGCTTTTCATGCGTTCATCCGGTACCCTAACCCTTTCACTGTAATCAAAAACGCCGGTTCCGAAGGCTTTTCCTCAATCTTTTCGCGCAGCCTTCTGATATGGACCATCAGCGTATTTTCATAATCATAATAATTTTCTCCCCAGACCGACTCAGAAAGCACGTCAAAGGTCAGTATCCTTCCCCGGTTCTCCAGAAACAGCTTTAAGAGCTGATACTCCTTATTTGTCAGCTGAATCGTTTTTTCTGATTCATCCATAACCCGGACAATGCCTGCAGATAAGTCCACTTCCCGGTTTCCCAGCCTGAAAATACTGCTGTTTTTCTCATCCAGCTGGTATGTCCGCCTCAATATTGCCGATATGCGCAGGATTAATTCCCTGGGGAGAAATGGCTTTGTCATGTAATCATCGGCCCCCAGTCCCAGCCCCAAAAGCTTATCTTCATCCTGGTCCCTGGCCGAAAGGAAGAGGACAGGAATCCGCTTTTGTTCCAGTACAGGCTTTATCCGCTGGAAGAAGGAGAATCCATCCTCGCCGGGCATATTGACATCCAATATGATTAAATCCACACCTCCGCCGCCAACCATGCTCTCTGCCTCACGGCTGGAAAAGGCTGCTTCCACCCGGTTAAAGCCTTCCTGCCTGCATATATTCTGCACCAGGCTGCACATTTCCCGGTTATCGTCCACCACAAGTATTCCTGCTTCCATTAATTTCATTTTACCCACCTGCCTTTAGCTCTATTATAGCGGATTTAAGAAATGCAAAAAGCCGTTTTTCCATAATTTAAGGTAAATGTAAGGTTGAGCAAAGGCATAGGTAAGGTGCGCAGGTTATGATGAAAACAGAAGACCATACGCAGGGACTTATCAGCAAGGAGGATACACCACATGACACAGGCAATGATTGAGACAAAACAGCTGACAAAATGTTATCACGCGAAGCCGGTCGTAGACCATCTGGACATAAGTGTTCCGGAAGGCGCCATCTACGGATTTCTCGGCCCTAACGGAGCCGGAAAAAGCACAACCATGAAAATGCTCTTAGGGCTTATCAGCCGGGACCGCGGAACGATTGTCATCGGCGGAAAAGAAATGAACGACATGAACCGGATTTCCATTTTAAAGCAGGTGGGATCACTGATTGAAAATCCATCTTATTACGGCAATCTCACTGCCCATGAGAATCTGCAGATCAGCTGTATGCTGCGCGGACTCCCTTTCTGTGAAATCGACCGGGTACTGTCCATTGTCCGGCTGGACGGACAGAAAAAGAAGAAAACAGCCCACTACTCACTGGGCATGAAGCAGCGCCTCGGCCTGGCAGGCGCCCTGTTAGGTTCGCCAAAACTGATTTTTTTGGATGAGCCCACCAACGGCCTGGATCCTTCCGGCATCCACGAAATGCGGGAGTTAATCAAGAGCCTTCCCCGGCAGTTTGGTATGACCGTCATGGTATCCAGCCATCTCCTGTCGGAAATAGAGCAAACCGCAGACCATATCGGTATTATTTCCAGTGGTCAGCTTATTTTTCAGGATACTCTGCACATTCTCCGGTCCAGAAATGTGCGGCAGATTCACTTACGCACCTCCAATGATGAAGGCGCCGCCGTGCTGCTCAAAGAACAGATAGAAGTCCCGGGGCCGGCTTCTTTTTCGTATTCACCGGAGCAGGGTATCCTAATCCCGTTTTTGCCTGAAACTGTCTTGCGCCGGCTGCTCCGCAGGATTTGGGAAAACGGAATTGATTTGTACCGCATTGAGGAGCGTTCGGAAAGTCTGGAGGATATCTACCTTGGAATGGTGAAGGAGGCCGGATTATGATATACAAAAAGGAAATCTGCCTGGAACTGCGCAAGCTGCGGCACCGGCATACTCCGGCGCTGTTTCTCGCCGTATTTGCCCTTATTTCAGCCTGGATGGCATGGTGCTTCCATGATATGGATATATCCAGGATAAACGATCCCGCTGCAATGATTTATATTAACATGCTTTTAATGAATACCATTCTGTGCCCCATCACAGCAGCAGTCCTGGCCAGCCGCATGTGCGACATGGAACAAATCGGAGATACTTACAAATGGCTCTGCACCATGCAGAAGCCGGAACATATCTACCGCGGAAAGGTTCTGGTGGGAACCGTCTATATGGCTGTATTCAGCCTGATGGAAACGGTGCTGTTCCACTTCCTTACCGCTCCCTTTGAACCGGACGGCTCCTCCCGCCTGGCGGTTTTATACGCGTCGCTGTTTTTCGCACTGTTTCTGACCTCACTCAGTATATTTATCGTTCAGCTGAACCTGTCCCTTAAGTTCAGCAACCAGTTAACGCCGATTTTCATAAGTATCGGCGGCACCTTTACCGGACTGTTCTCCTGGTTTTTGCACCAGCTGCCGCTGCGCTTTCTGATACCGTGGGGATATTACGCAGCGCTGTGCCGCACCGGCTATGTGTACGATGAAGCAGCCCGGTATACCACCTGCTATTGGGCTCCCTATCCATATTTATGGACCGCTGTTCTGGCAGCAGCCATAGCATTTCTGTATTATTGGGGACAAAAGAATTTTTTGAAAACAGTACAAGAAACCATGTAACGCATAACAGGAGGACTTAGCTATGCTGGTAAAAGCGATTTACTGTGAACGTATGAAATGCAAAGGGACCCTGATCTGGCCTGCATTCTTAATAATACCGGTCATCCCGGTCCTGCTGGGAGGCGGCAATTACCTGTCAAATCTGGGGCTGCTAACGTCGGAGTGGTACTCCCTGTGGACCCAGGTGACGCTGTTTTACGCCACCTTTTTCTTCCCGCCCCTGATTGGAACTTACTGTGCCTTTTTGTGGCGGTATGAGAATTTTAACAGCTGCCGCAACACCCTGTTTTCTGCTCCCGTATCCTATCAAACCATATATGTATCAAAATTTATCCAGGTCTGTCTCATGACCTTACTGACACAGCTGTGGTTTGCAGTCCTGTTCGTTGCAGCAGGCAAGGCGGTGGGGCTTATGGGACTGCCATCTGTCCATATCGTTACCTGGATTATCCGCGGCATGGCCGGCGCCCTCGTCATTGCGGCGCTGCAGTTCTTTCTCGCCGCCCAGGTCCAAAGCTTTGCCACACCGGTGGCCATGGGAGCGGCAGGGGGAGTGGCGGGTCTGCTGGCCGCCAATTCGCGCGCCGGCCTCTTCTTCCCCTACTCCCAGATGCTTCTGGGTATGAATTCCAATAAGTCAGAGGACGTGCTGGGGCAGAATGTCCTGCTGTTTTTCGCTGTCTGCGGGCTGTATCTTGTCTGTATCACGGCAGCCGGAATCTGGAAGCTGAAGCGCGTCCCTTAACCGGACTGAGCAGGTGTCTCCATATATATTAGCTGCTTTTCCACGGCTTTTCCTTCGTGGATTCCGTTAACGCATCTGTGCATAAATGTATAAGTGTAGATAAAATCCTCTGGCTTAAGTTATTGACCAGAGGATTTTTCTAATAAGCCATACATATTAGGCTTTCTTTAACTTTTATTCACAGGGTCATACATGCGAACACAGACAGGTGTGGCGGCATATTCCTGATGTAAAAAATTCAATTTACCCGAAGCTGTATCCCTGGAAAAGACAGATAAGGTATCAGAGTCCTGATTGGCAGCGATTAGCCAGTTGCCGCCGGAGTCCATGCAAAAGCTCCTTGGCGTTTTGCCCTGGGTGGAAATCCACTGGATGGGAGTGAGGCTTCCGTTTTCTTTTGAAATAGAAAATACCCCGATGGAATCATGACCTCGGTTAGACACATATAAAAAGCTTCCATCCGGACTCAGACTGGCTTCTGCCGTAATATTGCTGCATGAAATGTCTTTTGGGACAGTGGAGATTTCCTGGATTGGTTTCCAGGTGAGGCCGCTTTTTTTATATACAATGCATGTGCACCCCATTTCAGTTGTCAGATACAGATATGTTCCTGATGGATTCACCGCCATGGAGCGGGGGCCCCGGCCTGGCTGTATATGCAGGCACAGGTCCGGAATAAGTGTCAGGGTTCCGGTGCTGTAATCCACGTTATAAGCGTTAACTACATCAAGCCCAAGGTCGGAAGCGTATAAAATAGTATCATCTTCATCAAGAAAAACATGGTGCACATGGGGGCCTTCCTGCCGCATAGGATTTGTCCCGTGCCCATGATGCTGCACTAAGTCGGTGCGTATGCCAAGGGAACCGTCTTTGCGCAGTGAGAATACACTTATACTGCCGCCGCCATAATTGGCCGAAAACAGCAAACGGTTCTGCCTGTCCGTGCAGATATGGCATGGAGATGCGCCTCCGGTCTGGCACCAGTTTAATAAATACAGTTTACCGCCGTCCTTTATGCCATAGGCGGTAATGCTGCTGGTTTGGGCATCGGACTCATTCACGGTATACAAATATTTCCGGTTGGCGGAAAAGTGAAGAAAGGATGGATTCACGGATGGGATAACGGAAGGGGCGGAAAAAAAGGTTCCTTTTCCCTGTGAGAAGAGAAGGGAATGGATTCCATTCCCCTTTCCGCGGTACAGTTCGCCGGTGCCCATCATGATTGGACGGCTGTATGTCCCGATATATAAGATGCTTTGATTCATGATTTATTTCCCTCTTTTTCCTTTAGACGGTAATAGAGGATGAGAAACATGGAGTGTGACCAGAGAAGCGGGGATGGTGAGTCCGGCCACCATTTTTCTTCCCATTCAGTTTTGAATTCTGGATAATTCAAATCTTCCAGAATCTGTTCAGGAAATAGTCCGTTGGCTTCTGCGTGTTCCGTACACCAATTAAGCTGTGCCCTGGCTTTTTCAAACTGATTGGTTTTTACATAATACAGGCCCAGCCAGCAGGTTAGGATTATCCATTTCCCGCCGCCATAGTAAACATCATTCAGATAACGTTTAACACCCCGGTCATACACCAGACTGGATTCGACCTGCGCAATGGTTTTTTTTGTAATTGGATCATCTATGGAGAAAACCTGATAAGGAGTAAAAAGCCAAAGCACGCTGCCATCAATCTGTTTACAGCCAGCATATTTTGGTATCCAGCCTTCTGGGGTGAGGTTGTCCATGATGAATTGGCGGATTATATGGACCATATGGGTTATCCGGTCTGACTTCAATAGCCGGTTTATGGCCATCAGCCCTCCGCAGACACATCCGGCGGATGTAAGACTGCGCTCATAACCGTATTCTTCCCATGGATCAAAGCAGGGAAGCTGCCATGTCATTTCAAGATAATCAATGGTCATGAGAATGGAAGACATGCATTCCGTGAGTAAATGGGTATCCCCGGTGCGTTCAATGTAATCCGAAATTCCCCACAGCCAGGTTCCGTAACAGTCAGTCTGAAAATTGGGCCAGTCTTTTTTCGAGTCAATATTTTTTAAAGAATAAATATGTGGCCACTTTTTGAAAAAAAATGGTTCCTCTGCCTGGGCATCCATTGTTTCCAGATGACCGTCCAGGGTAAAACGGGCGGGCAGGAAGTCCGCAGAGTTTAAAGAGGCACCGACGGCTAATTTTTTCTTAAGCGCCTCGATGATATGCTGATGAGCCTGTAGTGTCCGGCTGACCCAGAGATAGAAATTCCGGGCAGTTTCCGGATAGCCGGAGAGCAGGGCGGCCTGCGCGACAAAGGTGTCGTCTCTCAACCATCCGAAACGAAACTGAGAAAATGATGGAGACGCTGGAAATGAGCCGTATTCGGTCTGATTTTCCAGTATGATGCGGATGCTTAATTCCGCTATTGTATCTGTCCTGGTATGTAAGTCCATAAGAGATTCCTTTCTGTGTTATATCTGGATATAGATGAATAAAATGATAATGGAAACGTTTCTATAAGTAGGAGTATATAACAATAAAAAAACATTGTCAATCCTAATTATTGAGATATTTTACAGTAAAAATCATTCTGGCGTATCCCGTAAACAGCCGGTTATAACGGAAAAATATAGAGTGTTAAAAGAGTGAATGGAACTATTCTATTTTAGTAACAACAATAATTTTTGTATATTATGTATAAAAAATCAACCTAAAAATGGTAAAATATTATAAATATACTATTTTGTATTGACAAATGAACTATTCTGGTTATATTATAAATGCAAACGATATGGAAACGTTTCTAAAATAATGGAGGATGGAACTATGATAAATAAAAAAGTGGTATCAGCATTGATGGCAGCAATAGCAGTGTCCTGCTTGGCAGGATGTACAGGCCGTACAGAATCAGGGGAAGTCAGTGAATCGGAAAAAAAGGATGTAGTCAAGCTGGATCTGCTTCAGTTCAAAGTGGATCAGGCTCCGCAGATACAGGCTATGGTGGCGGATTTTAATGAACAGCATCCGGATATTGTGATTAATGCAACAGTGGAGGGGGATGGTTATTCCGCACTCAGAAAAAGCAGGTTTGCAGGGGGAGAAGGACCTGATATCTTCTTTGTAGAAGGTTATAGCGATGCGAGGGAATGGGGAGAACATCTTGAGGACCTGTCCAATGAGAAATGGATGGAGGACGTGGTTGAGACATCAAAAGACGGGGTAACTATTGATGGTAAGATATATGGTTTCCCCATCGGGCTGGAAGGATATGGGTTTGTGTACAATAAAGATTTATTTGAAGAAGCAGGTATAACAGAGGAACCAAAGACTCTTTCAGAGTTAAGGGCGGTAAATGAAAAGTTAAAGAGTGCCGGTATTCAGGGAAATTCGGATTGTCTGAAGGAGTGGTGGTTTTTAGGGCAGCATCTGCTGAGCGTGCCGTTTTCATTGGTCGAGAATCCTGAAGAATTTTCAGAAAAGATATCAGCAGAGGAAGGGAAGATTGCAGATAATTCATTTATGGATGGATTCTTTGATGTGGTGGATATGATGGTTGAATATGGAAATGGGGCCAATTCAATCGGAACCGACTATGATACCATGATTTCCAAATTTGCGGCGGGAGAGACCGCCATGCTGATGACCGGATGCTGGGCGGAACCGTCCATATTGGGCGCGAATCCGGATTTGAACCTTGGGATGTTTGCCATTCCCATGTCGGATAATGAAGAGGATGCCAGAATGGCGGTCAATGCATCGGCCTATTATGTCATCAATAAGGATTCGGAACATATTGAAGAAGCTAAGGTATTCCTGGAGTGGCTCCATGAAAACGGTCAGCATTATCTGGTGGATACCATGAATATGGTTCCGGCATTTAAATCCATGAGTGTGGGTGAAGATGCAGGCAGGACATTGCAAATCATTGATACCTATGTGGGCGAAAATAAGACCTGTCCATTTGGATTTTTCCTGTGGCCGGTAGGCGCAAAGCAGGAGTTTTATGTTCCGCTCCAGCAGTATGCGGCAGGACAGTCCAGCCGCGAAGAGACGTTGGCAGGACTGCAGGATATCTGGGATAAATTTGCTGACAATTAAAATGGTTCGGGTGCGGCAGCACACATGAACTGCCGTACCCCAAAAGGGAGACTGGAGCATGACAAGAAGAAAGTATGATATAAACTTTTGGATATTTGTTATTCCTATGTGTGTGTTTTTTGTGATGATAAATGTGATACCATTTCTGGAAGGTATCGCACTGTCCTTGCAGAAATGGAATGGAGTAAGCGCACATACAGAATTTGTAGGTTTATCTAATTACATAGATTTGTTTCAGGATAAATCCTTTTTTAAATCCTTTCAATTTACCCTGTTGTTTGTCCTTAGCAGTGTTCTTCTTGTGAATGCTCTTGGTTTTGGGCTGGCACTGGCTGTGGAACATGTATTTAAGCTCAGGAACGCATTAAGAACTGTGTTCTTCCTTCCGCAGCTGATTGGAGGGCTGGTAATTGGATATATATGGAAGTTTATTTTCACCAGAGTATTTTTGCAGATAGGAGAATCCGTTAACATAGGAATTTTGCAGACAAACTGGTTCAGCAGTAAAACACTTGCATTCCTTGCATTGCTGATCGTCTTTGTATGGCAGTATAGCGGTTACCTGATGGTAATCTATATTGCCGCCCTGCAGGGGGTGCCGGAAGAGGTGGTCGAGGCATCTAAGATTGACGGAGCAAGGCCGATGCAGACATTGTTAAACGTGACCATGCCCATGATTGCCCATTCCTTTACTATCTGCCTGTTTTTAGCCATATCCACAGCTTTTAAAGTTTATGACCTGAATGTTGCGCTTACCAACGGGACCCCGTTTAACAGCACGGAGTCATTAACACTGCATATTTACCGAGAGGCGTTTGAATACAGCAGGTATGGATATGGAGCAGCACAGGGAGTTGTATTCTCAGTAATCATTGGGGCAGTGACACTGCTTCAGATGTGGGTCATGAAAAAGAGGGAGGTAGAGCTGTAATGCAAAAAAAGAAAGCCGGAAACTCAAAGCAGGTTAAAAATATGCTGATTCTGTTTATTGTCCTTGTGTTAGCTGTTATTTATGTATTCCCACTATACATTGCTTTTGCCAATGCTTTAAAGACATATGATCAGGTGATTCTTGACACGGCTGGCCTCCCGTCACCGGTTGTATTTGAAAATTTCGTCACGGTGTGGAATCAGATTGCCTACCCAAGAGCTTTTATGAACACCTTGTTTGTGACGGCGGGAAGCCTCTTGGGAATCCTGTTATTCTGCGGAATGGGGACCTATATGCTGGTAAGGCGTCCGGGGAAAATCAGTAATATCATCTTCATGACCATTGTGTCCATGATGGTAGTCCCCTTTCAATCCATGATGATTCCGCTTATTAAAATCGGGAACAGGTTACATCTTATTAACAGTCTGCCGGGGCTTATACTGATATACATTGGATGCGGAGTACCATTTGCGGTTTTCTTATATCATGGATTCATCAAAGGCATACCTAGAGAGCTGGAGGAGGCAGCCATGATTGACGGGTGTAGTGTATATGGAACCTTCTTTAAAATTGTACTGCCCCTATTAAAGCCAATCACAACAACCATTGCCGTATTGGATGTCTTGTGGCTGTGGAATGATTTCCTTCTTCCTATGATTACATTGAGTTCCAAGGAACTGCGCACATTGACACTGTCGTATTTCTTTTATTTCGGGGAGTTTGTGAATCAGTGGAACCTGGCGTTGGCAGCGGTAATATTAGCGATTATACCAGCGGTTATTTTCTATATGTTTTCCCAAAAGTACATAGTGGAAGGAATCACGGCCGGAGCCATGAAGGGGTAAGTGCTGTGAAGCGGGCTGGCTTGCTAAATTGTGGTATTTATCTTATAATGAAGCTTTAACGAGATAAAAGGCCTGAAAATGTTAAAAGATTGAGAGGACATGGATGGGAATGAAGAAATCGGATAAATCGGTTACGCTGATGGATGTTGCGAAGCGTGCCGGAGTAGGTGTTGGCACGGCTTCCAGAGTCCTGAATAAAGATCCAAGGGTAAAGGAGTCCACGAAGCAGGCAGTGCATCAGGCTATGGCCGACCTGAATTATAAGCCCAACAGTGTTGCCAGGGGATTAAAGACAGGAATGTCTAAAACCTTTGGGGTCATTGTATCTGATATAACAAGTTCTTTTTTTTCAAAGATCATAAAGGGAATCGAGGCTACATCCGCTGAAAATCAATATAGTTTTATGATGGCCAATACGGATATGAATCCGGACAAAGTGACGGATGCTATCCGGCTCATGGGCGAAAAAATGGTGGAAGGGATTTTCATGCTGGGAGAAATCGTGACCGTTGATATAATAGAGCAGCTGGAGCGTATGGATATTCCCGTGGTGCTTGTGTCCATGAATATCCCTATGATAGGAAAAGGCCTTCCTAAGAATTTTGCCAGTGTAAGCATCAATAATGAACGCGCTGCTTTTTGTGCAGTGGACTATATGTGCAGTATCGGATGCAGGAAGATTGCTATGCTGATGACGGATATGGATGATCAGAATGTGGGCAAAGCACGTTATGACGGGTATAGGAAAGCCCTCAAAGCGCATGGCATACAGCATGAGGATTGTCTGGTCATAAGCGGTGATTTAAGCATGGAGAGCGGTTATGACTGTATGAAGCGGCTGCTGGATGATGGCATTGTACCGGATGCTGTTTTCGCTGCATCTGATTATGCGGCCTTTGGGGCCATGCGCCTGCTCCATGAAAGGAAGATACGGATACCGGAAGATATATCCGTCATAGGATTTGACGGTGTAGAACAGGGGAAATACAGCTATCCGTCATTGACAACCATTAACCAGCCTAGGTATCAGATGGGAAAAGTAGGGATGCAATTGATGATGGATATGATTCAGAAAAAGGAAATCCTGAATAGAGAAGTACTTCTTCAGTATGAGTTTAATGAAAGGGAATCCTGTTTGAAGAAGGCGGAGGATACAGGAAATCAAGGTTGATAATTCTCTGGAATACAGATTCTGGCAGCGGCTGGCGATGTGGCGTTCCCTGCAATGGACCTGGTATTGGTGTGTTTTTCTTTGGAAAACTGGGGACTTCATAATTTGATGTTCGGAAACATGGTCAAATTTTCTAAATAAAGTACAGTAGAAAAGCTCATACAAACATTATATTTGCATGAGCTTTTCTGCATTTAGCAGATCAGTACAGACTAAACTTTTATAGAGTGAATCATAATCCGCTTATTTAGCTGTACGTTTTTTCTAATACATTTTTCCGTGGATCACGCCACAGGTGTATTCTATAGATAACAAATCTTGCAATTGGCTGCGCAATACACATTTCAACGAATAATGAGACGGCAAAATTCCTTGGCCATTTGTAAAAAAACTTATGTATTGGTTCTAAAGTAATGGAGCGGGTTCCAATCCATGTTCCAATAACAGTCAATAAAATTGACATCAGAAAAACAGTGCATAAAATATTTATTACAATATGAGAATGGAAACTGTCATCTTTGTCAACAATGGCTGCCGTCAGTTTTTCAGCCGGAATATATGTCAGCAGCACAATAGCAAGAACACTTAACCAGATAAAGGGCAGTACAGTTAAAACATCCTGCCAGACATAAAGATGAAAACCTGCTTCAAAACAGGTGATTAGCGGGGCGATAATATTTACGGAGATAATTGAGATAATCCCCATGAATACAGCAAATTCTTTTTTGTTACGCGGCAATTTCATATAAAAATCCATAATTAATCATTCCTCCTAAAAAGAGCATAAAATCATTTTCCGGGTAGTGTTTTCTATTTACATCCTATAACCTCCATTTTTATCAATTATCTTGCGGAGTCTTTATAAAAAGCTGCCTGAAAACTTAAAACAAACAAAAAAACAGCATAGAAATCAAAATTCTACGCTGTCCGCTGCTTGATTACTTAATCGTATCAAAAAAAATAAGAGTTGTCAATAACTTTGGGTATCTTTTTGCCCTTATGCCGCTGTTTCTGTACGTTATGCGTAAGTTCTTATTTTCCTAAAGTTAATCCCCCTGTTTGCTTGATGGTGACTGCACGCTTTTAAGTATCCCCATACGGGTATTTGACGGATGGTTTTAGGGAGGATAGGAGCCTTTACTGATTTTCTTCACCCCATGCACACATTGCTTCCATGATTGGGTACAGGGATTTGCCTTTGTCTGAAAGTCTGTATTCCACCTTGGGAGGGATTTGCGGATACTCTGTCCGGATAATAAGACCATCCGCTTCCATTTCCTTAAGCTGTGCGCTGAGGGTTTTATAGGTGATACCGCCAATCAGCCGCTGTAACTCATTAAAACGGACAACGCCATGCTCCACCAGCCAGTACAAGATGACCAGCCGCCATTTGCCGCCAATCATGGTAAGAGTATAACCAAATGGCGTATCTGTAATAGATTTTATGTTTCCTTCAAATCGCTTCATGCTCATAATATTAACACTTCCCATAAAGATAGTATATGTCAAAAATGTGCGTACTATTTAAATCGTTATGTGTATTCTATAATAGATGAGAACAGGAATAAATGCAAGAAAAAGAAGGAGGAGACGGAGTGAAACAAATTTTAGTTATTTTAGGCGGTGGCCGGCGCAATGGCAATACGAAACAATTGGCTGATTCTTTTGTCAGTGGGGCTGCGCAGGCAGGACATCAGGTGGAAACTATTGCTCTCTCAGAAATAGAGGTGAAGGGCTGCCTGGGCTGCAATGCCTGCCGTTACGGAAAGCCCTGTGTACAGCCGGATGATTTTAATCGTATTGTTCCGAAACTCAAAGAGGCTGACTTGGTTGTATTTGCTTCCCCGCTGTACTTTTGGACAATCTCGTCCAAACTCAAAGCGTTTATCGAGAGATTTTATTGCATTGCCCAGAGAGATGAAACGCCGCCTTACGGCCGGTACGAGAAGTATCCTGTGAAGGATGCTGCGCTGCTGATGACTTCTGCCGATGACTTCTTTTGGACTTTTGAGCAGGCCGTGTCCTATTATCAGTTTGCAATCGTGAATTATATTGGTTTTACTGACAAAGGGATGCTTTTAGCTGGTGGCTGCGGCGATACCAACGGTAAGCCGAACATCAGGAGCACAGCACATCTGAAGTCAGCTTATGAATTTGGAAAAAACATCTATCATAATGACTAATTATTTACTTGGCCGTCACTAAAGTGGCGGTCATTTTCCTTTCAATGTTTACAGACCTTGCTGTCAATAAAATCGGAACCCAGTACTCAATTTGGCTTTTCCCTTCTTTATCCGATTCCTCACCATACTTTGCAAAATCATATTTTGCGGATTCGTTTAACTGACAGGTCGATTGTGGAAACCATATTTTATAAATGTAATCCGCAACTGGCTCTAAACTGTCTTGACTTTCAGCCCTGAAATGAAATACTACATATTTGCTGGCAGTCAGTTCTTTTATTACCATTCCTTTTGTAAATGGTATTTCGAGTAGCCTGCCTGGCTAAGTTATCCAAATCCAATTTTTCTTCCAGATGCGTTTCGATGTAATCAATCACATCTTTTATAATTGTTATATTCTTCTCCACAATTTTTCCCTCCGTCATTATTATAACAAAAATGCGGCTTTGCGTTTTCACAAATCTTGCTATGGTGTTCCGGGATTAAAAAATCACCATAAATCCATATTCTTTACAACGATTTGTTGTCAAAAATAAATATAACCTTGTTTTACTGTTGTTAAAAAAGAATATATAATGATATCAGAAAATAAAAAGCATGCTGAATATTTTAAATGAAACAGAAGGAGGTACAATATGACCAAAATGACAGAAGAGATGGTTAGATCATATTTTCCCCAATTATCAGAGATAAAAAATCAGGAATATGCAAAAAAGGCAGCTGAAATCTGGGTGGAAGCATTTGAAAACAGCTCATGGGAAAATATAGCGGACGCGCAGTTTGCAACCCGTGCTCCTGGGGTGGCACTGGTGAAGCATACGGAAAGTGTTACAGCTAATGCGCTTATGATTGCACGAAATACCGTTGAGAAATATGGTTATGAGATTGATACTGATATTTTAATCCTTGCTGCGGTTTTGCATGATGTATGTAAGCTTGAAGAAATGGAGATGGGTGACCAGGGAAGCGGAACGAGCAGGAAGAGCAGTCTGGGTAAGATTTACCAGCATGGATTTTTGAGCGGTTATTATACACAAAAATATGGGCTTCCTAATGAGGTTACAGGGCTGGTGGTTGCTCATTCCGGACAGTCAAAGGTGATTCCCAGATCAATTGAAGGAATGATTTTATATTATGCGGATATGATGGATGCGGATATCCATTTCGTTCAGGCAGGAACAACACTTTGCCTGGAAACGCATTAATAATGGAGGAGAAGGAAATGGCAGTTGGAAATCGTGTTTTTTTAAAGAGAAATTTACCGGATAACTATTTAGTAGAAGAATTCAGCAAATTACCGGCAGCAAATGTAGCAGATTGTATGGGACGGTTATGCGGCATGAATCCCAGTATCAGACTGATGTCAAACCCGTCTGAAGCAATTATGTGCGGTGTGGCTTTAACGGTGAAGGCAAGGCCTGGTGACAATATGATGCTTCATAAGGCAATGAATATGTCTATGCCGGGCGATGTGATTGTTGTTTCCAACGAGGGCGAGCGGAGCCGGGCGATTATGGGAGAAATCATGTATAATTACATGCAGGGTTTCAAAAAGATTGCCGGAATTGTGATTGATGGGCCGATTCGGGATATTGATGTGATTTCAAAAGGGCATCTGCCGATTTATGCAACTGGAACGAATCCGGCCGGCCCTTATAAAGAAGGTCCTGGAGAGGTAAATGTTCCGATTGCGTGCGGCAGCATTACTGTAAACCCCGGAGATATTATTCTGGGCGATAAAGACGGTGTAATCGTTATTCCGAGACAGGATGCGGCAGAGATTCTTGAAAAAGCCAAGACACTCTCAGCGGCAGATAAACAGAAAGCGGAGAATTCTGCAAAAGGGACTGTGAATCGCCAGTGGGTAGAAGATTTGATGGAAAAGAAAAATGTAGAGATTATAGATGACGTTTATAACTGCTAAAAGAGGAGGAGAAACAGATGAAAAATCGTCTGGTAAAAATGATACCGGTAATTTTGTTTCCGCTCCTGACATGGCTTATCTCTGCTCCCGCAGGCCTGGAGACAGAGACCTGGCATATGTTCGGTTTGTGTCTGTCCCTGCTGTGCGGATTAATTTTGAAACCTTTTTCAGAGCCGGTAATCAGCCTGATTGTATTGGGACTCGGTGCCTGCTTTGTTGAAAAACCAGCTGTTTTGTACAGCGGATATGCTGCCCAGGGAGTTTGGTTTTTGCTTGCAGTGCTTCTTGCCTGCGGGGCGTTTAAGAAAACCGGATTAGGAAAACGTCTTGCATACATATTGCTTTCCAAATTTGGGGGAACCAAATTCGGAAGATCCTCTCTGGGTCTTGGATATGTCATGATGCTTTGTGATTTAATACTGAGTCCGGCCACCGGGTCCAATACGTCCCGTTCTGCAATTGTATTTCCTATTTTCCGGGGCGTCTCAGAGTCACTGGGGTCTTATCCGGACAAGGATCCGCAAAAGCTGGGAGGATATCTGGAGCTGCTGGAACATGTAGTTGCCATGTCCACAGCAGTATTGTTTCTGACAGGAATGGCATCCAATGCAGTGATTGCCTCAACCATTAAAGACATTGCCGGAGTGGAATTGACATGGATGCTGTGGTTTAAGGCGGCATTGGTGCCGGGACTGATTGTTTTGTTTTTGTGCCCGCTGGTTGTGTATAAGCTCTATCCGCCCCAGATGAAAGATTTGGGAGATATTAAACCCTTTGTTGTCAGTAAAATGCAGGAAATGGGCGCAATGAAAAAAGACGAGAAAATTCTGCTGGCATTATTTATTATGGCGATTCTGGGATGGATGCTTGGGGGAAAGATTGGAATCAGTATGTATGTGGTTGCCTTTGCTTTTCTGGCATTGGAGCTGCTGCTTGGGGTCATGGATTGGAATGACTTGATGGCGGAAAAGGGTGCATGGAACATGTACATATGGTACGGTGCATTTTTCAGTATATCCGGCGCAATTAATGAAGGCGGATTTTATTCCTGGCTGTCTGGTCAGATACAAAATTATCTGGATCTCTCAGCTGTGAATGGAATGGCTGTATTAGTGATTCTGCTGTTAATAAGTTTTGTTACAAAGTACTTCTTCGTGTCCAATGCAGCATATATCGCCTCTATTTATCCGGTTATTTTGACATTGGCGGCATCCACAAATGTAAATATAATGGCATTGTCTTTGATGCTGGCGTTTTTCGGCGGATATGGCGCGCTTTTGTGTAACTACGGAAACGGTGCAAGTATCTATATTTTTGGAAATGGTTATGTGAGCCAGAAAGACTGGTATCTGAAAGGAACCATTTTGTTAGCTATGATTTTTGCGGTGTTCCTTATAATCGGACTTCCGTATTGGAAAATCATGGGCATTTGCTAAGAATAATGAAGAATCATGAAATGAGAGGAAGAAATTATGGGTTGGAAAATTCTTTTACCGCAGGAATTAAAAAAAGATGCACGCGATTTGCTGGAAAGCCATGGACATACGTTGATTGACGGCCGTGGATTTGAAACGGAAGATGTAATTGCGGATATGAAGGAGCATAAGCCGGACGCGATTATTGTACGAATTACGAAAATGCCCAGAGCTGTATTTGAAGCAGCTGCGCCGAATCTCAAAGTTCTGGTACGCCATGGGGCCGGATATGACGCTGTGGACCTGAAAGCGGCAGCGGATTATGGAGTGAAATGCCTTTACGCTCCGGTTGCCAACAGCACATCAGTTGCGGAGACAGCTCTTATGCTGATGCTGTATATGAGCAGAAATGTAACACGTCTTCGCGATATGTTAACAGTGGATTTTTATGATGCAAAACTGAAGACATATATGACTACGCTGAACGGAAAGACCGTTGGTTTGATTGGATGTGGAAATATCGGAAGCCGCACGGCGAAACGCTGCCTGGCAATGGAGATGAATGTGCTTTGTTATGATCCATATAAGCCGGCATGTGATTTCCCGGAGGGGGTTGAGGTGGTCAGAGATATAGAACGTATTTTCAGAGAAAGTGATTATGTATCTTTACATACGCCAAATACCTCTGTTACAAGAAATATGATTAATAAAGAAACCCTTTCGATGATGAAGCCCACCGCATTCCTGATTAATACAGCAAGAGGCGCAGTGGTCAATGAACAGGATTTATATGAGGCCTGCAAGAATCATGTAATAGCAGGCGCTGCGCTGGACGCTGTTGTGCACGAACCCATTCTTCCGGATATGCCGCTGATCACTCTGGATAATGTGCTGATTACTCCGCATGTTGGCGGCAATACGGTGGAAGCGGCAATGCGGGCTTCTTACATGGCTGCAATGGGAATTGTGGAGATGTATGAAGGAAAAGAGCCAACCTGGCCTATACCGGATATTGATTATGAAACAGCTCCCGTATATACTGATACGATTAAGCCGGACAGAAAACCGGTGGGTATGTATGATTATTAATAACTGAGATGAAAGAGCAGACATTCGGCTTTGAAAAAGCGGAGTGTCTGCATGTTCTGTATAAGGAAAAATCTAAAATATAAAAGGAAAAATCGAAACTATAATATGGAGGAGAAAAATGGGGGATATTCAGGTTACATTATTAATAGGATTTTTTATGCTTATTAGTTATATCTGGGCAAAAATTCCTTATGGAATGACAGCGGTTTTTTGCTGTCTTGCATTAGAGATTACGGGGGTACTGTCATCAGCAGAAGCTTGGGCGGGATTTGGAAACACAACGGTTTTTCTGTTTGCTTCGATTTTCATTTTAGGCGCCGGACTTATGAAAACAAGTTTTATTATAAAGATACAGAAGCTTCTTCAGAAAATTGGCAGCAGTGAGAAGAAAATGAGATGGATTTGTATGTATATTGCCTCTTTTCTTGCAATGCTGACCAGTGCCACAGCAGCGGGGGCAACAATGCTTCCAATGGTATCCCTGCTTAGCAGGAAAGGGAATTTTCAGAAAAGACGTTTGCTGAAGCCTGTTATGGACGCAGCTTGTATGGGTTTCGCAATTATGCCATTTGGAATGGGAGCAGCTTTTATGGAACAGGGAAATTCGTATTTACAGATGATGGGGTCATCTGTTCGTATGAGTTTATTTGATTCAGCTATTGCAAGATTGCCGGTATTGATAGTGACAATCAGTTTTATTGGATTATTTGGCTATAAGTTTATTTCAAATCAAAAAGAAAATGGGGACAAAAATCAGGAAGAGATTATTTTGAACGAGAACTGCAATCTTTCTGAATTTAAGGATAAAATGGGAATTGGAATCTTTTTTGGCAGCATTGCTGCAATGATTATCAGTTCTCTGGTGGGGATTCCGTCACACTATGCGCCTCTGATCGGTGCATTGCTGATGATTGTCAGCGGCGTGCTAAGTGGAAAAGAAGCATTTGGAGCAATTGACTTAAATACTGTGTGTATATTCGCGGGAAGTCTGGGTTTTGCAAACGCGTTGACCAAAACCGGAATTGCAGACTGGATTGTAGAAAAACTGGTTTTCGCAACAAACTCCAGCCAAAGTGAATATGTGCTGGTTGCTATTTTTTTGCTTGTACCCTTTGCCATGACGCAGTTTATGGGCAATATACCTGTGATCAATCTGACGATGCCCATTGCGGCGACTGTGGCCTGTACAACAGGAATCAATCCCACAGCCATTATGGTTGCCACAGTGGCAGGCGCCACGCTTTCTATTTCTACTCCGATGGCGGCCGGAATACAGGCACTGATTATGGAAGCAGGTGAATACCGTTTCAGCGATTATATAAAAGCAGGACTGCCAACGGCGGCTGTTTTTGCCGCCGCTTATATTATATGGGCGCCATTTGTTTTTCCTTTATATTAATAATTAACAGGAACACTTTTTTTCCGCCGTCAAAACTGTTACGAATTTTCAAATGATGCAAAGAAAGATTTTAACCGATCGATGAAATCCTGTGCATATCTGGGAAGAAAACGGTCTTTATGATATACAATGCCGAGTGGATTGAGTAAGGTTTTTCCATTCAGCTGTACCGGGAAAAAGTAAGTGTTTGGATGGGCGGTTTTGAGCGATGGAACCCGCATCCCTGTGCAGAAAAAGGCGCCCAGACTATATGGGAACAGAGAAATCATCAGGTCGATAGATTCCACTTCCAGAATCTGCCGTGGTTTATAGCCTACGGCCTGAAAACACTGGTCTGTCAGCATACGCAACCGGTAAGTGGATTTCAACCGCATAAATGGTATCTCCTTAAACTCTTTAAGGGTGGTGCCATTGCTGCATTTTGCAATAATCGTATCAGTCTCTTCGCCAAAACATTGTTCCATCAGTTCCCTTGTGACAGCCATATATACTTTGTCATTCATTAACGGAATAAATCGGAGCAGGGAATCATCGCCGTGCTTGATTCCTACGAAAAAGTCCAGGTCCCCTGAGACAAGAAGCTGTTCCATCTTTTCTGACCGTTCCATAGTGACCTGCACATTTATATTTGGCCAACGCTTTAGATAGTCAGGAAGGATGAGCGGAAGCCAGTACTGGCCGCGGTACTGGCTTGCTCCGATGGAAAGAGAACCCACATTATTTTGAATGATATCATTCATTTGCCGTGAGATATTATCTTCCTCTGTAAGAATTTTAATGCAGGAGTCATACAAGGCTTTGCCCGCTGGCGTCAGTTGAAGCTTTGGTTTTCTGTAGAATAATGGGGTACGGTAGTGAGTTTCCAGTTTGTTTATATGCTGACTCAGATTTTGCTGGGAAATATACAGTTCTTGTGCTGTTTTGGTGAAATGAAGATTCCGGGCTAATGCGACAAAGTACCGAAGACTGGTTAAATCCATAATATTCTCCTTTTATAGTCAAATCTCAAAATAATCTTTTTAAATGCTAAAATGGCACCAGCAGTATGCTACAGAAACAGCGCTTCAAACAACAAACGGTTCTCATTGATAACATCGAATTCTCCACCTGCCATAATCCATTTGAGGACAATACCATTTGATAGACAGCATAAGGAGTTGCCCAGTATCCTGGGAGATGCGGTGCGCTTAATCTGCCCTTCCTGCTGGGCGCGTTCAAGCAGGCTGATTACGATATCCCACAGCCCGCTCTGCTCCGGAAGCAAAGGGATAACCTCGTCCTTCAGGTATATGCGGTACAACTCTTTTGTCAAAGTGACACCGGCCCTTGTGACCTGTCGGATACGCGTTTCTATAATCCTCAAAACCTGATTGGCATAGTCATGTGCGTTCAAAATAGAGGCTAATTCATCGCTGCTCAACATGCCGTCAGTGGAAAAATAATCACGAACCAGTTCATCCTTTGATTTGTAGTAATAATAAAATGCAGTTTTCGTAACATCAATTTCTTTACATATATCGTCTATGGTGATGTTTTCAAAACCATGTTTCTGAAACAAACCAATGGCGGCTGCCAAAAGCGCCTCCTTGGTGGCTCTCTTTTTAGCCATCCTAACACCTCCGCTTATTTATGCCTTTTATTATAAAATACTTTACTCTGAAAATCAATAACATTACTATAGTAATGATTTATATTACTTATACATTGATTTTTTTGTATGATAGGAGTATAATGAATTCCAGTCCGCCCCAGCGCAGGAAATGGCGGCACAAGGTGATTTATACCGGCTTGAGTAATAGGCAGAGAAAAAGGAGTTTTTAAGTAATGAAAAATAGAGTGAAATCGTTTTTGATGATTGGTCAATCTAATATGGCCGGCCGTGGATATCTTCATGAAGTAAAACCTATAATAAATGAGAGAATTGTCATGCTGCGCAACGGAAGGTGGCAAATGATGGCTGAGCCTATCAACTGCGACCGTTCAGTCGCTGGCATCAGTCTTGCGGCGTCTTTTGCGGATGCGTGGTGTCGTGAATACAAAGAAGGCCAAATCGGTCTTATACCATGTGCCGAGGGCGGAAGTGAAATCGAAGAATGGGATGTTGGTAAGGCACTCTATAACCATGCAATCAGTGAAGCCAGATTCGCCATGAAAAGCAGTCAATTGACAGGTATTCTCTGGCATCAGGGTGAATCTGACAGTATGGGCGGCAGGTATGAAAAATATTATGAAAAATTACATAGAATCATGGATGGGTTCAGAAAGGAACTGGATGCACCTGATATTCCGATTATCATTGGCGGGTTAGGTGGCTTTTTAGGCCAGTCAGGATTTGGAAAGAATTGTACCGAATATATGCTCATTAATCAGAAGTTGAAACAATTTGCTTTTGAGCAGGATAACTGTTACTTTGTTGCTGCTGCAGGCCTTGCCTGTAACCCTGACGGTATTCATATTAATGCAGTTTCCCAAAGAAAGTTTGGCTTGCGGTATTTTGAGGCGTTTTGCCGCAAGCAGCATATATTAGAACCTTTAACAAATGAGGATGAAATGATTTTGATGCTTGAAGCCAGAGCACACACAAAGACTGAGAAAACGTTCCTGTTGAGTATGCAATTGGCTTTGGACTGTATATCGTACAGAGATTTTATGGAGCAGACCCAATGAACCGGTATCCCATGCCGCCGCTGCCGTTTTTTCCCAGCGTCGGCATTTTTCCTATGCGAATCTAAGTTTCGGCTGCTAATATAAAATATAGTTTACCCTTTCACCTGCAAAATGCGAAATCTTCACGCTTTCCTGCGGCAACACTGATTTTGTTCTTCCCAAGCAGGAATACCGGCTCATGGAGCAATTGATGATAAACCACAATATTTTCCTTTCCTCGGAGGAACTGCTGATTAAGGCGTGGGGGTATGATGCGGAAACGGATATCAACAGCGTCTGGCTCTATATTTCCTATTTGCGCAAACGTCTCATGACCATGGAATCAACGGTGGAACTGGATGCAGGCCTGGCCTGCCAGAACATGTCTGTGGCTGCTCAGCTTTTAGGGTATGGAACAAAAATCATTTCTTCCCCGACATTGGCAGTGAACGGAGAAAATCAGGCAGTCTATCAGGAACAGCTGGGGATTCCGGAGGATCAGACAGCGGCAGCGTTTCTCTTAATCGGCATGGGGGATACATCCGCAGACGGAAGGGTTGACGCCTACGCCGGTCCCACAGCAAGAAATCCTTTGGACGAAATGGTTACTTATGTTGAAGGCCAATAATGCTATAAAAACAATTACAAACAGCTTCTTACAGAAAAAAATTTGTGAGAGGCTGTTTTTTGTGTGCCAGAAAGCTCCAGCACATTGAGAAAGCCTTATCAAATAATGAAATTATACAAAGTATTAAAATACCTATTGCATTTACCAGCACAATATGATAATATTCGATTAACAGCTTAATATATTAACCTACTAAGTAGCGAACCAAATCAAAAAGGGGATGAGGCTTTCCGCAGAAATATCTGCAGGATATGAGGAGACTTTCAGACACATTGGAGGAAGACTATGAGCTTTTGGGTTGAAGAGAAAGGAAATCATTGATATGATAATAACAGATTATTATATTAACCAATTAACAGCCAATGAAAGAGGGGTTCATATGTCTATTCCTAAATATCAGCAGATTAAACAAAGCTTACTTTATGAGATTAACAATGGGATGTTCCAGCCGGGAGATAAGTTTTACAGTGAAGCGGAGTTGAAAAAAAAATATAATGTAAGCGGGATTACTGCTATCAAGGCATTGCAGTGCCTGACCAACGAGGGATATCTGGTCAGATATCAGGGAAAGGGGACATACGTATCAAAGGCCAGACGAGGCAAGATTGTCAAGTTCTCCGATATCGAGAAGTACAGGAACGCAGCAGAACGTACGGAAGTAATTGATATCCATGTGATGAAGGACCCCAGGATTGCAGCGCAGCTGAACCTGGGAGAGAATGAGGAATTTTACCACATTAAACGCCTGCGGCTGGTTGAGGATAAGCCGATTATTGTACAGAACAGCTATGTTATCAAGGAGTTTATCAAGGAAGAGGATGCAGGGGATAAGGAGAAGTTCTCATCTATTTACGGTAAGATAAGGGAGGATTTCGGAATTGATTTGTTCCAGGCAGACTCAAAGGAGATAACGGAGATTGTTTTTCCGGCTCCTGAGGAGGAGGGGAGGCTGCTTGGACTGACTGATAAGGAGCCCAGTGCCTTTACAAGAAGATATACATATCTGTTCGACGGAAGGACCATTGAGTATATTGAGGGATATAAACGGTGGGATTATTTCAGTATAGAAATTGAACCGATTTAGTCCCGGTGTTTATTGTACCGTACCGGTACAGAAGCTGGAATGGAGGAAATATATGGAATTATTATTGGTTTCCCACAGGGGAATTGCTTCTGGGATGAAATCAGCGATTGCCATGGTCATGGGGCCTGTGGCAGAACAGATAACAGCCATGGAGCTGACGGAAGAAGAGGGTGTGGGCAATTTTTCAAAGCGCCTGGAAGAGTATCTTGTAACCTGGCTGTCAGGGACTGGAAAAGGCCTTGTTTTTGCGGACCTCAGGGGAGGCACACCCTATAACCAGGCGGAACTGCTGCTTGCGAAGCATGGGCTGAAGGACAGGGCTAAGGTAATCAGCGGTATGAACCTGCCCATGGTGGTGGATGCGGTTCTCAGTGACATGGATGTCTGCAGTACGGACGCGCTTGCGGGTCTGGTGCAAAACGCAAGGGATGGGATTATGTGCCTTGACCTGGAAGCGCAGACAGCCGGATCAGATGATGAATAGTGGGGAACGAGGAGGACTAGGAGAATGAATATTCAATGGTGGCAGATTCTGCTCATTACTTTATATGCGGGATTTGCATTTTATGACGGAAATAATACAACCTTTGGAACTGTAAAGCCAACCATGGCTGGCTTTTTTGCAGGACTGGTGCTGGGAGATGTGACTACCGGCCTTGTAGTTGGAGGAACACTTAACCTTCTGGTTCTGGGAATTGGTAACTTCGGCGGCGCATCCATACCGGACTACATGACAGGCGCGCTTCTGGGTACCGCGTTTGCCATACAGAGCGGACAGGGGGCTGAATTTGGTGTAACTCTGGCAATCCCCATCGGCCTTCTGATGATACAGCTGGATATACTGGCCAGGTTTTCCAATACATATTTCCAGCACAGGGCGGAGCGCCTGGTTGAGGAGGGAAACATCGAGGCGGCGGCCAGAATGAATATTCTGGGACTTATTCCTCAGTCCATATCCCGTATGCTTCCTGTATTTCTGGCATTGGTATTTGGCTCCGACTTTGTTAACCTGGTGGTAAACCACCTTCCCATGTGGCTGATGAACGGCCTCAAGACGGCAGGAGGTATCCTTCCATCTCTTGGTATCGCAATTCTGCTGCGCTATCTGCCGGTAAGCCGGAACATTTCCTATCTGATTCTGGGATTTTTCCTTGCGGCTTATCTGAAGGTTCCGGTCCTGGGGGTGGCCCTGGTGGGACTGGCGTGCGCGGTCCTCAGTTTCCAGTCTGAGAAGGACGAGATGTCTGTGGCAGCACAGGCGCCAGTAAATGCAGGAGGTGAGATGGGTGATGAATAAGATGCAGAACGGTCTTTCAAAAGAGAGTAAAAGCGTATTCTGGAGATGGTATTTTCTGGGAGGCGCAGGATGGAATTACGAGAAGATGCAGGGACTTGGTTACTTTTACAGTATGCTTCCCATGATAAAGAAACAGAAAGATGAGGAGGACCGGAAGAATCTGGCCAAGACCGAACTTCAGTTTTTTAACACCAACAACACAATGGCACCCATTATCATGGGCGTGGACTGCGCCCTTCAGGACGAGACAGGGGCGGATGCCTCTGATACCATTGCCGCGCTTAAGACGGGTATGATGGGTCCCCTGGCCGGTATCGGCGATACCCTGTTTCATGTGATACCATCCACAATTATCGGGTCAATCGCATCTTACATGGCGCTGGAAGGAAGCCCTCTGGCGTTGGTGCTCTGGATATTCTTTGGCCTTCTGCGCCTGTTCTGCATGAAGAATTTTTATGCCATGGGCTATAGGGAAGGCGCTAAGATTGTAAGTGAAATTGGAAACCGTTTAAAGAAGATTACGAAGGCGGCCAATATCCTGGGTATCACGGTAATCGGAGCCCTGATTCCGTCTGTGGTCAATGCCAGATTCGCCTATGAGTTTTCCTGGGGAGAGGTAAGCATATCCATACAGGAGCTGGCTGATAAAATTATGCCGTCCCTGGCGCCCACCCTGGTTGTATTCTTTGCATACTGGATGCTTGGACGGAAGAAAATGAACTCTACAAGGGTAACTTTATTGTTGGTGCTGGTAGGCATACTGGCATATAATCTGAAAGTATTTGCATAAGGAGGAACTGAAATGAAAGGATTCGTACATATCCGTATTGATGACCGTTTGATCCATGGACAGGTAGCCACACGCTGGTCTACCGGCCTGAAGGTAAACCGTATCATGGTAATTGACGATGCGGTGGCTGCCAATGACAACGAGAAGGCTATTCTGCGCATGGCGGCGCCTGCCGGCGTCAACACATCCATTCTGCCCCTTGAGAAGGCAGTGGCCAATATCAAGAACGGTAATTATGACGGGCAGAGGGTCATGCTGATTGTAAAGTCCCCTGTGACCCTTGTGAAGATGATGGAAATGGGCGTGGAGCTTCTGCCTGTAAATATCGGCAACATGTCCAACCGTCCGGGCACTACCCAATATAAGAAATCAGTCAGCATGTTCCCGGAGGAGAAAGCGGCAGTGGACACCCTTTTGTCAGCCGGAATCAAGGTAACGGCCCAGATGGTGCCGGATGATCCTTCTGTGGGGATAGAGACATTTTTTTAGTTTGAGATGAATGGGAGTAAAGGAGAGGTTATGTCAGAAGATTCATGGGTATGGGCGGGCAGGGAACTGGACCGTATCTGCGGTGTGATAAAGAAGAATATGGACCGGTACGGCACGGACTTTCCATCGGCCTGCGCCACCAACGGCAGATACAGGATTAAGAAAAACGATGACTGGACAAACGGATTCTGGACCGGAATGTTGTGGATGGCATACCTGTATACCGGTGACGGCAGCTATAAGGAGTTAGCCATGAAAAATGTGGAGAGCTTCGGGGAACGGCTGAAGGAGCATTTTGTGCTGGACCACCACGATATCGGTTTCCTGTACAGTCCGTCTGCTGCTGCAGCCTGGAGGGTGACCGGAGATGACCTCCTTAAGGATATGATTACGGACGCAGCCGATGTACTGGCAGGACGTTTCCAGGAAAGGGGCGGATTTATCCAGGCATGGGGGAAGATGGGAGCGGAGAAGGAATACCGCCTGATCATTGATTCCCTGTTAAACCTCCCCCTTCTCTATACGGCTGCTGAAATCACCGGGAATGAGCGCTACCGGGAGATAGCGGGGCGCCATTACAGGAATGTTGTGGACTGTATTGTCAGGGAAGACGGCTCCACTTACCATACATATTATTTTGATAAGGCCACCGGGGCGCCTGCATATGGGGCAACCCATCAGGGCTATAGTGATCATTCATGCTGGGCCAGAGGCCAGGCCTGGGCTGTCTACGGAATCCCCCTTCACGCCCGTGTGTCGGGGGAAGAGCTGACACAGGCTGAGAGGGAAACCTACCATAGGATTGTGGAGTATTTTGAAACCCATCTTCCCGCGGATGGTATGCCTTACTGGGATCTGGTATTTACAGATAGGGACAGCCAGCCAAGGGACAGCTCGGCTCTGGCCATAGCGGCATGCGGGATGATGGAGACCGGCAACCTGAAACGGGCGGAGGAAATGCTTAAAACCTGCCGGGATATGGCATCGTCTGAGTATGAACCCGATAATGAAGGTCTTCTTCTCCACGGCGTATATGCCTACAGCGAGGGGAAGGGCGTGGATGAGCCCAATCTGTGGGGAGACTTTTTCTATATGGAAGGGCTGCTCCGGCTTCTGAGGAGGGACTGGATCCCGTTTTTATAACAGGAGAGAGAAAAGAATGAGTACATTTGAAGTAAAAGAAGAGTTTTACCTGGATGGAAAACCGGTAAAACTGCTGTCCGGGGCAGTGCATTATTTCCGCCTTGTCAAGGAATACTGGGAGGACTGTCTTTATAACCTGAAAGCCATGGGATTCAATACGGTAGAGACCTATATCCCATGGAATATCCATGAACCGGAGGAAGGGATATTTGATTTTGACGGCAACAAGGATGTGGAATGTTTTGTCAGGTTAGCCGGGGAGCTGGGGCTTCATGTAATTCTCAGACCCAGCCCGTTTATCTGCGCGGAATGGGAATTCGGGGGGCTGCCCCCATGGCTTCTGCGATATGGCGATATGAAGGTGAGAACCAATACCCCGCTTTTCCTGGGCAAAGTGGAAGCTTATTATAAGGAACTTTTTAGACGGATCGCGCCCCTGCAGGCAACTTGCGGCGGCCCGGTTATCATGATGCAGGTGGAAAATGAATATGGCTCCTTTGGCAATGATAAGGAGTACTTAAGAGCAATTAAGAGGCTGATGGAGGAAAATGGGGCCCAGGTGCCTCTTTTTACTTCGGATGGAGCATGGGACGCTGCATTGGAAGCCGGAAGCCTGATAGAAGACGGGATGCTGGCAACCGCCAATTTTGGTTCCAGGTCAGGGGAGAACCTGGACGTGCTGGAAGCATTTTTCAGAAGAAACGGGCGGAGATGGCCCCTGATGTGCATGGAGTTCTGGGATGGCTGGTTCAACCGGTGGAAGGAAAAAATCATCACCAGGGACCCGGCGGATCTGGCCATGGAAGTGGCGGAGCTGTTAAAGCGGGCCAGCATCAATCTTTATATGTTCCAGGGCGGTACCAATTTTGGATTTTACAACGGATGTTCTGCCAGAGGATACACGGACCTGCCCCAGATTACATCCTATAACTACGATGCCCTGATGACAGAGTGGGGAGAGCCTACAGCAAAATTCTACCAGGTGCGGCAGGTGGTAAGGAAAATGTTTCCCCATCTTAAGACCATGGAGCCAAGGGACAGGAAACGGATTGCTTACGGCCAGGCTGTTCCTACGGGCCAGGTATCCCTGTTTTCTTGTGTGGACAGTCTGGCTGAATGTCAAAAAAGCGCTGTCCCTCTGTCCATGGAGGAGGCAGGGAGCGGGTACGGTTACATGTTCTACCGCACCCATGTCAGGGGATATAACAAGAAAATGAAGGTAAAGGCCGTCCAGGCATCGGACCGTGTCCAGTATTACTTAAACCGGGTATTTGAGGGAACCCACTACCAGAATAATTCGGGCGAAGAACTGGAGCTGTATTTTAAAGAGGACAATGAGCTTGCCCTTCTGGTGGAAAATATGGGACGTGTTAATTATGGATATAAGCTCCAGGCTCCCACCCAGAAAAAGGGAATCAGAACGGGAGTCATGGTCGATATCCATTTTGAAAGCGGATGGGAACAGTATGCCCTGGATTTTAAGAATATCGAAGAACTGGATTTTTCCGGGGACTGGATCAGGGATACGCCTTCCTTTTATCGGTATGAATTCCAGGCTGAGGAATGTGCCGACACATTTCTGAACTGCCGTGAGCTGGGTAAAGGGGTGGCGTTCATTAACGGATTTAACCTGGGACGCTACTGGTCGGAGGGGCCGGTACAGTATCTCTACATTCCGGCACCGCTCTTAAAAAAGGGCAGGAATGAAATTATCATTTTTGAAACGGAAGGCAGAATTGCGGATACACTGACGCTGGAGGAACAGCCGGTTTATGTGGATGTGGGCTGACCGGAAAACGCCGTCTTCCGCTGAAAGGCCCGGAGGATTGGAATAGCAGGACATATAGCAGGATAGATAACAGGACAAATAAAGGCCTCCAGCCCCCCCCCGGACAGCGGCATCACTCCAAGCCAAGATAATCCAGGACCCGGAAGGAATACTCATAGCGGAACAAGGCAAGCCCGTCATTGATATCTATGCCGAACAGATCGGCCATTTTCCCCAGTCTGTAAAAAAAGGTGCTTTTATGAATATGCAGTTCCCCGGCCGCAGCCAGGGCATTCCGGTTTTTTGCAAGGTAGACCCGGAGTGTCCTGGCGTATTCTGTGTTGGCGGTGCGGTCATATTCCGTCATCTGTGTAATGACCGGGTGGACGGAGGCGGCTAAAAGTCCGGTATCCTTATACTGGCAGAACCCGTGTTCCAGATAATATTGTTCATAGCAGATGAAATACCGGTCTTTTGGAAGGCCGGTTTTTTCATGGAGTAAGGACAGTTCTTTTACCTGCCGCCAATAAATGCTGCTCTTTGCAATGTCCGTGTAAGGATAGCTGACATAAGCCTGCATGTGGTTTAATTGTAAGAAGGCGGCGAACCGGTTCCTTACTGTTTCACGGAAGGGTTCTCTGCGGTCGCCGGGCAGGAGGACGGTCAGATCGCCGTGGAACAATACTACCATACAGTTTGGCAGAAGGGATAAAAGCTGTTCAAAATATCCTTTGTACTGCCGCGGCTTGCGCGACGGATCCGTGAATGTAAGAAGCAGGACTGTGTAATAGGGCATCTGGGTGCGTCCAAGCTGGATCAGGTGGCCGGAAATGTACTCTGCCCGGTCAAAATGGCCTTCCAGAAGCTCTGTAAGGAAGTACTCGTACCTCAGGCCGGTGGGATGGCGGTAAGCGGAATCCTTCTGCATTTCAATGGAAAGCATCTTGGAAAACACATCAATGAATTCTAAATCATCTTCCGTGAATTCCCGCACCGTACCCCGGACACAGATATATCCCACCACGGCGTGGTGGATGCGTATGCTTTCAAATACCCATTGATACGGATAATCGTCCAGTGTGGTTATATATGGCACGGAGGAGGAGTAGATGTGACGGATGATGTTCCGGTCCGCCATGTTCTGGAACAGGGGATCCTTCAGGTAGAGACGCCCGTGCTTTTCCTCCAGATTGTTAGCATCCTTCACAACCGGGCTGGCGGCAATGACCGAGAAGCTGGTGTCGCAGATGGTGACAGGGTTGCCCAGGAAGGTATGGGCAACATGTGCCATACCTTCAATCCCGTTGTCACTGTGCAGCGACTGGAATAATTCCTCCCGTTTCAGCTTCAGCCTATAGTGCCGGAAGATGACCTCCTGGATGGCGTTAAATACCTGGCAGGCATCCAGGACCTCCCGGACATATAGGATTCGGCGGTCGTCCGGGGATGTCTCCTGTCCGGTCAACAGGATGTTCGGCTGATGGCAGGATGGCGCCGCGGCCTGTAAGACACCGGCAGAGAAGGCGGCCTCAGGGCACCCGGAAGGGGCGGCTGTCTGGGAACATGCGATATAAAGCAGCTTGTCCCCATGGTCCGGGTCTGTATCCGGTTTTTGCGTAAGGAAACGTGTTCCTTCAATTTCGGTCCGTGTATGGAACTGTCCGTGTACCTTTACGTGAAAGGTGTCCTCCAGATGACGGACAATGGTTCCTAAATATGCCATGTTATACCTCCAATCAGACAAATGTCTGAAAAGCAGCAGATGATTGCGGATGATATCCGACTTGGAATGGATGCTTGTTAAAAAAATAACTGTTATATTTTACATAAAGTATAACAGATTTGCGGATGAGTTTCAATTCCAACTGTTCATCCCTGATTTCTGTTAGAAAAAACGTTTCAGACAAAAGTCCAGGAGGAAAGAAAATGTCAGTAAAAGTAATGGGTATTACCGCGGGAAGAAAGGACAGCAACAGCGAGATCCTGTTGAAAGAAGCGCTTATGTACTGTGAGGAGGCCGGGGCAGAGGTAACCATGGTTAATCTGAAGGATTATCATATAGAAAGCTGCACAGGATGTACCTCCTGCACAAGAGGGATGGCCCAGGGGAAGAATGTGGGCTGTGTGCTGGATGCAAAGGATGATAAAAAGAAAATTATGGAGGTGATGCTGGCCCAGGACGCTGTGATTTTTTCTGCACCAACCTATGATCTGATGCCCAACGCGGAGTACCTGATCTTTGCCCAGAGGAGTTTAAGCTATGAGACTGCATTTTTAGAGACAATCGGTGCAATTGAACATAAGGACAGGGTTGCGGGCCTGATCTGTGCAGGAGGTTCCACCAGGGCGTGGCAGTCCATGGCTCTGGAGGCCATGCAGGCCACCATGTTTACGACGGATATGAAGGTGGTGGACATGATACTGGCTGCAAGGGTGCCGGGCCGGGCACAGTGCCTGCTGGATGAAGGGCTGATGGCACGGGCAAGGAGGATGGGGGAAAACATAATGACAGCAGTCCGTACACCGGCAGGAGAGCGGACCTGGCTGGGGGATGAGGATATGGGCTGGTGCCCAAACTGCCATTCCAATGCCCTGGTGCTGGGGGAACCCCAGTGGGACGGGCTTCACTATCCCGTAGAATGCCAGGTCTGCGGCGCCGGCGGCAATCTGGAAAAGGCAGGGGATGGGAAATGGAAATTCGTCATCCGGCAAGACGGATACCTGAAGGACCGCACCACGGTGGCTGGAAGGGCAAGGCACCTGGAGGAAATCGGCTGCACCGAAGGCGGGTTCTATGGGGATCCTGAGAAGCTTAAGCTGGTTCAGGAAAGGCTCCGGAAATATAAGGACAAACAGTTTAAAGGAATTTAGGGGAAATGAGTTTGTGCCTTTGCACAAAAACAGGCTGAATATGTTGGAAAACATAAGGTGCAGGCATGATGTTAAGGGAGCGCCAATCCTTTATAATTTGAACCAGACAGGACAATAAGGAATTCAGATCCTATTACGGTTCAGATGAAAAGGAGGACATATGAGTAAATTCACATATCTGGAAAGCCCCATGACCATTCGGGGAAAGGTCTATAGAAACCGCTTGATTGCAGCCCCTACCTTGTTTGCGCATTCCGTGTTTTTTCTGCCGGAGATTGCTGAAAATGTATACCGCATGGTGGAGAACCGGGCAAAGGGCGGGTTTGCCGCCGTATCCACAGGCGAGCTTCCGGTTAACAATGAAGAGGGAACCACACTGTTTATGGAACGGGCCATTGACATGGATGACTATGACGGGGAAGACTTAAAAAAGGTGAAGGAATATGCGGACCGTATCAGGAAGCACGGCGCCCTTGCCTACCTTGAGTTTTCCCACGAAGGCGCTGTGGCTGAGACAAAAGCCCCTTATGTCCCCTGGGGGCCGGATGCTTATGTCCGGGAGGACGGGGTGCAGGTATATGCACTGAACTTGGGGATGATGGAAAAAATCTGCAACGACTACCGCAGGATATCAAAATTTGCAAAAGCCTGCGGGTTTGACGGCGTCCTGGTTCACGGAGGGCATGGATTTAACATCCAGCAGTTTATTTCACCCTGGACCAACCACAGGACCGATGAATTCGGCGGAAGTATGGAAAACCGCGCAAGGTTTCCGAAAATGATTCTGGAAGCTGTGCGGGAAGGCATTGGGGAAGACATGATCCTGGAGCTGCGCATGTCGGCTGAGGACGGTGTGGACGGCGGTATGGAGATCCGGGATATGGTGGAGTTCTGCCGGGAAATTGACGGGATGGCCGACATCATCCATGTTTCCAACGGTCTTAAATGGGCGGGGAACCAGACCCAGACATTTTCGGATTTCTTTGACGTCCACGGGGTCAATGTTGAGTTTGCCGCAAAAGTCAAGGCGGCAGTCACTAAATCCAAGGTGGCCGTCATTGGAGGAATCAATGACCCGGCCTTTGCAGACCAGGTGATTCGGGATGGAAAAGCAGATTTCATCGAGCTGGGACGTCAGGGCTTTGCAGACCCGGAATTTCCCAACAAGGCATTTTCGGGGAGGGAAGACTATATACGTAAATGCGTCAGATGCTTCTCCTGCTACCCCGGCTTCTGCGAGCACAAAACCGATGTTCCCCTCTGGGAGAAAGGACTTTCCAAGGAAGAGGTTGACCGTATTTACAGTCCGGCGTCCATGGGGCGCTGCGCCATTAACCCGGATTCCGGGTTTGGATGGTATGAAGACAGGCATCCCTATCCCGAAGGAAGCAGGAAGGTGCTGGTTGTGGGCGGCGGCGTAGGCGGACTTCAGGCAGCAGTTACCGCGTCAAAGCGCGGACACAGGGTGACGCTTCTGGAAAAAACAGGGGAACTGGGCGGCACCATTAATTTTACAGACCAGGATGAGGATAAGGTGGATTTGAGGAACTTCAAGAATCTGCTGATACGTGAGGCAAGGGAGAGCTGCCCGGATATCCGTATGGAAACCCCATGTTCCAGGGAAATCCTGGATGAGATAAAACCGGACGCCGTCATCATAGCTGTTGGCGCCCACCCTGTCAAACCGCCTATTAAGGGAATTGACCGGGCCATGAATGCACTGGAGGCATACCACAGCATGGACAGGATTGGAAAGCGGGTTGTCCTTGCCGGCGGCGGGCTGGTGGGATGTGAAGTGGGTCTTCACCTGGCAGAACACGGCCATGATGTGACCGTGGTTGAGATGCAGGGCATGATGGCTTTTGAGACATTCGGATACTACAGAAATGCCCTGTTGGACGAGATGGACAAACGGGGCCTGAAGCAGATGCTGCATACAAAGGTGCTGGAATTTACGGCGGAAGGTGTTGTGGTGGAACGGGACGGCAGAGCAGAGCTGGTTCCCGCAGATACCTGCATATATTCCATGGGCATGAAGGCGGATCAGGCATCTGTGCAGGAGATACTTAAGATGGCCGGGGACATTAAAACCTATGTGGTCGGTGATTGTGACAGAGCCGGAAAAGTAGGCGATGCAGTCCATGGGGGATATGAAGCAGCCATTGACATTGTGTAACAGGCCCGGATTAATCGGGAGAAAAGAAAAACGGAGGAAAAATCATGGAGAAGATGGAAACAGACATTATTGTTGTAGCTGCCGGCCTTTCAGGCCTTGCAGCTGCCATATCAGCGGCAGAGAACGGAGCCGGGGTTCTTGTTTTTGAAAAGTCCGGAACCACAGGAGGAGCGGCTAACATGGGAATGGGACCTCTGGGAGTTGGATCCAGAATCCAGAGGGAGCACATGATTTCCCTGACACCAGGGGAGGCGTTCCGCAAGCATATGTATTTCACCCACTACCGTGTGGATGCCAGGATGGTCCGCGACTATTACTTTAAATCGGGAGATACCATTGACTGGCTGATGGACATGGGTGTGGAATTTGCCGGCGTGCAGAGAGCCTTCAGTGCGCCGGAGGATACAAGGGCTTATTCGGACGGCGAATTTACATGGCATGTGTGTAAGCCTGAGGGCGGAGGAATCCCCGGACCCAGGGCGGCCACGGCCATGACCAAGAAAATGACGGAAAGGGCCAGGGAACTGGGAGTGGAATTCCTCTTAGAGACACCGGTCCACAAAATCATCATGGAGGACGGCCGCGCAGTGGGCGTGCTGGCAAAGGACAAGGACGGGGGAGAAATTGAGGCAAGGGCCAAGTCCGTCATTCTTGCAACCGGCGGTTTTGGGGACAACCCGGCTATGATTAAAGAAGAAACAGGATATGAGTTCGGAAAGACCATTTTCAACTTTGCAATTCCAGGAATGAAGGGGGACGGGCTGCGCATGGCATGGGAGGCCGGCGCGGGAAAGGAACCCTGCACAATGGAACTTATGTACCAGCTTCCTGATAATATGAACCACTTTATCCTGGACGGCGCGTTCCGCCAGCCATGTCTGTGGGTGAACCGCAACGGCCAGAGATTCATGCCGGAGGACCAGATCGGCAATACCACCTTTACAGGCAATGCAATCACGGCCCAGCCGGGCAGCGTGGCCTTCTCCATCTTTGACAGCAAGCTGCTGAAAAAGTATAAAAAGAAAGGTCCGGACATTGTAAGCCATGTACATCCCCATGACCTGTACGACCATTTTGACGAGCAGTGGGAGAGGGACCTGGCAGATGGGTATGAATCCATAACCCAGGCAGACACCATTGAGGAACTTGCACAGAAAGCGGGAATTGACCCGGAGGGGCTGGCTGCGCAGGTGGAGGAGTACAATGAGATGTGCGAAGCCGGGTTTGACGAGATATTTGAAAAGGACAGGCATTATATGCAGCCCATTGCAAAGGCGCCCTTCTATTGCTGCCGGCAGAACGTAGGCGCATACGGCTCCCTGGGCGGCGTCAAGATTAACCACAGGACCCAGGCCATGACCCAGGAGGCAAAGGTGATTCCGGGATTATACTGTGTAGGAACAGACGCCTGCAATATTTTCGGGGACAGCTATCCGTTTATCCTGTCAGGCAACACCATGGGCTTCTGCCTGAACAGCGGACGCATTGCAGGGGAAAACGCGGCGGCGGAGCTGGAGGAGTTTGAGTACTGATACCGGGATATGAACCAATCAGGGCTGATGATCCGGGCCTGAAACAGGAGTGAGAAAATGAAGATTATAATAGACGGAAAAGAAATAGAAGCAAAAGAGGGACAGTCCGTGCTGGAGGCTGCCTTGGCTGCCAATGTTTTCATCCCCCATCTTTGCAGCCATCCGGACCTGGAAGCCAAGGGAGGCTGCCGCCTGTGCTCCGTGGAAATCGAAGGCGGCAGCGGGGCGGTGCCGGCATGTGAAACCATGGCAAAGGATGGCATGAGGCTAAGGGTCAGCGGGCCGGAGGCGGAGAAAGTCAGGAAAATGGCCATGGAGCTGATCCTGGCAACCCATCCCGCGGACTGCACGGGCTGTCCCAAATATGGAAGATGCGAACTCCAGTCCATGTACCAGTACATGGGCGTCAGCCCGGAGCGCTGGAGAAAAAAATCCAGAAGTACTGCCAATGACGACAGCAATCCCCTGATATCCCATCTGTTTACCAGATGCGTCCGCTGCGGAAGATGCATCCGGGCCTGTCAGGACCTTCGGGGCGTAAAGGTGCTGGATTATATTAAGACAGACGCAGGCGTACGGGCTGGCATTCCCGGGGGAAAGTCCTTAAAGGAAGCCGGGTGCCGCTTCTGCGGGGCTTGTATCGAGGTCTGTCCCACGGGTTCCATCATGGACCAGGTGAAGATTATGAAAGAAAACCGCTCCATGGCAGAGAACATCGTACCCTGCCAAAGCGCCTGTCCGGCCCATATCGACATCCCCAGGTACATACGCTACATCAGGGAAGGGGAGTTTGACAAGGCGGCAGCGGTTATCCGCGAAAAGGTACCGTTTCCTGAGACACTGGGAAGTATCTGCAATCATGCCTGCGAGGGCGAATGCAAGAGGAATGAACTGGACGCCCCCCTTTCTGTGTGCAGGTTAAAACGGGCTGCGGCTGCAAATGAAAGCGGCGCATGGAAAGAACGCGTGCGCAGGGAACCGGCCACAGGAAAGAAGGCGGCTGTCATGGGCGCCGGTCCGGCCGGTCTGACCGCTGCCTATTATCTGGCAAAAAAGGGACATGAAGTAACCGTGTTTGAAAAGAATCCAAAAGCCGGAGGACAGTGCCGGTACGGAATCCCGGCTTACCGTCTCCCGGACCGGCTTTTGGACCGGGAAATCCATACCATCCTGGAAGCTGGAATTGAATTGAGGACAAACACGCAGCCCCAATCCCCGGACCAGCTTCTGAAACAGGGATATGACACAGTGCTTGTGGCAGTGGGAACACACAAAGGAACCAGGCTTCCCATTGAGGGAAGCGGCCTGCCCCAGGTATATGTGAACACCGATTTCCTGAAACAGGCCAGGCTTGGAACTCCCCTGCCCTTAAGCGGAAGGGTCATGGTCCTTGGCGGCGGCAATGTTGCCTACGACTGCGCCAGGACAGCTCTCCGTCTGGGGGCAGAAGAGGTGCATATAGCCTGTCTGGAAAATGAACAGCAGATGACCTCCACGCCGGAGGAAATCGCAGAAGGCACAGAAGAAGGCATCCTTCTCCATGCAGCCCATTCCTTCCTGCGTATTACGGGGACAGACCGGGTGGAGGGCGTGGAACTTCAGAAGGTAAACCGTTTTTATTTTGATGAGAACAGGAAGGCGGTCATTGAGCTGGAAGAGGGGACAAACCAGGTGATTCCTGTGGAATATGTCATATTTGCGGTTGGACAAAAGCCGGAGGACACGGAGCAGATGGGACTTGCGCTGACCCACGGCCCGTATATACTGGCAGACGAAAACCAGCGTACCAGCCAGGAAGGCGTATACGCGGCAGGAGACGCCGTGACCGGAACAAAATCCGTCATTGAGGCCATCGCGGCAGGACGCAGGGCAGCGGAACAGATGGATTTATATTTGGGCGGAGACGGTGATATAAGCGAGATGCTTCTGGAAAAGGAAACCCCGCCGTCATACATTGGACGGGTGGAAGATTTTGCAGAACGAAAGCGCAGCCAACCCCGGACAGCGCAGCCGGACCAGAGGGTGAAGGACTTTACGCCGGTGGAGGAGCCGTTCACCTGTGAGCAGGCCATGTGCGAGGCAGGCAGATGCCTTCAGTGCGACTTAAGGCTCCGGCTTACGAAAACAAAGCTGTGGAATGAATATTAAGGGGGTGTCCGCAATGAGTACATTGGAACGAATAGAGAATCTGAAAGACACAGAATGTATTGTAGATATGCTCTTAAAAGAAGTCAGGGCAAACCTGTGCCAGGCCTGCGGGAAATGTGTGTTCGGCTACGAAGGCATTACCCAGCTTGAGCTGACCTTAAGCGACATCACGGAGAAGAAAGGGCGCAGCGGGGATCTGGACCTTATAAAGGACCTGTGCCAGGTGATGAAAACCCAGTCTCTCTGCGAGACAGGGGAGGAGATAGCAGAGGCTGTCCTCACTGCTATCCGGACCCATTCTGCGGACTTCGAGGAGCACATCGGCAAAAAAGCCTGCAAAGCAGGAGTCTGCAAAAAATTCATGACCTATCACATCCTGGCCGATCAATGCAACGGCTGCGGGGACTGTATGGATGAATGCGAAGAAGACGCCATCCAGGGAAAAGCCCGCTTTGTCCACATTATTGTCCAGGACGAATGCACCCAGTGCGGCGCCTGCCTGAAGGTGTGTGATGAGGACGCAATCGTAAGGGCCGGATTGGTAAAGCCGAAATGTCCAAGAAAGCCGGTTCCCTGCAGACGGTAGGCAGGTGATGGGGGATATTGACTAAAAGCGGAAAGCCTGCATTGATAAAAGGCACTTGAAAAAATCAAGTGCCTGGTGTATAACCAAGTCAGAAAGGTATTCAGATACAAAATCCGATGCCCTCAGTTTCGGCTAAAAAATAGCATTCACTTCAGGCGGTGGGATGCTATTTTTTATTGTGTTTGTCTATGTATGACAGTGCCGCGAATATAACGGGAAGTAAGGTAAGAACTTCCATTATACTCATGGGCATCACCCTTCTTTCGTATACCAGAGGGAACACCCGCCCCTACTCAATCATCCCCAGATATCTCATGATCCGCACAGAAAGATTAAAATTCATAAAATCCTCTCCCTCAATAAAATCGCAGTCCGTAATTTCCTTGATCTTCCCCATCCTGTACAGCAGTGTATTTTTATGGATGTGCAGGTTTTCCGCTATTTTGGCAGGCTGGCCGGGATGTGTCAGGTATTCCCTCAGTGTGACCATGAAGTCCGTATTTTTTTCCTGGTCATAGAAGTAAAGCTTCATAAGCCCGGGGTGGATCAGGAAGCGTATCTCGGAATCCTCCTTTTCATACAGCTCCAGCATCTGAAACAAATAATAATCACTGTAATAATAAATCGGCGCAGAATCCTTAAGCTTCAGGCCGAGATGGACGGAATCAATGGCCTGCCGGTAGAACCTGGGGGTATCCTCCAGATGCTGGTAGAAGTTACTGATCCCGGCCTTCAGGCGGTTGGCCGTGAGATATTCGGAAAGCTGGGAAATCTCATATTCACTCAGGTTCTGGTCCATGTCCCTGCTGATGAGGAACACGATAGTATCTTCATAAATCACATAGATACTGCCTGCGAATATCTGCTTCAGATGTTCCAGGATAACCTCCAGCTTCAAATCGGAAAAGCTGTGGCTCACAGGGGGGATTGCCACGATATAAAAGGTTTCCTTAAGGCTGTAGCCAAGGAGTTTTAACCGTTCTTTGATATCGGACACATTCTGTCTCGGATTCTTCAGCAGGTCGGCCAGGAAATAGGAATACATGACCCCTTTGTTTCTGGAATAGGCTGAATTCTTCTGCAGCTCCATGGATACCAGCTTACCAAAACGGTGGAAAAAGTCCGGGTCATACTCCCGGAATGGATGTTCGGACTCCAGCATCATCACATGTCCCACTTCCACACCCTGAATATGCACCGCATCCACCAGCATTCCCTTTTTCACCAGGCTGTTGACAAAGTAATAGGCGGTATCAGCCCCACGGACCTTTTCATCTACTTTGTTCACCCGAATGGAGCGGATGCCCTTCTCACTGATATACCCGGACGCGCTTTCCTCCCGGAAAAAATCATCATCCGGAACAATTCCCGCTGACATGGCAAGGTACTTGTTCTGCAGATCCACCACATAGATGGGGTTGCCGAAGAGATGGGAGGCCGTATCAACCAGATACTGAAGCCCGTTTCCGGAAAACAGCGCGTTGGCCAGGATGTGCATGCCGGCCGTAATCTGCTGGAGCTCGGTCAGGTTTTCCAGAGTCATGTTAAACAGTTCCGCCTGCCGGATACCGGCCCCAAAATAGACAACGGTAAAAGAACTCTCCCTATACCGGGAAAAATCAATTTCCTCCCCATAACAGAACAAAGTAAATATCTGTCTGTTGTCAGCCTCCGGCATAAGTCCGGTGGAAGTCAGATAGAGTGTGGTTTCCTCAAAATGGCGCTGTCCTTCTGTCAGGATCCTTATATGAATCATGTCGCAGTTACTGTCCCGGTTCCCGGATATCTGTGGGTGGTATCCGGCATTTTCCAGCCTGCTTAACAAAACCTGTAATTCCATGATGTCTCCTTTTTGCATTGTGCGCATGCACAAAAATGAGGTGATGATACAAGTCATACTTAGCCCCAAACACGATGATTACAACATGTTTATTATATATAATAATCATACAAACGTAAACAGGAAATAAATAAAAGGAAGGAAGATGGTTATGGGCACTTTAGGAAAATATAGCAGAAGCGTCTCTATCATAGGCGTTGGCTGTACTCCATTTATGTATACGGTAGATAATCCGGAAACAGATGGACTGACAGAAGGGGAAATGTTCGGATATGCGGCTTTAAAAGCAATGGAGGACGCAGGGGTCAATCCTCAGAATGTGGATTTTTATTTCCACGGCGAGGCCAGCCCGTTAAACGGCTCCAACTATCTGACGCCCAATGTTCAGGTGGCAAACTGGTTCGGGATGAAGGGAAAAGGTTCCATCCACCACTCGGAGGCATGCTGTACCGGCTATCTTGCCATTGAGCAGGCGGTCAACGCAGTGGCATCCGGGAAATACAACTGCGTCCTCACCGGAGCAGTTGAGTTCGGGGACAGCACCCCGTCTCCGGCTGATAATGTGGAAAGCCCCAAACATCCGTACAAACGGGATAAGATGACCATGGAGAAGTTCTTAAAGACCACGTCCTGGTTATATGACCGCACCTATACAAGGAGCCTGATGGCGGGCCAGGAACTGATTTATGACGATGCGGCGGAGTGGTATGTGCGTACCCGGGGAATTACGGCAGAGCAGATGAACGACACATTGAACTGGATGTGTATAAACAACAGGCGCAATGCATCGGTCAATCCCCTTGCCATTGAAAGAAGGACATATGAATCCCTTGCAGAAGAAGCAGGGATGAGCCTGGATGAATATATGAATTCACCCTACAATCCCAAAATGGGGGATTTCCTCAGGGCCGGCGGCGTTGAGTTAAAATGCGACGGCGCAGCGGCAGCCATTGTGTGCGCCACGGAAATGATCCCGGTCATAGCAGGGAACCTAAAGCACCGTCCGATTGAGGTGCTGGGAATCGGAAGCGCTGCCTGTGAAGCTACCACCCCCCATTTTGAAGTCCGGGCAACCGAGGAAGCCGTCCGCCAGGCATATGAGCTGACCGGCCTGTCAGGAGATGACCTGGACCTGTTCTATGCCAATGATTTCATCATCACATCCCATCTCGTATCCGCAGAGATTGCCGGATATCTTCCTTACGGTGAAGGCTGGAAATACATCTGTGAGGGACGCACTGCATGGGACGGGGATAAACCCATTAACACCAATGGCGGCCGTACCTCCTTTGGACATGCCCATGCTGCCTCAGGTCTGGCGGATGTGTACGAGGCCTGCAAGCAGTTGTGGGGCGAATGCGGCGGACACCAGGTGAAAAAACAGCCCAGGACAGCCATGCTCAGGGGCTACGGCGGGGCGCAGAATGTTGCGGCCGTATTACTTCGCACATTGGATGAATAGCAGGAGGAGAGATGCGTTATGAGTATTAAATTAGAAAAGGTTGTGCAGACATTTTATGAAGGGCTGGAAGAAGGAAAACTCTTAGGGCGCAAATGTCCCAAGTGCGGCAATGTGGAGTTTCCCCCCGTATATGCCTGCAATGCATGCGGTAATTATGAGACGGAGTGGTACGAAATCAGCGGAAAGGCCAGGCTGCATTCCATTGTATTGCCTGCCGCCCTTTCATCCAAGCCGGAATACAAGCAGTTGGGAAAATACGCGTACGGGGAGGTTGAACTGGAGGAAGGCACAAAATTAAACGCAGTTGTCCGGGGCATCAGCAAAAAGAACAGGAAGGAGCTTTCAGAAAAGCTTCCACTGAACTGCCATGCGGCAATCTTCCAGAGGGAAGGCGGATTTAAGACCGTTGTATTTGATTTGGACGAAGCGTAAATAAAATCATGGAATCAGAAACAGACCAGATGTGAATAAAAACATAGAGGGAGAATGAAAATGGACAGAAAAGAATTGGAAACACAGGTACTTAACATGGTTGCAATGTCATACAAACAGGACATCAAAGATATTTCCGTATCCACATCCTTTAAGGAGGATTTAGGCGGTGCGTCCGTACAGATGGTTGCCCTTGTATCCGAGATTGAAAATGAACTGGACGTGGAAATCATGCTTTCAGAAGCCAGCGCCTGCGCAACCATCAAAGACCTGGCAGACCTGATTGAGAAGGAAATGTAGGCGGATGCATCCAATCTGACCGAAAGGAGCCAAAATGGGTTTACTTGAACAGATTTATGAAAAAGCAAAGGAAAATCCCCAGAGGATAGCATTTCCGGAAGCAGTTAATGAAAAGATGATGCAGGCAGCCTATGAGACGGGCAAAGAAGGATACATTATTCCTGTGCTTGTGGGAAATGCGGATGAAATCAGGGAGGCATTATCAGCCAGAGGATATGAAGAAGATATTTTCACAATTGTGGATATCAGGGAAGAGATTTATAAGAAAAAGCTTATAGATTGGTATGTGGCCCTGCCCCATACCCTGTTAAAAGAAAAGGCATTAAACCGGCGCATGCAGAATCCGCTGTATTATGCCATGGTCATGGAAGCAGTGGGCGAGGCGGACGTGACCTTTGCGGGGATAGACAATACCACCGGGGATGTGCTGCTGGCCGGGCAGATGGTCATTGGCCTGAAGCCGGGGATCAGCACCATCTCAAGCATCGGATTATGCGATATTCCGGAGTTTAAGGGAAGTGAAGGAAGCCTTCTTGCAATCGGCGACAGCGCTGTGTGCGCCAACCCGGATTCCGGTCAGCTGGCCGGAATCGCTGTCTCTGCCTGCGACACGGTCAGGGAACTTCTGGGCTGGGAGCCGAGATGCGCCATGGTCAGCTATTCCACCCTGAGAAGCGGACAGGGGGAGCTGGTGGATAAAGTGACGGAGGCGGTCAGGATTGCCAATGAATTGAGGCCGGAGCTTGCCATTGACGGCGAATTCCAATTTGACGCGGCGGTGTCCCCGGCAGTGGCCGCTAAAAAGGTGCACAGGGACAGCAGGGTTGCGGGAAAAGCCAATGTGATTATCTGGCCGGATTTGAATGTGGGCAATGTAGGTGTAAAGCTGATACAGCAGTTCGGCCACGCAGATGCCTACGGCCCAATGCTCCAGGGGTTCAACAAAGTAGTGTGCGACTGCTCCAGAGGCGCCCCTGTATCCGAGATTAAGGGGAATATAGTAATCAGCGCGGTAAGGGCCGCGGGTAGTAAAAATCAGGAGGAACCAGCATGAAACCGTATAAAGTACTGACCATCAACCCGGGCTCCACCTCGACCAAGGTTGCCCTGTTTCAGGGGGAGGAATGCCTGTATTCCCAGACTGTCTCCCATGAGGCCAAAGAGCTGGAACAGTATGCATCCATGTCAGAGCAGCTGCCCTACCGCAGGGACACGGTTTTAACCCTTTTAAAGGAAGCCGGCATAAGACTTGAGGAAGTGGACGTATTCGTGGGACGGGGCGGAGGCCTGATTGCTATGGAAGGCGGAACCTACGGGGTGACGGACCTGATGCTGGAGCACGCCAGGACATGCGCCAACGGCGTCATCCATCCTGCTGCCCTGGGTTCACAGCTGGCCCATGAGTTTGCCCAGGCCTACGGCGCAAAAGCAATGGTGGTAAACCCGCCGGATGTGGATGAGCTTCAGGACCTTGCCCGCATGACAGGCATCCGGGGCGTACACCGCATCATCCACCTCCATGCTCTGAATCTGAAGGAAACAGCTATCCGGCACAGCAAAAACGTGATGAAGAAGCCGTATGCGGAATGCAGGTATGTGGTATGCCATATCGGCGGCGGCATTTCCATATCCGCCCATGAAAAAGGACGGATGATAGACGGGTATGATATTGTGGGAGGCGAGGGCCCCATGGCCCCAACCAGATGCGGAAGCATTTCCGTGGCAAATCTTCTGGAATATATGAAAATGAACCAGGCGGGTCTGGAAGATGTGAAAAAACTCTGTACCAGGACAGGCGGTTTTGTGAATCATATGGGGATTTCCGATGCCATTGAACTGACGGAGCGGGCCAAAGCAGGGGACCGGTATGCAGGACTTCTCTGGGACAGCATGATTTACCAGATTGAAAAATGCATCGGCGCCATGGCGGCAGTACTTCACGGGCAGGTGGACGGCATTCTTCTGGGAGGCGGAATGGTACATAACCAGGACCTTGTAAAGCAGATAACAGATGCCTGTTCCTTCATCGCACCTGTGACCGCCTATCCGGGCGAATTTGAGATGGAGGCCATGGCGGCCGGAGCCATCCGCGTGCTGGAAGGCGAGGAGGAGTTAAAGACGTATACCGGAACGCCTGTCTGGGATGGTTTTGACTGGGAGTAATGAATATGGAAGAGAAGAACAAGGATAAAAAGGGAATGGAAGAGAAGCAAAGGAAGACCGTCAATATGCTGACACTGGCATTCGCTATAGCGTTCATGCCCCCAATCTGGGCTGTGCTGGCCCCCTTCATAGGAGTCGGCACCGGCTCGGTGGCCCTGATCTGCGCCGGGCTTTTTACGGCCAATGGGAACAGACGGCAGGACACCGTAAAAATTTCCATGGGTTTCCTCTTAGGCGATTTGTGGGCTTATATTGCCGTATGGGTGATGGAAACCCTGCAGTGGAATCCCAATGTGGAACTGTATGCCACACTATTTATTTTGGGAGGGCTGGCAGTTATCATCGGGGAGACATTTTCAGGGATAATATTCACTCCCTCCTGGCTGTGCGGCTGGGCCATCGGACTGACCATCATGGGTCCCATGAAAGTAAACCAAATAGGGACCCTGCCGATCCAGATTGGAGCAGCGATGCTGGCTGGTGTGCTCTACGTTGGTGTTGGCGTGGATGCGTTCCAGAGAATGCTGGTGCGCAGGCTGGTGCGTTGAGGCGTTCCGGGCAGATGAAGCGTTCCGGGCAGATAAAGCGTTTAAGAACCAAGGACAGGAGCGTGTCTGGCATGTAAGGAGGGTCTATGCATTTAGTCAGGATAAGGATTGCAGATGCAGGGCGGATTGCATTGCACGCAGAGAAAATAATGGACGGTATCCCTCAATATTACGTACAACAATACCGGAGAATAAAGAAAAAGCAGGAGGCTGACCAGGAACTGGCAGCCGGTTTTCTGCTGAAAAAGTATCTGAATGTCAGCAGTGATGCACAGTTTGTGAGGCTGGGGCATGGAAAACCCGTGCTGAAATCAGGAAATAGTTATTTTAATCTGTCCCATAGCGGGGAATATACAGTTCTGGCCGCGGCTGACATTGACATAGGCGTGGATATTGAACAGATAAAAGACGTCCACTGGCCCACGGTGCAAAAGATCTTTACAGCAGAACAGCGGGAACAGCTGGAGCGGACCGGGGAAGCAGGACGGCCGGAACTGTTTGCAAAATACTGGACAGAGTGCGAGGCAGTGTTAAAACTGAAGGGCACCGGGTTTGCGGCAGAGACTGTGACGTCAGACACCGGGCCGGGGAGGACTGGATCCGGAGACGGGAGACTGCCTTTGAAGGTTTATTCGTTCAGGTACAAGGAATACATGATTGCATGTGCTGCATATGGAGCGTTTTATGTATCAGTTGAAGAAGACAGAAGTTACCTGTATATGTGATAATGTGTATGTTTTGACAGACCGGGCGGGGTGCTGTGTGAATCTTGTTGTGGGTAAGGAAAAGGCCCTGGTTTTTGACACAGGCTCAGGAACGGATGATATTCATGGAATGGTACGCAAATTGACAGGACTGCCCCTTGTTGTGATAAACAGCCACGGGCATTTTGACCACATTGGGGGAAATAGCCAATTTGACACAGTCTACATGCACCAGGATGATTTTGTGATTCTGGAATCCTATACCGCAGAACTGCTTGGACAGTGGGATAATATGAAAGCGCTGGATTTTGACACATTCAATCTGGGAGAAATGGAGTGCAGGATTATACCGCTGAGAGGACATTCAAAGGGGTCGGTGGGGGTATGGATACCGAAGCACCGTTTGCTGCTGTCCGGGGATGCTCTTACACCTGTTATGTGCCTTATATTTCAAAACCATATGACGGTTGAAACACAGTACAATACACTGAAATGTGTGAAGAATTTGGATTTTGACTATTATCTGACGTCCCATCACAGCCAGTGTTTTCCCCGACAGACCATAGACCGGCTGATGCGGTGCATTGAAAACAGCCCGGAGGGGAAATGGCATCCTTACCAGTACCCTTATCCTCCTTATGCAAAGGGAAAAATATATTTGGATTCCATGGAAGGGGAACCGGTGGCTCTGATATGTGAATCTGGCAGAGGTTACTGCATATCTTAATACCGGCAATGTTATCTTTTCAAGCTCATAATCAAATAACAGGTTCGCGTCAGGGCGCAGGTGATTCATTTCTCACCTGCGCCCTGTTGGACGTTTCCGCTGTTCTGTGGGAAGCGTCGGATACTGAGCGGCTCCCAAAACAGAAATGCAGCAGAAATGAATTGTCTTTAAAGATTGATATATCTGCTGATATTTGTTATACTTGATTCAATTAATTGGTATATGAACAAAGAAAAAATCAGGTAATCAGCGGGGGAGAAAGCGCCACGACATGGTTCAGGAGGGGGATAAAGTAAATGTTAAAGAATCTGAAACTGTCGAAGAAATTAATCCTGGGGCTGGGAATTATGGTGGCAATATCCGCTGCTATGATGATTACTGCAATTGTATACCTGCATGATATTGGAGGGCTTGTTAACAAGCTCTATCAAAGTCCCTTTACCGTGTCAACTCAGAGTATTATGCTGCAGAAAGAAATCCAGAATATGGGACGGGAAATACGCGGAATGGTGCTGTATGAAGATCCCTCTTATCTGGATTCCGTGTTAGCCTCCGGCAGCAGGGCCAAAGGGAATCTTGCCCTTGTGGAGAAACGGTTTCTTGGCGACCAGCAGCTGATTCAGGATATGTACCAAAACCTGGATGAAATTGAGGCGAAGGGGAAGGAAATTAAACAGCTGATTGCTGATGGAAAAATAGAAGAAGCCAAACGCAGCGCGGATGTTGACTTCAGGCTGGTGATGAATTCAGGCATAGATATTTCACAGGAAATTGTGGACTTTGCATTAAACAAAGCTTTGGAATTTAATGAGGATGCAGGTATATCATCAGTGAATGCAACGGCGATGATGAGCGTTCTGCTGGTGGTTATGGTGGTGCTGTATGCGGGAATCACCACCGCGCTGTCCAGAGCCGTCAGGCGGCCGATTTCCCAGATTGCAGAGGCGGCGGAAAAACTTGCGGCAGGGGACTTAAATATTGAAATTGCCTATCATTCAAACGATGAGCTGGGGACTTTGGCCGAGATGTTCCGGGAGATGAGCGGCAGTATGAAAGCGGTTATCCGGGATATCGACCAACAGCTGGGAGCGATGAGTGATGGCGATTTTACCGTTACCCCTCAGGCAGAATATACGGGTGATTATAGTTCTATAAAAAGTGCGCTGGTAAATATCAGAAAAAGCCTGTCAAATACACTTAATGAGATTAACCTGTCTGCCGATCAGGTATTCAGCGGGTCGGCCCAGGTGTCTGACAGCGCCCAGATGCTTTCGGAGGGAGCAGCCGAGCAGGCTGGTTCCATTGAGGAACTTGCGTCTGCCATAAACGAGATATCATTCCAGGTACAGGAGACAGCCGCCAATATGGAAGCCGCACGCCGTTTGACTGCCAAAGCCGGGAAGCAGGTGGAGGTCAGTAACCGGCAGATGGAGGAGATGCTCCTGGCTGTGGGTGAAATCAGCGAAAAGACAGAACAAATCAGGGCCATTAATAATACGATTGAAGAGATAGCGTTCCAGACTAATATACTGGCTCTCAATGCTGCGGTGGAAGCCGCCCACGCCGGGGAATCAGGAAAAGGCTTTGCCGTGGTTGCAGGTGAGGTCCGCAGACTGGCCGGAAAATCAACAGAAGCCGTCAAACGTACATCGCTCCTGATTGACGGTACGGTTGAGGCCGTGGAAAAGGGGAGAAAAATTGCTAATACTACGGCAGAATCCCTGCATAATGTCGTAGAAAGTACGAATGAAGTTTTGAACACGGTAGATAAAATTGATGCGGCAGCCCAACATCAGGCTGGTTCTATTGCACAAATCACACAGGAAATCGGACAGATTTCCGGAGTGGTGCAGAATAACTCGGCCACCTCTGAAGAATCAGCAGCAGCAAGCGAGGAACTCAGCGGGCAGGCGCAAAGGTTGAAAGAACTTGTGAGCCGGTTTAAGATGGGATTCTGACAGACAGGGAAATGAGGCGGTGTCCGGGCCGAGGAGGAGGATAATTGTATGTTTCAAAATCCATTTCATGAAAGGTCATCTGAAACGTTGGCGTCCGTATTGAATAACGCCCCGGCCTCCATCATCGTTTGCTCGGCAAAAAGCCGCGCTCTGCTCTATGCCAATGAGCGTGCCTGTAAACTCTTTATAAAGGAGGATTACCGTCCGGGTATAACCTGCTACGAGGCGGCCGGACACGGGAAGCCATGTCCCTTCTGCCAGTATGAGGAACAAAATTCATTGGAGTTCACTGTGCGCAATCATATGGAGCCGGTTACCCGGAGGATTTACCAGATAAGCAGCAAGATGATTGACTGGGAGGGAGAACCGGCCTATATTGAATATATTGTGGATGTAACCGAGGATCAGACGAAGACGGAGCGATACAGGAACCGTTCAGAAGAACTGGACCGGACACTGTGCAGTATTCCGTGTGGTTTGTGTATTTACCTATATCAGGACGGAATCCTCCGCCCGGTGTTCCACAACCCTGCCTTTTATGAAATCATGGGATGTACAGAAGAACAGGTCCGTTATGTGAAGCAGAAAACAGAGTATCTGAGCATTTATCCGGAGGAACTGGAACCTCTGAGGGCAGAGCTTTGCCGGGCAATCCAATGTAATGGCAGGGTGAATTTTGACTATCGTATCTGGAACAGCGACAAGCAGTTATATAACTGTATCCATCTGGATGGTGCGGTCATACCGCAGGAAGACGGTTCCAAACTCCTGTACAGTGTTTACAGTGATGTCAGTAAACGGTACCGTCTGGAAACGGAGCTCAGTGACACCCGGATGAAAATGGAACACCTGGTTAATTCCATTCCGGGCGGAATCGTCAGCTATGAGCTTCAAGGGAAAAAGGCAGTGCCGGACTTTGTTTCTGACGGTCTGCTGGCCCTTTCAGGATATTCCAGAAACGAATTCAATGAACTGGTAAAAGGGAACACCATTGACTTGATATATGAGGCAGATCGGGGAAGAGTGCTTTCGGCAGCGTACAGTGCGGTGGAGAGCGGACTGGTTATGGATGTTTCCTGCCGGATCCGGCATAAGGAAGGGCATCTGGTGTGGACTCACATTAACGGCCGGCGGATTGGACCGAAAGCTGAAACCATGCGGTTTTATGCCGTATTCACCGGAATGTCTGAAGATGCCATTCTGTTCCGCAATATTGCCAATGAGACTGCGGACCGTGTCTATGTCATTGACAAGGAATCCTATGAATTGTTTTACACCAGCGAAACAAGCGGGGGGCTCTGCCGGAGTGGGGATTGCATAGGGCAGAAATGCTACACGGCCCTGTATGGAAAGAGCAAACCATGTGAATTCTGCACGCTGAAGAGCCATGCGCCGGATGGTGCCGCCCATCGTATGGATTACCATGAAAACGGCCGTTTTTACAGTACCCGTTTCCGGGAAACCCTTTGGAATGGTATTCCGGCTTATTTAAAATATGTGCGGGATGTCACCGAGGAAGTGAAGGCCCAGAAAGAGAAAGAAAACATAGAGCAATACTTTCAGATATTGGTCAGAAAGCTGCCGGGAGGTGTGGCGGTAGTCCGTATTGATAAGGACGGACATAAGAAGCCGGAGTATTTTTCAGACGGTTACGCCATGCTGTGCGGTATGTCAATGGAAGAAGTGTGGAAATCTTACGGCGAGGACGGCATGGCAGTTGTACATCCCGAGGATGTGGAACAGCTGAACGCGGAATTATCCGACTTTGCCGCCAGCGGCCAGGACCAACGGGAATTTACATACCGGATTAAACGGGGGGACGGGGAATATATCTGGATTAAGAACACGGCCTCCATTCTCCGGAGGGGGGAAGGAGAGATGATTCTCTATGCCAGCTACCGCGACCTGACCATGGAGCTTAAAGAGCAGGAGCAGATCCGCCGCCAATATAGAGAACTGATTCTGCAGCATTACCGGACACCGGGTCCAAATGCCCTGATTGTGGGACACTGTAATGTTACCAGAAACCAGATTACGGAAATCAGCGACTATACGGATTCCGGTCTTCTTGAATGCTTCGGTGCCGAAAGGGACGCATTTTTTACCGGTATATCCACTCTGATTCTGGATGAAAAAGAGCGGCTGGTTTATTTGAATCGTTTTCTCAATGAGCCTGCCCGGGCTGCTTTTCAGGCTGGCGAAGGGGATCTGGAGCTGGACTGCTTTATCAGACTGCCAAAGGATGTGAGAGGCCGTTATGTGAAATTTAAGGTAAACCTGGTGGAAGAACCTGACACGGGAGATATCACCGGAATCCTGACCGTATATGATATAACGGAGCAGACCATTGCGGATCGGAATTTACAGAAACTCTCCACTTCCGGCTATGATTTAATCGCGGATGTGGATCTGTTGAATGACTCCTGTACAATTATAAGCGGGGGACTTGAAAAAGACGACACCTCCGCAAAATCAGGACGCCACTCCGATCGTCTGGCATACATGATGGAACGGCAGCTGGTTCCAAAGGACAGGCAGCGTATAATAAAAATGCTGGAGCCGCAATATATACTGGAGCGGCTCAGGCAGGAGGACCCCTATTCGTTTTCTTATTCCATAATGGGCGGGGCAGGAGAAATCCAGACAAAGAAGCTGACTGTTTCCGCCGCGGACCTGCGGCTGGGCCGGGTCTGCCTGGCCAGAGCGGATATTACGGATTCCGTAAGGGAACAGCAGGGGCTTTTGAATGTGGTGGCCTATACCTTTGAGATGCTGGGAATCATTCACCTGGGAAGCCGGAATATTACCCTGTATACGCATCAGGCGGTGCTTCAGGTCCTGGAACCCGGGCAGACCAGCATTGACAGCTGGCTTGAGGATATCAGTAAAAAATACATTCCGGAAGGAGGCGCAGAGGAGGTTAAACGCTGTTTCGGATTAAATAACATGCTCGCCCGCCTGGAGGAAAGGCCGGGGGGATATGATTTTGTCCTTCCCTGTTTGGAGGAGAACCAGAGGCGGTATAAGCAGATTAATATACTCTGGGGGGACAGGGACCATAAGATGATCTGTATTGTGCGCCAGGATGTGACAGAGACAATGACTGCGGAGCGCCGGAGCAAGGAAACGTTGGAGCGGGCGCTGGCGCTGGCTGAGGAGGCCAATCGGGCCAAAAGCGATTTCCTCTCCTCCATGAGCCACGATATCCGGACGCCGATGAATGCGATTATGGGCATGACGACCCTGGCCAGGGCACATATAGACCAGCGGGAGAAGGTGGAAAATTGTCTTCAGAAAATCACCTTATCTTCCCGTCACCTGCTGAGCCTGATCAATGATATCCTGGATATGAGTAAAATCGAGCAGTCCAAAATTACGTTAAATTATGACAATGTATGCCTCTTAAGTCTGCTGGAACAACTGGCCTCTATGATGGGACAGCAGGCCCAGGAGGCAGGGCTGCAATTTGATGTGCGGACTTCCAATATAATACATCCGGACTTTTACGGGGATGCCCTTCGTATTAACCAGATATTAATTAACATTCTGGGGAACGCAGTTAAATTTACGCCTGAGGGAGGGACGGTAACATTCTTGACCGAGGAAATACCGCCTGCCAGGGGGACGGAATATGTCCGGTACTGCTTCACGATCCGCGATACAGGAATCGGTATGCCTGAGTCGTTTTTGTCCCATCTGTTTGAACCCTTTACGCGGAACCGGAATACGCAGCGTGTAGAGGGCAGCGGACTCGGACTCAGCATAACAAAGGGACTGATAGAGCTAATGGGCGGTAAACTGTATGTGGAGAGCCGGGAACGGGAAGGCACTGCGTTCAGAGTGGAGCTGGAGTACAAAATTGCATTGGAAGACAATAAGGGGAAAACTGCAAAGACAATGGTATCTCCGGCAATTTCCGGGGAAAACAGGCTTGCAGACCGCTGTCTGCTGGTGGCAGAAGATAATGAGATTAATGCGGAAGTACTTAGCGAGCTGTTATTGCTGCAGGGCATAAGAACCGTTGTGAAAACAAACGGCGTCCAGGTGCTGCACGAATTCCGGAGAGCAGCTTACGGCACCTATGACGCTGTACTGATGGATATTCAGATGCCGGAGATGAATGGTTATGAGGCGGCCCGTGCCATTCGGAATCTGGAACAGGAAACAGGCCGTCATATCCCCATCATTGCCATGACGGCCAATGCGTTTGCGGAGGATATACAGGAGGCTATGAAGGCAGGTATGGACGCGCATGTGGCGAAGCCGATTGATATGCCCGCTCTTTTGAAAACATTGGATAAGCTGATGGTATAAGGAGAACTGGTATATGATAAAACGCAGTTATAACATTTTTTTTGCAGTGCTGGTTCTCTGCATTTGGAGCTTAAGCGGCTGTCACCATTCCCCTGGTTCCGGGAATGAAGTGAATATTGCGGAGCCGATGTCTAAAAGCCAGCTGTCTCAGGGAAAGACCCTGACCTTCTTTGCGCCTGTGGAAGGGAAATCCAGCGGAGCCGTATCATACAGAAGATTAATTGACAGATACAATAAAAGCCATGAAGTGCATGTGGTATTTGAAGGCATTGCGACCGCAGACGGCTATAATGAGTATCTCGAGGAACGGTTAAAAACCGGAAAGGGCGATGATATCTTTATCGTCAATGAGGACAGCGTAAAGACACTTGCACATAATGGGCATTTTTACGACCTGTCTTCTCTGGAAGCGTTTGAAAAGCTAAATGACAGTGCCAGGGAGGAGGCGGTTATCGGGGATACGGTATATTGCATTCCAATGAATATGACGGCATATGCACTATTTGTCAATATGGATGTGTTAGCTGGGTATGGACTGGAGGCGCCGGATAATCTGGAAGAATTTAAGTCCTGCTGCACTGAGATAAAGGCCCTTGGCGGGACGCCGATCAGCCTCAGCCGCTGGCATGCCACGGCCGTTCCCACAATTGCCGGCGGATTATATAAACTCTATGGCGCCCCGGATTTTCAAAACCAGCTTGAATTGCTGAATTCCGGAGAGGCGCTGATCGGAGATTATATGGTGGAGGGATTTAAGGCTTTTCAAACTGCTGTGGAGAATGGCTGGTATGGGGACGGAGTGGACGGAGACATTGCAGATGCACTGCGCGCGGGGGAGCAGGATATATCTGATTTTGTTTCCGGCAGGACCGCATTTTATTTTGGGCCCCTGGAATACATTCCTTTGGTGGAAGAGGCAAATCCCCAGCCCGATTATCATGTACAGGGAATCCCGGTTCCGGGGGGAACGGCATTGCTGACTACCGCGGTTTCCCGTCTCTGCGTTAATCCCCACAGTGAAAACCTGGACGAGGCCATGGAGTTTGTGTCATATCTGTCCAGCGAGTATTATAAAGAGAGCATGAAAAATGGGACGATTATTCTGCCCGTTTATAAAAGCTCGGATTTTACGTTGAGCAATGAGAAGATGCGGCCTGCATATGAAACATATGAATCAGGAATCAGGATTCCGGCAGAGGATATGCACTTGAAGTTCGGCAGTTGGGATGTTGTGCGGGAGTTATGTCTTGAAATGTTTAATGGAATGACTGCCGAGGAGGCTGCAGAGGAATACAATAAAATCCAGCTGGAACAGATTTCCGGATATGATAAACAGGAGAAATACCCTTGAAAATAAAAGAAGGAAGAAAAACTTATAAATATCTGATTTATATAAGCTGCTTCTGTCTCTTACTGGCCATTGGAGCTATGACGGCTGTAAGCCTTATGAGCGTACAGTCTGTCCGAAAACTGGTGCGGAATACAACGACCAAGAGTATAACGGAGCTGACAGTCAGCAAAGCACAGTTTCTGGATGAAAAGATACGTTCAGAAATGCTGTCACTTCAGTCTTTTGCTGCTGCCCTTGGGACGTTTGACGATATGTTTTCCCGTCCGGAATTGCTGGAAGATTATAAAGATAAGCACGGGGCAGCCCGCATGTGGATTATTGATGAGAATGGAACCTGTCTGGACACAGGGGAAATGGATAAGAACTTTGCGGATAAAAAGGAACTGTTCGCTGAAGCGCTGCAGGGAAGAGAGGGGATTTCGGATGTATTTCTGGGGGAATTAGGAAGACGGCAGATCATGTTTCAGACGCCGGTCTATAAAGACGGCAAGGTGGCGGGCGGCCTCTATGAAGCATATCCTGTGGAATTGCTGCAAAATGCTTACCACGGATCCACATACAATGATGCCGGTTACAGCTATGTGCTGGGGGATGACGGTTCTATTGTACTGGCTCCGGTGCGCTTCAGCTATCTCCAGATATACAGTACGATTCAGGATGTCTTAAAGGATGGGGGAAATGATGAGAACGCCATCCGGCAGTTTTCAGATGCCCTGCAGTCCCGGGCCAGCGGTACGGCGGTATTTGACTTTGAAGGAGAGAAACAGTTTCTTACCTTTATGCCTCTTATGCAGAAGGAGAACTGGTATTATGTATCGGTTATTCCCCTGAGCATGGTGGAAAAAGACGGTACGGCGATTATCATGCACACCATAAAAATGGCTTTTATCATAACCACGGCAATCGCGTTTTCTGTTGCCGCTGTTTCTGTTGTTTTTCTTTTGCGCAATAAAAAAAGAAGGGACTACGAACGGTACGTTCAAAATATCAATGAGGCGATTGCCCAGAACATTGACACGGCTATTTTTATAGTGGACGGGCATACCGGCCAGGTGGAGTATGCATTTGAAAATGCAGAGAAGATACTGGGTATCAAACCGCAGAATCTTGAAAAAGATTGGGGCGGGGAGGACAGCAGCTTTTATAAGACACTGTGCAGTGCCTTAAAGGAGAAGGTTGATGAGAAAACAGTAAAAACAATACCGGTCTATAACGATCTGCTGTCCAGACAGATGTGGATTCAAATTGCTGCCTTGCCTGTAAAACTGCTGGGCGAACTAAAGTACATATTTGCCGTCACAGATGTAACCCAGGACAGACAGATACGGGAAAATTTAAATGCCGCGGTTGCCGCTGCCGAACATGCCAATGCATCCAAAAGCATGTTCCTGTCCAACATGTCTCATGATATACGGACACCTATGAATGCAATCGTGGGAATGACAAAGCTGGCGGAAATCCACATTGAGGACCGTGAAAAGGTAAAGGACTGTCTGTATAAGATAGGAATTTCTTCAAAGCATTTATTAGAGTTGATTAACGATGTCCTGGATATGTCAAAAATTGAAAGCGGCAGGCTGATCCTCACATCAGAAGCATTTTCACTTACAGAACTGATTCAACGAAATATAGCGATTGTCCAGCCGCAGTACCAGGCAAAAAATCAGGTCTTTGTGACCGATATAAAAAATATCCGCCATGAATATCTGCTGGGCGATTCCCTGCGTCTGAACCAGGTTTTATTAAACCTGCTTTCCAATGCAGGCAAGTTTACACCTGAAAATGGAACCATCACGTTAACGGTTAAAGAACTGCCCCGGAAGCATTCGGGCCATGCCGTGTACCAGATTGCAGTAGCCGATACAGGCATTGGCATCAGCCCTGAATTTCTGCCGAAACTTTTTCTGCCCTTTGAAAGGGAAAAAAGCCGGTACCAGAACCAGACGGAGGGGACCGGACTGGGGCTTGTCATCTCTAAAAATATTATATCGGTAATGGGCGGCCAGATATTTGTGGAAAGCCATTTGGGGGAAGGGTCTGTATTTACCGTGGAGGTAGAGCTTCCCCTTTCCATGGAAGCGGATGACGAGCTGTGTGACCGGACTGACGCTCAGGATTCCCGGAATATTTTCAAAGGCAGGCGTTTTCTTCTGGTGGAGGATAATGAATTAAACTGTGAGATTGCTTCTCAACTGCTGGAGGTATCCGGAGCGGCTGTTGAATGCGCGCCAAACGGAGCAGAGGGGGTAAAGGCCTTTGAAGAAAAGGAGCCGGGGTATTACGATGCCATATTCATGGATATCCAGATGCCGGTCATGAACGGATACGAAGCTGCCAGGCATATCCGCAAATCCACTCATCCGCAGGCCGGCAGTATTCCGATAATAGCCATGTCCGCCAACACATTTTCGGACGATGTGCATGCGGCGCTGGAATCCGGTATGAATGCACATGTGGGCAAGCCCATTGATATGGATGTGCTTGCAGGCGTATTGTCTGCAATTTCGTTTTGACGTTTTCATCAGATACCGGAAACCAAAAGCGTTTCAGCTTCATGGATTCCCTGGGAAATCATAATCTCGATTGTAAAATGAAACTCCCGGACCATTAGCTCCTCTAACTTCCCGGAAAAACGCACGGCATCCTTTTGGGCCAGGAAAAGGTCAAACTCATCAAAACAGGAAAGATAGTAGGGGGTTCTGCTCTCATCTGTTTTCCAAATATCTCTCAGGGAGTATCCCCAAAAGAGCATCTGAAGCAGCTCTTTGTATACAGTACGAATAGCCTTATAAGGGGCAAAACATTTAAGAAGATCCAGTGCGGAGTAGCCGATTAGATCATACCGCCTGCGATCCTTTAGAGCAGTCAGGCGCTGTCTGCATGTCTGCAGGCCGTCCTCTTCCAGGGCCTGTATGGTGCCTTCGGCAACGTCCCGGCAGGATAAGGTGAGAAACTGCAGGCTCTGTGCCATATCCAGGATCCGTTTGCGGACCCCTGGGTTTTTAAGGTCGCAGTTTTTAACTATCTCATGTGAAGGGAGGACCCTTGTGCCAATCCGTTTGGCAGATTTTGTTGCACCAACGCCGTTTAACAGGGAAAGCGCTCTGCGGACTGTGCTCACTGAGACATTTTTTTCATGGGCCAATCTGCTAAGCGAAGGAAGGAGCGTGCCGGCAGGGTATGTGCCATTGTTGATTGAAATAAGCAAATCCATAGCCAGCGAATAGCAGATCTGAGATGCCTTATTATAAGAATTCCACTGAAATGCATCTTCCTGTTCCGGCGGAGAAATCGTGATTTTTTCATCATAAAACCGGCACAATACCTGGGATAAGCTGTCCTGGGAAGCGTAAACCAGTTCCAGCAGGGAATCCCAGTCCTGATTGATACAGTAATCCAGAGAGCGCGGGTAAAATTCTTTGATTATAAAGGTACGCCACGGATTATCCGGCATAGCAAAAAAGGGGATCTCACAGAACATGAAAATTTGCCAGACAAGCCGTAAAAGCAGATTGTTTCCTAACGCGGTGTAAGCCTGAACCACATGTTCAAACATGGTTGTCCGGAACCGTATATGACTGGATTCAAGCTGGCGGATATTGCCGTAGGTCTCAGCAGAAACATTTTGAAAACCAATCCATTGGGCATGGCCCAAGAGGGGGCGCAGTGATTTACTTAAATCAATCAGAATGTTTTTCTTCTGCGCATAAAACATCTGGATATTCTGTTCTATTTCCTTTTGACCGTAATTCCTGACTACCGTGGTCCCTACATTTGTGGAAATGGTGACCAGGCCTTCCCGCTGCAGCTGCTGATAGGCCGCGCGCATTGTATCAACGGAGACAAAGAAATCAGCGGCTGCGTTTTCGATGGAAGGCAGAACATCACCAAACCTATAGAATCCAAACTGAATTTGAGTTTTTAAAACGCTGAAGACTACCTGATACCGTTCCATACTGCCTTTCATGCGCGCCACCTCACTTTATGTCAATTATTATATGTGAATTAGTATAGCATGAAAAGGAGGGGTTATCTACAAATACTTGTTTTGACACAGCAGTTTGGGCGTCGGGGAAAACTTAATAAGCGCGTTTTATTATCTCTTCCATATGTATCTGGGCTTCCCTGCGTATCTTCTCCTCGTCCAGAGTCAGTACTTCCCGATTTTTCATGACAATCTTACCATTGATAATGGAATCCGTCACATCATGTCCATTGGCGGCCTCCACTATGGTGTTGATTAGGTTCTGGGTGGGGGTCAGATGGGGCTGGTCGATGTTTAAAAGGATGACATCTGCTTTCCTGCCTTCTTCCACAGCTCCCAGGATATCGCCTTTGCCAATGGCGTTGGCGCCTCCCCAGACGGCCATTTTAAGAAGCGTGGGACAGGTCATGACCACAGGGTTAAAGGATGGGAGCCCCCAGTATGCTATCATGCTGTAGCGCAGCGCCTTCATTTCATCAAACAGGTCCAGGTTGGACGGGGCTGCGCCATCACAGCCAAGGCCCACATTTAGGCCTGCCTGAAGAATCTGCGGTGTTTTTGGAAATCCATGATTGGACAGATTGGCTCTGGGACAATGAATTACTTTTACATCCCTTCTGGCCATTATGGCAATGTCCTCATCGGAAAGCATAACGTTGTGGGCGGTCAGAAGATTGGGGCCGAGCACACCCATGGACTCCAGAAACTGGGCCGGACGCAGATGGTAATTTTGAAGGCAGAAGCTGACCTCATCCTTGTGCTCACACAGATGGGCATGAATTCCGGTGTTAAGTTCAGCAGCAGCATCCCTTACCATGGAGATCAGATCCCTTGAACAGGTCATGACCTGGCGGATGGCAAACCAGATAGAGATTCTGCCGTCCCCTTTGCCGTCATATGCCTGGTACAGGTCCCTGGTGTGCATGATTGCTTCCTCTGCTGTTTCCTTCATTGCGCCGGTAATTGCATTGCCCATATCCATGGTGGATTTGGCGATGGCTGCCCGCATGCCTGATTCCAGTACCGCGTCGGCCACGCGTTCCATATGGACGCCGCCGGAATCTGCAAATGAGGTGGTTCCGTTCTTAATCATCTCCAGACAGGCCAGCTGTCCGCTGATATAGGAATCATCGGGCCTTAAGTTGCTTTCAAATGGAACCAGGAACCTGGTCCACACCATAGGGTATTCGTCGGAAACCCTTCCCCGCAGAAGCTGCTGGCACGCATGGGTGTGCCCGTCCACAAGGCCCGGCATCAGGAGCTTGCCTTTTCCATCCAATGTTTCAGATGCCTGGAAAATTTCTTTTATTTCCCCTGCAGGACCGATTTTCTTAATCCAAGAATCATGGATGGCAACACTCATTTCTTCTGAAACCGTCATATCCGGCTTAAGGATCCGGCATCCATTTATTAATATATCACATTTTTCCATTCTGAATCATTTCCTCCTTGGTATCATCACATAACAAATTCTGGTTTTATTCTTATGCGGCTTAAATTGCTCCGGTGGCCCGCAGTACCAAATCAGCTACAAAGGCAGAGAATATAAAAGTTCCTGCCATCACAAGCAATGTAATTACCACCATCTTCCAACCCATTTTGACAAAGTTTTTAAGGTCCTTCCCAAGGGAAATCCCAGCAAATGCACCAAGTGCAGTGGCAGGAGCCATGAAGGCTACCTGGGACGTGACCTGGATGATGATATCCTTGACCGGTGATAGGGGACAGGCTAACAGCAGACCGGTAAGGGATACATACATCATGGATGGAAGCTTGATAAAACGGCTCATGAACTTGCTGAGTGACAGGCCAAACAGCGCGATTGCACAGAGTACAAGGATTCCTGCAATGGAATCGCTCAGAGGCATTTGATAGCCGATTATATTGGTCAGTATCATAATCACTGCCACGAGGCACAGGAGACCGGCCTGCTGAATACAATATTTTTTCACCATTTTCGTTTCCTCCCTTACTTTCTGATCCCGGATTTTCTGCCAATCTTAGGTTCCAGCAGCGCATACAGTTTTCGGGTTACAGGAAGTCCGACAAAGGTTCCCATATAGATTCCTGTGATTCCTGTAAGCATGTCGCTGGCGCCCCCCATTACCATGATATCTTCTGCATATGAGGGATAGATTTCCCCCAGTGTCCCTGCCGCCGCTGTCATCATAGATCCGCTGCCAACTCCGCTTGCCATACCCATGGCAAGGGGGTGGAAGATATTCCAGGATGCAACCACACCGGCCAGCAGGCTGATAAACACGGTACCGATAACAGAACCTACAATATATACTGCAAAGGTACCCTCTGTCTCCTTGGCATCCGGTCCGTAGATATCCGTGGTCAGCCCAAGGTTTGAATCCCTGTTAATGGAATAACAGGCGCCGATGGCTTCCTTTTTCAGGCCCAGCAGCAGCGCGATGGGAAGCGAAATGAAAATAGTTCCCAGATTGCCGAATTCCTGTAAAATCAGAGCGGGACCCACCGCTACCAGCTTTGACAGATTTGCCCCGGCAGAAACCCCCATCTTGGCCATAAAAGGCGCCAGTGCCACTAGCACCAAACTCCCTCCAAGCTTGCATTCCCCCTGATTAAACATCCGGCACACATCCGGCCCCAGGAGTCCGCCCAGTATGACTGCGAACACCATGGGAAACAGAGTCAGTGTGCCGATTCCGATGTTAATCCGGATGGTTCCCACTGAATCACAGACCAATGCCAGCAAAACTGCCGCTGCATAGACTTTCCAGTACTTACTTATGACGGCCTTTACCTTTTCCATGTGTTTCATTTCTCCTTTCTTTTGTATGCTTCCGGTACAGCAGCGTACCGGAAAAATATGATACCTTTTGCTGACTTGATCATATCATAGACCCATCCACTTCTGTAGACACAAAAAAACGATGGGAATCCATCGTTTTTACTGATACGGTACGTCATGATTCAAACTTTTTATCCTTCTATGCTTCCGTTTCTCCTATCATTTCAATGAACCGATGGGCGATATCGGACAGAAGGTAATTTTCCTTTACAATAAAACCAATTTCCAAGTTCACCCCGTCCTTAATGGGAATAACCCGGATATCGTCATATGCCTTGTCCGCTGTATGGTACCCGCTTCCAACCACAAACCCCTGATTTGCCCGCATAATAGAATACGCGGCCGCGCGATCCGTGACGGATATTATTTTCTTCATACGGTAGTGGGGAATGATTACTTCCGTATAAGCCGGATTGGCATCCGTACTTCTGTCGTAGGTGATAAATGGATACTGGATGATTTCCTCGATCCGTATCTGACTGCATTCGGCCAGGGGATGGGCCTTATGGAGATAGGCATGGGCTGTGCGGTAGGAAATGTGGTTAAAGATGATCCCCCGTCCCCTGAGTTCCTGCATCATCTGGCCTTTCAGCTGTTCCGCAAAAAAGATGACACCCAAATCCGCCAGGCCTTTTTCCACCTGTTCAAAGACCCCGGACGTCTTGCACTCCCTGAATCCTACGTAATATTCAGGAACATCCAATGACTGTATAATAGACATGAAGGAATCCATGCCGCAGATATGGTGCTGAGCCGCCACATAGAAGGCATGGTTGCTTTCCTTTTTATCCTCATACTTTAAATCCAGATGGTACAGACGGTTTAAGATCCCCTTGAATTCGATGAACAGTTCCTTGCCGTCACCGGTCAGCATAACCCCTTTGGGCGTCCTTAAAAATGCCTTAATCCCATAATGCCCTTCCACTGCCCGCACTGCCTCCGAAACACTGGACTGGGCTGCAAACAGCCGCTTGGCTGCCTCACTGATAGAGCCCGAATCAGCTACCGCTACGAAATATTTCATCTGCTGTAATGTCATGACTTGGTTTTATTCCTTCCCCCGGGTATACAGATATTCCATTTATCCATGCATGTAATGGAAAATATCTTTGTGAATGCCTGCTTTTCTAAATATAGTCATTTTATACCCTATTTTAAAAACGTGTCAAGATGGTCAATCAGCTTCTTGCAGAAGAAACTTTGTTAGAGACTGTTTTTGTATATTAAGAAACAGAACGCACCTGACAATATCAGGCAGAGATCAGGGCGCGGCTCTGCTGGTTGTGAAGAATGTCTGCCGCAGACAACAAAACCTAATGTTAGGGTTGAATTGGATGGGAGAATATGATATGATGCAAAAATAAATGATGGAGAGGTTGGTAGTTATGGGAAGGAAGGATAAAAGTCTTGAGGACAAGGCATACAATTACCTTCATGACATGATAATCCAGCATAAGCTGCAGGCGGGAAAGCGAATCATCGAAAGTGATATAGCAGACTGCCTTGGTATGAGTCGTACACCGGTGCGTGCTGCGTTGCGGCGCCTGGAGGAGGAGAAGCTGGTTTACAGCCTGCAGAACCTGGGGACGTTTGTGGAGCAGCTTACGGTCAAGGATGTTCTGGAAATGAATGAACTCAGGATTGTGCTTGAGGTTAAGGCTTTGGAGTCATGCGTCATGAAGGCCGCTGATGAAGACATTGATGAATGCATCAGAGTGACGGAATCTATTACAGTGACGGATTCTGCCCAGGATATCAAGGCTAAGGATGAATATTTTAATAATTTTATTATACATTATTGTGAAAATTCCCGAATACGCGACATCCTGCATTCTCTCAACGCGGAATTGTCCCATCCCAGGCATTTAGTTGCATTTACTGAAAAAAGACTTGAGGTTATGAAGCAGGACCATCTTAAGATACTTAAATACATTAAGGCCAGGAGCTATTCCAGAGCAGCTAAGGCATTGGAAAAGCATCATAATAACAGATACTATGGTTTCATGGAAGAATATATGAAAATGATAATTAAATAGAATTTATGTTTCCTGAATAAGGGGGGACTGCGCAGACTGCTGTGTGGCCCCTTTTTTTGTTGCTGCTTTAACGCAGGATGAAAGAATGTCCATGTAAAAAATAGCTAATTAAAAAACATGATAAAAACAAAATATGTACAATTAAATACAATTGGTATTGACATTGTATTTAATGGGTAGTATACTTTTTATAAAAGATGGGAGGAAAAACATATGATTATTGATGTGCATGCTCATTATATCCCGGCTTCCTTAGCTGACAATGAAAAGTTTAGCGATCTTTTTTATGTAAAAGAAGATACCTTTGGAAAAACAATGTTTATAAAAAACAGGGAGCTTAGACCGTTTAACCCAGGACTTATTTATCTTGATGAACAGATTGCTGATATGGATAAAGCCGGCATAGATATGAGATTTATTTCGCTTCCTCCGTTTGCATTAAACTATGAGGACTGCCGATGCAAGGATTGGACCCGGGAATCCAACAAAGCGCTGTCTGAGGATGCGTCTTTACACAGGAACAGGTTCAGGTATCTGGCCACGCTGCCTATGGCAGATATGGAAGGCACAATCAGGGAGATTGACCGTGTAATCAATGACCCACTGTGTGCTGGTATTGAGATAGCCACTAATATTGCCGGAATGGAATTAGACGACGCGTATTTGGAACCATTTTGGAAGAAGGCGGCTGAATATGAGATTTTTGTGCTCCTGCACCCTCATTATACAATTAAATCGGCAAGGCTGGAAAGATATCACCTGAGAAACCTGATGGGAAATCCGTTGGACACAACCATTGCGGCCTTTGCCCTGATGACAGGGGATGTGGCCAGCAAATATCCAGGTGTAAAGATATGCTTTTCTCATTCCGGAGGATATACACCATATGCCATTGCCAGATTTGAACATGCCAGGAAGGTGAGAAAGGAATTTAAAGGAGTCCAAAAAAGCTACGAGGAATGCTGCAGGAGCTTTTACTATGACACGATTCTGCACGATGCCGAGACACTGCAATTTGTGGAATCAAAGGTGACTTCCTCACATCTCCTTATGGGAACGGACTACCCGTTCGATATGGGTGACGAGGAACCTGTTCACACAGTATCATCCATGAAGATACCCAGAGAGAAAATCTCCGATATATTAGGGGGAAATATTGAGCGTCTGATTGGAGACGGTATTTAGTTATTTCTTTATAAACAACCAGTAAAAAGAAATTGGGAGGGGACGAGATGAAAAACAGCATCTGCGAATATGTAAATGCACATCATACAGATATTCTAAGCACATTTAATGAGCTTCATTCTATGCCGGAACCGGCACTCCGCGAGGTACGCACCGCTGATTACTTAAAAACCCAGTTAAAGCAGGCCGGATTTGACGTAAGGGGGGATTTTGCGAAGACGGCAGTGCTGGGTATCCGCGATACCGGAATAGACGGACCGGTCATCGGCATAAGGGCGGATATGGATGCGCTCTGCTATGAGAAGGAAGGAAAGACAATATATATCCATTCATGCGGACATGATGCTAACTGTACGGCTGTTCTCTGGGCGGCCAAGGCGTTGCTGGAAACAGGGCAGTTAAAGGCCGGAAGCCTGAAGGTGCTGTTTCAGCCCGCAGAGGAAACACTGCAGGGAGCAGAGGCAGTTATTGAATCGAGGGTATTGGAGGGCACTCAATATCTGGTAAGTACACATCTGAGGCCCCAGGAGGAACTGCCCATGGGTCTGGTTTCGCCGGCAGTTTTACACGGGGCATCCGGACATATCAGGGTGAAGATATACGGTCATGAAGCCCACGGAGCAAAGCCTCATCAGGGTGTCAATGCAATTCTGACCGCATCTGCTGTCATAGGCACGGTGAATGCGCTGCCATTTAATCCTTCGGTACCGCATTCCATAAAACCTACAAAAATCAGCAGTGGCTCAAATCCCTTTAACATTATCCCGAACTACGCTGAAATCATGTTTGATATCCGGGCGCAGACAAACGAGGTGATGAAGCAAATAAGGGAAAGCCTTACAAAGGCTGCTGTTACAAGCGCAGAGTCAATGGGGGCAAAGGCCCTGGCAGAGTGGCTGGGAGGAGTGCCGGCAGCAAGCAGGTGTGACGAACTGATAGAAATTGCCTCGGAAGCCATCAGAGAGTCTCTGGGGGAGGATGCCCTGGGGCCTGTAATCATTACACCCGGAGGTGAGGATTTCCATAATTATCCACTTGCAATTTCAGGACTCAGGACTACAGTATTAGGAATAGGAGCCGGGTTGAAACCGGGACTTCACATGTCTGATATGACCTTTGATACAAATGCGGTTTTTAACGCTGTAACTGCTATCGGGTCCACGGTAGTCAATATATATAAGTCTAATTTGTAAATAAAACAAATGGAGGAGGTATGGCATGAAGGATTATGTGATGGAACTGGAACACATTGAAAACAGTCTGGTGGACCGTGTTGACGGTAAGAAGCTGATGGATTATACGTCCAACATAGCAAAATGGGTGCGTATATCCGGAACCCAGGAGGAAGTGGACAGCCTTCTGTATTGTGAGAAGGTGATGAAGGAAATTGGCTATGAAACAAAGCTTACCTTCCATGACGCATTCATCAGCGTACCGGTGAGAGCCCATGTAGAGATGGTTTCGCCCGTGCCAATGGGATTTAGTGCATTGACACACTGCTTTACAAGGTCTGCGCCGGAACATGGACTGGAGGGGGGTGCGGTGGATTCGGACAGTCCTGACATAAACGGCCTAATCGCCATAAAGGATGGACTGCCTAATGCCGACCAGGTAAGGGACATGGAAAAAAGAGGGGCTGTGGCTGTTATTTATGTGCAGGATGACAATTTACATAATTCGCCGGTATCCTCTCTTTGGGGCGGTCCCACAGAGAAAACGGAAGGGCTGCTTCCAGGCATTCCGGTGGTGTCCGTGGTCCGGCAGGACGGCGCCTTTATTCGGGATCAGATGAAAAAGGGACCTGTAAAAATATGGATACAGTCTGTGGTGGACACGGGCTGGAGAAAGGTTCCCCTTCTTGAGGCCCAGCTGAAAGCGGAGGGTACGGAGGATTTCCTGCTGTTTGGAAGCCATATAGATTCATGGGATTATGGCGCTATGGACAACGGCGCCGCCAATGCCACCATGATTGAATGCGCAAGACTCCTTGCAGCTGAACAGAAGTCATGGAAACGGGGGCTCAGGCTTGTGTTCTGGGCAGGCCATTCCCAAGGGAAGTTTTTCAGCTCGGCATGGTACGCGGATAATCATTTTGAGGAATTGGAAAACCACTGCGCAGGCTATGTGTATGTAGATTCAACAGGTGGAAAGGATGCGGTGGTCATTGACGAAGCGCCTGTGATGCCTCAGACCAGGAGCCTTGCCGCATCTGTAATCAAAAAACAGACCGGGATAGAGTTCATTGGCAAACGGATTGGACATTTTGCTGACCAGTCGTTCTACGGCGTGGGGCTTACCTCCATATTCGGTACGTTTTCTGAGCAGGATATTGAAAAGACCAGGGATATACTTTCATTCCGTACCGGCACGCCAAAGCATGCGGGAGGTCTTGGGTGGTGGTGGCATACAGAGCATGATACCATGGACATCATTGACAGGGATATTCTTATAAGGGATACGAAAATTTATGTTGCTGTGGTATGGCGTCTGCTGAGTTCTGCTGTCCTGCCTTATGATTTCAGGGAGGCGGTTGAGGAGATGAAAGAAACCGTTGAATCCCTGGGCAGTCTGCTGGGAGACAGATTTGATTTTATGCCTCTTAGGGAGCGTCTGTGTCTGCTGGAAAGAAGAATGGGGAATCTTTACAGGCAGATAGAAGGCAATGAGATCCCGGATGAGGACGCTGATAGTGTGAATGCCCTGCTGCAGAAACTGTCGCATAAAATTGTGCGGATAACCTTCCACGGTGAGAACCATTTTGATTTCGACCTTTCCGGCGCAATGTATCCAATTCCGTCACTTAGCGATGGTGTACGTCTGGCAGGATGCAATAAAGACTCGTACAGGTATTTCGTTCTCCGCACGCAGCTGATGCGGGGCTATAACCGTGTGATGAGTTATGTGAGAGAAGCCGCAGAGCTGCTGGCGGGCTATGATGAATAGATGGAGAGCGGTAATGGGGAACCAGATTACAAAATTAAATACATAAAGGAGGGGTAACACATGTCTAAGTACAGACAAAACGAAAGTTGGATTAGCAACAAGTTTGTAGGTCAGCTGGGCATAGAGGCTTTCATGCCTAATGCCAACATGGGCCTGGAGGAAAAGGGCTTCAAGCATGCTGATATACAAAGGGCTAACAGGCGCATGACCTGCCTGCGGGCTATGCCCAAAGCCTGGAAAGCCGTGGCAGAGCAGCAGGAAAAGCTGGCTGAGGAATCGGCCGCAATGGGAAACATGGTTACTGCCGGCGCGTTTTATCATCGTGCAGCCCTTTATTATGGTAAGGCACAGCTTTACCATCATAAGGACGATGCCATGAAGCTGGAGCTTCATGCCTCCTGCGTGAGATGCTATGAAAAGGCAATAGCCGGATACGATTACACCATAAAGCGGGTAGTGCTTCCCTTTGAGGGTAAGAATATTTACGGCATTTTCCATGCGCCAAAAGGGGCTTTAAATCTTCCTACGGTACTGTTTACTCCGGGGATGGATATGATTAAGGAAGATTATCCCAACCTGAACGATAATTTCTTTGTGCGAAGAAACATGTGCGTGCTGGTGATGGACGGTCCGGGATTTGGCGAGACGCGTGTTCACGGCCTTCCTGTGACTCTTACCAATTATCCAGAAGCAGCGTCCCTGTTTCTGGACTGGCTCTGTGGACGGCCTGAGGTCAATCCGGACCAGATTGGGATTTTCGGCGGCAGTATGGGTTCCTACTATGGTCCTACGGTTGCTGCAAATGATTCCAGGATTAAGGCAGTTGTGGGCCTGCTGGGCTGCTATCTGGAGAAGGACCTGCAGTTTAATTCCTGCCAGCCGGGACTTCGCAATAACTTTAAGTATATGTGTAATATTTATGACGATGACGCGTTTGATGAGTTTGTGGCAGAGATGACTCTGGAGAAGGTGGTGGACCGCTTAAAGGTTCCTTTCCTTATGTCAACGGGCGAGTTTGACGAGATGTGTCCGCCTGAGCTGACAGAGCGGTTCTTTCATATGCTGGACTGCCCCAAGGAGATGTGGATTATGGAAGGTGAGTTTCATTCCTGCGCAGGTATGTATCATGAACTGTTCGCATGGGCAATTGATTGGCTGCGTGAAGCTTTGACGACAGGAAAACCGGAGAATCTGGAAGTCAGGAAAGTTATTCCCGAGCGGTGGTAACATTATAAAAATACGAGGAGGTAAACGTTATGAAGAAGGTATTAAGTATCTTATTGGCGACAGCGATGGTTTCTTCCCTATGGGCCTGCGGGGCTCCGGCGTCAAAGGAAGCCTCAGCTGCAAAGGAAACCCCGGCAGCAGAGGATATGTCTGTTCAAGAGAATGCTTCTCAGGCAGAGGATGCTTCATCAGGAGAGTCAGCAAAGGCTGCTTCTGATTACGAGTATCCTGAAATGACAATTATTCTGGCCCATTCAGGCGCGGCTACCGATGCCAGGCAGGAGGGCGCTCTTGCAATCGAAACATATATTGAGGAGACTTCCGGCGGGAAGATTCAGGTGGACGTATACCCGGCCGGACAGCTGGGGGATTCAAATACTCTTGTTGAGTCCGTGCAGAACGGCGGTATCCAGATGTGTATACAGCCACCTGCAAATGTATGTGCGTTCAATCCCCTGCTCTCCATTCTGGATGTACCGTATTTCTTCCCTCCGGATATAGATAAGGCCAGGGCTGTGTTTGAGACAGACGCAGCGGACGCCCTCCTTGACACCATGCAGGATTACGACATGGTAGGTCTGGGCTACTGGGTAGACCTGTTCAAGGCATTTACCAGCAATGTGCCCCTGCGCGCACCAGAGGATTTTAACGGATTAAAATTCCGTGTAATGGCATCGCCTGTGCTTATGAAGTTTATCGAATCCCTGGGCGGTACTGCTCTTACCATTGATTATCAGGAGACCTTTACTGCTTTGCAAACCGGTGCAATTGACGGGCAGGAAGCAGGCATAGGAGCAGGAATCTATAACATGAAGTTTTACGAGGTGCAGAAGTATATGGAGATTACAAACCATATTCTTGCCTCACAGTTGATTTTTGCCAACAAGACCTGGTTCGAGGGGCTGGACGATCCGTGTAAGCAGTTGGTTATGGATGCTGTGAACATTGCCGGAAATGATGCTTATCAGGAAGTGAGGGGAGATATAGAGCAGGCTGCTCTGGACGCAATCGGGGCTCAGTGTGAAATTATTACCCTTACCGATGAAGAACTGCAGGCCATGTCTGACGCATGCCGCCAGCCTTGCCTTGACCTTTATATTCAAAGCAATGGCGAAGCGGGCCAGAAGATTCTTGACGCGTTTAATGCCGACATAGAAAAGCTGAATTAACAGGCAGGACATGTACGGAAGGGATATGAATATATGAACAAAACATATGAAAAGTATAAGGCGTTTGACAAAGCATTCAAAAAGTTTGAGCTAACGTTCTGCGCATTATCAATCTTGTTCGTTACTTTTCTGGTTACTCTGGGAATCGTACTAAAGAATTTTTTCGGATTTTCTTTTCCTTGGACAGAGGAGCTCTGCCAATACATCATGGTCTGGGTGGCTTGTATCGGCGGCGTTATCAGCGTTGAAAAACATGAGCATGTCAGTGTGGATATCATATATAACATGCTTCCTCAAAAGCTGCACTCATACTATCGTATGATACTTGCCGTTATTGCGACGGTATTCCTGGCTGCGTTTGCTTACTTTTCCTATTTGGAGGTGGTTTCCATAAAGGCAACTGCCCGTACCAGCGTGACCATGCCGTGGTTTCAGATGTGGTGGATGTATCTGGGAACTATGATGGGCTGCGGACTCATGGCATTGGAGTATTTTAAGACCATATTTGTTCTCTTTAAGGAAGGTAAGATAAAAGCTGGAGATGACACAAAAGACCAGGACCTGAGCAAGCTCGAAACCATGTAAAGGGGGGAGGTACCAATGACAGCGGGATTATTTATTATAGCTCTTCTGGTATGCCTGTTCCTGGGTATACCTATCTTTATCGCCATGATGATACCCAGTACATATTATCTGTTAAATGTGCTGAATATGCAGCCAATCATGGCGGTCTCATCCTTTACCGCAGGACTAAACAAGTTTTCCACCCTGTGTCTGCCATTCTTTATTTTGGCAGCCAGTGTGATGGGGAAAGGGCAGATTGGAAGCAGGTTGCTGAAGTTCTGCCGGAGTATTGTAGGGCATATGTACGGCGGCATAGGCATGACGGCAATAGTGTGCTGCATTATCATCGGTGCCATATCGGGGGCATCCACAGCAGGAATATTGATTATAGGGGCCCTGATATACCAGGAGATGATTGATAACGGCTATCCACGGGGATTCAGCGCCGGACTTATCTGTACCGTCAGTTCTGTTGGTATGCTGATTCCCCCCGGTATTGCTTTTGTAGTATATGCCATGAACACAAATACATCCGTACTTAAACTGTTCATGGGAGGCTTAAGCTCCGGTATCGTTATGGCTGCTATATTTATGGTATACGTATATGTGTATGCCCGCAGGCACAAGGTGCCAAGGCTTCCCAGAATCAGCCTTAAGGAGTTTTTTACTGCGGTAAAGGAGGCCATCTGGGCGTTGGGTCTTCCGGTCATCATCATCGGGACCATGTATACCGGCATCTGTACGCCCACAGAGGCAGCGGCCATATCGGCTGTGTATGCCATTTTTGTTGAGATGGTCATATATAAAGATGTGGATTTTAAAACACTCATTGATATCTGCGGAGATTGCGCTAAGACAGTGTGTACGATTTACATACTGCTGGCAGCCGGCCAGCTTTTAGGGTATGTGATGACGCTGGCAAGGATACCGCAGCTCATGGAAGCGATGCTGGGTAGTACGTCAAGGCTGATGATATTGCTGGTAATAAATATAATGTTCCTGATTGCAGGTATGTTCATGGGCGCTGGCTCCTCGATTGTAATTATCATGCCCATGGTTTACCAGTTGGCTTTAAAAGCAGGGATAGACCCTATATTCCTTGGAAACGTGGTGGTAACCAATCTGGCAATCGGTATGAGCACTCCTCCTTTTGGTCTGAACCTGTTTGTCAGCGCCAAGGTGATGAAGCTGTCCTTTGTAGAGATAGTGAGGTCATCCATGCCGTTTATCATGCTGACGATTTTAGTGCTTATAATTATTACCCTGTTTCCAGGTTTATCCTTGTTCCTCCCCAACCTGTTGGTTGAATAATAGAAATAAAGGAGATAGTATATGGAAGATTTTAAGGCGGCTCTTATTGTTGTGGATGTTACACGGGCACATTTTGATTATGATTTCAACTATCTTCCGGTGCCGGAGGATGACTGCCAGAGGGTGCTTGGAGGTCTCGTTAAAGTAATACCTGAGTTCCGCTCCCGGGGGCTTCCGGTGATATTTGTGAGGACAGGCCATAAAATCAATCCTTTGACAGGGGAGACAATGTCCTTGGCAAGCCCTTTCTGGCGTTATCAGATGGAAAATAAGATCAGCATAGGCGGTCGTGTGAGAAGGCCTGTAAATACTGAAAATTCACCTGCCATGGAAATTATGCCACAGCTTGGCGCTGAAGAACAAGACATCATAGTCCATAAACAGAGATACAGCGCGTTCATGGGCACGCCCCTTGAGATGTATTTAAGGGTCATGGGTATCAACACCTTGTTCTTTACCGGTGCAAATACAAACAACTGTGTACTCTGTACCGCCTTTGAGGCATACAACCGTGACTACCGGGTCATTGCCATTGAGGATTGCTGCGCAAGCATGAACGGAAAGGATTACCATGAGCTGGCAATAAAGCAGATCAAGGCGTCTCTTGGTTGGGTAGTGGACAGCGGTTCTGTAGCGGATATACTTGACGGCAGGACTAAGCTTTAGAGCTGCCCAGGGATGCGGCAAAAACATTCTGTTACGGCAGGATGTTTTTGCTTATTTTCATTAAGAAAGGAATGGCTGTATGGAAACAAATTATTATCACCCCAGGGAACTGGAGGAAGCAGCGGCGTTGTTGGAGGAACAGGAGGGAGCGGTGTTGGTGAACGGCGGTTCCGACATCATACTGAGCATTTCTGCGGGTAAAATCACTCCTACCGGAATCATTGACATACGCGGTATAAAGAGTATGAATACAATCACGGATGACGGACAGTATGTGCATATCGGAGGAAACGTAACCTACCGTCAGATGCAGGATTCTCCTGTGTGCGGCAGGATTGGCGGACTGGCCAGGGCGGCGGGCAGTGTGGGGAGTCCGGTCATACGTATGGTTGCTACGCCTGCCGGCAACATTGCTACTGCTGCGCCGTCGGCTGACTGCGCATCCATGATGCTGGCTCTTGATACGGAGCTGGTACTGGTAAGTGTCAGGGGGGAGCGTATTGTCAGACAAAAGGACATATATTTAGGAGCATACAAAACAGATATACAGAGTAATGAGATTATTAAGGAGATGCGGTTTCCCAGTCCGGGCCCGGATAAGGGCAGCGGATATGCAAGGTTTTCCCGCAGGAAATCACAGGATATAGCAAAAGTTATAGCAGGCGCGGTGGTTACCGTGGATAAAAAAGGACGGTGCCTGTCCGCGGTTATATCATTGGGAGCTTTAAACGCCACAGCGGTCCTGGCTCCCAGCATCGGAGAAAGGATTAAGGGTTTGGGGCGGGACGAGGCAATACAGCTTGCCCTGAAATTCTTCCCGCAGGAGGCGGGACTCAGAGAGAGCTATTTTAAAAGATATAAAGAAGAAACAACCTGTAATGCCATAGCAGAGGCTTTAGATATGGCATTCGCGGAAACGGAGAGGGGGGACTTGTGTTATGCCTGTGGTTCACTTTGATTTAAATGGCAGGGCAGTGTGTGTTGATGTTGACGGAAAGGAACTCCTGGTTGATACCTTGAGAAAACGCTTTCTGCTGACGGGAACAAAGAAAGCATGCGGTACAGATGATTGCGGCGCTTGCACGGTGCTGATTGACAACAGGGCTGTCCGTTCCTGCGCCTATCTTACCTGTATGGCGGAAGGCAGAAACGTGATGACCATAGAGGGCTTGGGGACGCCATGGCATCTTCATCCGCTTCAGCAGGCATTTATAGACGCAGGAGCGGTACAATGCGGCTATTGTACACCGGGCATGATTATGACTGTGTACGGGCTGCTGGAAGAAAAGGAGAATCCGGATGAGGAAGAAATCAGGATGGCTATATCAGGAAATCTTTGCCGCTGCACGGGTTACCAAAAGATTGTAAATGCCGTTAAGCTGGCAGCAGAAAGAAGGCTTATGACTGCAAATCACAGTTGGGAGGAAATCAAGTGACTTTGAATGAATCATATATTGGACAGCGGTATATCAGACCGGACAGCATAAGCAAGGTGACCGGCTATGCAAAGTTTACGGCGGACCTGCTTGTCGGAAGGACGGATGTGCTTGTGGCCAAAGTGCGCAGAATAGACTGTGCCCGCGCCAGGATAAAAAGCATAGATACGGGTGAAGCAAAGAAGGTTCCAGGAGTGGTGGCGGTTCTGACAGCAGGTGACTTGAAGGACGGTTCCGGGTATGGATATATTCTTAAAGATAAGCCGGTTCTGGCAAAGGATGAAATTATATGCGATTGTGATCCGGTGGCTTTTGTGGCGGCAGAAACAGAGAAAGCAGCTTACAGGGCGGTGAACCTGATAAAGGTGGAGTATGACGCTCTGCCCTTTGAGACAGACCCTTTTAAGAATATGCTGCCGGGGGCTGAACAGGTGAGAAAGGAGTACGGCTCTCATCATTGCGGCAATGTCTCAAATGATGTCCGGGTGGCAAAGGGTGGCATGGAAGAAGCTGCTTCAAAAACAGTGATTGAGATAACCGCGGATTTTCGCACGCCCATGGTAGAACACGCTGCGCTGGAACGGGATATTGCTTTTGCAGAGCCGGATGCTGTGAACGGCGGACTGACCTTCTATTGTCCGGTACAGAATGTGCATGGCATGCGGGAAGGCCTGTGCGAAGCCCTTCATCTGCCTGTGAGCAGGATAAGGGTGGTCAGCCCTCTGGTTGGCGGCGGCTTTGGAGGGAAAGAGTTCATCTGTGGATTGCGGCGTGGTAGCCGGAATTCTGGCGCTTTGTACAGGGCGGGCAGTGGTTTATGAAATGACGCGGGAAGAAATGTTCCGCTATACCAGTAAACGGCATCGCAGCTATATAAAGTATAAAATTGGTGTGGATACCCATGGATGTATGACCGGGATGTGGTCTGAAGCTATTTTTGATAAGGGTGCATATAAATCAGTGGATGTGATTCCTCACAGATCTGCGCTGTTATCGGGAGGCCCTTATGTAATACCGGCCGTGGATGTGAGAAACCGATCCATATATACAAATCATGTATACGGCGGAGCGTTCAGAGGTCTGGGAGCACCTCAGCAGTATTATGCTCTGGAGTGTGCAATGGATGATATGGCCCGCACCATAGGAATGGACCCGATTGAATTCAGACTTAAGAATTTAATAAAAGAAGGATCTGAGACTATATTTTCCCAGCAGATGAGTAAGAATGATGCGGCAGGCATACGTGAATGCATTGAAAAGGTGAGGCAGGAACTGGAATGGGACAAGCCTCTCGACTGTTCAGACCCATACAAAAAGCGCGGCAGGGGAATTGCCTGCTATATGTATGGAACCGGAAGTTCATTTCCAAAAGACGCGGGCCATGTATACCTGGAGTTGAATCTGGATGGCTCCCTCAATGTGAACCTGGCCCAGAACGAAATGGGCCAGGGCTTGATTACGGCTATGAGCCAGATTGCGGCCCAGGCAATGGGTGTTTCCATAGAACATGTGAATGTAGGGATATCGGATTCCATGTGCGGACCGGAGGCGGGTCCCACATCCGCTTCAAGGGCAACTGTGTTCCAGGGAAATGCAATCATAGCCGGCTGTCGTTCCCTGAAGAAACGGATACTGGATGTTGCGGCGGATATGTTAAAGGCGGACGCCCATGAGCTGACCATAAAAAACAGCGAGATATTTTCCGAGAAGGAACCAGATAAAAGGGTAACTCTTAAGTCAGCCGCTGCAAGGGCCCGGGTATCCCAGGTGTCTCTGGCGCAGGTTGGAAACTGGTATCCGCCTATGACGGAAAAAGACCCTGAGAATCTTAACCAGACAACACGGTGGACAACATTTGCATATGGAGCGCACGGTGTGATCGTGGAGGTGGACACCAGAAACGGTATGATTACGGTGTGCAGGTCAGTACAGGCAACTGACGTGGGCAAAGCCATTAATCCGGATACGGTTGAGGGGCAGATGGACGGCGGAGCGGCCCAGGCGATTGGATGGGCCCTTATGGAGGAATGCTTTTTGAGACATGGTTTGGTAAAGGAAACGTCCCTGCATGAATATCTGATCCCCACTGCCTTGGATGTACCGAGCCTTGAATCCATTATTGTGGAGTCAGAAAGTGAGTCAGGACCCTTTGGCGCTAAAGGAGTAGGAGAGCCGACGATTCTAGGAGGAGCCCCGGCCATAAGGAATGCGGTTCTGGACGCAACAGGCCTTGCTATGTACGAAATTCCTATGACACCGGTCAGAGTAATGGAGGCTCTTGAACGAGCAGAGAAAGCATCTGCGGCAGAGAAGAAACCATTTTTCAGGGTGCCGCTGCAGTGTGGATTCTGGGATTGATTTGGTGCTGAAAATTCTGAAACCTGCGTACAATCAAGTGAAATCAGGTTATGTTTTTTCTCATAAAATTGATTGCAATGCCAATCCGACATGCTATTATAAATAATAAGGGCGAGACACGCCCCTGTTAACCACAGAATTATATTGAGGAGGAACGGATGGACAAAGTCATGGAGTTACACCAGGTTATATATGGCTTGCTGGCGGCGCAGATTGAATTCGGCACCTACCATTATAAAGACCCGCTACCGAAGATAGAGGAGGTCAGCCAGTGGTTCGGCGTTTCATTGGATACAGTAAAAGCTGCTTATCATCAGTTGAAAATAGAGGGATATATCACTCTGACCAAAAAGGCGGGGGCGGCTGTGGCCATACAGTTTCAGGAGGCGGAATTTGAGAAGAATATCCAGACGTTTTTTGCTCTGCGCAAAGAAGCTGTAATGGATATGTGCAAATCCTTTGGACCGATGTTCAGCCAGGCCCAATGGCATGGCCTGAAAAATGCCGGACCGGAACAGCTGGACGAGTTAGAGAGGCTTTGTTCACAAACCGGCATACTTAGGCCGTATACCAAGGTTCAGCATATACGGTTAATCTATGGCTCGCTTAACAACCAGCTGCTGCTGCGGTTGATTTGGCAGGCGTTCTTATTTTACCAGGCGCCCTTTTTAAGCTTGCCGGCCAATCTGGTGGATTTTGAGGATAGTGACGGCCCTTTGCTGGATATGATTCGATTCTGCCGTCAAAAAGATTGGGACGGGCTTTGAGAGAGAGTGGCATATTGCCACAGACAGATTACATCTGCAATCAGCCGGTTTTACGCCAACCGCATCACCCTGGAGCCGCCGGGAGAGCAGATTCCGTTTTGCTGGAATGTGTATCAGAATACTTCCCAGAAGTGTTATTCAATCGCCATAGATCTGCTCAAAGGTGTCCGCCTGGGGGTGTTTGCGCAGGAAGGCTTTTTGCCATCTCCTGCAAAAATAGCAGAATATATGCAGGTCTCTGTCATTACAGTACGCCGTACCTTGACGCTGCTCAACCAGTTGGGTGTTACACATTCTGTCAACGGAGTTGGCACCAGGGTTTTAGGTGTAGAGAACAGTATGGATAATTGTGCCTTTGCTCATCCGGTAATCCAAAAGCGGCTGTTGGATTTTATCCAAAGTCTGCAAATTCTTGCGATGACGTGCGGGGCCTGTGCTGAAAGCGTTGCGGCAGATACCCGTGCTGTTGCTCTATGGAAAGAGCGGTTGGTCTATACCAAAGAAAACTATCGGTATGAGTCAGTGGTGTTTGCCTCGATTGAGATTATCTCACTATACTCACCCATTCAAACGGTGCGGCAGATTTATGGAAGCTTGATTTCTCTTCTTCTATGGGGATATCCCTTACGCAGCCTGCATGGCTCCAGGAAGGAGATTAACAGTTTTTATCTCCCCTATATCGACTCCTTGCTGGAAAAACTGGAGCATTGCAATTGGAATGGCATGGCTATGGTTTTGGAGGAGCTTCTGTTTTATGAGTTCAGATTTGCAGCGGCCCGCCTGGACGAACTGGGAATCAAAGAGGCAGCGAACCTTGTAATCTGAAACCATAGAGTATGCCTGTCAGAGAAATCAGCTCATCCGTCCAATATCAAATCATCCGTCCAATACCATCTGATTACCATATAAGCGGTGAAACCTACATGTAGAAGGTTTCGCCGTTTTTTGTTTTCAAAAAGGTTATTGAAACATTTCAAAATGACACATCGGAACATTTGTTTACCATTGCTATTTTCTTCTTAATCTGTTATATTAAAGACTAATAAAAATGGTTATGATAAAGGTGAAAAAGAAAAACATGATAAACAAATACAGATTATTTTGTTTTCATCTTGACAAAGGAGATTACAATGGTATGACTGCACAGACAAAGCTGTCTAAAGTGACAATCATTATTTGGTCGATTGCGGTTTTATTTGCCATAGTCAGCATCTGTTCTGCTGATAGTATGAGGCTTACTGCCCGGAATATGTACGAACATCCTTATACTGTGACGAATACTGCCAGAGGTATGCGCTCGCGCTTACTTGACATGAAACGCTTTGTAAGTATTTTTTTGACAACAAGTTTTAAAACAGAAGACAGCGCCCGTGAACTTTTTGAAGAGCGTTATGAGATGCAGTATGAAGCGATTGAAACCATCAGGGAACGGTATCTTGGCTCTGAGACAGCTGTGGAATCTTTGCAAAGTGCCATGGATGATCTGGTGGAGATTCAGGAAAAAGCGCTGCAGTATGTTGGCGGACAGCATGGGCAAGAGGAAATTCTGGGTTTTATCGAAGAGCAGGTATATCCTCGTTATGACCGGTCAACGATTGTTTGGAATTAATTATTGATTCATCAGATGCCAGAATCTATAATCTCACCAAAGATTCATCCCATACAGCACTTCTTTCAATTGCAACGTCATTTACACTTACAGCAATTATTATTTTTCTTACAATACATTCAAATAAAATTGAATGGAGGAGTATAACGGATTTGATGGCGCGGGAGCAAGAACTGCAGGACGCACTTTTGCTGGCACAAAAAGCCAACAGTGCGAAAAAGGAATTTCTTTCGCGTATTTCACATGAGATTCGCACGCCAATGAACGCAATTATCGGAATGACTACAATAGCCGGTGCCCACCTGGAGGAGCGAAGCCGAAAAAAATCGAAGAAGGAAACAGCCAGATTTTTTTGGAGCCGAGACAGATTAGAAAGAATTGATATAGGGCAGAAAACAAGTGGGATGCAAGCCGGATACTTCTTATAACTTCATCCCACCCAATGTCTCTGCCGTCTTTGCGAATCTGCGCACATCCTCCGGCGCGTCAAAACTGTACAGCAGCCCGTAGGGGATACTGTAATCCCAATGGACCGGAATTGATACCAGCCCTGGATGGACATCCTGCCAGCATTCAATGGTGAGCAGCACATTTCCGGTTTCCGCACAGCGGTTAAAAACGGATAAATCGTAAAACTGGGGCGTGTCCTCAATGTAAATCCTGGGATGATGTTTTTCCAGGTCATTGCGGAGGAAATCATTGACACCGGAGTCTCCGCGCGCCACCATCATCAGTGTCTCACCATATAAATCTTCTATATCTACGGATTGCCTTCCTGCCAGGCGGTGTTCCCTGGGGACGGCAATCATCTTTTTATAACGGCCAAGTGCGAGGAAATTGCAGCGGGATAGCCAGGCTTTGGAATCGCATACGCCAATCAGAAAATCAAACTTTTCCCCCAACAGTTCAATCTCAGTGAGGATTCCCTCATGATTATCCTCAAAGGTTACCAAATGCAGCTTATATTCCGGAAAATCCTTGTTTACTCTGTACCACAGATCCATAAATGGTTTCGCAGGATTCAACAGCGAAGTGCCGACACAAAAAGTGGTATCTTTAGCGTGAAGTACGGCCTGCGCGCTGGCAAGGGATTTTTTGGAATAGTCAATCATGAATTTGGCATCCTGATAAATCACAGCCCCGGCCCCGGTGAGACGGATACCTGACGGTGTGCGCTCCACCAGCCGGAGATTCAGGTGGCTTTCCAGAGCATTCATCTGTTTCATAACAGCGGTAGGGGAAATAAAAAGGCGTTGGGCAGCCTTTGTAAAACTGCCGCAGTCAGCCACAGCAATAAACGTATCCAGCATATGATTGTACATATCACACCTCCATAAATACATTGATATATCCGTTTTCCGGCCTTCTACGCCCTGTCTGTGATTTCTGTCGCCTGAAATAGTATAAACCTTAAGTTTATACTATGATAACATATCGGAGATTCCATTTCAAGAAAATATCCAGTAAGATAACAGAAAAAGGAAAGAGGTGGAAACAATGGCAGAGTTGATCGCATTTTTTTCCCGCAGGGATGAAAATTATCTAAATGGTACAATCCGGATGTTGGATATTGGCAATACGGAGGTGATTGCCGGGATGATCTGGGAGCTGACACATGCGGACCTGTTCCAGATAGAGCCAATGCAGAAGTATTCAAAGAACTATAATGAATGCATTGCGCAGGCGCAGGCGGACCAGAAGCGAAACGCACGTCCGGAGCTTACGGCATATCCTGACAGCATCGCCGCATATGACGTGATTTACCTCGGTTATCCTAACTACTGGGGAACCATGCCCATGGCAGTATTTACATTTCTGGAACATTTTGATTTCACAGAAAAGGTAATCAGGCCATTCTGTACCCATGAGGGGAGCAAAATGGGAAGCAGCGTAAGGGATATCAGAAGGATTTGCCCCAAAGCGGTTGTTGATACAGGGCTTGCGATCCGCGGCGGATGTGTAAAACAGTCAGGGAAAGATGTTGAAAAATGGCTGAAGACAGGAGGATGGGTCAGTGATAACAGAAGAGATTAGCGTATTTCCCATGGGGGAAGCAAACGATGCATACGCAGAATTCTTTGTAGGGCAGAGCTTTCTGAATATGCTTTCCACAGAGCAGGTAAGCATTGGAAATGTGACATTTGAACCGGGATGCCGAAATAACTGGCACATTCACAATGCGGCTGCAGGGGGCGGACAAATTCTGCTGGTGACTGCCGGACGCGGATATTATCAGGAATGGGGTGCCGATGCAAGAAAACTGCATCCGGGTGATGTTGTCCATATTCCGGCGGGGGTAAAACACTGGCACGGTGCGGCGCCGGATTCTTGGTTCCAGCATCTGGCGGTCGAGGTACCGGGTGAAAGGTGCGGGAATGAATGGTGCGAACCTGTTTCTGATGAGATATACAAGAAATTAAAATAATCTGAAAAACAGCAGACAGAAAGGAGTTTGTGATATGGAAAAGGTAACCGCAGGCAGAGACCGGCTCGGAACATTTGCCCCCAAGTTTGCAGAATTAAATGACGATATACTGTTTGGACAGGTGTGGTCCAGGGAGGACCGGCTGCCGGCCCGGGACCGCTGTATTGTTACGGTGACAGCGTTGATGGCAAGCGGAATTCTGGACAGTTCTTTGAAATTTCATCTCAACAATGCCAAACATCACGGTGTGACGAAGGAGGAAATGGCGGAGGTTCTCACCCACGCAGCCTTTTATGCGGGATGGCCCAAGGCCTGGGCCGCCTTTGATATGGCCAAGGAGGTATGGGAATGAGCTTTTGCGGCCTTCGTACTGACGGATACGGCCAATGACTGGCTGGATGACAGCGGGGAGGATGAACCGGAGATAACAGAGGTGGATTTTGCAAGACGGTTGTCTGTCAGCGAACTGTGTGCCGCGCGGATGGGGAATGAGAAATCCATTATGACGGCGATGATATGTTCTGGGAACATGTCATCATAGTCAGCGGGAATCTTGAATAGGGCGTGAATGACGCTGCGATGGCCGGGTAAAGTATATCCGGCCTTTCCTGGGCATCGTATTTCTGTGCCTGTTCCTCTATAAGATTTGCGACAGAAGTAATTTGTCCGGACTCATCTCGTATGACCATCAAATTGGTTGTTGTCACAGGTGGTTCGTTTGTCCATACCACCTTCATAATCTCAAACTCTGCGTCTGGCAGTCTCTTTATTTTTTCAATATCATTACCTCCAAAACAGGATATAAGGCACTTGTCTTAACCTTATCCTTAACCGCCAGTTTGCGGTATTGTATTTTAGGTTAATTCGGATTATAATAAAAATTAACTAATATGAACAAGGTTGGCTCTGGGCATTCCTTTATGGACAAGCTTTATCTGGGGACGTGCAGAGGGAGGATTGAATGGATGGTAAGGGAGTGACCCGGAAAAAGAGGATTTATATTTTTATCCTCATTGCCTTTTTAATAGTGGCCGGAACCATATACACATATATTGTTAATTTGAATCAGACCGTAGCCGATACCAACATTGCACATATGAAGGAATTGTCAAGCCATGACAGCAAAGCCATTGAAAACTACCTGGACAATGTCTGGCAGGAGATGGACGCGGTTGTGGAGCGGTTTCGTTTATATGACTGCAGAACCACAGAGGATACCCAGATCCGTTTGAACCTTGAAAAGACATCCCTGGACTTTGATGAGATTTATCTGCTGGATGACAATGGAACGATGTATACGGCTTCCTTTATCATTTCAGACGCAGATGAGGAGATACTCCAGTGTTTCCGGGACCATCCCAAACGGTTTGCCCATCGGACAAACGGCAGGCGCAGCAAACATGTTGAATCCCAGAGGGAAGCCCTGATGTTTGGCATTGGAATTGATGACCTTCAGATAGACGGGGTGACCTATGTGGGAATTGTGGTTCAGAGTGAGATCAATGTAATACAGAACAGCCTTAAGATAGACAGCTATGACGGACGCGGGTACAGCAGTGTCATAGATTATGAGGGAAACTATATTGTCAATATTAACCGGGTTTCTTCCATGGGGAAACAGGGAAACTTCTTTGAACAGTTATCAGACGGAGTGATTGCCGGCGGCCGGACGGTTGATGACGTGAAGGCGCTTATTACCAGGAAAGACGGCTTTACCATGTCCTATGAAACGCAGGAGGGAGACAGCAGGATTCTGACTGTGATTCCTCTTGATAAAGCGGACTGGCTTTTTATTATGGATCTGTCGGGGGAAGTGTTTAAGGAACAGAGCCAGGAACTGATTATGATGGCCACGGTCATGGCAGGTATTGTGGCTGTCATCTTTTTTGCATTGGTCCGGCTGATTTACCGCCAGTCCATTGCCGCTATAAGGTCTAAGGCGGAGATTCAGGCAAAAAGTGACTTCCTGTCCGGCATGAGCCATGAAATCCGCACGCCCTTAAACGGTCTGGTGGGCCTTAATCATTTAATGAAGGCCAATATTGACAACAGAAAGCAGCTTATGGGCTATATCGAAAAATCAGCGGATACGGCCCGGTATCTTCTCTCGCTGGTTAATGACATATTGGATATGTCAAAACTGCAGTCAGGACATTTTGAAATGTCGGACGCCCCCTTCTGTCTGGAACAGATGCTGGACAATGTGCTGTCCATGCAGAGAGAGAATATATCAAACCACGGGATACAATTAGAAATCCATAAAGATTTAAAAGCAGTTAATATCATAGGCGATGAACTGCGTATAAAACAGGTCCTTATGAATATCCTCAGCAATGCGGTCAAGTTTACTCCTGAGGGCGGAAGCATCCGGCTGGATGCCGGCCAGGAAGTGTCGGGGACGGACGAAGTGCGGACAATTGTGCGGATCACCGATACAGGCATTGGAATCAGCGAGGAGTTTCAGAAAGTGATATTTAACTCCTTTACGCAGGAGGGCAGAAAAAAATCCGAAAGCCAGAAGGGGACCGGTCTGGGAATGGCCATCAGTTATATGCTGATGAAACAGATGCATGGGGATATCCGGGTGGAAAGCAGGCTGGGAAGCGGCAGCACCTTTACCATCGAATTCCCTGCGGTCATCACAGATGAAGCGTCCTCCATGGAAGAAGCCGAACAGCCAGCTGCTGAAAATGGAGCCGGAAAGACGGGAAATCTGAATATACTGCTGGCGGAGGATAATGAATTGAATGCGGAAATCCTTACTGAGATATTGAGAATGCAGGATTTTGAGGTTACACATGTGAAGAACGGAAGAGAGGCAGTGGATGCATTCCAAAAATCTGCTGTTGGCGGATATGATGTTATCCTGATGGATGTCCAGATGCCGCTTATGGATGGATATGAAGCAACCAGGATCATCCGCAGAATGAAGCGCGCAGATGCGGGGCAGGTTATGATTTTTGCCTGTACGGCAAATGCGTTTAAAGAGGACCAGGTGCGGGCCCTGGAAAGCGGTATGAATGATTTTCTGCCAAAACCCATTGATGTGAAGCTGCTCTTACAAAAGATGAGAAAAATAATGAGGTAATATAAAACGGGGGGAGAGTATATGAGGTTTGGAAAAGTGAGGGGCATCGTGGCCCTCATTACGGCCGCCATCCTTCTGACGGGGTGTAACGCTGTAAAACATGAGACAGAAAGCCGGACAGTGCATCTGACCTTAAAGGTGCCGACGCTTACACATCAGACGCCGGCAGATCCGGATATATCAAGCGCAGCCGGATTTTTAGAAAAAATGGCGGCTGCTTATAGGAAGGAGCATCCAAATGTAACGATTGACACGGTTGTCTTTGCCCTTACAGATGAAGATGCCTATATCACAGATTGTTTTGATACGGAGGATGCTGCAGATATCCTTTATGAGGGCTATTTTAATATGGCCGGGTATGTACATACCGGACGCGTGGTGCCTCTGGATGATATTATTTCCGATTCAGTCAAAGAGGATATTCCGGATTCCATGTGGACAATGAGCCGGACAAACGGAAAGACTTATATGATGCCCTTTACGAGCAACCAGAATATTCTTGCTTACAACAAGGACATGTTCCGTCAGGCCGGTCTGGATTCCTATGTGAGCCATGAACCGGTCATTCAAAACTGGACACTGGAGGAATGGGAGAAGATTCTGGACGCACTGGCTGCCAACCGTTCCGTGAGTTCTTTTCCCATGATGATGTATGGGAAAAATGAACAGGGGGATACCCATATCATGACATTGCTGCGCAGCCATGGCAGTACCTTCTTTCAGCAGGACGGCAGTTTTCATCTGGATACGCCGGAGGGAATTGCCGGATTGCAGTGGCTATCTGAGGGAGTGGACAAAGGCTGGTATCCGGCCCATTCTGAAAATCTTGAAATTATGGATTGCTCAAAATTATTTGCCAATGGCCAGTTAGCCATTTATATGACTAATAATGCCCTTCTACGGTACGATGGAATTGACACTGGCTATGTGAATTTTCCCAGTGACGGCGGCGGTGGATACGCCACTTCTTTTTTAATCGGTTTTCAGGTATTTGATAACGGGGATGATGCCAGGGTGGCTGCTGCCAAGGATTTCCTGAAGTACATCTATGAGACGGAGCAGTGGCTGGATTACTCGGCAGGCGGTATACCGGCAAGCAATAAGACGGCGGAAAAATACAAAAGCGAAATTCCCATGTTGGATGAATTTTACGCCAACGGTGAGAATGTGGTGGATTTTACTATGAATAATCCGAACTGGCGCGGTGTCCGCGCAGTGTTTTGGACGTCCATCCATGATTTGCTGAAAGGAGAACTGACTCCAAAAGAGGCTGCCCGGAAAATAGACCAAGAGTGCAATAAAGAGATTGAAGAGGGAAGGAAAACAAGCCGGCTCCATGAATGACGGTTTGTTCCGACCTTTGAATAAATATTATTCAGACGCAGTTAATTCATCAATGACAGCCTGGATGTTGTCCAGACACCCTCCGCACACGGTACCGGCGCCTGTTTGCGCCTGTACGTCCTCCAGGGTTTTGGCCCCGGAATCCACGGCATCTTTAATCATGCCGATTGTGACATCATTACAAAAGCAAATTGTTTCGTTTAAATCCATGAGACGCACCTCCTATTGGCCATAGTATATGCAGTCCATTCATATTCATACGAAATAAAAGTGAATATTTGATGGAAATTTCTTCTATGAGCTGATAAAATAAATATCTAAGGAGGGAGAGCGTCTTGGAATATGAGCATCAGTTATCAAATTTAATCTACGATTATCTTCTTAACAGGTTTAGGTTCGGATACTATCAATATGGTGACAGTCTGCCTACGGTGGATGTATTCTGCCGCCTGTTTAATGTATCCGCGCATCCCATATGGACTGCACTGCGGCGGCTGCGTGCAGACGGTTATATAGACATGAAAAACGGCCGGATATCAAAAGTGATTTATAAACAGACGGAGCAGGAGCGCAGGGATGTTGTCATTGATTATTTTTCGCAGAGATGGACCTCTTATCTTGACATCTACCGGACCTCAAAGTGGTTTTATGTGCCGTTTATGATTGAGGGATTTCGCCGTATGGATGAGAAGGATATTTCTTATATCACACAGTTGGTGGAACGTGCGGATGCGGATGACGTGATTCTGCTCTATAGTTTTACCATGCAGAAAGTCCGAAATTCGCTGCTCATGAATCTCTATTGGGAGACATCCCTGTTTTTGGGATATCCATTTGCAAAATCCGGTTTTCGTCCCTACGGATATGACCCGGAGCTTGGCCGGCAGCAGTTGAGGCATCTGGTCCAGCTGGTAAAGGAAGGCTCCTGGGATAACGTCAGGAGCATACTGCTTCATCATCAAAAAAGCGTGATGGACAGGCTGATTGTGAACATGGAACCTCTAATCAGGAGGATACCGGACCAGGAACAGATTTCGTTTGTCTGGCGGATTTATAACGGCCATCCGCAGGTTTGCTATGACCTGTCCTACCGTCTGCTTCATGAGATGTATATGGGGGAATACCGCAATAAGGAGTTCCTGCCGTCTTATGAAAAAATGGCAGAACGGTTCGGGGTATCGGTCAGCACAGCGCGCAGGACAATCAGTATGCTGAATCGGATAGGAGCCGCAGAGTCCATCAACGGAAAAGGAACCCGCATTTTATCCACCGGTGAATGCAGCAGTCCCGATTTTACAAGCCCTGTCATACGCCGTAACCTTTCCTATCTTGTCCAGTCCCTGGAACTGCTTATACATACCTGTGAGGAAGTGTCATATCACTTTTTTGAACATCTTCTTCCTGAGGAGAGGGAAGAACTGATAAGCCGGTTTGAGGAGAACCGCTGTTTCGGTCGGGGCAGGCTGTCAATCGACACATATCTGTATTATATTTCCAGATACAGCCGTATACAGGTGGTCAGGCAAATCTACGGAACGGTATACGGTTTATTCCTTTGGGGATATCCCCTGAGGATATCCAGGGGGGCAGAATCAGCCATGATTCAAAGAGGTGTTGATTTCACTGCTTCAATGATACAGTTTATGAAAGAAAATAAGACAGAGCAGTGTGTGGCAGCCGTTAAAACGTATATTCAGGAGGAGCAGCCTTACGGAATCCATTATCTGGAACAGCATGGGATTGCGGAGGAAGAGCTGAGGAATTCAGCCCCCATCCGGCTGCTGATTGCAGGTGAATGAATATTAAAACCAAGTAAATATAAAACCAAGTAAACATAGGAACATGGTTCCACAAAATCAGAATGTCCCCCAGCCCGGATATGACCAGGCCGGGGGATATTTTTGTCAAACTGGATATAGACCGGGAGCTAATTGAAAATTGAAATAAAAACCGGTACATAATTGCGTTTTAAGGCGGTACGCAGTATAATTGTTGAAAGTAACTATTATGAACAAGGTTGTGCCGGGCAGATGATTGAAGAATTTCACATGAAGGAGGACATTTTAGATGAAACGGCTAAAAGGAAAAACAGCATTGATTACAGGAGGTAATTCAGGCGTAGGGGAAGCAACGGCGATGCTATTTGCACGGGAAGGGGCTGACGTAGTTATTACCGCCCGCCGCGGGGAACAGCTAAAGATCGTAGCAGAAAAAATCAAGGCAGAAGGCGGCTCTGTTTTGGCAATCCGGGGCGATGTTTCAAACCCGGATGACAGTGAGATGCTGGTATCCAGGACGCTGGAAACGTTCGGAAAACTAGATATTCTGGTAAATAATGCAGGCGTCAGGGATGAAGGGCTGAGACCTGTTGATAAGGTGACCGACAGCGAGATAGACCGCGTTGTCGGCATAAATACCAAAGGCGTTATGTATTGTACACGCGCAGTACTTAAAGATATGCTGAAAAATAAAAAGGGTGTTATTATTAACGTGGCAAGCAGCGCCGGTCTGAGCGGAGGAGGAGGGGCAGCCTACGTGGCATCAAAGGCAGCTATTCTGGGAATCACAAAACACACAGCGATACGGTGTGCAAAGAGCGGTGTGAGATGCAACGCGCTCTGCCCCAGTATGATTAAGACGCCTATGGCTGACACCACAGGAGAGATTATGGATTCAGACATGATGGAATCAGTAATGGCGCACTCGGATTTAACGCTTCCTGTATGCAGTGCACAAGATGTTGCCAACAGCATTCTTTTTTTCGCCAGTGACGAGGCGGCCCCGATAACGGGCCAGTGTGTCGCCCTGGATTATGGTTCCAATTTATAATTAAGTATTCCGGATTTCCCTCTTGTCATATGCTTCTTTTAGATGTATGATTACTTTTAGAAAAGAGTTTATGAAAGTAGGATGTCCTATTATGAAGATAAATGAAAGAGCATTGGAAAAGAAACGTCAGAACAAGGCTAGGATTGCCAGCCATATCCTCCACAGAAAGCAGATATCCAAGCCGGAGCTGGCCATTGAACTGGGACTCAGTATGCCCACCGTGCTCCAGAATGTGAAGGAACTTCAGGAGGCCGGAATCGTGGAGGAGGTGGGAGAGTATGAATCCACGGGCGGGCGCAAGGCCAAGGCATTGTCTGTTGTGAAAAATGTGAGGTACGCTGCAGGGGTTGATATCACGGCCAATCATATAAGTGTTGTGATCATTGACCTTAAGGGGGATATGGTTCACAGCAGGCGGTTTCGCAGGCGGTTTGAGAACACTGCGGAGTATTATGAGGACCTGGCGGCGGAATTGGAGCAGTTCCTGGATGAGAGCCGGGTGGACAAAAAGAAAATACTGGGAGTGGGCATTTCACTGCCGGGTATTGTGGATAGGGAAAACAGCCGGCTGATACGCTCCCATATTCTCCAGGTCAGCGATATCAACCTGGAGGTCATAAGCAGACTGATCCCATATCCGGTACATTTTGAAAATGATGCAAACAGCGCTGCGGTCGCGGAGCTTCAGGGTACGGACAGGAATGCTGTTTACCTCTCTCTCAGCAACACGGTGGGCGGTTCCATCTACCTGGACAATGATATTTACGGGGGAGACCATTTCCGCAGCGCGGAGTTTGGGCACATGATTATATATCCGGAAGGAAAGCTGTGCTACTGCGGTAAGCGCGGATGTGCGGATCCTTATTGTTCCGCCGGGGTATTGTCCTCCTTTGCTGGGGAGGATGGGGGCCTGGCGGAGTTTTTCCGGCTGGTAGAGAAGAAGGAGCGGGATGCCATGGCGGTCTGGGACACATACCTGGAGGACCTGTCCATTGTTATTACCAATCTAAGGATGTGTTTTGACTGCGACATCGTGCTGGGCGGCTATGTGGGCGGCTATCTGAAGCCTTATATGTCGCAGCTTGGCAGGAAGGTAATGGTTAATAATAAGTTTGATAATGATACCCTTTATCTGAGAAACTGCCGCTATGAAAAGGAGGCGTCTGCAGTAGGGATTGCCATGACATTCATGGATGAGTATTTTCGGACAATAATATAAAACGGATATAGGATGCGGTTTCTGTTCAAGCACAGGGACCGCATTTTTGCATTGCCTCCAGGGCTTCTGTGCAAACTGCATAAAAAGATAACAAAAAAATAATCAAGTTGATGAAAATGCAATTGGTATATTGACAAAAGCAAGGACCGGTGCAATAATGTAATTACTTTAATAAAACATTTTATAAAAGATTATATAAAAAAGGAGAGATGGGATATGTTGCAGCAGGTAATGACAGAGCCAGGTAAAATTGAGTTTCATGAGGTTCCGGTACCGGAAATAAGTGACAGGGAAGTGCTTATAAAGATTATGAAAATAGGAATCTGCGGATCTGATATCCATGTGTATCATGGGGAACACCCGTTTACAAGCTATCCTGTAACCCAGGGACATGAGGTTTCAGGCGAGGTGGTGAAGGCTGGCCGGGCAGTGACCGGGTTAAAGCCAGGGCAGAAGGTGACTATCCAGCCCCAGGTGGTGTGCGGCCAATGCTACCCGTGCCGCCATGGCAAATATAATCTGTGCGAGGATCTGAAGGTGATGGGTTTCCAGACTACGGGCGTCGCATCCCACTATTTTGCCGTGGATGCCGCAAAGGTAACCCTGCTTCCCGATGACATGAGCTACGATGAGGGGGCTATGATAGAGCCTCTTGCTGTTGCGGTCCACGCCGTGAAGCAGGCCAGGGATGTAAAGGGAGCAAAGATTGCAGTGCTGGGAGCGGGACCCATCGGGATACTGGTGGCACAGGCAGCAAAGGGGTTGGGAGCTGAGCAGGTGATGATTACGGATGTCAGCGACCTGCGCCTTGAAAAAGCAAAGGAGTGCGGAGTTGACTTCTGTGTGAATACCAGGAATAAAGACTTCGGGGAGGCCATGACAGAAAGCTTGGGGCCGGATAAAGCGGACGTCATCTATGACTGTGCGGGCAACAACATTACCATGGGGCAGGCGATTAAATATGCCCGCAAGGGAAGCACAATTATTTTGGTTGCGGTGTTCGCGGGCCTGGGGCAGATTGATCTGGCTGTGCTCAATGACCATGAACTGGACCTGAATACCAGTATGATGTACCGGAACGAGGATTACCTGGATGCAATCCGCCTTGTGAATGAAAAAAAGGTGGTTCTGTCCCCTCTCATCTCCAGCCACTTTGCATTTGGGGACTATCTGAAAGCATACCAGTACATAGATGAGAACAGGGAAAGCACCATGAAAGTAATTATCAACGTGCAGGAGTAGATACAGGGAGAAGTGGGGATATGACGGAGATGGTTTTAAGAAGTAAAATGAAACGGACCGGACAGACTGCGGCCGCAGAAACAGATTTGAGAGCAGACACAGACGTTAAGGTCTCTTTGATTAGCAAAATTGCGTATGGAATGGGGGATGTGGGCTGTAACTTCAGCTGGATGTTTGTGGGAAATTTCCTGATGATTTTTTATACCGATGTATTTGGAATCAGTATGGGAGCCGTGGCGGGGCTGATGCTGTTTTCACGTTTTTGGGACGCTGTTAATGACCCCATTATCGGAAGCCTGACCGACAGGACCCATTCCAGATGGGGGAGATACAGGCCCTGGCTTCTTGTGGCGGCGCCCCTGACAGCCGTTGTTCTGATTCTGACCTTCTGGGCCCATCCGGGCTGGAACAGTACAGCCAAGATTGTGTACATGGGTATTACATACTGTATTCTGGTTTTGGGATATACCTGCGTCAATATCCCGTACGGGACCCTGTGCGGGGCCATGACCCAGAACATAGAGGAGCGTGCGCAGATTAATACCTTCCGGTCTGTGGCAGCCATGATTGCCATTGGAATCATCAATATCATAACGGTGCCGTTGATTGAAACGCTGGGCGCGGGCAGCGATAAAAGGGGATATCTCCTGATAGCCGTGATTTACGGAGGCATCTTTGCATTGTGCCACATGTTCTGTTTCGCAAAGACAAGGGAAGTGGTGGCCATACCTGAGCGGAAGAAGATTTCTCTGAAGGAACAGCTCAGGGCCGTATCCAGGAACCGTCCCTATATCCTGGCGCTGGCAGGACAGATGCTGTTCGGGTTTACGCTGTACGGGAGGAACGCGGATGCACTATACTATTTTACCTATGTGGAGGGCAATAAGGCGTTTTTTACCGTGTATTCCATGTGCATTATAATCCCATCCATTATCGGAGCAGCCTGCTTCCCCATGCTGTTCCACTGGACCAACAACAAGGGAAGGGCGGCCTCCATTTTCGCATTCCTGACCGGCATGTCTATGATGGGGCTGGGCATGTTTACGGCAAAGGAATCCCCGATTCTGTTTTACGGGGTATCGGCGCTGACCCAGTTTTTCTTTTCCGGGTTTAATACAGCCATCTATGCCATTATCCCGGACTGTGTGGAATATGGTGAGTGGAAAACGGGACTGAGGAACGATGGGTTCCAGTATGCGTTTATATCACTTGGCAACAAGATGGGCATGGCTCTTGGCACCTCGCTTCTGGCTATGGTTCTGGGCATGTGCGGATATGTGGCCGGCGGACAGCAGAATTCTGCGGTCCTGGCAGTGATTAAGCATTCATTTACCACCATACCGGGGATGTTCTGGATTATTACTGGTATTGTGCTTTTCTTCTACCGTCTGAACCGCAGGCGTTACAATGAAATTATGAAAGAAATGTATACAGGAGGAGTCTGATTGCTATGGAAAATCAGAAGAAATATGACGTTATTGCCCTCGGCGAGCTTTTGATAGATTTTACACCTGCGGGAATCAGCGCCCAGGGCAACCCTGTCCTGGAACAGAACCCGGGAGGCGCTCCATGCAATGTCCTGGCCATGCTGGCAAGATACGGCAGGAGCACCGGATTCATCGGCAAGATTGGAAACGACATCCATGGAAGGTTCCTTTGCAGAGCTGTCCGGGAAGCGGGAATCGGCTGCGGCGGACTTGTGATGTCGGATGAGGTGCACACCACCCTTGCATTTGTCAGCATGGATGAGTCGGGTGACAGGAGTTTTTCTTTTTACCGCAATCCGGGCGCTGATATGGCGCTGACGGAGGACGAGGTGAACCTAGACATGATCCGTTGTTCCAGGATATTCCATTTCGGCACCCTGTCCATGACCCATGAAGGAGTAAGAAAGGCTACCATAAGGGCAGCTGCGTGTGCAAGGGAAAACGGATGCCTGGTTTCCTTTGACCCCAATCTGAGGCCGCCCTTATGGGCGGATATGGAGGAGGCCAGAAAACAGATGCTTTACGGCGTGTCCCTGTGCCATGTCCTGAAAATCACAGATGAGGAACTGCGTTTCATGACCGGGATAGAGGATGAGAAACAAGCGGTGAGTCATCTGCAGGCTGTTCACGGCATTCCCCTGATCCTTGTGACGGCCGGGGCTTTTGGGAGTACGGCATACTGGGCAAAGGAAGCCCTGAAGGCAGAGGCGTTCCTTACGGACCGGACCATTGATACCACCGGGGCAGGGGATACCTTTTGCGGATGCTGCCTGAATTATCTCCTGGACCATCCGGTGGAAACCCTAAACCGGGAAGGTGTAAGGGTTATGCTGACAACGGCTTCAGCCGCCGCCTCCATTGTTACCACCAGAAAAGGGGCGCTTAAGTCCATGCCGGAGCCGGGGGAGATTGAGGAAGTGGTAAGGAGCTCCATTTCCGCAGAACAAAAGTGATTTAACTGGTTCAGATAAAATATTTTTCTTAATCCTAAGCTATTTAAAACTGTCGATTTCACAGGTATGTTTGGAACCGGCAGTTTTTTGTGTGTAAATAAAGACAGGAGCTGCCGGTTACCCCAAAGATACCTGTCCCTATAATATTCATTAAAATGCAATGTATGGAGTCAGATTAAAAAGGAAGTTTGACAGTTTTATACAAAGGGGTTAAAATCATAATTAGTTGTTATCTGAGCAGACATTAAACTGAATTTACTTTTAAATGACTTTTACGCCAAAAGACTTATTTCAATCCCGCTGCTTTTTGATATCCGCTTTGGGATGTGGCATATACGGATTACTATAAATTTTAAAGAACAAAGGAGGGGGATTAAATGAGGAGGATGATCCGGAAATTAGGCGGGATGTTCGTTCCCATCATTTTTTGCACGGCTCTCATATTTACAGCATCTATGTCACTTGATTTAACGGATGATTTACAGGGGAATGCCAGGGTCATTAATTATATAGGCATCGTTCGCGGAGCAACACAGAGACTGATTAAAAAGGAATTGAATCATGAACCGGATGATGAGTTGATTTATTTTCTGGATAATATATTGTCAGGACTTTCAAACGGGAGTGATGAATTAAATCTGATAAAACTGGATAGCGAAGAATTCCAGACAATGTTAATAGAAATGCAAAATGACTGGGAGGATATCAAAACACAGATATACAATTATCGGAAAGGTTCTTCCAGGCAGCTGCTCTATGAACTGAGTGAAGATTATTTTGAATTAGCCAATGATACGGTATTTACAGCTGAAGAATACACGGAACATACGGTACAGAACGCAAGAAAGTCGCTGGTGTTTACCAATATTATATTTGGATTAATGGCTTTTGGCTGCTCTGTTTTCACCTTTTATCAGGAAAAGCGCCGGAAAAAATTAATTGAGGCTGAACAGGATAATATAAAAAAGAGTGAGCAGTTATCAAAAAGAGCTCAGGAATTGATGGCGCCTATGAATGAGATATCAGAGTTAATGTATGTCTCAGACATGGACACATATAATCTGCTGTTTGTCAATGAAGCAGGAAAGAAAATGTTTCAAATTGATGACAGCCAGCCCGATATTAAATGTTATAAAGTGCTGCAGGGATTTGAAGAACCCTGTCCTTTTTGTACCAATAAGCTTCTTAAAGAGGATGAAACTTATTCCTGGGAGTATACAAACCCTATCATAAAAAAACATTATCTTTTGAAAGACCGTCTGATAGAATGGGATGGACGCACAGCCCGAATGGAAATTGCTTTTGATATTACAGAAGCTAATAATGAAAAAAATGAATTGAAACGAAGACTGGAAAGAGATGATATACGCCTTGCATGTGTAAGGGAACTCTATAATAACCGCGATATAGAAAACGCAATAACAAAGGTATTGCAATATATAGGAACACTGTTTTCAGCAGAACGCTCCTATGTTTTCCTGTTTCACGACCAGTATTATTCCAATATAGCTGAATGGTGTAAAGAAGGCATTGAACCGCAAATTGACAATTTACAGAATATACCGCTGGGTGATTATCAGGTATGGCTGGATGAGCTGGACAGGAACAAAAAGATGGTTATTAATGATGTGGAAGAAATAAGAGAAACATTCCCTACGGGCTATGAACTTCTCACTCAGCAGGGAATACGAAATATTGTCTGGGTTCCCATCATGAAGAATGGAAAAGTAAATGGGTCAATCGGATTGGACAATCAGGATTTGGGCATGGCTGAAGCAGCGGTTCCGTTTTTGCAGACCATACAGTATTTTTTATCTCTGACCATGCAGCGAAATGAAAATGAAAAGATGCTGTTTGAGATGAGCCAGATAGACCGGTTGACTTCCTTTTACAATAGAAACCGTTTTATACAGGATGTTTCTGAATTAAAAGAGAGTAAAGATTCTGTAGGGGTGGTCTATTTAGATATTAATGGGCTTAAAGAGATTAATGATTCCTTTGGTCATGATACGGGAGATAAAATGATTAAGGAATGCGCCGATATTATGAGAAGCAGTGTTTCTTCCAAGCACCTTTACCGTATTGGCGGCGATGAGTTTGTTATCATCTATGTGGATATTACGAAGGAATCCTTTTACGATAATGTCCAGCTGTTAAAAAATGCTTTTGAGAAGAGCAAATGTCAGGCAGCCATAGGATGCAGGTGGAATGAAGAATGCACTCATATTCAGGATATTATCAAAGAAGCGGATGAGTTAATGTATGATGATAAAAAGAGATTCTATCAGGGACATCATGCCACTGGCCGCTACCGGCATAACAATGATATATTGAGGTCCTTAGCTGATCCTGATGTGTTAAATAAAAAAATAGAGAATCATAATTTCAGAGTGTTTTTACAGCCTAAAATCAATGTGGATGATTGCAGGATGGTTGGAGCAGAGGCACTGATACGTTATCAGGATGAAAATGGATCGATCATAGTGCCGGATAAATTTATTCCGGTTTTAGAAGACACATACCTGATCAGCAAAGTTGACTATTATGTATTTGAAGAGGTTTGTAAAACCCTGAGTATTTGGAACGGACAGGGGAAGACTGTCTTTACAATATCCAGTAATTTTTCAAAAATCACTTTTATGGAGGAGTGTTTCATAAAAAGATTAGAAGAGATTAGTGATAAATACCAGGTTCAAAGAAAATATCTGGAAATAGAGATTACTGAGAGCGTCAATTACACAGATTTGGATACATTGGTAACGAGAATCAATCAAATAAGAGATGCAGGATTCAGAGTTGCAATGGATGATTTTGGGGTGGAAAGCTCAAATTTAGCGCTGCTGTCATTGGTGAAATTTGATATATTAAAAATTGATAAGGGTTTTGTAAAAGATATTATTTCAAATAAAAGAGCGCAGATAATAATTGGGATGATGACTAAAATGTGCAGTGAAATGGGGATTCAATTAATTGCTGAAGGGATAGAGGACGGGCAGCAATTTAATGTTTTAAGGGAATACGGTGTCAAGACTGTGCAGGGCTATTTGTTTAGCAAGCCTGTATCAATTTCAGAGTATGAAGAAAAATATATGAATTAGCAGCAGGCGCAGAATTGCCGCCAATGCACAGGGGCGGTATTCGGTATAGAAGCATTCTCCCATCAGTGGATACATAAAACCGATGGGAGAATGCTTTACCACCTCACCCCCACTTCCCCCCGCCTCTCCGGCAGCACGCCTTATTTTTTAGGCTGGCTCTATATTAAATATCTTTTTAACAGACGAGTCAATTCTGTAACGTCGACAGGCTTTGCCATATGAGCGTTCATGCCGCATTCCAGGCAATGCTGTATATCATCTGAAAAAGCATCGGCACTCATAGCAATAATCGGAACAGATAAGGCATCCGGTCGATTCAGTCCCCGGATCGCTTTTGCGGCCTCATATCCTGTCATGCGCGGCATCCGTATATCCATAAGAACAGCATCGTAATATCCCTCTGGCGATTGTTGAAATTTGTCCAGACATATCTGACCATCTTCTGCCCAATCCAGTTCCACGCCCAGATCCGATAACAGCTCATTTGCAATCTCCCAGTTAAGTTCATTATCCTCTGCCAGAAGGATACGGCGTCCGGACAGCTCCATCCACTGGTTTGATGTCTGGTCATCTGGTGTTTCAACTCCCATATATTGGCGCAGCGCATAGAACAGTGTGGATTTAAACAAAGGTTTGGAAATAAAACCGCTGATACCTGCTTCCCGGGCTTCCGCCTCAAATTCACTCCAGTCATACGCGGAAATCAGCAGTATGGGTACTTCATCTCCCAGATTGCGCCGTATCTCTTTTGCAGTCTGAATTCCATTCATGCCGGGCAGTTTCCAATCCAGCAGGATTATTTGATAATCGTCTCTCTTGATGTGGTGTTGGATTACCAGATCAATGGCTTTTTCTCCGCTGAGCGTCCATTCAGCTTTTATTCCGATGGATTTCAGCGCATTCATCGCTGTTCTGCACAATAATTCGTCATCGTCAACTACCAGCATATTCCAGGAGGGGAGCACCATATCCACCTCCATTGCAGCAGCTTTTTCAAAATCAAAGGTAATACGGAATTCAGTTCCTCTGTCAATTTCACTTTGTACCTCAATGCTTCCCTCCATGGCATCTACAATGTACTTTGTAATCGCCATGCCTAAACCGGCGCCCTCGGTTTTATGTATCCTGGCCTCATCTGCCCGGCTGTAAGAATCGTATATTTTTTTCACAAAATCCTGTGACATACCGATTCCGTTATCCTTGACATTGATATGAATTCGGACATGGTTTTCTCCCTTTGGAGATGGCTCTTCAGATAGAGATAACTGTACCGCTCCTCCTTCCGGCGTATACTTAGTTGCATTCGACAAAAGATTCAGCAAAACCTGATTCAGGCGAACGCCGTCGCACCATACATTTTCGGTCAATATGTTTTCAACATGTATGTCGAATGTTTGCTTTTTTGCCTTCACCTGGGGCTGCATAATATTGACAATTCCTTCAATCACTTCCTTTAAAGAGATCTGTTCAGTTGTTAAAGTCAATTTACCGCTTTCGATTTTAGACATATCCAGCACATCATTAATCAGCCCCAACAGATGTTTGCTGGACAATGTGATTTTTCTCAGACAATTCTGCACCTGTTCCCGGTCATCCATGTGGGCTGCTGCAATGGCGGTCATGCCTACAATTGCATTCATGGGTGTACGGATATCATGGCTCATATTGGCTAAAAACTCACTTTTGGCTTTGCTGGACTCAAGTGCTGTCTGACGCGCCTTCTCCAGTTCGTGCAGCTGAGAGCGGGTCATGGAGAAATACCGTAGAAAAATAAGTGTCAGAATAATAATGACAGAAGCGCAGGACAGCAGCGTCATGACCATACGCTGACTGCTCAGATTGTTTATGGTATGGTCCAATATACCGTAAGGCATTACGGCTACAAGATACCATTCAGAATAGGGTAATGGTATGCCGTAAATTTGGCGCTCCTCCCTGTTCACTTCAAATGCTGCAGCATACTCTTTATGGTTTTTCAGAGCAATACAAAATTTTTCAATGGAACTTTCTTCAGACGAATCATTATCTGCAAGAGCAAGGTGCGTTTGCAGCTGTTCAAAAAACTGCCACAATTCAGTGTTGGGATTTTGTATCACAAAACTGCCGTCCGGCCTGATAATGTGGTAATACATCAGCTGGTCTTTATCCTCCAGGGAAAGGAAATCAGTGATATACTCCAGAGGCACGGCTGCTATCAGCCCGGTGCTCATATCGCCGTTCTGCATAGGATAGGCGGCATCGACGCCAAACAAGACCACTTCGTTTTCAGCAGAATCAACACCTACGGCAACTCTTTGTTCCCCCTGCAATAATGCTTCTACAAAAGGTCCCGGATTGAGGGGCTGTATGGGTTGTCCATAAAGGGTTTCAAAATTTCCTTCAGCAGAACAAAGCGCTAAATAATCAAAATCCCTGACCTGAGCCCTGTAAATGAGTTCCTTATCTAGCGTTTCCTTGTCATTTATTTCGGTTGAAACCACGGAAACAATGCCGATGACCTGGGCAAAACGCAATTTGATGACAGTTTCAAAGTGTCTGGACATCTGTTCATTCATTCCGGACATATAGATTTCACCAATTTCGTAAACGGCCTTTTTGCTCTTTCTGCTCATATAAATTCCGAGAATGCTGAAAATAACAATACTAAAGATAAGAAGTCCAACAAAGCTGAATACTAGAAACTGGGTTGTGGTATCTTTTTTTTGACGGCCTTCCATTGACTTTACTCCTCCCTGTGCTTTTCCGTGCGGTCTGTTCATGCCGCAGCCGGCCCGGTACTTCATCAGAACCGCAGCCGGTTTTACGGTTTTATTATAAAGGTTATCTTTATAATCCTGCAATACTCTTTTTGGTCAGGTGTGCAAATAGGTTGGCCCTTTTATACTGACAAGTTTGGCACTTCATGATATAATCCTGACAGAGGAGATAGGTTATGGAACCACAGGAAACAAAATTTACATTTGTATATAACGAAATTAAACAGTGCATTTTGGACGGCCAGATACTTCCTGGTAATTCTCTGTTATCTTCAAGAATGTATTGCGAGAAATACCATGTGAGCAGATATACCATCAATCATGTTTTTGACGCGCTGCGGGAAGAAGGGCTGATTGAGATTCAGCCCCGTCTTGCTCCTGTCGTTGTTTCAGGAAAAGATACGCCGGATTCATTGAATACTGCTGCAGACATTTTGAAGCAAAAGGAGACCATATTACAGGTATATCAGACCTTTGCGCTGATATTGCCTCCCCTTCTTGTTTTTGCCCTTCAGGGCTGCGATGTGGAGATAATGCCGCACTATAAACAGGCTGCGAAAGTATTGCGTATGGGCCGTTTTGCCGGCGGATGGCGTCCTCCTTCTAACCTGGGATATGATATATTAAGAATAGGCGGAAATCCCTTATTCGGAGAACTCTATTCTGCCTTTGGCCTCTACAATAAGCTTACATTCTTCCTGGAGGACTGCCCCTATTTTAAGAATCACTTTTTACAGAAGCCGGTGCCTGCGAACAGCGTTATTATAGACATATTAAAGGGCAGAGATCCGTCTGTAATGCACCGCCAGTTATCTGTTATGTATCAGGAATTAACAGATTCCATTGAGAGCACATTAAAGAATTTATCAGACACCATGCCTGAATGTCCGGTGCAAACAGGGGTGCAGTTTGCATGGAATCCCATGCGTGGCCAGGATTATTATTACTCGAAAATTGTTGACGACCTGAATCTGAAAATCGGCCTTGGAGAATATTCCATTGGAATGTATCTTCCATATGAAAAGCAGCTGGCCGGACAATATGGCGTCTCTTTATCCACCGTCAGAAAGGCATTGTCGGAGCTGGAACAAAGAGGGTTTGTAAAAACATTAAACGGCAGGGGCACTGTCGTTATCGAACCGGATGATACAAAAATTCACCAGCTGGCCCTTAATTCCGGATATGTAGAAAAGGCATTGCGTTATCTTCATGCCCTGCAGCTGATGGCCTTGCTGATCCGTCCGGCGGCTTTGGCGGCAGCATTGCGGTTTACCGGAGATGAACTGGACGAGCTGGCGGACAGATTTACTTCTCCCGGTTCTGCCTATCTGGCAGATATGTTTGAAGCCATCCTAAAACATACCACCTTGGAGCCTTTATACGTTATATTATCTGAGACCGGTCATCTGCTTGAATGGGGACATCATTTTGCTTATTATCCCTCCAAGAGACATACACTTTCTCATCTCAATAAACAGGTTATATGGGCCTTCCGGCAATTATGCGGGGGAAACGCGGATGCCTTTGCAGACGGCATAGCGGATTGCTACCGTTATACCCTGGTTTGTATGAAGAAGCATATGATAGAAAAATATAAGTTTTATAATGCAGCTAATATTCGGATTCCTGAAAAATACTAGCTGCGGGCAATGGAAGGGATGATGGCATGATACCGGGAATAAGCTTCACGGTGATTAAATCAAATATCATATTGGCTGTGGAATTGGCGAGGCGATGATTATATTGCCTCGCCAATTGCATTTGCCCGTCCTTCAAAACTGTTAGGCCTATCTGAAGGGTGCCCCCATAAAAGCGGCTATTAAGTAAATAAATTTACCGGATGTTAGAAATAACAATGAGGTTTACTGCAAAAATTGTAAGTAAACTTTTGCGGGTTTACCCGATTGGGGAAACAAGAAGGGATAAGAGGGGTGAAATGAAAAATTACCAGTTTATGGTGATGAATCATGTGATATATGCACAAAAAATAATGTAAATAACTATGCAATATGCAAGAAAAATATTTGAAATAAAAGAAGATATTGACAATCATTGTGAATAGTACTATACTCCAAATATCGGTAAACCAATTTACTAAAACATGACATTTACATGGACGGAAAAGATTACTTGAAGATACAGTAAACAAATGGGAAGTAAACCTGGAGGAAAACTGACAGGAGAAAACAAACAGGAGAAAACAAAAAGGAGGAAGGAAAACGCATGACAGGAATCATTGTAACAGGACACGGAACGTTCCCGGAGGGCATTCTGAGCGCCGTCTCCCTGGTGGCTGGGAAACCGGACAACACGCAGGCGGTTAACTTCGAGATGGGACAAAGTTCAGAGGATTTGAAGGACTCCATGGCAAAGGCAATGGAATCACTGGAAGGGGATGAGGTCCTGATTCTGGCTGATTTGGTGGGAGGCACCCCGTTTAACACGGCAGCAGCCCTGAGAAAAGCGCGGGCAGACAAGCGAATCAAGGTAATTGCCGGTGTGAACATGGCAGCCCTGGTGGAAGCCGTGTTCTCCAGACCTATGTATGGGTTGGACGAACTGGCGGCGGCGCTGCTGTCAGCAGGCAGGGAAGGCCTGCGGGATTTGGATGCCCTGGATAGCGAAGAGGAAGCACCGGAATTTGAGGACGGACTGTAAGAACGCACTGTAAGAACGCACTGTAAGAACGGATTATAAGAACGGATTATAAGATCGGATTGACGGATTGGTTAATATCCCAATCCGGCTCGATGTAAGGAAAGGATGGGGATTGAGAACGTGATTAAGAAGATTCATGTGGAACCAATCAACAGAAAGGCTGAATACGAGGCAGCGGGGTTTCTGACCAGGGAAGAGGTTACGGCAGCCATGGACCGGGTGGCGGACCAGGTAAGATGCAATATGGAGTACTTTGGCACCAGATTCCCTTCATCAGCTACCAGGAACCAGACATACGGAGTCATAGACAACATCGAATGGACGGACGGATTCTGGACAGGACTTCTGTGGCTGTGCTACGAGTACACAGGAGACGATGCATTTAAAAATCTGGCTCTTAAAAATGTGGATTCCTTCCTGAACCGGGTGGAAAAGCGCATTGAGCTGGACCACCATGATCTGGGCTTTCTCTACAGCCTGTCATGCGTGGCCGGATATAAGCTGACCGGTTCTGCAGAGGGCCGGAAGGCAGGGCTTCTGGCAGCCGATAAGCTGATGGAGCGGTTTCAGGAAAAGGGCGGTTTCATCCAGGCCTGGGGAGAGCTTGGAGCCAGGGACAACTACCGCCTGATCATTGACTGCCTGCTGAATATTCCGCTGCTGCACTGGGCCTTTCTGGAAACAGGAAAACCTGTTTACCGGAATGCAGCGATGCGGCACTATGAGGCGGCCTGCAACAATGTGATAAGGGATGACGCCTCGGCGTACCACACCTTTTATTTTGACCCTGAGACAGGGGAACCTCTTAAGGGCGTTACCAGACAGGGATACAGCGATGACTCGGCCTGGGCCAGGGGCCAGGCATGGGGAATCTACGGTATACCGCTGAATTACA
>ENA-ORSX01000068-ORSX01000068.1-human-gut-metagenome-genome-assembly--contig:-NODE-68-length-139480-cov-14.244440_pt1 | contig 139480 bp, 141 predicted proteins | sample MGYA00241904_ERZ509172 | MGnify/ENA primary metagenome ERZ509172 (study PRJEB26280, sample SAMEA2338795) | human gut metagenome | biome: human gut; feature: human-associated habitat; material... | reverse complement strand
TTTTGAGATTTCGTAAACCTAAGACCACAATAAAAAAATATACCTATCAGTGCTGTCTTTTCTTGTATTTGATTGACAGGATATTTGTCTATACATATAATTGTAGCAAGTGAATAAAAATTATCAAGTACTGTATTAAATGATAGGTACTATTTTGAAGGAACTGGAAATGGACAGGCTTATTATTAGAAAGGAATATCCTCAGATACCGCCAAAAGTGGAATATAGCTTAAGTGACAGAGGGAAATCCTTGATGGATGTTTTGGATCAGTTATGTATATGGGGAGAAGAAAATAGAGAAGAATATTAATATTTGCAGCGGTGTGGCTTTCAATTTCCATGTCAAAGAATCTTTGCGGCATTTTAGATAGAGAGAAGCTTGGATTTGCTTTCTTTTTCAGAGAGAATATTTTAGGATAATATTTAAGAAAAGGAATATTCCGTAAATAAAGAAAAGGAGAGGTGGCTATATGGAAATTGGAAAACAGATTCAGAATATCAGAAAAGAGAATGGACTTTCACAAGAACAGTTTGGACAAAAATTCCATGTTACGAGGCAGACGGTTTCTAATTGGAAAAATGAAAAAAGTTATCCGGATCTTCAAACTTTAATTGATATTAGCGACAACTATCATATCTCCATGGATAAGTTGTTAAAAGAAACGCCAAAAATGATAGAAGGTTTTGATCGTGCAGCAATAGAAGCAAAAAAGAGAAAGCGAACAATCATTATTTTGTTATTGATTTTAATTATGCTGCCAGTTCTTTTAATAAGTGTATTTTTTATCCGGTTGGCATATGCGCTTCAGGCAACACCATTTGATAAGAGAAATGTTACACAAGTAGATGCACGTATGTATGTGAATCTGCCGGATCAAACGCCAAGTGATGCAATTGTATATACATACGATAAAGAAGAATATGATACATTTTCAAAACAGAAAAAGGAGCGTATCTATGATAAAGTCAGTGGGAAAATAGAAGGAGACATACCTCCGCTTCGGATGGATAAAGGTGAGACAATTGTGCGTTTTGTTCTTCAGGACAGCAGCGGTCATAATCTTACTCCTGAAATATTGCCGATCATCCGTGTGTACGAATACAAAGGGAAGGCGGAGGATGGGAGCCCCATTTTGAAATCTCATGAAGCGGTACTTTCAGTTGATGAAGAAGGATATTATTACGATTTTACTGGTTTTTCTGCCGAAGATTCTTCGGAATATGCGTCTGTGGTGTTTATATAGAAATAGAGTATAACTGTGAAGAAGAGACAGATCAAAAGGCAGTGTCAGTCACTGCATTGAATTTGATTGAAAATTGATTTATGTACGGGAATCTGAGGGCGGAATTAAAATGTAAGGGGGGAATAAATTTGGAAAGTCTTGTAAAGTTAAAAGAACAGATTGAAAAATACCAATGTTATAACGAGCAGGAAGAGAAGGACAAAGAAGAAATATTACGACATCTTTGTGAGTCAGCACATATTTTAACAAGAGACAATAAGAATGCTCATTTTACAGTGTCGGCATGGATCGTAAATGAAGACCGCCGAAAGGTCTTGATGGCATATCATAATATTTATCAGTCGTGGGCATGGCTTGGAGGTCATGCAGACGGGAACGCAGATTTGAAGCAAGTCATTTTGAAAGAAATCGAGGAGGAAAGTGGGTTAAAAGATGTCCGATTTGTCTCAGAAGATATATTTTCCTTGGAAATATTGACGGTTGCCGGACATGAAAAGCGGGGAGAGTACATATCCTCTCATCTGCATTTGAATGTGACATATTTATTAGAAGCCAGTACAGAGGCGGCGATTCGGATTAAGGAAGATGAAAATAGCCAGATTGGATGGATCAATGTAGATGAAATTAAGGAGAAGTCAACAGAAAAATGGTTTGTAGATCGGATTTATTCGAAGTTGTGTGAGAAAGTGGTGACTTATGAAAAAATATAGAAAGGAAATCATCATTTTTTTGATTCAATTAGGTATGTTTTATGTATTTCCGATGTTTGTAGGACCTGACAGCGCAATAGCTATGGTATTATTGATTTTGGTGACTACTTTTGGTTTATCTGCCTTGTTAGGTGCTTTATCAAATGAAAAAATAAAAATTTTTTATCCGGTTATTACAGCAATATCTTTTATTCCAACGGTTTTTATCTATTATAATGACAGCGCATTGATACATTCAGTGTGGTATTTAGTTGTTTCTGCGGCAGGCATAGGAGTGGGAATGTTGTTGAAAAGGGTGTAAGAATATATAAAAATACATAGAAAAGAGGAGAGGAAAATGAATTTTCAAGAAGTAACAGAACAGGCAAGAGGAAATATCGGTCCTTATTGTAAGGCGTGTAATGTGTGTAATGGGGCGGCATGTAAGAATCAGATGCCGGGACCGGGAGCAAAAGGACTGGGGAAAGTTGCTATGCGCAATTATGAAAAATGGCAGGAAATTTGTGTGAACATGGATACCATCTGTGAGCAGAAACCGGTAAATACGAAGGTAGAATTGTTTGGAAGAACTTTCGATTATCCGGTATTTGCAGGTCCGGTAGGAGCAGTAAAGCTTCATTATGGAGAGCAGTTTGAAGAGAACGAGTATAATCAGATCTTAGTATCTGCCTGTGCCAAGAATGGGATTGTTGCTTTCACCGGAGATGGAACTAATCCGACAGTCATGGAAGAGGCGACGAAAGCAATCGGCAATGTAAATGGACAAGGAATACCAACTGTAAAGCCATGGGATATGGAGACGATCAAAGAGAAGATGGAACTGGTAAAAAAATCAGGTGCTTTTGCAGTTGCTATGGATATTGATGCAGCAGGGCTTCCGTTTCTGCAAAATTTAACACCGCCGGCAGGATCGAAATCTGTAAAAGAGCTTCAGGAAATTGTAAAAATTGCAGAGATTCCATTTATTTTAAAAGGAGTTATGACAGTAAAAGGCGCCAGAAAGGCTCTGGAAGCAGGGGTGCAGGGAATTATTGTATCCAATCATGGCGGACGCGTGCTGGATCAATGCCCGGCAACCGCAGAAGTGCTTCCTTCTATCGTAGAAGCAGTGGGAGGCAGGATGAAAATATTCGTAGATGGAGGAATACGAAGTGGTATAGATGTATTTAAAGCTCTTGCTATGGGGGCGGACGCGGTATTAGCAGCCAGACCATTTGTAACTGCTGTTTATGGTGGCAGGGAAGAAGGCGTAAAGGCATTAGTTGATAAATTCGGTACAGAACTTGTAGATACGATGAAAATGTGTGGTGCATATTCACTGGAAGAAATTTCAAAAGATATGCTCTGGAAACCTTAGAGAAAAGTATTTTCGATTTGTTGAAATTTACCACTTGAAAAAGAACAAATGTTTGCATATAATTAAAAACAAACATTTGTTCTTTTTTGGAGGGTGTAATGAAAGATCGAAACCGAACGTATATTGCAATTGACCTGAAATCGTTCTATGCCTCTGTGGAATGTGTAGAAAGAGGCCTTGATCCTTTGACTGCGAATCTGGTAGTTGCAGATAACTCTCGCACGGAGAAAACAATCTGTCTCGCGGTATCTCCTTCGTTAAAATCTTATGGAATCTCCGGGAGAGCCAGATTGTTTGAAGTGGTGCAAAGAGTGCGGGAAATAAAGGCAGAGCGGGGAGAAGATATCGAGTATATTGTTGCGCCTCCGAGGATGGCGTTGTATATGGAATACAGTACGAAGATTTATAAAATCTATCTGAAGTATGCGGCACCGGAAGATATGCATGTTTATTCAATTGATGAAATCTTTATAGATGTAACGCAATATTTGAATACCTATAAGATGAATGCAAGAGAGCTTGCAAGAAAAATAATCATGGATGTATTTGATACAACCGGTATTACAGCGACGGCAGGAATCGGGGATAATCTTTATCTGTGTAAGGTCGCTATGGATATTGTGGCAAAGCACATTAAGCCGGATCAGTATGGCGTACGGATTGCGAAGCTTGATGAAAAGATGTACCGGAAGCTGTTGTGGAATCATAAGCCTATCACGGATTTTTGGAGAGTAGGCAGGGGATATGCGAAAAAGCTTAAAGAATATGGAATGTATACGATGGGTGATGTTGCCAGATGTTCGATAGGAAAACAAGAAGATTTCCATAATGAGGAACTATTGTATCGGCTCTTTGGCATCAATGCAGAGTTGTTAATTGATCACGCATGGGGATGGGAACCGTGCACAATGGCAGATATTAAGCAATATAAGCCGACTAGTAACAGTATCGGTTCCGGTCAGGTGCTTCATTGTCCGTATGATTTTGAAAAGGGAAGACTGATCGTCCGGGAGATGACAGATCTTTTGGCGTTAGATTTGGTGGATAAAGGGCTTGTGACAGATCAGATGGTATTGACCATAGGGTATGATATAGAGAATCTTCAAAGCAATGCGAAGAGCAGATATACAGGAGAAATCACAACGGACCATTATGGAAGGCGTGTGCCGAAGCATGCACATGGAACAGTCAATTTAAGCGTGCAAACGTCTTCTGCCAGACGAATTATGGAAGCGGTTTTGAAGTTGTATGATCAGATTGTGGATCCACATCTGACCATTCGAAGAGTTTATTTAAGTGCCAATCATGTTGTGGATAAGACTGCGATTAAAGAAAAGGGAAACTATGAACAACTTGATTTGTTTACGGACTACGAAGCAATTCTTAAAGAAAGGGAAGCAAAGAAGCAAGAAGATATAAAAGAAGAGAAGATACAAAAAGCAGTTTTAACGATTAAAAAACGATATGGAAAGAACGCAATTTTGAAAGGAATGAATCTTGTGGAAGGTGCAATGACCAGAGAAAGGAATGAGCAGATTGGCGGACATAGGGCTTAAATGTGATGGAAATCGGTATGGTGATATGATTTGTATGGAACATCCGACATCCAGAACGCATCCCAGAATGAGTGCGGTAGACAGGGCAGCACAGTTTGCACCTTTTGCAGCGCTGAGTGGGTTCGAAGAGGCAATCAGGCAGGCACAAGAAAAAATTAAAGGAGGACAAGATATGATTACAATGTTAAATAGAAAAAGTGTTTATATCGGACATGATATGAAACGATTTTCTGAGATCAGAAATCTACTCGCAGAGGAAGGGATTGATTATAAGTATAAGGTAAAGAACCAGATGGGAGAGTGGTCGGGAGAACACGGAACCATAAGAAGTAATATGGGAATGCTTGGGCAAGACAGCAGCCTTGACTATGAATATGAAATTTTTGTACATAAGGATGATTACGAGAGGGCAGGAAGACTTGTAGAAAACTTAAAATAGCCATATAAACACATAAAAAAGAAAGGCTTTGATTATCAAAAGCTTTCTTTTTTATGTACAAAATGTTATAGTATGAAGTATACTTCTAACATAATTAAGAGATTCCGCTTCGCGGAAAATACAGACAAGCAAGGAGGGGGTATTATGAAAAGCCAGTTTGCTTCGGAGCTTACAATGAGAATATGGGTAGATTTTAAAAGCCACTTTAAAAGTCAGACAACAGAAGCCTCTTATCAAAGTGATCTTGATGAAATCATGGAATATACAGGCAAAGATTTTTTAAAGCTTAGCTGTACAGACGTAGATGATTATTATCATTATATGAAAGAGAGAGTGGAAGAGGGGCAACTCAAAGGCTCTACCGCAGCAAAAAAGTTTCGGGAGCTTCATTCCTTTGCACAGTACATTTGTGAAAGAAAAGAAGAGGATGGCCTGCGGCTGGAGTTTAGTGATTTGTACGAACCATATCTGCAGTTGATGGAAAAACAGGAAAAACTTGCGAAATCTGTACTGGTCAGAGATATAGATAAGCTCTTTGAAGCGGCAAAAGGAAATCGAATGGCGTATTGTATTTTTACTTTTTTATATCGGATGGGAATGAGCTCCACAGAGATTATTAATTTATCGCCCAATGATTTTTATCGATATGAAAATGGAATGTATGTAGAAATACAAGGCAGAAAAGAACTTATCTATGTACCGGAAGATGCAGAAAAAATCCTTCTTTCCTATCTGGAAGAACGTAAGGAAAATCAATGGCTATTCTATAATAGGCGAGGCAATCAATTAAATATAATGTTTATCAGCAGATTAATGAAGAAATATACTTCCATTGCCGGGATTCCATCCTATAGTGCAAGGAGCCTTAGAAATACTTGTGGATTTACATTGTCCTCTTACGGAGCCTCAATGGAGCAGATGGCTGAACAGCTTGGAATTACAACAACTCAGATTCACAGATATGACGGAAAAGTGTATCGGAATCAATTACGAAAGGAAGTTCAGAATCTTGTTCATGTGAAAATCGTCCCTCCCGAGTTGTAAACACGTTTGTGCAAATCGTCTAGAAAATTCTGAATAAAGAATATTAAGAAAAAATAATGTACAATTTAAAAGGTCAAAATGGTGATTAAAAGGCTATAGTTACTCATTTAACAAAGCCAAAAATAAAGAATATTAATACAATGTTAGTTAAAATGACGAAATAAATGACAATAATATAACAATTGTTGCTAATTTTAACGAGATAAGTTAGAATATTCTTAAAGTAAAAACGTGAAAAAATTCTTCAGGACGAAGAGAAAGAAAAGGGGGCATAATATGTTTGATGCAATTAATAACGTTGTAGGTAAAATCAATGGTGTTGTATGGGGCTGGCCGATGATTATTCTATTGTTTGGAACGCATGTTTTCCTTACAATAAGAACCGGGTTTATTCAACGAAAGACCATATCTAAAGGTATCAAATTATCAGTGGCAAAAGATCCAGATGCAGAAGGTGAAGTATCACAGTTTGGAGCATTGACAACAGCTCTTGCGGCTACCATCGGAACCGGTAATATTATCGGTGTAGGTACAGCAATTGCCCTCGGAGGGCCTGGAGCGGTTCTGTGGACTTGGCTTACAGGTGTATTTGGAATCGCAACGAAATATGCGGAGTCTCTGATCGCTGTTAAATACAGAGTGAAGACAGAAGACGGACGTATGCAGGGCGGTGCCATGTATGCTTTGGAGAGAGGCCTGAACATGAAATGGCTCGGAATGTTATTTGCTATTTTAGCAGGTTTTGCTTCCTTTGGTATTGGTTGTGCTACACAGGTAAATGCAATTGCAACGGTGTGCCGAGAGAACTTTGGTGTTCCGGCGTGGATCGTGGGTGTAGTAGTTGCAATTCTTACAGCAATCGTTATTTTTGGCGGTATTAAGGCAATTGCAAATGTATGTGAGAAGCTTGTTCCGTTTATGGCTATTTTCTACGTACTCGGATGTGTGATTATCCTTTGTATGAACTATGATTATATTATTCCGGCACTGGCAACAATCTGTAAACTGGCATTTACACCGGGTGCGGCTGCAGGTGGTCTTGTTGGTACAGGTATCCGTTATGCAATCCAGTACGGAGTTGCGAGAGGATTGTTCTCTAACGAATCCGGTCTTGGTTCTGCTCCGATCGCAGCAGCGGCAGCACAGACAAGAAATCCGGTTCGTCAGGCATTAGTATCTTCTACTGGTACATTCTGGGATACAGTAGTTGTATGTGCATTGACAGGTCTTGTTCTTGTAACAACAATTATGAAGAATCCTACAATCAATGCAAATGAAGTTTCTGACGGTGGTGTTTTAACTTCTCTTGCATTCGGTCAGATTCCGTATCTTGGACCAATTATTTTAACACTTGGTATGATCTCCTTTGCTTATTCTACCATTCTCGGATGGGCATATTACGGAGAGCGTTGTGTAGAATATTTTGCAGGCAGAGCAGGAAAAGGCGTATTAATTGTTTATCGTATTCTCTATATCGCAGTTGCAGCAATTGCTCCTGTAGTTGCACTTGATCTTGTATGGTTGATTGCAGATACATTGAACGCATTGATGGCAATACCGAACTTGATTGCAGTATTACTCCTGTCTAATATGATCGTGAAAGAGACAAAGAAATATATCAACGATCTGGATGCTAAGGATGATACTCCGGTTCCGGTTGTTAAAAGCAGATAATAAATTGATGGGAACATAAATTGATAGAAACATAAATTGATGGAAACAGACGAAAATAGAACTCCTTTTTGGAGTTCTATTTTTTTTGACTTTTTTAAGGGATGGCATTGACTGTTAGATGGACCGGTGCTAAGATAGTTAGGGAATACAGGATATTGTGATAAAATCATAAAAATCTACTAAATATAGCTGATTATAAAGAGAAAAGAGTAGGAACTATATGGCAAAAAGAGTGGCAGAATTTTTAAAGGTAAGTTTTGAACAGTTTGCGGAAGGATATCGGGATTCATTCGGAGAATGTGATGAGAAGTTGATAAGAGAGGTTTATGATTCTTTGAAGCTTCCGCGAAGAGCGACAAGGGGATCGGCAGGATATGATTTCTTTGCCCCGATAGATCTTTCTCTGGAACCGGGGGAGACGGTAAAGATTCCGACAGGAATTCGTGTAAAAATTGCAACAGACTGGGTGCTGAAGTGTTATCCGAGAAGCGGACTCGGATTCAAATATCGCCTTCAGCTAAATAATACGGTTGGAATTATAGACAGTGATTATTATATGTCGGACAATGAAGGGCATATTTTTGCAAAGATCACGAATGACAGCAAAGAAGGAAAGAGCGTAAATATTCCGGCTGGAACGGGATTTATGCAGGGGATTTTCGTAGAATACGGAATAACGGTTGACGACGAGGTAACAGAAGCCCGAAATGGCGGGTTTGGGAGTACTACAAATAGATAAGCCAAAAGATGGCGGGAGAAGGACAGAAGCAAAAGAGGCTTCTGTCTTTTTTCTTGAAAATGGATATTTTCCTTCATTTACGGAGAAGATAAAAATAAGTATAAGAGAATGTAAAATAAGCAGAGGTAATGGAGGAAAACTATGCGGGATATGAAAAAAGTCACAGCGTCCAGAGAGGCGAATGCGTCATATATGAATCAAATCCTTCCGGTGAGGGATAGTTTTGATATCATACAGAGAGATCTTATGATTGGAGGAAGAGTTGCTTCTTTCTATTTTATTGATGGCTTTACGAAGGATGAAGTTATGCTGAAGATTATGGATTCGATGATGAAAGTCAAAGAACAGGATCTTCCGGAGGATGCTACACAATTTGCAAGACAATGTATTCCCTATGTAGAAGTAGATATACTCGGAGATTTTGATCAAGTATTAAAAAATGTATTGTCCGGGGTGACGTGTCTCTTTATAGACGGGTACGAAGCGGCAATTGCCATAGACTGTCGGACATATCCCGCGCGGAGCGTGGACGAGCCGGATAAAGATAAGTCTCTTAGGGGATCAAGAGACGGGTTTGTGGAAACTATCGTATTTAATACAGCGCTTATGAGGCGCAGAATCCGTGATCCGCATCTTGTGATGGAGATGACGGAAGTTGGGGACAGCTCTCGAACGGATGTCGCAATCTGCTATATGAATGACCGGGTAGACGCCAAGCTTCTGGAAAATGTCTCAAACAGGATCAAAAGTATAAAGACCGATGATCTTAGAATGAATCAACAAAGCCTTGCAGAATGTTTGTTTAAAAGAAAATGGTATAATCCATTTCCTAAATTCAAATTTACAGAGAGACCGGACACGGCGGCGGCGTGCTTGCTGGAAGGGAAAGTCGTTATTCTTGTAGATAATTCCCCATCGGCAATGATACTTCCTACTTCTGTATACGATATTATAGAAGAAGCAAATGACTATTATTTTCCGACACTGACAAGCATATACTTGAAAGCTTCCAGAGGTCTGATCAGTTTCCTGACTGTATTTTTAACACCGGTGTTTTTGCTGTTTATGCAGAATCTGGAATGGCTGCCGAAAATGTTTTATTTTGTAGTGGTGAAGGATACGGTGAATATACCGCTTATTTTTCAGCTTCTTATGCTGGAAGTTGCCATTGACGGACTCAGGCTTGCTGCTTTAAACACACCGAGTATGTTAAGTACACCGCTGAGTGTGATCGCCGGTCTTGTCATGGGAGAATTTTCGGTAAAATCAGGCTGGTTTAACTCCGAGGTCATGCTGTATATGGCATTTGTTGCAGTTGCAAATTATACGCAGCCTAATTTTGAACTCGGATATGCGTTGAAATTTATGAGACTTCAGCTTCTTTTGCTTACGGCGGTGTTCAATTGGATTGGCTTTTTGGCAGGGACAATCGTTGTGATTGTGAGCATTTGTTTTAATAAAACACTTTCCGGCAGAAGCTATCTCAATGTAAAATTAAACTAGAAGGCGGAATCAGAATCCGAGGATGTTATATTTTACAACCTTATTCGGATGTGGTAAAATAAAAAAGAATTTTATCTGGGAATAAGGAGGATAATAGATATGGGAAACTATGTAATCACAGTAAACAGTACCGTTGACCTTCCGAAAGAATGGCTGGAAGAGAGAAATATTCCGGTTATGGCGTTGAGATATACCATTGATGGTGAGACATACGAAGATATGTCGGGCTTGTCTCACAAAGAATTTTTTCAAAAGCTGCGTGAAGGGAAGATGGCTGTTACGACACAGATGAATCCAGAAGAGGCAAAAGAGAAGTTCGAACCTATTTTAAAGGCCGGAAATGATATCCTGCATCTGGGATTTTCCTCTGGGCTCAGTGGAACATATAACAGTATGAGGATTGCGGCGGAAGAGCTGGCAGAAGAATATCCTGAGCGAAAAATAATTGTAATCGATACGTTGTGTGCCTGCCTTGGTGAAGGGCTTCTGTTATACTATGCATTGAAGAGAAAAGAAGAAGGAATGACGATCGATGAACTTGCACAGTGGGTGGAAGAGAATAAGCTTCATGTTTGTCACAACGTGACGGTGGATGATCTTAATCATTTGCAGAGAGGCGGAAGAGTCTCTAAAACGGCTGCAATTCTCGGAACAATGGTGCAGATCAAACCAATCATCCATATGGATAATCAAGGATGCCTTCAGGTGATCGGCAAAGAGCGCGGGCGTAAGAAGTCGATTCATAAACTGGTAGATATGGCATTGAAGCAGTATGAGGGATATGAAAATGACCTTGTTATGATTACGCACGGAGACTGTCTGGAAGATGCAGAATACCTTGCCGGATTAGTGCGTGAAAAAATGGGAATTCAGGACATACTGATCAACAATATCGGAACTGTGATCGGAAGCCATACCGGTCCGGGAGTACTGGCGTTGTTCTGTATGGGAAATGAGAGATAAGTAGATCAGACAACGATGATTTGGAGAAGGCATTGGAATTCGGACGAAAATACTTAGAGAAATATGCCGGAGCAGAAGAGATTGAAAGCTGGATCGTAAGTTAGAAAATGTATCATTTTATAATGAAAAATAAGACCAACACTTTAGCTGCTGGTCTTATTTTTATTATATTCTTTATTATATTTTTTAGATTACAAACCATCCCATAGCGCTTGCAACAGAACTTGCAAGAATTAATACTAAGAAGATCGGAGCAACCCATTTGATCATGATAGTGAAAAGTTTCTCGCCTTTGAACCTGCCGTTTGTGATTTTAACTTCGTCTGCAATTGTCTTCGGCTTGATAATGTAACCAACGAAGATACAAGTGAAGATTGCAACGATCGGCATAAGTACGCTGTTACTGATGAAGTCCATAATGTCAAGGATTGACAGTCCCATCCAGCTGATGAAAGCAAGTGGTCCGAATCCGAGAGAAGATGGTACTCCAAGAAGAAGTGACAGTGCAGTTACGAATAAGCAGGTAGCTTTTCTTGTCCAGTGGAACTTATCCTGGAAGATAGATACGATAGTCTCCATCAGGGAAATCGCAGATGTAAGTGCAGCAAAGAATACCATCACGAAGAACAGGCATCCGATAAAGCCGCCGAGCTTCATACTTTCAAATACCTTTGGCAGAGTCATAAACATAAGACCAGGACCTGCATTTAAAGTAGAAGTATCTCCACCGGAGAATACAAATACTGCCGGAATGATCATAAGACCTGCTAAGAAAGCAATCGCTGTATCGAAGATTTCAATCTGTCTTACAGAGCTCTCAAGATTATTGTCTTTCTTCATATAAGAACCATATGTAACCATAATACCCATAGCAAGCGACATAGAATAGAAGAGCTGTCCCATTGCTGCGAGAATGGTTTTAACTGATACATCAGACATATGTGGTTTTACATAGTAGACAAAACCGTCCATAGCGCCATCCAGAGTGAGTCCATATACTGCAATGAAAACAGTCAGTATTACAAGGATCGGCATCATAACTTTGCTTACTTTCTCAATACCTTTTTCTACACCGCACAATACAATGATAGCAGTGATGGCGATGAACAGGAAAAACCAGCCAAGTGGTTCGAAAGTTCCGCCGATGAAGCTTGTGAAGTAGTCATCTTTTGCAGCCGCATGTACACCGCCTGTTAAAAATACGCTAAAGTATTTCATTACCCATCCACCGATTACAGAATAATATGGGAAAATGATGATTGGAACAAGGGAAGCCAGAACTCCCAGGAAGCCGAATCTCTTGTCGAGAGCTTTGAATGCTCCAATTGCACTAAGTCCGGTTTTTCTTCCGATTGCGATTTCAGCGATCATTAATGAAAAACCAAATGTAACTGCCAGAATCAAATAAATCAGAAGGAAAGTTCCCCCTCCGTACTGGGCAGCAAGGTATGGGAAGCGCCAGATATTTCCAAGTCCTACGGCAGAACCTGATGCAGCCAGCACAAACCCCAGTTTGCTGGAAAAATTACTTCTCTTTTGTTGCATAGAAAATCCTCCTCAATATAAATTCATTTACTCTATTACTCTAAACTCTTAATAGATTAAAGTTAGATTGTGACTATTATGCCATGAAAATGAAAAAAAGGCAAGAAAAAACAGAGCGGAATCTAAAAAAATATTTATTGACAGATGTTTTTATATATGTTAAATTATAACTTGTGAAAACGAAAACGAAGCAGAGTGTCCACTCTCACCATAGCACGATTGGGTGACTACTGGTTGATATTGCAAATAGAAATCTCTAGTATTATGTAGATTTTTGTATGAATGCATAAGTGGATAGTCTGAAAACTATTCACTTATTTTTTTATGATGGGGGTGCAGGAACATTAGCGATTTAATGATTAACGGGCAGATCAGAGACAAAGAGGTTCGTGTGATTAGTGAAGATGGAGAACAGCTTGGTATTATGTCATCTAAGGATGCCATGAAGCTTGCAAGAGAAGCAGAGCTTGATCTTGTAAAGATTGCTCCAAAGGCTCAGCCGCCGGTGTGTAAAATCATCGATTACGGTAAATATAAGTATGAGCTGGCACGAAAAGAGAAAGAGGCAAAGAAAAAGCAGAAAACTGTTGAAGTAAAAGAGGTTCGTCTTTCTCCGAATATTGATACGAACGATCTTAATACAAAGATGAATAATGCAAAGAAATTCATCACAAAAGGAAATAAAGTAAAGGTTACTCTGCGTTTCCGAGGTCGTGAGATGGCACATATGCAGCAGAGCAAACACATTCTGGATGATTTTGCCGAGATGCTCGCAGATGTTGCTGTTATCGAGAAACCGGCGAAGCAGGAAGGCAGAAGCATGAGCATGGTTTTAACTGAAAAACGTTAAAAATACATTTTACAAATTTAAGGAGGAATATTATCATGCCAAAAATCAAAACAAATAGAGCGGCAGCAAAGCGCTTCAAAAAAACAGGTACAGGAAAATTAAAAAGAAACAAAGCTTACAAGAGCCATATCTTAACTAAGAAATCTACAAAGAGAAAAAGAAATCTTAGAAAATCAATCATTACTGATGCAACAAATGTAAAGAACATGAAGAAAGTATTACCATATCTGTAAGATATTGTAGAAGTATTGAAGGAGGAAAATAAGAATGGCAAGAATTAAAGGCGGAATGAACGCTAGAAAGAAACATAACAGAACTTTAAAGTTAGCAAAAGGATATAGAGGAGCACGCTCTAAACAGTACAGAGTAGCAAAACAGTCTGTAATGAGAGCTCTTACATCTTCTTACGCAGGAAGAAAAGAACGTAAACGTCAGATGCGTCAGCTCTGGATTGCACGTATCAACGCTGCTGCAAGAATGAATGGTCTTTCTTACAGCAAATTGATGCACGGTTTAAAATTAGCTGATATCGAGATCAACAGAAAGATGTTAGCTGAGATGGCAGTTAATGATGCAGAGGGATTTGCTGCACTTGCAGAAGCTGCAAAAGCAAAATTAGCTTAATTTTAAATAATAAGAATGTAATCCCAGGCGAATGTCTGGGATTCTTTTTTTGATACAGGAAACTTTATTAGAAGCCACTTAGATTAGTAATATATGGCAAGGAGATAGAAAATGAAGGCACAAAGCAGAAAGTTTCGCATAACAGAAAGATTTTTTACCGGTGCAAAAAGATATTTTATCATGGCGGTATTTGCGTCACTGATTACAACGATATTAAATTCGCTAACCCCGCAGATCTTTCGATTTACGATTGATTCAGTGCTTGGAAGTAATGAATATCCATTGCTTTCCAGACATCTATGGATCATGGCGCTTGTTGTGATCGGTGTTGCTGTATTGTCAGGAATATTTCTTTATATCGGAAGAGTAGGGACTGCGCTTGCCGGTGAAACCTTTGCAAAAAACATGAGAGATGCGTTGTTTGTCCATGTGCAGAAGCTTCCGATGAAATGGCATGATAAAAACCAGACCGGAGACATTATCCAGCGTTGTACTTCCGATGTGGAAGTGATTCGAAATTTTGTGGTGACACAGCTGCTGGAAGTATTTCGAACGATATTTCTTGTAGTTGTTTCCTTTGCAATGATGTTGTCTATGAATGTGAAATTATCATTGATCGTACTTATATTTGTCCCGCTTGTTGTAATCTATTCCGCAGTCTTTTATCGCTTAATTGCGAGAAGGTTTACAGATGCTGACGAGGCAGAAGGAGAATTGTCTACGGTTGTACAGGAAAATGCTACCGGAGTAAGAGTTGTGCGTGCTTTTGGGAGGGAGAAATTTGAAATGGATCGCTTCCGGGATAAAAATGACGCCTTTGCAAAACTCTGGATCAAGCTTGGTACATTGTCGGGGCTTTACTGGGGCGTGGGAGATCTGATTACCGGACTTCAGGTGGTGACCATCATTGTCTTAGGTGCGGCAGAGGCAGTGAATGGCTCTATTTCAGCCGGAGAATTTGTTGCATTTGCTTCTTATAACACAACGCTTGTATGGCCAATCCGTGGATTGGGACGTATTCTTTCGGATATGAGCAAGGCAGGAGTCTCTTTTGAACGTGTAGATTACATTATCAGGGGTGAAGAAGAAGCATATAGCGGACAAAAGAAAAGTGTCGATCCGCCGGCAGAAGATGTTCAGTTTTCGCATGTATCTTTTTCATACGAGGATGGACAGAAAGTATTATCCGATGTGTCATTTGAGATTCCGGCGGGCAGCATATTTGGCATTTTGGGCGGCACCGGAAGCGGGAAATCTACGATTGTGCAATTGCTTACAAGATTATATGATTGCGGAGAAGAGGATGGCTCGATCAGGCTTGGTGGAAGGGAGATTCGGGAAATTCCGCTGGAAGAGCTGCGCAGTAAAGTAGGAATGGTGCTTCAGGAGCCATTTCTCTATTCACGCACGATTAAAGAAAATATCTGCGCTTCCAGACCGGATGCCTCTATGGAGGAAATCAGAAAGGCAGCTCAGATCGCCTGTGTAGACGATGCGATTATGAGTTTCCCGGACGGATATGATACCTTGGTTGGAGAACGGGGAGTGACGCTGTCAGGAGGTCAGAGACAGCGTGTGGCAATTGCAAGAATGCTGCTTTCACGTTCTCCGGTTATGATATTTGATGATTCATTGTCGGCAGTAGATGCAAAGACTGATTATCAGATACGTTCAGCACTTCAGAAAGAGCGGGGAGAAAGTACATTGATCTTGATTTCACATCGGATTACAACACTGATGGGTGCAGATCAGATTCTAGTGCTGAATCAAGGGAAGATGGAAGAGTTGGGAGCGCATGAAGAGCTGATAGAAAAAGAAGGCATTTACCGAAAAATATATGAGATTCAAATGAGTCATGATGACAGAAGGCAGGTGAGAGAGTAATGGCAGCATATGAAGAACAGGAATATCATAAACCATTCAGGTTAAAGGTTTGGGCGAAAATGCTTCCCTTTTTTAAGCCCTATAAGAAATATTTCGCAATTACGCTTGGACTTAATATCTTTCTTGCAGGTGTAGATGTGCTTACGCCGCTGTTTCAGAGCTATGCCATTGATCATTTTATTGTGCCGGATACACTGGATGGGATCTATACATTTGCCTTTGTGTATATTAGTATGATCGTGATGCAGACAATCTCCGTGTACTGGTCTGTGCATGCGGCAACCACAATAGAAATGTGTGTCGGTAAAGATTTGAAATGGGCACAATTTGAGCATTTGCAGACGTTGTCATTCTCTTACTATAATACAACACCGGTCGGTTATATTCATGCAAGAGTGATGAGTGATACTTTGAAAATTGCAGGAGTGGCGGCATGGGGACTGGTGGATATGTTTTGGGCATTTCTCTATGTGGTGAGTGTATTTGTGATTATGTTTGTCTTAAATGCCCGCCTTGCGGTGATTCTTCTTGTCATCGTGCCGTGTATTGCAGTGATTACAGTAGTTTTTCAGAACAAGATCCTACATTGGAACCGAAGGGTTCGAAGGATCAATTCACAGATTACAAGTGCATACAACGAGGGGATTACCGGAGTGAAGACCTCTAAGACAATGGGAATTGAAGGTGAGAATGAAGAAGCCTTTTTTGAACGGACTTCTGATATGTATCGCTCAGCGGGGAAGGCTGCAAAATTAAATGCTGTCTACATTCCGACCATTTTGCTGTTCGGTTCTGCTGCTGCGGCATTCGTACTTTATCGGGGCGGTTATATGGTTCAGCAGGATTTGATCAAACTGGGAACACTGTCTGTTTTTATTTCCTATGCAGTTGTAATTTTTGAGCCTATTCAGCAGCTCGCTAGGCTTCTTGCGGATCTTATTTCCTGTCAGGCAAATATTGAGCGGGTGATGGATCTTCTGGAACAGACACCGGACGTGACAGACCGACCGGATATCATAGAAAAATACGGAGATAATTTTCATCCCAAGAAGGAAAATTGGGAGAAGATTCAAGGAGATATTGTCTTTGAGGATGTCTCTTTTATGTATCCTGATGGTAAGGAATATGTCTTAGAACATTTTAATCTCCATATCCCGGCAGGAATGAATGTGGCAATTGTAGGAGAAACAGGAGCCGGGAAATCTACGCTTGTGAATCTGGTTGGACGATTTTTTGAGCCGACAAAGGGACGGATATTGATTGACGGTGTGGATTATCGCGAGAGAAGCCAATTGTGGCTTCACAGTCAGATCGGCTATGTGCTTCAGAACCCACATTTATTTTCCGGAACGGTGAGAGAAAATATTCGATATGGGCGTCTGGACGCTTCAGACGAAGAAGTGGAGGCGGCAGCAAGAAGTGTTTCCGCAGACGAAGTAGTAATGAAATTAAAAGACGGCTACGACAGTGATGTCGGAGAGAGCGGCGGACGGTTATCCGTGGGAGAAAAGCAGCTGATTTCCTTTGCAAGAGCGATTCTTGCAGAACCGGCAATTTTTGTGCTGGATGAGGCTACTTCATCTATTGATACGGTGTCGGAACAGTTGATACAGGAAGCGACTGATAAGCTGCTAAGAGGACACACTTCCTTTGTGATTGCGCACCGCCTGTCTACAATCAGAAAGGCAGACCTTATTCTTGTAGTAAAAGATGGAAAAATCATCGAGCAGGGAACACACAAGGAACTTCTTAGTGAAAAGGGCTATTATCACGACCTGTATCATAAGCAGTTTGAAGAAGAGTCGGCTCGGAAGGTATTCGCCGGAGATATGTAAAATAATAAAGTACAAGATTCATGAGCAGGTGAATCTTGTACTTTGTTTTATAATTGGGGGATTTATTGTTTTATAATCTGAGGGATAAATATATTTTACTTATGCGGAGTGGATGCCTTCAACGGTAATCCGCTTTATGAATCTGGATAATCCGAGGGTTACAACATTATCAATGTATGCGGGGATTCTACGGATCAGTACTTCGCCCAGTTCATGGCTGACACTCTGAAAATGGTCTGCTTTTAACAGCGCTGCTTCATTCTCATCAACAAATCTTGCTGATATCTCAAGACGAGAACCTCCTCAGGTATGGCAGATCATCGGGGTGATCAGAATGTTTTTATAGCCTTTTCCCTCCATGTATTCTTTTAATCGTTCGTCTAATTTTATATTCATAAGAACCTCTCCTTTTGTTTTGTTTTTCTTTATTATACGGAAAGGGAGTGAAGAGTTCTGTAATCCGGTCACAAAATACTTGTATGGGTATTTCCTTATGTATATAATGGTAAATAAGAATGATAACGAAAGGGAGAATAGATATGGAAGCGTTGATCGTTGTAGATATGCAGAATGATTTTATTGATGGTGCGCTGGGAACGAAGGAGGCGGAAGCAATCGTTCCGAATGTAGTGAAAAAGATTCAGGAGTTTCACGAAGATGGAGAACATCGTATTTTGTATACAAGAGATACACATGGAGAAAATTATCTGGAAACACAGGAAGGAATGAATCTTCCGGTTGTGCATTGTGTCAAAGGGACAAAGGGATGGGAGATTTGTCCGGAAGTGGAAGCGCTTAGAAAGGAAGAGCCTATTGATAAGCCGTCATTTGGAAGTCCCGTGCTTGGTCAGGTATTAAAAGCGCAGGATGAAGATTTGAGAAAGCAGGGAAAAGAAGGAATTACTTCGGTAACGCTGATTGGACTTTGTACAGATATCTGTGTGATTACAAATGCATTGCTTGTGAAAGCATATCTGCCGGAAGTTCCGGTGATCGTAGAGTCTGATTGTTGTGCCGGAGTTACGGTAGAAAGTCATAATAATGCATTGGAAGCTATGAAAATGTGTCAGATTCAGATTAGATAACAGGGGGAGTTATGAACGAAAAAAAGATTACTTTTCGGATGGCAGAGGAGAAAGATGCAGGACTTGTGATGTCATTTATCCATCACTTATCGGTTTATGAGGAAATGGAAGGTTCGGTGCAGGCGACAGAAGAACTCTTAAGGGAGAATCTATTCCGCAAAAAAGGCGCGGAGGTTTTATTTGCGCTTGTAGATGGAAAAGAAGTGGGAATGGCTCTGTATACTGCCGGGTTTGCCGGATATCTGGGAAAACAGAATCTGTTTCTTGATACGCTGTATGTGTTGGAGGAATATCGAAGAGACGGAGTGGGACAGGCTATTTTCGGAAGACTCGCTGAAATTGCAGAAGAGCGTGGCTGTGGAAGAATCGAATGGATCTGCCTGAAAGAAAATCAGCCCGGCATGAACTTCTACCGGAAACAAGGAGCCAATATGCTTGACTCCTGTGTGATGTTTCGATTGGAAGAAGCTGTGATGCACGGACTGATAGAATAGTTGTGGAAAGTAATGAAAAAATGATCAATCAGCTGGATAGATTAGCCGATCATCTGTGATATCGGTTAAAACATCCTGAAGATATTTTTTTGCCAAATATTTTGCCATAGGAAGGTTCATATCTAAGTGATTTCCGCAGTCTTTTGCACTTGCACCCGGAACTTCACCTTCGAAATCTGCGATAAATGTAAACATTTCTCTCATTAAGGGAATTATATCGCGGGAACTGTATTCGCCGGAAAGAAGAAGGTAAAAGCCGGTGCGGCAGCCCATTGGACCAAAATAAATTGTTTTTGCGCCGAATTCAGAATGATTTCTTAAAAAGGTGGCAGCTAAATGTTCAATGGTGTGCATTTCTGCTGTATTCATGACCGGTTCATCGTTCGGGCTGGTCATGCGAAGATCAAATGTTGTGATGGGATGCCCTTCTACATAATCAATGCGTGAAACGTAGACTCCCGGAATTAATTTTAAATGGTCTATGGTGAAACTTGTTATTTTTTCCATATTGATAACCTCCTTTTTATGTCCGACCATATCATAACATTTTTTTCGTAGATTTGAAAGCTGAGATTTGAAAGATAGATTTTCTGTGGGAAAATGAGAAGAAATGTGTTATACTTAACCTCGGATGTGAGGAGGCAGAAGATGAAGATCTATTTTGTAAGACATGGAGAAACTGATTGGAACAAGGATAGAAAGATTCAAGGACAGGTAAATATTTCTTTGAATGAATTCGGCAGGCATCTGGCGAGAGAGACAGCAAAAGGACTGAAGGAGATTCCATTTGATGTGTGCTTCACCAGTCCGCTTGACAGAGCCAGAGAAACGGCAGAGATTATATTAGAAGGAAGAGAAGTCCCGGTGATTGAGGATGAACGAATCATAGAGATGGGATTCGGAAGTTATGAAGGTGGTTGTTGTTCCGGTGAGGGATGGAATGTACCGGACAGCTTTCAGAAGTTTTTTGATGATCCGGAACACTTTGTGCCGGGAGAAGGCGGAGAGACATTTTTACAGGTAAAAGAACGCACCGGTGATTTTTTGAACTGGCTGTATGATCAGGAAGCTTACAAGGGCAGCAATATTCTGATTACCACTCACGGCGCGGCGCTTGCAGGGCTGCTTAACAATATTCGCAGGCAGCCGTTAGAACAATATTGGGGAATCGGTGTGCATAAAAATTGTGCCGTGACAAAAGTAGATGTCACAGATAAAGAAGCTGTGATTGAGTTTGAAAATGAAGTCTATTATAAAGACGAAGTAAAACCGTGGTAGAGTGACACGGGGATATGGAAAAGCATAGAAGTATTATTTAATAATAGAATTGTGTAAAACAGGAGGAATGAAGAGATGATCGGAGATAAGAAAGTATTATTCAGCGGAATGCAGGCGACAGGAAATCTCACACTTGGAAATTATTTAGGAGCGCTGAAAAACTGGGTGACATTGAGTGATGAATATGAATGCTTTTACAGTGTGGTTGACATGCATTCTATTACAGTGAGACAGGACCCGGCAACCTTGAGAAAAAGAGCGAGAGCGCTTCTGACACTCTACATTGCGGCAGGATTAGATCCGAAGAAAAATTGTATTTACTATCAGTCTCATGTGTCCGGGCATGCAGAACTTGCATGGATTTTGAATTGCTTTACTTACATGGGTGAATTGAACCGTATGACTCAATTTAAGGATAAAGCGGCAAAGCATGCAGATAATATCAATGCAGGACTTTTTACTTATCCGGTATTGATGGCGGCAGATATTCTGTTGTATCAGGCAGATGTGGTTCCGGTTGGCGTAGACCAGATGCAGCATTTGGAGCTTACCAGAGATATTGCAGAGCGTTTCAATAACATATACGGAGATGTATTTACAATCCCGGAACCGTATATCGGCAAAGTCGGAGCGAAGATCATGAGCCTTCAGGACCCGACAAAGAAAATGTCAAAATCAGATGAGAATCCGAATGCCAGCATTTATCTTATGGATGATCCGGATGCAATTATGCGGAAATGTAAACGTGCAGTGACTGATTCAGAGGCACAGATTCTTTACCGGGACGAGCAGCCGGGAGTGAAGAACTTAATTGACATCTATAGTGCATGCACAGGTAAAAAGCCGGAAGAAGTCGTGGCAGAATTTGACGGAAAAGGATACGGTGACTTTAAGATGGCAGTTGGAGAATCTGTTGTATCTGTGTTAAAGCCGTTGCAGGAAGAAGTAGAAAGACTCAGCAAAGATAAGGCATATATTGATGGTATCATCAAAGAAAATGCGGAAAAAGCAAATTATTATGCTATGAAGACACTCCGCAAAGTACAGAAAAAAGTAGGATTTCCAGAGAGAATCCGATAGATGCTTTTGGAGAAAGTAAAAGAAATTCTGGAATAGATAAGTCAAGAAAACTGGGACAGCACGTGTGGGCTGTCCCAGTTCTTATATTAGGAAATATGTTTTTATTTAGTCGTCTTCTTCTGTTGAAACGGTGTAAGTGGCACGTTTTCTTGCCATCTCATCACTCTCTAAATATTCGTCATAAGTTGTAATCTTATCAATGAGTTTTCCGCCCGGTACGATTTCCATGATTCGGTTCGCTGTTGTCTGCACGATCTGATGGTCGCGGCAGGAGAAGAGCAGTACGCCTGGGAATTTTGTCATACCGTTATTCAGTGCTGTGATGGATTCCATATCCAAGTGGTTGGTAGGCTCATCAAGAATCAATACGTTAGATCCGGAAATCATCATTTTGGAAAGCATACAACGAACTTTTTCGCCACCGGATAATACGTTGACACGTTTTACTCCGTCATCGCCTCCGAAGAGCATTCTTCCGAGGAAACCACGTACATAAGCTGCATCTTTTTCTTCTGAATACTGTGTGAGCCATTCTACGATCGTGGAATCATTATCGAATTCGCTGCCGAAATCTAATGGGAAATAAGATTGAGATGTTGTAATTCCCCATTTATATACACCCTCATCCGGTTCCATTTCACCCGTAAGAATCTGGAAAAGTGTTGTTTTTGCAAGTTCGTTTCCGCCGACAAATGCTACCTTATCGTCATGATTTAAGGTGAAGGAAATGTTATCTAACACTTTTTCACCGTCGATAGTCTTGCTTAATCCTTCTACGGACAGGACGTCGTTACCAATGGAACGATTTGGACGAAAATCAATATAAGGATATTTACGGCTGGATGGCTGAATATCATCGAGCTGAATTTTCTCCAACGCACGTTTTCTGGAGGTTGCCTGCTTTGATTTTGAAGCATTGGCGCTGAATCGAGAGATAAATTCCTGTAATTCTTTGATTTTCTCCTCCTTCTTCTTGTTTGCTTCTTTCATCTGACGAATCAAAAGCTGGCTGGATTCATACCAGAAATCGTAGTTTCCGGCGTAGAGTTTGATCTTACCGTAGTCGATATCTGCAATCTGTGTACAGACTTTATTTAAGAAATAACGGTCATGAGATACAACGATCACTGTGTTTTCAAAGTTGATCAAAAATTCTTCCAGCCATGCAATGGCATCGAGATCCAGATGGTTGGTAGGCTCGTCAAGGAGAAGAATATCAGGGTTGCCAAACAATGCCTGAGCAAGGAGTACCTTTACCTTCTCAGGACCATTTAAGTTTTTCATGATTTCATAGTGGTACTCTGTGGCGATACCAAGTCCGTTTAACAAGGTTGCAGCGTCAGATTCAGCTTCCCACCCGTTCATTGCAGCAAATTCACCTTCCAGCTCGCTTGCTTTGATTCCGTCTTCGTCTGTGAAATCTTCCTTGGCATAGATGGCTTCTTTTTCCTTCATAATCTCATAAAGTCTTGCATTTCCCATCATGACGGTGTCAAGAACAGGAAATTCGTCGTATTTGAAATGATCCTGCTGAAGGAAAGAAAGACGTTCACCGGGTGTGATGATTACTTCACCCTTCGTAGGTTCAAGCTGTCCGGATAAAATTTTAAGAAATGTGGATTTTCCGGCACCGTTTGCGCCGATCAGTCCGTAACAGTTTCCTTCCGTAAATTTAATATTTACATCTTCAAATAATGCTTTTTTTCCAACACGCAGTGTAATATTGCTTGTGCTTATCATAATCTACATGCTCCTTATCATCATTTTCTTGCCGCATGCTATCTGCGGTTCCTATTTATCTACATACATTCACCATCATAACAAATCTATATAGAAATAGCAATATAAAACGAGGAAGCTGTAAAGCATTACAAAGATTTTTAAGAAATGTTTTCGGATTTTATGGTTTCTCTTCGCAAAAAATGGGTATATAATAGTTGAAAGAAGGAGGGAACGCATATGATAACTGGAACGATTGTATTAGAAGGTGGAGCAACAAGAGGCGTCTTTACTTCAGGCGTATTAGATTATTTAATGGAAGAAGATTTGTATTTTTCTCATGTGATCGGTGTATCAGCCGGTTCATGCAACGGTGTAGATTATGTATCTCGTCAGATCGGCAGAACGAAGAAATGTATGATTCCTGAGAAGAAAGAATACAGTTATTATTCTGGAGTGCGCAATGTGATCAAAGGAAAGAGCATTCTGGATATGGACATGGTATTTGACACATTTCCGAAGAAGATTTATCCATTTGATTTTGAAACCTATTTTCAGTCCGATATGGTCTGTGAAATTGTTACGACAAACTGTGAGACCGGAAAAGCAGAATACATGACGGAAGGAGAAGATCCGGACCGGCTTATGAGGCTGTGCAGGGCATCCAGCAGTATGCCTTTGCTGTCGCCTATCGTCAATATAGACGGTGTCCCATATCTGGACGGAGGACTTGCTGATTCGGTTCCGATTCGGAGAGCGTTAAAATTAGAAAACGAGAAAATCGTCCTTGTGCTTACAAGGAATCCCGGATATCGTAAAAAACCGATTTCAAAGGGAACTGCAAAGCTGTATCGACGTGCATATAAGAAATATCCAAATCTTGTTCATGCTGCGGTTTACCGCAACCATGTGTATAATAAGACAATGGAATTGGTAGAACGACTGGAAGAAGAGGAAAAAATTTTTGTGATACGTCCGCTTGTTCCGACGGTATCAAGACTGGAACGTGATGAGGCGGCGCTGAGCACCTTTTATCAGCACGGATACAATTTGATGAAGAGACAGCGGGCGGCGCTGCAAAAATATCTGGAAAAATAAGGCAATAAAAAGACGGAGGGGAAGTATGGATTATCAGGCATTATTGGATTGGATGGATCTTGCGGAAAAGCTGAAATGTAATACAAGACATTCGTGGACAAGCAGCGGAAGACATGAAAGTGTGGCTGAGCATAGTTTTGGACTTGGAATGCTGGCATGGCTTGTAAAAGACGAATTTCCGGAATGTGATGCAAGTAAAGTTATGGAGATGTGTCTGATCCATGATATTGGGGAAGCAGTTACCGGTGATATTCCGTCCTTTGAGAAGAAGCTTTCGGACGAAGAAAGAGAAAAGAATGAAATACAGAAGCTTTCAGAATTACTGCCGGATAAAAAGCGTCAGGAATTTCTTGAGCGTATGGAAGAGTTGTGGAAAAATGAGACGGTTGAGGCAAAGTTAGTACATGCGCTTGATAAGATGGAGGCGGTGATTCAGCATAATCAGGCGCCTATTGACACGTGGCTTCCTTTGGAATATGAGCTGCAATTGACTTATGGGCAGGAAGAAGCTTCCTTTCATCCGTTTTTAAGGCATCTTCGCAAAATTATAGAGAAAGCTTCAGAAATAAAGATGGATGAAGCAGTAGACGAGGCACTGGAAGCGCAGATTTCAGGAGAAGTAGAATGCGCCGGTTACAAGGTGAGAAAAGGTTTGGAAGTGATGGATAAGGAGAGGGTAGTAGAGCTTCTCCATAGTACAGATTGGGCGAGAGAACGAAGCACTGAAATGATAGAGCAATCCATGGAACAATCCATTTCCTATGGTGTATTCGATAAAAATGATTATCAAATAGGTTATGCGAGAATTATTTCTGATCTTACGACAACATTTTATCTCATGGACGTAGTGATTGATGAAGAATATCGTGGACGTGGACTTGGAAAGCTTCTGATGGACAGTATTATGGAAGATGTGGGGCATCTGTATGGAATTCTTCATACGGAAAATGCTGCAGGACTGTATGAAAAATATGGTTTTCGAGAAGTAAAAGACTGCGAAGATAAAACGATGGAAAAGCCAAGATTATAAGTGAACTTAATTTAAATATGGGGCATATCAAGAAAATGATATGCTCCATATTTTTCTATAAAGGCTTGGATAAGTGTCAGTTTTTGATAATTATTTATTGGGATTTCCTATAATTAAACATTTTTTATAACTATTTTAAATTTGATATACATAATTGCCTGATATATAATTTCAAGTAAATAGAATGTTAAAAATAGGAAATGAGAGATAATATGTTTAAAAATAATATAAATAATACTCCAATTTTAACAACTCATAATATCAAAAAAAATTTTGGTAATATTCAAGCATTACGCGGCATTGATTTAGAAATTTTTTGTGGCGAAATACTAGCCATTGTAGGGGATAATGGAAGCGGGAAAAGTACATTCATTAAAATTCTCTCAGGAGATATTAGACCAGATGAAGGAACAATCACCATAGAAGATGAAGCTTATCGTTATCTGACTTCAAAACAATCCTTATCCAAGGGAATTTCAACGGTGTACCAAGATTTGGCTCTTGATGATTATCGTGATGTAGCTGCAAATATTTTTTTGGGCAACGAAATTACAATTGGGAAAATTTTTTTGAACAGAAAGAAAATGAAATCTATTGCCGAAGATTTAATTAAGGATTTAAATATTGGTATTCCAGATATCACATTACCAGTTGGATCTTTTTCAGGTGGGCAACGTCAGGCTGTTGCTGTTGCAAGAGCTGTTTATCATGGAAAAAAATTGATTATATTTGATGAACCAACAGCGGCTATGGGCGTAAGAGAATCTTCCGCGGTTTTAAAATTAATTGAAGAATTATCCAAAAGGAATATGGCAATTATTATTATTTGTCACAATTTACACCAAGTATTTGAAATTGCCGATAAAATATGCATTATGCGTCATGGTAAAATCATGAAAACTATCAATACTTCTGATACAACACTCTTAGAAGTGCAAAGTATAATAGAGGAAACAAATTATATTGATTAGGAGACATTATGAATAAATCCAAAGCTCACGTAAACGACTGGTTTCAACCAATACTTCTTTTTGCCCTATTAGTAGGAATGATTATTTTTTTGAATTTTTATTCAGATGCTTTTATGACAAAAGAGAACTGGCTTAATATCTTAGATAATCATATGGCACACCAATTAATTTTAGGAATTGGTATGACATTTGTAATTGCAACCGCTGGCATTGATTTATCTGTAGGAGCTATTTTAGCTTTATCAGGCATTGTACTTGCTCTTGCATTAAATAATGGATACTCCATATCAGTTTCTGTAGTATTTGCCTTATTGGCGGCAACTGGAATGGGAACAATAAACGGACTTTTAGTGGCTAATTTTAGTATTAATCCTTTGATTATTACATTAGGAACATCTTCTGTATTTCGTGGTTTATCAATTATTGTGACAGGAGGAACACCCATTTATGGCATGCCAAAAGAGTTTTTGCAGTTTGCCAAAGGTGAATATGCGATTCCTTTACCTGTTGTACTTGCAATTGGAGTTCTTATTTGTTCTGTAATTTTGCTTCGATACACAAAATGGGGACAATATACTTTAAGTTTGGGAAATAGTAGCGAAGCACTAAAACGATTAGGTGTTAATATTGCCTTTCAAAAAATTACAGTATATGCATTAAGCGGATTTCTTGCTGGTGTTGCTACTATTATCATTTCTGCAAGATTGAATACAGCAGAAGCAACTGCGGGAACGGGAATGGAAATGAATGCTATTGCTGCTGTAATTATGGGAGGGACTTTGTTAAGTGGTGGTAAAGCAACCATTTTAGGTACAACTATTGCATGCACTGTATTATCTGTTATAAAAAACGGCTTAACTATGATGAGTGTAGACGCACAGTATCAAGAATTTATTATTGGTATGATTCTTTTACTGGCAGTAATCGTAACAGAATTAAGACAGAAGAGTTTAAAAAAATTAAAAAAATCTGATTAATGTGTGACTAAAAGCCGAAAGGCATTTAGATAAGAAGGAGGTAGAAAAATGAAAAAGAAAATTTCACTATTGTTAGTTGCAGTAATGACATTGTCATTAGTGGCAAGTGCATGCGGTAAAAAGGAAGAAAAAACCGAAGAGAAACCACCGCAACAAACAGAAGAAAAGGAAGACGTGCAAGTTAATGCAAGAGTTCAAGAAATTGAAAAAACACTCATGGAGCAAATTGGCGATATGCCTGATTTTAGTAAAGGAGGTAAACTTGGTGCCTTAGTAATTTCATTGACAAATCCGTATTGGGTAGGAATGAAAGAATCTTATGAGGCCGCAGCTAAAGAATATGGTGTTGATATTGAAGTAATGTCAGCGCCTACTGAGGGAGATAAACAGTCTCAATTAGAAACGCTTCAAGGAATGGCATTGAAAAAATATGATGCAATTGTTCTTTCACCAATTGAGCCTTTCAATTTATTGCCAGGCATTATTGATTGTAATAATAATGATATTCCGGTTATCAACTTAGGACCTGGTGTAAATGTTGATGAATTAGAAAATATGGGTGGACATCTAGATGGACGTTTGACTGTTGACTTTGAAAAACAAGGTGAAATGGCTGCTACAGATATTGTGGAACGTATTGGAACGGGCAAGGTTGCTATCATTCAGGGTATTTCTGGTGCAGCACAGAGTGAAGGACGTACAAATGGTGCTAAAAAAGTATTTGAATCAACAGAAGGTGTAGAAGTTGTTAGTGTTCAACCGGCAGATTGGGACAGTCAAAAAGCATATAATGCTGCGGCTGACTTAGTCAAAGCAAATCCTGATTTAAAGGCTATTTTCTGTTGTAATGATGTTATGGCTTTAGCGGCATCTGAAGCGTTAACTGACAATAAAGCAAAAGAAGGTATTTTAATTTACGGTGTTGATGGAACTGAAGAAGCCAAAAATGCAATTAAAGAGGGACGAATGGACGGATCTATTACTTACCCTTCTTCTGTATATGCCAAAGCAGCTGTAGTTATGCTTATGAAATTATCACAGGGAATGGAAATGGACGATGTTGTTTATTGTCCTTTAGATGTTATCAATACTGACAATATAAGTGAATTTGATGGATATAAATAATATGGGGAACAATTATCTGGTAGAAACATGTTTACTAACTTTCGGTCTTGTTTCAATTAGTAATGATAATATCAAAAAAGCTTGGAGTGTACCGGATGCTAAACTTTGTTGGATTGAAAATGGTGAGATTATCATCGATTATATTGAGGCATATTTAAAATTTAGAGAAACTAAACCAGAATTGAAGTTTTCGTGCACTACTATTCAGCAAGCAATTGAAAACCGACAGTCGGGAGCTTTAACTGCTTCAGGAACAATGGAGGTATGTAGGCGTAATGGAATCGAATATGCCGTTTCATGCGGAATAGGTGGAATAGGAGACATAAAGGGCGAAGAGTTATGTGATGATCTTCCGGCGTTAAGAGATTTGCCTGTAAAGTTAATTGCAACTTCGCCAAAAGATATGCTTGATATAAAGGCGACCCTTGATTGGTTGCATTATAACAATGTTCCGGTATTGGGTGTTAATAACGATGTGTGTACTGGTTATGTATTTAATAGTGGAGAGTTCCCTTTGGATGGGAAAATAGGCACTACAATTCCAATAGCACCTTTGCTAATTCTTCAAGGAATTTCAGAGAAATCTAGAATCCAGAATGAAGCTATTTTAACAGAGGCTATCGAATTAGCAAAACTTGCTGAACAAGAAGGTCTATATTACCATCCTGCAGCAAATGCAGCGTTAGATAAGTTGACAAATGGTTATTCTTCAGATATTCAGCTTCTCTCATTAATTGAAAATATTCGGTTCGCGGAAACAATAGCTCAATAAAAAGGGCGTCGCAAAATAGGGAAAATATTCACTATTTGCGGCGTTCTTTTTTATGTTTTTTAATCCAACAAAATAATTTGAAAATCAAAATACTTGACAAACAAAACAACTTGTCATATACTTTGATGGTCAAATTACTTGAAAGGCGAAATAAATAAAAGATATGGAAGATATGGTAGGAATCGTGAAGGGGACAGGCTCTTATGTGCCATCTCGAATATTAAAAAATGAAGATATAGCGAAACTGGTAGATACAAGTGATGCATGGATTCGCGAAAGAACAGGTGTGGAACGACGACATATTATTGAAAATGAGACAACAGTTTCAATGGCGTGTGAGGCGGGAAAGAGAGCGCTTGAAGATGCAGGGGTTCTTCCGGAAGAGGTGGACTTAATCTTAGTATCTACGATTTCTTCTGAGGTAATCCTTCCGTGTGCAGCTTGTGAAGTACAAAAATATCTGGGTGCGTTCCGAGCAACTTGTTTTGATCTCAGCGCTGCCTGTACAGGATTTGTGCTTGCGTATAATACAGCACAGGCATACCTTAAGAGCGGTATTTATCAAACGGTGTTGATCATTGGAAGTGAAAGTATGTCGAATCTTACGAACTGGACAGACCGTGGAACTTGTATTTTGTTTGGTGATGGAGCAGGAGCTGCGGTGATACAGGCAGGAGAGGGAACCTTTTATACTCCGGCTACGCATTCTGAAGGGACCAAAGGTGAGGCTTTGACCTGTAGGAGCAGGCATGATGAAAGCAGATTGTCGGATGCTATACGACAATATCCGAAAGAAGCATATCAAATGCAGATGGATGGACGTGCTGTTTTTCAATTTGCGGTAAAAAAGGTACCGGATGTTATTCGTGAAGTACTTGAAAAAAATGAGGTTGGTAAGGAAGAAATTGATTGGTATATTCTCCATCAGGCGAATCAGCGTATTGTAGAAGGAGCTGCCAAAAGATTGAAAGAACCGTTGGAAAAATTTCCGATGAATCTTAAGGAATATGGAAATACTTCATCGGCAAGTATACCAATTCTCCTGGATGAGATGAAGAAGGACGGGCGTCTGAAGAGCGGGCAAAAAGTGATAATGGCAGGATTTGGAGCCGGACTTACATGGGGCGCCAGTCTGTTGGAGTGGAAGTAAGCCGGTAACTCCGGTTTATGATAAATAGAAAAGCAATTAGAATGAAAGTGAAAAAGGAGAAAAAACATGTTAGAAACAATCAAGAAATTAGTTGCAGAAAATCTTGGAATTGAGGAAGAAACAATTACAGAAAATGCATCATTTAAAGAAGATATGGGAGTGGATTCACTGGATCTCTTTGAATTGGTAATGGCATTGGAAGAAGAATATGATCTGGAAATTCCAACGGAAGATCTGGAGAAGCTGAATACAGTAGGAGAAGTAGCGGCCTATATTCAGGCGCACAAAGAGTAATCAAAGTAAGAAAAAGAAAGGGTGAATACAATGCAGACGGAAGTAACCAGATTGTTGGAAATTGAGGTGCCTGTCATACAGGGAGGTATGGCATGGGTTGCAGAATATCATTTAGCAGCAGCGGTATCAAATGCCGGAGGTCTGGGATTGATCGGGGCTGCCAGCGCACCTGCAGACTGGGTCAGAGACCAGATCCGAAAGGCAAAAGAACTTACCAAGCGGCCGTTTGGAGTCAATATTATGCTGATGAGTCCTTATGCAGATGAAGTTGCACAGGTTGTAGCTGAAGAAGGTGTCAAAGTAGTGACAACTGGAGCGGGAAATCCGGAAAAATATATGAAACTGTGGAAAAAATCCGGAATCAAGGTAATCCCAGTGGTTGCTTCCGCGGCATTGGCAAAAAGAATGGAGCGCTGTGGGGCAGACGCTGTTGTGGCAGAAGGCTGTGAGGCGGGCGGACACATCGGGGAAAATACAACCATGTGTCTGGTACCGCAGATTGTAGATGCTGTTAAGATTCCGGTTATTGCAGCGGGAGGAATCGCAGACGGAAGAGGAATGGCGGCAGCCTTTATGCTGGGAGCCAAGGGTGTGCAGATGGGCACACATTTTATCGTGACGGATGAATGTCAGGTACATGAAGCATATAAAGAAAGAATTCTCAAAGCAAAAGACATTGATTCCAGAGTGACCGGAAGAAGTACCGGGCATCCGGTCCGCGCACTCCGCAACGATATGACAAAGAGATATCTGGAGCTTGAAAAAAAAGGGGCGTCCTTTGAAGAACTGGAACAGTTGACATTAGGAGGTCTTAGAAAAGCGGTAGTAGATGGAGATGTGAAGGACGGAAGTGTAATGGCAGGGCAGATTGCCGGTCTTGTGAAGGAACGAATGTCGTGTAAAGAGTTGCTTGATCGACTGGTTGCCGAAACAGATGCATTGATGAAAGGAACAAAATTCTATGAGTAAGACAGCATTTCTCTATCCGGGGCAAGGCGCACAAAAAGCCGGAATGGGAGCCGATTTTTATAAAAGGAGCGAGGTCGCAGCATGGATCTATGATCAGGCTTCGCAGCTTTTGAATTTGGATATGAAAAAGCTATGCTTTGAGGAAAATCAATTACTGGATCAGACGGAGTATACACAGGCGGCAATGGTCACCACCTGCCTTGCAATGACAAGAGTGGCAGAAAGTAAGGGATTAAAAGCGGATATGACAGCAGGATTAAGCCTTGGAGAATATTCTGCGATTGCAGCAGCAGGAGGGATGAACGATATGGATGCAATCCGGCTCGTTCGTGCCAGAGGAATCTTGATGCAGAATACAGTGCCTCAAGGAGAAGGCGCAATGTGTGCGGTTATGGGGATGAATGCAGAACAGATAGAAGATATTCTGGAACCGATGGAAGGTGTTACAATTGCCAATTATAACAGCCCCGGACAGACAGTAATTACAGGAGAGACCGCATCCGTTGACCGGGCAGCTGAATTGTTAAAAGAAGGCGGAGCACGAAGGGTGATTCCGCTAAATGTCAGCGGACCGTTTCATTCACCGATGCTTAAGTCTGCGGGAGAAAAATTGAAAGCAGAGCTTGATCAGATCTCGCTTCGAGAACTTCGGATTCCTTATATGACAAATGTGACAGCGAAAAAAATAGAAACGATCTGTCAGACAAAAGAACTTTTGAAGACGCAGATCAGTGCGCCGGTTCTCTGGATGCAGAGTATGGAACAAATGATAGAAGACGGAGTGGATACTTTTATAGAAATCGGACCGGGGCGTACCTTGGCAGGCTTTTTAAAGAAGATAAACAGAGAAGTTACTGTATATAATATTTCCACATGGGAAGAGATGGAAGCAGTGGCAGAGAAGATGAGGAGGGAGTCAGAATGTTAACAGGGAAAACAGCAGTTGTAACAGGTGCATCCCGCGGAATCGGAAGAGCAATTGCTTTAAGATTTGCCAGAGAAGGAGCACATGTAATTGTAAATTATAATGGATCAAAAGACCGTGCAGAGTCTGTAAAAGAAGAGATTGAAAAAGCAGGAGGCTCTGCCCAGATCAGCCAGTGTGACGTATCGGACTTTGCAATGTGTGAGTCATGGATTCAAAGTATCATTGCAGAGCATGGAAAGATTGATATCCTTGTGAACAATGCAGGAATCACAAAAGACGGTTTGCTTATAAAAATGTCAGAAAGTGATTTTGATCAGGTGATTGCAACAAATCTGAAAGGAACCTTCCACACAATACGATTTGTTTCAAGACAGATGCTGAAGCAAAGAAGCGGAAGAATTATTAATCTTTCTTCGGTGGTCGGCGTGGCAGGAAATGCAGGACAGGCTAACTATGCAGCTTCAAAAGCCGGTGTGATCGGACTTACGAAATCAGCTGCAAAGGAGCTGGCACCCAGAGGAATTACAGTCAACGCTATTGCGCCCGGCTTTATTGATACGGAAATGACACAGGTTCTTTCAGATAAGGTGAAGGAATCTACAAGAAACCAGATTCCCATGGGACAGTACGGGACACCGGAGCAAATTGCATCCGCAGCATTGTTTCTTGCCTCTGAAGAGGCAGGGTATATTACGGGACAAGTGCTGCATGTTGACGGCGGAATGGTAATGTGAAGGAGAAAATGATGAAAAGAAGAGTTGTAGTAACAGGACTTGGGGCAGTCACTCCCATCGGTAATACAGTTGAAGAATTTTGGACAGGAATCAGAAATGGAAAAGTAGGAATCGGAGAGATCACAAAATTTGATACAACAGATTATAAAGTGAAACTTGCCGCAGAGGTGAAAGATTTTTCTGTAAAAGAACGCATAGATGCTAAGTCAGCCAGACGAATGGCGGCATTTTCGCAATATGCGTGTGCCGCGGCAAAAGAGGCATACGAAGATTCCGGGCTTGCAATTGAGAAGGAAGATCCTTTTCGGGCGGGAGTTATTATCGGTTCCGGCATCGGAAGTCTGGAAGAAGTAGAAAAGGCTTATGAAAAGATCTTGACGAAAGGTCCCTCAAGATGTAATCCCTTGATGATTCCCCTGATGATCTCTAATATGGCGGCCGGCAATGTGTCCATCCAGCTTGGATTTCGGGGAAAATGCAGCAATGTTGTAACTGCCTGTGCTTCTGGAACTCATTGTATCGGAGATGCATTTCGTGCGATCCAATACGGAGATGCGGAAATGATGCTGGCAGGAGGAACCGAAAGCTGCATATGTCCGACCGGAGTGACAGGTTTTATGAAACTTACTGCATTATCAGAAGCTTCCGATCCGCTCCGTGCATCCATTCCATTTGATAAGGACAGACAAGGCTTTGTTCTTGGAGAAGGCACCGGTGTTGTTATGCTGGAAGAATTAGAGCATGCAAGAGCAAGGGGGGCAAAGATCTATGCAGAGCTCGCAGGCTATGGAGCAACCGGGGATGCCTATCACATTACATCTCCTGCGGAAGATGGAAGCGGAGCGGCAAAGGCTATGACTCTGGCAATGGAAGAAGGAGGGATTTGTCCTTCTCAAGTTGACTATATTAATGCCCATGGAACAAGTACACATCATAACGATCTGTATGAGACAAGAGCAATCCGTATGGCGCTTAAAGAGGCGGCAGATCAAGTAGTAGTAAACTCTACCAAATCGATGATCGGGCATTTACTTGGCGCTGCCGGAGGCGTGGAGTTTGTAACCTGTGTGAAATCTATAGAAGATGGATATATTCACCAGACGATGGGAACGAAAGAACCGGGAGAAGGATGCGACCTGAATTACGCGATCGGAGCACCGGTAGAAAAAGAACTAAACTATGTACTGACAAATTCCTTGGGCTTTGGAGGGCATAACGCTTCCCTTTTGTTAAAAAAGTTCGACAGGTAAAAAATAAGAGAGGATAGATAGATGGAAATAGAAAATCTGTTAAAGTTGATTGATACCGTATCTCGTTCTGAATTGACCGGATTTCGATATGAAGAGAATGGTGTGAAATTAAATCTTAGTAAAAAGAAAGAAAAAATACAGACTGTCCAGTCGGTCTTTGAACCGATCATGGCGGAAAAGAAGGTTGCTGCGAGCGAAGCTGACAAAGTAGAAGAAACAACAGATATTGAAGGCGAGATCATTTCCTCTCCGCTGGTCGGTACTTATTATGAGGCTCCTGCTGAAGGAGCAGATCCTTTTGTAAAGGTCGGAGATATAGTAAAAAAAGGACAGACGCTTGCGATTATCGAGGCAATGAAATTGATGAATGAGATTGAGAGTGAATGTGACGGTGTCATCAAAGAAATTATGGTCAGCAACGGTCAGCCGGTAGAATTCGGTCAGCCCTTATTCAAAATCGATCAGGAGGCAAGATAAGAAAATGAAACATCTGGATATTAATCAAATCAAAGATATTATTCCTCACAGACATCCTTTTTTACTGCTGGATTATGTGGAAGATTATGAACCCGGAGAATATGCGGTGGCATATAAATGTGTTTCTTATCGGGAAGAATTTTTCGAGGGACACTTTCCGCAAGAACCGGTCATGCCGGGCGTATTGACCGTAGAGGCGTTAGCGCAGACAGGAGCGGTAGCCATCTTAAGCAAAGTGGAAAACCGCGGAAAGACGGCTTATTTCGGTGGAATTCAAAAATGCAAATTTAAGAATAAAATCGTACCGGGAGACAAAGTGCGGCTGGAGACCAGAATAATAAAACAAAAAGGTCCGGTAGGTATCGGAGAAGCAACCGCCAGTGTAGATGGCAAGATAGCGGTTCAGGCTGAATTAACGTTTGTGATTGGATAGGTGAAGACAATGATTAAGAAAGTATTGATCGCTAATCGCGGTGAGATTGCAGTCCGTATTATCCGGGCATGCAGGGAGATGGGAATCGAGACTGTAGCAGTTTATTCCGAGGCAGACCGAGAGGCGCTTCATACAAAACTGGCAGATGAAGCTGTCTGTATTGGACCGGCATCTTCTGGTGACAGTTATCTGAGTATGGAAAGAATCATCAGTGCGACTATTGTGACAGGTGCTGACGCCATTCATCCGGGCTTTGGATTTTTGTCAGAAAATGCGAAGTTTGCAGAACTCTGCGAACGGTGTCATATTACATTTATCGGACCGAAATCCAGCGTGATCGCCAGTCTTGGAAACAAACAGAAAGCAAGAAATACGATGATTCAAGCAGGCGTTCCTGTTATACCGGGGAGTGAAAAATCCGTAGGAGAAGTTACGGAAGCTGCCAGTATAGCAGATCAAATCGGCTATCCCGTAATTATCAAAGCAGCTCTCGGAGGCGGAGGAAAAGGAATGCGTACAGCATATTCACCAAAAGAGTTTGCACAGAGCTTCCAGACAGCACAGAAAGAGGCGAAAATGGCGTTCGGGGATGGAACAATGTATCTGGAACATTATGTGGAAAATCCCCGCCATATTGAATTCCAGATTTTAGCAGATCATTATGGAAATGTGATACACCTTGGAGAGCGTGATTGCTCCATTCAGAGAAATCATCAGAAAATGATAGAGGAATCTCCGTCAATTGCGCTATCTGAAGAGCTGCGGGAGAAAATGGGAGAGGCGGCGGTTCGGGCTGCGAAAGCCGCAGGATATGTGAACGCCGGAACGATTGAATTCCTGTTAGACAAAAGCGGCGCATTTTATTTTATGGAGATGAACACAAGGATTCAGGTAGAGCATCCTGTGACAGAATGGGTCACGGGAATCGATCTTGTGAAAGAGCAGATTCGAATCGCATCCGGAGAAACATTATCCTGTACACAAGACGAGGTACAGCTGACGGGGCATGCGATTGAATGCAGGATCAATGCGGAGAATCCCAAGAAAGGTTTTCGCCCTTCTCCGGGAACGATTACAGATATGTATCTGCCGGGAGGAAAAGGAGTTCGAATAGATACGGCAATTTATCCGGGATATTCCATTCCGCCATATTATGACTCCATGATAGCAAAATTAATTGTCTGGGCAAAAGACCGGCAGGAGGCAATTCAAAAAATGCAAAGCGCACTTGGTGAAATGGTCATTGAAGGTGTTCATACGAATATTGATTACCAGTACGAAATATTAAATCATCCGGACTACCTGTCCGGCAATGTGGATGTTGGATTTATTCAAAAAATGTAAAGGTGAGATCCGATGAAATTAGACAATGTATTCAAAAAGACAAGACAGTTGACAGGAAGAAAAACATATATTTCCAAAAGTGTATTTCAGCCGGAAGTGCCGAAAGGCTTGCTGAAAAAATGCAATAAGTGTGGTGGCGCGATTATTTCGGAAGATGTGAAAAAGGAATATTATATCTGTCCAAAATGCGGAGGGTATTTTCGTGTGCATGCATACCGACGGATTGAAATGACGGTGGATGAAGGAAGCTTTGAAGAGTGGGACAAAGACATGGTCTCTCAAAATCCATTGGGGTATCGGGGGTATGAGGAAAAACTGGACAGTGTAAGGCTCAAGACAGGGCTTCAGGAAGCAATCGTGACAGGAAAGGCAAAAATTAATGGAATGGAGACTGTCATCGGAGTCTGTGATGGTCGTTTTCTTATGGCAAGTATGGGAGAAATCGTCGGGGAGAAGATTGTCCGTGCAGTAGAACGTGCAACACATGAAAAACTTCCTGTTATTTTATTTGCCTGTTCCGGAGGAGCCAGAATGCAGGAGGGGATTATATCACTTATGCAAATGGCGAAAACTGCGGCAGCGTTAAAAAGACACAGTGATACAGGACTGCTTTATATCAGTGTGTTGACAGATCCGACCACAGGTGGAGTGACGGCAAGTTTTGCCATGCTTGGAGATATGATTCTGGCAGAGCCGAATGCACTGATAGGTTTTGCAGGGCCACGTGTCATTGAGCAGACGATCGGACAGAAATTACCAAAGGGATTTCAGCGTTCCGAATTTCTTCTGGAACATGGATTCCTTGACGGAATTGTAGAACGAAAGGACATGAAGGCGGCATTGGGGCAGATCTTAAAGCTCCATGCAAAGGAAGACGCAAAAACAGAAGCCGATAAATGGAATGTATCAAAGAAGCGGAAAATAAAAGCATCTAAAAGTGAAGAGTCAGGGGAAAAGGATGCGTGGACGCGGGTGCAGATTTCCAGACAAAAAGACCGGCCCTCAGGAAGAGATTATATAGATGCATTGTGTACAGAATTTATAGAATTTCATGGAGACCGCCGCTTTCGAGATGACCCGGCTGTCATTGGAGGAATTGGGAAGATTGGAGGAATTCCGGTAACTGTGATCGCGCAGGAAAAAGGACGCACTACAAAGGAAAATATCAGGCGGAATTTTGGAATGCCGTCACCGGAAGGGTATCGAAAGGCGCTGCGTCTTATGAAGCAGGCTGAAAAATTCAGACGACCGATTCTTTGTCTGGTAGACACACCGGGAGCATTCTGTGGTCTGGAAGCGGAGGAGCGCGGACAGGGAGAAGCGATCGCGAGAAATATTTATGAGATGTCCGCTTTAAGTGTACCGATTCTTTCCTTGATCATAGGGGAAGGAGGAAGCGGAGGTGCTCTTGCACTGGCTGTCTCTGATGAAGTGTGGATGATGGAAAATGCAATTTATTCCATTTTATCACCGGAAGGATTTGCGAGTATTTTGTGGAAGGACAGCACAAAGGCACAATTAGCTGCAAAAGTAATGAAGCTTACAGCAGAGGATTTAGAAGAACTTGGGATTGTGGAGAAGATTTTTGCTGAGCCGGAGCATTATACGGCGCAGTCGTTAAGAGAGATGGAAGATACACTTTGCAGAGAAATTATTGATTTTTTTCACCGCTATAAAGAACTGGACGGACACGCTCTATTAGAGAAGAGATATCAAAGGTTCCGTAAGTTCTGAAGATCAGAAAAAAGAAATTGCAAAAAGATTGCAAAAAGATTTCAAAAAGAAGTAGTTGCTTCCCGGCAGTCTGAGAGAGTATAATGTGGATGAATATAGCCGGATAAGGAGCAGAAGAATGGAAGATGTATATAAAACAATTAATCATATATTAGTCAATCTGATAAACGAAATATGGGAGCTGGAAGAAAAGGCGATTATTACAGAAGAGTTTAAAGATTTGACCAATAATGATATGCATGTGATCGAGGCGATTGGATTAGGCGAAGGAAATAATATGTCATCCACAGCGAAAAAGTTGAACATTACCGTAGGTTCTCTGACCACGGCTGTAAATAATCTGGTGAATAAGAATTATGTAGAACGAAGCAGAAGCAAAGAAGACCGTCGGGTAGTTTATGTGAGATTAACCGAGAAAGGGAACAATGCTTACCATCACCATGAAGATTATCACAGACAGATGACTCATGCGATCATAGATAAATTAGATAAAGAGGAACTTCCGGTTCTTATGAAGACGCTGGATGCATTAACAGAATTCTTTACAGGATATAGCAAGGAGAGCAGGAAGTCCGAATAATTCAGAAAAATATATAGAAAAATATAAAGAAAAAATAAAATGCTTGCAAAATACCCTTGCAGGGTATATAATTCACCTTGAAAGAGGTGGTTTATTTGAGCGAAACAAGAGAATGTTGTCATAAAACAAAAAAAAGAACAGAAAAAGAGTATAAGGATCTGCTCAATCGTCTGAATCGAATTGAAGGTCAGGTGAGAGGGATCAAACGGATGGTGGAAGAAGAGTATTATTGTACAGATATATTGATTCAAGTATCTGCAATAACAGCGGCGCTTAATAGCTTTAATAGAAAATTGTTATCCAATCATATCCACACCTGTGTGGCGGAGGATATCCGCAATGGCAAGGATGAGACCATTGACGAACTTGTTGCAACACTTCAAAAGTTGATGCGGTAAGGTTTGATGAAAGTACAGGAGGAGTGGGGATGAAACAATATGAAGTAACGGGCATGAGCTGCGCGGCATGCAGTGCCCGCGTAGAAAAAGCAGTGTCCCAAGTGCCGGGAGTAACGTCCTGCTCTGTCAGCCTTCTTACGAATTCTATGGGAGTAGAAGGACAGGCAGATCCTACAGATATTGTTGCCGCAGTTGAAGCGGCTGGATATGGGGCGGAAGAAAAAAGCAGTGGAAATCAGACAAAGAGCAGCACCGTCTCAACTATGGAAGAGCAGTTAAAAGACAAAGAGACGCCTGTTTTAAAGAAACGACTGATAGCGTCTCTTTGTTTTTTGCTTCCGCTGATGTATGTCTCAATGGGACATATGATGTGGGGATGGCCGCTTCCGGAGCTGTTTGCAGAAAATCATGTGGCAGTTGGTCTCTTTCAAATGTTAATGACAGTGATCATTATGGTCATTAATCAGAAATTCTTTATTAGCGGATTTAAAAGTCTGCTGCACCGGTCGCCAAACATGGATACACTTGTGGCGCTTGGTTCAGGAGCATCTTTTGTGTACAGCACGTATGCATTATTCGCAATGACAAATGCACAGATGCTTGGTGATATGAAGCAAGTGATGGCTTATATGCATGAATTTTATTTTGAGTCTGCTGCAATGATTCTGACACTGATTACAGTGGGCAAGATGTTAGAAGCAAGATCAAAAGGAAAGACTACAGATGCACTGAAAAGTTTGATGAAGCTGTCGCCGAAAAAAGCAACCCTTTTGCGAAATGGAACAGAAGTTGAAGTATCCATAGAAGAAGTCGTGACAGGAGATATTTTTGTCGTAAGACCAGGAGAAAACATTCCGGTAGACGGTGTTGTCATAGAAGGAATCAGTGCAGTAAATGAATCTGCGCTTACCGGGGAAAGTATTCCGGTAGACAAAGAAGAAGGCTCTACGGTGTCAGCGGCGACGGTAAATCATTCTGGATTTTTAAAGTGTCAGGCGACGAGAGTCGGCGAAGATACAACATTATCACAGATCATTCAGATGGTCAGTGATGCAGCGGCGACAAAAGCGCCGATCGCAAAAGTTGCGGATAAAGTGTCGGGTGTTTTTGTTCCGGCGGTGATAGGTATTGCAGTATTGACAACTATTGTGTGGCTGATTGCCGGACAGACGGTGGGATTTTCTTTAGCCAGAGGAATTGCAGTTCTTGTAATCAGCTGCCCGTGTGCGCTTGGGCTTGCAACCCCGGTTGCGATTATGGTTGGTAACGGAATGGGCGCAAAACACGGAATCATGTTTAAAACAGCAGTATCACTGGAAGAGACAGGAAAAATGGATATTGCAGTGCTGGATAAGACAGGAACGATTACAAGCGGAGAGCCGGAAGTGACAGATGTGATACCGGCAGATGGAATATCTCAAGAGCAGTTATTGGAACTTGCCTATATACTGGAAAAGAAAAGTGAACATCCATTGGCAAGGGCAATCATAGTCGAAGCAGAGAAAAAAGGATTTGCAAGCGAAGCACAGGTATCGGATTTTCAGGCAGTTGTCGGCAATGGATTATTTGGGAATTATGAAGGCAGTCCACTTGCGGGGGGCAATCTTAAGTTTATTCAGGAGAAGACTGAGATTGGCGCTGACATGCGTGGTCAGGCAGAAAAACTTGCCGAACAGGGAAAAACCCCGCTGTTTTTTGCAAGAGACGGTCAATTCCTGGGAATGATCGCGGTGGCTGATGTGATAAAAGAAGACAGCGCACAGGCTGTAAAAGAACTTCAAAACATGGGACTTCATGTAGTCATGCTGACCGGAGATAATGAACGTACTGCTAAAGCGATCGGAGATCAGGCAGGTGTGGACGAAGTGATAGCAGGAGTTCTTCCGGATGGAAAGGAATCGGTGATCCGCAGATTAAAGCAAAAAGGTAAAGTTACTATGGTAGGTGACGGAATCAACGATGCGCCGGCTCTTACGAGAGCAGATATCGGAATTGCCATCGGAGCAGGAACGGATATTGCAATTGATGCTGCAGATGTTGTGCTTATGAAGAGCCGGTTAAGTGATGTTCCGGCTGCAATCAGACTTAGCAGGGCAACACTTCAAAATATTCATGAAAATTTATTCTGGGCGTTCATTTATAATATTATCGGTATTCCACTGGCGGCCGGAATCTGGTATCCATTATTTGGCTGGAAGTTAAATCCAATGTTTGGAGCGGCAGCAATGAGCTTATCAAGCTTTTGTGTAGTGACCAATGCACTTCGGCTTAATTTCTTTAAATTAAGAGATGCAAGTAAAGATAAAAAGAAAAGACAAAAACAGCATAGTCGTGAATCTAAGGAGGATAAGAGCATGACAAAAACTATGAAAATTGAAGGTATGATGTGTGGACATTGTGAGGCAAGAGTGAAGAAATGTCTGGAAGCGCTTGCTGAAGTAGAAGAAGCGATCGTAAGTCATGAAGCAGGAACGGCAGTAGTGACATTAAGTGCAGAGCTTTCCGATGAAGTGCTGAAAAAGACAGTAGAGGATCAGGATTATAAAGTATTGGAAATCGAGTAAGGCTGCCGGAGAAAGAACGACACAGGGGAATATCTCTAAAGAGCGCATCATAAACTGCTAACAAAGGTTATGTGCGGGGTGCAGCATGAAGCGTTTTTGGGCAGGTTTATTATGTATGGTGCTGACATTGTCATATGTAGCAGTAGATAAAACCAGTATTGCATATGCGGAAGAAGCGCAAAAGGAATCTGAACAGATGAATAAAGAAGAAAAAGCAGATGGTGCAGTTTCTGTGTCCGCACCATCTGCAATTTTAATGGAAGCGTCAACCGGACAGGTGGTTTATGAAAAAAATTGTGATGAGAGAAGACCGCCTGCCAGTGTCACGAAAGTGATGACGCTTCTTTTAATTTTTGATGCTTTGAAGGATGAAAAAATTCATTTAACGGATGAAGTGACTGTGTCAGAATATGCAGCCTCTATGGGTGGATCCCAGGTCTTCTTAGAGCCGGGAGAAGTTCAGACTGTAGATACGCTGATAAAATGTATTTCAGTGGCAAGCGCTAACGACGCCTGTGTGGCTATGGCAGAATATGTATCCGGGGATGAAAATGCATTTGTAGAAGCGATGAATCAGCGGGCGAAAAATCTCGGAATGAAAAATACACACTTTGTCAATTGTAATGGACTCGATACGGATGGGCATGAGACAACTGCAAGAGACATTGCTCTGATGTCCCGGGAGCTTATTACGAAATATCCGAAAATCTACGAATATTGTAATATCTGGATGGAGGATATAACGCATACAACCAAAAAGGGAACGACAACTTTCGGCTTATCTAATACCAATAAGCTGATTCGTCATTATGAATATGCAACCGGACTGAAAACCGGTTCCACAGGGAAGGCAAAGTTTTGTATTTCTGCCACGGCAAAAAAAGAAGATGTGGAGCTTATAGCAGTTATCATGGCTGCAGAGGACAGCAAAACAAGAAATAAAGATGCAGTGACATTACTCAATTATGGGTTTGGAAAATGTCAGAAATATGCAGAAAAAACATGTAAGACAGAAAAAGCAGTTCCCGTCAGAAGAGGTATAGAAAAACAAGTAAAAACAAAGCAGAAGAATCCGTATATTTATGTGGATACAACAGGTGCTGATCTAAGCGGCATGAAACGCAGGGTGCGGTTAAAAAAAGAACTGGATGCACCGGTTAAAAAAGGAGAAAAAGCAGGTACTGCGGAATATTATCTGGGGGATAAAAAGATTGGGAGTATAGATATTGTCGCAGCACAAGATATTCGTGAAATTGATATGAAAAGTGTGTTCGAGGATTTAATTCAGCTGATACTTCTCTAAATGTATTGACACATATGAGGTTTCATTATATGGTACACATAAGAATGAGCTGTCATTTGAGGAGGGAAGAAATGTCAAAATATACAAAAACACGGATTATGGACGCGTTTCTTTATCTTTTGAATGAAAAAAGTATGGATCGATTAACGGTAAAAGATGTTATTGAAACGGCAGAAGTAAACAGAAATACATTTTATTATCATTTTGAGGATATTTACGATTTGCTGCATCAGGTTTTGAAAAGAAAACTGGATGATTTTAGCAATGACACTGAAAAATATGATACCTTCTATGAAGAATATGTTCGTTCTGCAAAGTTCTTAATGAATAATAAAAAGGCAATGGTGCATATTTACCATTCCAAAGACAGAGAATTACTGCAGATGTATATGGAAAGAATTACTTTTATTTTCGTAGAAAGATTTGTAAGAGAAGCGGCGGAATCTTATGATATTTCCGAGGAGGGAATTGATTATTTAACCGAATTTTACAGCTATACAATAGTCGGAAATACGATGCATTGGATTCAGGAGGGAATGCCGCCTTATCGAGAAAGATATTTATATCTTGTTTCAAAATCATTTGAAGATTCCATTGATGATATGATACGCTCATATTTACATAGTTAAATATTAGAATTCAAGTTTTACAGACAAAAAATGTAAAATGTATGAAATACAGACGAAACAATGTTTTTGTCTGTATTTTTTTTGAACAATAAACGATATGCTATTTGCAATGAAGAAGAAAATTATGGAAGAAAAATGGAATTGTACAAAGGAGAAAAGTTATGGAATTTTCGAATGAATTAAAGAAAGCAACGTTAAAGACCGCATTTCACTATTTGGAAAAGAATCCGGAAGAAAATATTCACAGAATAATGGCTGCAATTGACAAATTCGCGGGAGACGGACCAGACAGTTTTCCGACGCAAAGGGAAGCATTTCGCAATGTATTGGAAAATCCCGATAACAATATGTATAAGTTGATAATGAGTGTGTTAAAGGACATTGACAAGGAGGTAGTAAAAGTATCTCTTGAAAATTTTTTCTTTAATGCCAATATTGTGGGATGGCCAATACAGGAAAAAAACAGGAAGAAATATGGCTGCAATATTCCGTGGGCTATTTTGCTAGATCCTACTTCGGCATGTAATCTCCATTGCACAGGGTGCTGGGCCTCTGAGTATGGAAATAAATTAAATCTGACGCTGGAGGAGATGGATTCTATTATTACACAGGGGAAAGAGCTTGGTATTTATATGTATATTTACACAGGTGGAGAGCCCCTCGTGAGGAAGAAAGATTTGCTTACGCTATGTGAGAAGCATCAAGATTGTCAATTTTTAAGTTTTACGAACGGTACATTGATCGACGAAAAATTTGCGGACGACATGCTTCGGGTAAAGAATTTTATTCCGGCGATCAGTGTAGAGGGATTTGAAACAGCGACGGATGCACGACGCGGAGATGGAACATACCGGAAGGTTGTAAAAGCAATGGAATTATTGAAAGAAAAAAGGCTTCCGTTTGGAATCTCATGCTGCTATACGAGCCAGAATCTGGATTCTATAAGCTCCCTCGACTTCGTAGATCAAATGGTGAAATGGGGAGCAAAGTTTGTTTGGTATTTTCATTACATGCCGGTGGGAAATGATGCAGTTCCGGAGCTGCTGCTGAGTCCGGAGCAGAGAGAATTTATGTATCACAGAATTCGTGAAATAAGACGCGCGAAGCCCATTTTTGCTATGGATTTTCAAAATGACGGAGAATATGTGGGAGGCTGCATTGCAGGCGGAAGAAGATATCTGCATATTAATGCAAATGGGGATGTTGATCCTTGTGTATTTGTCCATTATTCCAATGCAAATATTCGGGAAAACACATTATTGGAGTGTTTGCAGTCGCCGATCTTCATGGCATATCATGATGGCCAGCCATTTAATAGCAATCATCTTCGACCATGTCCGATGCTGGAAAATCCAGAATTATTGCGAGAGATTGTTCACAGAACGAATGCAGACTCCACGGATCTTCAATCGCCGGAGAGTGTAGATCATCTCTGTGATAAATGTGTGGAATATGCCAGCGCATGGACGCCGGTTGCAGAAAAACTTTGGGAAGCTCGTTCGTATGGAGGGATTCGGTGCAGAAAATAAATCATATTTTCTCTTTAAAACAATGGGAGCAAGTACAGGATTCGCTGTCAGATTTGACGGGGATGGCTGTGCTGATGGTTGATTATAGAGGAGTGCCTGTCACAAAACACAGTCACTGCTGTGAGTTTTGCCGCAAGGTCAGAGAATCTCCGGTGCTTAAAAAATATTGTGAAAAATGTGATTCACACGGTGGTGCAGAAGCCGTGCGGGAAAATCGTCCGTATATATACCGATGCTGTTTTGGGCTGATTGATATTGCAATCCCGATTCTGTCTCAGGATACTTATCTGGGTGCGTTGATGATTGGTCAGGTGAAAACAGAAGGAGAAAAATTGGAAAGTATTGTTACACTTCCTGATAACATGGAAATTCAAAAGCAGTTGAAAGGATTACAATCTGACTACGAGAGTATTCCTGTTTTAGACTTTTCTGAGATCAGAAGGAGCTCTGATATGTTGTATCAATTGTGTCATTACATCGTGGAGCGGGAAAAAAAGAACGATTTTAATGAAACAATAGAAGTGGAAATCAAGGAAAGTCCGGGCGTGATAACGAATGAAAATAGAGTTGTTATGCGTGCAAAAGAATATGTAAGAGAACATATTGAAAGTGAAGTGTCATTGACAGAAACAGCAAAATCCTGTCATATCAGCGCGGGGTATTTAAGCAGACTCTTTATGAAAGAAACCGGAGAGAGCTTCTCCTGCTTTGTATCAGAGGAAAAGACAGAAAAAGCAAAGGAGTGGCTTGAGGCAGGAGAAATGTCTGTAAGTGAGGTCGGTGAGAGACTGGGGTTTAGTGAGACCGGATATTTTATCAGAATTTTTAAAAGAAATGTTGGGATGACTCCTGGAAAGTACCGTCAATACCGCAAATATACCAGATGAAGAGAAAAGGTAAAAAAAGTATAATTTAAGCCTGTAATATCAAATTAGTATCATGGAAATATGCAAAAAGAGGACATGAAAACGCAGAGATTTTATTGGAAATATGAAATAAAATAATCTTATCAAAAATAAAAAAGTAAATGGAGGAATTGCAATGAGAAAAGCGTTTATTTGTCCGACCAAATATGTTCAGGGAGAAAATGAGATTTTAAATCTGGGATATTTTGTAAACACTTTTGGAAAATCGGCATTATTGATCGCACATCCGGATGATGTAGAGCGTGTGAAGGACATGCTGGAAGAGACCGCTAAGAGATTTCAAATTCAATTTATTGAAAGCGGATTCCACGGGGAATGTTCAAGAAAAGAGGTATTGCGCTTACAGGAGCTTGCAAGAAAAAACAAGTGTCAGTGTACGATTGGACTGGGAGGCGGAAAAGCGATTGATACAGCAAAATGTGTAGCGGAGGGACACAATCTGATCGTGGTACCAACCATTGCAGCAACAGATGCTCCTACCAGTCATTCTGCGGTTTTGTACACAACAGAAGGCGCGTTTGATGATTATGCTTATTTTAAGAAAAGTCCGGATGTGGTACTTGTAGATACCAGAGTGATTGCCAACGCGCCGGTAAGATTTCTTGTGTCGGGAATGGGCGATGCTTTATCTACTTATTTTGAGGCAAGAGCGAATGTTCATTCATACAGTGCTGTAAATGCAGGGCTTCCTTGTGGATATCGAGAGAAAATGTGCGAGAAAGCAAGAGGAACAACTGCCGCCTTTGCTCTTGCGCAGCTTTGCTATCAGACGCTTATGGAAGAGGGATGGAAGGCGAAGGTATCCTGTGAAAACCATGTAGTGACAGAGGCGCTGGAAAAGATAGTAGAGACAAACATCCTGTTATCCGGGCTTGGGTTTGAAAGCGGCGGACTTGCAGCAGCACATGCGATTCACGATGGACTGACCGTTTTGGAAGGGACTCATAAATATTTTCATGGGGAAAAGGTTGCATTCGGAACACTTGCACAGTTGATGCTTGAAAATGCTCCTATGGATGAGGTAGAAAGTGTTTTGGACTTTTGCCTTTCCATCGGACTTCCGGTTTGCCTTGCAGATATCGGAGTTGAACAAATTAGCGATGAAGAATTGATGCAGGTGGCAGAGAAGGCTTGTATTCCGGAGGAATCTATTTATGCAATGCCATTTCCTATAACATTGGAAGCTGTGATCGCAGCCATAAAAGCAGCAGATGCCGTCGGTCTTGCATACAAAAGGAAGGCTGCTCGTTAGAAGGGGAGGTTGTGAAGATGAAAAAGATTATGAACCGTTCCGAAACGATGGTGCCGGAGATGTGTGCAGGAATCGCGCTGGCATACCCAGAACTGGAATTCGTGAAGCGATATAAAATTATTAAGAAAAGAGAACAAAATGCAGATAAGGTGAGTCTGATCAGTGGAGGCGGAAGCGGTCATGAACCTGCGCATGCGGGGTTCGTAGGCAAAGGAATGCTGGACGCAGCCGTATGCGGAGATATATTTGCATCGCCTTCACAGATCCAGATTTATCAGGCAATTAAAGAAACTGCGGGAAATGCCGGAACATTGATGATTATTAAAAATTACAGCGGAGATATGATGAATTTTAAAAACGCAGCCAGATTGGCAGAGGAAGATGGTATCTCCGTAGAATATGTCAAAGTGGATGACGACATTGCAGTGCAGGATAGTTTGTACACGGTGGGTAGGCGTGGAGTTGCCGGGACTGTTCTTGTACATAAAATAGCCGGAGCAGCGGCAGAGCAAGGTTATTCTTTAAAGCAGGTAAAAGCTTATGCAGAAAATGCTGTTCTAAATACAAGGAGCATCGGGTTTGCGTTCACATCCTGTACTGTGCCTGCCAAAGGGACTCCGACCTTTTCAATTGCAGAGAATGAAATAGAATATGGAGTGGGAATCCATGGTGAGCCCGGAGTTAGCCGGGAGACAATGATGACAGCAGATGAATTGTCAAAAAGAATGACAGATTCTCTTGTGAAGGAACTTGGATTGGCAGAAAATGATGAGGTCACAGTTCTCGTAAATGGATTCGGGGGAACACCGCTTCAGGAATTATATTTGTTCTTGAATTCCACAGCGAAAATATTGGATGAATATAAAATAAAAATTTACCGGTCATTTGCCGGGAACTATATGACAAGTATTGATATGAGTGGTGCGTCCCTGACATTTATGAAAATGAACAGCGAATTAAAGAGCTTATTGGATGCGGAAAGCGATTCGCCGGCTTTCAAGGTGAACGGACCTGTACTTCCAAGAAATTATGAACCGTTTATACCGGCATATCATAGCCAAAGTGAGAATACGGATCAGAAGAATCATACCAAAGGAAGTGCAAAGGTCAGACAAGAAGTTTTGACAGTGGATAATATGATTTTCATTGTAGATACAATGAGTGAGTGTATTATTAAAAATGAAGTTCCGTTTTGTGAATTGGATGCCTATGCAGGAGATGGAGACTTCGGAATGAGTGTCTCGAAAGGATTTCGCCAGCTGAGAAGAGAGTGGAATGATATTCTGGAAGAAAAAGTGTGTGATATAGGTGAATTTTTAGATGCATGCTCGCTTATCATCATGGAATGTTGTGGCGGAGCGTCCGGACCGATCTGGGGCTCGGCATTTCGTGCGGCAGGGAAGGCGGCGAAAGGGAAACAGAAGCTGGCGGCAGAAGAATTTGCTGTACTACTGCAAGAAGCTGTGACGGGAATTCAAAAGACCGGGGAATATTCTTTTGGAAGAGGTGCGGTTGTAGGAGATAAAACACTCATAGATGCGCTTGTGCCTTGTGCAGATGTATGGACAGAAAATGCAGGGAATAAAACTTTGAAAGAATTGTTCCAGCTCTCGGCAGATGCGGCGGTGAACGGAGCGAAAATGACAGAGAAGATTGTAGCGAGAATGGGGCGCGCCGGAACAGTAGGAAAAAGAAGCATTGGTTATCCGGATGCCGGGGCATTCGCATTGGGTGTGATCTTTTCTAAAATAGCTGATGCTTTAATCTTTGAAGAGACGGAATTACAAAAATAACGGGGGTTATATTTATAAAAGGGTGCCGCAGCATCAATGGAGATGCTGCGGCACCCTTATTCATCTCATTAAGATCGGTTTAAGAGTGGTATGAGATTAGATTGCTCTTGTATATTCTTTTAACCATTCTCTTTCTTCGTCGTTTAATCTTGGACCGACAAGCTCATATACTTTTGCGTGATAAGCATTTAACTGCTCTTTGTCTTCCTTGGTAAGCTGTTCCGGAATAACAGCGTCAAGATCGATTGGAGCGTAAGTGATTGGCTCAAAGTATAAGAACTGTCCATACTCTGTTTTCTGACCTTTTCTTACAAGAAGTTCATTTTCAGTACGGATACCATGAGAACCTTCAATGTATAAGCCCGGTTCATCTGTCAGGATCATACCGGCTTCGATCGGCTGTTTCTCTCTGTCGCGGATCGCACAGCGGAAACCGGTAGGAGCTTCGTGGATATTCATTAAGTATCCAACGCCATGTCCGGTACCGTGGTTGAAGTTAAGACCACGTTCCCATGCAGGGATTCTTGCCAGAACATCAAGGTTGTATCCTGTAGTACCATAGAGGAATACGGCTCTTGCCAAGTGCAGGTTACATTTCAAAACAGTAGTAAAGTCTTCCTTCATCTGGTCGGAAAGCTTACCAAATGCGAAAGTACGTGTAATATCTGTAGAACCTTCCATGTAACCTCCGCCTGTATCTGTGAGGAATAATCCGTCTGTAACAACCGGAACATTTGTCTCTTCGGTAGCTGCATAGTGTACGATTGCGCCGTGTTCGCCAGAACCGCAGATTGGTTCAAAACTCTGCCACAGATATCCTTCCTGTTCTTTACGGAATTCTTCTAATTTTTCAGCAGCGCTGATTTCGGTGATTTCAATTTTTCCAATGTTTTTCTTAAGCCAGTACATGAAACGAGTGATTGCAACACCATCTTTAACGTGTGCGTTGATGATATTTTTGATCTCTACGTCATTTTTCATTGCCTTCATAAGAACGGTCGGGTTCATCGCTTCTACAACCTTCGCCTCTTTTGGAAGATTGTTGTAAAGAGCATAGTTAAGACGTGCTGGGTCTACGAGAATAACATCAGAGGAAGATAGCTCCTTGACATCTTCATAGATGGCATTGTAAGGACGAAGAGAAATATGATCTTTTGCAAGGGCATCTTTCATCTCGTCTGTCAGTTTACGCTCATCAATGTATAACTTCATGTCATCCATTGTGATTACAGCATAGGAAAGAAGCAGTGGGAAATATTCAATATCGTCACCACGTAAATTTGTTGTCCAGCAGACATCGTCAAGAGCTGCGATAACATGTACGGTTGCGCCGTGTTCTTTCATCGCTTCGCGAATGCGGGCAAGTTTGCTTGCTGTGCTCTCTCCGGTGTATTCTTCGCCAAGTGCGAAAGCCGGTTTCTCAGATAAAGCCGGTCTGTCTTCCCAGATAAGATCGATCAGATCTTCAGAATAGTTGATTTTTGCGTGCTTCGGAGCGACTGCTTCAACAAGAGCCTGTCCTTCGCCCATAGCAACAACACGTCCGTCGAATCCGAGTGTTCCGTTTTCAGGGATTACGTTTGCAATATATTCTTCTACAGTAGGAACGCCTGGCTCACCCATTTTAAAGAGCTTTACACCACTTCCTTCTAACTGTTGTGCAGCCTGAATAAAGTAACGTCCGTCCGTCCAAAGTCCTGCTTCATCTTTTGTGATCACAGCTGTTCCGGCAGAACCGGTAAATCCTGTGATGAATGCTCTTGCTTTAAAGTGTTCGCCTACATATTCACTCTGATGGTTGTCATCGGTAGGAACCATGTAAACATCATATCCCCGATCAGCCATTAAAGCACGAAGAGCTGTAATTCTTTCTGCGATACTCATTTTGAAAACCTCCTTATGTATAAAATTGAGTAAGTTTAATCCATAAAAATTTTAACACATTTACAAGAAAATTGGTAGGTTGCTTTTGATGAAAAATAATTATATAATGGTCGAAATAAAAGGAGTCAAGAGAATGTGGATAGTTATTTTGTTTGTATTGGCAATTTTAGTGTTTCTGGAAGTGATTCGGGAACTGCATTGTTTTCAAGTGACGGAATATGTGGTTGAATCAGATAAACTGACACAAGTCGGAAGAGAACTTTGTGTCCTGTTTTTGAGTGATCTTCACAATCACGTATATGGAAAAGAAAATGAAAAACTTCGAAAAGCAATTGTTGAGGCGCATCCCGATCTGATTCTTATAGGCGGAGATATGCTTGTGGGAAAAAACGGAAAAACATGGACACCGGCACTTGAATTTGTAAAGAGCCTTCCGAAGATATGTCCGGTTTATTACGCCAATGGAAATCATGAACAGCGCATGAAAGAAAAACCGGAAAATTATGATGCTTCTTATGAAGAATACAAAAAGCAGCTGCAGCTAGCGGGCGTACACTTTCTGGAAAATGAGACAGTTCATCTGGACATGCTGAATCTTACCGGTCTGGAAATTCCGCTTACCGGTTATCAGCGGATGAAGAAAGGAAATGTAGAGTTTCAGGAAATTGTTCAAAGGATCGGAGAAAAAGAAGGGGAAGAATTTCAGATACTGTTGGCACATAATCCCTGCTATATGGATTTGTACAAAGCATGGGGAGCGGATCTTATTTTGTCGGGACATTTGCACGGTGGTGTGGCAAGAATTCCAGGGGTGCTGGGTGTGATTACTCCCGGGTTTCAATTATTCCCGAAGTATTCCGGAGATATTTATCGAGAGGGAGAGCAGACGATCGTGGTGAGCAAAGGCTTGGGTACACATACTGTAAATATCCGTTTTCTGAATCCGGCAGAACTGGTTGTTCTTCATTTGCAAGGAAAACCTTGTGCAAAAGAGGAAAATCCAGTATAATATATAAATTATGATATGAAATGATATGGGGAAACGATATGGGAATTCCGGTAAAACTGCAGGTGTTCGAAGGTCCGCTGGATCTTCTGCTGCATTTGATTGATAAAAACAAAATAGATATTTATGACATTCCGATTGTAGAGATCACGAATCAATACATGGAGTATATCAAAGCCATGGAAAAAGAAGACTTAAATGTTATGAGCGAATTCCTTGTCATGGCTGCCACACTTCTGGATATCAAATGTAAGATGCTGCTTCCGAAAGAGGTAAACGAGGATGGGGAAGAAGAGGACCCGAGACAGGAATTGGTGGAGCAGCTGCTGGAATATAAAATGTATAAATATATGTCCTATGAATTGAAGGACAGAGAGCTTGAGTCAGAACGGGTGATGTATAAAACACCAACCATTCCACAGGAAGTTATGGAGTATGAACAACCGGTAAATTTGGATGAATTGTTAGGGGATCTCACCTTACAGAAGCTCAATCACATTTTTAAAGATGTGATGAAACGACAGGTGGACAAGATTGATCCTGTGCGAAGTAAGTTTGGAAAGATTGAGAAAGAAGAAGTTACCGTGTCGGATAAGCTTGTATTTGTCACGGATTATGCAAGAGAGCATAAGAAATTCAGCTTTCGGACACTGCTTACGAAGCAGAGCTCGAAGACACAGATTGTGGTGACATTTTTAGCGCTTTTACAACTTATGAAAGAAGGAGTGCTCTATATTGAACCACAGGAACAGCCATTTGATGATATTAGGATCACATCCAATATTTAGAAGAATTAAAAAGAGATAAGAAGATTTTTACAACAAATGCAATAATACATATGTGCGAAGAAAGGTATGAAACTGTGGAGATTAGTAAGTTAGAAGGGATTATAGAGGCAATTTTATTTACGATGGGGGAATCGGTTGAACTTCGTAAAATTGCCGCAGCCATTGAGCATGATGAGGCGACAACGAGAAAGATCATTCATCAGATGATGGATAAATATGCGGCGCAGGACCGGGGAATACGGATTGTAGAATTGGAAGACTCCTTTCAAATGTGTACGAAGACAGAGATGTATGAATATTTGATCAGAATTGCAAAGCAGCCCAAGCGTTATGCTCTGACGGATGTTCAATTGGAGACCTTATCCATCATTGCTTATAAGCAGCCGGTGACGAAGCTTGAGATTGAAAAGATCCGAGGTGTGAAATCGGACCATGCAGTCAATAAGCTGGTGGAATATAATCTGATCTGTGAAGTGGGACGTTTGGATGCGCCGGGAAGACCTCTTCTCTTTGGTACTACGGAGGAATTTCTGAGACGCTTCAGCATTCAGTCCGTGGAAGACCTTCCAAGTCTTAATCAGGAGCAGATGGAGAATTTTAAGACAGAAGCGGAGGAAGAGGCTCAGTTAAAATTGGACGTATAGTCTGATGAAAAGATACATACATTGCAATAAATAGTGATCAATTGCAAGGTGTGGTTATGAAAAAGAAAATGCTGGTTATATTTTGTTGTTTTTGTTTTTTGCTTTTGAAGCTGTCCGGGAATATCGTGCAGGCAGAAAAAGGAGAAGACGAGCCGACAAATCTTTACGCCCGGTCAGCTGTGTTGATGGATGCTGACAGCGGGCGTATTTTATTTGGGAAGGATGAAAGGCGTAAGCTTCCAATGGCAAGTACAACAAAGATCATGACCTGTATTCTTGTGTTGGAACAGATGCAGGAAGACCAGAAGGCGTCTGTGTCGGATTATGCGGTGTGCCAGCCCAAGGTACGCTTGGGGGTGAGAAAGAAAGAACAGTTTTATGTGAACGATCTTCTCTATTCTCTTATGCTGGAATCCCACAATGACAGCGCTGTCGTGCTGGCGGAAGCTATAGCGGGAACGGTAGAAGAATTTGCGGATTTGATGAATAAAAAAGCAAAAAAGCTGGGATGTCAAAATACGCATTTTGTAACACCCAATGGATTGGATGGAGAAGATGAAGATGGAATCCATGAGACAACTGCGGAGGATCTGGCGCGGATTATGCGATATTGTATTATGGAATCGGAAGAACGGGAGAAATTTCTTGAAATTACACAGACCAAAGATTATTCATTTTCAAATGTAGCAGGAGATCGAACGTTTACATGTCACAACCATAATGCATTTCTGTCTATGATGGAAGGGGCATTGTCAGGGAAGACGGGCTTTACTTCGGAAGCGGGATATTGTTATGTCGGTGCGCTGCGCCGGGATGGACGTACATTTATCGTATCTTTGCTTGCTTGCGGGTGGCCAAATAACAAAGACTATAAATGGAAAGATACACGCAGACTTATGGAATATGGGCTGGAACATTACCATTATCAGAAGGTGGAGAAAAAAGTGGAGAAGATTCCGGTTCGTGTATTGGAAGCAAGAGATGAGAGACAGCCATTTCTCCATAATTCTGTTCTTTTAGCAGAAGCGACAGAATCCAGAGATTTTAAAATCCTGCTTAAGCAAGGCGAAGAAGTAGAAGCTAAGATTGTAAAAGAAAAGAAGCTTCATGCGCCTGTAAGACGGGGCCAGAAGGTGGGGACGGTGCTGTATCGGTTAAACGGGGAGACGATTCACAGCACGGATCTGATTGCTTCGGAGTCTATTCAAAAGAGAAATCTTGGATGGTGTTTTGAGATTTTGATGAAGAAGATCTGTTTTTGAATCGGAAGGATTGTGGTCTGATACTGAGCGGCATTACATAGGGAAATCAAATTGACGCTTTTGAAAATGTATGATAGAGTAAGAATATAGTTTAGGACAATGATTATTCAATCGTATATCAAAGGGATTCGGACACTGGCATTTCGCCCAAAAATCCAGCTTATATAACAATTTCATATTGACAAATCAGAACAAGTGTACTAGTATATGAACAGGGCGAACGTTAGTTCGCATATTAGAAGGAGAAGACTTATGGCAAGTAATGAAAATAAGAAAAAAGCGTTAGATGCAGCGATTGCAAAATTAGAAAAAGATTATGGAAAGGGAACAGTAATGAAGCTTGGAGATCCGGCGGCGCAAGTAGCGGTGGAGACGGTTCCGACAGGTTCCTTAAGCCTTGACATTGCTCTGGGAATGGGCGGAGTGCCAAAGGGACGAATTGTGGAAATCTATGGACCGGAATCCAGTGGTAAGACAACGGTTGCACTGCACATGATCTCAGAGGTACAGAAAAGAGGCGGTATTGCAGGATTTATCGATGCAGAACATGCGCTTGATCCGGTATACGCTAAAAATATAGGTGTTGACATTGATGAACTGTATATCTCTCAGCCGGACAGTGGAGATCAGGCACTTGAGATTGCAGAGACTATGGTGCGTTCCGGTGCTATGGACATCATTGTTATTGACTCTGTTGCGGCACTGGTACCGCGTCAGGAGATTGAAGGCGATATGGGAGATTCTCATGTGGGATTGCAGGCACGTCTGATGTCTCAGGCACTGCGTAAACTGACTCCGGTTATCAGCAAGTCTAATTGTGTTGTTATTTTCATTAATCAGCTCCGTGAAAAAGTGGGAGTGATGTTCGGTAATCCGGAGACCACAACGGGAGGACGTGCGCTGAAATTCTATGCCTCCATTCGTATGGATGTAAGAAGAATTGAGACATTGAAACAGAGCGGAGAGATGATCGGTAACAGAACACGCGTAAAAATTGTGAAGAATAAGATTGCACCGCCGTTTAAAGAAGCAGAGTTTGATATCATGTTTGGAAAGGGAATTTCCAAAGAGGGAGACATTCTGGATCTGGCTGTAAATCTCGGACTGGTGAGCAAAAGCGGTTCATGGTTTGCGTATAATGGCGATAAGATCGGACAGGGACGCGAGAATGCAAAAAATTATTTGACAGAGAACCCTGCGATTATGGAAGAACTGGATGCGAAGATCCGCAAACACTATGCTTTTGAAGGGGCGGAAGCATCAGAAGAAGAGGAAGAATAGATGATCGTCACTAAGATAGAAGCGGTGGCAAAAAATAAATATAAAGTATATCTCGATGAACGGTTCGCTTTTGTATTATACAAAGGCGAACTGTCTCGTTATCGCGTTACAGTTAATGAAGAACTGTCTGTTGAGGTGTATGAAAAGATTCGCCGGGAAGTCATCCTGAAAAGAGGGAAACTTCGCGCGCTGCATTTACTGAATGTTATGGGGCGGACAGAAGAACAGCTTCGGCAGAAGTTGAGGCTTGGCGGTTATCCGGAAGATATTATAGATATGGTGATGGATTATGTGAAATCTTTCGGATATATCAACGATCAGGAATATGCGAGAAATTTTATAGAAAGCCGCAAGGATAAGAAAAGCCGAAGGGAAATCTATGCGTCTCTTTGTCAGAAGGGAGTAAAAGGCGAGGATATTGATGCTGCCTTTCAAGAATGCTATGAAGAGCATGATGCAAGAGAAGCTATTTGTACACTTCTGCGTAAAAAAGGGTATGATCCCGAGAATGCAAACCGGGCGGAAACTCAGAAAATATTAGGTTTTTTAGTAAGAAAAGGTTTCCGATATGAGGACATCCGTCAAGTAATACAAGTTTCTGATTGGAATGCTTGACATCTTTGTTAAAACAGTATAAAATTTAAGTGTTGTATTTGTACAATGAAAATTAAATAAGGAGGTGCTCCTGTGCCGATAGGAATAGTAATTGCTGTAGCAGCAGTGCTTGTAGTAGTGACGGCAGTGATCAGTCATTTTCTTACAGTGTCAAATCTGAAGAAAAATGCAGATTGTAAGATCGGAAATGCGGAAACAAAAGCGCGTGAGATCATTGATGATGCAGTAAAAACGGCTGAGGCAAAGAAGAAGGAGTCTCTCTTGGAAATTAAAGAAGAGTCGATCAAGAACAAGAATGAACTTGAAAAAGAGACAAAGGAACGCAGAGCAGAGTTACAAAGATACGAGAAACGTGTTCTTTCCAAGGAAGAGGCTTTGGACAAAAAGTCCGACGCTATTGAGAAGCGTGAAGCAGGATTTGCAGCAAAAGAAGAACAGCTTAAGCAGCGCGAAGCGAAAGTGGAAGAGTTGAGTAAGCAGCGAGTGCAGGAACTAGAAAGAATCTCAGGACTTACCTCCGAACAAGCAAAAGAATATTTGTTGAAAACTGTTGAAGAAGATGTAAAACATGATACTGCCAAAATGGTAAAAGAACTGGAAGCGCAGGCAAAGGAAGAAGCTGATAAAAAAGCGAAAGAATATGTTGTCACTGCAATTCAGCGTTGTGCCGCTGACCATGTTGCGGAGACTACAATTTCAGTTGTGCAGCTTCCAAGTGATGAAATGAAAGGCAGAATTATTGGTAGAGAAGGACGTAATATCCGTACATTGGAGACGATGACAGGTGTGGAACTTATTATTGACGACACACCGGAAGCGGTTGTATTGTCCGGCTTTGATCCAATAAGAAGAGAAGTCGCAAGAATTGCGCTTGAAAAATTGATTGTCGATGGTCGTATCCATCCGGCAAGAATCGAAGAGATGGTAGAAAAAGCGCAAAAAGAAGTAGAGACAATGATTCGTGAAGAAGGCGAGGCGGCAGCGTTAGAAGTTGGTGTTCATGGTATTCATCCAGAGCTTATCAAACTGCTCGGAAGAATGAAATTCAGAACTAGTTATGGACAGAATGCATTAAAGCATTCTATGGAAGTTTCCCAACTTGCCGGACTTCTTGCCGGTGAGATCGGTCTGGATGTACGTGTGGCAAAAAGAGCCGGTCTTTTACATGATATTGGAAAATCTATTGATCATGATGTGGAAGGCTCCCACATTCAGATTGGTGTCGATCTTTGTAGAAAATATAAAGAGTCTGCTGTGGTTATCAATGCAGTGGAAGCGCATCATGGCGACGTAGAGCCGGAAACTCTTATTGCATGCGTTGTGCAGGCGGCAGATACGATTTCCGCTGCAAGACCGGGTGCGAGAAGAGAAACATTGGAAACATATACAAACAGGTTAAAACAATTAGAAGATATCACCAACCAATTTAAAGGTGTTGATAAATCTTTTGCAATTCAAGCAGGTAGAGAGATTCGTGTAATGGTAGTTCCGGAGCAGGTATCTGATGCAGATATGGTATTGATGGCTAGAGATATAGCGAAACAGATTGAGTTTGAGCTGGAATATCCTGGACAGATCAAAGTCAACGTGATTCGTGAATCGCGAGTGACCGATTATGCCAAGTAGAAGATAAATGTAGGGAGGTGTCGCGCTGATATAAAGTGTGGCATCTCCCTTTCTCAATTTCCGGAATTCTTTTGAAATCTCATAAGGTAAATAAAAAATGTAAAATATATAAATGAATAAAAAAGGAAGGTAAGACAATATGTGTGAGGAAATCAGGCGTGTAAAAAGAGAATTGATGTATAAAGGAACCGTTTTGGAGGTTTATAAAGATTCCATGGAATTTGCAAATGGAAATCACGAAGAGTGGGACTTTATTAAACATAACGGAGCGGCGGCAGTAGTTCCGGTGCTGGATGACGGACGGATTCTGATGGTATCCCAATTTCGAAATGCGCTGGACCGGAAGACATTGGAGATTCCGGCAGGTAAGCTTGACGATCCGGAGGAAAAAGGAATTATTTGTGCGGCGCGAGAATTGGAAGAAGAAACCGGCTATAAGTCAGAACAGCTGGAATGGCTGATCAATATACGAACAACCGTTGCACTCTGCAATGAGAAGATTGAAGTATATGTTGCGAGAAAACTGAAGGCGGGTACACAGAATCTGGATGAAAATGAATATGTAAATGTAAAAGCATACACGGTGGATGAATTGAAAGAAAAGATTTTTTCCGGAGAGATTGAAGATTCGAAAACCATTGCTTCCGTACTCGCTTATGAAGCTCGTTATTTAAAATAGTCATATATGAAGAGCCTATACATATAATAGAGTATCTAAATGCAAGGAGGAAGCGCATGAAGGTACAGGAAAGCAAAAAATATTTTGCTCTGTTTTATATGTTTGGCTTTTTGGCGGGGATATTAAGCGCCAATTTTATCGCCGGTGAATATCTGGCAGATCTGGGAATCTTTCATGAGTTTTTCATGGAACAATATATGCAGACGCCCATTGATAACAGTGAATATTTCTGGTATCTGCTGCGCCTTCGTATAACACCGCTCGTGATTCTGGGGCTGGCGGGATGTACGAAATTTCGCAAGGCGGCAGTTCTGTTATTTTTGATGTGGACGGGCCTGTTAAGCGGTCTGATTCTGACTGTGGCAGTTATGCAGAGGGGATTCGGAGGAATCCTTCTTTGCCTCGTTGGTGTTCTGCCACAGCTTCCGCTCTATACAGCAGGGTATCTGATCTTATTGTGGTATCTGTTCTGCTATCCAAAGAGAACGTGGAGTGCGGTAAAAACAATCTGCTTTTTCTTGTTTATGGCAGTGGGGCTTATTCTGGAGTGTACGGTGAATCCTGTTTTAATGAGAATGTTTTTATCATCTATTTAAGAAAAGAAGCTGCAGCGCTAGTAGTTGTACTAGGTTCGTGTGCAGCTTCTTTTTCTTGTGGAATTATCTTCGTAAAGAGGAAGACTGAAGATAATAATGCAAATAAAAAAGGCAAAAGAAGAAAATACTAAGCTGGCTGATCAGAAGTCCCCATAGATATCCGTAGATACCGATTTTGGGAATGAAGAGGAGAACACCGGCAATTCGGATTATGAGACTGATGGCATTAATGAAAAAGGAAAGGTTTGTCTTGCCAATTCCATTTAGAATGCTGAGTAACGTATTGTTCGTGTATAAAAAAGGACACATCCATGCCAATGTGACAATAAAAACTCCGGCTGACGGACTGTGGAAAAGAAATTCGCCGATCCATTGTCCGAAAAGTAAGAGCCCTGCACAGCATATGCAGCCAAGACTGATGCAGGAAAAAAAGACTTTGCGGATCAGGGAAGACAGTTGACTGCGCTCGTCCATGGCCTGAATTTCCGCAACTGTGGGAAGAAGCATAGTGGAGACGGAATTTGTAATAGCGGAAGGAAAGAGAATGCATGGGAGAGCCATTCCGGTCAAAACTCCGTATGTGCTTAAAGAAGCTTTGACGCTCATTCCGTAGAGTTGCAGCTTTATGGGAATAGAGACTGCTTCAATGCTCTGCAAAATATTCAGCATGACACGGCTTCCGGTAAGTGGAAGTGATAGACCGGTAAGACTTCCGGCGTGCTTTTTGAATGCGCTTGTGAAAGCGCGCGGCGTAAAGGTTAATTCATCTTCATGTGACAGGAGATTTAAACAGTAGAGAGAAGAGCATATTTCACCGGCAATCAGCCCGGAGACTGCGACAGCGATTCCAAAAGGGTGCCCTTGTGTGCAGCTGATCGTATATAAGAGCCAGACGGAACCAATTCGTGTAATCTGCTCGATCAGTTGCGAGACGGATGGGATCTTCGTCTTCTTCATTCCGAGATAGTAACCGCAGATGGAGCTGTGCAAGGCGGAAAAAGGAAACACATAGGACAGAATCATAAGAAGTTTTTCGCATCGGGGCTCGTGAAGAACAGATACAGCAAGAAAGCCGGCGTATCGTTGAATAAGAAGCATGGCAATGATGGAAAGAGCTTCTGTGATCAAAAGGGCAGTTAGAAGAAGTTCGGCTGCTTTGTGTTTCTCGTTCTTGGCAATATAATAAGCGGTACTTCTTGAAAGCGCCAATTCAATACCGGCAGATGTAAGAGAAAACCCCATGGCGTAAATTGGGAAAATCAATTGGTAAATGCCAACTCCCTCTTCTCCGAAAGTATGGCTTAAGAAAATTCGATAAAAAAACCCCATGAACCGAGTGGCAAATCCGGTTAATGTTAAAATGATCGTGCCCTTAATGAGGACTTGTTTTCGTGACATAGAATCCTCCTTAGAGATATTATTTTAAATATATTCCGGTACAGTGCTTGACAGAACGAAAGATGGGTGGTATTCTACAGAAGTAAAATCCTAGTAAATTACTGGGAATTATAAAGAGGGTGATAAGATGAAACTTTCCACAAAAGGAAGATACGGTCTTAGAGCAATCATTGATTTGGCGAGATACAGTGAAGAGGAACCGGTATCGATCAGCAGTATTGCCGCCAGACAAGATATTTCTGAGCGGTATCTGGAACAACTGGTAGCGCTTCTTAAGAAAGCAGGGCTTGTGAAAAGTATCCGCGGAGCTTCCGGTGGCTATGTGCTGAACAAGAAGGCGGAAGAAATCTCGGTAGGCGATGTTTTGAGGGCTCTGGAAGGAAGCTTAGAACCGGTGAAATGTGCAGCTTTTTATTCGGAAGACGGCTGCATTTCAGCGGACAGTTGTGTTACCAAATATGTATGGAAAAAAATCAATGAAAGTATTAATGAAACGGTAAATAAAATCATGCTGGATGAGTTGGTGGGGGAAAGCAAGAAGCTGAATCCCGCAGGAGGATTTGATGCATCGGCATGTGGAAGCGTATAATAGAAGAAAATGGAGGAATTGTGATGGATAAATTTTTATATTTAGACAATGCGGCAACGACAAAGACCGCTCCGGAAGTGTTAGAAGCAATGCTCCCGTATTTTACAGAGAAGTTCGGGAACCCATCCAGCGTTTATACATTCGCAGCGGGAAATAAAGAAGTGGTTGATGTTCAGAGAGACCGGATCGCTGCGACGTTAGGAGCGAAAAGCAATGAGATTTACTTCACGGCAGGCGGCTCAGAAGCTGATAACTGGGCATTAAAGGCGACTGCAGAAGCGTATCGGAGTAAGGGAAACCACATTATTACAACGAAGATCGAGCATCATGCAATTTTGCATACCGCACAGTATCTGGAGAAGAACGGATATGAGGTAACTTATCTGGATGTTGATGGAGATGGAAAGGTGCGGCTTGAAGATTTGAAAAAGGCAATCCGACCGGAGACAATTTTAATCTCTATTATGTTTGCCAATAATGAAATCGGAACGATTGAGCCGATCAAAGAGATTGGACAAATTGCGCATGAACATGGAATTTTATTCCACACAGATGCCGTTCAGGCATACGGACAGCTTCCGATTAATGTGGATGAATGTCAGATCGATATGCTTAGTGCAAGCGGACATAAATTAAACGGTCCCAAAGGAATCGGTTTTCTGTATATTAGAAAAGGAGTAAAGATCCGCTCTTTCATTCATGGAGGAGCTCAGGAAAGAAAGAGAAGAGCAGGCACGGAGAATGTACCGGGTATTGTAGGTATGGGAACAGCGGCAAAGAGAGCGGCAGATACAAGAGAAGAGAGAATGGCCAGCGAGGTGGAAGTAAGAGATTATCTGATTGACCGTGTTCTCAAGGAGATTCCGTACAGCAGACTGAACGGTCACCGTACGGACAGACTTCCTAATAATGCGAATTTCAGCTTCCAGTTTATTGAGGGAGAATCCCTTCTTATTATGCTGGATGGAAAGGGAATCTGTGCCTCCAGTGGATCAGCGTGCACATCGGGTTCTCTTGATCCGTCTCATGTACTGCTGGCAATCGGACTTCCGCATGAAATCGCGCATGGTTCTTTGCGGTTGACAATCAATGAAGAGATTACAAAAGAAGATATTGATTATGTGGTTGAGAATTTGAAAGCAATCATCGAGAGACTTCGTAACATGTCTCCGCTATATGAAGATTTTATAAAAAAACAAAAATAGAAAAACAGTAGAAAGAACAGGAGAGAGATTATGTATACAGAAAAGGTAATGGATCATTTTGAGCATCCGAGAAATGTAGGAGAAATTGAAAATGCCAGCGGCGTTGGAACAGTAGGAAATGCGAAATGCGGAGATATTATGAGAATTTATCTGGACATTGATGAAAATCAAATTATCCGTGATGTAAAATTTAAAACATTTGGCTGCGGCGCAGCGGTTGCTACGAGCAGTATGGCAACGGAACTTGTAAAAGGAAAAAATATTAAAGAAGCAATGCAGGTGACAAATAAAGCTGTTATGGAAGCCCTTGACGGTCTTCCGCCGGTAAAGGTTCACTGTTCTCTGCTTGCGGAAGAGGCAATTCATGCAGCGCTCTGGGATTATGCAGAGAAAAATGGTATTCAGATCGAGGGGTTGGAAAAGCCGAAGTCGGATATTCATGAGGACGAAGAAGAGGAAGAAGAATATTAAAAAATGAAAGAAAAGAGATAGTCTGATGGAGAAAAAAAAGGTAGTAGTAGGAATGTCCGGCGGCGTTGATTCTTCGGTGGCTGCATGGCTTCTGAAAGAAGCAGGATATGATGTGATCGGAGTGACAATGCAGATCTGGCAGGAAGAAGAGGAACTGGTACAAGAAGAAAATGGAGGCTGCTGTGGTCTAAGTGCGGTAGAAGACGCCAGAAGAGTGGCAGCGTCTCTTGGTATTCCTTATTATGTCATGAATTTTAAACAGGAATTTAAGGAGCAGGTGATTGATTATTTTGTGAAAGAGTATCAAGAGGGAAGAACACCGAACCCGTGTATTGCGTGTAATCGTTATGTAAAGTGGGAGTCTCTTTTGAAGCGCAGCATGCAGATCGGAGCAGATTATATAGCAACCGGTCATTATGCAAGAATCGATCAACTTCCAAATGGCAGATATTCTCTTCGGACTTCTGCTACCGGAGCCAAAGATCAGACTTATGCCCTTTATAATCTGACACAGGAACAACTGCAGAAAACCTTGATGCCGGTGGGCGCTTATACGAAAGAAGAGATTCGTGAAATGGCAGAAAAACTGGGACTCTTAGTGGCAGATAAGCCGGATAGTCAGGATATTTGTTTTATTCCGGATGGTGATTACGCTTCCTATATAGAAGAAAACACAAATCAGCCGGTATTGCCGGGCGATTTTGTGACAACAGATGGAACGGTAGTTGGAAAACATAAAGGAATCGTCCATTATACAGTGGGACAGAGAAAAAGACTTGGACTTTCGCTTGGGCATCCGGTGTTCGTACTTGAGATCCGACCGGAGACCAATGAGGTAGTTGTGGGAAGCCATGAAGAATCGCTAAGTCGTTATCTGAGAGCAGATCATGTCAACTATATGGCGATTGAAGGTCTTGACAAGCCAAAGCGGGCGTGGGCAAAGATTCGCTATAATCACAAAGGAGCATGGTGTACAGTGGAGAAAACAGGAGAGGATGAGATTTTGTGCGTGTTTGACGAACCGCAAAGAGCGATCACTCCCGGACAGGCTGTAGTGCTGTATGAAGATGAATACGTACTTTTAGGTGGAACGATCAAAGGAGATAAATAATATGAGAGCAGATGTGCATATGCATTCTAACTTTTCCCATGATTCGGAATTTACGCCGGAACAGATGATTTTGGGCGCGTTAGAGAAAGGTCTTGAGATGATCTGTTTTACAGATCACTATGACAAGGATGACATGGAGTGGGGAGAAGAAAGTATTTTCGAACCGGAAAAATATTTTGAGACACTTAGACCATTACAGGAAAAGTATCAGGACAAAATCGATGTGCGGATTGGTGTGGAACTTGGGCTCCAACCGCATCTGGGAGGATATTATCGTGAATTTGTAAAGAAATATCCCTTTGATTTTGTGATTGGGTCCGTACATGTCATTGAATCCACAGACCCGGCTGCCGGTAAGCTGTTCATTGGAAGATCCGATGAAGAGGGGTACCGCATTGCTATGGAAGAAACGTTGACCGATATACAGGAATTTGACGGCTTCGATGTGCTTGGGCATTTAGATTATGTGGTGCGCTATGGAAAGCATAGAGAGCAGGATTATAATTATAAGAAATATGCAGATATTATTGATGAGATCCTTCGGACACTGATCGAAAATGGAAAAGGATTGGAACTTAATACAGCCGGATTGAAATATGGGCTTCCTTTTGCACATCCCCATGCAGATGTATTAAAGCGTTACCGGGAATTGGGCGGAGAGATTATAACAATCGGAGCTGACGGTCACAGACCGGAGCATATTGCCTACGATTTTTCGAAGGTCAGAGACATTTTAGAGGACTGTGGTTTTAAGTATTATACAGAATTTAAAGGGAGAAAGCCGTATTTTTGTCAACTTCTATAAAAATAGGAAAAGGCACTTGAATTTTTGTATGAGATTTAGTACAATAATCCTAGTTGATGATTCTTTAACAATGTTAGAGAATTCACAATATAAGGACTGCGAAGTCAGTTAAAAAAACTTTAGGAGGAATTAATCATGGCAGTAAAAGTAGCGATTAATGGATTTGGACGTATTGGACGTCTTGCATTCAGACAGATGTTTGGAGCAGAGGGGTATGAGGTAGTTGCAATTAACGACTTAACATCTCCAAAAATGCTTGCACACTTATTAAAGTATGACTCTTCTCAGGGAAGATATGCTCTGTGTGACAAAGTAGAAGCAACAGAGGATTCTATCATTGTTGATGGAAAAGAAATCAAGATTTATGCAAAGGCTAACGCTGAAGAGCTTCCATGGGGAGAGATCGGTGTTGACGTTGTTCTTGAGTGTACAGGTTTCTACACATCTAAAGAGAAAGCTTCTGCTCATATTAAAGCAGGTGCCAGAAAAGTTGTTATTTCTGCTCCGGCAGGAAACGATCTTCCAACAATCGTTTACAATGTTAACCATACAGAATTAAAGCCAGAAGATACAGTTATTTCTGCTGCTTCTTGTACAACAAACTGCTTAGCACCTATGGCTAAAGCACTGAACGATCTTGCAGCAATCAAATCTGGAATTATGTGCACAATCCACGCTTACACAGGAGATCAGATGACTCTTGACGGACCACAGAGAAAAGGTGACTTAAGAAGATCTCGTGCAGCAGCAGTTAATATCGTGCCAAACAGCACAGGTGCTGCAAAAGCAATCGGACTTGTTATTCCAGAACTGAACGGAAAATTAATCGGAGCTGCTCAGCGTGTTCCAACTCCAACAGGATCTACAACAATCTTAACAGCAGTTGTTGACGGAACTGTTACAGTTGATGAAGTAAATGCAGCTATGAAAGCAGCAGCTACAGAATCTTTCGGATACAATACAGATGAAATCGTATCTAGCGACATCGTTGGTATGAGATATGGTTCTTTATTCGATGCTACACAGACAATGGTTCTTCCATTAGACAACGGAACAACAGAGGTTCAGGTTGTATCTTGGTACGACAATGAGAACTCTTACACAAGCCAGATGGTAAGAACAATTAAATACTTCGCTGAGTTAGCATAGAACACTTAGTGTGGTAAGACTCACAAAGGGTCCGGTCTATTTGGACCGGACTCTTTTATATTTTAGGAGGATAACAATATGCTTAATAAGAAATCTGTTGACGATATCAATGTAAAGGGTAAAAAAGTTCTTGTAAGATGTGACTTCAACGTTCCGCTTATCGATGGAAAGATTACAGATGAAAATCGTCTCGTTGCAGCCCTTCCAACAATTAAGAAATTAATCGCTGATGGTGGAAAAGTGATTCTTTGCTCTCATCTTGGAAAGCCGAAGGGAGAACCAAAGCCGGAGTTGTCACTTGCACCAGTAGCTGTACGTCTGTCTGAGCTTCTTGGGCAGGAAGTGAAATTTGCAGCAGACCCGGAAGTGGTTGGAGCAAATGCAAAAGCAGCAGTAGAAGCTATGAATGACGGAGATGTCATTCTTCTTGAAAATACACGTTACAGAGCAGAAGAGACAAAAAATGGAGAAGCATTTAGCAAAGAACTTGCTTCACTTTGTGATGTATTTGTAAATGATGCGTTTGGTACTGCTCACCGTGCACACTGTTCTAACGTAGGCGTTACAGAATTTGTAGACACTGCAGTTGTTGGTTACTTAATGCAGAAAGAGATTGATTTCCTTGGAAATGCAGTAAATAATCCGGAGAGACCATTTGTTGCAATTCTTGGCGGAGCGAAAGTTTCCAGTAAGATCTCTGTGATTGAGAATCTTCTCGACAAAGTAGATACACTTATTATCGGTGGCGGAATGTCCTATACATTCTCCAAAGCGCTTGGCGGAACAATCGGAAAATCTCTTTGTGAAGACGATTATCTTCAGTACGCTCTTGATATGCTGAAAAAAGCAGAAGACAAAGGTGTGAAATTACTTCTTCCTGTAGATAATGTAATCGGAGATGATTTCTCCAATGATGCAAATACACAGGTTGTAAAGCGTGGAGAGATTCCGGACGGTTGGGAAGGTATGGATATCGGACCAGAGACTGAGAAAATTTTCTGTGAAGCAGTAGCAGATGCTAAAACTGTTGTATGGAACGGACCAATGGGATGTTTTGAGATGCCAACATTTGCTCACGGTACAGAAGCAGTAGCAAAAGCGCTGGCTGAGACAGATGCAACAACGATCATCGGCGGTGGTGATTCAGCTGCGGCAGTAAATCAGCTTGGTTATGGAGATAAAATGACTCATATTTCAACAGGCGGAGGAGCTTCTCTTGAATTCTTAGAGGGTAAAGAGCTTCCGGGGGTTGCAGCAGCAAACGATAAATAGAGAACTTGGTGAGGCTTTATCGAGTTTAGTAAGGTGAAGTCACCATGAAAAGGAGAATAGGTAACATGGCAAGAAGAAAAATTGTAGCAGGCAACTGGAAAATGAATAAAACTCCAAGTGAGGCAGTTGCTTTAGTTGAAGAATTAAAACCATTAGTGGCAAGTGAAGAAGTAGACGTTGTATTTTGTGTACCTGCAATCGATATTATTCCGGTTGTAGAAGCATGTAAGGGTACAAATATTCAGGTTGGCGCTGAGAATATGTATTTTGAAGAGAGCGGAGCTTACACAGGAGAGATTTCTCCTGCTATGCTGACAGATGCTGGCGTAAAATATGTAGTTCTTGGACATTCTGAGAGAAGAGAATATTTTGCAGAGACAAATGAGACAGTAAATAAGAAAATGCTGAAAGCTTTTGAACACGGTATTACACCGATCATGTGCTGTGGAGAGACTCTGGAGCAGAGAGAACAGGGCGTGACAATGGATTTCATTCGTCAGCAGGTAAAAGTAGGTTTCTTAAATGTGACAGCTGATCAGGCAAAAGAAGCAGTGATTGCTTATGAGCCGATCTGGGCAATCGGAACAGGTAAGACAGCTACTACAGAACAGGCTGAGGAAGTATGTGCAGGTATTCGTGCTTGCATCGCTGAGATTTACGATGAAGCTACAGCAGAAGCAATCCGTATTCAGTATGGCGGATCTGTAAATGCAGGAAATGCAGCAGAGTTATTTGCCCAGGCAGATATCGACGGCGGACTTGTTGGAGGAGCTTCTCTTAAAGCTGACTTTGGTAAGATTGTAAACTACAAATAAAAGAAATGCTCAGTCGTAGGGGGCAGCATATGCTCCCTACGATTTTTGGGTTGCAATGCAGAAAGGTTTCTTGATATGAAATATGAGGAGATTAAAATTCAGATAGAAGGCTCCGCAGAAGATTCCAGATTAGAAACTTACATTTTAGATACACCTCTTGATAAAAATCTGAAAATTGAGAAACGCCCAATGGTACTTATCTGTCCGGGAGGCGCTTATGAAAGAACAAGCTTTCGAGAGGGAGAGCCATTGGCTGTGCATTTTCTGAATCAGGGATACCATGCAGCTGTTCTTCGTTATTCTGTTGCACCGCATCGGTTCCCGACACAAGTATTAGAGTTGGGAAAAGCTGTTCGTATGATTCGCGAACACGCCGATGAATGGAAGGTTGACAAAGAACTTATTTTTATACATGGAGCTTCCGCGGGAGGTCATCTGGCTGCAAGTTACGGAGTGTTTTGGAATCAAGAGTTTATGACTTCCGGTTTACAGACAACTGTGGGTGCGTTAAAGGTGAAAGGGTTATTGTTAAGTTATCCGGTCATCACCTCTGATCCGAAGTATGCCCATACAGGAAGCTTTAAAAATCTTCTGGGAGACAGATTTGCAGAGGACAGAGTGCGAATGTCTTTGGAATATCAAGTGACGGAAGCAATGCCGCCTTGTTTTATCTGGCATACTGCAAAAGACGCAACGGTGCCGGTGGAAAATTCCCTTCTTATGGCGATGGCGCTTCAAAAAGCAAAAGTGCCGGTTGAGCTTCATATATTTCCGGAAGGGGAACATGGATTAAGCCGCGCGGATTCGCTGGTGGAGCGGGTAGATGGAAGCGGTATACAAAAAGAATGTTCACAGTGGCTTAACCTTGCAGATTCGTGGATTCGCAAACAGTGCGGTTTTCGAGAATAAAGGTTGAAAAAGTGTAGAAAAAGGAGAAGAGCAATATGAGTAAAAAACCAACAGTATTGATGATTTTAGATGGATATGGATTAAATGAGAATACTACCGGTAATGCAGTTGCAGAAGGCAAGACACCGGTTATGGATAAATTGATGGCTGAATATCCGTTTGTAAAAGGAAATGCAAGCGGAATGGCAGTAGGGCTTCCGGATGGACAGATGGGAAACTCCGAGGTTGGTCATTTGAATATGGGCGCAGGACGAATTGTATATCAGGATCTGACAAAGATCACAAAGTCCATTCAAGACGGTGATTTCTTTGAAAATAAAGCTCTGTTGGCAGCTTGTGCAAATGCGAAGGAACATGATAGCGCACTTCACATGTTCGGTCTTGTATCTGACGGAGGTGTTCACAGCCATAACACGCATATTTACGGACTTTTAGAACTGGCTAAGAAACAAGGACTTGAGAAAGTATATGTACACTGCTTCTTGGATGGGCGTGACACACCGCCGGCATCAGGAAAAGAATATGTAGAAGAGCTGGAAGCTAAAATGCAGGAAATCGGCGTAGGTGAGGTCGCATCTGTTATGGGACGTTATTATGCAATGGATCGTGACAATCGCTGGGATCGTGTTGAGAAAGCGTATAGAGCGCTTGTACTTGGAGAGGGAGAGAAAGCGGTAAGCGGACCGGCTGGCATTCAGTCTTCTTACGACAACGATGTAACAGATGAATTTGTACTTCCGACTGTTGTTGAAAAAGACGGTGCTCCGGTTGCAACAATCAAAGAAAATGATTCTGTGATCTTCTTTAATTTCCGTCCGGACCGTGCAAGAGAAATCACAAGAACATTCTGTGATGATAATTTTGACGGATTTGCCAGAGGCGAAAGAATCAAAACAACATTTGTGTGCTTTACAGAGTATGATGTAACGATTGAAAATAAACAGGTTGCTTTCGTAAAAGAAGAGATTACAAATACATTTGGAGAATTTCTTGCAAAGAATGGTAAGAAACAGGCACGTATCGCTGAGACAGAGAAGTATGCACATGTGACATTTTTCTTCAACGGCGGAGTAGAAGAGCCAAACGAGGGTGAGGATCGTATCCTTGTAAAATCTCCAAAAGTTGCAACTTATGACCTGAAGCCTGAGATGAGCGCTTATGAAGTGTGCGACAAACTGGTTGACGCGATCAAATCTGAAACTTATGATGTGATCATTATCAACTTTGCAAATCCGGATATGGTTGGTCATACAGGCGTTGAAAATGCAGCGGTTAAAGCGATTGAAGCGGTAGACGAATGCGTGGGAAGAACGGTAGAGGCAATCAAAGAAGTGGATGGTCAGATGTTCATTTGTGCAGATCACGGCAACGCAGAACAGTTGATCGATGGCGAAACAGGAGAACCATTTACAGCACATACTACGAACCCTGTGCCGTTTATCCTTGTAAATGCAGATCCAGCCTACACTTTGAGAGAGGGAGGATGTCTTGCAGACATCGCACCAACACTTATTGAATTGATGGGCATGGAGCAGCCAAAAGAAATGACAGGTAAGAGCTTGCTTGTTAAATAATAAACGGGGGACGTAGCAAAGTTTAACTTTGCTACGTCCCCTGTTAAAAAGGTGACAATATGACTAAGTATGATATTTTCTTTTTTGATTTGGATGGTACGATTACGGATTCTTCTGTTGGAATTACGAATTCTGTTATGTACGCCCTTAAGAAATTTGGAATCGTGGAAGAGGATCGTACAAAGCTATATCAATTTATCGGGCCTCCGCTTACGGATTCTTTTCAAAGATACTATGGTTTTTCAGAAGAGGAGTCATGGCAAGCTGTAGAATATTACAGAGAATATTACCGGGAAAAGGGAATCTATGAAAATCGGGTGTATGAGGGTATGGAAGAGACTGTGAAGAAGCTAAAGGAAGCAGGTAAACGGCTTGTGGTGGCGACTTCGAAGCCGGAGCCATTTGCCAGAATAATTATGGATTATTTTCATTTGACACCGTATTTTGATTATATTGCCGGTATGGAACTTGACGGAGGGAGAAATACGAAGGCGGAAGTGATTGCCTATGCACTTGAATGTTGTGAAATAAAAGACCGGTCACGTGTTTTGATGATAGGAGACCGGAAGCATGATGTAGAAGGCGCAAGAGAAGAAGGTATTTCGTCTCTTGGAGTACTCTATGGGTTCGGAGACCGGGAGGAACTGGAAGCGGCGGGGGCAGACTACATTGTCGGACTGCTGGAAGAAATATTAAAATATGCGTAATGAATAAGCGTGAAAGAAAGCGCCCTGAAGACAAATGGTATTGTTTTCAGGGCGCTTTTTTAAGAATGCAAAAATTCTTTGATACTTTATTATTTTGTGACTGTTTTTTCCAGATTTTTATTTGCAGTAGACAACATCAGTTTGATACGGTTTAGCTGATTTACTTCGCTAGCCCCCGGATCAAAGTCGATAGCTACAATGTTAGATTGCGGATAACGTCTGCGAAGCTCTTTGACGACTCCTTTTCCAACGACGTGGTTTGGAAGGCAGGCAAATGGCTGCGTACATACGATGTTCGGAGCATCACTGTGTATAAGCTCCAGCATTTCTCCGGTCAGGAACCATCCCTCACCGGTCTGATTTCCAAGAGATACGATCTCGGAAGCCATTTCTCCGAGCTTCTGAATACGAGCCGGAGGAGCAAAGTGTGAGCTTGCAGCAAAGGCATTTGTAGCAGGTTTGCGAAGCCATTCAAGAAAATGGATGCCCAGATTTGCAATTTGCGCTTTGGATTTCTTAAATCCCAGTTTCTCTACTTTGAAGTTCTGGTTGTAGAAGCAATAGAGCAGGAAGTCCAGAAGATCCGGAACAACCGCTTCAGCTCCTTCGGATTCCAGAAGCTCCACAAGGTAGTTGTTGGCGGCAGGAAGGAACTTTACAAGAATTTCTCCTACCACACCGACTCTTGGCTTTTTCACATCCAGCAATTTAATATGATTGTCAAAATCTTCAATAATTTCTCTGCACAGCCGGTTAAAACGACGTCTGGACGGATAACCGTGGGAAACGAAGTCCTGACATACCTTTTTCCATTTCTCATGCATGGCATTGACAGAACCCGGTACAGCCTCGTATGGTCGCAGGCGATACACACATTTCATGAAAATATCTCCGAATACAATGGCATACATAGCGCGTACAGCGAGTGGCGCAGTCAATTGAAAGCCCGGATGCTTTTCCAGTCCGCTTAAGTTCAAAGAGATGACCGGAATCTGTGAATATCCGGCTTTTTTCAATGCTCGTCGGATAAAACCGATATAGTTCGAAGCACGGCATCCTCCGCCGGTCTGGGTGATGATAACAGCAAGTTTATCCGTATCGTATTTACCGGAAAGAATAGCATCCATGATTTGTCCGACAACCATAAGAGACGGATAGCAGGCGTCATTATTTACATATTTCAGTCCCATATCTACGGCCTGTTTATTATCATTTGGCAGAATCTCCAGATTATATCCACAGGAACGGATTGCCGGCTGTAAGATGTCAAAATGAATAGGCGACATCTGCGGGCAAAGAATGGTATAATCTTTTCTCATCTCCGGTGTAAATAACACTTTTTCTATGGAAGCCGGGCGGATTGTGCGCGCTTCTTTTCTCTGTTCTCTTACGCGGATTGCCGCAAGGAGAGAACGCACGCGGATTCTTGCAGCTCCTAAGTTATTTACCTCATCGATTTTTAAAGAGGTGTAAATTTTATCAGAGCTATTGAGAATCTCGGCTACCTGATCGGTGGTTACCGCGTCCAGTCCGCAGCCGAAGGAATTCAGTTGAATCAAATCCAGATTCTCTGTTGTTTTTACGTAGTTTGCAGCAGCGTACAGACGAGAGTGGTACATCCATTGATCCATAACGTTCAAAGGGCGTTCTACCGGATGTAGATGTGAAATAGAGTCCTCCGTCAACACCGCAATATTGTACGAGTTAATAAGCTCCGGAATTCCATGATTTACTTCCGGGTCGATGTGGTAAGGACGCCCGGCGAGAACAATTCCGCGGTTTCCTGTTTCATTTAAAAATTGAATCGTCTCTTCACCTTTTTGGCGAATATCATTTCGACAAGCAGCAAGTTCGATCCATGCAGTATGTACTGCGGATTTTATTTCCTCCGAAGAAATGGAAAATTTCTCGGATAATTCTTCGATCATCCGATATGCGATGGTTTCCTCGCTTTTAAGTGAGAGAAACGGGTGCATGAAATCGACGCCACCATGTACGATTGCATCAATGTTGTTCTTGATATTTTCCGGATAGGAAGTTACGATCGGACAATTGTAGTGGTTATTCGCATCTGCGAATTCGTTTCGCTCAAAAGGAATACTCGGGTAAAAGATATGTTTTACTCCTTGATTGATCAGCCATTGTACATGACCGTGAGCAAGTTTTGCCGGATAACACTCGGATTCGCTTGGAATGGAGTCTATTCCGAGCTCATAAATCTTTCTTGTAGAAGCAGGAGAGAGCAAAACAGAGAATCCTAAAGTATGGAAAAAGGTAAACCAAAATGGATAGTTCTCATATATATTAAGAACGCGAGGAATACCGATAACGCCTCGTTTTGCTTCTTCCGCTTTCAGTGGTTCATAGCCAAAGTAACGTTTCAATTTATAATCGAATAAATTTGGCAGCTTATTGTCAGATTTCGCTTTTCCTAATCCTTTTTCGCAGCGGTTTCCTGTAATAAACTTACGTCCTCCGCTGAAATGATTGATTGTAAGTCTGCAATTATTTGTACAGCCACGACATTTCGTCATAGTGGTAGAATATTCTAATGCTTCAATGTCCTCAATGGAAAGCATAGTAGTACCTTTGCTGTCTGCATAGCGTTCTCTTGCAATGAGAGCAGCTCCGAAGGCTCCCATGATTCCGGCGATATCCGGACGGATTGCCTCGCAGTTTGCAATTTTTTCAAAGCTTCGAAGTACAGCGTTGTTATAAAATGTACCACCTTGAACAACAATGTGATTGCCAAGCTCTGAAGCATCGGAGACTTTAATTACCTTGAACAGCGCATTTTTAATGACAGAGTAAGCAAGACCGGCAGAGATGTCGGATACTTCGGCTCCTTCCTTCTGCGCCTGTTTTACTTTGGAATTCATAAATACCGTGCATCGTGTACCAAGATCGATCGGATTGTGAGCAAACAGCGCCTCATGTGCAAAATCTTCTACGGAATAATTCAGTGATTTGGCAAAGGTTTCAATAAAAGATCCGCATCCGGAAGAGCAAGCTTCGTTGAGCTGTACACTGTCTACGGTATGATTTTTAATTTTGATACATTTCATATCCTGACCACCGATATCTAAAATGCAGTCGACGTCAGGCTCGAAAAACGAAGCGGCATAATAATGCGATACGGTTTCCACTTCTCCTTCATCCAGAAGAAGAGCTGCTTTGATAAGCGCTTCACCATAACCGGTAGAGCAGGAATGTACGATTTCTACCCCTTTCGGGAGCTGACGGTAAATGTCTTTGATCGCATGGATAGTTGTTCCGAGAGGATCGCCGTCATTGTTGTGATAGAACGAGTACAGAAGGGTACCGTCTTCGCCGACAAGAGCTGCCTTTGTCGTGGTACTTCCTGCGTCAATGCCAAGGAATACCTTCCCGTGATAAGTTGACAGATCCTTAACCGGAACCTGATGTTTGTCATGGCGTTCCTTGAAAGCGTTGTATTCTGCTTCTGAAGCAAAAAGAGGTTCCATACGTTCAACTTCGAAGTCCATTTTAATCTTACCTTCCAGACGGTTTTGCATTTCCTGAAGGGATACATGCAAATCTCTTTTGGAATTCAAAGCAGAGCCAATCGCTGCAAATAAATGAGAGTGACTTGGCGCAACAGTATGTTCATCATCCAATTTTAAAGTTCGAATGAAAGCTTCTTTTAATTCAGAAAGAAAATGAAGTGGTCCGCCTAAGAATGCGACATGTCCGCGAATCGGTTTTCCGCAGGCAAGTCCACTGATTGTCTGGTTGACCACTGCTTGAAAGATAGATGCCGCCAAGTCTTCCTTGGACGCGCCTTCATTGATGAGGGGCTGAATATCAGATTTGGCAAATACACCGCATCTTGCAGCGATGGAATAAAGTGCCCGATAATTTTTAGCATATTCATTTAAACCGGAGGCGTCTGTCTGAAGAAGAGAAGCCATCTGATCAATAAATGATCCGGTTCCTCCGGCACAGACACCGTTCATGCGCTGTTCCACATTTCCGCCTTCAAAATAAATAATCTTAGCGTCCTCTCCACCGAGTTCGATTGCTACGTCTGTCTGAGGCGCATAATCCTGAAGGGCAGTAGATACAGCAATCACTTCTTGAACAAATGGGACTTCTAAATGCTTTGCAAGCGTAAGACCTCCGGAACCGGTGATTACCGGTGAAGCATAAATCGGTCCGAGCTTATAGATTGCTCTTCCTATAAGGTCCGATAACGTTTCCTGAATATTGGCGAAATGCCTTTCATAATCAGAAAAAATAAGATCATTGGTTTCATCTAAAATCGCAATTTTTACGGTTGTGGAGCCAATATCAATTCCAAGTGTATATAATTCATTTTGAGTCATATTACGTACTCCTTATCTACAAAAGGTATGTATTACTACCTATTAATATGTGTATGATTTCATAACCGGTAACATTATACGACAAAATATTTCATATGACAATTAGGAAATGTTATAGAAATGTTAAAATGCTATGAAAATTTTCTGCCAGAATTGACAAATATAATGTGAAACGGTAGAATGATTACTATGCCAAATAATAATAAATATAAGGAGTGGACAGAAAAGCTTTATGAATTGGTTGAATAAATTAGAACGAAAATTTGGACGGTATGCGATACCCAATCTTATGATTTATATTGTTGCTCTCTATGTGACAGGATACGTGTTAAATATGATCAATCCGTCTTTTTATATGGAGTATTTGAGCTTAAATGCACAGGCAATCCTGCACGGGCAGGTGTGGCGAATCCTGACATTTATTATTCAGCCGCCATCCGGCAATTTGATCTGGCTGTTTTTTGCAGTGATGTTATATTATTTTATCGGAAAACAGTTAGAGATGGCATGGGGAACTTTTCGCTTTAATGTATACTTCTTTGCGGGGGTTATTTTCCATGTGATCGCGGCAATCGCAGCTTATCTGATTTTTGGAGTGAACCTTCCGCTTGGCACAAACTATTTGAATTTGTCACTTTTTCTTGTGTATGCGGCATTGTATCCGGATGCACAGTTTTATGTGTATTTCATTCTGCCGATCAAAGCAAAATGGTTGGCGTGGCTTGATGGCATTCTGTTCCTGTATACAATTGTGCAGGCGTTCCTTCCAAGCTATGGCGGCAATCCTTATTACGGAGCTTATTACAGGGCGAATGCTCTGGCTGCAGCGGTGTCTCTGCTGAATTTCCTGATTTTTTTCTTAAGCTCCAGAAATGTGAAGCCGTATACACCTAAGCAGATGAAGCGTAAAATGGATTTCCAGAAAAATGTGAAACATGCTCAGAGAACTGAAAATCATTACGCCGGCGGCGCGAAACACCGCTGTGCAGTCTGTGGACGGACAGAACTAGATGATCCGAATCTGGAATTTCGGTATTGCTCGAAATGTAATGGTAACTACGAGTATTGTCAGGAACACTTATTTACACATATTCATGTGAAATAACGTGTCAAAATGAACGAAAATGAAATTATGGAAAGAAAAAAGAGAGGGTTAACAAAATATGAAAAAAACAAAAATTGTATGTACGATGGGACCAAGAACAAATGATCCAGACGTTATGAGAGGTTTGATTCAAAATGGTATGGACATTGCAAGATTTAATTTTTCACACGGAGATCATGAAGAGCAGAAAATGCGTATGGATATGATCAAGCAGATCCGTGATGAGGAAAAAGTTCCGGTTGCAATTTTGTTAGATACAAAGGGACCGGAGATTCGTACCGGTGTCTTAGAGGGTGGAAAAAAGGTTACATTGGAAGAAGGGAACAGCTTTGTATTGTCTACTGCAGATGTGGTTGGAAATGCACAGAAGGTTTCTATTACATACCGTGGGCTTATTGATGATGTTCAGATCGGAAGTACGATCCTTATTGATGACGGATTGATTGAATTAAAGGTTACGGGAAAAAATGGAGAGGACATTGTATGTAAGGTTGTAAACGGCGGTGAGCTGGGAGAGAAGAAGGGTGTTAATGTACCGAATGTTCCGGTAAGACTTCCGGCGATCACAGAGAAAGACAGAGACGATATCCGTTTTGGAGTAGAGCAGGGTGTGGATTTTATTGCAGCTTCTTTCGTACGTAACGCAGAATGTATTTTAGAGATCAAAGCGTTGTTAAGAGAATTGAAAGCGCCATATATTCCGATTATTGCCAAGATTGAAAATGCAGAAGGAATCCAGAATATTGATGAAATTATCCGTTGCGCAGATGGGATCATGGTAGCGCGTGGAGATTTAGGCGTTGAGATTCCTGCGGAAGAGGTGCCATATCTTCAGAAAATGCTGATTCAGAAATGTAACGATAATTTCAAACCGGTTATTACGGCAACGCAGATGCTGGATTCTATGATCCGCAATCCACGTCCGACGAGAGCAGAAGTTACAGATGTTGCCAATGCGGTATATGACGGAACAGATGCTGTCATGTTGTCCGGAGAAACAGCAAATGGAAAATATCCGGTAGAAGCGCTTCAGATGATGGTACATATCGTAGAAAATACAGAAGAGCATCTGGATTATGAGATGATTTTGAGAAAATCCGAGGAATATCGCAAAAAGAGCACATCCAGTGCACTTGGATTTGCGACAGTATCAACTGCAATGAGCCTGAATGCAAAATGCATCATTGCACCGTCTATGTCCGGAGCAACTGCGAGAGTGGTATCAAAGTTCAAGCCGAAAACAGAGATTATCGGAGTAAGCCCTAATGGTGCATCGCTTAGAAGAATGCAGATTTACTGGGGAGTGCGCCCTATGAAATCAATTGAAGTACATACAACGGAAGATATCTGCAGCAGTGCGATTGATCTCGTAACCGCAAAACAGATAGTAGAGACCGGAGATGTTGTGATCTTAACAGCCGGTATCCCTTCACCTACAACAGTAGGAATGTCAAAGGGTGTAAGTAATATGATGAGAATTGCAGTAGTCGATTAAAGAAAATGGGTTGTGCATGAAAATGCATGACCCATTTTTAATAGGGACATTTTACGATTTTCATTGACAGATGAGAACATATAGATTAAAGTGTTCCTATAGAGAACTACTAAAGAAAGATGGTGAAGGAATGGAAAGCAGTGTTTTCGCAGAGCGATTAATGGAATTCGGTCTTACAAGGCAGGAAGCTGCTATTTATGAATGCCTGTTAAGAGAAGGAAAAACAACAGGCTATGAAGTAGCTAAATTGATTGGTATTTCCAGATCAAATGCTTACAATTCACTGGCAAGCATGACCGAAAAAGGGGCTTCTTATTTGGTGGAAGAAGGTACTACAAGAAAATACGTGCCGGTTCCGTTGGATGAATTTTGCAAAAACCGTGTAAGACGGATGGAAGAAAATAAAAAATGGCTTTGTGATCACATGCCGGCAGCGAAAGATCATGTGGAAGGATATATCACGATTGAGGGAGCTGCGAACATATTGGACAAAATACGCAATCTGATCGACGGAGCAAAAGAGAGAGTGTATGTTTCCTGTACAAGAAATTACCTGCTTCTTTTAATAAAAGAGTTGGAAAGTCTGATTCAGAGAAGAAAGAAAGTCGTGATCATTACAGATCAACCGGTGAATTTTGACGGGGCGAAAGTATATATTGGGAATCCGCGTGGGACAGCAGTAGGGCTGATCGTTGATTCCAACCGTGTGCTCGCGGGAGAATACGGAGAAGGGAGTATGAATACCTGCCTGTATTCCGGTCAAAAAAATTTCGTAAATCTGTATAAAACTGCTCTTTCTAATGAGATAAAATTACTTGCAATGAAAAAGGAGAATGAAAACGCATGAAAAAAGAAACATTTGTGACAAAAGACCAGCTAGATGAAATTGTGAAAACATATCCGACACCTTTTTATCTCTATGATGAGAGAGGAATCAGAAGAAATATGAAAGCATTAAAAGATGCTTTTTCGTGGAATGAAGGATATAAAGAATACTTTGCAGTGAAAGCGACTCCGAATCCATTTCTTATCAACATTCTGAAAGAATATGGCTGTGGTTGTGACTGTTCTTCTTACACAGAGCTGATGCTGTCAGAGGCGGTAGGAGTGACAGGACAGGAGATTATGTTTTCCTCCAATGACACACCGCCGGAAGAGTTTGTCTACGCAGATAAACTGGGCGCGATCATCAATCTGGATGATATTACTCATATTGATGTATTGGAGCAGGCAATCGGTCATATCCCGGAAACAATCAGCTGTCGTTTTAATCCGGGAGGATTATTTAAGATCAGTAATGATATTATGGACAACCCGGGGGATTCCAAATACGGAATGACAAAGGATCAGCTTTTTGAGGCATTTAAAATTTTAAAAAGCAAAGGGGCGAAGGAATTTGGTATCCATGCATTTCTTGCAAGTAATACGGTTACCAATGAATACTATCCAATGCTTGCTAAAATTTTATTTGAACTTGCAGTACAACTACAGAAAGAAACAGGAGTTCACATTAAGTTTATTAACCTTTCCGGCGGAATCGGTATTCCTTATACACCGGATCAGGAGCCAAATGATATCCGTGTCATTGGCGAAGGTGTAAGACGAGTATATGAAGAGGTGTTGAAACCGGCAAAGATGGACGATATTGCCATTTACACCGAACTTGGACGTTTTATGATGGGCGCCTACGGATGTCTTGTTACAAAGGCGATTCATGAGAAGCATACATATAAAGAATATATCGGTGTAGATGCCTGTGCAGTTAACTTGATGCGTCCGGCTATGTATGGAGCATATCACCATATTACAGTAATGGGAAAAGAAAAAAAGGCTTGTGACCATAAATATGATGTGGTTGGTTCACTTTGCGAAAATAATGATAAATTCGCGATTGACCGCATGCTTCCAAAGATTGATAAGGGAGATCTTCTGGTCATCCATGATACGGGAGCACATGGATTTTCTATGGGATATAACTATAACGGCAAATTAAAATCTGCAGAGCTTTTACTTAAAGAAGATGGAAGTGTACAGATGATTCGAAGAGCGGAGAAACCGGCAGATTATTTCGCAACATTTGACTGTTTTGATATTGGAAGTAAGTTAATAGATTAAAATAGAAAAGCGTTGTAAAATTTCCTCAAATAGGTTATTATACCAGTATAATGCATTGGTCAAAGTGACCAGAAGGAGGAAATGATATGAAGAGAATGAAAAAACGTATGCTGGCATTAGCGGCGGTATTGGTATTGGCGGTATCTATGCTGACAGGATGTGGCGGAATGACTGAGGAAGATGCCAAAGAATATGTAAAAGCGACATTAGATGCAAGTTACAAGGCGGATTTTGATGCATATATGAAAGTGACAGATTCCAGTAAAGAAGAAGTGCAGAAGCTTTACGATGATAATATTGAAAATATCGTTACAAGCAGCGGCTTACAAGACATGGGAATTACCAGTGAGCTTGAAGAAAAATATCGTGAGCTTTACAAGAATATGCTTTCAAAAGCCAAATATACAGTCGGAGATGCAAAAGAGACAGACGGAGGATTTGAAGTTGTTGTCAAAGTTGAACCTTTTGCGTTTATGGAAGGTGTAGAGGGCGAGCTTACAGAAGCAATTCAGAATGAACTTCTGGCAGGTGACGGAAGTGTTCCGAGTGAGGACGAAATTAATCAGATGCTGCTTAATAAAATGTATGATTTGTTAGCAGCACGTGCAGAAGATCCACAGTACGGGGCAGAAGAAGAATTGAAGGTAACCGTTGAGGAAAAGGATAATGTATATAGTATTTCCGAGGAAGACCTTACAAAGATTGACAGCCGTTTATTTGCATTATAATCAAAGGGTTGTTTTAAATCTGTTTTAAAGATGGGTTTTTTGAAAAAAACTATTGTAATTTAGAAAAGATTATGATAGAATAAATTTCGGCTTGAGAAAGCCGAAATGAGCGGATGTGGCGGAATGGCAGACGCACAAGACTCAAAATCTTGCGGGGGCGACCTCGTGTGGGTTCAAGTCCCACCATCCGCAGTGTGAATGAAGACATCAGATATCGCAATTTGTGATATTTGGTGTCTTTTTCTTTTTGAAAAAGACTTTGCAAATTGTACTTAAAAAAATACATGATATTTTTTTAACAAGTAGTTGTTAAAAGGTTAACGATATGGTAATATATACAAAATACTTGTTAAAAATATAACAAAAAAAGGAGAGAAAACACATGAGCAGCAAGATTACGATCATTGGAGCCGGAAGTGTAGGAGCAACGATTGCATACACATTATCCGGACAGGATATCGCATCAGAATTAGTATTGATCGATATTAACAAAGAAAAGGTGAAAGGCGAGGTCATGGATATTGAACAGGGCACCTGTTTCAGAGATCCGATCTCTATCGTTGCAGGAGACTATGCGGACGCTAAAGATTCAGATATTGTTATCATTACTTCTGGAATTGCCCGCAAACCAGGACAGACTAGAATTGAATTGACACAGACAAATGTAAACATCCTGAAAGAAATCACACCGGAGATCGTAAAAGCTGCACCGAATGCGCTTTACATCATTGTGAGCAATCCGGTTGACATCATGACTTATGTATTCACTAAGATTTCAGGTCTTCCGGAGAACCAGATCATCGGTTCGGGAACAATTTTAGACTCTGCAAGACTTCGTTGTGGACTTTCCGAGCACTTCCAGGTTGCACAGAGAAATATTCATGCATATGTATACGGAGAACATGGAGATACATCCTTTGTTCCGTGGTCTGCGGCACGTATCGCCGGTGTCAATGTAGACGATTATTATGAGATTGCAGAGAAATTCGGCAAGAAGATTGAGAGACTTGACAAAGAAGAAATGCTTACTTACGTTCAGAAGTCCGGCGGTCAGGTAATTGCCAATAAAGGAGCAACCTTCTATGCGGTAACACGTGGCGTATGTCGTCTGTGTGGCTTCCTGTTATCTGCATCTGAATCTGTAACAACCGTTTCTTCTATGATGCACGGAGAATATGGAATTGAAGATGTATGCTTAAGTACTCTTACTTTAGTAGGACCAAACGGAATTCAGGGCAAGCTTGAAATGAAGCTTACAGACGAAGAGGTTGAAAAATTAAAAGCAAGCGCAGATGCATTGAAAGCTGTGATTGCACAGATTGAGTTATAAAGAGAAAGGAACGAAAGGATTATGAAATACAGCTATTATCCGGGGTGCACTTTGAAAACCAAGGCGGTAGAGCTGGATGTGTGTGCCAGAGCTTCGGCGGAAGCGTTGGGATTTGAACTGGAAGAAATTGAAGACTGGCAGTGCTGTGGCGGTGTATATCCACTTGGAACAGACGAAATCGCAACAAAACTTTCTTCTGTTCGTGCATTGAATGCAGCAAAAGAAAAAGGCCAGGAACTGGTTACCATTTGTTCTGCGTGTCATCATGTAATCAAAAGAGTCAATGATGATATGAAAAATGTAGAAGACATCCGCTTTAAAGCCAACAACTACATGAAGAAAGAATTAAAAGAGCCTTATGCCGGCGAAACAACAGTGCTTCATTATCTGGAAGTTTTAAGAGATAAGATTGGGTTTGACGAACTGAAAAAGAAAGTAGTAAATCCATTTACCGGAAAGAAAATAGGCGCTTATTACGGATGCCTTCTTCTTCGTCCAAGCAAAATGCTTCAGTTCGACGATCCGGAAAATCCGAAGATCATGGAAGACTTTATCCGTGCGATCGGAGGAGAACCGGTAATCTATCCATATCGAAATGAATGTTGTGGTGGTTACATTTCTCTGAAAGAAAAAGAAATGTCCGAGAATATGTGTAAGAAGATTACAGACAGCGCAGAAGGATTTGGCGCAGATATGATGATTACTGCGTGTCCGCTGTGCATGTATAATCTGAATAAGAATAAAGAAAAAGAAATTCCGGTTTATTATTTCACAGAACTTCTTGCAGAAGCTCTTGGTGTACATCCGGAATGTAAAGAAAAGGAGGTACAGGAGTAATGGGTTCTGAGAAAAAACAGGCAGAGATGATTAAAGAAATCAGTGGCGTGAATCCATTAAAATGTATGAAATGTGGAAAGTGTTCAGCCACATGCCCTTCTTTTAATGAAATGGATATTAAGCCCCATCAGTTTGTGTCTTATGTGATCAACGAAGATATTGAAAGTCTTGTAAAATCAAAATCGCTTTGGAAATGTCTTTCCTGCTTTGCATGCGTGGAGAGATGTCCGCGAGATGTGAAACCTGGAAAACTTATTGATGCTGCAAGACAGATCGTTGTTCGTGAAAAAGGACAGGATTATTTGAAAGCAGATGAGATTCCGGAGCTTTTAGATCCGGGGCTCCCGCAACAGTTATTAGTCAGTGCATTCAGAAGATATAGGAGGTGATCTAAGTGCAGAGGATAGGAGTATTTGTCTGTCACTGCGGAAGTAATATTGCAGCGACAGTTGATGTGGCAAAAGTAGCTGAAATGGCTTTAAAGGAACCAGGAGTTGTCCATGCCGAAGATTACCAGTATATGTGTTCTGAGGCAGGTCAGGCGAAAATTGCAGAGGCGATCAAAGAAAAACATTTGACAGGGCTTGTTGTCTGTTCTTGTTCCCCTCGTATGCATGAAACAACATTCAGACAAGCGGCAGAACGTGCCGGCTTAAACCCATATATGGTTGAGATTGCCAATATCCGTGAGCATTGTTCTTGGATTCACAAAGATATGGAAGAGGCAACCGAGAAGGCAGTAATCTTAATGAGAGCTGCGGTGGCAAAAGTGAATTTAGACGCACCGTTGAAGCCGGGTGAAAGCCGTGTGACAAAGAGAGCCCTTGTGATCGGTGGAGGTATTGCCGGTATCCAGACCGCTCTTGATATTGCAGATGCAGGATATGAAGTTGACATTGTAGAGAAGACACCGAGTATCGGAGGAAGAATGTCACAGCTTGACAAAACCTTCCCGACATTAGACTGTTCTGCTTGTATTCTGACACCGAAGATGGTAGAAGCGGCAGCCCATGATAAAATTAGTATTTATACATACAGTGAAGTTGAGAAGGTCAGTGGATTCGTAGGAGATTTTACTGTTGAAATCCGTAAAAAAGCAAGACACGTTGATATGGATAAATGTACCGGATGTGGACTTTGTCAAGAAAAATGTCCTTCTAAGAAGACACCAAATGAATTTAACAGAGGATTAAATACAAGAAGCGCCATTTATACACCGTTTGCTCAGGCAATTCCAAATGTACCGGTCATTGACTGTGACAACTGTATTAAATTTAAAACAGGTAAATGTGGAATCTGTGCAAAAGTATGTCAGGCAGGCGCTATTGATTACGAACAGCAGGATGAGATCGTAACAGAGAAGTACGGAGCTATTGTTGTGGCAACCGGATTTGATACGATCAAGCTTGATAAATATGATGAGTATGCTTACAACCAGAGCCCAGACGTAATCACTTCTTTGGAGCTTGAACGTGTAATGAATGCCGCAGGTCCGACACACGGACATCTGGAACGCTTATCAGACGGAAAGGCGCCAAAAGAAATCGTATTTGTTCAGTGCGTAGGAAGCCGTTGTTCAGACGATCGCGGAAAACCGTATTGTTCAAAAATCTGCTGTATGTACACTGCAAAACATGCAATGCTGATCCGTGACAAATATCCGGATGTAAATGTGACCGTATTTTATATCGATGTCCGCACACCGGGTAAAAACTTTGACGAGTTCTATAGAAGAGCGGTAGAGCAGTATGGCGTGGATTATATCAAAGGACAGGTAGGAAAAGTGATTCCTCAACCGGATGGAAAGCTCCTTGTTCAGGCCTCTGATCTTCTTGACAATAAACAAATCTTGAAAGAAGCAGATATGGTTGTTCTTGCAACTGCCATTGAACCGAATCCGGATGTAAGAAAGATTGCTACTATGCTGACAGCAAGTATTGATACAAATAATTTCCTTACAGAAGCACATGCAAAGCTTCGTCCGGTAGAATCCCCAACCGCAGGTATTTTCCTGTCCGGTGTATGTCAGGGACCAAAGGATATTCCGGAGACAGTTGCGCAGGCAGGCGCAGCAGCAGTAAAGGCGATCGGACTTTTGGCAAAAGATAAGTTGATGACGAACCCATGTACAGCGCATTCAGACGAACTTCTCTGTAACGGATGTTCTACTTGTGAAAATGTATGTCCATACGGTGCAATTACTTATGAAAATAAAGAAGTAAACGATCATGGAATCCGTGAAGTACGACGGATCGCTGTTGTAAATAATGCACTGTGTCAGGGGTGTGGAGCATGTACAGTTGCTTGTCCGTCCGGAGCTATGGACTTACAGGGATTCTCCAATAGACAGATTATCGCGGAGGTAGATGCAATATGTCAGTAGAAAAGAATGAATTTAAGCCTAAGATTGTAGCGTTTTGCTGTAACTGGTGCAGTTACGCAGGAGCTGACCTTGCAGGAAGCAGTCGTCTGTCTTATCCGGCAGACGTTAAGATCATCCGTGTGCCATGTTCCTGTCGTGTCAATCCAATGTTTATCTTAAGAGCATTTGAAAAAGGTGCGGATGGAGTAATCTTATGTGGATGTCATCCGGGAGACTGCCATTACAGCACCGGAAATTATTATGCGAGAAGACGTATGACTTTGTTGTTCTCCATGCTGGATTACATTGGTGTAGAGAATGGACGTACCAGAGTGGAATGGGTATCTGCCGCAGAGGGTGTGAAATTTTCTGATACAATGAATAGTTTTGTAGAGAAAATCTATTCCCTTGGCGAGAATGTAAGATTGGGGGATTTAAGATGCAAGCAATAATTGATCGTGCAAAAGAATTATTGGCAGACGGAACCGTAGCCAGAGTTCTTGGCTGGAAGGCCGGAGACTTGCCTTATAATCCAGAACCGGCTTACTTTGAGACAGAAGAATCTTTGAAAGATTTTGTATATAACGGATTCTGTGGAGCAAATTTAAGTAAATATATGATCGACGCTTCCAAGCTGGAAGGAAAGACAATGGTCTTCTTAAAGCCATGTGATACATACAGTTTTAATCAGCTGATCAAAGAACATCGTGTTGATAGAGACAAAGCATATATTGTTGGCGTCGGCTGTAAAGGAAAGTTGGATATTGAAAAGATTCGCAGTATGGGAATCAAAGGAATCGAATATATTGAAGGTGCCGAGATCGAAGATGAGGCAGAGACTTTGAAAATCCAGACAATTTACGGCGAGAAAACTTGTGATTACAACGATGCCATGCTGGAGAGATGCCATGTATGTAAAGGCAAAGAACACATGGTATACGACGAGCTGATCGGTGAATCAAAAGATACAACGGACGCAGATCGTTTTGAAGAAGTGGCGAAGATTGAAGCAATGAGTCCGGAAGAAAAATTTGCATTTTTCCAGAAAGAACTGAGTAAATGTATCCGCTGTAATGCCTGCAGAAATGTGTGTCCGGCATGCAGCTGCAGAAAATGTGTATTTGACAGTAACAAATTCGACAGCTCTCAGAAAGCAAATGCAGATTCTTTTGAAGAGAAGATGTTCCATATTATCCGTGCATTCCACGTAGCAGGAAGATGTACAGACTGTGGCGAATGCAGCCGCGTATGTCCGCAGGGAATTCCGCTCCATTTATTCAACCGGAAGTTTATCAAAGATATTGATGAATTGTACGGAGAATTTCAGGCAGGAGCTGACACAGATTCAAAAGCACCGCTCACCAACTATACGTTTGATGACGCGGAACCAAGTATTGTAGGAAAGAGGGGATAATGTATGTATAAGATAGCAAAAGACAATCTGGCCGCATTATTCCAGTTGATCGCGGACAATCAGGAATTATATCTTCCGGTAAAGAATGCCGGACAGACCAACTATGCTGCATGGACAAAAGAAGCAGAAGTTGATCTTGACACATTAAAGACCGTGAAATCTGCGAAAGATGCATTTTTCCCACAGAGCGAGAATCTCTATACGGTTAGAAAAGAAAACAAGAAATTAAAAATAGAACCGGAAAAATTAAAAGAACAGAATTTTGTTGTATTTGGCATGAAGGCATGTGACGTTAAGGGAGTTGAAGTGCTTGATAAAGTATTTCTCTCCGATCCGGTTGACAGCTTCTATGCAGCAAGACGTGAGCATGGAACAATCGTTGCTATGGCATGCCACGAGCCGGAAGAAACGTGTTTCTGTAAAGTGTTCGGCATTGATGCAGCTGCTCCGGCGGCGGATGTTGCAACGTGGATGATCGGCGAAGATCTCTACTGGAAAGCTTTGACAGAAAAAGGAGAAAAGCTGACAGAAACAGTGAAAGAACTTCTTGGTGAAGCAGATGAACAGCCGGTGGAAGCTGAAAAAGAAGCAATACATAAGATTGTAGAGAAACTTCCATATATGAATCTTTCTCTGGAGGGATGGGGAGGAGATGCACTCTCTGAAAAATTTGATTCTCCAATCTGGGAAGAATTGTATAAGCCATGCCTGAAATGCGGAACCTGTACATTCGTATGTCCGACCTGTCAGTGTTATGACATTAAGGATTACGATACCGGTCACGGTGTATCCCGTTACCGCTGCTGGGATTCCTGCATGTATTCTGATTTTACAATGATGGCGCACGGAAATAACCGTACGAGTCAGATGCAGAGATTCCGTCAGAGATTTATGCACAAATTGGTTTATTATCCGGCAAATAACGACGGTATGTATTCTTGTGTAGGATGCGGACGCTGTGTGGAGAAATGTCCGTCAGCGCTTAATATCGTCAAAGTAATAAAAGCATTTGAAAAGCAGGGAGGAAACGACTAATGTGTGAATGTGACTGCCATAAAAATTATACATTGGATACTTTGATCCCACAGGTAGGTGTGATCACGGATATCCGCGAAGAGACACCGGATGTTAAGACTTTTCGCGTAAATGCTCCGGAGGGCGGAAAATTATTTGAACATATGCCCGGACAATGTGCGATGGTATGTGCACCAGGGGTAAGTGAAGGAATGTTTTCGATTACTTCTTCACCGACAAACAAAGAATATCAGGAATTCAGCATTAAAAAATGTGGAACATTGACGGATTATCTTCACAGTCTGGAAGTGGGAGATGAAATCACTGTCCGTGGTCCATATGGGAACTACTTTCCGGTAGAAACGGAATTAAAAGGAAAAAATCTTTTGTTTATCGCAGGAGGAATCGGACTTGCACCGCTTCGTTCCGTCATCAATTATGTGATTGATAATCGTGAAAATTACGGAACTGTAGATATTGTTTACGGTTCCCGCTCTGCGGATGATCTTGTTCAATTAAAAGAGATTCAAGAAGTCTGGATGAAAACAGAAGGAATCAATGTTCATCTTACAATTGACCGCGAGCAGGAAGGATGGGACGGACACGTAGGATTTGTACCGAATTATGTGAAAGAATTAGGATTTGATACAGATCGTACAGCATTGGTATGCGGACCACCGATTATGATCAAGTTTGTACTTGCAGGATTAAAAGAACTCGGATTTACAACTCAGCAAGTGTACACAACATTAGAACTTCGTATGAAGTGTGGAGTTGGAAAATGCGGAAGATGTAACATCGGATCAAAATATGTATGCAAAGATGGTCCGGTATTCCGATTTGACGAGATTGACGAGCTGCCAAATGAGTATTAGACAAGGAAAGGACAAAACAACATGGAAAAAATGGTAAATGTATATTTTAGCGGTAAAAGATACAGCGTTCCGGCAGATCTTACAATTATGACTGCAATGGAGTATGCCGGTTATACATGGAAGAGAGGATGTGGCTGTCGTCACGGATTCTGTGGAGCATGTGCAACCATTTACCGTATTAAAGGTGATAACGAATTGAAGACTTGTCTTGCCTGCCAGACACAGGTACAGGAAGGAATGTATGTGGCAAGTATTCCATTCTTCCCGACAGATAAGAGAACTTATGATATTAATGAAATCAAACCTACTCAGCAGATTATGATGGAACTTTATCCGGAGATTTACAGCTGTATTGGATGTAATGCCTGCACAAATGCCTGTACACAGGATCTCAACGTTATGCAGTATATTGCATATGCACAGAGAGGCGAATTTGAAAAGTGTGCAGAAGAATCATTTGACTGTATCGGATGCGGTTGCTGTTCTACAAGATGTCCGGCAGGAATTTCCCATCAGCATGTAGGTGTTCTTGCGAGACGTTTGACCGGAAAATATATTGCAGCAGAGACAGAGCATTTGAAAAACCGTGTAGAAGAAGTCAATGCAGGTGCATATGACGATCTGATCGAACAGATCATGCAGAAACCAATCACAGAGATGAAAGAACTTTATAACAACAGAGAGATTGAGAAATAAGGAGGGCGAAAGTATGTACACACCATACCCGGAAAATATGATGGAATCTATCAAAAAGGTAGAGGCTACAAGAAAAGAGCGTATGTCTACAGAGCCTAGACGTCTGACAGCAGACGAAAAAGACGCTCTCCTGAAAAAATATCATCCAGACTATAATCCAGAAGCTTTTGCAGAGATTAAAGTAGGACCGAACAAAGGAGAAAAGGCTCCAATCGAACTGGCAGAAGTTCTTCATTCCACCAGTCGTCTTGTAAATGAAAATGTGGATATCAATAAAGTGGATTATGACGTAGACGTACTTGTTATCGGCGGAGGCGGCGCAGGTTCTTCTTGTGCGTTGGAAGCACATAATGCAGGCGCCAATGTTATGATTGTTACAAAGCTTCGTATCGGTGATGCCAACACGATGATGGCAGAAGGCGGTATTCAGGCTGCGGATAAAGAAAATGATTCACCGGTTCAGCATTACCTGGATTGTTTTGGCGGCGGACATTTTGCTGCAAAACCGGAACTTGTAAAACGTCTTGTTATGGAAGCGCCGGATGCAATTAAATGGCTCAATGAACTTGGAGTTATGTTTGATAAAGATGCTGATGGGCGTATGGTTACAACACATGGCGGCGGAACTTCCAGAAAGAGAATGCATGCATGTAAAGACTACTCTGGTGCAGAGATCATGCGTACTTTGAGAGATGAAGTGATCAACCGTAAGATTCCTGTAGTAGAATTTACTTCTGCAGTAGAGCTTCTGAAAGACGAAAAAGGACAGGTAGCCGGAGCAGTGCTTCTTAATATGGAGACCGGTGATTACTCTGTTGCAAAAGCAAAAACAGTCGTAATTGCAACCGGTGGCGCCGGAAGAATGCACTATCAGGGATTCCCGACATCTAATCACTACGGAGCAACCGCAGACGGATTGGTACTTGGCTACAGAGCAGGAGCACCGCTCCTTTATCAGGATTCCATTCAGTATCATCCGACAGGAGTTGCTTATCCGGTACAGATGTTAGGTGCTCTTGTAACAGAAAAAGTTCGTTCTGTGGGAGCGCAGCTTGTCAATGGAGAAGGAGAAGCATATATTCATCCATTGGAGACTCGTGACGTCAATGCTTCCGGTGTTATCCGTGAATGTGCGGAAGGACGTGGCGTAGAGACACCAGACGGACAAAAAGGAGTATGGCTTGATACACCAATGATCGAGATCCTTGGCGGTGAGGGTACGATTGAGAAGAGAATTCCTGCAATGTTCCGTATGTATATGAAGTATGGTATTGATATGAGAAAGGTTCCGATTCTTATTTATCCAACACTTCATTACCAGAATGGTGGACTTGAGATCGATGGAGATGGATTTACAAAGACAATCCCGAATCTTCTTGCAGCCGGTGAAGCAGCTGGTGGAATCCATGGAAGAAACAGACTGATGGGTAACTCCCTTCTGGATGTGATCGTATTTGGACGAAATGCAGGAAAGAAAGCGGCAGCAAAAGCGAAAGAAGTAGAGCTTGGAACTCCAAATCTTGATCATGTGAAAGCTTATGCAGAAGAATTGAAAGAAGGACACCTTGAAACAGGAGATGTTTCTCCACGTCTTCTTCCAAATTATGCACGTCACGAAAGATAGTCAACTGGACGGGAAGAAGGAATTGAGTCATGGGAATTGTTACATGGTTTCAGGAAAATATTTTATCCAATACACTGATGATCGTATTTTTAATTGCGGTCATCGGGTATCTGGTTGGTAGTATTAAAATATGCGGAATTGAGCTTGGTACGGCAGGAATTCTTCTTGTTGCGTTAGTATTTGGGCATTTTGGGTTTAAGATTCCGGATCTGGTTCGAGAACTGGGGCTCATCTGCTTTGTTACATCTGTCGGTTTTATTGCCGGACCTAAGTTTTTCCGTAACTTTAAGTTGAATGCGACATCGTACATCCTCTTAGGTGTGATCATTATAGCAGCCGGCGCCCTTACATGTGTAGGAGTGATTACGCTGCTTGGCGTGCCGGATGATATCAGTGTCGGTATGATGGCAGGTGCCTTGACAAGTACACCGGGACTGGCGGCTGCGCTTGATGCCACAGGTTCTGAAGCGGCATCTGTAGGATATGGAATCGCGTATCCGTTTGGCGTAGTAGGAGTTGTGCTTTTTGTTCAGCTGATTCCAAAGCTTTTAAAGACAGATATGGCTGCGGAGCGCGCTAAATTTGAAGCAGCAAGTAATGTGGGAGAGGAAGAATTTAAAAAGACAAAAAAAGAAGAATTATTCTATGCAGACAGTATGGGATTCTTCCCATTCTCCCTTGCTATCATCCTTGGGATTGTGTTGGCAAAGATTCAGATTCCACTTCCGGGAGGCGCCGTATTTTCACTTGGAACTTCCGGCGGCCCATTGATAGCCGGTCTGATTCTCGGACATTTTGGCAAGATCGGAAAACTGAGTGTCAAAGTAGAAAAACATGTGTTAGAATGTCTTAGAGAGTTCGGTCTTGCACTGTTCCTGATCGGAGCAGGTGTGCAGGCAGGAGCAGGTTTTGTGGAAATTCTGAAGGAACAGGGACTTCTGCTCTTCGTATACGGAGCGCTTATGACATTGATTCCAATGCTTTTAGGCTATGTTTTTGCATCGAAAGTATTGAAGCTGAGTCTCTTTAACACGCTCGGTTCTATTTGTGGCGGTATGACAAGTACACCGGCGCTTGGTACATTGATTCGTGTAACCGAGACCGATGACGTTGCCTCTGCTTATGCAGCAACTTATCCGGTGGCGCTTGTATTCGTTGTACTGGCGTGCCAGTTCATAGGAATTTTCTTATAACGAGTGGTGCAAGCCGGAATCGTTATAATTCTTGAATTATTTATATAAAAGTACAGGAGGTGCTTTACATATGCGTGAAATTGATGTACAGCAGATTACAGATGTTGTAGAAAAATTATGTATTGAAGCAAACCAGTTTCTTCCGGAAGATGTACAGTGTGCGATCAAAAACTGTCGCGGCTGTGAAGACTGGGAGATTGCCCAAGGGGTTCTGGACAATATTATTACCAATTTTGAGATTGCCAAAGAAGAACAGGTTCCAATCTGTCAGGATACCGGTATGGCATGTGTATTCCTTGAGATTGGTCAGGATGTTCATTTGACAGGTGGTAACCTTGCCGAAGCAGTAGACGAAGGTGTTCGCCGCGGATATGATAAGGGATATCTTAGAAAATCAGTGGTGGCTGACCCTGTACGTCGCGGCAATACCGGAGATAATACACCGGCTATGCTTTACACAGAGATTGTTCCGGGGGACCAGATCAAGGTTACAGTAGGACCAAAAGGATTCGGAAGCGAGAATATGAGCCAGATTCGTATGTTCAAACCGTCCGCAGGTCTTCAGGGAATCAAAGACTTCATTTTGGAAGTTGTAGAGACTGCAGGACCAAATCCATGCCCGCCAATGGTAGTCGGTGTTGGTATCGGCGGAACATTTGACAAAGCTGCGCTTCTTGCAAAGAAAGCGCTGATGCGTCCGGTAGATTCCGAGAATCCGGATCCATTCTATGCAGATCTTGAAAAAGAGATGCTTGAGAAGGTAAATAAACTTGGAATCGGTCCACAGGGATTCGGCGGAAAGACAACTGCCATCGGACTGAATATTGAAACTTTACCGACACATATTGCAGGTATGCCATGTGCAGTTAATATTAACTGTCATGTAACACGTCATAAAACGGAGGTGATCTAAGATGGCAGCAAGAAAGATTACATTACCATTGACTGAGGAACTTGCAAAAACATTACACGCAGGAGACAGCGTATTAGTGACAGGGACGATTTATACTTCCAGAGACGCCGGACATAAGAGAATGTGCGAAGCTCTGGCAAGAGGAGAAGAACTTCCGTTTGATCCGACAGATGCAACCATCTACTATGTGGGACCGACTCCTGCGAAACCGGGAAAAGTGATTGGTTCTGCAGGACCGACTACAAGCGGACGTATGGATGCTTATGCGCCAACGATGATGTCTGTAGGCGCAAGGGGAATGATCGGTAAAGGAGCGCGTCTTCCGGAAGTTGTAGATGCTATGAAGAAGTATTCCGGTGTTTACTTTGGTGCGATTGGCGGAGCGGGAGCGCTTCTTGCTAAATCAATCAAAGAAGCAGAGCTTATTGCATATGAAGACCTCGGCGCTGAGGCACTTCGCAAGCTTTATGTTGAAGATATGCCACTGGTTGTCATTATTGACAGTGAGGGGAATAACCTTTATGACCAGGGACGTGCACAATATCTTGCAGAGCAGGAGAAATAAAAGGTTCCGCAATTTAGTGAAAATAAACATTAGACATGGAAACAGGGGATGGGATGACCAGCCCCTGTTTTACTTCGCAGCAGAGAAACGAAGGTCGGAATGTATTGAACAAGATTGACATTTTGTTGACAATAAAATGAATACTCTGTATGATAGTAAAGAATAAAAAGACTAAAATAAAGTGTGAAGAGGAAATTATGCAGATTACAAGAGAAGATATTTCATCTATTGATAAAAACCATATGCCAATTCCATGGCATTCTTTCGGAGAAAAAAATGATTCTACTCCGATCAAAGAAGCTTCTTTGAGTGAGAAATCTACAATTATAGGGAGAATTGGATTTATGCTGTTATCCTGCGGAACAGGAGCATGGCGTGTGAGAAGTTCTATGAATAAGATAGCAAGAGAGCTTGGGGTTACCTGTTCAGCGGATATCGGACTGGTGTCTATTGAATATACCTGTCTGGAAGGCGGAGAAAGCTATTCCCAGGTGCTGACACTGACAGGTACCGGTGTAAATACAGCAAAACTTGCAAGAATCGAACAGTTTGTTCTGGACTTTTCAGAAAAATACAGTCACTTATCTATTGAAGAGCTTCATAAGAAGCTGGATGAACAAGAGAAGATAAAATCAGGGTATAAACCTTTGACGTTAGGACTTTCTGCCGGATTCGCCTGCAGTGGATTTACGTTACTTTTGGGTGGCGGACCGATAGAGATGATATGTGCTTTTTTTGGTGCCGGTATCGGGAATTATCTTCGTGTGCAATTGATTCACAGAAAGTATACACTTGCGTTACAGGTTGTAGCAGGTGTGGCTGCAGCCTGTCTTGGTTATACTGCATTACTTCGAATGTTAGAGCTTGTATTTGGTGTGTCTGTCAATCACGAAGCCGGATACATTTGTGCCATGCTGTTTATTATTCCGGGCTTCCCGTTTATTACAAGTGGGATCGACCTTGCCAAGCTGGATTTAAGATCTGGAATCGAAAGATTTACATATGCGGCGTTAATTATTTTGACATCTACGCTGACCGGATGGATTCTGGCAGTCACTCTCCAATTAAAGCCGGGAGATTTTCAGCCGCTTGGGTTAAGTGTTGGCATATTGGCATGTTTTCGATTTTTGGCAAGCTTCTGCGGCGTGTTCGGATTTTCTATTATGTTCAGCAGCTCTGTAAAAATGGCGTCCATGGCAGGAGTAATTGGCGCGATTGCAAATACATTAAGACTGGAGCTTATTGATCTGATCGGGATACCTCCTGCGGCTGCAGCCTTTGCCTGTGCGTTTTTAGCAGGAATTCTGGCGTCAATGTTAAAGCCATCTTACGGATATCCAAGAATCTCGATTACAGTCCCATCTATTGTAATCATGGTTCCGGGGATGTACTTGTATAAGGCAATCTATAATATGGGAACAGGCACTATTATGGATGCATCCCATTGGTTTACAGAGGCAGTACTCATTATGGCAGCGCTTCCGCTGGGACTTATTTTTGCCAGAATACTGACGGATAAAGAATTCCGGTATTCGATTTAGGTAGAAAATATATATGAAATGATGGGAAGGCGTTGTTTGATACAATGCCTTCTTTTAATATTTTTTTACTTTTAAAACCTCTTGAATTGGTGTATGATAATAAGATAGTAATAAAATGCATGGAGAAGAATCATGAGTGAAAAAATTGTATTGATAGATGGACATAGTATATTAAATCGGGCGTTTTACGGGCTCCCTGATCTCACCAATGCAGAGGGGCTTCATACCAATGCGATTTACGGTTTTCTTACGATCATGTTCAAAATATTGGAAGAGGAAAAACCGGAGTATCTTACGGTTGCCTTTGATGTGCATGCCCCTACTTTTCGGCATGAAATGTATGATGCCTATAAGGGAACTCGAAAACCTATGGCAGATGAGCTACGCCAGCAGGTGCCTGTAATCAAGGAAGTTTTAGGCGCAATGGGAATTAAGACTATTGAGCAGGCAGGACTGGAAGCGGATGATCTTCTCGGAACCATTTCCAGAAGAAGTGAAGAGCGAGGCATGGAAGTGTCTGTGATCTCCGGTGACAGGGATTTGTTGCAGCTTGCCACAGAACATGTGAAGATCCGTATTCCTAAGACAAAACAGGGAAGAACGGAAGTGGAAGATTATTACAGTGAGGATGTAAAGAATCGTTATCAGGTGACACCTTTGGAATTTATCGATTTGAAGGCATTAATGGGAGATACTTCTGATAACATTCCGGGTGTGCCAAGTATCGGTGAGAAAACTGCCACAAAAATTATTACAGAATATCATTCCATTGAAAATGCATATGCCCACGTAGAGGAATTGAAGCCGCCGCGGGCATCAAAGGCATTAAAAGAACACTGGGATCTTGCGGTGATGAGCAAGACGCTGGCAACCATTGAAGTCCATGCTGACTTTGCTTATGATTTCGAAGAAGCGCGGCTTGGAAATATATATACCGAAGAAGCTTATGCCTATTTCCAGAGATTACAGTTTAAGAATCTGTTGTCAAAATTTGATGTGACAGCGCCGGCAAATTCCGTGGAGGATCATTTTCGAGTGATCGAAAGCAAAACGGAAGCGACGGAAATCTTCAGAAAGGCAGCGCAGGCTGACTGTGTCGGTGCGGCAATCTTTAAGGATCTTGAGAATGTGCTTCCACTTTTTGTACAGGAAGCCGGTGTGGGTGGAATCGCACTTTCTTTTTCACAGGAAGACATTCTATGTATCCGGTGCAACGCGGAACTCAGTGGTGAATGGCTGTTAAATGAGTTGGAAATGATTGCGGAGAAGACGGATAGATTCGCCATGTTTGATCTGAAGGCTCAGATGGAGTTCTTAAAGCTCCAGAGAAAAGACAATTGTTTTGATGCTACGGTTGCCGCGTATCTACTTAACCCGTTGAAAAGTGATTATACTTATGAAGATGTGGCAAGAGAACAATTAGATTTCATTTTGGAAGATAAGGCAGATCTTACAACGAAGGTATGCTATGAAGCATATACGGCTTATGCTTCTTCCTCTGTCTTAGAGAAACGTTTGAAGGAAGACGGACTGTGGGATTTGTTTGAAGATATAGAGATGCCGCTTGTATTTACCCTTTATGACATGGAGAGAAACGGGGTAAAGGTAGAGGCAGAAGCACTGAAAGTCTATGGCGATCAGCTTGGAGACAAAATTGTAGAACTGGAAAAAGAGATTTATGAGGATGCCAATGAGACGTTTAATATCAACTCGCCAAAACAGCTTGGAGTAGTTCTGTTTGAGAACATGAAAATTCCGGGCGGAAGAAAGACGAAGACCGGTTACTCTACGGCTGCGGATGTGCTGGAGAAACTGGCGCCGGAGTATCCGATCGTTGCGAAGATTCTGGAATACCGACAGCTTACAAAATTAAAATCGACTTATGCGGACGGACTGGCAGGCTATATTCAGGAAGATGGAAGGATTCACGGGAAATTTAATCAGACCGTAACAGCTACCGGAAGAATCAGCAGTACCGAGCCGAATCTTCAGAATATTCCGGTTCGGGTAGAACTTGGAAGAATGATCCGTAAAGTCTTCGTTCCGGAAGAAGGGTATGTATTTGTGGATGCGGATTATTCACAGATCGAGCTCCGGGTACTGGCTCACTGTTCCGGTGATGAGCAGCTTATCAAGGCTTATCGGGAGGAGGCAGATATCCATAGGATTACAGCTTCCCAAGTTTTTCACGTTCCTTTTGACGAGGTAACAGATTTGCAGAGAAGGAATGCAAAAGCAGTGAATTTCGGAATTGTCTATGGAATCAGTTCTTTCGGGCTTAGTCAGGACTTGAGTATAACAAGAAAAGAAGCGGCGAAATATATTGAAGATTATTTCCATACGTATCCGGGAATCAAAGCATTTCTTGATGATGTGGTAGCTCATGCGAAAGAGAACGGATATGTGAAGACCTTGTTTGGACGGAGACGTCCGGTACCGGAGCTTGCTTCCAGCAATTTTATGCAGCGCTCTTTTGGAGAAAGAGTTGCTATGAATGCTCCGATCCAAGGAACTGCGGCAGATATTATGAAGATTGCCATGATTGGTGTAAACAAGAGGTTAAAAGAGCAAAAGATGAAATCAAGGTTAGTACTTCAAGTACACGATGAACTTTTAATTGAGACGCATCACACAGAGATTGATACAGTAAAAGAGATTTTGCGTGAAGAGATGGAACAGGCGGCAGTCTTAGCGGTACCGCTTGAGATAGATATGCACACCGGAAACAACTGGTATGAAGCAAAATAAGAGGTGAAAGATCATGAAAGTTATAGGATTAACCGGAGGAATTGGAGCCGGTAAGACACAGATTTTAAATTATTTAAATGATAAATACGGAGCTTCTATTTGTCAGGCAGATGAAGTGGCAAAAAAACTTCAGAAAAAAGGGGCTCCGGTATATGATGAGATTGTTGCACATTTCGGAGAAGAGATTCTGGATGAAAAGGGCGAGATCAACAGAAGTAAATTAGCAGATATCGTTTTTGCGGATGAAAAAGAACTGAAAATATTAAACGGAATCGTTCATCCGGCGGTAAAAGAGGAAATCCGTAGAAAAATTGCCGCAGAAGAGCGTAAATGCACCAGTTTGTTCTTGATCGAGGCAGCGCTTCTCATAGAAGACAATTATGAAGAAATCTGTGATGAATTCTGGTATGTCTATGTAAAAAAAGATGTGCGCAAAAATCGTCTGACTTACTCAAGAGGGTATCAGCCGGAGAAAATTGATGAGATTATGGCAGCGCAGCTTCCGAAAGAAGAGTTTCTGAAAAATTGTGACCGAGTGATTGACAACAATGGAGTATTTGTAGAAACGATGCTTCAGCTTGACAAGATCGTCCATGATCTGTAAGATATTCGAGGAAGAAAGATAGAGATACAAGGAGAACTACATGAGAATGTGCAGTATTGCCAGTGGAAGCAGCGGGAATTGTATTTACATAGGAAGTGACAATACCCATCTTCTCGTAGACACTGGAATCAGCAAAAAAAGAATTGAAGCAGGTCTTACGCATCTGGATATTACCGGTGATGATCTGGACGGGATTTTGATCACCCATGAACATATCGATCATATTCAAGGGCTTGGTGTATTCAGCAGAAAATATGAGGTTCCGGTTTATGCCACAAGCGGAACTATTCAGGGAATCAAATGTGCAAAATCATTGGGCAAGCTTCCTGAAGGACTTCTTCACGAAGTGAAAGCAGATGAGACATTTCGACTGGGGGATTTGGATATCCATCCATTTCATATTTCCCACGACGCCAATGAACCCGCCGGATACCGGATCGAACATGGGGAGAAAGCCGCGGCAGTGGCAACTGATCTTGGTACCTATGATGAATATATTGTTGAAAATCTGAAAAATTTAAATGGAATTGTATTGGAGGCTAACCATGACATCCATATGCTGGAAGTGGGACCTTACCCGTATCCATTGAAACGCAGGGTGATGGGAGACAGAGGACATCTCTCCAATGAATTGTCAGGACGGCTTCTTTGTGATATACTACATGATGATCTGGGCTGCGTAATGCTTGGCCACTTGAGTAAAGAAAATAATTATGCCCGTCTTGCATATGAAACAGTAAAGCTTGAGGTAACGATGGGAGATAATCCATATCACGGGGAAGACCTGAAAATGATGGTGGCAGACAGAGATCAAGTATCGGAGATTATCCGGTTATAAAAAGAAAGGATGACGGGGAACCATATGGGAAAAGTAGCAATTGTAACCGATAGTAATAGTGGAATCACCCAGAGTGAGGCGAAAGAGCTTGGTGTTTATGTGATACCAATGCCATTCTATATTAATGAAGAGCTGTTTTTTGAAGATATTACATTGACACAGGAAGAGTTTTATAAGAAGCTGGAAGAGGATGCTAATATTTCAACATCCATGCCGTCACCGGGGGATGTGATGGATCTTTGGGACAAACTGTTGGAAGAGTATGACGAAGTGGTACATATTCCTATGTCCAGCGGGCTGAGCAGTTTCTGCCACACATCTATGTCTCTTGCACAGGACTATGAAGGAAAAGTGTATGTGGTTGATAACCAGCGCATATCTGTCACACAGAGAAGATCTGTAGAGGCAGCTCTTAAAATGGCGGAAAAAGGCGTGTGTGCACAGGAGATTGTCAGTGCGCTTATGGATGACAAGATGGAATCTAGTATCTACATCACGGTAGATACTTTGAAATATTTGAAAAAAGGCGGACGTATTACGCCTGCTGCGGCAGCACTCGGAACCGTATTGAACCTGAAGCCGGTTCTTCAGATCCAGGGTGAAAAACTGGATGCTTTTGCAAAAGTAAGAGGAATAAAAGCGGCAAAGAAGAAAATGCTGGAAGCAATTGATAAGGATCTGTCTTCCCGATTTGCCGGACAGAAAGTTAATATTGATATCGCTTATACATGCAGTGAAGAGGATGCGGCTGTGTGGGTCGATGAAGTGAAAGCTAAATTCCCGGAATATGTGGAAGATATGCATGTGGACAAGCTGTCTTTAAGTGTGTCCTGTCATATTGGAGCAGGTTCCGTTGCAATTACATGTACCAAGGTAACTGAAGCATAAGAGGAGAGATGTATCATGGATTATGCAAAAGAATCATTAAAACTTCATGAACAGTGGAAAGGTAAGATTGAGGTGGTAGAAACCGTTCCGGTGAAATCAAAAGAAGATTTAGCACTTGCGTATACACCGGGAGTGGCAGAACCTTGCCTTGCTATCCAGAAAGATGTAAATAAGAGTTATGATCTGACACGCCGTCACAACATGTGTCTCGTGGTGACAGACGGTTCCGCCGTATTGGGTCTTGGAAATATCGGACCGGAGGCGGGAATGCCGGTAATGGAAGGAAAGTGCGTGTTATTCAAAGCATTTGGCGGAGTAGATGCATTTCCGATGTGTATTAAGAGTCAGGATGTGGACACGATCGTTGAGACCATCTACCAAGTGTCTGGAAGTTTCGGCGGAGTAAATTTGGAAGATATTTCGGCTCCAAGATGTTTTGAGATTGAAAAACGTCTGAAGGAAAAATGTGATATCCCGATTTTCCATGATGACCAGCACGGAACAGCGATCATTACATTAGCCGGACTTATGAACGCGCTCAAAGTGACAGGGAAAGAACTTGATAAAGTGAAAATTGTTATGAACGGTGCCGGAGCCGCAGCGATTGCCATTGCAAAATTATTGTTGACAAGCGGCGCAAAAGACGTAACCATGTGTGATCGGACCGGTGCTATCTATGAAGGAAGAGAAGCAGGAATGAATCCTGTGAAAGAAGAGATGGCAAAGATTACTAACTTGAGAAAAGAGCAGGGAAGCCTTGCGGATATTGTCAAAGGGGCAGATGTATTTATCGGTGTATCTGCGCCGAAAGCGCTTACTGTTGATATGGTGAAAACTATGAATCAAGATGCCATTGTCTTTGCCTGTGCAAACCCGACACCGGAGATATTCCCGGATGAGGCGAAAGCCGGAGGTGCGAAAGTAGTAGCAACCGGAAGAAGTGACTTCCCGAATCAGATCAATAATGTGTTGGCGTTTCCGGGAATTTTCCGTGGAGCCTTTGATGTGCGTGCAAGAGATATCAATGATGAGATGAAGATTGCGGCGGCTAAGGCGCTTGCGGGACTGATCAGTGAAGAGGAACTGAATGCAGATTATATCATTCCGGCAGCTTTTGATGAGAGAGTTGGCGGCACAGTTGCCAAGGCTGTAGCTGAGGCGGCAAGAAAGAGCGGAGTTGCCAGATTGTAATACAAAGACAATCGATTAGCGTTATAAAGCATAAAGAGAAGCAGGGCGAATGTCCTGCTTCTCTTATATTATGAAATGCATGATTTTTATTTTGGCTGTTTCTTCTGGAAATTAGAAGAATATTTGATATTTCCATCATCGGTGACAAATACAGCGTCAACATTATCAAGCTGACTGATCACATTCATGGATTCCTGATAGCCCATCAGACAACATACGGTACTCATGGCATCTGCGGTGAGCGAAGAGTCTGTGATAATAGACACGCTGTAAAGGTCGGTGTTACAAGGCATTCCGGTTCTTGGATCCAGTACATGATGATAGAGCGTTCCATCCTGCTCGAAATACCGCTGATAAATCCCGGTCGTAACAATGGATTTGTCTTTGATCTTTACGGATGTAATAGGTTCACCTGTCTCGTCAAAAGGTTTTTGAATGCCGATGTTGTAGTTAGATCCGTCCGGTTTTGCTCCGATTGTCTGGATATTGCCGCCCAGGTTAATGGTTGCATGTTTTACGCCTTGTTCTTCCAGGTAATCCTTGATCCGGTCGGCAATATAGCCTTTGGCAATGGCGCCAAGGTCGATTTGAGTATAGGGGTCTGTCAATTGTACAGTGTTGTTCTGGATGTAAATATTTTTATAGTTGACGTGGGTGAGCGCTTCCTGAATGGCATCACTGGAAGGAACTGTTTTTGCTTCCTTAAAATCCCACAGGCTTGAGACAGAACCAATGGTAATATCAAATGCTCCTCTTGAGAATTCACTGTAATAAATTCCTTTTTGAATCAATGTGACCATATCATCGGAAACTTCTACCGGAGCGCCCTGCGCATGATTGATTTTGTAGAGTTCTCCTTCTTCGTTTGTCATAGAAAAGTTCTTATCATAGTCTTTGCATAGCTTTTCCACACCTTTTAGGACATCTTCGTCGGCGGAACCTAAGATCTGAACTTTAATGACAGTATCGAACAATGTGTCTGTATAAGATGGATTCTGTTTTTTCTCAAAACCTGCACATCCGGCAAGGAGCAGACAGGCAGATACTAAAACTGCTGTTATTTGTTTATATTTCATAAAACACCTCATAAATATAATGTAAATAGTTCAAATGTTCTTTTTATTTTAACATAAGAAATCTCTGCCTGCAATCGAACATGTGATTGCAGTAACAGTTTTCTTGTGTTAGAATAGAACGCAGAGAGGTATGGAATATGGATGAATTAACAAATATGAAGGAAAAGAAAAAAAAGCGCATGTCGAAGAAGGACTGGGTATTGATCGTTGTAACTCTGTGCGTGGCAGGACTTGCGTTTCTGCTCCATGAAGTGATTGGCGCAGAAGGTGCAGGAAGCGTTACCGTTAAGGTGAACGGCAAGATTGAAGGGGTCTATTCGCTTGCGGAAGATAGAGAGATTAAAATCAATGGCGGTTCCAACATTCTTGTAATCAAGAATCACGAGGCGGATATGGAGGATGCAAATTGCCCGGATAAGCTGTGTGTGAACCAGAAGCCGGTATCGAAAAACCATGAGAGTATTATCTGTCTTCCGAATAAAGTAGTGGTGGAAGTAGACAGTAAAGAAAACAGTCAGTTAGACGGAATCACAAACTAGAGGTGTGAAAGGTGAAGAGTAAAGTTGCGTATTTTGGCGTATTTACGGCATTGGCATTGATTTTTAGTTATGTTGAGACGTTGATTCCCATTCAGTTCGGAATTCCCGGTGTGAAGCTGGGACTGGCGAATTTGATCATTGTCATTGCTTTGTATCGTATGAAATTGTCGGAGGCCTATCTTCTGTCTATCGTCAGAGTACTGCTTGCAGGATTTATTTTTGGAAATTATTTCAGTATTATTTATAGTCTGGCAGGAGGAATATTAAGCCTTACTGTTATGGCATTGCTTCGCAAAAAAGGCGGATTCAGTGTCATCGGAGTAAGTATCGCGGGAGGTGTATTTCATAATATCGGACAGCTGATCGTTGCATCCGTGATCGTGGAGACTTTCAGTGTGATGTATTATGTTCCGGTGCTTCTGATTGCGGGACTGGTGACCGGTCTTCTGATCGGTATTGCCTCAGACGGAATGTTGAAGCGACTTGCTAATTTGGAATTTTAGGAGGAATTTATGATACAGTATATACGAGGAGAATTAGCTGCATTGGAAGAAGACCGGATCATCGTTGATGTGGGTGGTATCGGATATGGAATTTTTATGTCTGTACAGTCTATGAGCAGTCTTCCACCGGTTGGTTCGGAAGTTCGAATTTATACATATCTCAATGTAAAGGAAGATGCCATGCAGTTGTTTGGATTCCTCACAAGAGATGATCTGTCTGTATTTAAGCTGCTGATCGGTGTAAACGGAATTGGCCCGAAAGGCGGACAGGCAGTGTTGTCTGTGCTATCACCGGACGATCTTCGCTTTGCAGTTTTGTCTAATGATGTAAAGGCGATTTCGGCAGCCCCTGGAATCGGCAAGAAAACTGCGGAAAAGGTTATTTTAGAACTAAAAGATAAGTTAAGTCTCGAGGATGCGTTGGATCACGCAGTTTCCGGGCAGAGCGACAATCATTCTGTGCAAAATGGCGGCGGAGAAGTGCAAAGTGAGGCAGTGCAGGCACTTGTTGCACTGGGCTATGGAAGTACGGAAGCTTTAAAAGCGGTAAAACAGATTGAAATATCAGAAGACACAGATGTAGAGACAGTGCTTAAGAAAGCACTGAAAAATATGATGTTCTGATACAGGGTGGAAGAGAATGAGCAGACGAATTATTACAACAGAGAATCTGGAAGAAGATATTAAGATAGAGAACAACTTAAGACCGCAGCTTCTGGATGATTATATTGGACAAGAGAAGATTAAGGAAATGCTGAAAGTCTATATTGCGGCTGCAAAAGACCGAGGCGATGCGCTGGATCATGTGCTTTTCTATGGACCACCCGGTCTTGGAAAAACGACGCTTGCCGGTATTATTGCCAACGAAATGCATGTGAATGTGAAGATTACCTCTGGTCCGGCAATTGAAAAGCCGGGGGAGATGGCGGCAATTTTGAATAACCTTCAAGAGAAGGATGTACTGTTTGTAGATGAGATCCATCGCCTGAATCGACAGGTGGAAGAGGTGTTGTATCCTGCTATGGAGGATTATGCCATTGACATTATGATCGGCAAAGGAGCCACTGCGAGATCTATCCGTCTGGATCTTCCTAAATTCACATTGGTAGGGGCGACGACCAGAGCCGGTATGCTGACGGCACCGCTTCGTGACCGCTTCGGAGTTGTGAATCGAATGGAATATTATACAATTGAAGAATTAAAGACGATCATTTTACGTTCGGCAAAGGTTCTTGGCGTAGGAATTGATGAACGTGGAGCGGATGCGCTTGCAAGACGTTCCCGCGGGACACCAAGACTTGCAAACCGTCTGTTGAAGCGTGTAAGAGACTTTGCACAGGTGAAATACGACGGATATATTACGGAAGAAGTATCCAATTATGCCCTGGATCTTCTTGACGTGGATAGAGAAGGTCTGGATCAGACAGACCGGGATCTTCTTCTTACGGTCATAGAGAAATTCGGAGGCGGTCCGGTAGGACTTGACACATTGTCGGCATCAATCGGTGAAGATGCGGGGACCATTGAAGATGTGTATGAGCCCTATCTGCTTAAGAATGGTTTTATCCAGCGGACGCCGCGAGGCCGTATTGTGACAGAAAAAGCTTACGGACATTTGGGAATTTCCTATGAAAATAATGAAAAATAGTTGTCTTTTATAGGAACATTAGTTTATAATAGGTTACAGAAATTAGAAATTTGCAGGAGGCTGTTATGGCATCATCAAAAAATTTTACGGAAGTATTGATCGGCGGAAAGGTATTTACCTTGAGCGGATTTGAAAGTGAAGAGTATTTACAGAAAGTGTCAACTTATATTAACCACAAGTTAGACGAATGTACAAGCAGTGAAGGATATCGCAAACAGAGCGCAGAGACAAGAAGCGTGCTGCTCGCACTTAATATTGCTGATGATTATTTTAAGGCAAAGAAGCAGGGAAGCACTCTGGAAAATGATATCGAAGAAAAAGATAAAGACATGTATGATCTGAAGCATGAGTTAATATCTGTTCAGATCAAGCTTGAGAATGCAGAAAAAGCAATGGACAAGCTGAAGGAAGAAAATAAAGAGCTTCAAATGAAGATTGTTCAGTTAGAAACTGAAATGAAGAATAAAAAGAAGTAGGGCTGTCTTTGGACAGCCTTTTCTACTGATAGAGAGAAAATTAATAGATATATATAGATAGAAAGGGAAGACAGATGACAAAGAGGAAAGGTGTTCCGCAAAAGAAGATAGAAATTCTGGCGCCGGCAGGTTCTCTTGAGAGCTTGAAAGCAGCTGTCTGTGCCGGGGCAGATGCAGTGTATGTAGGAGGAAGTCGCTTTGGAGCAAGAGCCTATGCCGACAATTTTGGGGAGCAAGAGCTTCTTGCTGCTATTGATTATGTGCATCTTCATGGCAGAAAAATCTATATGACAGTTAATACCTTACTCAAAGATCAAGAAGTGGAAGAGCTTTATAAATATCTGCTGCCGTATTATCGCCAAGGGCTTGACGCTGTGATCGTACAGGATACAGGTGCGCTTTCTCTGATACGGGAATGGTTTCCGGGGCTTGGAATCCATATCAGCACACAGATGACAGTGACAGGGACAGAGGGAGCAGAATTTTTTAAAGCGCAAGGGGCAGAAAGAATTGTTCCGGCAAGAGAATTAAGTCTGGAAGAAATCCGTTCCATGAAGAAAGAGACCGGATTGGAGATTGAATGCTTCGTACACGGTGCAATGTGTTACTGCTATTCCGGTCAGTGCCTGATGAGCAGTATGATCGGCGGAAGAAGCGGAAACCGCGGACAATGTGCACAGCCATGTCGCCTTTCTTATAGTGTAGAAAGACAAAAGCCGAGAGAGCTCATGAGCTTGAAGGATTTATGTACGATTGATATGATCCCGGAACTTATTGAAGCGGGAATTGATTCCTTTAAGATTGAAGGGCGTATGAAACAGCCGGATTATGTATATACCGTTGTAAGTATGTACCGAAAGTATGCGGATCTCTATTTGTCGGAAGGTGCGGCGCGCTATCAGGTATCAGTGCAGGATCGTAAGGTTTTAGAAGGGGTATACCAGAGGCGGGGCTATTCTTCCGGCTATTATAAACAACACAATGGGAAAAATATGATTTCCACCGGTCGGGTGGAAGATGGAATTCAGAAAGTTCCGAATCTGGCAAATTATAAAATAAAAGAAAAAATTAATGGTAAATTAATACTTTCAGAAGGGAACCGTGCTAAACTGGATTTGAATTTTGATGAGATTCAGGTGTCTGTTCTGGGAGAGGTAGTACAGACTGCCAAGAATCAGCCGCTTCAGGAAGAACGGATTCGAAAGCAGATGAACAAGACCGGCGAGACAGAAGTAGAGTTTGAAAAGCTGGAAGTAAGGATCATCGGAAATATTTTCCTTCCGATGCAGGCGCTCAATGAATTGAGAAGACAGGGAATAGAAGCTTTGGAAGAGGCAGTCGTTCAACCGTGGCATCGAAAGGAACCGGTAAGACAGCGTCAGAAAGAGAAGCCGGAAGATGTGAAAGAAGCTGACATGGAAGGGCAGAACATCGAAGAAAGGCAAAGCATCGGCAAAGAGAACAAGCTGCGCCTTACGGCGTTTGTGTCCGACTATGCACAGTGCAAAACAGCTCTTGGTGACGAGCGGCTGAATGCTGTCTATGTGGAAAGTAACCTTATTTTTGACAAAGGGATCCGGGAATTATGCAATGCGGCAGATAAGAAGGTCTATGCGGCGCTTCCGTATATCTGCCGGCACAATACGATGCAGTATATAGAACAAAATTATCCAGAACTTGTGACTTGCTATGACGGCGTGCTGGTTCGTAATTATGAAAGTCTTCAGTGGCTGGTAAGGCACGGATATGATAAAGAAATCATCGGAGATTATGACCTCTATGTCTTTAATAAAGAGAGCAAAGAATTTCTTAAAAAACAAGGCGTAGACCAATACACGGCATCGGTGGAACTAAATGACAGAGAATTGCAGAGGCTTGATATAACAGATGGCGTTTTCATAGCATATGGTTACCAGCCTGTGATGATTACGGCAAATTGTGTGAAGAAGAATACAGAAGGGTGCAAAAAACAGGAAGATGTTTTATATTTGACCGATCGGAGAGGAAAAAAATTTGCAGTTAAAAATTATTGTAAATACTGTTATAATGTAATTTATAATCCGATTCCGTTAATGCTGCTTCATCAAGCAGAAGAAATCCGAAGACTCTGTCCGGCAGAGATTCGGCTTGATTTTGTGACGGAGTCAGCAAAAGAGATGAAAAAAATCGCAGATCTTTATGCTCAGACATTTCTGGATGGGAAGCAAGTGAAAATTCCGGCTATAGAGTATACAAAAGGTCATTTTAAGCGAGGAGTAAAGTAGGTGAGACTTTGGTAAATATAATTGTAGAGCTGTCGAAATACAGTATTATATTGTTGATTACAATGTATACATTTCTATGCTTTAGTATCTTTGGCTATCAAGATCCGGATAAAAAGCGGCAGCTTTTAAGACAGCAGAATGTGTTGATGTTTATGATCCATATCATAGCATTTTTAGTAATGTATCTGGAAACAGAAGACATAAAGATGCTTGTCTTCTATCTTGCGCAAGTAGTACTTCTTGGAGCCACTATTTCGCTGTATATCCTGATCTATCCGAAAGTATCAAGACTGGTCGTTAATAATATGTGTATGCTCTTATGCATTGGTCTGATCATGTTGACAAGATTGGATTACGATATTGCCATGAGACAATTTTTGATTGCGGCAGGTTCTATCGGACTTAGCTTTATAGTTCCTGTCCTCATTCGAAAGTTTAAGTTTTTTTCAGAATGGAGAACGCTCTATGCAGTTGTGGGTATTGTGTCTCTTGGTGCGGTCGTAGTGGCAGGGAGAGTCTCCTATGGAGCGAAGCTTGGATTCGATATTGCAGGAATCAGTGTTCAGCCGTCGGAACTGGTTAAGATTGTTTTCGTATTCTTTGTAGCTTCCAGTTTCAAAAAATCACTGGAATTTAAAAACGTTGTGATTACAACAGCACTGGCAGCGTTTCATGTATTGATCTTAGTTGCATCTAAGGACTTGGGAGCTGCGCTGATCATCTTTATGGTATATCTTACGATGCTTTACGTGGCAACAAGACAGCCGCTCTATATCCTTGCCGGTTTAGGTGCAGGAAGTGCGGCGTCGGTAGTGGCATACTATTTGTTTAACCATGTACGTGTCCGTGTGCTTGCGTGGAAAGATCCGCTTGCAGCGTATGACAACGGAGGTTACCAGGTTGCTCAGTCTCTTTTTGCGATCGGTACCGGAGGCTGGTTCGGTATGGGACTGTTTCAGGGAGAGCCAATGTCAATTCCGGTAAGAGAATCTGACTTTATCTTTGCGGCTATTGCAGAGGAACTTGGTATTATTTTCGCCTTATGTATGACGTTGATCTGTGTGAGCGTATATGTAATGTTTTTAAATATTGCCATGCAGCTCCACAATATTTTTTATAAGCTGGTGGCACTCGGACTTGGAACCTGTTACATTTTCCAGACATTTCTTGCCATCGGAGGTGTGACGAAATTCATCCCTTCCACGGGAGTAACGATTCCGCTTGTCAGCTATGGCGGAAGTTCCTTATTAAGTACGATCATTATGTTCGCGATCATACAGGGACTTTATTTATTAAGAGAAGACGAGGAAGAGGACATTGAAAGAAAGAAAAAAGAAAGGCTACGAGCTAAGAGAAGCAGACAGAAAATTGAAGCAAAAAGAAGAGCGCCGGCAAATGTCAAAGAAGGAGCAAAAAGAAGCCCGCAGAGAAGACAAGCGCCGCAAACAGAAAAAGCGCGCAAGAAACAAAGAGTTCGCTAGAGTTACGTATGTGTTTGTCGGACTGTTCCTTGTGATGATGGGATATCTGTGTTATTTCAATGTTGTGAAAAGTCGTGATATGATCCGCAATTCACACAATGCAAGACTGGACTCTCTGGCAGAACGTGTCGTGAGAGGGAAGATTCTTGACAAGAACGGCAAAGTGCTTGCACAGACAACAACATCAGAGGATGGAACAGAGACGAGGGAATATCCTTACGGAAATATGTTTGCTCATGTAGTAGGATATTCGGACAAAGGAAAATCAGGACTGGAATCAGAGATGAATTTTGAACTTCTTACATCCAATGCATTTTTCCTGGAAAAAATAGCGAAAGAATTCAAGGATGAGAAGAATATCGGAGATAACGTTGTGACAACATTGGATGTCAATCTTCAAGAAGCAGCTTACGATGCACTTGGAAGTTCCAAGGGAGCAGTTGTGGTGCTGGAGCCGGATACTGGTAAAATCCTTGCAATGGTATCTAAGCCGGATTTTGATCCGGGCAGTGTGGCAGAAAACTGGGAAAGTCTGAATACGAATGAAGAAGCGGTTCTCTTAAACCGTGTTACCCAGGGACATTATGTGCCGGGGTCAACGTTTAAAATCGTGACAGCTCTGGAATATATGAGAGAGAACCCGGATATATCCTCTTATTCTTACAATTGTACCGGAGAGATTGACAGTGGTTCAAATACCATTCATTGTTTCGGAGGAAAAGTACACGGAACAGTAGATTTCAGAGACAGTCTGGCTTATTCATGTAATACTTCCTTTTCCAATATGGGACAGGAATTGGATGTAGAGAAATTCCAGCAGACAACACAAGAATTGTTGTTTAATTCCAAGCTTCCGAGTGTTCTTCCTTACAAGAAGAGTTCCTTTACGCTGTCTAAAGATGCCGGAACCGCAGAAAAAATGATGACTGCGATGGGACAGGGGCAGACGCAGGTGAGTCCCTATCATATGGCGCTGATTACTTCTGCGATTGCGAATGGTGGAACTTTGATGGAGCCTTATCTTGTGGATTCGGTTACAAATTATAAAGGCGTGATCATTGATGAAAATAAACCGGAGAAATACAAAGACCTTATGACATCCGGCGAAGCCGCAGAGCTTAAGGACTATATGACAAGTGTTGTAGAGTACGGAACAGCTTCCGTACTTTCCGGACAGAGTTATACAGCTGCCGGCAAAACGGGAACTGCAGAATATAGCTCCGACAAAGAAAAGGACCATTCGTGGTTTGTAGGCATGTCGAATGTAGACAATCCGGATCTGGCGATCAGTGTGATCATTGAAGGCTCTGACGGTACAGCAAAAGCCGTGAATGTAGCGAAAAAAGTATTTGACGCTTATTATTAAGTCATAGAAGAAGAGGTTTTCTGTATGAAATATTATAAACATCTGTATTTGTCAGAAGAAGTTGAAAAGAAAAAAGATAAAATCATACAAAAGATAGAGGCAGGAAAAATTCTTCCGGGAATTTTTCTTGTGACTCTTGCTCCGGATGAAAAAAATCAATTGGAAATACATCGCTATATTCTGCTTTTACAGCCGGTTTTTCGCAGAGAGGAGCTCTTAGTGGTGGGAATTTCCAAAGATTATGAAGGAGCGTTAGAATTGGTGGAAGAAATTACACAGGAAGTGTATAATAAGACAAAGAGCGCAGATATCCGTTCTTATATATTAGACAGAGAGCAGGAAGAATAGAATGCTACATATATTGTTGTTGGTCTTAAAAATCATAGGAATTATAATCGCAGCGATACTGGGAATACTCGTATTGTTGCTTTGTATCGTTCTTTTTGTCCCTTTTCGGTATGAAATCAAAGGCAGATCAGAAGGAACTGCCGCATCATTAAAGGGCAAGATAAAAGTTACATGGCTGTTACATCTATTTCGGGCAGATGTATATTATAAAGATCAGAAACTGATGTGGCGTATCCGATTTGCGTGGTTCAAATGGATGGCCGGAAAAAAGGGAGGCATTCAGAATGAAAATGAAGAGGAGAAAGGGCAACCGATTTCTGAAAATGTGGGTGAAAAACCAGAAGAAGTTAAGAGTGGTGAAAGCATTCAGGAGGAATTCAAAGAAGTTGAAGAAGATTTGGAAGAAGCTGTTAAAGCGATATCCTCAGATGCTGAAGAACATGAAGAAAACTCAGAAAAAGTTAAGAAGAAACGGGATGGCTTATTACAAAAAATTCAAACCCTTATCAAAAAGATAAAATGTACAATTCAGGGATTGTGTGATAAAATAAAGCTATTGACAGAAAAAAAGGACAAGCTGACACAGTTTGTTCAGGACGAAACTCACATTCGAGCCTATGAAGGCATAAAGAAGGAACTCTTGTGGTATCTTAAGAAGTTAAAACCTAAGAAGATAGAAGCTGTTTTAAGATATGGTTTTGACGATCCTTCTTATACAGGTAAGCTTTTGGCGGTTCTGGCGGTTCTCTATCCGTTTATGAGTGAAGAAACAGAGATCGTTCCTGATTTTGAACATCAAGTATTTCAGGGAAGATTTGCAGTCTGCGGAAAAGTTAAGGTAAGTCACATTGCCTGCGTGGCGTGGAGATTATTCTGGAATAAAGATGTGAGAAGCTCATACAAAGATATAAAAAAATTTGAATGGTAAACATGCCGGAAATAAGGAGGAAGCATTATGGCAGATATTAATTTTAAAGGAACTGTGGACGCTCTTTTTCAGGGAATGAACGGAATCGTCTCTTCTAAGACGGTTGTAGGTGATGCAATCCATATCGGAGACACGATCATTCTTCCGCTGATCGATGTGTCATTCGGCGTGGGCGCCGGTGCTTTTAACGGCGATAAAAAAGAAAAAGGCGCCGGTGGTTTGGGCGGAAAGATGACTCCGTGTGCGGTTCTTGTTATCCAGAACGGTAAGACAAAGCTTGTAAATATTAAAAATCAGGATACAATGACAAAGATTCTGGATATGATCCCGGATGCGATTGATAAATTCAGCTCAGGGAAAGATGAAAAGATGACAGAACGGGACGTAGCCGACATTCTGGATGGCGAATCCAAGGAAGTATAACGTTACTGTCATAGCAGACGGCATTCAGACATAGAATAGTAGAAAATGCACAGGGAATAAAGCGATGAAAAAAGTCATAGGATTTGCCCTGTTCTGGGTGGCGGTAGGACTTGTCCTTGCAATGATCTTACCAAATACATTCGTGGAAGTGCTAAGTATCATTCTCTGTTTGCTGGCAGGATATATCTTGTTTTGCTGTTAAACTAACTGCTAATTTTTAATGCTAATTGTGAAATAGTACTTGCATTTTTAAAAAGATTCTGCTACAATGTCAATGTTGCGAGTCTGTAGAAAGACTTATTATGATCGTTAGGAGGTGCAGTCATGGCAAAATGTGCTATTTGCGAAAAGGGTGCTCACTTTGGAAATAACGTAAGCCACTCTAATAGAAAAACACCAAAGATGTGGAAATCAAACGTAAAATCAGTTCGTGTTAAGACAGAAAACGGAGCTACAAAGAAAATGTATGTTTGTACTTCTTGTTTGAAATCAGGCAGAGTTGAGCGTGCTTAATTCGATATGTGACGTAAATCAAAAACTCAGATTTCATTTTTGGAATCTGAGTTTTTTGTTGCTATACATTCTAAGGAGTCTCACCTTGACGGAATGTGAGCGTGACGCGTGTATAACGATTAGAAGAAAGCAGGAACTTTCTAATTGTAAAATCAGGTAAAACAGTTTATAATGTAAACATTAAGTATATGATTAAAATATATGGAATAATAGAAGTGGAGGCTTAGATATGAAAGGATGCGTTAGTACAGATCTTGGTATTATAACAATTGATCCTGAGGTGATCGCAAAATACGCCGGAACAGTCGCAGTGGAATGTTTTGGTATTGTAGGTATGGCTGCTGTCAATGTGAAAGACGGTTTGGTCCACTTGTTAAAGAGAGAGAGTCTGACTCGTGGAATTCAGGCGACAATCTCTGAAGAGAATCATATTAGTCTGAATTTCCATATTATTGTTGCTTATGGTGTAAGCATCTCTGCGGTAACAGAGAACTTGATCAGCAATGTAAAATATAAGGTGGAAGAATTTTCCGGCATGCCGGTAGATAAGATCAATATCTACATTGAAGGCGTCAGAGTCATTGATTAGTTAAGGAGGAACATAAAGAAGTGGCTACAAAAACTATAAATGTGGATATGCTTGCCAAGATGTTTTTGGCAGGTGCACAGAATATTGAGGCAAAGAAGGAATTTATCAACGAATTAAATGTATTTCCGGTACCGGATGGAGATACAGGAACCAATATGTCATTGACAATTATGGCTGCGGCAAAAGAAGTAACCGCGCTTCAGAACCCGAAGATGGCAGATCTTGCAAAAGCAATTTCTTCCGGTTCCTTGCGTGGTGCAAGAGGTAACTCAGGAGTTATTTTATCTCAGCTTCTGCGTGGATTCACGAAAGCAATCCGTGAGGAGAAAGAAATCGATGTGATCGCTCTTGCAGCGGCATGTAACAGAGCCAGAGAGACTGCGTACAAGGCAGTTATGAAGCCGAAGGAAGGTACTATTCTTACTGTGGCAAGCGGAATTGCGGAAAAAGCTTCTGAGATGGCGCAGGAGACAGATGTTCTGGAAGAATTTATTCCGGCAGTTATTTCCTATGCAGAAGAAGTGTTGGCGAAAACTCCGGATATGCTTCCAGTATTAAAAGAAGCAGGAGTTGTTGATTCCGGCGGACAGGGACTTTTGGAAGTTATCAAGGGAGCTTATGACGCGTTCCTTGGAAAAGAGATTGATTACAGTGCAATTGCTCCAAGTGCAGGAGCGGGAGTGACAAAGATCAGTGCAGAGGATACTGCCGATATCAAATTCGGTTATTGTACAGAATTTATCATTCTTACAGAAAAAGAATTTACAGAGCAGGATGAAGTGGAGTTTAAAGAATACCTGTCTTCCATCGGTGATTCTATCGTATGTGTGGCGGATGATGATGTAGTGAAGATTCATGTTCATACGAATGATCCTGGACTTGCAATTCAAAGAGCGCTTACATTCGGACAGTTATCCCGAATGAAGATTGATAATATGCGTGAAGAGCATCAGGAGAAATTGATCCGTGATGCGGAGAATCTTGCAAAACAGCAGGAACAGGATGCTGCTGAGAAGAAAGCCAGCGAACCAAGAAAGCCAATGGGATTCATTGCGGTTTCTATCGGTGAAGGAATCAATAATATTTTTAAAGAACTGGGAGTGGACTACATTATCGAAGGCGGTCAGACGATGAATCCAAGTACAGACGATATGTTGAAAGCGATCGATGAAGTCCATGCAGATACCGTATTTATTCTCCCGAATAACAAGAATATCGTTCTTGCGGCAAATCAGGCAAAACATCTTGTAGAAGATAAAGAAATCATCGTTATCCCAACCAAGACTGTGCCACAGGGAATTACAGCAATCATCAACTTCATGCCGGATGCAGATGCCAAAACGAATGAAGAGGCAATGCTGGAAGAAGTGAAAAATGTAAAGACCGGACAGGTAACTTATGCCGTGCGTGACACTCACATTGATGACAAGGAGATTCATGAAGGCGATATCATGGGTATCGGCGATCATGGAATTCTTGCAGTCGGAAGCGAAATTCGCAAGACAACATTGGATATGCTGGAGCAGCTTGTCGACGAAGATTCTGAACTGATCAGTATTTATTATGGTGAAGAAGTGAAAGAAGAAGACGCCAATGAATTGATCGAACAGATTGAAGAGTTATATCCAGATGCTGATGTGGATGCGCACTTTGGCGGACAGCCAATCTACTATTATGTATTAGCTGTAGAATAAGTCGGAAAAGAGAGATAACAGGGGGCGTTTTCGTCCCCTGTTTTTAGTAGGAAGAAGACGATGATTGAACAGACAAGTATAAAAGAAATAAAAGGTGTGGGAGAGAAGACCCAGAAATTATTTGAAAAGATCGGTATCTATACCGTTGGCGATCTGATCCGGTATTATCCGAGAGGTTATGGTGTGTATGAAGAGGCGACACCGATTTTCGAAGTAGAAGAAGGGCATATTCAGACGGTTTCCGGCGCAGTCTTTGGCAAAGTGCAGGTGTCCGGTACGAGAAATATGCAGGTGACAACCGCGCATATCAAAGACTTGACGGGGACCATTCAAGTGATCTGGTTTCGTATGCCATTTTTAAGAAATACATTAAAGAGCGGTCAGCCCGTCACCCTTCGAGGCAAAGTTACAAGGCGCAGGAATCACCTCGTAATGGAACACCCGGAGCTTTTTTGTCCGCCGGACAAATACAATGAAAAATTAAATACATTGCAGCCAATTTACGGACTGACAGCCGGACTTAGTAATAATACTGTTATGAAAGCGGTAAAACAAGCACTTGAAGGGTTAAATCTTTCTAAAGAAAGCTTTCCGGAAGAACTTCGGTTGAAATATCAACTGGCAGAATATAACTATGCCGTGCGCGGAATTCATTTTCCGGAAGATAAGGAAGTATTTTATCATGCGAGAAAACGACTGGTATTTGAAGAATTTCTTTCTTTTATATTATCATTGCGTAAATTAAAGACGAGCAATGAACGGATGTCAAACGAATATGTAATGGAAGAGCATCCGGCGGTGAAAGAATTGATTCGTAAACTTCCTTATCAGTTGACGAATGCGCAGACTAAGGTGTGGCAGGAGATTTCGGAAAATATGAAATCTGATACGGTGATGTCCAGACTTGTGCAAGGTGATGTTGGTTCGGGAAAGACTATTGTAGCTGTGCTTGCATTATTAAATACTGCTATGAATGGTTATCAGGGGGCAATGATGGCGCCAACAGAAGTATTGGCAAGACAGCATTATGAGTCTATCTGTAAATTATTTGACACCTATGATATTCCTGTGAAGGTGGTTCTCCTTACGGGGTCTATGACGGCAAAAGAGAAGCGAAAGGTCTATGACCGGATTGAATGTGGGCTTGCAAAAATTATCATTGGAACTCATGCGCTGATTCAAGATAAGGTATTTTATGATAATCTTGCGCTTGTAATTACCGATGAGCAACACAGATTCGGAGTAAAGCAGCGAGAAACATTTGCCAATAAAGGCGGTGTGCCGCATGTACTTGTTATGAGTGCAACACCGATTCCGAGAACACTGGCCATCATCCTCTACGGCGATCTTGATATCTCTGTTATTGATGAACTTCCGGCTAATCGACTTCCTATTAAAAATTGTGTGGTAGATACCAGTTATCGAAATACTGCGTATGCGTTTATGAAAAAACAGATTGCAGAAGGCAGGCAATGCTATGTGATCTGTCCTATGGTAGAAGAAAGCGAGAGCATGGAAGCGGAAAATGTCATTGATTATGCCGGAGAACTTCAAAAAGAAATGGGTGACTCTATCTGCGTCTCTTATCTTCACGGGAAAATGAAGCAGGCGCAAAAAGATGAAATTATGACGGAATTCGGAGAAAATAAAATACAGGTACTCGTATCGACAACTGTGATTGAAGTCGGAATTGATGTACCGAACGCCACGGTTATGATGATTGAAAATGCAGAACGCTTCGGTCTTGCCCAGCTTCACCAGTTAAGAGGACGTGTAGGACGCGGGAAATACCAGTCTTATTGTATTTTTATGAGTGCATCAAAATCAAAAGAGACGAAGGAACGTCTTGAGATCCTGAATCATTCAAATGACGGATTTCAAATTGCAAGTGAAGATTTAAGGCTTCGCGGTCCCGGTGATTTCTTCGGTATCCGCCAAAGCGGACTTATGGATTTTAAATTGGCAGATGTGTATCAGGACAGCAATATTTTAAAGATGGCAAATGAGGCTGCAAACTGGCTGGAAGAGGAAAAGATTGATTTATTGAAAATACTTCCAGATTATGAAAGAACTTCTAGTGTAATAATTTAAAACCTCCATATACTAGCATTGTAACAAAAACAAAGGTTACAAAGTTACGAAAAGGAGGAGAAGAACAATGGCAAATCGTTCATCAAACAGAGCAGCCGTACCTGAGGCAAAAGGTGCATTAGACAAATTCAAATATGAGGTTGCAAACGAACTTGGTGTACCGTTAACAGATGGATACAACGGCGACCTTACTTCCAGACAGAATGGTTCTGTTGGCGGTTATATGGTAAAGAAAATGATCGAACAGCAGGAACAGCAGATGGCTGGTAAATAAGCAATAAGAAAATTAAAAATGTGAAAATGAAATTAAGGCGTGGTACTTAGAAAATAGAAGTACCATGCCTTAATTTTTTATAATCATATATTGACATCTGACTACTATGTGGTACAATATAGTTAAGAACTAATATGCGGTGCAAGGTAGTGGGAGGTGAAAGAGAAATGTATGACAAATCCCAGTTGATGCGCGGAACACTTGAGGGCAGTATTTTGAAAATATTGCTGGATGAGACAACTTATGGATATGAAATTGTAACCAGACTCCAAAAGTATGGATTCGAAGATATCAAGGAGGGAACTATTTATCCTCTCTTGGTACGACTGGAAAAGAAAAATGTCATTTCTTCCGAATTTCGCCCGTCTCCGTTAGGACCAAGCCGTAAATACTATTCATTGACGGAAGAAGGGCAGGCATACTTTGAAGAATTTAAAACTTACTGGATGCAGGTGTCTGCATCAGTAAACAAGCTGTTAAGTTTGGAGGGGTAGATCATGAACAAAACTATGAATGAAAAAAACAATCCGCAAAATGAATAAATATATCAATACATTTCCGCTGGATGACCAGGCAATCCTTCAGATTCAGCAGGATATTGAAGGGATGGCACAGGAAGCGCAGGAACGTGAAGAACCACTGGAACAGATTATAGGAAAAGATCCAAGAGAATTTTGTGATGATCTTATCTATGCGGTAGGTGGAATCAAGACACCGGGCGGACGTAAAATGCTAAGAATCGCAGGAGCTGACATATGGGTAATACCGGCTTATTTTATACTTGGATGTATTCCGGCTATCATGTATATCATAGGCGCAAGAAGAAACCGTCCGCATACGGAAGAAGCAATTTAGAGCAAGGGGAAAGAGTTTTTGCATAAGAAAGAGTTTTCAAATTGACTTTTCTTTTATTCAATTTTATAATAATTTAAAATAGTATTTATGATACCAGAGTGTGAGAGTACAGTGTGTAAACATCAATCTGGTATCTTTTGAATTATATATCATATAAGGGGATTTTTTATGAGAGTGATCGCAGGTTCAGCCAGAAGGCTGCAATTGAAAACTTTAGATGGAATGGATACAAGACCGACCACTGACCGGATCAAAGAGACATTATTTAATATGCTGACACCGTATCTTTATGATTGCATGTTTCTTGATTTATTTGCCGGAAGCGGTGGAATCGGAATTGAAGCGCTCAGCAGAGGTGCTATGGGAGCAGTGTTTGTTGAGAAGAATCCTAAAGCAATGTCCTGTATTCGTGATAACCTTAAGACGACGAACCTTATGAAGAAGGCAATTACAATGTCTACGGATGTGATGACAGCGCTCTATAAACTGGAGGGGGATAAGCAGTTTGATTATATTTTCATGGACCCCCCGTATCATCAAGAATTAGAGCGGAAAGTGTTGGAGTATTTGTCCGGATCTAACCTACTGTCCGAAGAAGGAGTGATCATTGTAGAGGCGGCAAAGGAAACAACCTTTGACTATCTTCAAGACCTTGGATTTACCATAATCAAAACGAAAGAATATAAGACAAATAAACATGTTTTTATTGAACCTTCAGGGAGGAAAGAAGTATGTTAAGAGCAGTTTACCCGGGGAGTTTTGATCCGGTTACTTACGGGCATCTGGATATTATCAGACGATCTCGGAGTCTTGCAGATGAATTAATTGTAGGAGTGCTGAATAATAAGGCAAAAACACCGTTGTTTTCCGTGGAAGAACGTGTTAAAATGTTAGAAGAAATGACCAAAAATATGCCGGGAGTAAAGGTAGTTCCTTTTGAGGGGCTTCTGATAGATTTTGCAAAAGAAATGTCTGCAGGAATTGTTGTGAGAGGTCTTCGGGCTGTGACTGATTTTGAATATGAGCTTCAGATGGCTCAGACGAACAACAAGCTTTCACCGGAACTGGAAACGGTATTTCTTACAACAAGTCTTGAATATTCTTATCTTAGTTCAACGATAGTGAAGGAAGTGGCAGCTTTTGGAGGGGATATTTCTCAGTTTGTACCAGAGACGATTGAGAGAAGAATACAAGAGAAAATCATGAAAAGGAGAGTGTAAATAATGAGTAGCCGTATTGAACAGATTATTGAAGAAATCGAGGAGTATATTGACAGCTGTAAATTCCAGCCATTGTCTACATCCAAGATCATTGTGAATAAAGATCAGATGGATGAGCTTCTTCGTGAACTTCGTATGAAGACACCGGATGAGATTAAACGTTATCAGAAAATTATTGCAAATAAAGATGCGATCCTTGCAGATGCACAGGCAAAGGCTGAAAGCCTGATTGAGGATGCACAGATCCAGACAACAGAGCTTGTCAGTGAACATGAGATTATGCAGCAGGCATATGCACAGGCAAATGAAGTTGTGACAGCAGCGACAGAGCAGGCACAGCAGATTCTTGACAATGCGACAAGAGATGCAAATGATATACGTATTGGCGCTATGCAGTACACAGATGATCTTCTTGCAAATGCAGAGAGTATCATCGGACATACATTGGACGGTTATACAACGAAGTATGATGGTCTGGTTAATTCTCTTCAGGAGTGCTATGATATGGTACGCAATAACCGTGCAGAACTGGAGATTCCGGAGCAGTCAGCAAGTGGACTTGAAGCAGCTTATGGCACAGCAGAAGAAGAGGAGCCGGAATTTGATCTTGAAGTAGAGGACGAGGATGAATTCATATAAAATCTTCAATTAATGAAAAAGAAGCAATAGCAAAGAGCAAGAAGGCTGGTCACCACCGCGGTGATCAGCTTTTGTGTTATGTATGGGACAATGGATAGTCCACTCCCCTGAAGCATGGATGCAGTCTGGACAAGACAACAAAAACCTCCGAACGATATGAGGGCGAGACTGAATATGTATTTCCAACAGAAAGCGAGAGAAGACTGACATATAGAGACGATTCCGGTAGTCATTTCCAGTGGAGATAACAAAAGAGGAGATAAATCGGGATTTTCAAAAGGAAGAAGACTTCCAAGCTCTATCAGAATCGTGAAAAGCATCATATAACCACCGATTTTTGTAATAGTTTCAAACCCATTCATAATACAATCATCAAATAGTCCACCATTTGTTTCTTGTTTTATCCGGGACGGTGAAGCGGTTGAGTGTCCTTCTCCGTATACAATCAATTCTTTGCGAAAAAGAAAACTGCACAGAACAGGCGAGCCAATGAGAATTCCGAGGGTTGGAAGTGTGAGAGCGGGTGTGTTCAAGTTTTGCTGAATAAAGAAACTGATGATAAACATAGGGCTTGTATTGTTACAAAAAGAGAGTAAATACGACGCTTCTCTGTATGAGATTTTTTGTCTGCACAGAAGGTCGGCGGTGAATTTGCTCCCCAGCGGGTATCCGCAGAGAAAACCTGACAGAATTACAATGGAGCCGTATTCGGATACATGAAATAGACGACAAAAAAGAGGTTTTGTAAGTTTGGACAGCAAATGAATTGCTCCGGTTTTGAGGAGCAGATTTGTCAGAATTAGGAAAGGAAGCAGGGTGGGAAGTACCGTATGAAACCATAACACAAGACCTTTACCGGCTCCGGTAACGCAAGTTTTAGGAAAAAGCAGAATTAAAAAGAAGAAAAATATTGTTAAAAGTGCTGAAAATTTACCCTTCATCATCAAAATACCTTCGTAAAAATTGTCACTTTTATTCTATGGATTAGGTTGATTTTTTATGAACTATGTACCATAATGAGAGATAGAAAATATGTAAAAGAGAGGGAATGAAAATGGCAGTATTAGAAAATTTAGAACCTAAAAAAGTATTTCATTTTTTCGAGGAGATCAGCGAAGTGCCGCGTGGCACCTTCAACATTAAGGGAATCAGTGATTATTGCACAAAATTCGCTAAGGATCGTAATTTAGAAGTGGTTCAGGACGAAGTGGGTAACGTTGTAATAAAGAAGCCGGGAACAACAGGTTACGAAAATAGCGCACCTGTTATTTTGCAAGGTCACATGGACATGGTTTGTGAAAAACGTCCGGACAGCAATCATGATTTTACAAAAGATCCACTGGAACTTCAGATTGTGGATGGAAATATTGTGGCTAAAGATACAACATTAGGTGGTGACAATGGTATTGCGCTTGCAATGGCAATGGCGCTTTTGGACAGCGATGATATTCCGCATCCGCCGTTGGAGGTTTTATTTACGATAGACGAAGAAACCGGAATGGGCGGCGCTGCAGCAATTGATATGTCTCTGTTTAAAGGGAATATGCTGATCAATCTGGATTCCGAAGAAGAAGGAATCTTTACAGCGGGATGTGCCGGTGGAATCAATTATCAGAATCATATTCCGGTTAAGAAGGAAAGTGTTTCGGGAACAGAGGTTACTGTGCGTATCCACGAACTTCTCGGCGGTCATTCGGGATTTGAGATCACAAAACAGAGAGGAAATGCAAATAAGATGATGGGGCGTCTTTTAGATCGCATTTCTCGTGATGTAGATTTTGTTATTGAAACAATTGCAGGCGGTTCTAAAGACAATGTAATTGCTCTTAGCGCAACGGCAAAGATTGTTGTAAAGCCTGAAGATGTAGATAAAGTTAAAAAACACGTTGAAGAGATGAAGAAGTTATGGGATTCTGAATTTATGGGAGATGAACCAACACTTACCGTGGATGTTGCCGAGAATCCTGATGTGTCTGTTGCGGCTTTTGATAAAGACAGTACAGATCGTGTAATCTCTTATTTGATCATTTGTCCGAACGGAGTGATTGAGTACAGCAGAAAGCTTGCAGGAAGCGTAGAGACATCTTTAAATCTCGGAGTAGTAGAAACAAACGATGAAGAAAATTATGTAAAAGCTTCCTATCAGATCCGCAGCTCTCTTGAGAGTAAAAAATATCAGGTTCGCGAACAGTTAGACCGTTGTGCAAAGGTTGTTGGAGCAAAAATAGTTGTTGCGAGCGAATATCCGGGATGGGAATATAAACCGGAATCAAAACTTCGCACAATTATGGTAGATACATATAAAGACATGTATGGAAAAGAACCGGAAATCGTTACGGTTCATGCCGGATTGGAGTGTGGATTATTCTTAAACAAACGTCCGGAGCTGGACTGCGTATCTATCGGATCTGATCTTAGAGATGTTCATTCCTTTAAGGAGAGTCTTGACATTGCCTCCGCTGAGCGTGTATGGGACTATCTCAAAGAGCTTATGAGAAGATTAAAATAAACAGAAGAAATCTATGATGTCGGCAGAAAATATTTTCTGCCGGCTTTTTTAGTGGAAATTTATTTCTGTATCATAAAAATACTTTATCGTCTATATATTGCTAAGAAGTTGTTGTGTAGGAAAAATTATGAAAGCATTTCATTCGGGAAGAATTATTTTACTATTATTTCTTTGTTCCTTTTTCTCGGTACTTACCGCAAATCGATGTCTTGAAATTGGAGTGCGCAATACTTGTCGGAAAAAGACGATACAAGATCAGGAATACCGCGCTCAATTTTTCTCGACAGAACAAAGGGAAGGTAACGCATTATTATCAAAAGAATGCCTTCGCTTTCTCCAGTGCGTGGAAAACGAAGTGAGTTATTACCCTGTTGCCGAATCTTCTGTGGATAAGTCTTTAACTACATCCTTTATTAATTGTTGGATGAAGGACAGGAGTTATGGAGGAGCACGAGGCCATGAGGGGACAGATCTTATGGCTTCTGTTAATAAAAGAGGGATTTATCCTATCGTCAGTATGACGGATGGCGTAGTAACAAACCTTGGATGGCTGGAAAAAGGCGGCTATCGAGTCGGCATTACTTCTGATAGTGGTACTTATTATTACTACGCTCATTTGGAAAGCTACTCTAACATTAATGAAGGAGATCGGGTGAAGGCCGGAGAACTTTTAGGCTTCATGGGAGATTCTGGTTACGGGCCGGAGGGGACGACGGGTAATTTTGCGGTTCATTTACATGTAGGAATCTATTTCTATGAAAATGGAAAAGAAGTAAGTGTGAATCCTTATTATGTCTTGAAATATTTAGAAAGTAAGAAGTTGAAATATGTGTTCAAAAATTGAGTTATAAGGATAGATGTGCTATAATAATTTATTATGGGTAATTATTGTTTACATTCACTTAAGGAAATAGATTGTCGTTTATTACAGGAGGAAACAGCATGAAGCTGCCAGAGATATTTGAAGAAAAAATGAAGGGACTATTAAAAGAGGAATTCCCAGAATATATTGCCTGCTATGAAGAACCAAGGTATTATGGTCTTCGCGTAAATACCGGAAAAATTTCCGTTGAAGATTTCAAAAAGATCTGTCCATTTGAGATTCAGCCGATTCCGTGGATTGAAAATGGATTCTACTATGACGGGGAATCTGTAGTTCCGTCTAAGCATCCATACTATTTTGCAGGTCTTTATTATCTGCAGGAACCAAGCGCCATGACACCGGCTAACAGACTCCCTATTGAAGCAGGGGATAAGGTTCTGGATGTATGTGCGGCGCCGGGCGGCAAGGCGACAGAGCTTGGAGCAAAATTAAAAGGCGAAGGTGTACTTATTGCGAACGATATCAGTAATTCCAGAGCAAAAGGGCTCCTTAAAAATATCGAAGTATTCGGGATTGGGAATGTTCTTGTTTTAAGTGAAGAACCGGGAAAGCTGGAAGGTTATTTTGAAGAATATTTTGATAAGATTCTTATTGACGCACCATGCTCCGGTGAAGGAATGTTCCGAAAAGACAAGAAAATGGTAAAGGCATGGGGGGAACATGGACCGGAATTTTTTGCCAATATCCAGAAAAGCATTATCACACAGGCTGCAAGAATGTTAAAGCCGGGGGGATTGATGCTTTATTCAACTTGTACGTTTGATGCAAGAGAGAATGAAGGAAGCATTGAATATTTAAAAAATGCTTATCCGGAATTTGAGATTTTGGAAATTGCTCCTTATGAGGGATTTGAAAAAGGAATTCCGGAACTTACAAAAAGTAAGGACAAAGAGTATGAAAAAACGGTCCGCATATTCCCGCACAAAATGAAAGGAGAAGGTCATTATCTGGCGCTTCTTAGAAAAGGGGATGAAAAAGCAGAGGCTAAACGACTTGCTGAAAAGACTGCTGCCTCAAAGGGTTCGACGAGAAAGAGAGGAAAGAAACTTCCAGAAGATTTGGAGTTATTCTTTCAAGATATTTCTTGGGAGATGGATGCAAACCGTCTTGATATTCACGGGGAGCGCGTCTATTATATGCCGGAAGATTTACCGGATGTAAAGGGAATCCGTTTCCTTCGCACAGGTTTATTGCTAGGTGAACTTAAGAAAAATCGTTTTGAGCCAAGTCAAGCGCTTGCCATGTGTTTGAAAAAAGAAGAATATAGGAAAGTTATTGATATTTCTGCTGAGGATGACAGAATTAGCCGCTACCTTAAAGGTGAAACGCTGGAGGTAGACGACTTGACAGATAAAAAAGCAAAAGGCTGGTATCTTATCTGTGTAGATGGATATCCGCTTGGATGGGGAAAGATTGCCGGAGGTACTTTGAAAAATAAATATCTTCCGGGATGGAGGCTTTGTTAATGATCAGATTGGATAAATATTTGGCAGATATGGGCTGTGGTACAAGACAAGAAGTAAAGAAATTGATTCGAAGCGGACAAGTATCTGTAGATGGTGCAGTTGTAAAGAAACCAGATACAAAAGTGGAGCAAACAGTTCAAGAAGTCTGCTTAAACGGAGAAAAAGTTGGATATGAAAGCTTTGAATATTATATGTTAAATAAACCAGCCGGAGTTGTTTCAGCAACTGAGGATCGAAGCTGCCAGACTGTTGTGGATCTTATCAAAGAGAAGAAGAGAAAAGATCTGTTTCCTGTAGGGAGACTGGATAAGGACACGGAAGGGCTTCTGTTGATCACGAATGATGGAGAGCTGGCACATCGTCTGTTATCTCCGAAAAAACATGTGGACAAATGTTATTTTGCCCGTGTATCCGGTAAGGTAACGGAAGACGATGTGAGAAGTTTTGAAAATGGAGTCAATATCGGAAGCCTAGAACAGCCGGAGATTACAATGCCCGGAAAGCTTGAAATTATCACATCGGATGAGATTTCCCAGATTCATCTGACCATTCAGGAAGGAAAGTTTCACCAAGTAAAGCGGATGTTTCAAGCAGTTGGCAAAGAAGTGATTTATTTAAAACGACTTCGGATGGGTACACTTGTATTGGATGAAAACTTAAGTATCGGCGAATACCGCCCACTGACAAAAGAGGAGTTAGAAAAATTATGATAAATTTGTTGAAAGACGTGGATGCAGTCATTTTTGATATGGATGGAACATTGATTGATTCCATGTGGATCTGGCCGGATATCGATGATGTTTATTTAGAAAAATATCATCTTACGAAACCGGAAAATTTCCATGAAGGAATGGAGGGAATGAGTTACACAGAAGTAGCGCAGTATTTCCTTAATATTTTTCCAACACTGTCTATGACTATTGATGAAGTGATGGATGAATGGACACAGATGGCGCACGAACGATACGTGACTCAAGTTGATTTAAAGAACGGGGCGCTGGAATTCCTTGATACATTGAAAAAAGCAGGGATTAAAACAGGAATTGCCACCAGCAATGGTCGAACCCTCGTGGATGATACACTGGAGGCGCTTAAGATCCGTTCTTTATTTGATAGTGTTAAATGTGCCTGCGAAGCAGGCGCCGGAAAACCTGCACCGGATGTTTACCTTCTGGTGGCAAAGGAGATGGGCGTACAGCCTGAGCGTTGTCTTGTATTTGAAGATGTACCAATGGGAATCTTGGCAGGAAAAAATGCGGGAATGACTGTCTGCGCGGTGGAAGATGATTTTTCTGCCTCTCAGTGTGCCAAAAAACGTGAATTGGCAGATTACTATATTCAAGACTATAACGATATTAAAAATGGAACATATGAGGTGTTAAAATAATGAGCAATGGTTTTTTACCGATTTGTAAAAGAGATATGGAAGAACGTGGTTGGGAACAGCTTGATTTTGTTTATGTGTGCGGGGATGCCTATGTGGATCATCCTTCTTTTGGACACGCTATTATTATGCGTACATTAGAAGCACACGGTTATAAGGTCGGAATCATTTCTCAGCCGGATTGGAAAAATCCGGAAAGCATTATGGAGTTTGGAGAACCAAGGCTTGCTTTTCTTGTGTCTTCCGGTAATATGGACTCCATGGTGAACCATTATTCTGTATCGAAGAAACGAAGGAAAACAGATGCCTATACACCGGACGGAGTCATGGGAAAACGCCCTGATTATGCGGCGATTGTATATAGTAATCTTATCCGTCAAGTGTACAAAAAGACGCCGATTATTTTAGGTGGAATTGAAGCAAGCCTTCGAAGACTTGCTCATTATGATTATTGGTCAGATAAATTAAAGCGTTCCATTTTACTGGATTCCGGAGCAGATCTTATTTCTTATGGAATGGGTGAGCGTTCGATTGTAGACATCGCGGAAGCTCTTGACAGTGGAATTGATATCAAAGATATTACCTTTATTGACGGGACAGTCTGCAAGGTGAAGAGTCTGGACTCCGTCTATGATGCGATTCTTCTGCCTTCTTATGAAGAGTTAAAGAAAGAGAAATTAAACTACGCAAAAAGTTTTTATACACAATATTGCAATACCGATCCCTTTACAGGAAAACGAATGGCGGAAGCGTATGGTGAGCACTTGTATGTGGTACAGAATCCACCGTCAAAACCGCTTACACAAGCGGAGATGGATAGAACGTACAGTTATCCTTATATGAGAACTTATCACCCGTCTTACGAAGAAGCGGGCGGCGTTCCGGCGATCCGTGAGGTGAAATTCAGTCTGATCAGTAACAGGGGATGTTTTGGGGGCTGTAATTTCTGTGCACTGACATTTCATCAAGGACGGATCATTCAGACGAGAAGCCATGAGTCCCTTGTCAATGAAGCAAAAAAAATGATCTGGGAAGAAGATTTTAAAGGTTATATTCACGATGTGGGAGGCCCAACTGCTGATTTCCGACATCCTGCCTGCGATAAACAGCTGGAACATGGAGTGTGTAAGAATCGACAATGTTTATTCCCGACACCTTGTAAGAATCTGAAGGCAGACCACAAGGATTATATCGAACTTTTAAAGAAGTTAAGAGAGCTGCCGAATGTAAAAAAAGTGTTTATTCGGTCAGGAATAAGATTTGACTATGTACTTGCGGATCCTGATGATACATTTTTCTATGAATTGTGCGAACACCATGTCAGTGGACAGCTGAAAGTGGCGCCGGAGCATGTGGCAGATGCGGTGCTTACGAAAATGGGAAAGCCTAAAAATAGTGTTTATCAAGCATTTGTCAAAAAATATAAAAAAATCAATCAGCAATTAGGAAAGGAGCAGTATCTTGTTCCGTATCTTATGTCTTCACATCCGGGTTCGACAATGAAAGAAGCGGTGGAACTGGCAGAATATTTAAGAGATCTTGGATATATGCCGGAACAGGTACAAGACTTTTATCCGACACCATCTACGATCTCAACATGTATGTACTATACAGGCGTTGATCCAAGAGATATGAAACCAGTATATGTTCCGAAGAATCCTCATGAGAAAGCAATGCAGAGAGCATTGATCCAGTATCGGAATCCGAAAAACTACGATTTGGTTCTTGAGGCATTGAAAAAAGCAGACCGCATGGATCTGGTGGGCTATGACAAACATTGTCTGATCCGTCCAAAGAGATCGGAAGCAGGAAAGGAACGTAATTATTCTAAAGCAGACGGTAAACAATCCGCGAACGGACGGAAGAAGAAAAAGACAATCCGTAATGTTCACAAGAAAAAAACTGGGGGCAGAAAATCATGAGAATCGCAATTGTAACAGGCGCTTCTTCCGGGATGGGAAGAGAATTTGCAAGACAGATTCCAAGACTGTATCAAAATTTGGATGAAATCTGGCTTGTAGCAAGAAGGACAGAGCGACTGAAAGAATTAAAAGAAGAATTACCGATTCCGGTGCGCATTTTCGATGGCGATCTGGAGCGTGATTATATTTATGAAAAAATAGACCGCGAACTTTTTCTGACAAAGAGTGACATCCGAATGTTGGTCAACAGTGCCGGATTTGGAAAAGTAGGATCGTTAAAAGAGGCAGAACAAAAAGAGCAGCTTAGTATGATCCGCGTAAATTGTGAGGCGCTTACGAAGATGTGTATGGTCTGTATGCCTTATTTTTCTAAAGGGAGCCGGATTCTAAATGTGGCTTCTGTTGCGGCATTTACTCCACAGCCGGGATTCGCAGTGTATGCAGCTTCTAAAGCATATGTATATAATTTCTCCAGAGCGATTCGGGAAGAATTTCGAAAAGACGGAATCAGTGTTACGGCAGTCTGTCCGGGACCTGTCAGAACAGAATTCTTCCTTCGAAGTGGTGAGCTGGCGGGAGACAGCCGGAAATTTGTTGAGGCGGAAGCAAAAGACGTCGTTCGACAGGCATTAAAAGATGCTGTTATGAGAAAGGGTGATTCTGTATATTCGCTTCCTATGAAAGCAGGAAAACTTGCATCCAGACTGTGCCCGGCAGGGCTCGTGGCTTATGTTATGGGACGCATCAATCACGTATAGACATAAGGAGTAAAGATTGAAATGACAATAGAAAAGGGACAGCCGGGCTATATCAAAGCCCGCAAGATGAAATATCTTATATTTGCGATTGTTGAATTCGCAATTGTGGCAGCACTTGTGATACTCGGATATGTGCAAACAGGTTCTAAGATGAATCTTCTTACTGTCGTGGCTGTGGTAGGGTGTCTGCCTGCTGCCAAAATGTTGGTAGAATTTATTGCTATGGCACCACATGAGAGTATTGGACCTAAGAAGTATACCGAAATTGAAGAAAAAGCACCATTACTTACGAAAATGTATGACATGATTCTTACCGTGAATGATAAGATGATGCCCGTAGAAGTCTTCGTGATTTCCGGACATGTCATCTGCGGATATGCATCCAGCGATAAGACAGATGAAGTTAAGACAGCAAGGTTTTTGAAACATATGCTGGAAAAAAATCATTATGAAAAAATTACCGTGAAGGTTTTCCATGATTATACAGCATTTTTATCCAGAGCCGAGGGAATGAATAACATGGCGGCTGTTGATCATGCTGATACAAAAAGAAGAGAACACAAGATCAAAAACCTGATTTTAAGCACATCCATGTAAAAGAGAGTATATTATGCGAGAAATTGTGATCAAAGAAAATGAAGCCGGACAGCGTTTTGACAAGTTTTTAAAAAAATATCTGTCAGAGGCGACCGGTGGTTTTCTGTATAAAATGCTTCGAAAAAAGAATATTGTATTGAATGGGAAAAAAGCAACCGGAAATGAAAAATTGAACTGCGGAGACAAAGTGAAATTTTTTCTTGCAGATGAAACGATTGATAAATTCTCAGGAAAAGAGATAGCTTCTGCCAGATATGAAACGCTTCCTAAGACCAGCCTTTCTGTTCTTTATGAAGATGATCATGTGCTGATCTTCAACAAACCTGCCGGACTTTTGTCCCAGAAATCAAAGGCTGATGACGTATCGGTAGTTGAATATTTGATTCAGTATCTGTTGAAAACCGGAAGTTTAAAACAAGAAGACCTTACAACCTTTAAGCCTTCCATCTGTAATCGTCTGGATCGAAACACAAGCGGCCTCATTACCGCCGGAAAAAGTCTTGCCGGACTTCAGAAATTAGGGGAACTATTCAAAGAAAGAACAATGAAAAAGTATTATCTCTGCCTTGTAAAGGGAAGAGTGGACAAGAAGCAGTATATTTGTGGATTCCTTCACAAAGATGAAAAGACAAATACAGTGCGGGTTCAGGAAAACAGACTTCTTAAAGATGACCTTCCGATCGAGACGGAATATGAGCCGATCGCATGGAAGAAAGATGTGACACTGTTAAAGGTTCATTTGATCACCGGGCGCACACACCAGATCCGTGCACATCTTGCTTCCGTTGGCCATCCTCTCATCGGAGATACAAAATACGGAGAAGAGAAGGTTAACGGAAGGTACCGTACAAAATATCATTTGAAATGGCAGCTTCTTCATGCATATGAGCTTATCTTTCCAAAGCTTGATCCACCTTTTGAAGCATTATCAAAGAGGAGGGTGACTGCCCCTGTGCCAAAAGAATTTTACCAGATGATAAAGGAGACAGAATGGGAACATGGAACTCAAGAGGCCTTAGAGGTTCTACACTAGAAGATATGATTAACCGGACCAATGAGCGGTATCAGGAACAGAAACTTGCGCTGATCCAGAAAATACCAACGCCTATCACACCGGTGAAAATGGATAAAGAACACCGTCATATCACACTGGCTTATTTTGATCAGCGAAGTACCGTAGACTATATCGGGGTTGTACAGGGAATTCCCGTATGCTTTGACGCGAAGGAGTGCGTCGCAGATACATTTCCTCTTCAAAATGTACATGAACACCAGGTGGAATTTATGCAGGCATTTGAAAGGCAGGAAGGAATTGCATTTCTTTTGATTTATTATTCTGCAAGACATATTTTGTATTATATGCGGTGCGAGGAACTTCTGACCTATGTAAAAAGAGCAGAAAACGGCGGAAGAAAAAGTATCCGATTTGATGAACTGGACCCTCGTTTTTTCCTGAATTTAAAAAATGGTTATCTGGTGCCTTATCTGGATGGAATCAATCTTGATCTTACTGTTCGTGAAGAACTTGACAAATAAAGGGAAAATGCTTATAATTTAAAATATTTTAATGTGTTAGCACACTAAAGCGAGCTGAGAAACAGGGAGGTACTATGAAGAAATTATTACACACTCCTGAGGGAGTCCGGGATATTTACAATGTAGAATGCGGAAAAAAACTGGCACTGGAAAGCAGACTGAAAAAGACACTGCATTTATACGGTTACCATGATATTCAGACTCCGATGTTTGAGTATTCGGAAGTATTCCGCAAAGAGATTGGAACGATTCCTTCGAAAGATCTCTATAAATTTTTCGATAAAGAAGGGAATACACTTGCTCTGAGACCAGATATTACTCCGTCCGTGGCAAGGGCAGCTTCCACTTTATTCGCGGACGAGACGCTGCCAATCCGCTTGTGTTATACAGGAAATACATTTATTAACCATTCCAGTTATCAGGGGCGTTTAAGAGAAGTGACTCAGATGGGCGCAGAGCTTCTCGGCGACGACTCTGTAGAAGCAGATGCAGAAATGCTGGCAATGGTCATTGAAGCGCTCCTTGCTGTGGGCGTGAAAGAATTTCAGATTAATGTGGGAAATGTTGATTTCTTTCAGAGTTTAATGGAAGATGCCAGCTTAGAGGAAGAGGATCGGGAACGGGTGTTAGAGCTGATCGGAAACCGAAACTATTTTGGTCTTCAGGAATATCTGGAAAGTATTGCCGTTACCCGGAGTGTGAAAGAAGCATTTGTGTCATTGGGAGAGTTGACAGGTGGTGTTGAGATTCTTGCGAAAGCGAAAAATCTGGCGCCGAATTCTTCCGGGATTATGGCTGTAAAACGGTTGGAGAAGATCTATGATATGCTTGCAGTCTACGGAGTGGAAAATTATGTAACCTTTGACCTGAGCATGATGGGAACGTATGGCTATTATACGGGAATCATTTTTCGCGGATATACTTACGGAACCGGGGATGCCATTGTAAAGGGAGGGCGCTATGATCATCTGTTGGAAAAATTCGGAAAGACTTCTCCGTCGATTGGTTTCGCCATCGTTGTAGATGAACTGATGAATGCTATGAATCGCCAGAAGCTTAGAATCGTTTATACAAGAAAAAATACACTGATTCTGTATGACGATGAGGTTACAAAAAAAGCAGTAGCTCTCGCACAGGATTTAAGAAAAAAAGCGAAAAATGTAGAAATGATCAAAAAGGCAAAAGATCGTCTGTTAGAAGAATATGTGGAATATGGCAGAGAGTATTATGCCGGCAATCTCATTTACCTTAAGAAAACAGAAGAGATTACCATGGTCAACCTTGTTACCGGTGAACACAAGATCGTGAATGGACAGAATGGAGTATAGAACAATGAGATATTTGACATTTGCTCTGGGAAAAGGGCGTCTTGCAAGACAGACATTGGAACTTTTTGAGAGAATAGGAATTACCTGTGAAGAAATGAAGGACTCTGATTCCCGAAAGCTGATCTTTACAAACGAAGAACTGAAATTAAAATTTTTCCTGGCAAAGGGACCGGATGTCCCGACTTATGTAGAATACGGTGCGGCGGATATCGGTGTTGTCGGAAAAGATACTATATTGGAGGAAGGCCGGAAGGTTCACGAGGTGCTGGATCTTGGGTATGGAAAATGCAGAATGTGTGTCTGTGGTCCCAAAGAGGCTTCTGCGCTTCTTAAACACCATGAGCTGATCCGTGTGGCGACAAAATATCCGAATATAGCAAAAGATTATTTTTACAATAAAAAGTACCAGACGGTAGAAATTATCAAATTAAACGGTTCCATCGAACTTGCCCCGATTGTCGGATTGTCAGAAGTAATCGTAGATATCGTGGAAACCGGTTCTACACTGAAAGAAAATGGTCTGGAAGTTTTGGAGGAAGTGTGTCCGCTTTCTGCAAGAATGATTGTAAATCCGGTAAGTATGCGTATGGAAAGTGAGCGTATAAAAACGCTGTTAATGAAACTTAGAATGCAGTTATAGAGGTGAGAAAATAATGAGAATACAGCGGTTAGATCACGATACAAAAAAGAATCTTCTGGAAGATTTGCTGAAGCGCAGCCCGAACCAATACAGCGCTTATGAGAAAGATGTGGCTAAAATTCTGGAGGATGTAAAAAGGGAAGGTGACAAAGCTCTGTTTGGTTATACTGCCAGATTTGACGGAGCACATCTGGATGCAGAAACTGTACGGGTGACAGAGCAGGAGATTCAGGAAGCCTATGATCAGGTTGACGAGGAACTTCTTGGGATTATTCGCAGAACATTACATAATATTCGCACTTATCATGAAAAGCAGAGACAGAACAGTTGGTTTGACAGCCGACCGGACGGAACAATCCTTGGTCAGAAAGTGACAGCCTTAGCAAGAGTCGGTGTCTATGTGCCGGGTGGGAAAGCCGCATATCCATCGTCTGTATTAATGAATATTGCGCCTGCTAAGGCGGCGGGAGTAGATGAAATCATTATGGTCACACCTCCTGATAAAAATGGAAAAGTTACGCCGACAACGCTAGTGGCTGCAAAAGAAGCCGGAGCTGATGTGGTATATAAGATTGGCGGTGCACAGGCAATCGGAGCGTTGGCATACGGAACAGAGAGCATACCTAAAGTAGATAAGATTGTAGGACCGGGCAATATATACGTTGCCCTTGCCAAAAAGGCGGTCTACGGTCATGTAAGTATCGATGCGATTGCCGGTCCCAGTGAGATTCTTGTAATCGCAGACGATTCTGCCAACCCGTCTTATGTGGCAGCTGACCTATTGTCTCAGGCAGAACACGATGAGCTTGCCTCTGCCATTCTTGTCACAACAAGCGAAGAGCTTGCAGACGCGGTATCAAAAGAAGTAGATCGTTTTACAGCACAGCTGTCCAGAAAAGAAATCATTCAGAAGTCACTGGATAACTATGGGTATATTTTAATTGCAGAATCCATGGATGAAGCTATCAGTATTGCAAATGAGATTGCTTCCGAACACCTTGAGATTCAGACGAAAAATCCGTATGATGTGATGACAAAGATTCGAAATGCAGGAGCGATTTTTATCGGTGAATATTCCAGTGAACCGCTGGGTGATTATTTTGCAGGTCCGAACCATGTACTTCCGACAAATGGAACCGCAAAATTTTTCTCCCCGCTGTCCGTGGATGATTTTATCAAAAAATCAAGTATTATCGCTTATTCAAAAGAGGCATTGGAGAAAGTACATGAAGATATTGAAAGCTTTGCAGCAGCCGAACGGCTTACCGCTCATGCCAATTCTATCCATGTACGATTTAATAAGGAATAGGAGAATATCTTATGAATCGAATTGCAAAATGTGAAAGAAAAACAAAGGAGACGAATATTTCCCTTACTTTAAATCTTGACGGAACTGGAAATAATAAGATTCATACAGGCATCGGTTTTTTTGATCATATGCTGGATGGGTTTGCAAGGCATGGTCTGTTTGATCTGAGTGTATCCGTAAGCGGTGATCTGGACGTGGACTGTCATCATACAATTGAAGACACCGGAATTGTTCTTGGTACAGCGATACGGGAAGCGCTTGGTGACAAGGCGGGAATTAAGCGTTATGGCCACATGATCCTTCCGATGGACGAGACGTTGGCACTGTGTGCAGTAGATCTGTCAGGAAGACCGTATCTTAATTTTGACGCGGAATTTACAGTTCCCCGACTTGGAGAGATGGATACAGAAATGGTGAAAGAATTCTTCTATGCGGTATCGTATAGCGCGGCAATGAATCTTCATCTTAAGATCTTAGATGGTGGAAATAATCACCATATGGCTGAAGCGTTATTTAAGAGCTTCGGCAAAGCCCTTGACATGGCTGTAATGGAAGAACCCCGCATTACAGGAGCATGGACAACAAAGGGAAGTCTTTAAAGGAGTTGTAGTAATATGAGTTATAAAAGATTAATTCCCTGCATCTTTATTGCAGGCGGAAAAGTAGTAAAATGGGTGAATGATAAAACGGTTCTCTGTGAGGATGCGGTGAAGCTTGCCAGATATTATAGTGATCACGGGGCGGATGAACTGCTTGTATTTGATCTGTCTGATTCAGACGAAGATCATGATAACAGTATTGATCTTATGCGAAAGATTAATCGTAACATCAGTATTCCGATGGTTGCCGGCGGCAACATCAAACGCCTTGAGGATGTTAAGAAGATTCTGTATGCCGGCGCGAAACGTGCAATGCTTAATTTCTCAAAACCGGGAAGTGCTGCTGAAGTCGAAGAGGCTGCAAAACGGTTTGGAAAAGAAAAGATCGCAGTATCGCTCAATGATTTTGACGCTTTGTTTAAGCATCAACAGATCATTGAGGATTTTACAAGTGAAATCATCTTCATGCATCGTCTGGACCTTAATTCCGTGATGAACGTGACAGATATACCATGTGTTATCCTTACCGACACAGAAGAAAAGCCGGAATTATTTAAGATTTTAAAATGTCCGGGAGTCAAAGGGTTATCGGGAAAATATATCAGCCAGTCCAATATGGATTTTGTGACATTTAAAGAGGAATGCAAGCAAGAAGGAATTAAAATGACCTCCTTTGAAAGTATTATGGATTTTTCTCAGTTCAAGCTAAATGAGCAGGGACTGCTTCCGGTGATTGTACAGCACTATAAGACAAAGGATGTACTTATGCTTGCTTATATGAACGAAGAAGCTTTCGATAAGACGATTAAAACCGGGAAAATGACCTATTACAGCAGAAGCAGAAACGCATTGTGGGTAAAAGGTGAGACGAGCGGACATTTCCAATATGTAAAGTCTCTGACCATTGATTGTGATAAAGATACGCTGCTTGCGAAGGTGGACCAGATTGGCGCTGCGTGTCATACAGGTAATCCGACCTGTTTCTTCCAGCCGTTAGCCGGAACAGACGATGAAAAAGCAAATCCACAGCGCATCTTTGAACATGTATATCATACGATCGTGGATCGCAAACAGAATCCAAAAGAAGGCTCTTATACGAATTATTTGTTTGAAAAAGGAATTGATAAAATATTGAAAAAAGTAGGAGAGGAAGCGACAGAGACGGTTATTGCAGCTAAAAATCCGAATCTGGAAGAATTGAAATACGAAGTGGCAGATCTCCTCTATCATCTGATGGTTCTTATGGTGGAACGTGGATTATCGTGGGAAGATATTACACAGGAACTCTCAGACCGCGAATAGCATACAAAAAATGTGAGTTTGTCTGAGTTTGCATGGGAAGATCACAGGAATAAGAAAAGAAAGCCGGGCATATACTTCTTACAAAAAAAGAAGGTGCCCGGCTTTATGAATGATTCGGAACGACGACGCAAAGAGCTCTTAGAACTAACAAGACAAAGATATAGTGACTCCACTGCACCGCCTGCAGTCCATCCGCGGTACCATGCAGTCTATGAAGATCTCTACGGAACGGAGGATGAACTTCCGGGTGGAACATTGGGAATCCGAACGTTTTTCTGTATCCTTCTTCTTGCTGTATTTTTATCCATGGAACATAATCATAACGAAATCTGGAACGTAAGCAGTGAAAACGTAGTAGAGGCTGTAACAAATGATATGGATATTCAGGAATCGCTTGAAGTTCTACGATAGTTTGTTTGGCTTTTTTTCAGATAAAAAACAAGGTGTACAAAATGTGGAGGAGAATATAGTTCATGTAATTGTATTAAATTTATTGATGAGTGTAGTGAAGAGATAACTAAGTTTAATTTTTTAGGAGCTACATGGACAAATCGTCATACTTAATATTAAATATTCCATAAGAAAAGAACATTATTTTTACATTGTAATCTCTCAAAAACAAAGATATACTATAACTAGAGATAATCGGAAAGGGGGGACTGCTTTATGCCAATGACGATTAAAACATTACTTGCAGATTATCTGGCTGAAATTCAGAAAATATATGATTTGCACTTGAAAAGCGTCATACTTTACGGGTCTTATGCCAGAGGCGATTATACACCGGAGTCAGATGTGGATATTATGATTCTAGTGGATCTACCTGATGATGAGTTGGATCAATATGCAGATGAACTTGCCGAAGTGGGGTTTGAGTATAATGTTGCACATGACATCTGGATGATGCCTGTGGTGAGAAATCAGGATCATTTTAATCATTGGGTAAAAGCCTATCCTTTTTACGAAAATGTTCAGAAGGAAGGGGTGAAGCTTTATGAAGCAGCCTGATTCTGTGGATATAGGGATTAGAATGGATGTGGCAAAACATCGTTTAGATGTGGCACAAGAAGATTTAGATACCGCACACCTTACTTTTGACGCCGGACAATTTCGTGGAGCAAATAACCGGCCTATTATAGCATCTTTCATACCATAAGTGCTGTACTTGCCAAGGAAGGTGTTGCTTTTAAACGTCACAAAGATACGTTGAGTTATTTTGATAAGAATTATATCAATACAGAAATATTTCCAAGGGAACTAGGTCGGAAAATAGTGAAGGCAGAAGAAATTCGACACGCCAGTGACTATGATACATTTTATATTGCCTCCCAAGAAGTAACGGAGCAACAGATTAAAACTGCGGAAATGCTGCTGGAATTAGCCAAGAAGCATTTAGAAATTGAATAAATCTGTTCTTTTAAATATTAAAACACGAAAGTAAGAATCTGAGTAGATTTTTGCTTTCGTGTTTTTTATGTCCTGATTTATGAGCTAGAGGAAAGATATTTGCTTGAAGTTCTTCCCTAAAATGTATATAATAATATGGATTGGATGATGTAAAATATATACAAAAAGGTAGTGTCAAGTGAACTATGAAAAACTGAGTTAAAAGAAAAAGGCTCAGATGAA
>ENA-ORSX01000067-ORSX01000067.1-human-gut-metagenome-genome-assembly--contig:-NODE-67-length-140204-cov-51.371462_pt1 | contig 140204 bp, 123 predicted proteins | sample MGYA00241904_ERZ509172 | MGnify/ENA primary metagenome ERZ509172 (study PRJEB26280, sample SAMEA2338795) | human gut metagenome | biome: human gut; feature: human-associated habitat; material... | reverse complement strand
TCCAATCCCGGAATTACCTTTGCGCCCAGAACGAAAATGACTGACTGATGCGGCTTACTGAAAGGCGCAAAATGGAGGTAAACGAAAACAGAGGCAGATTGTGTAGAAAAAAACTTCAGGGGAAAATCCGTAAAAAAAAGAATCACCAAAAGGAAAAAGACATCACCGGAAGCGTGAAAAGGGCAAACCACAACAAAGGAAGTATGATTGTTTCCGATCCGACGGAACTTGTTCAGCCGGGTGGCAACAATCATTCTTCCCGGTTTGTCCGGCTGTGTGTGGGCGCCTGTTTCATTCATGGGGCAGGCTGACACACTCTGCATTCACTTTCCGCTTCCGGCAAAAGAGACAGCGAAAAAAGAAAAATCATTTGAAAACCCGTAAAAGCACCTCTTGGCATAGGCGCAAAAGAAAGGGGCATTGCTTCATCTGTCTAAACATCGTTTAGGCGTGAGGCAATGCCCTTTTCTCCAGCTATGCGGTAGTCGGCACACGTTTGTTCCAAACTCGTTTTGGGCAATGGTGTGCCGACGGACAATACCGCTTTTACGGAAAATTCTTATGAATGAGGGGATAAAAAACGGGAGTTTATATCAAAATCTCGAATTAAATAGCTACTTTTGCATACGAAGAGTTCTTTGAAGGTTACGCAACGCGCAGAAGGATAATGCAGTAGATAACTAACTAAATCGTAACCTATTACTATCAAGAGCAATTAACCTACGCTCATTTCCAATAAATTACACTCTTTTCGTAACTTCGGTGCGCAAATATACGAAATTTATTTCTATTATTCAATATCAGGGAGTTAAAATTGGATGTCCGGAAACCGTTGTTTTTCTATATATAAAAAAAGTGAAAATACAACACCTTTTCGGAAATCTTTTTGCAAAATTATTCACAACTTTGTCACATCAAAAACAGTGCAACCCTTATCATGTTAAACAACACGCAGACATATAGCGATATGTGGCAGAACTGCCTTGACCGAATCAAGGCACAGACCTCCGAAGAGGAGTTCGTGAAGTGGTTCCAGCCGATCGTACCGCTCGAATTCGACGGCACCAACCTGCGCCTGCGTGTTCCCAACGAGAGCTACGTACACCAGATCGAAAAGAACTACATCCCGTTCCTGCGCCCGATCATCTCGCAGCTCTACGGACAGCAGACCCGGCTGCACTATGCTGTGCCACGTTCGACACCCCCGGCCGTACCCGTTACCGCCGATGCCGACACCACGGCCATCTCGCGTTTCAACACGCAGACCAACACCGCAAATATAAAGAATCCCTTCGTAATTCCGGGACTCAAGAAGATAATCATAGACCCGCAGCTGAATCCGGGGCTCACGTTCGCGACCTTCATCGAGGGCGAATGCAACCGCCTGGCACGTTCGGCGGGCATGTCCGTCGCCGTAAACCCGGGCAACAACCCCTTCAACCCCCTATATATATATGGGGATTCGGGACTGGGCAAGACGCACATCGTACAGGCCATCGGCCACGAGGTACGCCAGCGCCATCCCGAGTTGCAGGTGCTGTATGTCTCGATGAACAAATTCCAGGCGCAGTTCCAGACCGCGTACAAGAACGGCGAAATCCCCGATTTCATCCATTTCTACCAGATGATCGACGTACTGATCATCGACGACATCCAGGAACTGACCGGGAAGACGGGCACGCAGAATGCGTTCTTCAACATCTTCAACCATCTGCAACTGGCGGGCAAACAGCTGATTCTCACCTCGGACAAGCCGCCCGTGGAGCTGAAAGACATCGAACAGCGCCTGCTGACGCGCTTCAAGTGGGGATTGTCGGCACAGCTCAACACGCCCGACTACGACACGAAGCTCAAGATCATCCGCGTAAAGGCGCAGAAGTTCGGGGCGCAGATTTCGGACGACGTGGTGGCCTACCTGGCGGACAACATCTCGGCCAACGTGCGTGAGATCGAGGGGGCACTCTCGTCGCTGGTGGCCAACGCCTCGTTCCTCGGGCGCAAGATCACCACGTCGCTGGCCAAGGAGATCCTGAAGGTCTACGTGCAGCTCTACCAGAAGGAGATCACGCTCGACCACATCATCGAAGTGGTGTGCGAATACCTGAACCTCGATTTCGCACGCTTCAACTCCACGGAGCGGACGCGCGAGATCGCCCAGGCACGGCAGATCGCCATGTACCTCGCCAAACAGCACACCAAGGCGCCGCTCACGACCATCGGGGCCGCCATCGGAGGCCGCAACCACGCCACGGTGCTCCACTCGTGCAAGGCCGTATCGAACCTGATCGAAACCGACAAGGCGTTCCGCCGGCAGGTCGAGGAGATCGAAAAGAAAGTGCTTGCGCATTAGGGTAAACACACCGTATCGACAAACAGGAGGTCGTGACATTATCCGTCACGACTTTTTTCGTATATTGCAAGGCCGGCGGCAGTCGTCTCGGCCTTTAAAACAGGAATGGAATGGATTATCACGCAAAAATGATCGCCCCGTGCGGCCTCGATTGCAGCGTTTGCATCGGGGCCCTGCGGGAAGAGAGTCCCTGCACCGGATGTTGGGGCCCCGACGACACGAAACCGGAATTCTGTTCTTCGCAGTGTAAGATCGCAACCTGCACGATCCGCAAAACGCTACCCGGCGGTTTCTGCGATGAATGTCCGCAATACCCCTGCACAGAAACGATGGAGCGGGAAAACCGGTATACGAACGATTATCCGCTGAGCGAATCGCCGATGGAGAACCTGGCGTTCATCCGCAAAGAGGGAATGACGGCATTCCTGGATCGCGAACGGACAAAATGGAGCTGTCCGTCGTGCGGCGGCACGTTCTGCGTCCACACGGGACGCTGCGCCACCTGCGGAGCAGACCATACGCACCGGCAATCCCGGAAGGAACAGCTTTGAAATCATTGAATACGCAATACATGGACCAACCCAAACTTGAGCGCCTGCTGCGGCTGATGAAGCTGCTCACGGCGAACACCACCTACAACGTCGACCAGCTGGCCGAACGGCTCCAGATGTCGCGCCGCACCATCTACCGCTACATAGACACCTTCCGCGAGGCGGGTTTCGTCATCAAAAAGGCGGGCGACTGCATCCGCCTCGACAAGGAATCGCCGCACTTCCGCGACATCTCGCAGCTCGTGCATTTCACCGAAGAAGAGGCCGTGATCCTCAAGAGCGCCATCGAAAACATCGACGACACGAACCTGCTGAAACAGAATCTCAAACGCAAGCTCTACTCGGTTTACGACAACAAGACGCTGGCCGACACGGTCGTGCGCGGCAAGAACGCCCCGAACATCCGGACGCTCATCGAGGCCATCGACCGGCAACAGCAGGCCATACTGCACAGCTACCAGTCGCCGCACGGCGGGGAAGTCCGCGACCGCCGCGTGGAGCCCTTCGCCTTTACGACCAACTACGTACAGGTGTGGTGCTACGATCCGGAGGCCGGGGCATGCAAGCTATTCAAAACCTCGCGCATCGGGTCGGTGGAGCTTACCGGGGAGGCATGGAAGCACGAAGCGGAGCACCGCGAAGGTTTCATCGACGTTTTCCGCATGCACGGCGGCGCACGCCACCGGGTGCAGCTGGAGCTGGGACTGCTGGCTTACAACCTGTTGTGCGAGGAATACCCGCTGGCCGAACGCGACGTCCGGCCAGCGGGCAAGGGCCGCTGGCTGCTCGACACGCAGGTAGCCGGGTTCGCCGGGGTAGGACGCTTCGCCGTCGGGCTGCTGGACGACATCCGCATCGTCGACTCGCCGGAACTGACCGCCTATCTCCGCGATTATATCGCGGCAAACAAGTTGCAATAAGTTTTTTTGTTATATTTGTATTACACACAAAACATCGAACATCATGAAAATAAACACGATCACAACGCTGGGAATGCTCTGTATGGCATTAGCGGCAGGTTCCTGCTGCCGCCAGGCACCCGAAACGACAGGGACGCTGCCGACAGCAGCGGCCGTCGTACTGCAGGATTACGGGGCGGAACCGACCGTCCTGAACATCGAAAGCTACACGCTCGGGAACGAGGACTTCAGAACGGTGCTATGGACGGGCAACAATCTGCAAGTCACGCTGATGACGATTCCCGTAGGCGGGGACGTAGGGTTGGAGCAGCACATGGGCATCGACCAGTTCCTGCGCATCGAGGAGGGTATGGCGCAGGTGCTGATGGGCGACAGCCAGGACAAGCTCGACTTCGTACGCGACGTGGAGGACGACTATGCGATCTTCGTCCCGGCCGGGAAGTGGCACAACATCGTCAACAAAGGCGACAAGCCGCTGAAACTCTATTCGATCTACGCCCCGGCGGAGCACCCCCACGGCACGGTACACAAGACCCAGCAGGAAGCCATGGAGGCCGAACACGCCCACTGACCCCGGGAATTCCGGCAAAAAAACGCATGTTTTTTGGTGAAACATGCGTTTTTTTAATTCTGTGTCACAAATTGTCACTACAGAGCCGTTCCTTTGTACCGTGAACCTAAAAGAAAACGATTATGGGAACAGCTTACAAAATCAGGTGCAGGCACTGCGGAGCGCAGTTCGAGCACCACATGCAACCGGGCTACGGCGTACTGCCGGTGTGCGTGGGATGCGGCGAATATGTCGAAACCGAAACGGCGATCCGCTGCCCGGCGTGCCACAAGAAACTCAACACCACGCAGGAAGAGTTCAACGAACAGATCGAGGTGACCTACATGTGGGATTGAACGGCACGCGGCGTACGCGGCAGAGCAACAAAAAAGTAGGCCCGGAAGGGTGAAAATCCGCGGAAAATTCCTATCTTTACCCAAAATAGGCACTGCCCGGGCCTTGCCCCGGAAACGGGGCACAGCGCAGGGTCTGCACTATTTTTGCGAAAACGAACCTTTTTTTCGGAAACGTATGACACAGTTACAGGCGGGGGATATGGCCCCGGATTTCAAGTCCACGACCCAGGACGGTGCGGCGCTGACGCTGGCCGACCTGAAGGGACAACGCACGATACTCTATTTCTACCCCAAGGACAACACCTCGGGGTGCACGCTCGAAGCCAAGAGCCTGCGCGACGGCAGGGCAGAACTCGCCCGCATGGGATTCCGGATCATCGGCGTAAGCCCCGACAGCGAAAAATCGCACCGGAACTTCTGTGCCAAGCACGACCTGAATTTCACGCTGCTCGCCGACACCGACCACAGCGTCTGCGAAGCTTACGGGGTCTGGGCCGAAAAGTCGATGTACGGCCGCAAATACATGGGCGTACTGCGCACGACGTTCGTCATCGACGCCGAGGGGCGGATCGAAAAGGTATTCACCAAGGTCGACACCGCAAACCACTACCGGCAAATCCTGGACGCTTACAAATAGGACGGCACCAACCGACGACAGGCATGAAATTCTTTGCGGGCATACTACTTGCGGCAGGCAGCCTCTTGGGCACCTTGCAGCTTCCGGCACAAGTGCGGCCGGCAGCACTCGGGCATGAGCTTGCGCAAAGCCCCGCACGGGAATCCGCGGCGGAGCCGGGGCGGAAACAGCCGGCGCAATTCGCAACAGGCCTCCCGGGCGTGCCCGCGACAGAACTTCCGGCCGAGTTTTCGGCCAAGGCGCATGCCGCCGCAAGCTCGCTGCAGATGCTTCCCCCGGAAGAGTTCGGGCTCCAGTGGCTGCAGGAGGAGGTAAACCCCTACCTGCGCGCACGCCGCAAACTCCACCGCACCATGCAAGAACGGGCTGCGCAACAGGAGGAGTCCCTGATCCGATCCCGGCAGAAATACCCGCACGACCTGAACAGGCGAACCGGGCTCTGGGGAATAGGCAACACATCGGTCAACAACTGGAGCCCCTTCCAGGATCGGATGCTGGACGCCCGGACAATCAGCTTCCCGATGCCGCGCGGCACGAAAGCCGACAAGCGCACCGACCAGATGAAAGCCCTGGACAGGATGCGGCAACAAAAACGATAAAAAAAATTTCAAATAACGAGGAACTACACAAAATGGCAGAAAAAGTACAGGTAAATGCGGATAAGCTCAAAGTGCTTAACGCAGTGATGGAAAAAATAGAAAAGGACTTCGGCAAGGGCTCGATCATGCGCATGAACTCGCAGGAGGTGAACGACGTACCGGTCATCCCGACGGGTTCGATCACGCTCGACATGGCGCTGGGCGTGGGCGGCTATCCCAAAGGCCGCGTCGTGGAGATCTACGGCCCCGAGTCGTCGGGTAAGACGACCCTGGCGATCCACGCCATCGCCGAGGCGCAGAAAGCCGGCGGCATCGCGGCGTTCATCGACGCCGAGCACGCTTTCGACAGCTTCTACGCACAGAAACTGGGCGTGGACGTCGACAACCTGCTCATATCGCAGCCCGACAACGGCGAGCAGGCGCTCGAAATCGCCGATTCGCTGATCCGGTCGAGCGCGATCGACATCATCGTCATCGACTCGGTGGCGGCGCTGACCCCCAAGGCCGAGATCGAAGGCGAAATGGGCGACTCGAAGATGGGCCTCCAGGCCCGCCTGATGTCGCAGGCGCTGCGCAAGCTGACGTCGAGCATCTCGAAGACCAAGACGGTCTGCATCTTCATCAACCAGCTGCGCGACAAGATCGGTGTCGTCTACGGTAATCCCGAGACCACGACGGGCGGCAATGCCCTGAAATTCTACGCCAGCGTGCGCATCGACATCCGCCGCATGTCGGTCATCAAGGACGGCGAGGAACAGTTGGGAACACGCACCAAGGTGAAGGTCGTGAAGAACAAGGTGGCGCCCCCGTTCAAACGTGCGGAATTCGACATCATGTTCGGCGAGGGTATCTCGAAGATCGGCGAGATCGTCGACCTGGGCGTCGACTACGGCGTGGTCAAGAAAGCCGGCTCGTGGTTCTCGTACGGCGACCGCAAGATCGGCCAGGGACGCGACGCCGTGAAGGAGCTGCTGAAAAACGACGACGGGCTCCGCAACGAAATCGAGGCCAAGGTACGCGAGGCCATGAAGGCACCTAAACAATAAGGTATGGATTATACTGCCGAGGATGAAGTTATAATCAAGGAAAAGTGGGACGACCTGCTCCTCTCGTGCACCAAGATATGTAAGAACGACGAGGACTGGAATTTCATAAAAAGGGCATTTTTCCTGGCCAAGGAGGCACATCAGGGGGTAAGGCGCCGCTCCGGCGAGCCATACCTCCTGCATCCTATTGCAGTAGCCAAGATCGTCATCGAGGAGATCGGACTGGGCGTGAAATCGGTCGTGGCGGCATTGCTGCACGACGTCGTGGAGGACACGGAATACACCGTGGAAGACATGGAACGCATCTTCGGGCCGAAAATCGCCTCGATGGTCGACGGGCTGACCAAGATGTCGGGCGTGTTCAACGCCGAAACCTCGGAACAGGCCGAATATTTCCGCAAGGTGTTGCTGACCCTCTCGGACGACGTGCGGGTCATCCTCATCAAAATCGCCGACCGCCTGCACAACATGCGCACGCTGGGAGCGATGCCGATGAACAAACAGATCAAGATCACGGGCGAAACGATCTACCTCTTCGCACCGCTGGCATACCGGCTGGGGCTTTATTCGATCAAAAGCGAACTGGAAGACCTCTGCATGAAGTACCGGTTCCCGCAGCAATACGCCGAGATCACACAGAAGCTCAATGAAACCGAGGCGTCGCGCCAGGAGTTCATCAGCAAGTTCAACGCCCCGATCATCGCGGGGCTCAACCGCGACAACATCAACTACGAAATCTCGGGGCGGGTGAAGAGCGTCTACTCGATATGGAGCAAGATGCAGCGCAAACAGATCCCCTTCGAGGAGATATACGACCTGTTTGCCATCCGCATCGTGTTCAAGCCGCTGCCGTTCCCCTCGGAAAAGACCCAATGCTGGCAGGTATACTCCACCATCACGGACATCTACACCCCAAAACCCGACCGGCTGCGCGACTGGATCTCGATGCCCAAGGCCAACGGCTACGAGGCGCTGCATTCGACCGTGATGGGGCCCGACGGCGTATGGGTCGAGGTGCAGATCCGCACCCAGCGCATGGAGGACATCGCCGAAAGGGGATTCGCCGCGCACTGGAAATACAAGCATGCGACCATCTCGCAGGACGAGGACGAATTCGACAAGTGGCTCAAACAGATCCGCTCGGCGCTGAACAGCCCCACGGAGAACGCAGTAGACTTCCTGGACAACTTCAAGTTATCGCTGTATACCTCGGAAATAGTGGTGTTTACACCCAAGGGAGAGGCCCGGAAAATGCCGTTCGGCGCCACGGCGCTCGATTTCGCATACGACATCCACTCGAAGATCGGAAACAGCGCCATCAGCGCCAAGATCAACCACAAGCTCGAACCGATCACCACGCAGATCAACAGTGGCGACCAGATCGAGATCATCACGGCCGACAATGCGCGTCCCAAGCCCGAATGGCTGGAGATCGTGACTACGGCCAAAGCCAAGCAGTCGATCAAGAGCTTCCTCAAACGCGAGCGGCAGAACAACATCGAGCGGGGTATGCACATGCTCGACGAAAAGATGAAGTCGCTCAATATCAAGCTCAGCGGCCGCGTCCTGCGCAAAATAGTACCCATTTACGAGAGTAACAACAAGGAGGAACTGTACAGCAAGATCGGGGCGGGGATCGTCAACCTCGACAACCTCGAAAAAGTCCTGAAGGTCAACTCCAAAAGCAAAATCCTCAAATTCTGGACGCTGTTCATCAACAAAAAGGAGGAGGAAGACGGCGACGACACGGCCGCCCCGGGCGAAACCGCCCCGGAAAAGGAACCGGCGGCAGAACCCCAGTTCGAAATCGCCGAATGCTGCAAGCCGATCCCCGGAGACAAGGTCGTGGGGTACCGCGACCCGGCGACGGGCAACATCATCGTACACAAAGCCAACTGCGACGAGCTGGACAGGCTCGCAGCGCAATTCGGCAAAAATATCGTCAAGGACGAAATCAAATGGTCGCAGCACAAGGCCATGTCGTACCTGGTCACCATCGAGCTGCGCGGCATCGACCGCATGGGCATCCTGCTCGACCTGGCGAAGGTCGTGAGCGGCGATTTCAGCATCAACATCCGCGAAGTCAGCATCCACAGCCACGACGGCATCTTCGAGGGCAGCATAAGCCTCTATGTGAAGGATGCGGAGGGCTTGCACGACGTGATGGACAAACTGCGCAAGATAAAAGGTATTGAAAGTGTCAAACGAACCCTGAGCTGATATGGAAAACTTCTCGACCGTCCTATGGATCGTAGTGATCGCAGCGGCCATGATATTCAACGTGGTATCGCAGAGCCGCAAACAGGCGAAGAAACAGGCCCGGCAGGCCGGCGACAGGCACGCCGGCAGCGAGGCATGGCCGTCATGGGATCCGGCAGCGGCCCCGCAACCTGCACCTCGGAAAGACGCCCCCGTCCGGCAGGAGGTGCAGCCGGCCGTGGCGTCGGCGGCAACCCCGACGATGGCGCCGTCGGCCGGATTCGAAGACGCGGCCCCGGCGGCCGGTTCCGGGCACACTGCGCACCTCAGCGGGCGCGGCAACGCGCCAAAAGACCGTCTGACAGCCGCGGAGCATCCCCACGCTGCGTATGACGACGCGCAGGAGGATGTTTCAGCCGAAATAGCCGAGGATTTCGACCTGCGCAGGGCCGTCATCTATTCGGAGATACTCAAGCCTAAATTCGACGAATAACGGCCGGAAGGAGGAGTTGCCCATGACACCCGAGGAGACAAAATGGCGGGCGAGCGTTTACGCCCCCGAAAAATTGAGGCGGAAACTGAAGCTGCAATACTGGCTGCTCGGCGCCTGGAGCCTCCTGGCAGGAGCATGGGTCGTATCGTTATGTACGGGGACGGACACATTCGGCTGGACGGCCGCCGTGGCTCTGTTCGCCGGTTATGCCAACATACTGCTCGGCATCGTCAACCTCAGGCGGCTCCTGGCCGGGAAAAAGCCGTTTTAGAATGGTGAACGGTAAACGACAGAAAGAACGCAAAAAAACGGAAATCTAAAAAAACGAAGTTATGTCATCCATCTTTACACGCATCATTGCCGGCGAGATCCCTTCGTATAAGGTCGCCGAAGACGAAAACTATTACGCATTCCTCGACATCAACCCGCTGACCAAAGGGCACACGCTGGTGGTCCCCAAAATGGAAGTGGACTACATTTTCGACCTCGACGACAAGACATTGGCCGGCATGATGCTCTTCGCCAAAAGGGTCGCGGCCAAAATCAGGCAGGAAATAGCCTGCAAGAGGGTCGCAGTAGTCGTTTTAGGGCTCGAAGTACCGCATGCACACGTCCATCTGATCCCCATACAGAGCGAAAACGACGTGGATTTCCACCGCGAAAAGCTCAAATTGACGCCGGAAGAGTTCCGGGAAATTGCAGCAAAACTCTTCGGATAAGGAGCTGTTTACAAAAATATAATTACTTATATTATAAGCGGATAGTGGGTTATTAACACTATCCGCATTCTTTTTATTTAACATAATATTTGCGGAGAGCTGGAGTTTGTCGAAAAAGCACTTGATGTTACCGGGAATACCGGGGAAAATCGAATTTTTTATTGAAAAAGGGTAGTGTGTTTACAAATGTAAATATCAAAAGGGAGGGTATTTTCCAATTGTAATTACAAATATAAATCAACTTCGACTGTAATTCCTGTTGATTTATATTTTTGTAAAAACAGTAGGGGAGTGCAGACAAAGCCTGTCCGCAATGCAAAGTACATGAGTTAAATTGTTAAACAACTAAATACATATTCATTAAATACCAATGAATTATACGATTTATATTCAGATTAAGTTAAATACCGTCAGAGTAGATACAGAGCAGTTATGCAAAGTGGCCCCACAGAGGAAAATATGATGTATAACACGCTAATAACCAATAATATAAATATATTTACATAAACTAAAAATACAGAATAATATATCCGGGTGAATTTAACGATATTATTTCTTTTACAGATGTAAACATTATCAACAATTATTAACATTTTACAAATGTAGATTTTACTTGCTTTACAAAAGAAAAAACTTTATATTTGTAAAAAATTACGCTGATGAGGGAAAAATTGCTCGATTTGATGAAAAACGAAGGATTGAAGCCGAGCCAGCTTGCAGAGCAACTCGAGATCAATCCCGCCGGAATATCCCACATTCTCGCCGGACGCAACAAACCGGGCTTCGATTTGCTGCAAAAGATTCTCAGGAGGTTTCCCCGGATCAACCCGGATTGGCTGTTGCTCGATTCCGACAAAATGTATCGGGATGAATATCCGGCAGCCTCGTCTGCCCGGCCGGACTCCCGGACAACGGCAGTGCAAACGGCACCCCTCGGTTCCGGCAACGACCTTTTCGCGCCAGCACAGCCGGGCGGACTTCCGGCGGATGAAAAACAAATGCAGGATAAAGCGGCCGACGGACATGACGGATCTGCGGCGCAGTTCCCGCAGGCGTTGTTCGGCAAAGCGAATGTCAAACGGGTCATCGTGCTCTATGATGACCAGACCTTCGAAAGCTATACGCCATCAGCAAAGCGTTAAAATAATCCATGCGGGCAGATGCCCGGAATATTCGATTCTCAGAAAGATAAAATCGGGAAGATAAAATTCGGACAGACCCGGTTTCCGCTTCGAAGCGGGCGTGTTGGTGCTTACCAGGATTATCCGCGGTATTTACTTATTAAATAGGTGAGAAAGTAATTCCTCTCGAGACAATCGGGCTACCACCCAATAATTTAACATAATAATTATATTAATTCAGTTAAAACCACATAACGACACAATCGCCGAAATGCGTATCCCTCTGAAACGGCATATAGCATTACGCCACAAACCCTGAGCCGCCTCTATGAAGGTGGAAACGTGCACCGTTAACGGGTTACCGGCTCTGCAACGTAATAGCGATCCCGGCGTTTCAAATATCGCCTGCGCAGGAATCAAGCTACGCTTCGGTCGTGTTCCAAACCCCTTGCAGGATTATACGCGCACAAGCACGCCGGAGAAACGGAAGCATAATTTCTATCCGGCTACATACCAACACCTTAACAAAATAGAAAAACGGCATACGGCAATCGTATGTCATTTCCGTGTTTTTTTCGTATTTTTGTACTGTAAAAACGAAACGAATGGCTGGAAATGACTGCTGCATAAAACGTTCGGCAATTATCCTCGGGGCTTTCATGCTTTTTTTCGCGCTGTGGTATTTCAATATTGCCGTACGGCCGTTCGAAGACAGCATCGGCAGTTCGCGGACGCTCCATTATACACTGAATTACCTGTTGGCGGGGCTTATTCCGACCGGGGCATTGTTCCTGCTGCACGCACGCCGGGACATCGCCTCGTCGATGGGCCTGTCGCACGGTTTCGGCACAGGGCTGCTCTTCGCCGTAACGGCGACGCTGCCGATGATCACCGGGTATGCCGTCATCGGCGAGTTCGACCGGGAACTCTCTGCCGACGAAGCATTTACATGGATATTCATTGCCGGGATGTTCGAAGAGCTGGTATACAGGGGATTCGTCTTCGGACAGCTCTTCAGGTACGCCCGCTGGGGGTTTCTGCCCGCGGCACTACTGGCGGCACTGGCATTCGGATCGTTGCATCTCTACCAAGGGCACGACCCGGTATCGGCACTGACGGCCTTCGGGGTTACGGCACTGGGCAGCATTTTTTTCAGCTGGCTCTATGTCGAATGGAACTACAACCTCTGGAGCGTAATCTGGCTGCACACTCTGATGAACCTACCCTGGATAGTGTTCCGCGTAAGTACGAGCGGCGCCGTCGGCGACATAGGGGCCAACGCGTTGCGGCTCTGCACCATAATTCTGGCAATCGGCCTGACTGTTGCATACAAGAGGAAACAGGGACTACCCTACCGAATACAGATCAATACATTAATTACCAATAAGATACAAGATGCGTAAAATCTACATCGCCCTACTCATAGCCATCGTGTGCGGCGGCTGCACATCTCGCCGCCAGGCGGACGGCGAGCCGCTGTACGTCTCGATCCTGCCGCTCCGGAGCCTCGTACAGGGAATCGTCGGCGACGATTTCGACATCGAGGTACTCGTACCGCCGGGAGCGAGCCCCGAAACCTTCGAGCCGACACCCCGACAGTTCGTCGGCCTGAACAAAGCCCGCATGGTCTTCAATGTCGGGCTTATCGACTTCGAAACCACGCTGTTGGCAAAGGTCGAAGACCAGGCGAAGGTCGTCAACCTCAGCCGCGGCATCGAACTGATCGCCGGTACCTGCTCGCACGGGAGCCACGGCCATACACATACGCACGGCATCGACCCGCATGTCTGGACATCGCCCCGGGCACTGCAGAAGATGGCGGAAAACGCCTATGAGGCGATCCGGAAAGCCTATCCCGACTCGGTAAAGTACGAAACGAATTACAGGCTGCTGCAACAGGAACTGAAGGCACTGGACGAACGGACGGCGGCACGGATCGCCGCAAGCGACGTGGAATATTTCATCATCTACCACCCCGCCCTCACCTACTACGCCCGGGACTACGGGTTGCGGCAGATTGCCATCGAAGCCGACGGGAAGGAACCGTCGGCAAAACAACTGACGCAGATCATCCGGCAGGCGCGCGAAGACGGCGTGCGGCGCATCCTCTACCAAAGCCAGTTCCCGGCATCGGCCGTGGAGGTCATTGCCCGCGACATCGACGCCCAGTATGTGGAGGTAGACCCGCTGCGTGAGGACGTGATCGCAAACATCGGGGAGATAACCGGCATAATCACACAGAGATGAACCTGGTGACATTACACCACGTCGGCGTAGCGTACGACGGGTACGAGGCGCTGAAAAATGTCGACCTCACGATCGCACAGGATGATTTCCTGGGAATAATAGGCCCCAACGGAGGCGGGAAAACGACCCTCGTGAAAGCGATCCTCGGCACGGCACCCCACACCGGCGAGGTCGTGCTCGCCCCGGAGTTGTTCCGCGGCAAGGAGCGGCTGATCGGATATATGCCCCAGATCAGCAATTTCGACCGGACATTCCCGATCTCGGTGCTGGAGGTGGTATTGTCGGGGCTGCAAGGACACCGGGGCTTCGGTTCCCGGTACACGAAGGAAGACCGGGCGAAAGCCCTCGGGCTGCTCGAAACATCGGGGATCGGGGAGACGGCACGCAGCCCCATCGGCGAGGTTTCGGGCGGGCAGATGCAGCGGGCGCTACTGTGCAGGGCGGTGATTTCAGACCCGAAGCTGCTGATACTGGACGAGCCTGCGAATTTCGTGGACAACAAATTCGAAAACGAGCTTTACCGGACGCTGCGCGAACTGAACGGCCGGATGGCGATCGTCATGGTATCGCACGACATCGGCACGATCACCAGCGTGGTGAAGGAGATCGTCTGCGTGAACCGCCGCGTGCACCGCCACCATTCGAACGTCATCACCGAGGAGCAGTTGCGCAATTACGACTGCCCTATTCAGATCGTATCCCACGGGCATATCCCGCACACCGTGCTGGAGCACCATCCGGGCGACTGCTGCTGCGATCACGACTGATCCGGGGCGGGACAGCGCACACGCCTGCCTGCGGCTGGGGCGCGATGCCGGCAAGGCCGCCTGACCGGCTCCGCCAGCCGCCGCCCAAATGTACCCGCCGCAGACCGGTTACACGGTCTTCGCATTCCCGGGCAGGGTGATGAATTTCGTCAGGAAAGCCCCGAAAAGGTAAAGTCCGGCCAGAATCCACACGACGCCCTCGCCGCCGACCAGCCGGTAGAACACCCCGACGATGGCGGGGCCGACGAAAACCGGAAGCCCCGCACCGAGGTTCAGCACGGAAACGGCTGCCCCCTTATCCTTTTTGACAAGCGAGGGCATCAGGGCCGACAGCGGGACATATCCGGCAAGCAGGGCACCCCAAAGCACGCCGGCAGCCATCACCACCCAGAAATTGCCCGCCGAAAACTGCGGCGAATAATAGAACAGCAGCGTGGTGATGCCGCAGCCTACGCCGCCGAACCAGATAATGGTGTTGCGCCACCCCACTTTGTCGCCGACAAAGCCGAAAATGAGATTGAAGACGATGTTGGCCGTGAAAATCGTGCCCCAGATCCGGAGCCACTCGGTCGTCGTGAACCCATAATCGGCCATATACATCGGAAGGAAAACGGGAAAAGCGAATTGCGCCGTGGTGTTGATTACACGGACGATGCCGCCCAGGAGCACCTTCGGTTCCTCCTTCATGATGGTGATACCCTTCAGCAACTCCTTCATCTTCTCACGGGTACCGCCCGCAACGGCAAGCCGCTTCTGCGACTTGTTCATCACCAAGGCGAAAAACGCCCCCAGCAAAGCCCAGAATACGGATGTCCACAGCGTATTGATATTGCCGATGCGCTCGATGGCCCAACTGGAATAATAGGCCCCGAGGACGTTCAGCCCTCCCGTAAATACGAACCAGAACCAGCCGACAGCCTTTCCGAGGCCGTCTTTGGGGGCGGCATAGGCGATCCAGACCAGAAAAGAGTAGGCGAACAGCGGATAACCGAACCCGCGCAGGGCATAGGTCACGAGCATCAGCGGGTAATGCAGCCCGGGCAGCGACAAACCGACGAAGCCGCAGGTGCCCAGCAGGTAGAGCACGAGCCCGGCGAACATCGTCCGTTTGACGCCGTACGCCTCGGCCAGGACGCCCGAGAACCACGCAGAAATGGCGATGGTCACGCCGTACATGGTGAAAAGCCCGGCGGATTGCTCCAGGGACAATCCCCGGCCGATGAGGTACGGGCTCAGCCACCCCTGTTCGATGCCATCGCCCATCATGAAAATAAGAATTCCCAAATACGCCCAGGCAAGGGGTCTGGGCAAGCCGATCTTGTCAAAAATTGTCCGGTTCATAGTAAGTATGGGTTTACGCTGGTCTGGGGTTTCGTCGATATTCCGGCGTCATCGCCGTTGCGCCCTACCCTTTCCGGTAAGCTCCGGATGAAAATAGCCGCGGCACATCGAAGAGACAAAGGAATAATAAACGAAATATTAATTTCCTTTTTACAACCTAACAAATATACTTATTTTTCATAAAAAAGCAAAAATAAGAAAATAAAACATAATAATAAAAGCAATACATAAACAGGGGTGTTAGATTTCAGTTTGGATTGCACCGCGGATAACAGGGATGAGCGGCTCGGAAAATCGTTCGGGGAGCTTGGAAGACAGGAACCGGGGATGGACGGAAGACGGGAAATCGCAGACGGAAGAAAACAGATGCAGCATGGAACCGGCATGAAAAGGGAACGCGCGAGGACGCGAGGGAGGATAACGGGGAAAGGATAGGGGGGGGGCAGGAAAATACAACGGGGAGAAGCAGGGAAAGTGGCGGAATGAGCGAGAGATGGAGCGAGTAGCGTCAAATGGGCAAGGTTACAGAAGAGGGGGCGAGCAAGACGGAAAATGGAAAAGGGATAAGCGGGAAAGAATGCCGGGAAGACTGTTGGGAAAAGTGCCGGGAAAGGTTCTTAGGAGATCGCCAAGAAAACAGGCAGGAAAGAGTGCCGGAAGGACTGCCCGGGGAAATAGCCGGGAAAGCTGACGGGAGAACTTCCTATGCCGGATGAAGGCAAAAAAAGCGGTTCCGCCATGCAGAACCGCCCGTATTCGGAACGAACAGGCTTTACTTTTTCGCCTCGTTGATCTTGCTGAGCTTCTCGAAGAGTTTTTCGAACTCATCGACCATCTCGGCACGCAGCGCAGCATAGTGCTTGCGGACAAGCGAAGGGTTATGCGGCTCGGCGGGATTGTTCGCCTTGGTGAAAAGGTCGTTGCGGATAGCCACGGCCTCCTGCATCACCTCGAAAATCTCCGTCTCTTTCGAAGGCTGGAAACAAATTGCCATATCGCAGTCGAAAACCACCTCTTCCAGACGATAGTCGATCTCCTTTTTCAGGTACCTTAAATTTGCCATATTATCGTGTATTTAAAAATTTCCTGGACAAAGGTACGAAAAAGCTTTGGATTACCAAAGGTTTATCGGGCGGGGACGATTATTAAAAACTTTTATTATCATTTGCAGCGGTTCGGAAAAAGGCCAACCGGGGCTCCCGAGATCGGATCATCAGAAACCGGAGGAAAACCACTGCGGCTGGCAGCGGAGCCGCATCGGCATCGGCATAGATCGCACCCGCCGCCGATGCGCACCTACGAAAAAAGGATTCCCTTCTTTAGGGAATCCTTTTTATCGGCGGATACCGGGCTACATCCTTTCGAGTTCCCGATAGGTCTTTTTGCCGGCTTTGGCGGCGGCCTTGGCGGCCTGTGCCTCCTGCCTGGCGATCTTGCGCGCGGCACGTTCCTGTTCGCGGGCGATGCGTCGGGCTTCACGGAGTTCCTTCTTCGAATAGTGGCCGGCCTCCTTCAAAGCTTTCCCCGCCTCGCGCCGGGCTTCGCGAAGGTCTTTCCGGTAATCGGTATCCCCGGGCATCTCGACGATGATACCCGTTATCGACTCGTCGACAACCTCGCATCCGCACGGCTCGCAGGCCTGCTCGGCAGGCCGGAGTGCGATTTTGGGCTTGGGGATCATCGTGCGCTGCTCGACAATGCTGCCCGCACCGTAATTGATTGTCAGTTCGACGCGGCGAAGCGGCGGCAGGATATGCTTTATCATATACTCCCAAGCCGCAGGTATCTTTTTCAGTGCCAGTTCCTTGGCATCGGACGACTGTTTCCCGTCGAGGATTCCGAGCACGGCCTGTTTGTCGGGTACGGGCGACTGGGCGACCAGCGCACGGCACATCTCCCAATCCTCGGCGACGGAATTCAGCGTGACGTCGTACTTCTTCGAAAAACCATACTTCTTGTCAACGTAACTCTTGAAATCCCGGGCACGGTTCCGAGCGAGGGTCTCGTTGAACGCCCGGGGCCCGTCGGGCGAAGAATAGCCCGTGATTTCGACCGATTTGACATTCATCAGCGTATCGCGCATGAGGTTGTCCACAAAGGCGTTCAGCCCGTCGAGTTCGCGCGAATTGCCGTCGAGCGCCGCGGAAAGGCTGGCCAGGTTGATCTGGTAACGGATCGAATAATCCGTGTCGCCCTGACGCTTCACAAGGAACCTGCGGACGATGTAATCGCCGTCGGTGGCCTCCGACAGCATCACGGTGTCGGCCGCAGGCGCCGGCACCGCGCTCCCGGCCCGGGCCGTCGCTCCGGCAGCGGCACACAACGCAAGGGATAGAGCGAATGTTGTAAAGATTGTTTTCACGCAATAATGGTGTTGGTTAATTCATGCCACCCTATTCGCAAGATTCGTACCACGCTAAATGCCCCGGTGCGGAACAGGATCAGGATTTTTCGTTATATTTGTAAAACCTTATTTACCATAAATCTATCCCGACATGCAAATGGATCTCCTCGACAATCCCAAAATCAAGCAGATAAAACCCCGCTATCTGCTGCTCGCACTCATCCCCGCAGTGCTGTTGTTAATCGCATTCATAAGCTGCACGACGATCGACAGCGGTTCGGTCGGCATCCGCTTCAAGAAATGGTCGTCGGACGCCAGCCAATACGGAGGCGTTCTCGGAACGTGCAAAGGCTGGGTGTGGTACAACCCCATCACGCAAAAGATCTTCGAATACCCGATCTACGTCCAGCGCAAAACCTACGAACCGTTCCGCGTCAACGCCAAGGACGCCTCGGAATTCACGATGGATCCGACGATCGCCTACCGGCTCGACCCGGACAAGGCCACGGCCGTATTCACCAAATACCGCAAGACCCTCGGGGAGATCGAAGACGGTTACATCCGCACCTGCATCTACGAGGCATACCGTACGTGTGCCAACCAGTATACGTCGGACTACCTGATGTCGCACCGCGGGGAATTCGAATCGGAGGTGCGCAAACGCCTGGAGGTGAGCCTCTCGTCGGAAGGATTCCTGGTGGAGGAATTCACGTCGCAGATCACCCCTCCGCAATCGCTCGCCGAAGCCATCAACGCCAAGAACGAGGCCGTACAGAATGCGCTGAAGGCGGAAAACAAGGTCAAGGAGGCCGAGGCGAACGCCAAGATCGAAATCGCCAAGGCACAGGGCGAGGCACAGGCACTGCGCATCAAAGGCGACGGCGAAGCCTATTACAACCGCGTCGTGGCACAATCGCTGAGCCCGCTGCTCGTGCAGCAGGACGCCATCGACAAATGGGACGGCAAACTCCCGACATACAGCGGCGGCGGCGCATTACCGTTCATCAACATCGGGAAATGACCCGGAACTGCCTGCCGGGAAATAACCCCGGAGGCGGTACATGAGGGGAGGGCGTATACCCTCCCCTTTTTATATATAAAGGTATGGATCGCATTCGCATGGGGGGGGGAAATGCCCTTGCCCAAACAAATACGTCTTTTTAACGAACATTTCAGACCGGAATCATATCCCTCTACGCCAAAATTGCTACTTTTGTCAAACAATGGGAAATTACCGGACATATCTGAAACACACTTCTGCGGAACATTCGCTCCGTAAGGCCGGTCATTTTACCCCCCCCCCACGGGACTGGGCACATAGTACACTAACAACCAACGTATTACACCCATATTCAGGGATGCTCTCAAAAGAGCATCCCTTTCTTGCGTTTACCTGTCACTTCCCTTTTAACAATAATCCTACAAAATGAAAAGAAAAAACTATGAAATGCCCTCCGTCGAGGAGGTGCTCGTGCTCGTCGAACAAGGTTTCGCAGCGAGCCAGGTAGAAAAACCGGATGACGACACCAATGAATACTGATGTGTCCGTTCGGGAAACTTATGTGTATGACTAAAAAAATAAGACGATGAAAATTAACAAATTATCGTATTTATTGCTTGGGGCAGCCCTGTGCGGCTGTACGACGGACACGACAGAAGAGTCGGGAGCGAAGCAAACCGATGCGGACTTCATCGTACGCGCCACCGTCGGGGACGACGGACAGACCAGGGCCGATATGACGGAGGACGGGCTGAGGTTCTCGTTCAGCGCCGAGGATGCCGACCGGATCGGCCTGTACCTAAACTATCCGGCCAACGACTGGACGGATCAGAACCTCTGTTTCGAAGCCGTGAACTCGCAGACAAAAGGCTGGGTGGATTTCAAGCAGGTGTCTTCCTCGACATTTGCCATCCAGGAAGGGCTGAATGTTTACGCCTACTACCCGTACGAAGAAAACGAAGCCCAGGTATCGGGGACGACGGACGGCACGGCCGATTCGCGTGCGGCCGTGTCGAGCAACTGGGCGGGTACGCGCAACCTCGAAGTCCCGGCCGAACAGCAGCAGGTTGCCGGCGACGACTTTTCGAACCTGGCAAAATACTATGCACTGGCGGCCGTGCCCACCACGGTGGTCAACGATACGGACAATACACCCACGGTAAAACTGAGTTTCTCGGGGATATTCGCGCTGCTCCGCATCCGGCTGGTGAACGATACGGACAACGACGTAACGATCGGCCGGGTCGATTTCGAGGCAGCCCGGGATCAGCCCCTGACGGGGCTCTATACGGCAGACCTGACGGCGAACCCCCAATTCGGGAATACGGACTACAAGACCACGGCCGTAGCGGGCAGAACGGACAACAAGGTATCGGTGACGCTCGCCGCCCCGGCGACCATCGCGGCCGGAGGATACACCTATATTTACGCCGTAGTACATCCGCTGGTGGTCAGCTACTGCGTGATTACGGCATGGACGACCGACGGCTACAAGTTCGTGGAGCGCAAGACCTTCAACGACAATACCACGGTATCGTTGCAGCGCGACATCCGCAGGACGTTCAGATGCACGATGTCGGACAGCAACAAGCTCCCGGTGGACGCCCCGTCCCAGGATGCAGAGGGGTATTACGAGATCGACTCCTACGAAGACATGCTGTGGGTTTCGGAGAATGCCACCGACGCTTCGAAGAAATATAAAATGACGAAGGACATCGACATGACGGGCAAAATTTACACCCCGATCGGATTCGGCACCAATTACACCGAAGGCGCCAAGGCACAGGAGTTCGCAGGCGAATTCGACGGCGGAGGCCATACGATCAGCAACGTCACGGTCAATCCGTCGTACCACACCTGCGTGGGAATTTTCGGGGCTACGAAATCGGGCGCCGTGATCAAAAACCTGAAGGTCGCCAACCTCACCTACGAGAGCGACCTGCCGTCGGAGAAGGCAGGCCAGCGGAAATGGATCGGCGGACTGATCGGGTATGCCCTTCCCGGAACGACGGTTTCGGACGTGACACTCACGAACATCAGTCTGACGGCAAACGGAAGCAGAGAAAGTGCCTCCACCTCCTACCGCATTGGCGGCGTGATAGGCCTGATGGAACTGGGATCGGCGGAGGTTTCACTCTACAAGAACATCACGGCCGACGGCGTGACGCTGACGGGCGGCTACGCACTGGGCGGTTTCGCGGGGACGATGCAGCAAAACGCCCGTATCGAGGAGTGCTCGGTGAAGAACGTCACCATCCGGCATAAGAACCAGATACTGTACGGGGAGACGAGCTATCCGGCTACCGGAGGGTATGTTTATGCCTCTTCGTATTTCGCGGGCGACGTGAACCAGGGAACGATCGACATCACCTGCTCCAGGGAGCTGGTCGGCGGGACAAATTCGCGCGAAGACCTCGACGGGCTCGGGTTGATGTACGAGTCGACGTGGGACATACAGCCCTATGTCGGCGAATTGTGCATCGGTACGCTGACCCTGAACGGCGAGGCGCTGAGCCGCAAGGTGGAGGTCGCAACACCGGAGGAACTGGCCGCAACGCTGGCATCGCGCGGCGGCGAGATCGCCGTGACCGCCGACCTCGACCTGACGGCCGCGCAAGCAGTGCAGGTCAACTACCCCACCGTGCTTACGCTCGGCCAAGGGACGAAGATAACGGTCTCGTCCAACAAGCTGAACAACTACTCGGATCTCACGGTTTCGGGCCCCGGCTCCATTACGGGCGATTACGGCCTGATCCGGAATTACGCAGGGGCCAACCTGACCATCGACGGGGGCGCGACGCTCGAAACGACCAATAACCAGCAGGGGTCGGGCATCCTGAACAACGGCGGCAAGGTCGTACTCGAGGACTGCACCGTCAACGCGGCTTTCTACGCCGTTGCCAACCAAGGCGGCGGCTCGCTGATTGTCAATAACGGGAAGTTCTCCTCGACGGCACACAACGGAAACGGCCAGTGGGCATATTGCATCCGCACGTTGGGCGAAGGGACGGAAACCGTCATCAACTACGCCGAGGTATCGGGCATACAAGGAGCCGTGACGGTCGACTCGGGCGGCAAGGTGACGATCAACGACGGTATTTTCTCGACCTACGACCTGTCAGGCACGGGCAACAATTTCCACGGGCTGGCCGTACTGGCCGACGGACATGCGGTCGTGAACGGCGGTAAATTTTACAGCGAAGGGCACGACTACTGCGTACGCCTGGGCGACGACGGTGCGGCAGCGGCTTCCGACCCGAGCACGGTCGAGCTGAAAGGCGGCTATTTCGGCGACATGGGGCTCGACAAGATCAACGGCGGCACGACGATCACCCCGGCAGCGGGTTACAAATTCGAACAACTGGCTGAACCGATCGTCGAGCAGTCCACGACCGTCCCCGGAAAAACCAACACCTACAAATACCGGATCGTGGCCCAATGACGGGCATGGTCATCACGAAACGCCTGCGGCGGCCGGGAAACCCGGACGGCAGACGATGCTGAAAGGGCAGCTCCCGCGGGGAGCTGCCCTTTTCGAAATCATATCTCAGCTTTCGCAGCCCGGCAACGGGTTACATCCGCTCCGGGATGTCGATGCCGAGCAGGTTCATGCCGCGGCGGATGACACGCGCCACCTGCCCGGCCAGCCGGAGGCGCATCGTGCGGGTCGCAGCATCCTCTTCGCGGAGGATCGAATGGTCATGGTAGTATCCGTTGAACTGCTTGGCCAGCTCGTAGACATAGGCGCCGATGACCGAGGGGGCGAAATTCTCGCCCGCGGCGGCCACTACCGACGGATATTCCGTGAGCGTCTTCACCAGGTCGATCTCCTCGGGCAGGTAATCGGCCTGCACGGCGGCGGAAAAGTCGATCCCGGCTTCGGTAGCCTTGCGTAGGATCGAGCAGATACGCGCATGGGTATATTGGATGAACGGCCCCGTATTGCCGTTGAAGTCGATGGATTCGCGCGGGTCGAAAAGCATGGTCTTCCTGGGGTCGACCTTGAGGATGAAATACTTGAGCGCCCCCAGCCCGACCATCGTCGACACGGCATTGGCTTCTTCTTCGGAGCAGCCGTCCAGCTTGCCCAGCTCGGCGGACATCTCGCGTGCGGTAGCGACCATGTCGGCGATCAGGTCGTCGGCATCGACCACCGTGCCCTCGCGCGACTTCATCTTGCCCTCGGGCAGTTCCACCATGCCGTAGGAGAGGTGCGTAATATGGTCGCTCCAGTCGGCATACCCCAGTTTCTTGAGCACCAGCTTGAGCACCTGGAAGTGGTAGTTCTGTTCGTTGCCCACGACATAGATCATGTCGTCGAGTTTGTTATCCTCGAAGCGGCGGTAGGCCGTACCCAGATCCTGCGTCATGTAGACCGAAGTCCCGTCGCCGCGCAGCAGCAGTTTCTCATCCAGCCCGTCGGCCGTGAGGTCGATCCAGACCGAATTGTCGGGACGGCGGTAGAAAACACCCTTGCGGAGCCCCTCCTCGACGAGGCTCTTGCCCAGCAGGTAAGTCTGCGATTCGTAGTAAACCTTGTCGAAATCGACGCCCAGAGCCTTGTAGGTCACGTCGAAGCCCTCGTACACCCAACCGTTCATGGTTTCCCAGAGCGAGTAGACCTCGGGATCGCGGGCCTCCCACTTGCGCAGCATCTCCTGCGCCTCGAGCATCACGGGGGCGTTCTTCTTCGCCTCCTCCTCGCTCTGCCCCTGCGCCATGAGCTCCTTGATTTGCGCTTTGTAGTGCTTGTCGAATTCGACGTAGTATTTGCCTACGAGGTGGTCGCCCTTCATGCCCGACGTGGCGGGCGTTTCGCCGTTGCCGTAGAGTTTCCACGCCAGCATCGACTTGCAGATATGGATGCCGCGGTCGTTCACCAGGTTGGCCTTGATGACGTTATGGCCGTTGGCCTTGAGTATCTGCGCCACGGAGTAGCCCAGCAGGTTGTTGCGGATATGCCCCAGGTGCAGGGGTTTGTTGGTATTGGGCGACGAATATTCGACCATCACCGTTCGGCCCGTGGCCGGGGCCTGCCCGAAATCGGCATCGGCGGCGAGCTCGTCAAAACGCGCCGCCCAGAAAGCGCCGTCGAGCACGAGGTTCAGGAAACCCTTGATGACATTGAAAGACTTGATTTCGGGGACGTTGGCCGTCATATACCCGCCGATCTCGGTCGCAGTGGCTTCGGGCGACTTGCGGCTTCGTCGCAGCAGCGGGAAGGTCACGAGCGTATAATCGCCCTCGAATTCCTTGCGGGTCTTCTGAATCTGCAACTGTTCGCCGTCGAGCGTACCGTAAAGCGCCTCCACCGAGCGGCGGACGGCATCCGAAATAAAGTTCTCAATATTCATATCGTGAAAGAATTTGTCCGCAAATTTAGTATTTTTTCAGGGAATATTCAATCCCCGGCCCCATATTATTCGGACAGGGTGCAATACCCTGCCCCGGCACCGGCGGGCGCACAAATAAATTTGGCATTACACACGCCATGCATTATCTTTGCAGACAAACAAACCGGACACCCCAATGGAGTTCCTCATCATTCTATTATTAATCATCCTGAACGGCTTCTTCGCCATGTCGGAGATCGCCATGATCTCCGCGCGCCGCTCCAATCTGGAGATGCAGGCACGGCAGGGCGACGCCGGGGCGCGGCAGGCGCAGAAGCTTATCGAAGACCCGGACAAATTCCTTTCGACCATCCAGATCGGCATCACGCTGATAGGCATCCTCACGGGTATCTACTCGGGCGATGCGCTGGCCACGAAATTCGGCCGGGAGCTCGCCGCACTCGGCATTTCCCTGCGCACGGCCACGGTCGTGGCGCAGATCACGATCGTCATCGTCGTAACCTACCTGACCCTCATATTCGGGGAGCTCGTGCCCAAACGCATCGGCATGAACTCGGCGGAAAAGATCGCCAAGCTGGCAGCACGGCCCATGCGCCTGCTCTCGCTGCTGGCCTCGCCGTTCGTATGGCTCCTGTCGCGCAGCACCGCAGGCGTGACCCGCCTGCTGGGGCTCCGCAAATCGGATTCGAAGGTCACCGAGGAGGAGATACGCTCCATCATCCAGGAAGGCGCGGAGGACGGCGAAGTGCAGGAGGTCGAGCAGAAGATCATGGGCCGCGTATTTTCGCTGGGCGACAGGACGGTCGAGTCGATCATGACCTTCCGCAGCGAACTGGTATGGATCGACACCGCGATGACGCCGGAACAGATCCGCGAACGGGTCAACCGGGAGCCCCACAACCGCTATCCCGTCGGCGAAGGGAGCCTCGACAAGCTCGCAGGCGTCGTCTACCTGAAAGACCTGTTCCGGCATATCGACGAACCCGGATTCGACATCCGCAACCACCTTTCTCCCGCCAAGTTCTTCCACGAGGGGTTCGAGGTGTACAGCGCGCTGGAGCAGCTCCGCAGCGAGCAGCTCGGCTACGGCATCGTGTGCGACGAGTTCGGCGTAACGCGCGGCATCGTCACCCTGAAGGACATCTTCGAGGCGCTGGTCGGCGAGATCCCCGACAGCTACGAGGAACCCGACATCGTACGGCGCGAGGACGGCAGTGTACTCATCGACGGGCAGTGTCCGTTTTACGATTTCCTGGCCTTTTTCGGCGAGGAGAACGCCATTCCCCGCAATGCCTACAATACGATCAGCGGACTGGTTCTCGACCAGCTGAAACACATTCCCGCCACGGGGGAGAAGCTCCGCTGGAACAGTTTCGACCTCGAGATCGTCGACATGGACGGCGTCCGCATCGACAAAATACTCGTAACACACGACCAAGCGGGCGAATCATGAAAATTGCCGACATAGAACTCGGGGAAAAACCCCTGCTGCTGGCGCCGATGGAGGACGTGACCGACCCGTCGTTCCGCTACATGTGCAAGCGTTTCGGCGCCGACGTGGTCTACACGGAATTCATCTCCTCCGACGGGCTGATACGCGACGCGGCCAAGTCGCTCAAAAAGCTCGAAATCGACGACGCGGAGCGTCCGGTGGGCATCCAGCTCTACGGACATCTGGTCGAACCGATGGCCGAGGCGGCGCGCATGGCCGAAGCGGCCGGCCCGGACATCATCGACATCAACTTCGGCTGCCCCGTGAAGAAGATCGCGGGGCGGGGTGCCGGGTCGGGCATGATGCGCGACGTGCCGCTGATGGTCGAAATGACGCGGCGGATCGTGGAGGCGGTCGGAAAACCCGTGACCGTGAAAACCCGCCTGGGCTGGGACGACGAGTCGAAAAACATCGAGGAGATAGCCCTGCGCCTGCAGGACGTCGGCATCGCGGCGCTCACGATACACGGCCGCACACGGGCCCAGATGTACCGCGGCGAAGCCGACTGGACGCTGATCGGCAAGGTGAAGAACAATCCGCAGATACAAATCCCGATCATCGGCAACGGCGATGTGGATTCGGGGCCGAAAGCGGCCGAAATGTTCGACCGCTACGGCGTGGACGGCGTGATGATCGGCCGCGCGACCTACGGGCGCCCGTGGATATTCCGCGAGGTGAAACACTACCTTGCCACGGGCGAAGTGCTGCCCCAGCCATCGATCTGCGAGCGGGTGGAGATCGCCAAGGAGCACCTGCGAAAATCGTTGGAAATCAAAGGTGAATACGTGGGCATCCTCGAAATGCGCCGCCACCTGTCCAACTATTTCAAGGGGCTGCCCGATTTCAAGCCTACGCGCCTGAAGCTGGTCACGCTGCTCGACATCCCCGAACTGTTCGCCACGCTCGACTCGATCGCCGAGCGCTGGGGCGATTTCGACGTGAGCGGCACAGTGCCCGCACCGCTGTCGCACGACCTGTAATCGATCGGGTTCACACGAAGGCCGATTCCGGTCGGTGACCGAGACGGAGATGGAACGGGGTTTTGCCCGCTCTGTGCAAAACAGCAAAAAAATACGCCTGATCCCAAACGGGATCAGGCATTTACACACTCATAGCGCAACCATTACTTCAGCACACGCTCGACATAGGCTTTGTAATCCTTTACGACGGGCTCGTAATCCTCGTCCTCGAAGAGCGGCGACGAGATCAGGAAATCGGCCGATGAACGGTTGATCGCCGTCGGGACATTGTAGAGCGTCGCCAGGCGTAACAACGCCTTGACGTCGACGTCGTGCGGCTGCGCCGACATGGGATCCCAGAAGAAGATCAGGGCGTTGATCTTGCCGTCGGCGATCAGCGACCCCAACTGCTGGTCACCGCCCAGCGGGCCGGATTTGAGCAGCGTGATTTTCAGGTCGGGCAATTCCCGGATCCCATCCGCGGATTCGTCTTCCTCGCGGTGATCCCGCAGTGTCTTTTCGACCATCTTGCCGGTCGTACCCGTACAAACGAGATGATGGCGGCTCAGGTTCCTGCTGTTCCAGTCGACCCATTCGGCCAGGTCGCGTTTCATATTGTCGTGGGCAACCAGTGCCAGCACTTTCGTCATTTTAGCCATAGCGATATTTTTATCCGTTGAACAAAGATAATACAAACACGGGGATTACGGATAAAAACATACGAATTTAATCGGGATACGACACAACAAAAAAGCCCCGCTCGGGCGGGGCTCAGGGCTTATTCGGTTTCGGCCGGAAGCTTGAATTCGGTAAACCCGGCTTTCACGAGAATGTTGTACCACGCAAAGCACTTCTTTATGTCGGAAACGTGTACCCGGTCGCGGTCATAGTCGGGAAGCACCTCGGCGAAACAGGCTTTCAGTTTTTCGGGCGACTCCTTGGGGCTGACGGCCTCGCGGCCGCCCGTATGGGCATAGATCTTGGTGAACACATCGGCCAAGGGAATGTCGTCCCCCTCGGTGAACATCGAGATCTCGGTCAGCGAACTTACTTTCGACGTCGCCGAAGCGTTCATCCGCCTGCCGTCGAGCAACGATTCGACGATCACACCGTGCGTGGACTGCGCTACATACTTATAAAGTCCGGGCTGGCCCGAGATGGCCAGGATTTCTTTCAATTCCATATTGTTATATAGTGTGTAAATTAATTCGCTTCGGGGTTGGGCATCGGCTCCGGGTCGGTCTCTTCCTGCACGGTATATTCGTATACCTCGGAGAACGTATACACGCCGTAGGCAGAGACGGCAAGTATCTGGAAAGTCACTTTCGTGCCGGCCTTCTCCTTGCCGATCGTACCCGAATAGCGTTTTTCCGTATCCGTCTTGTTGGTACTCAGCCATGCACCCTCTTCCTTCACCTTCGTCTCGTCGTCGTTGAGGGCACGCAGGATGCTGATGCCGGTAAATCCGTATTCACTCGTGACGGTCGCCGTTACGCGGACGTCATCGCCGGCATGGACATCATCAAGGCCGGGGCTGCAAGAGACATTCGAAATTACGGGCGCAACCTTATACTCGGGGCCGAGTTCCTTGTTGCAAGCCGCCAGGCAGCATGCCGCCACGGCCATGATAAGCAGTTTTTTCATTTTATAGGCAGATTAATTGTTTTTCACATGCACATCCATCTGCGGGAAGGGGAAGTTGATCCCCTTTTCGGGCAGTTGTTTGTAGAATTTTTCGTTGTTTTCGAAGAACACATTCCAGTAATCGCCGTTCTTCACCCAGGCTCGCGCAGAGAGGTTGACCGAGCTGTCGGCAAGGGCCGCGACCCACACCACGGGCGCAGGGTCGCCCAGCACGCGGTTATCGGCGGCAAGGATGGCGAGGATCGCCGCACGCGCCGTATCCACGTCGTCGCCGTACGAAATGCCGATCGTCCAGTCCACACGGCGGGTATCGGACGTGGAATAATTGTCGATGATGGCCGTGGCGATCGAGTTGTTCGGAATGTAAATTGTCTGGTTGTCGGCCGTAGTGATGACCGTCGAGAAGAGCTTGATCTCGCGCACGGTGCCCGACTGCCCCTGTGCCGAGATGTAGTCGCCGACACGGTAAGGTTTCATGAGCAGGATCATCACGCCGCCCGCGAAGTTCTGGGCCGTTCCGCTCAGGGCCATACCGATGGCCAGCGTGGCGGCGGAGAAGACGGCGATGAGCGACGTGACGTTGACGCCCAGCGTCGAGACGACGATCAGCACCAGCAGCAGCGTGAAGATCACGCGCACGGTGTTGCGCATGAACGACCGCAGCGAAATATCGACACGGCGGTGTTCCAGCGCCAGGTCGAGCAGCCTGACGATGCGCCGCAGTATCCAGCGGCCGACGAAATAGATCGCCAGCGCGAGGAGGATTTTCAGCAGTATCCAGACCGACTCGGAGAGGAGGTTCTGCAATACGGTCTCGAAATCGAGGTTCGCAATTTTATGGACGGTCTCCGCGAAATGGGCTTTCTGCACACTGTCGGGCAGCATCAGCGGCGCGGGCGTCTCGGTTCCTAAAAAAAGAGGCCACATAAACCGGGAATAAAGTTTGTCTGCAAAAATAACCAAAAAAAAGAGAAGTTTACTAACTTTGTCTACGAATTTACGGAAAAGAAAAAAAGGAAAAACGCTACACGATGCAAAACAACGTCGAAATCATCCAGATAAACATCTCCGGCGAGGACAAGCCGGGCATGACCTCTTCGCTCACCGAAATACTCGCGCGCTACGACGCCTTCATCCTCGACATAGGCCAGGCCAACATCCACCAGTCGCTGACGCTGGGCATCCTGTTCAAGACCACGTCAGACAAGTCGGGCAACATCATGAAGGAGCTGTTGTTCAAGGCATCGGAGCTGGGCGTGATGATCCGTTTCACTCCCATTTCGGAACAGAACTACGACAACTGGGTCGGCCGGCAGGGCAAGAACCGCTACATCATCACCCTCCTGGGTCGTACGGTCACGGCACGCCATATCGCCGAAGTGACGCGCGTGGTGGCACAGCACGGGCTGAATATCGACGCCATAAAGCGCCTGACGGGCCGCATCCCGCTCAGCGAGGACGACCGTGCGGCCAAATCGTGCATCGAACTTTCGGTGCGCGGGTCGCTCACCGACGAGGAGCGCAGCACGATGCAGGAGGGGTTCATGAACCTGTCGGAAATCGGCCTCGACGTCTCGTTCCAGAAAGACGACATCTACCGCCGCAGCCGCCGCCTGATCTGCTTCGACATGGATTCGACGCTGATCGAGACCGAGGTGATCGACGAACTGGCCGAGCGCGCCGGCGTAGGCGATGCGGTGCGCGAGATCACGGCACGCGCCATGCGGGGCGAGATCGACTTCCGCGAAAGTTTTACCGAGCGCGTGGCCCTGCTCAAGGGGCTCGACGTCTCGGTCATGGAGGAGATAGCCCGTAACCTGCCCATCACCGAAGGGCTGGAGCGCATGATGACGATCCTCAAGCGCGTGGGCTATAAAACGGCGATCCTCTCGGGCGGGTTCACCTATTTCGGCAACTACCTGCGCCAGAAATACGGATTCGACTACGTATATGCCAACGAGCTGGAGATCGAGCAGGGCAAGCTCACGGGGCGCTATGTCGGCGAGGTGGTCGACGGGCGCCGCAAGGCCGAGCTGCTGCGCCTGCTGTGCCAGTTCGAGGAGATCAACATCGCCCAGTCGGTGGCGGTCGGCGACGGCGCCAACGACCTGCCGATGCTCAACCTCGCGGGCCTGGGCATCGCATTCCATGCCAAACCCAAGGTGAAGGCCACGGCCCGCCAGTCCATTTCGACCATCGGCCTGGACGGCATCCTCTATTTCCTCGGCCTGAAGGATTCACGCATCGAACAATAACCCCATGCGACGGTTGGTGCTGCTCGGTGTGGCCCTGCTCGCGGCGGGGTGCTACGACTCCCGGTTCGGGGAACGCGGCGACGACGCTACGCCCGAGCCCGTCACGGCGACCATCCGGCAGCTGCGTGAGAAATTCGCCGGGACGACCTTCCCCGTCACGGGGGACATCGTGGTGTCGGGGCGCGTGACCACCAGCGATTACGACGAGAATTTCTACCGCACGTTCTGCATCGAAGAGGACGGGGCGGGAATCGAAGTCATGGCGGGCATAGACCACCTGCACAACGATTTCCCGGAGGGCTGCCATGTCACGCTCAGGCTCAGGGGCCTGGCGCTGGGCGAAAGCCACGGGGTATTGCAGGCCGGGCGGATGCCCGCCGCAGGAAGCGGTTTCACGACCGATTACATAGGGTCGAAAGCGGCGCTGGACGCGGCGGTGACCCGCAACGGGGAGGCGCTGGAACCCATAGCCCCTACCCTGCTGTCGCCCGGCGAACTGACGCCGGAGCGATGCGGCACGCTGGTGCGGATCGGGGCTCTGGGCTACACTCCCGAAGACCTTACGCCCGGGACATGGGCCGGATACAAGCGTTTCACGGACGACACAGGCGCGGCGGTCTACACTTATGTGCGCAGCTACGCCCGGTTTGCGGACGACGAGGTGCCCGTCGGCCGCTGTACGCTCACGGGAATCCTGCAATACGACGCCACCGGGGAAGGGCGTTACATCCTCAAACTGCGCGATGAAAACGATTGTACCCGTTAACCGGCTCCCGGCGATATCCCGCACGGCACTCCGAACGGCCGTGTCCGTCGTGCTGGCGTTGGCTGTCCTCGCCGGGTGCGACAAGGCATCGGGGCTGGAATTCGACGACGACCCACCGGCGGGGACGGCCACGATCGCTGCGCTCAAATCGCGGTGCACGGGAGAGCAGGCCGCCGTCACGGAGGACATTACGGTCGAAGGCGTGGTGACGGGCAACGACCTCTACGGAGAATTCTACAAAACACTGGTCGTCGAAGACACGAGCGGCGGAATTTCGATAGCCGTGGACGCCACGGAACTTTACGTCGACTACCCGGTCGGCACGGCGGTCACGATCCATTGCAACGGGCTGTTCCTGTGCGACTACGGCGGCAAGGTAATGCTCGGCACGCGCCCCACGGGCGAATATGCCGGGCCGGGGAGGATACCTCCGGCGGAGGCGGCGCTGTACCTGCGGCGGAAGCAGGCGGAAACCAGGCCCCTACGGCCTCGGACGCTCACGTTCGGGGAGGTAGACATGCGGCATACCGACACCTACGTGCATTTCGAAGGAGTGCGGTTCGTGCAGCAGGGCAACTGGTGCGACCCCGATCCCGAGACCGGACGCCCCGCGACGACGGAGCGGCAGATAGCGGATGCCTCGGGACGGGAATTCACCGTCCGCACGGCGGGCACATGCACCTATGCAACGGAGCCCGTACCGCAGGGCACAGGCTCCGTATATGGGATAATCGACTATTTCAACGGAAAATACACGCTCCGCATCGCCAACCGCGAGGTGGATTTCGCTACGGTTGCAGCGCGTCCCACAGCATATCTTTCAAGCGGGGGATATTCAGCCCCGAAACCGACGAGATAAACACCGACGGGACGCCTTCGGGCAGGTGGGATTTCATCTCTTCGATCAGTTCGTCGTCCAGCATATCGCATTTGGTGATGGCCAGCAGCCGCTGTTTGTCGAGCAGTTCGGGGTTGTACTGCGTAAGCTCGCCCAGCAGAACCGCGTAATCGCGTTTGAGGTCGTCGCTGTCGGCCGGGATCATGAACAGCAGCACCGAGTTGCGCTCGATGTGGCGCAGGAAGCGCGTGCCCAGGCCGCGGCCCTCGTGCGCCCCCTCGATGATACCCGGAATGTCGGCCATGACGAACGACTTGTGGTCACGCACCTCGACGATGCCCAGGTTGGGTTCGAGCGTGGTGAAAGCATAGTTGGCGATCTTGGGTTTGGCAGCCGAGACCACCGAGAGCAAGGTGCTCTTGCCCGCATTGGGGAACCCGACCAGCCCGACGTCGGCCAAGACCTTCAGTTCGAGGATGAAGGTGCCTTCGTCGCCCTCCTCGCCCGGCTGCGCATAGCGCGGCGTCTGGTTCGTGGCGCTCTTGAAATGCCAGTTTCCGAGGCCGCCCCGGCCGCCTTTGAGCAGTACGAGCTGTTCGCCGTCGGCCGTCACCTCGCCGACATCTTCGGTGAGCGTGGTGCCGTCCTCCTGTTCGACCACACGCCGGGCGACCGTGCCCAGCGGCACGGGGATGACGATGTCCCGGGCGTCCCGGCCCGACGAGCGGGCTCCCGAGCCGCACTGCCCGTCCTCGGCGAACTGGTGGCGCTGGTATTTGAGGTGGATAAGCGTCCAGTACTGGCTGTCGCCCTGCAGGACGATGCTGCCGCCCTTGCCGCCGTCGCCGCCGTCGGGGCCGCCGAAAGCCACGAATTTTTCACGGCGGAAATGCGCCGAGCCGGCCCCTCCGTGTCCCGAACGGGCAAATATTTTCACGTAATCTACAAAGTTCGAACCTGCCATACCTTGATTATTTAGGTTGCAAAGATAGTGCAAGCCGAGAGCAAAAGCAAGTTTACTTGCATTTTGCCGAAGCGCCGCCTGTCTAAAACAAGGTTAAAGATAGTGCAAGCCAAGAGCAAAAGCAAGTTTACTTGCATTTTGCCGAGGCGCCGCCTGTCTAAAACAGGGTTAAAGATAGTGCAAGCCGGGGCGATGCCGGATTTATTTGGAGATGCCCGGGCATCAAAAAAGCCCGTGTCGGGGACACGGGCCTTGAAGTAGCCGGGTGGAGGCTTATTTCTTACGCGTCAGCACGATGTCGGACACACCGAGGTAGTAACGTGCATAGGCTCCCTGCTTGGGATGCCACTGGAACAGCGACGGCGTCCAGGTTTTTCCGGAGATCACGGTCGACCCCACACGCAGTTCGTCGCCGGCGACCGTGACGGGAAGCTCGCATTCGCAATCGGAGAAGCTCTTGTCATCGGCACCGCCGAGCAGGTAAACCGGGCCGAGTTCATCGGTAGTGAACCAGCTCAGGACATTGAACTTGGTTGTAGCTTCGACGACGATCGAACCGTCCTCCAGGAGTTTGAGGAACCACTTGGGGCCGAAGCCTTCGAGCGCACGGGCTACGGAAAAGCCCTCTTCGATCAGCTGTTCGTAGGTTCGGGCACTGCCCTCTTTCTCGAAGTCCCCGAGGCCAAGGCAGACGAGATAGTTTTCTTTGCGGTATTTTCGCGAGCCGACCTGTGCCATGATTTCGACATCGAACGTCCACTCCTCGGTCGTGAAGAAAAACCCGCCCGTAGCAGGATCAAATCCCGTAGCGTATTTGACGGTCTGCTTGCCGACCCACTCACCGACGAGGGCGTCGAACTCGGCCGACTGGATCATTCCGGAAGTATCCTCTGCGAGCGTGGTCACCTTGATCTGGGCTGCATCGGATGCGGTGTACTTCGGGTCGGTGGAGAGCGCCTTGACGGTGACCGTATATTCCGTACCCGGATTCAGGCCGCTGAAACGGGCGGAAGTTTCGGACGTGGTCGCTTCAGTGCCACCATTGAGCGAATAAGCATATACATTTGCATGCTCGACGGCCTGCCAGGTCACGGAGAAAGCGGTCTCCTCGACCGAACTCTGGGCGAGGACGGGTGCGACGAGCTGCGTCCCGTTGTTATCCCCGTCGTCACCGGAATCGGAATCGCTGCAAGCGGCAAAACCCAGCAACAGGGAAGCACACATTAAAATTCTGCTGATCTTTTTCATTGTTGTTCGTATTTATCGGTTATGAAATTCTTACGTGATCTTTTATTCAGCCTTTTCGGTCTTCTGTGTCGCCTCGATCCAGAAATCGGAGCCGCTCTTACTGATGCCCAACACACAGACCGAATAGGAGGTTCCGGCTGCCAGCCCGGTCTTACGGATGGTCTGCGTCCCGGTATACTCGTCCTTGGTGGGCATCACCTCCTTCTTGAACGCCTCCAGTCCCCCGGCCATTAATACTTGCATGGGCAACGAAGAGGTCTTCAGGACATAGACATAATATTTCTCGATGGCGGCATCGGGCGTACAGACGACATCGAACCCGTCGGAAGCGACATTCTCGAACGTTACCGTCACTTCGCCCGACGCATCGGGAAGGGTCGTGGCAGGAGCCGATACGAGGACGGTCGTGAGCAGGTCGCCCGGGGCGTACCACCCTACTGCGTAGACGACATAGTCGGTTTCGGGTTTCAGCCCGGTGAACTCGAAGGGATGGTCACCCTGTACGAGTTGTGTGGCCAGGTACTCCTCGAAACTAACGCCCGCAATCAGGGCCGAAGCGCTGAGTTTGCGGCGCACCGACCCGATAAATTCCTCCGTCGAAGCGTATTTGTCGAAGTCGGACTTCAGGGCATAACCACAGTAGTAGGTTCGCGTCTTGCTTTTGGGAGATACGGATACGGAAATGCTGTTCATCCCGGTCTCGGCAGCCGAAAGCGTAAAGGGATTCTGTTCCATGGCGGCGGCGACCGTCAGCTCGGCGAATTCGGAATCGAGGAACTGCACCTGTCCGGAAACGGCTTTCACACGCACGGTAGCCGGCATACCGGATTCCAGCCCGGTCACGACTGCCGACAGACCCGTAACGGTCAGCTCCTCGCCGCCATCGACCGTATATACATAGGATGCCGCATCGGGAACGGCTTCCCACACGACCGTCGCGGAATTCTCCGTGGCGTCGCCCGCCGAGAGGACAGGAGCCGCCAGTTGCGTGGCCGGCAGGGTTGTCAGGGTGATTTGGGCGAATTCCGAATCCAGGTACTGCTCCTGCCCCGCGACAGCCTTTACCTTGACAGTATAGCTGCGACCGGGCTCCAGTCCGTCGAAGCGCACCGAAGGCTGTGTTACGGTCGTCTCGGCGCCACCGTCGAGCGTACAGGCGTAAGACACGGCGTTCTCTACGGCGTCCCATGTCACGGCTACCGAAACCTGCGTCACGGCGTCTTCCGCCAGGACGGGGATCGCCAAAGCAACGGGATCCACGGGTTTTTCGTCATCCGAGCAACCTGCAAAAGCGGCCCCGAGGACAAAAAAAGCTGAGAAAAGTAGTTTTTTCTTCATAGCTGAAAATGTTTAGAAAAATTTGCTGCAAAAGTTCATTAACCTACTGATTCAAAGCCCATACAGCCCGAAAAAAGATTGCCAGGAAAGGCTGTAAAACGAACAAATCAGTTTTTGTAAATATCGCTACGAATCGTCCATAAAGTTCTCATACCACGCCAAAAAGGCGAATAAGGCCGATAATCGGGAAAAACAAGGCAATGAACGGGAATGACACAATGTGATATTTTTTTACTATTTTTGCCTGCAACGTCACCCCTTCTTCACACACACGAAAACACATGGGCTATCTCGAACAGGCTGTGCGTTCACGGTGGGCCGTCCCGATGACGGCTTTCCTGATCCAACTGAGCCAATACTGGAATACGCTGGTAACAGTCACCTGGTGGTCGAAACGGGCGACCGTATCGGTCGTCTGGTTCTGCGTCCTGTGGCTGGCGACCATCCTGCTGCTGGAAATATTCCTGAGCAGGCGGTTCCCCTTCCTGGTGCGGTGCCTGATGGGCACACTCGTCATCGCGGGAGTCATCCTCACGGCCATGCTGGTCATCACGCTGCAGTCCGAAAAACCGTGGCTCACGCTGGGCTACGACGAAGTCGGGTATCTGATCATCACCTATACGATATGCCTGCTGATCGGCAGCATCGTGCTGATGATCAATAAGGAGCACCGGCATGAAAAGGAAATCGAGATGCTCAGGATCGAAAATCTCAGCAGCCAGTACAACGCCATTGCGAACCAGATAAGCCCCCACTTCTTTTTCAATGCACTGAGCAACCTCTCGTCGCTCGTACGCGGCGACAAGAAACAGGAAAGCCTCGAATACATCGGCAACCTGTCGGGGATATTCCGGTACATCATCCGCTTCAAGGAATCGTCGCTGACGACTCTGGGCGAGGAGCTGAATTTCATAAATTCGTACAAGCAACTGATGGACGTGCGCTTCGCCAAAAGCTACACCTGCGAGGTCGACATCCCGCAGCAGGCGCTGAACATGCGCATGCCCAGCCTCTCGCTGCTGCCGCTGTTCGAAAATATCGTCAAACACAATATCATCGACAGCGAACACCACATGCGGATCACGATCTCGTTCAACGACAACAATGAACTGGTGATCGCCAACCCGGTCTATCCGAAGCTCACGCCGCCCGAATCGAACGGCATAGGGCTGACCAACCTGAGCAACAGGTACAGGCTGCTGCTGGGTAAGGAAATACGCATCGAGAAAGCCGAGGGGGGGGGTGACGGAGTATTCCGGGTCTTCCTGCCGATGGTCAAGATGAACATAAAGCATACGAGATGAGGGTACTGATCATAGAAGACGAAATGGGGGCCCTCGACGACCTGAGGAGCATCCTCGCGGAATCGGCCCCGGACATCCGGATAGCGGGCACGACGGAGAGTGTCATGCAAAGCGTCGCATGGCTGGAAAAGAACCCCGCCCCGGATCTGATTTTCATGGACATCCATCTGTCCGACGGTTCGGCTTTCGAGATATTCAAGCGGACGGCCGTCGAGGCGCCCGTGATCTTCACGACCGCCTACGACGAGTACGCCATCCATGCCTTCAGGGTCAATGCCGTGGACTATCTGCTCAAACCGCTCGCCATCGACGAGGTGAAACGCGCACTGGAAAAATACCGGAAGCTCAGCCGGCCGCAGGTACTCCCGGATATCGAGAAGTTGTATGAAATGATTTCCTGCCAGCGGACGAATTCCCGCAGGAACATCCTGGTGGCCTACAAGGACAAACTGCTGCCGATCCCGACGGAGAAAATCGCCTTTTTCTATTCGACCAAGGAGACGTCGAGGGTATACCTCGCCGATGGCAGCAACTATGCCTACAACAGGACGCTGGAGAGCATCTGCGACGACATGGATCCCCGGGCATTCTGCCGGGTCAACAAACAATACGTCGTCGCCAGGGAGCACATCACAAGCATCGTCGTATGGTCGAACAGCCGCCTGCTGGTTTCGATGGATACCGAGACGCCCGAGCCCGTATTCCTGAGCAAGAACCGGGCTGCGGAGTTCAAAAAATGGATCACGGGATAAGTTCCCGGAAAAACATTACAGGTGTGCGAGGTATCCGTAGCGCACCAGATCCTCCCCGCCGCGGACAAGGAGGGTCTGGCCGTCGGCCAGCACGTAGAGGCGGTCGGCGATATCCGTCACATGGCGGTGCATATGGTCGGTCAGGAGAATGCCTTTCGAAGATTTTTCCTGCCGGATCAGCGCCTTGAGCGTCGACACATGCAGCGGGGCAACCTGCGAAAAAGGTTCGTCGAGCATGACGAATTGCGTCGGACTGCGCAGGATCAGGTAGGATTCCAGAATACGCCGCTCGCCGCCCGACAGGGCGCGGATCTTCGTACCGCGCAGTTTGCCGAACAACGGGAACCATGCCAGCAGGTCGTCCCACGGCAACCCGAAATCGCGCAGCACCCGGTCGACGGTCAGCCAGCCCGGGATAAAACCCTGCTGCGCGAGGTAACGCACTTCGTCGGCCCGGAAACGGTCATGCCATACCCCGTCGATGCGCATCGACCGGAAATCCGCCCGCAGCGAACCGCACAGTATCTTCATCAGGCAGCTCTTGCCGCACCCATTGCGGCCGAGCACCGCCGTAACACCGCCCGTTTCGACGGCGAGGTACACTCCCGAAAGGATGCGCCGGTCGCCGAACGACAACTCCACGGAGTCGATCTCGAGGATATGTTTCTCAGAGGGGTTCATAAAGGAAGGCGGCCGTCAGTTTCAATAACACATAACACAGGATAAAGTCTACGCCGCAACTCACGCCCAGCAGTTCGCGGCGCCGCACGCCGAGGTTGCGGTAGTAGAAAAACTCGTCACCGTAACGCTGGACGATCCAGACATAGAGATAAAGCGGATAGACCGCCGCCTTGCCTAACAGACACCACGGGATGATTGTCGGGCCGTGGTTGGAGACCACCCATGCGAACCCGATACTCACGGCCATGCAAAAAAAGAACATGGCCGAATAATAAAAGCGGAGTATGAGCAGCAATTTCCGGATCATCGCCCAAATATACGAAAAAAGCGGGTGGTTTTAAGACCACCCGTTTTAATTCCCCAATTATACTGCAAGTAGCGAACCGTGTCCTGACTGAACGAAGACAGAGACTTGTAACCTTCGTACTTGGGGAAAGCGTTCTGCCCAAAAGCAACATGTACCGAAAAGATTATCGACGAAAACAATATAATCCACCGCATATTAAACACCATAAAGATACCGTATACCAGAAGCAATAAAAGATCCGAGCGCCTCTTTATAACTATCCTTCCAAGGAACGATCGTAATTCCGTCCCTTTTCAGGGTCGGGATATAAGGCTGCAAGTCCTCGTATAGCATCGAATATTTGTCGAGCTCCGACATCACACTGTATACTACAACGCTGTATTTACTTGAATACTCTCCGGATTCCTTCCATTCCTTATATGCTTTTTCATACGGTTGCAGCCAAAAACGAATATATCCGACCTCGGCCCTTCCGCCAGGAGTGGTGCAACGAATTTCGACATCACAAATTGGCAGTTCAAATACATCGAAAAAATCGGATAGCGGAACATCGTTATATACACCGACAACTTTAAGGCCCCAATTATATTGCAGGTAGCGAACCGTGTCCTGATTGAACGTAGACCAAGAACGGTAACCGTCATATTCCTGCGGATAGGGATTCTGAGAATAGGCATGCAGCCCCGAAACAAGTATCGAAAACAATATAAACCACCGCATATTAAACACCATAAAGATACCGTATACCAGAAGCAATAAAAGATCCGAGCGCCTCTTTATAACTATCCTTCCAAGGAACGATCGTAATTCCGTCCCTTTTCAGGGTCGGGATATAAGGCTGCAAGTCCTCGTATAGCATCGAATATTTGTCGAGCTCCGACATCACACTGTATACTACAACGCTGTATTTACTTGAATACTCTCCGGATTCCTTCCATTCCTTATATGCTTTTTCATACGGTTGCAGCCAAAAACGAATATATCCGACCTCGGCCCTTCCGCCAGGAGTGGTGCAACGAATTTCGACATCACAAATTGGCAGTTCAAATACATCGAAAAAATCGGATAGCGGAACATCGTTATATACACCGACAACTTTAAGGCCCCAATTATATTGCAGGTAGCGAACCGTGTCCTGATTGAACGTAGACCAAGAACGGTAACCGTCATATTCCTGCGGATAGGGATTCTGAGAATAGACACATGTGCCCGAAATAAGCATCAACGATAACAATAAAATCTTTTTCATAATTATTTACATTTATAGGTTATTACTTGTACCGGAAGCGATGTAATTTCTTTCCCCGCAACGGTTTTATGCTGATGAAAATAGGAGTCTGTCCCGGACTGGGAAAGTATGGCAATACCCGTATTGTGTTTTTCCAATAAATATGCAATGGCATAAAGTCTGGCGTTGTAATAATCATATCCCTGATCCAGCAAACACTTTTCCGCATCCTGATAAAGCCGCATGAACCCTAAAAACGCCCCCGAATTATAAAAATTATGGGCCCTCGTTTCATCATAAACATACAATACATATATATTTATTGCAGTTACAACATATACGCTCCGCAAAGAACTGTCATACTTTTCACGAAACTCAATCAGTTTGACTACATCCGTCGAAGAACAAGCAGTATTCCGCGGATGGTTGTGAATAAACACCACATTGGATGCATCTGGGTTCCAGGCGACCTGCACACTATTCGTTTGACCATCCGTATACGGCATCATCAGTTGCAGGGCCCCGTCTGCATCGTGGTACCCGGTAGTGCCGTGTTCGACGGAACTGCCGGCTACGGCGTTCAGGAATTCGGAAAATTGCGCAAGTCCCGTAACTTCGTTATACAAAGAACTCGTCGCAACAGAATTATCACCCGCCAGGGGCGCCAGGTTTTCACAATCGACCTCCTTAATGCAGATACACGGATGTTTCCCGCAGACAGGACAGCGCAAATCGAGGAGTGGTTCCTGATCTGGCAACGGATTGACCAATCCCGGCAGCAGATCAGTACCACCGATATTCTGTTCGTCGTCTCCTCCCACCGGAATATCCGAACCCGAATTCCCCGAAGTGGCGGTATTGCCATTGATAGTCCCACCTGTCCCTCCGGAACCGCCCCCAGTATCTCCAGCTTCTCCGGTTCCTCCAGCATTACCGGAGTTGCCGGCATCATTATTTCCACCGCCGGGAAAACCGCCCCCCCAAATGATTTACATCCTCGATACCATCGATACACGGGCCGCGCGTACCATCGACATCGACGGTGACATATCCGACACCGTCGATATAATCGACGTAATACAGCGTTCCCCGGGAGTCGTAGAAACAGGTTTTACCGCCAAAATCCCAATCGTCCGTCATACGGGTCGGGCCGACGATCCGTCGGTTGATATAGACGCCCGCCAACAGATTCCGCAGCCGCCAGGAGCGTTCGAATTCGGACATCCGGGTATCGCAGATAAAAACGGATGCGAGCAGTGTGCCCTCATAATAGCGGGCGGCAGCCACAACGGCGCCGTCAAGGGTGGTATACAGCTCCAATCCGCAGTAATCGCCGCGATCCTCGCAATTGGCAACAGGTTGCTCAGATCGCCGTCATAGAACGTCGCATAAATCTCGTCGGGAACGAGATAACGCATATAAGTCGAGAGGGAATCCGTCTGCATGGATTTCACGACAAGGAGTTTACCGTAGGCGCACCCCGTAAAACGTCCCGTCGGCGCGGCGGCGTTTAATCAGGAATTCGCTTCCGGTCTGCGCAGGAACGTCGACACAGGCGATACGCTTGTTCGACGACTGTTCGGCACCCTCCCAGTCGGGAAGCACATTTTCCACGACAAAAGGGCCCGTCGGCACGGCATCCGACGCACGGGAGACATCCGACGGCAGGTTTTTTTCGAGGAAAGCCCGGGCTTCATCGACAGAAAGTCTGGATGAACGTTGCGGGGAGGAACCGGAAGAAGCCTCGTGCGGTTCCCGTACGCAAGCGAACAATCCGGCAGCAATGACACACACTAAAAAGTAACGGCAACTTTTTTGCATTCGGAGACGAGATTTCAAGGTTAACTAATTCAAGCAGAGAGCCGGATAACGGACGCAACAATCAGAGAACAAAGGATATAATCATAGGCGAGCGGGTTATGGATGGTGTTGTCTAATATACGATAAAAAATCAAGATTTCAAAATAAAAAGCGGAGCGATCGTTTTGTCGCTCCGCTTCATGATCCGAGGCCGGGACGTTACAGCGCCAGCGGCTCGCAGGGAATCCCCCAGGCTTCGGCAACGGGCCGGTAGACCACTTTGCCCTGCACGATGTTGAGCCCCAGTTCCAGTTCGCGGTTTTCCTTGCAGGCACGGCGCCAGCCCTTGTCGGCGAGCTGGACGACGTAGGGAAGCGTAGCGTTGGTGAGCGCAAGCGTCGAGGAATAAGGCACGGCGCCGGGAATATTGGCCACGCAGTAGTGCAGGATGCCGTCGACATAGTAGACGGGGTCTTCGTGCGTCGTGGGACGCGAGGTTTCGAAGCAGCCGCCCTGGTCGATGGCCACGTCGACCATCACCGAGCCGGGCTCCATCTCCCGGAGCATGTCGCGTGTGACGAGCTTCGGAGCCTTGGCACCGGGGATCAGCACCGAGCCGATCACCAGGTCGGCATGTTTAAGCTCTTCGCGGATGTTGTATTCCGAAGACATGAGGGTCTTGACGTTCTTGGGCATCACGTCGGCCAGGTAGGTGAGGCGCTGCAACGAAATGTCGCAGATCGTCACGTCGGCACCCGTCCCCGCGGCTGTCCGCGCAGCTGCCGTACCGACCACACCGGCGCCGATGACGAAGACCCTGGCGGGCTTCACCCCCGGGACGCCGCCCAGCAGCTTGCCTTTGCCGCCGCGGGGTTTTTCGAGGAAATAGCGCCCTTCCTGCGTGGACATACGGCCTGCGACCTCGGACATCGGGATCAGCAGCGGCAGCGAGCGGTCGGCACGTTCGACGGTCTCGTAGGCGCAGCATACCGCCCCGCTGTCGATCATGGCGCGGGTAAGGGGTTCGCTGCTGGCGAAATGGAAGAACGTGAAGACCATCTGGTCTTTGCGGATCAGCTTGTACTCGGGGGCGATGGGCTCCTTGACTTTGACGATCATTTCGGCACGGGCATAGACATCCCCGATCGTGGGAAGTATCTCGGCCCCTACCGCCGTATAGGCATCATCGGCAAAACCGCTGTTCACACCGGCCGTAGCCTGCACATAAACCGTGTGGCCCCGTTTAACGAGCTCCTGGGCGCCTGCGGGGGTAAGGGCAACGCGATTCTCGTTGTTCTTGATCTCTTTGGGAATACCGATAATCATAAGGCTTGAAGTTTTTTAGGTTTTTTGCCTTTTAATTTACGGATTTTATCCGGAACAGCAAAATATTCCGGCGATTTTTCACTTCCGGGTCAAAATTTATAAGAGATCGTAAGGTAGAACGAACGCGGATAAGCATAGGTATAGCGCGTGGCGTGGGGTGCGAAATAGAGGGCGTCGCCCGAACGGATACGCCGGACGCGCAGCGACTCGTAACCGCTGTAAACCGTATCGGCATCGCCCAGCAGGTTGCGCAGCATGAGCGAAGCGGTCAGCCGCGAACGGCCGAAATAGAAGGATTTGAAAAGCGAGGCGTCGAACGTGAAGGCGTCGCCGAGGCGCTCCTGGTGCGTGAAGGCATCGAACATCTCCCGCGTGATGCCGCCCTGCCGCGCGATGCGTGCCGTACGGCGCAGGGGCACAGGCTCGACGTAACGCAGCCCCGCATATCCCGCCGAGGCGCGGAAACCCCATCCCCGGGGGCCGAAATATGAGAGTTCGGCGCAAGCCGTAAGCTGGGGTGCGGCACCGAGCGTACAACCGCCCATGTGGCTTTCGGCACGGGTGTCGACGGCCGAATTGTCGACGTCGGAGATGACCGTGACGCGCGGGTTGCGGATATATTTGTACCGCCCGCCCGAAGCGGCGAGCGAAAGGCTCCAGCGGTATGCCAGGCGGAGGTCGGCAGCGGCCTCCACGCCGCAGGCCATGCGTCCGATGCCCGTAACGGCCATGTCGCTGTAAACACCCGCCATGTCGTCGTAATAACGGCGGGACTGGATGCCGTCGAGCGTGGCGACGGCGAAGGCCGTAATGCGGAGCGAAAGCCGTTCGCCGGTACGGGTGAAATTGAGCTCGGCGGCGTAGAAACGCCCGGCAGCGGGGTCGTCGACCGTACGGTTGTTATACAACGGCTGGTAGAACAGGTCGGCGGCATCGGGCACCGCAGCCCCGGCTGCGGCCGATGCTTCGAGGTAGCTGCGGGGCGAGAAAGCCCACCCCACCAGTGCCTTGACCGTATAGGGCGTAAACCCCATCCGCCGCGAGCGCCCGAGGGACTGTGTCCCGGGGAAGAGCTCCTTCTCATAATACCCGCGGCGCAGCACGACGGCATCGCCCAGCGCGAGGGCGACGTCGGCACGAAGGCGGTCGGAACGGTACTCGGCCGACAGGCGGACGGTGGCCTCGCGCGTCGAAAGCGCATAGTCGTAGCCGAAACGGTCGCCCTCGCGGACGGTGCGGCCGGGATGGCGCAGGTCGTTTTGCAGGAGGTTGCCGTAGGTGTCGTCGTCCACGAGGTACTGGTCGATGTCGGTGATATGATCCGCCCCCAGCAGGTCGCGCATCTGTTTGTAGCTGCGCGTGCGGGCATGGCGGTAGGAAAAACCGTAGCGGAGCGTCAGCCGCTCGTCCGGCGCGGTCGTAAATAGGGCGTCGAAACCGAGGTTGCGGATACGTTCGGCACGGTCTTCGAGCGTATAGACGGCATGTCCGCCCGCCATGCGGTTGCGGGCGATCAACTCGTCCCAGCAAACCTGCGTATAGCGCGCGTCGTTCGACCGCCATGCCAGTTCGGTTTCCCGGTCGCCCGTATAGCCAGGCAGGTAACGGTAATTGTCGGGCATGGGCGTACGGGCGTCGTACCACCCCAGGGCGCTGTATTTCCGCACCCCGTATTCGGCCCCGGCAGCCATGTCGAGCCAGGTCGCGGGCGACAGCCACACGCAGTACGTAGCGGCGGCCAGCGGCACGAACTCGCGCCGCACGCGCGAATTGCGGACTTTGCCGTCCTGGAAACCCCAGGCCGGATTGTAGAGGTTGTCGCCCGTAAGACGGAAAGCCTCTTCGACCGAAGAAAGGCGTGTGCCCCGTACCGACGGCGGGACAATGAGGAGGAATCCCAGCGTATGGCCCTCGCCCAAATGCCTGGCGGCACGGAATCCCGCCGTCAGGGCATTCGTGAAGACGCCTTCGACGTGCATGTCGCGCCCCGTGCGGGCCTCGACGGCGGCAGCGACATCCCAGCCCCGTCCCGCAGGCCGCGCATAGGCGAGTTTCGCCCCGGCCAGGTAGTTGCGGTCGGTGAAACTGACGGAGGCATGGCAGGAGGGTTCGGCCAGCGCCCCGGGGAACCGGAAGGTACGCACGCCGCCGGCACCGCCGATGGCCTCGGGCAATGCCGCGATCCCGGCACGGCGCTCTTCCCGAGCCCCGAGCAGCCGCAGCGAACCGAAATAGCGGGACGAAATCCCCAACCCGGAAAAGGAGGCCGCCTCCGAGGAGTAATGCTGCCCGCGGCGGCCGAGCGCGATGTAGGGCAGATTGAAGGCCGAAATGCTGCCGTAGAGGTCGGGCATGGTCTGGATTGCCCGGTAGAAAAGCGAGGAGTCGGTAAGCACGATGGGCGTACGCTGCTCATAACCCGTGCCATAGGGATAGTATTCGTCGTCGGGGAGCTGGGCCGCAGCTCCGCACACGACGAACAGGAAAACCACGGTAAGAGCGTATTTGCGGAGCATGCACAGGGACTTTTCAGAATACAAATATAACTATTTTAACCATGTTTTAATATCAACATTAAAAACTGCCGGAGTACGCCGGCTGCAACGGTTATAACGGCCGAACATTTTTTACATTTTCCGGAAACAGTCAATCTACTGATTTACACGACATTAATCCGAATTACACACGGGGGGGGGCGAATGCCGTCCGCAAATTTGGAAAATCGGAAAACAAGCCCCATATTTGTGAAACCTCAAAGTGTCCTGACATGCAAAAAGCCCTCGCTCTCCTGCTGTCGGCAGTCATGCTGCTGTGTCTGCATCCGGCTGCCGCGCAACAACCCAACACCCTGACCGGGACGGTCACCGATTCGGCTTCCGGCAAAGCCGTCGGCTATGCCACCGTCTCGCTCCAGCGCGACTCGGTCACGGTCGTGAACGCCGTAGCCGCCGATACCGACGGCCGCTTCTCGCTCAAAGCCCCCGAAACGGGCGACTACCAGCTCTGCATCACGATGGTAGGCTACACGCCCTACAAACAGGCCGTGGAAGTGCCCGCATCGGGCAAGGCGCTCGGCAAGATCGCCATCACGCAGGGTGTCGAGGTCGGCGACGTGGTGATCGAAGTCCAGAAACCGCTCGTAATGGCCGACGCCGAGAAGACCACCTACTCGGTCGAGGACGACCCGCAGGCTTCGACGAGCACACTCGACGAAATCATCCGCAAGGTTCCGCAGCTCTCGCTCGACGGCGACGGCAACGTCCTGCTCAACGGACAGAGCAATTACAAGATATTGCTCAACGGGCGCAATTCGGCAACGATGAGCAACAATTTCAAGGACGTGATCCAGAGCATGCCCGCCTCGCAGATCAGCCGCATAGAGGTCATCACCAACCCCTCGACCAAGTACGAAGCCGAAGGCGTGGGCGGCATCATCAACCTCATCACCCAACGCAAGAAGCAGTTCCACGGATACAACGGCAGCGTCGGCGCGAGCGTCACGGTGTTGGAGAACCCGGCCTACAACGGCAACGCCAGCCTCTCGATCCAGGCCGGGAAGTTCGCGGCGAGCATCATGGGCTATGCAGGCTACTACGACGGGGGCCGTACCCCCTCGGAATCGGAGTCGTGGCAGGAAAATTACGACTCGGAGAACCGCTACAACCGCAGTTACTCCGAAAACAAGGGCAGCTCGCGTTACGGCAACGTCGGACTGGACATGAGCTACCAGCCCGACACGCTCAACCTGATCACGCTCAACGGGTGGCTGTGGCTCGGCCGCAGCCGCTACAAATCGCTGGGCACGAACGCAATCCTCGACCCCGAGATGAACCCGCTGCTGGAATCCGGCAGCCGCAGCATCCAGAAATGGAACTACATGGGCGGCAGCGTCTCGCTCAATTACGAACACACCTTCGGCAAGGAGGGGCATACGCTGACCATATCGGATGAAGTCGAGATCGACCCGGACAAAGGCCATACAGACCGGATATACAACGACGGATACAATTACAGGGCGTTGCAGGATGCGGACAACCGCATGACGGGCAACACCGTGCAGGTAGACTACGCCAACCCGCTGTCGGAGCACCACAAGATCGAGGCGGGGCTGAAACACATCTACCGCAACAGCACCTCCGACACCGACAACAAGCAGAGCGACGAATACGGCACATTCCCGATTGAAAAAATAAAATTCACGGGCATGGATTACCGCCAGCACGTGCTGGGCATCTACGCCGGATACGGATTCACCTACACCAAATGGTCGGGACGCCTCGGGGCGCGCATGGAACGGACATGGAACGATGCCGACGTGGAGGAGACCGCCAAAGGCACCTACTCGTTTTCGAACCGCCAGTTCAACGTGGTGCCCTACCTGAGCCTGACATTCATCCCCAAGGTGAGCCACAACATTTCGCTCTCCTACACGCAGCGGCTCCAGCGCCCGGGCATCTACATGCTTTCGCCGGCCGAGGACGACACCGACCCCACGCGGCTGTCGTACGGCAACCCGGGACTGGAAGCGGCCGTATACCACACGATCAACCTCCAGTACGGCCACTATGCCGCAAAATGGAGCATGACCTTCGCACTCAACACGTTCCTGTCGAACAACAACATGTCGTCGTACTCCTTCTCGGACGGGGACGGCATCACGAACACCACCTACAGCAACGACGTCCGTTCGCGCAGCTACGGATTCAACGGTTCGTTCTCGTACCGCCCGTCGGAGAAGGTCAACCTCTCGCTGAGCTACAACGGCAGGTATTCGCAGAACGATTTCGACGCCATGGACATCCACACCGACCAGTTCACGTTCAGCCAGAACCTCAACCTCGACTTCGCACTCTGGAAGGAGGCGCGGCTTATGCTGGATGAGAATTATTCGACGGGGTATGCGTGGCTCGGCGGCAAATCGGAAAGCTACTACTATTATTACATGGGCATCAAACAGCAGTTCCTCAAGAAGAAGCTCGACCTGAGCATCATGTGCAACAACCCCTTCGAGAAATACCGCAGGAACAGGAACACCTCGGACACGCCGACCTTCGGCGGCTGGAGCGAATACAGGTATGCGTGCCGCAGCCTCTATTTCCGCGTCAGCTACCGCTTCGGCAAACAGAACGTCGGGGTGAAACGCACTGCCAAGTCGATCCGCAACGACGACATGAGCAGCGGCGCACAGGGCGGTGGCGGCGGAAGCACCGGCGGCGCACAGGGCGGAGGAGGGATGTAATCCCCCGCCGGCGATCCTGCCCGATACGCCGGACGCCGGCATCACCGCGTGGGCCATCATCGCAGGAGTCATCGCGGAAATCATTCCAGGAATCATCGCGGAAATCATCGCGGCATTTACGCGACCGTCTTTCCCCTGCTGCAAGGGACGACGTATACGGCTTCCGGGCGCGGCATCCATATCGACGAAAAGGGGCTGCAGAACAAGCAGCCGGAAACAGAAATCACCCCTGCCGGAGTTTGTTCCGGCGGGGGTGAAATCGTAAAATCGGACTTGCCGGACAGTCCCTTTGTTATTTGCAGCCTGCCGTGCAGCGCCCTGGCGGGAACACCCGGAGCGGTCATCGGTTACCCAATCCATGCGGATGGGGCCCGGATCATCGACCGCATGGATTTCATAGCCCGGCAAAAATATGAATAAAATGATTGTTTAATTCATATTTTTTAATTACATTGTGAACAATATAAAACACATGCTTCACAATCCTTTCATTAATCCTTTAAATTTACCGCCATGAAAAAACTTTTTTTACTCCGGAAAAGCCTGTTCATAGCTTTTGCGGCAGCGACCTGCGGACTCTTTTCTATAATAGGATGTGCAGCGCAAAAACCGGCAGCCGGACGGCAAGGCGAAGCGGCCGGAGGGGAGATCCGCCACGCACAAGCGTCGAAGGCACTGGAAGAGGGGCGGTTCGTGATCGAGGCGAATGAATTTTACCTCCCGGAGGACAAATCCCCGGTCAAGTCATCCACCGGCAACTACATTTCCATGGAAGGCAAACGGGGCGTTATCAGTTTCACCCCCGACCTCTTCCCGAAAACACCGCTGGGCAACCTGACCATAACGGACGACTCGGCGGAAATAACGCTGGAAAAGCGGAAAAAGAACGGAGACATACAGTTCTGCATGAGAATGACCGGGCCGGCGAATTCCCAGGACAGGAAGGTAATAATAACGCTGTACAAGGACACGGACAAATGCCATGTACAGGTTTCGAACGAACTTCTGGCATATCCCGTGGTCAAGTTCACGGGAGTGGTAAGGCCAGCGGGAGAATAACCGCGTCACCACCCGCAACGGCAACGGCCCCGCAAAGACGGGGCCGTTATCGTGAACCGTGCATCCGTAGCGGGATTTGCCGCGTTCGCAGGCGGGTCAGACGGTCTTGAGCACTTCGAGCAGCAAATCCCAGAACTTGGGAACCGTGGCGATTTCGAGCCTCTCGTCGGGCGAATGCACGCCGCGCAACGTCGGGCCGAAGGAAACCATCTCCAGTTCGGGGTATTTCTCGAGGAACAGGCCGCATTCCAATCCGGCATGGATCGCACGCACCTTGGGCTCCGCACCGAACAGGCGTTCGTAGGCGCCGACGGTCTTTTCGAGCAGTACGGACTGCGGGTTGGGCGCCCAGCCCGGATAACCGTCGGAATGGGCGACGTCGGCACCGGCCAGGGCGAATACCGATTCGACCATCTGCATGACATAGGTCTTGGCGCTCTCGACCGACGACCGCTGCGACGAGGTGACGACAATGCGGTCGTCGCCCTCGAATTTCACCGAAGCGAGGTTGGTCGAGGTCTCGACCAGCCCCGGCATGGCGAACGACATGGCGATCACGCCGTTGGGAACGCCCACCAGCGAGTAGACCAGCCCGAACTGCGTCCGGGCATCGAGCACCTGGTCGACCTCGGGCATCTCGTTGAGCGTAATCTTGAAATTGGGCTCGCGGAAACGGAATTCGGCTTTCAGGTCGGCGGCAAAGAGGTCGTAGCGTTTGACGAACTCGGACTTGAACCGTGTCGGGACGCCGAAGATGGCGTACGCCTCGCGCGGGATCGCATTGCGCAGGTTGCCGCCGTTGAAATAGCTCAGCTTCAGTTCGAACGACTGCATGCCGTCCCACAAGAGGCGTGCAACGGTCTTGTTGGAATTGACGCGTCCCTTGTCGATGTCATCGCCCGAGTGCCCGCCCTGCAGGTCGGAGACGTCGACGCGGAAGAAGGAGTAGTTCTTCGGCGCCTCCTCCATCGCATACCGGAACGTGGCGATGGTGTCGATGCCGCCGGCACAGCCGATGAAGATCTCGCCCTCGTCCTCCGAGTCGAGGTTGATGAGGTATTTGCCCGTGAGCATCTCCTCGCCCAGTTCGAAAGCCCCCGTAAGGCCGGTCTCCTCGTCGACCGTAAAGAGCGCCTCGACGGGCCCGTGCTGCACCGCGGGGTCGATCATGACGGCCAGTGCGGCAGCCATGCCGATGCCGCAGTCGGCACCCAGCGTCGTACCTTCGGCCCTGACCCACCCGCCGTCGATGTGCGTGCGGATCGGGTCGTTGTCGAAATCGAACTCCACGTCGGAGTTCTTCTCGCAGACCATGTCCATGTGGGACTGGAGGATAACCGCCGGGCGATCCTCGAAGCCCGGCGTGGCGGGTTTGCGCATCACCACGTTGCCGATGGCATCCTTCTTATACTCGATGTTGTGCTTCCGGGCGAAATCGACCAGGAATTCGATGATCTTGCCCTCCTTCTTCGAGGGGCGCGGAACCTGTGTGATGGCATCGAACTGCTCCCACACGATCCGGGGTTCAAGGTTTACTATTTCAGACATAATCTCCTAATATAATTTACAGGCACATCGTCGGGTTGCCGCCGGCTGTAACACCGGGCGCACGCCCCTCGATTTCCGCCCATTCCATGACAATATTTACAACGGCAGAAAGACGCTTCGAAGATGGGGCATCTGCAAGAATTCTTCCGGCCGAAGATTTTCAAATACAAATATAACAAAAACAGCGTAATTCACGGTATCCCGCGTCCGGTTTTTTGCATTTCCGGCTGGCTGCGACGGCCGAAATTTGCTTTTGCACTCCGCTTCCACTATCTTTACGGGAAAATACGGAACTCTATGACGGATTTCAGGATAGGACACGGATACGACGTACACGCGCTGGCCGACGGGCTGCCCCTGGTGCTGGGCGGGATCGAAATTCCGCACACGAAAGGATTCGTGGCGCATTCGGACGGCGACGTGGCGATACACGCCGTATGCGACGCACTGCTGGGCGCCGCAGCGCTGGGCGACATCGGGATGCACTTCCCCGACACGTCGGACGACTTCAAGGGCATCGACTCGAAAATACTGCTCCGAAGGGTTGCGGCGCTGCTGCGCGAAAAAGGATATGAGATCGGGAATGTCGATTGTACGATCCGGATGCAACGGCCCAAATTGCGGCCGCATATCGACGCCATGCGCACCGCGATGGCCGGTGCAATGGGCGTAGGCGATGACCGGGTATCGGTCAAAGCTACGACCACAGAGCATCTCGGTTTCGAGGGGCGCGAAGAGGGGGTTTCCGTCTCCGCCGTGGCACTGATATACAAAATGCAGGCCAAACCGGGATCGGGGAGCCAAGGTTTTTCCGATCCGCAGGCAGCCCGTTAAACCGACAACCCGGAGTTAAGATGAGAAAAGAACTGATGACCCTGGCCTGCGTACTGGCCGCAGCCGGGAGTGCGGCACAGAATGCCGACGAATTCCGCAACCCGCCCGCAGCGTACCGCCCCGTGCCGCTCTGGTTCTGGAACAACACCCCGATCGAACGGACGGAGGCCGCGGAACAATTCCGCACCTTCACGCAACGCGACGGGTACGGCGGATGCGCCATCCTCCCGTTCGGCGGGCATTTCGCACCGGAATACCTCTCGGACGAGTATTTCGCACTTTACGGGGAGATCGTCCGCGAAGCCCGCGAGGCGGGGCTCGTCCTGTCGCTCTACGACGAGTACGGGTTCCCGAGCGGCAGCATGGGCGCCATCAACGGCGACGGCACGCCGCGCTTCATGCAGCGTCATCCGGAGGCGACGATAAAACGGCTCGACAAATTCGAATACCCGCTGGCGGCAGGCACGGAGTGCGACATAGAACTGCCGCGCGATGGGCGCCTGATGGCGCTCGTGGCGATGGACAGCCTCACGCGGGAGGTACGCCCCCTGTCCGGACGCATTTCCAGCGGGCGCATACGCTGGACACCGCCCCAGGGGACATGGAAACTGCTCTGCTTCATGTGCGTAAAGGACGGCGACCCGAATGTGGACTACCTCGACCCGGATGCCGTACGGCTCTTCGTGGAGGATACCCACCAGCGTTATTACGACCGGTTCCCGGAGGCGTTCGGAGAGGTCATTACCGAAACATTCTGCGACGAACCGACACTCTACCGGGCACAGGGGCGTATCTGGACGGAGCGCTTCAACGAGCGTTTCGAAGCCGCACACGGGTTTTCACCCGAAGCGCTCTACCCCGCCCTGTGGTACGACACAGGCCCCGGGACTGCCGCCGCTCGCAACTACCTGTTCGGGTTCCGGGCGCGGCTCTATGCCGAAGGGTTCATGAAGACGATCTACGACTGGGCGGCAGCGCACGGCATACGCTCCACCGGACACCAGGATCAGGAGGAGGTGCTCAACCCCGTAAGCGTCGCGGGCGACCTGATGCTCTGCGGCAAGTACATGGACGTGCCCGGCATCGACAAGATCGGCGGCGACCGCCCCGCGGAACTTTTCTACAAGGTGGTATCCTCATCGGCGGCCAACTGGGACAAGCGGCTGGTCATGTCGGAAACATTCGGGGCGATGGGCAACATCCCCGTCCGGGAACTCTATACCATCGCAATGGAGCAATATACCAAAGGCATCAACCAGCTTATCCCCCATGCAGTATGGTATAACGACGCAGACGTGACGTTCCTGCCCGAACTCTCCTACCGAAACCCGCTCTATAACGAGGCGCTGCCCGCATTCAACCGCTTCCTCGCCCGGCTGAACTACCTGTTGCAGCCCGAGGGGCGCACGGTGGCGGACATCGCCATGCTCTACCCCATCGAGACGTTGCAGGCGGGGCATTACCTCGACGGCCCGGAGGGTTATTACGCCGGGGGCGTGAAACTTCCCGGCACGGATTACATCCGCGTGGCGGCGATGCTCAGCGACACGCTCGCACGCGATTTCACCTACCTGCATCCCGAGGTACTGGCGCGTTGCCCCGCAGGCAGGGGGATGCTCCACCTCGACAACAAGGTCAACCACCAGCACTACCGGGTGCTGATCCTGCCCGGCGTGAAATGTATCTCGCCGGAGTGCCTCCGTACCGTGGAACGGTTCCGCCGTGCCGGGGGACGGGTGATCTTCACCACGGCGCTGCCCGAAACATCCACCCGCTTCGAGGTACCGGCAACGCAGGTCGCAGCCCGCGTGCAGGAGATGCTCACGGCACGTAAAAACCCGGCGTTATTCCTGCCCGAACCCGACACGGAATCGTTGCGCAAAGCATTGGAGGCTGATTTCATACCGGACGTCTCGGTTTCCGGTGCTCCCGGCCTGCGCTACATCCACCGGATATGCGGCGGCCGCCATATCTACTATTTCGCCAATATCGACACCGAAACGGCCGAAGCCGGGATCCTGCTGCGCGACGCCGTAAAACTGCGCAGTTTCGACCCGCATACGGGCGACAACGCCCCGTTCGCCGCCGAGGTATCGGCGCAGGGGACGCGGCTGCAACTGACGCTTCCGGGAGCCCGGTCGCTGTTCCTCGTATCGGAGTAGCCGGCGAGGAAGGCGCAAAAAAGCCCGCAATGCGGGCCTTACGGAAAAGCAGGGCTCGCGGAAACGGGATGGCACCCGCCCAGGCAGGAAGTGCGCCGGACAGGAAGTGCGCCGAAAGCGGGAGTCACTTTGGAATTCCGGACGGCGGGAACCCGGCGCACGGGAACCATGGAAAACATAAATTACGGCCGGCACCTATGGAGGTGCCGGCCGTTCGGTTTGCCGCCCGCGAAGAAGCCGCCACTCAGTCCAGCCGCCGGAACTTGGGGTCGCCGATCCGTTTGTCCCAGAGCCATCCGACATAGCGCATGACAAGGTCGGGAGCCGCCAGCGTCAGCACCGTTTCGCCGGTGACGGTCGAAACCTCGAAGCCGGCATGGTAGGCCGTATCGCCGTCGGCAAAACCGAAGGAGATACGCCAGCCCCACGCCAGGCGCTCGGCCCGGTAATCGGACAGGGACGGCGAGTCGAAATTGAGCACGTAGAGATACTGCGTGATGCCGCGCTCGGTCGGCAGGTGCACCCCGACGTGGTCGATGAACATCCCGAAGAAGTAATAATCGGTATAGATGCTGCGGATCATGCCGCCCGGCACCTCCTGCATACTGTTGGGGAAAAACAGGTAGTCGCGCGACTGTACCAGCGAGTCGATCTTCTGCGCATAGAGCTTCGCCCGGTAGGCACGGCGTTCGGGCCGCGTCATGCCGCGCGTGGACTCCTCGTAGACGGTCGTATGCTCGACGACCTGCACAGGGGGCTGCTGGACAGGCACCACGGTCGTCTGGGGCACGCTGTCGACGGCGGAAGTGCCCAGCGTGAACTGGGGCTGCGCGGACTGCGCCACAGCACCCGACGCCCCGAAAACAAGGGCGCAGAGGCACAGAATCCGGAGCGCCGCCCGCCCCGCAGGAGCAAAAGCCCCCGCCGGGGCGGGGGCTCGCAGTTCGGGAAGGATTTGCGTTGCGGCATCCCGCCGCGACGGGAAGGACGGGAAGGGGGCGCCGCATCCCGTCCGGCGATACATCCCGGAACTCATGGTCAATAGAGCTGTGAAATGGTGCCCGAGTACTCCACGGGGTTATACCACGGGTTGGTGATGGTCAGGTTGGCACCGCCCGTACGGGAGAAGATCTCGAAGGTGAAGGTATAGGTCGACGCCGAGAAAAGCGAGGTGGAGAAGGTTACCATCCAGCCCTCGTGGGTCTGCTCGGTGGTATAGCCCTGCACGCTGGGAACCGTGTAGTTGATGATGGTCGTGTAATAAGGCGGCACATAGCCCTTGACGTAAGGCAGGCAGATGTCGATCGTGCCGTCCCAGACGCCCACGTTGAAGGCCGGGTTGATGATCTGGCGCATGGGGCCGGCCGGCTGCCGCTGCATGGTCTGGGGGTTGAACTGGAAGTTACGCGAAAGGATGACCGAATCCATCGTTTTCTCAAAATCTGCGATACGTTCCGCACGTCTCTTCTCACGCACCTCGCGGCGTTCTTCCTTGGGCGACAGAATCTTTTTCTGTCCGATCACGGTGGCGCAGACTGCGCACAGCAGCACGCTCACGACGATAATGACTGTTTTTTTCATAGCACATAAAAGGTTTATACGGCCATGAAAAATGCAAATACGGTGCCTAACTGCCTAAAGTCGTGACTAAAGACCCAGTTTTTTCAGAAATTCGCCCGTATAGCTGCGTGGGGCGCAGGCTATTTCGTGCGGAGTGCCCGCCGCGACGATCTCGCCGCCGGCCGCCCCGCCTTCGGGGCCGATGTCGATGATGTAGTCGGCGACCTTGATTACGTCGAGGTTGTGTTCGATGACGATGACCGTATTGCCGCGGTCGACGAGTTTGTTCAGCACGTCGAGCAGCAGGCGGATGTCCTCGAAATGGAGCCCCGTCGTAGGTTCGTCGAGGATGTAGAGCGTACGTCCCGTATCGCGCTTGGACAGTTCGGAGGAGAGCTTGATACGCTGGCTCTCGCCGCCCGAGTGCGTCGTGCAGGGCTGTCCGAGCGTAAGGTAGCCGAGGCCGACCTCCTGGATGGCACGGAGTTTCTGGTGGATGGCAGGGATATTCTCGAAGAACTCCACGGCCATGTTGACCGTCATGTTCAGCACGTCGTCGATATTCTTGCCTTTGTATTTCACTTCGAGCGTCTCGCGGTTGTAACGGTGTCCCCCGCACGCCTTGCAACGCACGTAGACGTCGGGCAGGAAATTCATCTCGATGGTCTGGACGCCCGCGCCGCGGCACTCCTCGCAGCGGCCGCCCTTGACGTTGAACGAGAAGCGCCCCGCCTTGAAGCCGCGGATCTGGGCATCGGGCGTCATTTCGAACAGTTTGCGGATGTCGGAAAAAACGTTCGAATAGGTCGCCGGGTTGCTGCGCGGCGTACGGCCGATGGGCGACTGGTCGACGACGACCAGTTTGTCGATATGTCCGATGCCTTCGACGCTGTCGTATTCGAGCGGCTGCCCGAAGGAGCGGTAGAGCTCCTTCGAAAGGATCGGGCGCAGCGTCTCGTTGACGAGCGTCGACTTGCCGGAACCGCTGACGCCCGTCACGCAGATGAACTTGCCGAGCGGGAATTCGGCCGTGACGTTCTTGAGGTTGTTGCCCCGCGCCCCGCGGATCACGATGCGCTGCCCCGTGCCTTTGCGGAGCGTTTCGGGAATCCCGATACGGCGGCGTCCGGTGAGGTAGTCGGCCGTGATGGAATCGGAACGCAGGATGTCGTCGATCGTACCCGCGGCCATGATATGCCCGCCCTTGCGCCCCGCACGGGGGCCGACGTCGACGATGAAGTCGGCGGCACGCATCATGTCCTCGTCGTGTTCGACGACGATCACCGAGTTGCCGGCATCGCGCAACTCCTCCAGGCTGCGGATCAGGCGCCGGTTGTCGCGCTGGTGCAGGCCGATCGAGGGCTCGTCGAGGATATAAAGCACGTTGACCAGCTTCGAGCCGATCTGCGTGGCGAGACGGATACGCTGGCTCTCGCCGCCCGAGAGCGAACGCGACGAACGCGATAGCGACAGGTAGCCCAACCCCACGTCCATCAGGAAGCGCAGGCGCTCGCGGATCTCCTTGACGACCTCCTGTGCGATCTTCCACTCCTTGTCGTCCATATAATCCTCGATGTGCGCCACCCATTCCGAAAATTCGGAGATCGACATGGCCGACACGTCGGCGATGCTCTTGCCGCCGATGCGGAACTGGAGCGCCTCCTTCTTGAGGCGCGAACCGCCGCAGACCGAACATTTGCGGTAGACGAGGAACTGCTCGCGCCATTTCTGGCCGCGTTTGGAGTCCTCGTCTTCGGTACGGCCTATATATTCGGCAACGCCCTCCCACGAGACGAGGTGGTTGCCGCCCGAAGAACTGAACTCCGAGAGGTTGATGGTCAACGGCTCGGAATCGCCGTACAACACCGCATTCAGCCCCGGCTCGGGCAGTGACCCGACGGGGTCGTCGAGCGTGAAATCGTAACGCCGCCCCAGCATTTCGAGAATGGCGAAAAGCATGTTGTTGCGATATTTGCCCAGCGGTTCGACGGCGCCCTCGCGCAGCGAAAGCCCCATGTCGGGAATGATCTTCCCGACGTCGAAGACGGCTTCCTCGCCCAGCCCGTTGCAATGCGGGCAGGCGCCCTGGGGCGAGTTGAACGAGAAGGTATGCGGCGCGGGGTCTTCGAACGCGATGCCCGTCGAGGGGCACATCAGGTGGCGGGAGTAGAAGCGCTGCTGTTCGGTACCGTAGTCGTAGACGGCCATCGTACCCTTGCCTTGGCGCAGAGACTCCCTGAGCGAGGTCATCACCCGGTCGCGGGCCTCCTCGCCGACGACCAGGCGGTCGACCACCAGGTCGATGGTGTGAATCTTGTAACGGTCGAGGCGCATGCCGGCCGAAATCTCGCGGATCTCGCCGTCGATACGGGCATAGATATACCCCTTTTTGGCCAGCGACTCGAACAGTTCGCGGTAATGCCCCTTGCGGCCTTTGACGATGGGAGCCATCAGGGCGATCTTGCGCCCCGTGAAGCCCGTCATGATGAGCCCGGCGATCTGCTCGTCGGTATAATGCACCATCTCCTCGCCCGTGACGGGCGAATAGGCACGCGACGCGCGCGCATACAGCAAACGCAGGAAATCGTTGATCTCGGTCACGGTACCCACCGTGGAACGGGGATTTTTGTTGGTGGTCTTCTGCTCGATGGCAACCACGGGACTCAGGCCCGTAATCTTGTCGACATCGGGACGCTCCATCGTCCCCACGAACTGGCGGGCATAGGTAGAAAGCGTCTCCATGTAGCGGCGCTGTCCCTCGGCATAGATCGTGTCGAACGCCAGGGACGACTTACCCGAACCGGAAAGGCCGGTTATGACTACCAGTTTACGGCGCGGGATCTCCAGATCGACGTTTTTCAGGTTGTGAACCCGGGCTCCCAGTATTTTGATCGTGTCTTCTTTCATCATCGTAGTCAAACGTACCGGAAGCCCCGTTTAGTGTGCGGGCTCTCCGGCGCGAATATCGTACAAAGATAGCGCATACCGGGGGCAATACCAAATTTTTCGGAAATCAGAATTCCAGTTCGAAGCCGTCGGCATCCATCCACGCCGGGAACTCCTCCCTGAAAGCCGCCTGCGCCTCGGAGTCGAATTCGGCGACAAGGGTCTGCTCCCGCTCACCGGCATCGGCCAGCGTGGCGCCACGGAAGTCGACGAGCGCCGAATCGCCCGCATAGGAGGCATCGGGATCCGTGCCCACGCGGTTTACGCCCGCCAGGTAGCACTGGTTCTCGATGGCCCGCGCCCGCAGCAGCGTACGCCACACCTCGCGGCGGTCGTCCGCCCACGAGGCGCTGCACAGGATGGCATCGTAATCGCCCCGGTTGCGGCTCCACACCGGGAAGCGCAGGTCGTAGCAGATCAGCAGCAGGAACCGGAACCCCATATATTCCACCACCACGCGGCGGTTTCCCGGAGTATAGTCGCGCGCTTCGCCGCCGGGACGAAACAGGTGCCGCTTGTCGTACCAGGCAACCCCGCCCGAAGGCTTCACGAAAAACATCCGGTTGCGGAACTCCCCGTTTTCGGCGATGACGACGCTGCCCACGACGGCTTTGCCGTATTGTGCCGCCCAGCGCCGCATGGTCGTGGCGACAAGCCCGTCGACAGGCTCGGCGACACGGGCGGGGCGCAGCTTGAACCCCGTGGCGAACATTTCGGGCAGCACGGCAATATCGGCATCGGCCGCCGCGACGATAGGCTCCAGACGTTCCAGGTTCCGGGCGGTATGTTCCCATTCCATGTCGACCTGGCAGACAGCAACACGTATTTTCATAGAAAAACTCCGTTTTGTAAACAAATATATAAAATTTTCTTACAGATCGCACCTGCGGGAATAAAAAACATGGAGGTTTGTAAGGCAGGGCGGCAACAAAGGGAACCGGGCATACAAAACGGACACGCAGGGCGGCACCCTTGCGGCAGTGCATACGGTTCGGCGATGAAAAGCAATGCGGGAAACAGGGCGCAGGCAGCCGGGGGCAACCGGCCGAAGCGGACGGCCTTGAGGACGACCTGTCCAGACAACCTATCCAAACAATCTGCCCAGACAACCTATCCAAACGACCGGACGCAACCGGGCAAACGGACTTACACTGACGACCGGACGCGGGTTGTCAACAGGACAATAGCGGACAGGCAAAACGACCGGACGGAGACAGGCGCGGGCGGCCGACGCCAACCTGTACGCCTCAATGCGCCCCCAACCGCCACACCGTGACCGAGGAGGCATTGTCGCGCTGGTGCAGCAGCGAAATCCGGCAGGGCACGAAATCCGAAGCCCGGCAGTTCCAGACGTCGACGAACTGCTGGGGATTGCGTTCGGCAAGCGGGAACCAGGTGCTTTGCACCTGCACCATGATGCGGTGTCCGGCACGGAACGTATGGGCGATGTCCGTCATCCGGAAAGGCACCCGCGCCGGGACACCGGGCGTAAACGCCTCGGGGCGCGAGAAACTGCGGCGGTAGCGGCCGCGCATGACGTCGCCCCGCACGAGCATCCGGTAGCCCGGCAGCGGATCGTCCTCGGGGAAAAGGTCGATCAGGTTGACCACGAAATCGGCATCGGTCGTCGAAAGCATCACCTCCAGGTCGGCATCGACCGGGCCGACGAAGGTCATATCCTCTTCGAGGGGCTCCGAAACGAACGTCAGTACGTCGGGCCGCCCGGACAGGAAACGCTGGTCGGCGACCATATACTCTTTGGGACGGCGCAGGCCGGAAGCCTCGTAGTACGGCACGGGGTCGGAAGGATCGGAGACATAGGTACTTGCGGATATTTTGGCCGTCGGGCGCCGGGTATCGAGGATACCGCCGTCGGCGAGGTACAACGTCAGTTTCCGGGCTCCGCGCGGCAGAGAGCGGCCGAAAGTATGCCAGCGGTTGTCCCCCGAGGAAAAGACCGCAGCGGCCGGCAGCGGAGCCGCTGCGTCCGTATTGCCTTCGCGGAGGTAGTGGTCGAAGAACGGCACCTCGAAATGCTCCATATAATATTCCCACGAGGCATCGTTGCCGAAATCGAACGCCCCGAGCGTCCGGCCGCCGTTACGCCACGCCCCGTGGGCCCACGGGCCCACGACCAGGTGACACGGTGTCGAAGGGCTCTGCCGGATCAGGGCCCGGTAGAGGTTCCACGCCCCGAAGCAGTCCTCGGCATCGAACGTCCCGCCGACGACGAGCACCGCGGGCCGGACATTGTAACAGGCACGGCGCAGGTCGCGTTCCTGCCACCACGCGTCGTAATCGGGATGCGCGGCCATCTCCTCCCAGAAGGGGTTGGGTTTCAGCAGAGCGGTAAGCTCCGCAAGCGTCGTATGCTCCAGGAAGAACGTCCGCTCGTCGGGCTGGGTCTGCCGGGACATGGAGGGCATTTTCGCGGCCGGAACACGTCCGGGAGGGGTATTCATGCCGCTCAGGAAGCGGTAGGAGTCGGTGAGCATCAGCACCCCGTTGTGATGCACGTCGTCGCCCATGAACCAATCGGTGACGGGAGCCTGCGGAGAGACGGCCTTCACGGCGGGATGGCCGCAAAGGCCGCCCATCATGGCGTAGAACCCCGGATAGGAACACCCGGCGAAACCCACCCGGCCGTTGTTGTGCGGGATGTGCCTGACCAGCCAGTCGACCGTGTCGTAGCTGTCGGTCGTCTCGTCGGTCTCACCGCTGCCGGCAGGCCGGACATGCTCGAAGTCGCCTTCGCTCATATAACGCCCCCGGACATCCTGCATGACGATGATATAGCCGCGGTCGACGTAGCTGCGCAGATAGCCCTTCCCGAACCCCTGCGGGAAACGTCCGGCGCCATAGGGCTCGCAGCCGTAAGGCGTGCGGAAGATGATGACGGGGGCTTTGCCGGGCGCCTTGGGCGTATAGACCGCCGTGTAGAGGGCTACGCTGTCGCGCATGGCGATGCGGTACTCGGCCTTGTCGTACAGTTCGGCGACGGGCTGCCCGGCACAGGCCGCAACTGCGGCGAGCAGGCCGGTCAACAGGAGCGCGAAAAATCCACGGATTTTCATGGCAGGAAGGTTAAGGTTCGTTTTCGAAAGTTACGCTTTTTTCCGCAAACGCCCAAAAGCCGGCACGAACGGGGACTACGGATCGGTGCTGCCCGATCCCTCTGACTCCCGGAAAGGGATGCGGCCGCTCCCGCACCGCGGAACTTGGCCGGGAAAGTTGCAATCCCGCAAAAATAAACGTACTTTTGCAGGCGGTCAATTCCGCAAAAACGATATGCTCAGAGCAGGACGCACCCAGAAACTCACCGTAAGCCGTGTTTCGGAATACGGATTATACCTCACCGACGAGGAGCAGAACGAGGTTCTGCTGCCCAACCGTTATATCTCCCTCGCCGACAAACCCGGCGACGTAAAGGAGGTTTTCGTCTACCACGATTCGGAAGACCGCCTCGTGGCGACTACCGAAACGCCGCTGCTCCGGGCCGGGGAGGCGGGTTACCTGCGCGTGGTGGACAAGACCGTGCACGGGGCATTCCTCGACTGGGGACTGCATGGCAAAGACCTCTTCCTGCCCAACCGCAACCAGCAGGGCGGCATCCTCGCGGGACGGAGCTACATCGTATACCTCTATGAAGACAGCATCACGGGGCGCTGCGTGGCGACCACCAAGCTCAAGGGCTTCATCAACAACGACCTGATCACGGTGGAACCGCGCCAGGAGGTAGACCTGCTGGTCGCCTCGGAAAGCCCGATCGGTTACCGCGTGATCGTCAACAACCGCCATTGGGGCATGCTATACCGCAACCAGGTATTCCGCCCCGTAGCCATCGGCGACCGCATGAAGGGATACGTCCGCAAAATCACCGAGGACAACCGTATCGACGTGAGCCTCCAACAGGAAGGATATGCGCAGGTCAAGGATTCGGCAGAGGTTTTGCTGCAACTGGTGATCGACAACGGCGGGCCCCTGCCGCTCAACGACGACAGTTCCCCGGAGGAGGTGAACCGCCTTACGGAAATGAGCAAAAAGGTCTTCAAACGCTCGCTGGGCGTGCTGATGAAACGCGGCGCGGTCGAAGTGGGCGAAGACGGGATAAAAGTCAAACGGCAATAATGGGTAAGATAAACACGGCGGAACGGGTTTCGCGCGAAATGTCCGACAATTTCGTCTTCCAGCGGTCGCTGCTGGCCTACCATGCCGCGGCGCAGCGCATCGGCGGCGACGTATTGGAGATCGGCACGGGAGCGGGTTACGGCATCGAGGTGGTGGCTCCCCATGCACGGAGTTTCATCACGGTAGACAAATTCGCCCCGGCAGCGGAGCTGGCACGGCATCCGCATGTCGAATTCCACCAGGCCGTAGTGCCGCCGCTGGCATTCGCAGCCAACAGTTTCGATTTCGTGATCTCGTTCCAGGTGATCGAGCATGTGAAGCAGGACATCGAGTTGGTGCGCGAAGTGAAACGGGTACTGAAACCGGGAGGCAAGTTCATCGTGACGACCCCCAATGCACCGATGTCGCTCACCCGCAACCCGTGGCACGTACGGGAATATACGGCAGAACAGCTGCAAATCCTGCTGGGGCATGAATTCCGGTCGGTCGAAACCCTCGGGGTCGCAGGCAACGGGAAAGTCATGGAGTACTACGAGCAGAACCGCCGCAGCGTGGCACGCATCACGCGCTTCGACATCCTGGATCTCCAGCACCGCCTGCCCCGCCGCCTGCTCCAGCTACCCTACGACATCCTGAACCGGATCAACCGCCGGAAGCTGCTGAAAGCAAATACCGACCTCACCTCCTCGATCCGTATGGAGGATTACCGCATCTGCCCGGTGTCGGACGACTGTTTCGACCTGTTTTACGTGGCCGAAAAATAGCCGCTGAGCACCCTCGGATTACAATCGGTTTACTATAAAAAAGAGCAAGCAGCCTCATGCGGGGCTGCTTGCTCTTTTTAACGGCTCATCCGAGCGCTCGTCAAGTTTAATACTCCTCCTCATTGAAGAAGAAATCGTCTTTCGACGGGTAGTCGGGCCAAATATCTTCGATAGATTCGTAAATCTCACCCTCGTCCTCTATTTCCTGCAGATTTTCGAGCACTTCGAGAGGCGCACCCGAACGCACAGCATAGTCAATCAGTTCATCTTTCGTAGCGGGCCAGGGAGCATCTTCCAGCTTCGATGCCAATTCAAGTGTCCAGTACATAGTTCCAAGTTTTTAAGTTCCCAAATATCAGCGGATTAACATCAGGCGACAATCGCTATTCCGCTATCACTGATTTGCAAAAGTATAAAAAAAACGAGAAAAACAAAGAAAAAATTACAAAACATCCGCACGCACACATCAACAAGCTGCCGGACAACGACTTACGGAATCCACAGGGTCTCCTCGACACCGTAATGCTCTGTGAGCGTGCGCCCGAGCAGGTAAAAATAATCGGAAAGGCGGTTCAGCCACATCAGCACCGTGGCATCCGTGCCGTATTTTTCATCGGCACGCAGCGCGGCACGCTCGGCACGCCGGCAGACCGTACGGCACACGTGGCACATCGAAACGACGGCGTTGCCGCCCGGGATCGTGAATTTGTCGATCGGTTTGAGCGCGTCCTGCATCGCGTCGATACGGCCTTCGAGCCAGGTGACGGCCTCGGGAGCCAGCGGCGCAACCTTCCCGCACCCCGTTTTTCCGCATGCCAGCAATGCCTCGACGGTCATCAGGCGTGACAGGATGCGGTTCAGGTCATCGACATAGGGCGACAGCGCAGCTTCCGCACGCATGTTGTCTCCGAGCAAGGCCGCAAAGGCCGCCAATTCGTCCACCGTGCCGTAAGCCTCGACCCGTTCGTCGGTCTTGAAGACCCGTTCGCCGCCGACAAGGGAGGTCAACCCCTTATCGCCTTTTTTCGTGTATACTTTCATATCCGGAAGTGTTGTTTCGGCAAATTATTATTGAAAACCAGCAGGTAACCGCGGTTGTCCACCGTCGTCGAACGGTGCGCCGCGACGATTTGCAGGCACATGGCCCGGCGTTCACGCCCGTCGTAGGGGGACATGACCGCCACCGTATTTCCGGCGGCAGCCGCATCGCCGACCAGCGCGAGCGTCTCCGCCCGGGACAGTCCGCGCGTCGCTATGCAGAACTCTGCATCCGCACGATTCAGGCCAAAAGAGGCGTAGCCGCAATGAATCGCCAGGTTTTGCAACTGCACGGCGCGGCGTTCGGGCACTCCGGCCGCGAGCAGTTCACGGAACAACGCCCGGTCGCCGGGAAGCAGCGTATCGCGCATGAATACATTACGCACGACGTCGTATACGAAAGGCGAATGCACGCCGTGCCCGCGGAAGAAACGGGCCCGGGAGAGCCTGTTGTGCAGCTCAGTGACCCGCCCGTAAAATTTCAAACCGAGTTTATGGCCGCCGATTCCCATATCCGTTATTTTTTCAACAGCCCCGCAAGGCGCCCTGTCGAAAAGGCGATCTGGAGGTTGTAACCGCCCGTATTGGCATCGAGGTCGAGCACTTCGCCCGCAAAATAGAGCCCCCTAATCTTCAGCGATTCCATGGTATAGGGGTTGACCTCGGCGCAGGAAACGCCCCCGGCCGTCACGATGGCGTATTCGAACGGCGCATAGTCCGTGATGGGGAACGTGAATCCCTTGAGCGTCTTTATAAGGCGGGTTATCTCCTCTTCGGTGAGCTTGCTGATGTAATTCTTTCCGTTGACACCGAGTTCGTGCACCAAAGTCATCACGAGCGGCTTGGGCACCAGCTTGCGCAGCAACTCGGCGCAGAACTCCGTCGGCTCCATCCCGGCTATCTCGCGGGCGATACGTTCGCGCAGCACCTCTTCGGTCAGTGCGGGTTTCAGGTCGACGACCAGTTTGACGCGGCGTTCGTCGATCAGCGCATCGACCGCATCGCGGCTCATGCGCAGCGCCACGGCACCCTCGATGCCGCGCTCGGAGAAGCCCAGTTCGCCGAACTCCTCGCGTACGGATTCGTCGTCGACATAGAGCACGGCCCTGATATTTTTCAGCAACAGGCCGTCGAGGTAGCCGATCTGCGGATGCGACGAAACGAGCGGCGTCAGCGAAGGGCGCACCGGTTCGACGGTATGTCCCAGGTCGGCCGCAAAGGTGTAGCCGTCGCCCGTGGAACCCGTGGCGGGATAGGAGACACCACCCGTGGCGACGATCACCTGCGGGCACTCCTCCTTGCGTTCGAAACCGCGCCTGTTGATATAGCGGACGCCGAAGACCTTGTCGCCCAGGGTCATGATCTCCGTCACGCGCGTATTATAAATGATCTTCACGCCGTTCTCGTAGCAATATTCCAACAGCGCATTGGCGATGTCCCACGCCTTGCCGCTCTTGGGAAAGACGCGTTCGCCGCGTTCGATGTCGAGCTTCACCCCGGCCTTTTCGAAGAAACGGATGGCGGCGCGGTTATTGAACTCGGCGAAAGCCTGTCCGAGAAATTCCGCGTTGGTACGTACCTGCGCGGCGAACTCCTCGGCCGGGCGGGCATTGGTGACATTACAGCGCCCTTTGCCCGTGATACGGACTTTACGGCCCGACTTGTCCATCTTTTCGATCAGCAGCACACGCTTGCCGTCGCGCGCCGCCGTACCTGCGGCCATCATGCCCGCTGCCCCAGCCCCGATGACGATCACGTCGTACGGCCGGATTTCTTTTTCTTCGATTTGTTCCATACGGCTGCAAAGATAGACAATAATTCTTTCTTTCCGGAAAAATTTTTCCTATCTTTGCGGCCGAAAAAACCGTTCTAAACAGATATGTTGAGCAGAAGATTACTCCGTATAAAGGTCGTCAAGGCACTGTTCGCCCACCTCAAATCGGGCGCCGACAACATGATGGCATCGGAAAAAACGCTGATGGCGTCCGTAGACAAGGCCTACGACCTCTATTTCCAGATCCTGACCCTCCCCGTGGAACTGACGCGCTACGCCGAACAGCGGCAGGAACTGGCCAAACAGAAAAAACTGCCGACATACGAAGACCTCAACCCCAATACCAAGTTCGTAGACAACCAGGTGATCCGCGTCATCGCCAACAGCGATGCCGTGAACGACCATGTCGCCGCCCGCAAGCTGGGCTGGGGCCGACATCCGGAGCTGATCCGTACGCTCTATACACAGCTCTCGGAAAGCGACTATTTCAAGGATTACATGCTGCGCGAGGAGCGCTCGTTCGCCGACGACCGCAAGCTGCTCGAAGATTTCTTCAAGGAGCTGCAGAGCTGCGAGGCACTGGAAACCGAGCTGGAGGAGATGTCGATCCTCTGGAGCGACGACCTGCCTTACATCGTGATGATGATCCTGCGTTCGCTCTCGGGCCTAAAACCGTCGCACACCGAGCTGAAAGTCCCCTCGAAGTTCAAGAGCGACGAAGACCCCGAATTCGTGAAGACGCTTTTCGAAAAATCGCTGGTCAACTACGATGCCTACCAGGATTACATCGAAAAGTTCACCGCCAACTGGGACGTGGAACGCATCGTGTTCATGGACAACCTGATCATCGGCACGGCCATGGCCGAACTGGCCTCGTTCCCGTCGATTCCCGTCAAGGTGACGCTCGACGAGTACATCGAGATTTCGAAATACTACTCGACACCCGGCAGCAGCACCTTCATCAACGGCGTGCTGGACAAGATCGTCGAATCGCTCACCGCCGAAGGCCGCATCAGGAAAGCCGGCCGCGGCCTTATCTGAGTCCCGATGCTGCGCGGGTTGTTGTTGCTGGCGCTGGCCGTGACGACCGCGGCATGCGGCACCCGGCAGGCACGCACGGGCGAGACCGGGCGGAAAGGCCGGATTATCGCCGTCACGGACACGATCCTCGACACGGGCGGCACGGATACCGTGCGTTTCGGACGCATGCACTCGGGGGAGGTGGCCGTGCTCAGGCTCTGGATCGAAAACCGGGCATCGAAGCCCGTAGCCATCACCCGATACGACCGCAGTTGCGGGTGCACGACGCTCGGATATGATGCACAGCCCATTACGCCGGGCGATGCGCAGCAGGTGTCGCTCACCTTCGATGCGCGGGGCGAATGGGGCTGGCAGCTCAAGACGCTGGACATCGCATTCGCCGGCGGGCGGAAACCCCTGAGGCTGTTCATCGAGGCCGAAGTGGAATAAACATTTGTGTATTCGACAATATTTCGTATATTTGTTCCGTTAACGGAAATAAACACTTAAAACATAACGACGTATGATTAATTTTCTTCAGGTGCCGCCCGTAGAGCCCCAGCCGGGTTTCATGCAGCAGTACAGTTTCATCATTATGATCGGCCTCATGGTGCTGGTTTTATGGCTCTTCATGTGGCGACCCGAATCCAAGCGCCGCAAGCAGATGCAGGCATTCCGCGAAGGCCTGAAAAAAGGTGACAAGGTAATTACCGCCGGCGGCATTTACGGCACGGTGAAAGAGATCAAGGAGACAACCCTGCTGATCGAGGTGGACGGCAACGTCACGCTGCGCATCGACAAGAACATGGTCGTAGCCGACAACAGCGACCTTCAGCGCCAGTAAAAACCGCTTTCAGATATGAAAAAAGCTGCAAAAATTTGCAGCTTTTTTATTTGCAGGTTCAAATTTTTTATTTTAAATTTGCATACCTGTCCGGGAAACCCGGGCACAGTCCCAACAACATTGTCGAGGGGGGGGGAATTTCTAAGCGCCTCTTACAGATTACCTCTTTCTCGGCAATGTTTTTTTATGCCCGTATGTCTGCAAACGATCCTGCGGGGATTTTGGCCCAAATCCGCGGCCGGCCGGCAAGGCGTCCCCAGAAAATTCGGGACAAAAAATCCTGAACGCGCAAACAAGGCAGCAGATGCAACCGGTTTTATCGTTATATTTGCATCCGGATTCTTCAACGCATACACATGACCCGACACATATCCTACCCTACCCTCGGCACCTGTTCCCGGCAGATCGACATCGAACTGGAAGACGGCATCATCCGCAATGTGACGTTCACGGGCGGCTGCCACGGCAACACGCAGGGCATAACGGCGCTCGTGCGCGGCATGAAAGCCGCCGACGCGATAGCCCGGCTGGAAGGCATCGACTGCCGCGGCAAGGGCACTTCGTGCCCCGACCAGCTGGCCAAAGCCCTCAGGCAGGCGCTCTGAACCGACGCAGCATCTGTTCGGGAACGGATTTTGCAGACGGAGCATAAGATCAAAACAGAAAAACTATGTATTTCGTATGGTATCTCCTGCTCGGCCTGGCATCCGGATGGATCGCCAACCTCATTGTCAAAGGCAGCGGCTCGGGGCTCATCGTCAACCTCGTCGTAGGGCTGGTAGGCGGCGTGCTCGGCGGCTGGCTCTTTTCGTTCTTCGGGCTGGTTCCGGCAGGCACGCTGGGCAGCCTGGCCACATCGGTCATCGGCGCCGTGGTGCTGCTATGGATTGCCGCGGCCATCTCGCACAAGAAAATCCGTTAAACCCGCAACGATTATGGACAACATGAAAAACGGCGGACACGCCGGCACCGCAGAAGCGGAAAATGCGGAGACCATGGATCTCCTGACAGGAATGCTCGATGCCGCAACCCATTGCGGCGACAACGACGGGGACGGCAAGGAGCCGGCAAAAACTCCCGGAACCGCCGACATTCAGGACGGGAATATGCAAAAATAACCGCCAAACCAACCCGGTGCTGTGACTGTAAAACCGGAAAAGGGGACTCGATAAGTCCCCTTTTTTTGTACCACCTCCCGCACAGCCGGGACGGCAAGCGACACTCCGATTATTCGGTTCAACACACGAATTGCTTCGCATCAGATCAATTAATTTAAAAACACCCCAGCAAAACACATTATTTCGGCATAACAAGGGAATGTTATCAACATATTATATTTATCTCGCAATATTTGGAAAATCATGTATTTTCAATTTAATTTGTAACAAGCAAACAACCCAAATACAACCCACCCTCACAAAAACATTTAAAATTATGATGGCCATTGCGGTCGCCATCTTTGCGACTACGTCGCTGATCGTGTCACTGACCTCTCCCATTAAATCCCTGCTGGATGTCAACGTAAAAGCCTTAACTCAAGATGAAGGGGGAACCGGAGGAACCGGGGGAATCGGAGGAGGCGAAGGAAGTGTTTTATTAAAATATGGGCCGGAAAGGCCATATGATATAGATTGCCCTCAATATCATTATGATTTTGCCTCTGGAACAATAGTGACGACGACATATAAAGGATATGGTACATATTGCGCACATGAAGATTCATCGCCATGTACCGCCAAGAATCCTTGCTCGAAATTGAAGTATGAAATAAAAACGAACACACTCCATGTATAGACTGCCTATTGTTTTAATTTTGTTGGCTGGGCTATGTTTCGGATGCGGAACCCGGCAGGACACTGCACAGGATACAGATGGGATGACCCGGCTCCTATTGACCAAGGAGACCGAAGCCACGCCTGCCGATTTTATCGCCGATTACCGGTATGTGCCGCTGGGGACAACCCGGCAACCCGTGGGCAATATAGACCAACTGCTGGTGACCGACGACCGGATCATCGTCGTGGACAAGGAGAGGGCGCAAACAGTTTTTATTTTCGACCTCAACGGTAACCCCTGCGCTGAAATATACAGACTCGGCCGGGGGCCGCAGGAATACTACCATATAGACCATGTGACGCAGACTCCGGGAGAGAAGCCGCAACTGGCTGTACTCGATGTAAGGGGAAACAAGGTCTTGTTTTACGATCTCGACGGCCGGTTTGTCAACTCGACCCCGATTTCTTTCCGGTTTACGGGGATGGAATACCTGGACAAAAACGAAATACTCTGTTTTACGGATGCCTATGTCCGGCACGATCCCTCTTCCAAGGAACGCAAGGTTGCCGACCGGCTGCTCTTTTTTACGGACAATAAGTTCCAGATTAAGGCCAGTGCACTGACAAATCGTGCAGTAAACCGTAAAATCGGCTATACGGAACCTATTGTAAAACAAAGCGGCGACGATTTGCTGATAAATCCCAAACTTAACGATACGATCTACCGGCTCGACGGTCGAAGCCTAAAGCCGCTTTACTATGTGGATAAGTCCGCATTGGGGCCCGTACTGCCGACAGAGGATCTTACCGACGAACAGATTATAGAGCTGGATAAAAAAGCCCCTGTTTTCTGGGGAAGTTTTACATCAGGGGAGAAATTTCTATTTTTAGAGGCCTCTACGCCTCCGGCAGAGATTTTAGACATATATTGCTATTCAAAAACGAGCGGGAAGATTTATTTATTGAAAAACAACGCCCCACGCTCCGGAGATGCGGCGTTGGCAGATGTAGCTTTCTGTGGAGTTAAAACATCTTGGAAGGATCAATTCATAGCGCAGATTCCAGCCTATGTAGTCCCGATGGTATACCAGCGGGACGGGACGGACAACCCTGTGTTGAAGGATATCGGCGAAGATGCCAATCCCGTGCTGATTTTCTATACGCTCAAGGAACCCGACCTATGAAATGGGACAGAATATTGACCTACGGTCTGTTATCCCTTCTTTTCATCGTCGACGCGGTATTGTTGGTGCGGGTTTTCAGGCTGCAGGAAGAGATCCTATTGAAAGACCGGATAATCGACAAATTAACCATGTCCCAATACATTGCAGACTGCACGGCCACGAATCTGAATGTAAACTACCGTTACGGCAGATTGCCTGTCGGGGACTGCGAGACCGAAGATTCCGCAGGAATCCGTTGCCCGCTCATGGCAATCGTCCGCCAGCCGACGCTGGTATTCCGCTATTGCGACCGTGCCTGCCTGCGGCGAATGCATCTCATTCGGCGCGGATAAACTCGCAAGGGAGTTGGAAGGCTCGAATATTCCGGTCGTATTCCTTGCCCGCTATGACAATATCCAGGAGATGAGGCGGCAGGGGCCGAGGATTAATCCATGGGGGTTCCGGATGTTGAACGTAAAAAAAGTACTCGATCTGGATGAAAGGCTGATCCCGTATTACTGCATAATAGATGAACGAGGGATCATACACGATATCTTCATTCCGGAAAAATCCCACCCCTCGACGACAAACCAATACCTGGTCTGCATAAAAGACAAATACGGAAACCGATAAAGCAGCAAATAGCCCGCAATCGCAATGATTGCGGGCTATTTTCATTGACTTCGTTGAGCTGCCAGGACTCGAACCTGGAACGACAGAACCAAAATCTGCTGTGTTACCATTACACCACAGCTCAATCCGTTGCTCGAGAGCGGGACAAAGATAAGCAAAAAATCGCAATTTACAACCGGAAAACAGAAAAATGCCCGACTCTTGCAGGGGTGCAAGAAAGAATTTCATTACTTTTGCACGCATGGAGCCGACAAGCCGGACAACGGGCCGGCAGGCGCCCTGCTGAAACAAAAACGAAAAATACGATACGGTATGATCCTGACAATGATCCTGCTCTTCGTGGTGGGCTACGCCTTCATCGCGCTGGAGCACAAAGTTAAGGTCGACAAATCGGCCATCGCACTGCTGATGTGCGGAGCCATATGGACGATCTTCAGCCTCTGGGGGCACGATGAGAATATCAGCCACGACATGGTCGACCACCTGGGCGACACGTGCGAGATACTGGTGTTCCTGATCGGCGCCATGACGATCGTCGACCTGATCGACTCGCACGGCGGTTTCAACGTCATCACCGACCACATCAAGACCCGCAACAAGCACAAGCTGATGTGGCTGCTGGCATTCATCACCTTCTTCATGTCGGCGGCGCTGGACAACATGACCACCACGATCATCATGGTGATGCTCCTGCGGAGGATCATCGCCGACCAGAAGGAGCGCTGGATCTACGCCAGCCTGATCGTCATCGCGGCCAACAGCGGCGGTGCCTGGTCACCGATAGGCGACGTGACGACGATCATGCTGTGGATGCGGGGCAACGTCACCTCGGCAGCGCTGATGGGGACGCTCTTCGTCCCGTGTATCGTCTCGGTCGTCATCCCGACGGCGATCGCCATCCGGTATATCCGCAACGAGGACGCGGCCCCGGTGGACGAGAGTACGTTCGAAGCGGAACTGCCCGCGGGTGTGGGCCCGCGCCTGAGCAAATTCATCCTCATCACGGGTGTATTGAGCCTGTTGTTCGTACCCGTGTTCAAGAGCATCACCCACTTGCCGCCCTACATGGGCATGATGGTCTCGCTGGGTGTGATGTGGGTTCTGACGGAGATCATCTACGACCGCAAGCGCGGCATCGAGGAGTCGATCAAATGCCGCGTGACGAAGGTGCTCAAGCATATCGACATGCCGACGATCCTCTTCTTCCTGGGAATCCTGATGTCGGTGGCGGCACTGGAAACCGCAGGTGTACTGACCGACGTGGCGAACTGGCTCGACAAGCAGGTACACGAAGTGTTCACCATAGCGGGCGTCATCGGCATCCTGTCGTCGGTGATCGACAACGTGCCGCTGGTCGCCGCCTGCATGGGCATGTACCCCGTGATGGACACGGCGGCGGTGGCCGCGAGCGCCGACCCGGCCTACATGCAGTCGTTCGTGCAGGACGGGTTGTTCTGGCACCTGCTGACTTACTGCGCCGGGGTGGGCGGAAGCCTGCTGATCATCGGCTCGGCAGCCGGCGTGGTGGCGATGGGGCTCGAAAAGATCAATTTCGGGTGGTATTTCAAGAAGATCACCTTGCTGGCCTTCGCAGGCTATGCGTCGGGCATCCTGGTGATCCTGCTCGAACACCTGCTGGTCGGGCTCTGACCGGCAGCGGAAACGGAATAACGGGCGCGGGGGCAATGCCCCCGCGCCCGTTAAATATAAAAATCCGGCCAGCCGGCCGGGTGTCCCCCACCTACGTCAGCGGACTTTGGCCATGAATTTCTCACGATCCACGACGTAACGGACGTGCACGCCCTCTCCGATCATCCCTTCGGCATCGCGGGCGCCGACGTTGAAGGTCAGCTTGCGCCCCTCGACACCCGTCAACACGGCCGTGGCGGTGATTTCGGCACCCAACCCCGAAGGCTTGATGTGCGTGACGTTCATCTCCGCCCCTACGGTCGTAGCCCCCGCGGGGAGCGCCGCGGCTACGGCCGTCATGGCGGCATGCTCCATAAGCGCCACCATCGAAGGCGTGGCGAAAACCTCGAGGTCGCCCGACCCCATCGTCGCGGCGGTATTTCCGGCCGTCACCGTCGTCCGGCTCTGGGCCGACAATCCTTTTTCCAGCATAATATCCAATTCGTTTTATACGTTTATCCGATAAATAATTACTTTTGCAGTGGCCGTGCAGGCTGCGTACGGAGGAGGGCCCGGAACCGCCGCCGGGTTTGTCCGCGGCAAAGATAATGCAAACCGGGCTCAAAGGCAAACCCGCGGGCAATGCACAAGGCACGGCCTGCCCCGCGAAAGTCCGCCGTTCGCAAAGATAACGATTTTCACCGAGATGAAAAAGTGGCTCCTGATTCTGGTAATGCTGGCCGCCGTGTCCCCCGGGGTGCGTGCGCAGGGAGGCCGCGGTTTCTGGCATCAGGAATGGGCGGTGGAAAAAGGCGACTCGGTACCGTTGGTACACATCCTGCCGGTCTACGTGTTCAGCCGCCCCGTCGACCTGCGCCGTTACCGCAAGCTGGTCGACGCCGTGAAGAAGGTCTACCCCATCGCCAAGGTCGCGAAAGCCAGGATGGCCGACATGGAAGAGGAATTATGCCGCCTGCCGACCAAAAAGGCGCAGAAGGAGTACATCAGGCAGGTATACCACCAGATCAAGGACGAATATACGCCCGTGCTGAAACACATGACCCGCACGCAGGGCAAGGTGTTGCTCAAGCTGATCGACCGCGAAACCGAATATACGGCCTACGAGGTGCTCAAGGAGTTCCGGGGCGGATTCGTAGCGGGGTTTTGGCAGGGCGTATCGCGGATTTTCGGGCAGAACCTCAAATCGCAGTACGACAGGGACAACGAAGACAAGATGATCGAGCAGATCGTAATTTACTACGAAGCCGGCCTGCTGCGGTAGGCAAACCAAGATAAACCCGATCCGTTACTCGAATTTGTTATAAAGAACGACGGGACGCTCGCGGCGTACGCTCATCGAGGGGAACCAGATGTCACCGGCCGTGAGTCCGCATTTCTCCACCGCCTCGAGCGAGTACTCCAGACGTCCGAAGTCGGCGTCGACGTTGTTGGTGCCGAACGTGAACTTTATTCCGCGCTGCTTGGCCCGGCGGATGATGTCGAAGCTCGGGATACGATAGCGGGCGTTGATCTCCAGGGCGATGCCATAGCGCTCCAGCACATCCAGCACGCGGTCGACGCGCGCGTCAGTCCAATACCTGTCGTAATCGGCCTGCATGTCGTCGGGCAGGTAGGTCGGGTTGGCGTAGATGTCGGCCGGCTCGTTGGTGAGTATCTTCACCGTCTGGTCGACCAGATGATCCATATACTGTTCTTTCGTCACGCCGTCGTAGTGCACCTCCTCGGGCCGGTAGATGCGCGAATTGCGTCCCTTGTGGTCGATGATGGTCATGGCATCCGTGAACAGGTAGTCGAATACACCGAGGGCCTTCTGCGAGAAGGTCGCCGTCCACTTGCGGCCCTCGCCCTGTACGCCACGCAGGAAAGGCATCCGCCTCACTTCGTCGAAATAGGCATAGACCTCCCCGTCGTCGGCCAGCATGCGGCCGATACCGCCTTCCCCGGCATTGGGCGCCACACCGTAATTGATACCGTAGTTCATCGACATGGCGTGCGCCTGTTCCTTGGTCAGGCCGCCCTTCAGGTGTACGTGGTAGTCGATGACGGGAAAATCGCGCTGCTGGAAGCGGATCACGCCGTCGGTGCGTTCGTCCACGGGCGGCAGTGTGTCGGCCTCGTTGCGCGCCTGTGCGCCGAGGCGCTCGATTGCAAGGTTGCGGAACGCAACTTCGCCCTGCACGCCGCGCAGCGCGATCGCGCCGTGCCCCAGCAATTGCCGGGCATGCCCTTCGGTGCGGTAGGGATGTTCGGGTTCCGTATAGCAGACCACTTCGGTAGTGTCGATGCGGACGACGATGTTACGGCCGCGCACAGAAACCTCGAAGCCGAACCACTCGCCGTCCTCGGCCAGCGAGCGGTAAAGGTTGCGCACGGAGGCGAGCGAACCGCTCTTGCGCGTCCCGTCGATGGCTCCGTTGCGGAAAACCACCTCGTAGCCCGACTCGCCGTCGGTGTGGAAGAGCAGCGCCGCCTGGGCACCGGGCTGCGTGAGGGCTTCCCCCGTAAGGCGGAAATTGCCGTAGTCGCCTGCTGCCAGGAGCGTCCGGCCCGCCGTTACGGCCGGGGACGGGGTGCGAATCTCGCGTTCCCCGTCGTGCCACCGGTCGAGCGGCCGGGCAGCGCCGTTGTTTTCGCAGGCAGTGAACGCGGCAAGGGACAAGAGTGCCGCGGCAATCGTAGTCCCGATACGCGGGACAGGGTTCAAATGGCAAAAGAGGTTGCTCATAGCTTGGATTTTGTAATAATGCGGTTCCGGTTCGGACAGGCCGCCCGGCCTATGTGTACGTCAAACTTATCTCAGTCGTTGCTTGCTATCAAATATGCCCATGCAAAAATACACACTTTGTTGGAAAAGTACGGAATGACGCACACCGTTTTATTTCGGACAGCATGAATTTCGGGAATCCCGGCAGCAAATAGGCTCAGAAATTGAACGACAGGCCGACGCCCAGCTCCATGTAGGAACGCCCCGGGCGGTAATCCCCGTAGGCGAACCCGAAATTGTCGGTCAGGTAACAATGGTAGGTGAAATCGCCGTAGAGGTTGAACCGCCAGATGGGGATGATAAGCCGCACCCCGAGGTCATAGGTACAGCTGAAACGGTGCTTGACGAGGAAATTCCCGGAGTAGGGCTCGCGGCTGAGCGGGCCCAGCATCATGCCCGGCGTAAAACCCGTATGCGCTTCGAACTGCTTGGGAATGATCGAAAGCAATGCCGCGGCGACCCACGACCCGGCCTCGCCGTCGCCCGGGAAAACCAGCCCCCGGATACGTTCCGTGCGCCAGGTGAATTGCATCGGGATCGAATAATAGTCGCAGACTTCGTCGTCGAAAAACAGGTTCAGCCCCGTGCGGAAACCTATATTATAATAGTTGTACCGGGCGTAGTCGATGCTGATCGCCTCGAATTCCGGGCCACGGCCGTCCCCCATGAAAAGCTGTGCGCTGTACCGCACCCCGATCTCATTGCCGGACGGCAACCCCTTGGGGGTGCGCCACTGATTCATATTCTGGGCTGCCCCGCTGACGCAATACAGAAGCGCGAGGAGTGCCGCAAAAACTGGTTTCTTCATAATTTACAGGTTGCTTCTGCCCGCAAAGGTAACAGAATAAGGCCGCCGTCCAAACATTATTGCAGGAAAATGCAGGGCACACGGCCATGCGCCCTGAAAATAGCCGCAACCCTTGCTCTTTGTGAATTATTCGTTATCTTTGTGGGCAAAATTTCGCTGAGCCATGTTTGAAAATTTAACGGATAAACTCGAACGGTCATTCAAAATCCTCAAGGGCGAGGGGCGCATCACCGAGATCAACGTAGCGGAAACGCTCAAGGAGATCCGCCGTGCGCTGATCGACGCCGACGTCAACTACAAGGTCGCAAAATCGTTCACCGACCAGGTGAAGCAGAAGGCGCTGGGACAAGACGTGCTCAAGGCGGTGAAGCCCGGGCAGATGATGACCAAGATCGTACGCGACGAGCTGGCCGAACTGATGGGCGGCACGGCCACAGACATCAGGCTGGAGGGCAACCCGGCCGTGATCCTGATCGCGGGTCTGCAAGGCTCGGGTAAGACCACCTTCTCGGGCAAGCTCGCGGCATTCATCAAAAGCAAGAAAGGCCGCCAGGTACTGCTGGTGGCAGGCGACGTATACCGTCCCGCGGCCATCGACCAGCTGAAGGTGCTCGGCGGGCAGATCGGAGTGGAGGTCTACACCGAAGAGGGGAACAAAAACCCGGTGCAGATCGCTGAGAACGCCATCAAATACGCCCGTCAAAACTCGTTCAACGTCGTAATCGTCGATACGGCGGGCCGTCTGGCCGTGGACGAGGCGATGATGCAGGAAATCACGGCCATCAAGGCGGCCGTGAAGCCTTCGGAGACACTCTTCGTAGTGGACGCCATGACGGGCCAGGACGCCGTGAACACGGCCAAGGAGTTCAACGACCGGCTCGACTTCGACGGCGTGGTACTCACCAAGCTCGACGGCGACACCCGCGGCGGCGCCGCGATCTCGATCCGCTCGGTGGTCAGCAAACCGCTGAAATTCATTTCGAGCGGCGAGAAGATGGACGCCCTGCAGGTGTTCCACCCCGAACGTATGGCCGACCGTATCCTCGGCATGGGCGACGTCGTATCGCTGGTGGAGCGTGCGCAGGAGCAGTTCGACGAAGAGGAGGCGCGCCGCCTGAAGAAAAAACTGGTCAAGAACCAGTTCAACTTCAACGATTTCATCGGGCAGATCCAGCAGATCAAAAAGATGGGCAACCTGAAAGACCTCGCGGGAATGCTTCCCGGCGTAGGCAAGATGCTCAAGAACGTGGACATCCCGGACGACGTGTTCAAGCAAACCGAGGCGATCGTCTCGTCGATGACCCCGGCCGAGCGCGAGCATCCCGAAATCATCAACGCACGCCGCCGCGAACGCATCGCCAAGGGCAGCGGTACGACGATGGCCGACGTGAACCGCCTGATGAAGCAGTTCGAGGATACCCGCAAGATGATGAAGGCCGTAGCCGGCGGCAACATGAAGATGCCGAACATGCCCGGAAGACGCCGATAACCAACAGATTGCAAGTAAACCACAATCCCTCATTCGGAATGGGGGATTTTTTATGCGGTAGTTTTTAGGGCCCGATACGAATTTTTCATCACTTTTTCATAGCAAAACAGTTAAAAATTATTACCTTAGTACACGCAATACTTCAAATCTCACTTTTTCTAATTTAATCACACCCACATGATGCAATTATCATTTTGGAAAAGATTACTCTGCGCGGCGCTCACCCTCGCGCTGGGAGTAACACTGGCAGCCTGTTCGGACGACGACACGAAGGACGACAAGCTGATCCCTGAAATCGAGGTTACCCAATCGTTGACGTTCGATTGCACGGAAACCCAGACGAAAAACCTCGAAATCGAGCTTAACGGAAAGCTCAACTGGCAGATCAAAGCCGACGCATGGATCGAGCTGTCGCAAACCAGCGGCAAAGGTTCGGCAACAGTAGCCGTAACCGTCCCCGCGAACGCCACTTCGCGTACGGGTACCATCACCGTAACGGCCACCGGTTACATGGGCGCCACCGACACGGGCACGTGCTCCGTAAGGCAGATCAAGGAAGGTGAAACGAATACGAATGTTGCGGAACTCCGCAAGCTAGTCATGGCAACCAACCCCACTGCCGATGGAAAAGAACTGACGGACGCGATCAGAGCCATGACGCTGTGCGGTATCGTAGTCTCGGACAAGGGGGGGGGGAAATCAGCAGCCCTTCATCGTAATCCTTGCCGACGATACGCAGGATGCCGGTGCCGGCCTCGCGCTCTCGATCAGCCAGTCTAACAACATCTTCGAGCGCGGCGACATCGTCGAAGTATCGCTCAGCGACGCATCGGCACAACTCTTCAGCGGTCTGCTGCAGGTTTCGACCCACAACGAGCCCATGCTCGTAGGGCAGACCGAACCGCTGGCCCCGATCGCCATCACCGCAGACAAAATCGCGGAATACGAATCGCAATACGTAAAGATCGAAAACACGCAGCCCGAAGCGTCGGAATCGGGCACCTGGAACAGCGACTCGAACAAGGGCAATGTTTCCATGGAGACCAAGGACGGAAAGTCCTACAAAATCCGCACCCTGCAAACCGCATCCTATGCACAGGATGCCATCCCAACCGACAAGAGCGGTTCCATCGCAGGTATCGCGGGCATCTACAACGGCACACTGCAAATCCTGCCCTGCAACGGTGACGACATCCAGCTTGCCGAAGCTCGTTTCACGGTACAGGGCAACAAGGCTACGCTGGCCGAAGTGCTCGAAGCCGGCGCCGGCTCGGCATTCGAAGTTGAGGGCGTGAGCGTCATCGCCGCCAACGAGCAGGGAGTACTCTTCCAGCAGGACGGTGCACGCATCTACGCATTCAAGGGCGAAGCCCACGACCTGGCCGTCGGCGACATAGTCACCGTGTCGGGCAAAACCGAGTCGCGCAACGGCCTGCTGCAGTTCGGAAAGGGCTGCAGTTTCACCAAGACCGGCCATCAGGATATCACCCAGCCGCAGCCTGCGGCATTCTCGGCAACGGAAATCGAAGCCTACATGAAAAACCCCGAGGTGAAATACGTGACCTATAAGGGTACCGTACTCGTATCGGGCAGCTACGTCAACGTCGAGATCGACGGCACTTCGGTGCAGGGCAGCCTGGACTACATGAGCGACGATTTCAAGGAGAAGTACAACAGCCACAACGTGACCATCACCGGCTGGCTCTTCGGCTCGTATAAAACCTATATGTACACCATCCCCGTGGAGGTGAAGGACGACGGCGAATTCGAAGAGGAAGTTCCCGACGGAGCCATCTTCTATAGCACGTTCGACAAGGAACTCGCCTCGCAAACCTTCGGCGACGGCGGCCAGTGGCCGTTCCTCGACCAGTTCGAAGGCTGGATCAACCACAAGGGCTCGGGCGTAGCGAACGTGGATTACGATTACAAGAGCATGTCCGCACGTACGAACCAGTCATCGAAAGGTTCGCTTTCGCTTTACGACGGTTCGGGTAAAAACAACATCTTCTTCAGCACGGCGCCCAACTATTTCACGATCCAGAAGATCGCGGTTACGTCGCAAAACCTCCGCCTCTCGTTCGGCGCGCAGCGCTACGCACAGGGCGCCACCAACACGTTCATCAAGTCCGACTTCGTGGTACGCCTTTCTTCCGACGGACAGCTCTGGTCGCAGGCGCTCGACTACGACTTCGGCAACGTCACGGACGAACCGGGCGAATGGCGCCTCGCAACGGCCGACTTCACCCTGCCGGCAGGCACCAGCACGCTCTACATCAAGTTCGAAGCCAAGATGGGCAGCGTAAACCGTATCGACGACGTATTGCTGACCCCGGGCAACGGAGGGCAGGTGATCGAGTTCGGTAAGGAAGAGGAGACACCGCTTTCGACGATCGCCCAGGTACTGGCCGGCCCCATTGACGATGTCTACAAAGTCGAAGGCCAGGTGATCGGCACCCACTCGAAGGGCTTCCTCGTAAAGGACGCCACGGGTACGATCCTCGTATTCAAGAAGAACCACGGCATGACCGTCGGCGACAAAGTCACCGTCGAAGGCGCAACGTCGGAATACGGCGGCATGAAGCAGTTCGGCGAAACGTCGGAACTCACCAAGAACGGCTCGGGAAGCTATACGCAGCCCACCCCGACGGATTTCGGGGCAGCGCAGTTCGACGCCTATGTCAACAACCCGACGATCCGGTATGTAAAATACGAAGGTGACCTCACCTCGTACCAGGACAATATCTACCAATGGCACTATAATGTCGCCGTGGAGGGTACGAACGTAGTCGGTTCGATCGCCTACCCCAACAGCGACCTCAACATCGCCGGCTTCATCGGCCGCAAGGTCATCATCACGGGCTACACCGTCGGTGTTTCGGGGACGGATACCAAATACCTCAATACGCTGACCACGTCGATCGAATTCGCAGAGCAGGAGACCATGCCCGACGAGAGCCAGGCCATCACGGTCAAGGAACTCAACGCCAAGCTCGCCACGATGAATGCGGGCGATGCGCTGGGCGAACTGGTCGCCGTGAAGGGTTATATCGCAGCCAACAACGAAGGCGGTGCCCTGTACCAGCTCCTCTCGCTGGTGGACAACACCGGCGAGGCCAACACGGGCATCATCATCAAGGGCAACGACTACACCGAGAAAGACCTGCCCGTGGGTACGAAGGTGATTGTCAGCCTCAAATATGCGACCTACGACCTTTACAACGGACTGCCGCAGCTGAAGATGGCAACGGTTTTCGCCACACAGGAGAAAGCGACGATAAAGGTTCCGGAGATCACGGATGCACAGTGCGGGGACTATCTGGGCCAGTATGTCAAAGTGAAGAACCTCACCCCGGCAACATCGGCGACCACCTGGGTGGTCGCCGGCAAGACCACGACGACCAATTTTACAGGAGAAACCGGCAAAACCATTGCGGCACGAATTACCAAGTATGCGGTTTATGCCGACGAACAGATCGCCCAAAAGACGGCCGACCTGAAGGGTGTGATGCAGGTATTCAACGGGACGCATCAGATCTACCCCACCAGCATGGAAGATGTTGCAGGCTTCAAAGTCGAGTAACACGGCACAATCCATCCGTTTGTAAGAAAATCCCTGCGGGCAGCAACCCGCGGGGATTTTCCTTTTCGGAGAGGAGACGAGGCCGGAGGCGGAAGATTTAAAGGGCGGTTTACAGCATGGAATTGAAAAATAATCGCTAAATTGTACCGACAAACCCAACCCGGGAAACCACATGAAAAAATTATTCCTGCTGTTGCTGGGGATCGCTTCGATCCCGGCCGCCTTCTCCCAGGGCGGGAGCGGCATCGACTGGGCCGCCGACCTGGATTACCTGGCCAGCGAACTGCCCGCGAAACATTGCAACCTCTTTGCGAAATACGACAAAGCGCAGTTCGAGACCGCAATCGGCGCGATCAAGGCTTCGGCCGGGGAGGCCGGAGATTTTGCTACGGCGCTCAAAACCCAGCAGCTGATCGCCAAACTGGGCGATTCGCATACCATGCTGTATTTCCAACAGCTGATAAACCGGCAGCAGATACTGCCGATCGGATTGCTTTGGGTCTCCGACGGGTTGTACGTCATACAGACGACCGACGAAAACAAAGAGTTGCTGGGGCACCGGCTCACAGCGGTCGGCAAGGCACCGGTCGAAACCGTAATCGACAGCCTGAGCACCCTGTTCACGGTCGACAACGAGGCTATGGTGAAATCCATGATTCCCCAATTGTTCCCGTCGTTACAGCTCCTGGAATATTTCGGGTTCGCACACGACGGGCAGGCGGAACTCACGCTGGACGGGGACAAGACCTATACGCTCAAACCGTCCGATCCGCAGCGGGCCGATCGGGCCGCCTTCCAGCCCGATTCCCTGCCCTTTGCGATCGCGGAAAGGAACGTGCTTTTCACGGATCGCTATTTCCCCGAGGAAAAAATATACTATATCCTCTACAACTCCTGCTGGGGGCGTGAAAGCGAGGCGGAGTTCAAGAGCCGCGAGAAAGCCGCGTCGCTGCCGTCGTTCACGGAGTTCGGCCAAAAGGCGTTCGGCATATTGCAGGGCAACCCCGTCGGGAAGATCATTTTCGACATGAGGAACAACGGCGGAGGGAATTCGGCACAGGGGACGGCATTCATCGAAAGGCTGGCCGGGTTCCTGAAACAGCATCCCGGCATAAAAACCTATGTCGTCATCGGGCGAAGCACATTCTCCTCGGCCATCCTGAATACGATGGATTTCAAGCACCTGACCGATGCGGTCGTAGTCGGCGAGCAGACCGCCGGCAAGCCCAACCACTTCGGCGAGGTACGGAGTTTTCAGCTCCCGGGATCGAAGCTGACGGTCGCCTATTCGACCAAATATTTCCGGCGTACGGACGAAGAGGCCAACACGATCACACCCGACGTAAGGATCGAAATGAGTTTTGCGGATTTCACGAAAGGCATCGACCCGGTGTACGAATGGATCAAGGCACAGTAGGCAGCGCAATTTGGTGAGGATAACATCCCGGCTCCCGGCCCGCAACCCGGCGCGGAGGCACGCACCCCCGGGACGAAGGCATCACACCCCCACCGCGCAACGCACGGACAATATACGACGAAAAGTCCCCGGTGCGCAATCCGGAACGGGGCATCGCAATCCCGGCGCAGAGGCCCCGTCCCCCGATACGAAGGCATAGCCCCCTCCACCGCACAGCGCACAGACAATATACGACAGGAAAGCCCCCGAGCCCTGCGGGCCGGGGTGCCCCGTATCATCCGGGAGGGAGCTACTCCGCCCAGCCGTTATACCGGACGTTGGCCGGATTCCACTTCTGCTTGGGTGCCGGATTGTCCGCAGGATAGCCCACCGGAATCAGGTTCAGCGGGACGACATCGGCGGGAAGCCCCAGCACGCGCCGCACGGCCTCTACCCGTTCGTCGCGGGGATAAACCCCAGTCCATACGGCTCCCAAACCCAGGGCATGGGCCGCAAGGAGCAGGTTTTCCGAGGCCGCCGAGGCATCCATCACCCACCAGTCGCCGGAAGCCCCCGGATTGCGCGACAAGTCGCCGCAGACGACCACGGCCAGGGGTGCATGGGCGGCCATCTTCGCAAAAGGCAACGCCCCGGAGAGCTCGCGCAGCAGTTCCCGGTCGTCTACGACGACGAAAGCCCACGGCTGGCGGTTCACGGCCGAGGGCGCGGCCATCGCAGCCCGCAGCAGCAGTTCGACCGTATCGGCGCCGACCGGGCAATCCCGGTAGGCCCGGATGCTCGTCCGGGTCATAATCACATCGAGGGGGCTCAGCTTGCCGGACTCCCCGGCCGGGGTGCGCTCCCCGGCCGACAGCCACCACACCAGCAACGCGGCCAGCACGGCACCGGCGCAGAAAAAGAGGATTTTCGACCTGTTCATAATTTTTCCGTTATATCGTGTCCCGACAAATATAAAAGAAAAATCGCAAAAAGCGCCGCACGCCGGCGAAACGACCGTATCGGCGGGTAAATTAATCGCCCGGGCGTTTGCAGGGGTCTATTTTTATCGCTACCTTTGTCCGGTGTCTACATTAAGCCGCCCTTTTTCTACCGCATCGCCGACCGGGGAGACGCGCTTGCGCGACGCCGGGTACGACAGCGGAAACGGCGGGCGGCGCCGGAAAGGGAAGATGTAGCGGGATTGTCAATACGGGATGCCGTCGCTTGAGACGGCATAATGTGAGTCCGGCGTATTCCATATTGACAGAAGCCGACGGGAAATTACAGACGCACATACGCCAGGCTCGCTTTAACTATGCACAAATCGGGTTTTGTAAATATCATCGGGAATCCCAACGTCGGCAAATCGACACTCATGAACGCATTGGTCGGCGAAAAGTTGTCGATCATCACGTCGAAGGCGCAGACCACGCGCCACCGGATCATGGGCATCGTCTCGGGCGAGGATTTCCAGATCGTCTATTCCGATACGCCGGGCATTCTGAAACCCAGCTACAAATTACAGGAGTCGATGATGAAATTCGTGACGGGCGCCGTAGCCGACGCCGACGTCATACTCTATGTCACCGACACCGTGGAGCGGGGGGAACGCTCGGCCGGAATCATCGACCGCATCCGCCAGAGCGGCGTCCCGGCCATCGTGGTCATCAACAAGATCGACCTCACGACGCCCGAGGCACTCGAGGCACTGGTCGACAAATGGCAGGGGGAGTTGCCCGAGGCTCGCATCGTACCGGCATCGGCCAAGGAGAATTTCAACATCGAAGGGTTGTTCAAAACCATCCTCGACCTGCTGCCCGAAGGCCCGGCCTTCTATCCGAAGGATACGCTCACGGACAAGACGCTGCGGTTTTTCGCCTCGGAAATCATCCGCGAGAAAATCCTCAGGTTCTATGACAAGGAGATCCCCTACTGCTGCGAAATCGAGATCGAAAGCTACAAGGAGGAGCCGGCGATCGACCGCATCGCCGCAACGATCTATGTCGCCCGCGACTCGCAGAAAGGCATCCTGATCGGGCATAAGGGCGAGAAACTCAAACGGGTCGGGCAGGCCGCGCGCGAGGACATGGAGCAGTTCCTCGGCAAGAAGGTTTTCCTGCAACTGTTCGTCAAAGTGAACGACGACTGGCGCAACAACGAACGCCAACTGCGCCGTTTCGGGTACGAATCGGAATAAACCGGAATAATAAACCGCCCGAAAAGGACGTTAATGGGACAAGTGAGTCGGAAATTGAAAAAATACATCTTCGGGATCGTCCTGGGCATCGCGCTGATGTGCGGGACGAAATCGTATGCGCAGTACAACCGGGAATATTTCTTCTGGGTGGGACGTTCGTGCATGATGAACAACGATTACCAGGAGGCCATCCGGACGCTCAACACCCTGCTGCGGTTCGACGAGGATGCCTTCGAAGGCTATTTCCTGCGCGGCATCGCAAAATACAACCTCGACGACCTGCTGGGCGCCGAGGCCGATTTCTCGACCGCCATCCGGCTCAACCCCGTATACACACAAGCCTATACCTACCGTGCGATCACGCGTTCGCGGCTGGGTAATTACGATGACGCCCTGCAGGACTTCCGCGAGGCGATCGACCTGCGCCCGGATCTGCCGGGCCCCTATTACAGCCGCGGCGTGACACGGCTGCTGAACCAGCAGTTCAAGGAGGCCATCGACGATTTCGACAAGTTCATCCGCCAGGAGAACAAAGTCGCCGACGCCTTCATCTGCCGGGGCCTGAGCTACCTGCACCTGAAGGATACGGTACGCGCCTACGACAATTTCAACACCGCCATCCGCACGAACCGCGAGAACCCCAGCGGGTACAACCGCCGCGGCGGGCTCTACATGGAGCAGAAACGCTTTGCGGAAGCCGAAGCCGATTTCAACAAGGCCATCGAATGCGATTCGGCCTACCTGCTTTCGTATTTCAACCGCGCACTGGTCTACTCGGACACCAACCGTCCGATGCTGGCCCTCGCGGATTTCGACAAGGTGATCCAGCTCGACTCGACCAATTCGCTGACCTACTTCAACCGTGCCATGCTGCGCACGCAGATCGGCGACTACAACCGTGCGCTGGACGACTACGACAAGGTGGCGCTCTATTCGCCGAACAACGTGCTGGTCTACTACAACCGTGCGGGGGTTTATGCCCAGCTGGGCGAATTGGAAAAGGCCGTCGCGGACTACTCCTCGGCCATCAAGCTCTACCCCGACTTCGCCAACGCCTATATTTACCGCAGCCGCCTGCGCGAACTGCTGCGCGACCCGCAGGGCGCGAAGAAAGACCGCGACACGGCCCAGAAGAAGATTTCGGAGTACCGCTCCCGCCTGAGCGACAGCACCTACTCGATCTATGCCGACACGACGCAGCGTTTCGACCGCCTGTTGTCGTTCGACAGCAAATTCTCGGGCGGCAGCTTCGACCGCATCACGGGCCACAACGGCGGCCACGAGGAGATGCGCCTGCTGCCGCTGTTCAAGTTCACGCTGATGCGTCCCGACACCGTGCCGACCGTGGAGCGCTACCACGTACAGCGCGTCGAGGACTTCAGGAAACGGGTGGACAACGAATACCTCACGCTTTCGTGGCGCGAAAGCAATATCCCGGCCGACACGCTCGTGATGCTCGACAAGCAATACGTCGAGGAACTCAAGTCGGATCGGGCATCGTGGACGGTGCTCTTCGAACGGGGTGTCACGCAGTCGCTCATCAAGCAGTATACCAATGCTGTAAATACCTTCTCCGCGGCCATCGAGCAGAATCCGAGCAACCCGTTCCTCTACCTGAACCGCTCGACGACGCGCGCCGAGATGATCGACTTCATCTCGTCGATCGACAACTCCTACCAGCGCATCACGATCGACTCGGATCCGGCCAACCGGCTGAACAACAACAGCAAGCGCACGTACAGTTACGACGAGGCGGTGGCCGACCTGAACAAGGCCATCAAGCTCTTCCCCGACCTGGCGTACAGCTATTACAACCGCGCCAACCTCAAGGCCCTGTCGGGAAGCCTGCCCGAAGCGTTCGAGGATTACTCGAAGGCCATCGAACAGAACCCCAATTTCGCCGAGGCGTATTACAACCGCGGCATCATACAGATATTCATGAAGGACACGCGCAAAGGGTGTCTCGACATTTCGAAGGCCGGCGAGCTGGGTATCGTCGAGGCTTACGAGGTGCTGAAACGATACGCGCCGTTAGAAAAGTAAGCTAACTCAAAAACAAATAATTATGACGGAAATTATCCAACGGAAACTCAACGACTCGGCCTGGGTGCGGTGGACGGCGCTCATCCTGATCGCACTGACGATGTTCTTCGGCTACATGTTCGTGGACATGATGTCGCCCCTGCAGAGCATGATCGAGGCACAGCGCGGCTGGACGCCCGACGTGTTCGGCATGTACGGAAGTTCGGAGTTCATCTTCAATGTCTTCGGATTCCTGATCCTGGCAGGTATCATCCTCGACAAAATGGGCGTACGTTTCACGGGGATGCTCTCGGCATCCCTGATGTTTATCGGCGCCTGCATCAAATATTACGGCGTGAGCGACGCCTTCATCGGCACAGGCGCCGAGGCTTGGCTCAACAGCTGGTGGGTATCGTTCCCGGCCAGTGCCAAACTCGCATCGCTCGGGTTCATGATATTCGGATGCGGCATGGAGATGGCCGGCATCACCGTTTCGAAGACCATCGCCAAATGGTTCGAAGGCAAGGAAATGGCCCTCGCAATGGGGCTGGAAATGGCCATCGCCCGTGTGGGTGTCTTCGCCGTTTTCTCCATCTCGCCGTGGCTCGCCAACATGGCTCCCGCAACGGTCGTGCGCCCGGTGGCGTTCTGTACCCTGCTGCTGCTGATCGGACTGCTCACCTACGCGGTATTCACTTTCATGGATCGCAAACTGGACAAACAGCTCGGGCTGGATTCCCGCGGCAACAACAGTTCCGAAGAGGAATTCCGCATCAGCGACCTGGGCAAGATATTCAGCAGCAAGGTGTTCTGGATCGTAGCCATACTCTGCGTGCTCTACTATTCGGCGATCTTCCCCTTCCAGCGCTTCGCCACGAACATGCTGGAAAGCAACCTCGGCGTCACGGCACAAACGGCCGCCGACATCTTCCGCTGGTTCCCGATGGGCGCCGCAGCCATCACGCCGCTGCTGGGCAGCTACCTCGACCACAAGGGCAAGGGCGCCACGATGCTGATCTTCGGGGCCATTCTGATGACGGTGTGCCACCTGATCTTCGCCTTCGTGCTCCCGGCCTATCCGAGTACGCTCATCGCTTACGGCGCCATCATCATCCTGGGAATCTCGTTCTCGCTGGTACCCGCAGCGCTGTGGCCCTCGGTTCCCAAGATCATGGAGACCCGCTACCTGGGTTCGGCCTACTCGCTGATCTTCTGGATCCAGAACATCGGCCTCTGCCTCTTCCCGGCAGTCATCGGCTACGCCCTCAAATTCAGTAACCCGGGGCATGTGGACGGCACGGCCTACAACTATACGCTCCCGATGGTGATTTTCGCCAGCTGCGGCATCGCCGCGATGCTTCTGGGACTATGGCTCAAAGCGGAAGACCGGAAAAAGAAATACGGGCTCGAACTGCCCAATATAAAGAAGTAGCCAAACTACGACGAATAAATGAAGCGAAAGGGCTGCCGTGCGATGCACGGCAGCCCTTTGTAATTTCGTCCGTGCAGACAGGCCGACGGCGAATGTCCGGAAAAAACCGATTACAGCGGGAACGGTAGGAATTCACGGGATTTTTCACTAACATTGTAACGGAATCCCGAAAAACACCTCTATGATGCGTCCCCTGCTCCTTCCGCTCCTGTTGCTGACAGCGTCATGCGGCAACCGCACGACCAAAGCCCCTGCCCCTGCCGCCGACACGAACGGCGCCGGTATGCAAACCGTCGCCGCCGACACGCTTCCGCCGCTCACAACCGGCGAACAAAGACTCAAAAGCGACATTTTCGGCCCGGAAATAGCGCTGACGGGCCGGACAATCGAAACCGACGATATTTTCCAAATAAGCGAAGTGTGTGCGATATGCAAAGATTCGCTACTGATAATCAATACACTGCAAAAATCCGGCGCGCCGCTGCGCATCTACTCGCTACCGACAATGAAACTCGATACGACCATGGGGCGTTTCGGCCGGGGGCCGGAAGAATACATCTATCCCAAAATCTATCCCTACGCATCGCCCGGTTACCTGGCCCTGCTGATCGACAACATCAAGGAGGACGGCAAAATGCGGCGCATTACCTCAGACGGACGCATCGAGACCTTTGCCACACGCATCCCTGTCCCGTATTTCAAATACTCCTACACACGGGATTTCGCAGCGCAGGACGAACGGCACATGGTCTTTACATTCGGATCGAAAATTTATCGTTACGACGACAATCCCACCCTGCCCGCCGACTCGACCGTCCGGCCGGTCGCCGACCTGCGGTTCGGGAGATCGGGGCGCAACTCGACCCGTTACATGGGGTCGCTGGGGGTCAATTTCAAGTACAAACGCATTGCATGGGCATACAAATACGATAAAAGGCTGCTGATTGCCGACTTCGAAGGACATGTGCGTACGTTGCAGTTCGACAATCCGGGCAATGCAGTCGCCGAGGGCATGTCGATGGATGCCAACACCACGCATTATTGGAAACTCTATCCCGGGGAGAATTACCTCTACCTGTATTACAGCGGCAGGACGCCGATGGAAGTAGGCGCCGAACAGCGGCGCGGCAAGTACTACGCATTCATCGAACAGTTCGATTGGAACGGCAATCCCGTCAGGCGGTACCGAATCGACAATTGGGGCTATTTTGCCGTGGACGAATCCCGCAAGGCGTTATACGTCATCTCGACCACGGACGAGTTTCCGTTCGTGAAATACGAGTTGCAATAACCTTCGCAGGCAAGCCTTATGTAAGGCAATCCTTCAGCGTACCATTTCGTACAACTCGGCGATGCGCGTGCACATCTCCTCCCAGGAGAAACGTTTGCGCTCCTCGATGCAGTTCAGGCGGAAGCGTTCGATCGTATCCCCGTCGTACATCCTGGCGACAGCATCGGCCACGCCCTGCACCGTAGGCTCGCAGACATACCCTACGCGACCGTCGGGTACGATCTCCGAAAGACCGCCGACATCGGTGACGACCATCGGCACGCAGAACTGGTAGGCGATCTGTGTCACGCCGCTCTGCGTCGCGGTTCTATACGGCTGGACGACGAAGTCAGCGGCCGAGAAGTAATATTTCACCTGTTCGTCGGGAATGAACCGGTCGTGGAGGATTACCTCGTCCTGCAGGCCGTTGTCGGCAATCTGCCGCAGGTAACGCTCCTTGGGGGTGTAGAACTCTCCGGCAACGATCAGCCTGCGCCCCGCCGTAAGTCCCCGGCGGCGCAATTCCGCCCAGGCGTCGAGCAGCAGGTCGAGTCCTTTGTAGTCGCGGATCAGCCCGAAGAAAAGCACGTAATCGACCGTCGGCTCCAGGCCCAGACGGACGCAAGCCTCGTTGCGGGCGACCCGCTCCCCGAAGTTCTCGAAAAGCGGATGCGGGGAAAACAACGCCGGGGCGTTGCTGTATGCCTTCAGTTCGCCGTGCACCTGCTCGGACATGTACACGAACCCATCAACGACGCTCAGGTAATAACGGTTGAAGGGTTTGTCGGTCAGGTGGTGTTCGTGGGGTTCGACATTGTCGATCTGGCAGAGCACCTTCGTATGGCCGTTGCGGCGGGCGAAATGGGCAATGGTGCCGAAACAGGGCGCCATGAAGGGTGTCCAGTACTTCATCAGCACGAAATCGGGACGTTCGCGGCATATCCGGCGTCCGATACGCACCCAGTTGAAGGGGTTGACCGTATTGATGCACCGGCAGATGTGAAGGTCGGCCGGTGGCGGCGTGGATACGGTCTGGCTCTTACCCGGAAAGAGCAACGAAGGGTATTGCAGCGTGAAAGTCTTTATGTCGACCTCGTTGCCCCGGCGCTGAAAGGTGCGGGCCATGATCTCCATGATCGAAGCCAATCCGCCCCGGTACGGGTGCGCAGGGCCTAAAATCGCAATCTTCATAGGATGCAAAGTTAATATTAAAAAGCGGGACGGAGCTAACGCGGCCCAGGATTCGGGACGTATCGCCCGGAATCCATGTTCCGGCACCTCGGCCCGAATTTATTCCCCGGTGGCATAATACACCCTCTCCCTTACTTGGGTCAGGTGGTTTTCGAGGTTTTCCACGGCCCGGGTTCCCATGAACCACAGGGGATGCCCGCCACGGCGGTGATCCGCGAGGGTTCCGGGGTTTTCGGCCAATTCCAGAAACCCGTTCCGCTTGTAGAAACAAAGCCTGCGTGCCGTAATCGCGTCATACGGGATTTCGGCTTCCAGAAATACGGGCCGGTGCAGGTGCTCCCCAACCCAGTCCAGGATATGCTGGCCGATCTTGTGGTTGCGCTTTTCGGGGTAGACGGCAATAAAATGAATGTAGTAGCTATCCCCCAAGTCCCAATAGACGAACAAACCCGCCAGTTCGCCCTTTTCGTAGACGGCGTTGAAGTACATCGACCGTTCGTGATCGATCATGTTCGCCATCAGCGGCGTATCGCAAAACCTTTCGTACTCGGGAAAGGTTTCCCGATGCAGGGCGATAAGTTTTTCCGCATCCGGGGTGCGGCTGTCCGCGATTCGTTTCAATTCCATAATTCATAGTATCAGAATACACAAAGATACGAAATTATCGTCCCGGACTGCCGCCGCAGCTGTTTTTTTGTCGGCAGGGCAGCCCGGATACCGTCCGGGCATCAAAAAAACGGGGCCCTGCATGCAGGGCCCCGGCACTTTCCGGAAGGAGGAATTATTCGCCGTCGTCGGTATGCTTGAAACTCTTGGCGGTATGCTTGCTGCCCGCTGCGGACTGCAGTGCCAGGTACTTCTCGCCGTAGTCGAGCATATGCTGCAATTCGGTGCGGAACGTATCGAGGTGTTCCTCCTCCTCGACGATAATATCCTGGAACATCTTGTGTGTCACGGCGTCCTTGTGTTCGGCGGCGATGCGCGACGCCTCGTTATAGGAGTCGATCGTGCTCTGCTCCAGCTGCATGGCCAGGCGGAGCATCTCCTTGACGTCGGTCACCTGCTTGGTGCGGAACGAGGCGTTCATGTCGACGTCGCCCTGCAGGAACATGATGCGGTCGGAGAACTCCTCGATATGGCGCATCTCGGCGATCGAGATCTCGCGCATGATCTTCGAAAGGTACTGGTAGCGGTCGTCTTCGAAATGGGTGTGGAAATACATGTACTGGAGCGATGTGGCGATCTCCTTACCTACGGCATCGTTCAGCAGGTCGATGCTCACCTGATACTTGTTCTGTGTTTTGACTGCGGTTTCCATAATGAAAAAAGGTTTTGCAGCCCTACCTGCAAAACCCGTTCCACGAAGTGTCGGCAGGACGTTCCCCGCAGGCCTATTTCCACTCGATAGAGGCACGTACGGCCGCCGTACCGGCATCGTTGCGAATCTCGAACAGCGCCGTACGGCCGCGTTGTTCATAACCGACGGCAAGCGTCTGTCCGTAACGGCATTCGCGCAGGAAATGGATGTCAAAGCGCACGGGCGCCTCCTGCATCAGCATCTCCAGAGGCAGCATGTCGATCATCATTTCTATATAGCGCATCGTATTGACATGGCGGTTGAAATCTATATCGCTGTAAACGACCTTGTGCATGATCGTCTGCACCGGGTCGACATCGCGGATCTTGCGCGGCTTGTCGGTCGGCGAAGGGGCATCGACGATGGCGTCGGCATGGGCATCGCCCACCCACGACAGGTCGAGCGCCGAACGGCTCTTGAGGTCGATCATCGCCCACTGCGTCACCGCACGCCCGAATTCGTTGCCCGCGGCGTCGGTCAGCGTGAAATTACGCGTCGAGAGCACCCGCCCGTATTCATTGATCCACGTGGCGATCGTATAGTCGGTATACTGCCTGGGCTGGCAATCGAATTCCACGGCCATGCGCGAGAGCACCCACGAATGGTTGTCGGCATTGAGGGCATCGACCCCGAAACCCTTGCCGTGGGCGTCTATGCCCGCCGTATTGAGGATCGCCGAGCCCAGCGACGGGATCGTGGCCCGGAGCGTAAAGTCCACATCCTGCGGTTCGACACGGTAGTTATAATGCGATTTTTCTCCCATGTAATTGATTTTTAGCGTTGCGTGACAGCAAAGATAAGAATTTTTCGTATATTTGGTTAAATATTAACCCTCATTAAAATCGTTAGTTATGGAAATGAAGAAACTCGACTTCGCGGAAACCCTGAAGGATTCGATCGAAATCGGCGTCAAGAACGCCCCGTCGATCGTCGTGGCAGTGATCCTGTGGCTGGTAACCATCTGGATCCCCTACATAAACATCGGGACGACCATCGCCATTAAATTATTACCCGTCGAACTGGCCAAAGGCAACGTGATCAATCCGCTCTCGATCTTCGACAGCAAATACCGCCGCTATATGGGCGAATTCCTCATCACATGGGGACTGATGCTGATCCCGATCTATATCGCCACCCTGTTCCTTGTCGTCCCGGGCATCGTGCTGTCCCTGTCCTGGACGCTCTCGTTCTATTTCCTGCTCGACAAGGGCAAGAACCCGATTGAAGCCATCAAGGCGTCGAACGACGCGACATACGGCAGCAAGTGGACAATGTTTTTCGTCATACTGGTATTCAGCATCATCATGGGTATCGTGTACGGGATTTTCCTGTTCGTCTGCGAGGCCATCGACGTCGCGTTCATTACCTTCGTCGTGATGTTCATCCTCCTCGTGCTGGCGGCTTCGATCGCAATGGCCATCGACGCCTCGTTCTGGAAACAACTGAAAGACAACGTGGAATAAATACGCCCCACGACAACCGAAGGACGGCACCGGAGCCGTCCTTTTTTATCCGCGACCAATTATTTTATCGAAAAACGATAAATATTATTTGTTTTTCGAAAATAAATACTAATTTTGCACTATCGAAACTCAAAAACAAACAACATGCAGAACAAAAAAAGACTGCACAAACATTTACTGCTGATCTACATCATCTACTTCGCGGCGCTGATCGTAGGTTTCGCTGCGAGCTTCGTCCCGGATTTCTCGCGCGGATGGCGCGATGCGCAGGACACGCTGGAGATCGAGATCCCGCAGGGCGGCATACGCTCCTATTACGTCTCCGCCCCGGTAGTGCGCAAGGCCGGCGAGCCGATCGTGATCGAGGGGCTGCCCGCCACCGTCGAACCGACGATCAGCCGGATAGACCTGCGCGTACAGGTGGACGAAGCCTATACGCTGCTCAATGCATTCAAGGTGATGGGCAACAACGTCTACTGCTACCTGCTGATGGTGATAACCGGACTCTCGTACCTGACGATCCTCGTACTGATCGCCCTGATAATCAATTCGCTCCGCAAGTCGATCCGCGACGAACAGCCGCTGCGCCACAGCAATATCCTGCGTACGCGCGCCATCGGCATCCTGATCCTCGTAGCGGAACTGAGCGAGGCCCTGATGAAATACATCAGCAATACCGAGGCGGCACGACTGCTCGAAGGCACCTCTTTCGAGGTCGTGGGGACATTTCCGCTGAGCTACTGGAATGTGATCGTCGGTATTTTGTTCCTCTTCATGGCCGAGGTTTTCTCCCTCGGGACGCAACTGAGCGAAGAACAGAAACTGACTATCTAAAATAAGTAACATAGCATGGCAACGATACAGACAATTAAAGGGGGGGGGACGACATTATGGCTATAATAATCAATATAGACGTCATGATGGCCAAGCGCAAGATGTCACTCGGCGAACTGGCCGAGCGGGTAGATATTACGCCCGCCAACCTCTCGATACTCAAGAACGGGAAAGCGAAGGCCATCCGGTTCTCGACGCTCGAAGCGATCTGCCGCGAGCTCGACTGCCAGCCGGGGGACATCATCGAATACCGCCCCGACCTGCCCGCTGAAGAAGAATAACACAAAAACCCTAATACGATCGATTATGAAAAAATTAACAATGCTGGTTGCAGCCGCTTTCGCAATGACGAGCGCAATGGCCCAGCTCAACCCGATGGAGCCGATCCCGGCGGACAAGGATGTCCGGACGGGTAAACTCGAAAACGGAATGACCTATTACATCCGCCACAACGAAAAGCCGAAAGGACAGGCGGATTTCCACATCCTGCATGACGTGGGAGCCATCCAGGAAAACGACTCGCAGCAGGGCCTCGCCCACTTCCTCGAGCACATGGCCTTCAACGGCACGAAGAACCTCCCCGGCAAGCAGATGATCGAATACCTGGAGAAGATAGGCGTGAAATTCGGCGCCAACCTCAACGCCGGTACCAGCTGGGACATGACTTCGTACATGATGAAGGATGTCCCGACCTCGCGCGAGGGCATCATCGACAGTGCGTTGCTGATCCTGCACGACTGGTCGCACTTCATCGCCCTCCAGCCCGAGGAGATCGACTCGGAGCGCGGCGTGATCATGGAGGAGCTCCGCACCCGCGACGGCGCTTCGTGGCGTTCGACCATGAAGATGCTTCAGGCGCTGGGCAAGGGCACGAAATACGAGCACCGCAACCTGATCGGCTATCTCGACGGACTGAAAGGCTTCCAGCACAAGGAACTGGAGGATTTCTACAACACGTGGTACCGCCCCGACTACCAGGCGGTCGTGATCGTGGGTGACATCGACGTCGATGCCGTCGAAAACAAGCTCAAAACGCTGATGAGCGACATTCCGGCCCCCGCCGCAGATGCCGCACAGAAAGAAGTAATCACGGTACCCGACAACGAAGAACCGATCATCAGCATCTACACCGACCCCGAAATGCAGGGTTCCCGCGTGCAGGTGTTCGTAAAGCGCCCTGCCGTACCCGAACAGTACAACAACCTGGTATACGGTGAGATGCTCGACGTGGTACAGGCTTACATGACCACGATGGAGAATGCCCGCCTGCAGGAGATTTCGATGCAGCCCGACGCCCCGTTCCTGGGTGCAGGCATGAACTCGGGCAGCATCGGCGTAATCCCGACGCTCGAGGCCACGACCTTCGTCGCCATGACGCAGGACGGCAAACTGGCACAGGGTTTCGAAGCCCTCTACACGGAGATGGAGAAGGTGCGCCGCTACGGCTTCACGCAGGGTGAGTTCGAGCGCGCACAGAACGACCTGATGCGCCGCGCCGAGCGTTCGTACACGAACCGCAACGACCGCCGCAACGCCGAATTCGTGCAGACCTACCTGGACAACTACCAGCAGAATACGCCCATGCCCGACGCCGAAACCGAATGGCAGCTGGACAGCATGCTGATCAAGGCGCTCAACGTCGAAGCGGTCAACGCATTCGCACAGCAGGCGATCTACCCCAACAACCAGGTGATCGTCATCACGGCGCCTGAAAAGGAGGGTGTCGTAAACCCGACGGCCGAGGAGATTCTCGCCATCCGCGACACGGTCGCCGCGGCCGAGATCGAAGCATATGAGGACAACACGGTCAAAGAGCCGCTGATCCCCGAAGGAACCGCCCTGAACGGTTCGCCCGTGAAGAAAACCGCACAGAACGCCGAGTACGGCGCAACGGAATGGACGCTGGCCAACGGCGTGAAGGTCATCGTGAAGCCCACGACCTACAAAGCCGACGAGGTACGCATGTACGCCCAGGCCAAGGGCGGCCTGTCGATCCTCACGGACGAGGAGTTCTACATGGGCGAGATGATGCCGGCATTCAACTCGATGTCGGGCGTAGGCAAGTTCTCGGCCACCGACCTCAAAAAGCAGCTTTCGGGCAAATCGGCGTCTGTACAGCCTTCGGTGGAGAACTACGCCAGCGAGATGAACGGCTTCTGCTCGCCCAAAGACCTGGAGACGATGTTCCAGCTGCTCTACCTCAACTTCACGCAGCCGCGCTTCGATGAGAACGACTACAACACGCTCATGAAGATGCTGCGCGCACAGTTGGAGAACGTCAAGTCGAACCCCGACTACCTGATGGAAGACAAGTTCATCGACGTGGTATACGGCAACAACCCGCGCCGCCAGATGGTGTCGACCGAGATCATCGACAAGTTCAGCTTCGAAGCGCTGCCGGCCATCTACAAGAAACTCTATCCGGATGCCAACAGCTTCGTGTTCAAGTTCGTGGGCAACGTCGACCTCGAAACGCTCAAGCCGCTCGTGGAAAAATACATCGGATCGCTCCCGACCTCGAAGAAACCGATGACGTTCGTGGATGACAAATGCGCTCCCGTGAAGGGCGAAGTGACCGAGGATTTCACGGCTTCGATGCAGCAGCCCAAGGTTTCGGTACGTTACAGGTTCTCCGGCGAAATGCCCTACACGCTCAAGAACAAGGCTGCGCTGACATTCCTCACGCAGGCGCTCAACTCGCGCTACCTGGTTTCGATCCGCGAGGAAAAGGGCGGCACGTACGGCGTACAAGTATCTGGTTCGACGGAATACATCCCAAGCGAGACCTACGACATGACTATTTCGTTCGACACCAACGAGGAGATGGCCGACGAACTGCGCGAGATCGTAATGAAGGAGATCGAAGAGATCGCCGCCAACGGCCCCAAGAGCGAGGACATCGAGAAAAACCGCGAGTTCATGCTCAAGAGCTGGAAAAACAGCCTCGAACAGAACGCCGGCTGGATGAACTACCTCAACAGCAAATACGGCTCGGGGCTCGACTACCTGGCCGATTACGAGGAGGTGCTCAAGACGCTGACCAACGCCGACGTACAGGCCATGGCCAAGAAGGTGCTCGCCGACGGCAACCTCGTGAAAGTCATCATGCGCCCCGCGAAGGAAGAGGCGAAATAAGCCCCCATCCGACAAAATGAAAGGCAGCCGTGAAAACGGCTGCCTTTTTGCTTGCAACAGGGATGGGGCAATATCATTTCACCACCACGTCCTTGTCGGTGTTGAGCGTCAATTGGTAGGTCGCATAATTGCCCGAGCCGTTGGTAAACTTGGTATAGATGGCCGTCAGGTCAACGACCGAACCGGATACGGGGATTTTGTTGTCGCAGAACTGGCTGTAACCGCTCGTGCGCACCACATAGTTGCCCGGGGCGGCATTGGTGCCCGTACCGGCAGCCTGCGCGTCGTAGGTGAACCAGGCCGAGCCGTAGAAAAAAGCGTCGGCATTCGTACCGGGGAGCTTACGCATGGTCGCCCAGGTAGCCCATTGGTCGATATCCTCCCACCCGGGGGAATTCACGTCGTAGGAGATGGAATTGGCGAAATAATTGGGAAAGGTGTTCTTATAGCCCCACGGCGCCGTACCGAAGCGGCTCTCGACCCCTTCGAAACGAACCAGGCGCCCGAGGTCGTCGTCCGACAGCACAGTCAGGTAGTTGTCGCGCGTGACGACCAGCGTATCTGACTTCAGCATCGGCTGCTGTTCGCCCGAAAAGATGTGCTCGTCCTGCATGATCTTGCTCTCGATATTGTCGTTCGAATAGCTCGCATTGTAGGAGGTCGTACCGATGCTGACCATGCCGCGGTAGTTCCCCAGCACGAGCCCTTCGAGGTCGACGTAGACGACCTGCCCGACGGGATGGAACAGGTAGTTGCCCGTATTGAGCTTGAGCTCGATGGCCGACTCGGAGGCCTCGTCGTAGAGGTATACCGACTTGTAGACATTGCCGAAGCGGTCGGTCGAAATGACCTTGCCCGAGGTGAACAGCGGCTCGTCGACCGTCCACGACGCCACGGCACCGTCGTTCATACCCGCATTCTCGGCCCGGAAGCGCGCCTTCAGCTCCCCGACGGAAATGTATTCCAGTCCCTTCGCCTCGAAATCGGCGCGGGTATAGACCCTGGCCGGCCCCGGATTCAGGTAATCGCTGTAACAGCCTGTGAAAAACAGGGCTGCGGCAGCCGCCAGTAACAATTTGAATAATTTATCCATAGCATTCATGTTTTATTCGTCCAGCCGTCAGAAACGGAAATAGAGATTGAGGTAATAGGTCGTACCGAACATGTAGAAATACTTCGAGTCGAAAGCCTGGTAGGTCGTCACGGTGGTCTCGGTATTCTTCGAGAGGCGTGTCTGCTCATAGCCGCCGGTCTTGATGTCCTGATTGTTGAGGATGTTCTTGACGTCGAGGCTGAATCCCAGCGTGTACTTGCGGTGGATATACCAGTTCTTGCCGATGCTGGCATTGAGCGTATAGGCCGAGTCGAACTTCTCCTGGCGTCGCAGGTGTTCGATGTCGCCGGGCGCCATGCCGCCCGTGATTACGGCGTCGGTACGGTAGATCGGGCTCATCGAGAGATACATGTTGTTGTAATAGTTGAAGTCGGCCGAGAGGTAGATGTTGTTGTTCGAGCGCCACGACAGGCCGACGTTGACGGCCGTCTGGGGTGTGCTCTCGACCCGGAAATCCTTCCAGTAGACATAACCGTCGGAGACGATATCGCCGCTGTTGTCCTGCGTTTGCAGGTAATAGGGGTTCGAATCGTAGGTATATTGTCCCCAGCTCACGGCGCCGTTCAGGGCGAGCGTGTGGTAGATCGGGATCGAGACGGCCGCCTCGAGGCCGAAATGCACCTTGTCGATGCCGCTCATGGCGAAATTGGTGAAGGTGGCGGCCACGTCGTCGTAATAGGAGATCACCTTCGACTGGTCGTAGATGCGGGTATAATAGCCCGAAATGCGCGCCTTGAAATCGCCGTAGCGCAGGTTGTACGACGCATCCACGCCGAGGACGCGCTCGGCCGAAAGCCCCGGTGTCGTAGTGTTGCGCGTACGGGGCGAAACGAACGAGGACTGGAACTCGGGCGCTTCCTGCATGTAGACGACGTTCGCCTCGACGGCATGCGCCGCGGAGAAGCGGTACGAGAAGTTACCCTTGGCCTTGTAGGTCAGGTAATCCAGTTTTCGGGAGTCGCCCTTCGAATTGTCGGGGAAGAGCCCCTTGCGCCACAAACCCTCGCGCCACAGTTTCGCATAGCCCACTTCGCCGCCCACGGTGATGCCCAAACCGCCGACATTGAAGCCGTACGATGCCCACGCCCGGGTGCTGAGCACGTGGGCATAGTAATCGTAGCTGTACTTATCGCCCACCTTGGCGGCATGCGCATGGCCGTACTTGTTGTAATAGTCGAGGTTGTTCTGGTAGGCCTGCGTATTCGAACCGAAATCGCGTTCGGCGAATTTGTCGATGTCGGCCCAATAGTCGCCCCCCAGGAGGTCTTTCACCTGCGAGTAGTACTCCGTACGGTTACGGCGCAGCGAAAGTCCGCCGTTGATCCTGGAATCGTCGCGGAAGATATGCGAAAAACTGGCCACGAGGTTCCAGTCCAGTTGGTCGGTATGGCGCTCCTCGACCATGTAGTTAGACCGCCGGCCGGGGCCGTAGATCTGCTCGTCGAGGGGATCGTTCTGGTTATAGTTGGTCTGGTACATCTGCTCCCAGTCGAAATGGCGGATGTTCTGGTAGTTGGCCTGCCAGTAGACCTGCTGCCATGCGGCACCGACATAGTTCTTGTCGAGGGCGAAATAGCTCGGCAGGTAACGGTAGTAGTCGGGGCGCGGGTCGGGGCCGTTCTGCCACGTCAGTGCCGAGTAGCCGTTCCTGCCGAAGCGCAGCGCCGTGGCCAGCTCCAGCTTCGAACGGTCGGAGATGTCGAACGTGTAGTTGAGCATCACGATGGGTTCATGGTTATTACGCACGCGGGCATTGCGCTTCTTGCCGTCCTGCCAGCCCCAGTTGGGGTTGTAATAGTTGTTGCCTACCAGGTCGTAGGCCTCCTGCGTGGCGGCCTGCTGCGCACCGCGTTCGGTGGGGGCACCCAACAGGGTCAGCGCCAGGCGGTAGCGCTGGCCGAACTGCTTTTCGACGGCGGCAAAATAACCGAACGCATTGTAGTAAACGCCGTCGACATAGGAGTTGCCGCCCTGGCGGGTCGAAACCGAAAAGGCATACGACCAGCCGTTGTCCTGATAGCCCGAGGCATAGGTGACCATTGCACGGAAACGGTACATCGAATTGCCGTTCACGAGGCTGGCACGCAACCCCTTGCGCATCTGCGACGGGCTGGTGATGATGTTGGTCGTACCGCCGATGCCGCCCAGCCCGACGTCCGAGGCCACGATACCCGACGTCACCTCCTGGTTACGTGTGGCGTCGTTCAGGCCGCTCCACAGCGACCACGGCGTATAGCCCGTGAGGGCGTCGTTGAGCCGGATGCCGTTCATGTAGACGTCCTGGTACTGCGAATCGTAACCGCGGACGTTGAAGCGCATCTCGCTGAACTTGTAGGACGCGATGTTGTTGAAGATGTCCTTGGAGGCCGAGAGCGACGTAGGCAATGCCTGCGCATCGTCGACGGTCTCCATGTCGAACTCGGCGAACACGGCGTCGTCGATCATCTGCCGGGGCACGTCGGGCACCAACACGACCGCATTGATGTCGCGCACCTGCGAACCCACGCGCACGGCGATGGTGAGGGGTTCGAACTCGGGGGTCTCGAACTGCAGCGAGTATTCGCCCGCAGGGACATTCTCGATGAGGAAATTACCCCGCTCATCGGACATCACGGTCACGTCGCCCGGCGTCATCGTAACCTTCACGCCGTCGAGGGCCACACGCCCCGCACGCGAAACGACCCTGCCCCTGACGCCGCCGTCCTGTGCAAAGGCGGTCAGCGTGGTGACGGAGAGTACTAAAATCAGTAGAATTTTGACTTTCATAGACTATGTAGCTAAATTATTTGGCAAAATAGATATACACCGGGAAGTGGTCGCTGTAACCGCCCTGGAAGTTGTTTCCCACATAGGTACGCAGCGGATAACCTTTGTACTGCCCCTCCCGCTGCACCATGTAATGCCTGCGGAAGATGTTGCCGTAGTACTTCGAACCGGGAGCCTTGCGCAGTTGCATGCCGTCGTCGCCCGAGACCATGTTCCCCGAGACCACGATGTTGTCGAAAAGGTTCCAGGCGTCGCCGTAGGCGAGCGTACCGATCCCCGCACGCAGCATATCTCCGAAGGGATTGTAGAAATCGCCGGGTTCGAGCTCCTTCATGCGCGTTCGGGCACCCAGGCCTTCGGCCATGCTCGGATCCGTAGGGTCGTCGTTAAAGTCGCCCATGGCAACGATCCGGGTCGCGGGGTCGGCTTTCAGCACCGAATCGGCGATCCGGCGCATCTGCTCCCCGACGGCGATGCGTTTGAATTCCGAAGCGTCCTTGCCGCCCAGCCGCGAAGGCCAGTGCGCCACCATGAAGAAGAAGGGTTCGTCGTCGATCCTTCCCCACATCGTCAGGATGTCACGGGTCTTGAAATTGGGGAGCGACGGCACGACGGTTTTCACCGGATAGCTGCCCTCCAGTTTGAAGACTTCGGGGCGGTAGAGAAAAGCCACGTCGACGCCGCGCGCCTCGGGCGAATCGTAGTGCACGATACGATAATCGGCTGGCGCCAGTTTGGGCGCCGCCACGATATCCTCGAGCACGGAGCGGTTTTCGACCTCCGACACGCCGATCACGGCAGGATAGACCTTGTCGGCAGCCGCAAGGTCGAACAATACCCGTTCGATGTTGCCCAGCTTGCGGTTGTACTTGGCCGAGTTCCACTGTTTGGGCCCTTCGGGGGTGAACTCGTCGTCGAGCACCTCGGGGTCGTTGATCGTATCGAAGAAATTCTCCAGGTTGTAGAACATCACCTTGTAGGGCTTCTGCGCGAAGCACGCCACAATGAATGCCGCCAGCAACAGGGTGAATATCAATCGTTTTTTCATCATTCTGAAATTTTAAGGTTTTACAATCCCCACGAGGCGGCGTCTTTCTGCGCCTTGACGGCGGCGGGCACCGAAGGGAAGAATTCGAAACCCGTGAGGCTTTCGACCTCCGAAACGCTTTTCACCCAGCTCCTTGCAGTCCCCTGTCCGCCCGCATTTTCGACCCAGAACCCGATGGACTTCAGCTGGTCGGCCGGATAGTCGCCCAGCCGGTCGCCCGCCTGGCGGACATTGCCCTTGACCGTGCGGACGAACACCTTGAAATAGTAGTTCGGCACGGGGCACTGCTTGCCGTCGATATCGGGCGTTGCAAAGGTGCTGCCGGGATTCCAATAGGCGCCCGTGACGACATAGAGCGTATCGGAGCACATCCAGTTGTCGCGCGCCATCTTCTCGAGCGCCGCCCAGGGATTCTGGTTCAGGCTGTAATTCTGGGGCGTCATATTCGAGAAATAGAAGGTCTGTGCCTGCATCGTGGCATTCCCGCTGCGGTCGGCGTTGGGGATCTGGTGCCCGCGGTCGAAATTCCGTGCCGGATAGCTTTTGGTCAGGTTGGCCTGGTACTCGGCGGCGATCTTGGGGTCGTATGCCCAGGTTTCGACACGCCCCGAACCCGTGTAAGCGCTGTGGAGCGGATAGGCCACCCACCAGGCGGCGAACTTGGTCTTGTCGAAGCACATCGTAAAGTTGCGGGCGTTGTAGGTTGCACCCGTATTCTGGTTGCGCAACAAGGCGAAATGCGTCACATAGACATACGCATCGTCGGATTTCCGGGCCGGGATTTCCGGCCAGACAAGGTTATGGCCCGTCTGGTAGACATCGTCGGCTGCCGAGGTGCTGTATTGTGTGAGTTCCAGTTCGAGGGGCGCCTGCCCGTCGAACGTGAAGCGGATCATGGCATGCCGCTCTCCCCGGGTGTCGTTCGGCCAGTAATAGACATACTGGTTGCGGGCCGCAAGGCTCGTTCCGGCGATTCCGGTCTTGACGGTCTGCCCGCCCGGAGCCGTACGGTTGAACGAAACCCAGTCGGCGCCCGCCGTGATCTCGGCCCTCCACGATGTCCCCTCGCGGCCGTCCACGATCAGCACGGCAGCGCCCTCCCGGTCGGGGTGCACGGTCTTGGTGGGATCCCACTCCACGCGGAAGACCCCGGAACCCGAATCGGAGTCGTCGCTGCAGGAGGTGGCGGCGAAACCCGCCGCCACGACCGCAGCAACCCCGAGGAGCGTTCGTATCAGATATTTACGCATCCTCTTCATATCAATAGACCTGTACGCCCAGCACGATGGCACGCCCCGTATTGCGATCCGATGCGGCCGTGAAGTCGGGCGACGTGGAGATCGTCACGGTCGATGCGGCGGTCAGCCCCGTGAGCTGGAAGGTGTAGTAATCGGAATCGGTCACGTCGGTGAAGGTGAAGTCGTTGCCCGACCCCGTGGCACCGGCGCTGGCCGTGATCGCATGGCTGCCGTCACCGCTCACCGCTCCGCCGTTGTTGACCCGGATGTAGACCGTGGCGGCCTTGCCCGTCCATGCCACGGCATAGAACGACAGTTTCTTGTCACCCGTGAGCGATACCCCCAGCGCCTCGGAGGTGAATACGCCGGCAAGGCTGCTCGTCCCGAGCTTGAAACCCGTAGCGGGCTGGCCGTCGATCGTCGAGTTGGAAGGATAGTAACGGTCGGTCGTGCTGGTGGAAGCCGGGATGAACTGGCTCATGGAGGTATAGATGCCCTTGGTATCGCCGCCTGACCCGGCCGCGAACTGCGTGAGCGTAACCTCGCGGCTGTTACCGCCCGCAACCGAGACGGTCATCGTGCGCACGATGTCGTCGGAGGTCGTGTTGGGAGCCGGAGGCGTGACGGTAACGGTGGTACCGTTGACTACGGCCGTGAAGGGCGCAATCGCATCGTTATCGACCGTCAGGGCGTTCGACCCGAGGTTGACGACCGTAACCTCAACATCCTTGGTTACCGTCTCTTCGGCACCCCAGGTCAGCGATGCGGGGTCGACCTCCGTAATCACGGGCGTCGAAGCATCGACCTTGAAGTCGGCGACATCCGCCGCGGACTGCGGGTAGAGCTGCGCCGCACCGTCGTAGACTTCGGCCACGCCGGTCAGCGAACCGGCCGTCACGGTCGACGAGATCAACTCGCCGCCCCATGCGACGGTCTTGTAGGTACGCACAGCCAGGTCGCCGCTCCCATCGGTAAACAGGCGGGTCGAATAGTTGGCCGTACCGCTGTACCACATCTCGCCGGCCTCGCCCTTGAATGCGAGCCCCGTGACCTTCACGTTCATACCCATATAATCGTTCGAATTGAACTGCGCGAGGGTGACGGACGGCACGACCATCTGCACGGGCGACGAGTTGTCGACCGCGGTCGTTACCTTATTGATCTTATACAGGCCATAGGAGTTGTAGACCGTACTCGTCGCATCGAGGGTCAGCGTGATCCGGGCACCGACCGGGTAGTCGGCGACGGTTTCGTACGCCGCATCGCCGAGCAGGATACCCGAACCGGCATCCCCGGTGTTATCCACGACGGAGATCATCTGGTAAAGGTTGCCGCCCGCGTCGTTGGCGGCAATATATCCCTGAACGGTCTGTCCCGTCCACTCGCCGAGCGAAGCCTCGGCACCCGAAGCAGGCGCCAGCCCCTTGACGAAGGCAACGAATTCGGCAACTGTCTTGGGCTCGGCACTCGGCTTGGCGGCCTGCGCGACACGCAGGGTCAGCGGCGTGACGCCCTCGCCCGAGAAGGTGATGCTGCCCAGGTCTTTCGATGCGGAGGTTTCGTTGGCTGCGGTCGCCGTGACGGTGACCGTACCGTTGTTATCCCCGCCCTGGGGTGAGATCGTGAAGCCGTCGCCGCTCATGGTGGCCGTCCACGCGATGTTGGCCGTGACGGTCACGGTCGCCGTAGCGCCCGACGTCGAAGCCAGCACGAGGTTATCCTCGGGCGAGATGCCGAGCGAAGCCCCCGAAGCGACGAATGCGGCCACGTCCGAAGGCGTGGTCGGGATGACCTGTATGTTCTTGAAATTCTGTTCGGCGGTACCGAGCAGGGCGCCCGTCTTGTCGGCGATCGTGATCGCGGCGAAACCGGCGGCATCGGTTGCCGTAGCCATATAGCTCTGGACAGTCTCGCCTCCGGCGGCATCGAAGCGCACGACGCGCTTGGCGGAAGTCGCCCACGCCTCCCCGACGAACGACGACTGCGGCGTGAGGTTCGTGACCCGGACATACTGCCCCTGATAATTGCCCTCGTTGAGCGTCGCGGCCGAAAGCGTCGGCACGGCCACCTCGACGGCGGGATCGTCGGAGACGGTCACCACGACGTTCTTCAGCTCGCGCAGATTGCCGTAGGGCGCATACTGGGCAGCCGACAAGTCGAGCGTGACCTTCTTGCCGACGGGATATTTCGCGCTGTTATCCTTAGTAAACTCGGTCGTGCTGTAAAGGATGATGGCCGAGTTGGGCAGCGTGATGTTGTCGCCGACATAGAGCTTGCCGAAATTGTTGCCGCCCTCGTTGTTGGCGAGGATCACGGCGGGGATCGTCTTTTGGCTGTAATTCAGCTCTTCGGTACCGCTTTCGAGGCTCGGCCACGTGTTCTTGATGTAGGCCACCAGCGCGCTCACCTCACCGGCCTTGGGTGCCTCGCCCTGCTCGATGGTGACCTCTTTCGTCCAATAGGCGCCATAGGCGTTCTTGAGGTTGAACGAGAGCTTGGCGATACGGCCCACGTTGCTCGCGGGGATGGTGAATTCGACGGTGCCGTCGCCCGACCCCTGCGTCGCGGAGGGTGTAACCCAATCGCTGCCCTCCAGGACTTCGAGCGTCCAGGGGCGGTTACTCTTTACGGTGAATGCGGAGGCGCCTTCCGGGGCACCGTCGGCATTGAACGTAAGCACATCGGGGGTGACTTCGAGATAAGGCATCCCCTTGTCGTCGTTATCGTCCACACATGAGGCCAGGGCCACGGCGGCAAAGAACGCCGTGCCGGACAATAACTTCCAAAAGTTCGATTTTTTCATAGAAGCGTTTATTTTAGACAGGAATGAATGAATTTCCTAATTTCCTGTATATCCGCTTCAAATCGAATGCCAAGGAATGCCTTTCAACCGCCGGATGGTTCCGGCAGGCATAAAAAAATATATCCCGCAAGCGGGATATATTCAGCGGACGGGCCGATTGATGCCACGTCCGGTCGTATGGTGCGCGTCAGCGTATTCTATCGGCGGCACGTACCATCAGTTCGTCGCGGAAAACAGCCCGTGCAGCGAGGTAGGCGAACAGCAGGCACACGAGCGGCAGTGCGATGGCGGGCCGGAAACCCTGCGTATGGAACGAAAGTTCGGAAAAGACCCGCCAACTGAGGAAATAATAGGCCGCTTCCATAACCGCAGAACCGATCAGCAGCACGATCTCCACGACACAGAGCCGGATCTGGAGCAGGCGGCGTTTGAACAGGAAGATCGTAATGAAAGGCAGCACGCAGGCCAGTGCCAGCACGACGCCCATGTAGACGGTCGACTGTACGGCCTCTCCGGCCGAGGTCTGCAGGGAAAAGGCATAGAGCCGGAACTCACCCGCATCGCCCGCGAACCAAGCCAGCGGGGCAAAGAGCGTAACGGCCATGAGCGCCGTGACGATGAGCAGATGGAGTGTTTGGATTCGTTGTATCATAATTATTTACAAAGTTTTATCAATCAGGTATTTATTCCTGTCCGACGAACCCCGGTTGATGAGCTCGCCCAGGAACCCCGCCAGGAACAACTGCACGCCGAGGATCACGGCGAGGATCGCCAGGTAAAAGAGCGGCTGGTCGGTGACCGGACGCAGCGACAGCCCGTGCATCTGTTTCCAGATCTTTGCGGCGATGATCCACACCGTAGTCCCGCCGCCGATAAGGAACATCAGCGTTCCCAGACTGCCGAAGAAATACATCGGCGAGCGGCCGAAATGCGTCATGAACAGCACGGTGATCAGATCCAGATAGCCTTTCACGGTACGTTCGAGGCCGAACTTCGAACAGCCGTATTTGCGGGCGTGGTGCTCGACGGCCTTTTCGCCGATACGGCGGAACCCGGCCTGCTTCGCCAGAATCGGAATGAAACGGTGCATTTCGCCGTAGACCTCGATCGACTTGACGACCTTGCGGCGGTAGGCCTTCAGCCCGCAGTTGAAATCGTGGAGTTTGATACCCGAGACCCGGCGCGCCGTCCAGTTGAAGAATTTGCTCGGCCAGCGTTTGCCGACCGGGTCGCGGCGCTTCTTCTTCCAGCCGGATACCAGGTCGTACCCTTCTTCGAGGATCATGCGGCGCAGTTCGGGGATTTCGTCGGGCGAATCCTGCAGGTCGGCATCCATCGTGATGACGACCTCGCCTTCGGCGGCGGCGAAACCGCAGTACAGGGCTGCCGACTTGCCGTAATTGCGGGCGAAGCCGATGCCGCGGATTGCCGGGTACTTCTCCCTGAGCGACTCGACAACCTCCCAGGAGCCGTCAGACGAACCGTCGTCCACGAGGATCACCTCGTAAGCATAGCCATGCGACACGGCAACGCGGTCGATCCATGCCACCAGTTCGGGCAGGGACTCGGCCTCATTGTAGAGCGGTACTACGACGGATATGTCCAGTTTATTATTCACGGTATGCCTCTATTCGCTCAGCGGGGTGTCAAACGGTTTGGGCGCACGCGACAACACGCCTGCAATGATAAGGCCGAAAACGGCACCGAACAGGATGCTCAGGAAAGTTACAGCCCACAAGGTTCTTAAAAAGGAGGGTTCGGGGGTATTCTGCATCTGGTCGAACATCTGCGACAGCATGGATTCCATGTTGGCCGGCACCCCGCCGTTCCGCCCTATATAATCGGATAATGCGGCTGTGGTACGCTCCGTATAGTTGGCGTAACCGATGAAAAAGTGCATGTAAAGGTATTGCACGATACCGACGATGAGCCCCGCAACAGTCGAGACGGAGAGGATGTAAGCGTATCCCTGACCGAAGGAGAAACCCTCCTCGGCGGTATACATCATCGAATACCGGCGCGTGAAACGGTGCAGCAGATAGTAATGCAGTACGACGACGGCAATCCATTCGATTGCGTACAGGCCGAAACTGGCCGAAATCTGCAATCGGGTTTCCAACATGAACGAGACGGCCAGCAGGGCGCCTATGATCGCGCCATACTTGGCGACATCTTTCCAGAAATTCGTTTTTTCCATATACAGTTTATATTTGATCTCATTGCAGTTCCCCCTTGCCTTCGCGCAGGATTTCGGGCTCGTCGCCCGTAAGGTCTACGACCGTCGTGGGGATGTTGTCCCCCATACCGCCGTCGATCACGAGTGCCACGTCGCGGCCATAGCGCTCATGGATCAGTTCGGGATCGGTGGTATACTCCACGACCTGGTCGTCGTCCTTCACCGACGTGGTGACGAGCGGGCAGCCCAGCGCGGCGACGATGGCGCGGGATATGGCGTTGTCCGGAATACGGATACCGATCGTACGGCGCTTTTCAAGCGCCTTGTCGGGCACGCGCGAGGATGCCGTGAGCACGAACGTGAAGGGCCCCGGCAGGTTCCGTTTCAGGATCCGGAACGCCGTGTTGTCCACGCGGCAATATTCCGCCACCTGGGCGATATCCCCGAAGACCACCGAAAAGGCTTCGGCATCCTTACCCTTCATCCGCCGCAGGCGTTCGATGGCCTTGGGCGAATGGAGCGAACAGCCGAAAGCATAGACGCTGTCGGTCGGATAGATGACGATCCCGTCGTGGACGAGCACGTCGACCACCTTCTGCAACTCCCGCTCCGAGGGGTTCTGTTCGTAGATCTTCGTAAGCATTAGGACAAATGTACGAAAAATTATTTAATCTTGCGCCGGTTCAGTTCGGCGCTGTAAGCCCGAGCATTGGCATTGTGCTCGCGGAGCGTCCGTGCGAAGTTGTGGTAGCCGTCGAACGTCGCCCGCGCACAGAAGAAAAGGTAGTCATGCTCCTCGAAATTGAGCACGGCGTCGATGGCGCCGATGCCGGGCATGCAAATCGGCGAAGGCGGCAGCCCCTTGTTCCGGTAGGTATTGTAAGGCGACTCGTATTTCAGGTGTTTGTGCAGGATGCGCCGCAGCCCGAAGTCCTGCATGGCATACTTGACCGTCGGATCGGCCTGCAGGGGCATCCCCTTGCGCAGGCGGTTGACGTACACCCCTGCGATACGGGGCATCTCGTCGGTCTTGCGGGTCTCCTCGTAGACGATCGATGCGAGGGTCATGACCTCGAGCCGGCTCAGACCGCTGCGTTCGCGCAGGGCGTCGCGCCCGGGCGTCCAGAAACGGTCGTACTCGCGCTTCATGCGCTGCACGAACTCTTCGGGGGTCACCGTCCAGTAGAACTCGTAGGTGTTGGGGATGAACATCGAAAAGAGCGTCACACTGTCAAAACCAACACTCCGTGCCACTTCGGGCGAAGTCAGCACCCGCATGATCGCCGTGGAGTCGGCGTCGATCTGCCGGGCGAGTTTCTGCGCGAGCTGCGCCGGGATGCGGGCATTGTTGATCGAAACCCGCACGGGGGTTTGAAGCCCCAGTTTGAGCATCCGCGCCACCCGGATCACGCTCATCCCGGGTTCCAGCACGTAATGGCCGGGCTTGAACGTCTCCGGCAGATTGATGCGCCGGGCATAGAGGCCGAAAGCCCAATGGTGCCTGAGCCGGGGCAGCAAGGAATCGGTGAGGCTTTGGTAGTCGGCACGGCTGCCGATATAGAGGTCGCGCTCCGCGCGTACGGCATTCCCGTAAAATTGCTGCCGCAGGACAACCCCCGCGACAAGCAGGCAGGCAAGGCAGGCGAAAAGGATATAGCGAAAAGTTTTTTTACGCATCGGGCCGAAATTTTTTGCAAAGATATAAAAAATTCCTACTTTTGTGCCCGGGTGAGTCTTATACGACCAGCTCCTACAGAATCCCCCAGGCGAGGAATCGAGCAAGGGTATGTGGTCGTAGCGGTGCGATATAAGGAGCTCACCCTTTTTCTACAACGGCGTTGTAACTCAATTAGTTACAACGCCGTTTTTTTTGTAGGTATCCATTTAGTAACTCGATCTTTGCAACATGATGCGTCGCTTTAATATGCCAAACAACCCTAATATGTAAAGATACTCAAAATTTGCCGTATATGCAAATTGTATTTTGTTATACATTTCAGCAGCGGAATAGTTAGTATTAACGGCCTGGAACGGCCTGGAACGGACATGCAGTAGACTTCTCCGAAAACAGTATTATATTGCAGTCCAAAAACGAGGTAGGAACTTAAACAACTGAATTTATGGAATATATGCTAATTGAAAAGGGCGCTTATGAAGATTTACTATTAAGCGTAAACACTCTTGTTAATCGAGTTAAACAATTAACCGAAGCGGAGTTGCCTGACAGGTGAATGAGTTGTAATGAGGTCTGTAAAACTCTAAAGATTTCCAAATCGGCATTCCACTATTATCGTTATGAAGGTATTATCCCCTACTCTACTATCGGTAATAAGGTTTTTGTACGAGAACGAGATTTAAGTATTATTCTTTCTAAAAACCTAATCAAAACACGGGAATAGAATGGACGAAATAATCACAAGAAATTCACTTGATTTCAAAGAACCATATTCCAATTTATGTAAAGCGATCAAAGCGATTGATAAGTATATACGCAATCAATCTCCTACGATTAAAAAAGAGATTTATTATTCGGGAGAAGAGATACAAGGTATTTTATGTATCAGTAAGAGATCTTTGCAAAATTATCGGGATAAAAAGCTAATTCCGTTCACAACTATTGGAGGGAAAGTGCTATATCCCCAAACTGCAATATATGCAGTCCTCGAAAAAAATTTAATCCCCGCAAAACGGTAAATTAATAAGGATGAGCAAAATACTCATCCTTATTGTTTACCGCTATTCAACTTTGTTCTTTCCAATTATACGCATGTGGATTGGCTCACCCACCCCGTCTTTGAATATGTAAAGTGTTGTACCTGATAATTGTTCTGGTTCTTTTGTTTCCATTGTTAACCGGGATTATAGATGCAAGCCTCCTCGCATCTTCGGCTGGAAAGAATCGGTTGGCTGCTGTGTTGATTGTACGGATAACTGATGCGGCTGTCCCCGGCCCCGGATACTGATGCCCGTATCATTGATAATCCGGGTAGCCATTGTTTTCAATTTGTCGAGGATACCCGGCCCTCCTTTTGCAAACATCATTTCCCTGATTGTACGGCAGAATTCTTCATTTTCCACAGAAAAAGACGAACATAAAAGCTCCTCTAAACGACCTCTTGGAGCGCAACCGGATCGTTCGATTGAAAGGACTGTTGCTAATAAGCTATTGGGACTCGGCCCGTAATTCATAAAATTTGTCCAGTAGCTTTCCGCTGTCGGAAGAAAATGATTCGTTATCACATTGCATCGGATGTAGTTATCGTGATTGATACGGGTTTCCGGGAATGAAATACTGTCCATAGATATTTGGGGTTCAAAAATATTCACCTCCTTCGGAATATCGGATTTATGCAACCATACCGTCGAACGTGTCAATTTATCTATTTCAAACCGGGGATCGAAATAATTACTTTCAAGAAACTGAATGAATTTTTTTATCGCTGTCCTCCCGGCATCGGTCTTGTTAAATAGCCAATCTCCTTGGGGCGTTTGGGCAAGGAAATGCTCCGAATACCCGTTTTGTCTGACCACCTCCTCCACAAAGTTTTGATCGTTCAGATCACAGCCGCACAAACATCCGGGAACAGCGTTTTTGGGAGCGGTCAGCGTACTGTATTCACGGAGTTTTTCATCCGGCATATTCCGGATAAGTTTGTCAATAAAACTCGTTACAATAGAAAGAGAAAACGATAAAAGTCCTTTGTCATTGGACTCCGGTGTATTTTCTAATACTCTCCAGACTTCGTTAAAATTGCCAATTTCAATTTTCGGAACATGTTCCCTGTCTATAAAATCTGCTCGTCCAATTATATACGATGGCGCCTCCATTGATGAATGAATCAAACTGAATACCGTCTCATCCCGGCAGAACTTCTCGAACATACCGGGAGCATTGTCAATTATTCTTATATGTATGGGATAACCGACTTCATCCATGAGTACGCAAAGGCTACTGCCGGTCGATAGTTTTTTTTGTTCTGCCATAAGTGAATATTTTTAAATGTGTAGGCCTTTTGATGTTCGCGGATAAAAAAAATCGTCGGTTTGGTCGGCTCTATCCGTTTTATCCAAGTGTGGCGTTTGTTCCCGCCCCCGGATGTTGAATCCGTCTTCTGTGATGATCCGGGTCGCCATTTCGCTCAGCTTATTTTTGTATTCCGGAGAATGTTTCAAATAATCCCCGCCTTCAGTTGTTTCGTGGCGTTTGAAGAGTAACTGACGTAACTCGCGATGTTTTCTGGAATAATCACCCCTTAAAAACAGTTCCACACAACTGTTTGGTGCGGCTCCGTCCCGCTCAAAGAAAAGGAGTGTAGCAATATTGCTGCTCATGCTGGGATCGGCATTGTCAATATCCCGTTCGACAAATTTTTGCCAATAGATTTCCGGAGTTGGCGATATGTCGATAACATGAGTATATTCGCGGATAAAATAATCGTTCGCGTCAATATTATATCTTTGGAAGATATTATTTCCGGGCATCAGTGGTGGGTTGAATTTGTCGAATTCGACAGGTAGTTGTGATTCGCGGAAATAGACGGCACTGTGGTTATAATGATCGAAATTCAATCGGGGGTCGAAAAAATACTTGTCGAGTTGGGATAAAAACTTCCCCATTTCATTCCGATCATCACCAGGACGAAAGAGCCAGTTTCCGCGAGGTGTTTCTACAAGTTGCCCTTCTACATAGCCATTCTTGTAGAGTGCTTCCCAGACGACCGATATATACTTCAAACTTAACTTTTGAAGGATTTCGGCATCATTAACCCCTCTATCAGCTACTTGAGAACTGAATATCAGGTCATCCTTGGGGGTTTTACATAAGAAATCATCAATATATCCTTTTAGGGGTTCACTCCCCGAATCTGAAATCAGGTTTTTATTATTCTTCTCATGTTGGACAATATATGAGGTATATCCATAATCTTCGGAATATGTATTCGGCACATCCGAAGATTTTATAAATCCATATTTTTCAACTGTGGAATTAAGGGCGGTTGGGGTTTGTTTGAGTAGTGCAAATGCGGCATAGTCGCGGCACAAGTCACGATATTCTGTTGGATCGTTTCCAATAACACGTATGTGCATCGGCTTCCCATCGCCGTCTCGGAGTAAGCAAAGCGTTGCTTCAGGGGATTGTTGGTTGTTTTTAGTATCCATAGTTTTCCTGAGTTGATTAAATATGCACACTTCCGCGCATCATCGGCTGGAAAGCATCGGTTGGCTGCTGTGTTGATTGTACGGATAACTGATGCGGCTGTTCGCGGCCACGTATGTTGAATCCATTTTCCGCAATAATTTGCGTTGCCATTGTTTTCAGTTTCTCTAAATTGTCAGGTTCATCTTTGATATTGCGCATATCGGTAATCTCCGCACAGAATTCGCTGTACCTCTCTGCAAATTTCGATCTGAGAAACAGGTTCAGACAGCCTTCCGGTGCGTCACCATCCTGTTCAATAAATAGGAGTGTTGCAATATTATTGCTTACGCTGGGAACGGCGACTTCGCTCCAGTTTTTTATAAAAGCCAGCCAATAGTTTTCAGGTGTAGGTTGAAAGTTATACTCAGTTTTATGTTCCCGAATAAAATAGTCTTGAGGGTTTATGTTGCTTTTAGGGAACAGTTCCGCAGATGAAACAGCTCCCGGCACAAAGTGATTGAGGCTTTCTGGCTGATGTGAGTTATGTATCCATGTAGAAAATTGGGTTATTTTATCAATATTCAATCGAGGGTCAAAGAAATTGTTATCGAGAAAATTACTGAATCGTATCATTTCCTTATAGCCGGCAGTCGTATTATCGAACAACCAGCTTCCTTTAGGTGTTTCGATTAAGTTATGTTCTCTATAATCATTGAATTTCAAGACATCCCATGTAAGTTGATGATTTTCGATACAGCAATTTTCAACATACTCCATATTGCGAATGCCGTCACTCTTTATTGCATAATGGTTCCAGAGGTGTTCCTGCGGCACAGCGCGAATAAGGTCATCAATATAATCCCGTAAAGGCGAAGTATAATAATACTGTACGCCGTTCTCTTTTGACTTTGATATATCAAGTAGTTTATCAAGGTCGGTTTTAGATATAACAGTCTCTTTATCCGAAATGAAATTTTCATTTATTATATTGAAACGATGGATTTTATATGCAAAGACCTCTCTTGAGTATTTCAGCAGAGCATTGGCTGCCTCATCCCTGCATAGGTCGTGAATCTGTACTGAATTGTTTCCGAAAATTCGCATGTGCAGCGGCTTTCCCATACCGTCTACAAGAATACAGAGGGCAGAACCAGAAGATTGTATATCCGCATAATTTTTCATACCGGATCATGGATCAGTTATTACTTTGATTGTCCCAGTCAGGTACGGCAACGGTGTCGATTACAACACCGGGGCATTGGATTTCTTCGACAGTTTCGACTTCGGCCAGCTTGCATCGGGTAAGTCCAAGCAACGCCAGCAGGACGATCAAAATGCTTATTACTTTTTTCATAAACTTATTCTTTTAGTAATTCGGTGATTTCGGGATCGAGGTTTGCCCTGAACTGCATTTTCCCGTCTAAAGCACATGCCCGCAGGAAGTGTTTGCGCCCTTCGGTTTTGCGTCCCAAACGTGAACATGCAACGGCCTTCAGGTATTCTGTTATCGCTGACGGTTCCAGGTAGCCGAGTATTTCCAATGCTTGTGCGTCATAGCCCAGCGAAAGGAGTGTCACGGCGGTATTGCGGTCGCGGTATTCATTCAAGATATAAAGTGCCTTTGCGTACCTGCGCTTTTTCAGCAGGTCAACTCCCCGCATGTAGGAGGTATCGACTTCCCGAGTATGTATCGTATCCTTAATCATTCCCCGGCGCCGCAGGTCATATCGCATTGTTACGGCTCGCAGCCACGGATAGAGGCTTTCTTTGATGTTCCGATACTCTGCGGGGTATTGGTCACGTATCATCCGCTCCCGGCGGTCGGGGTCTTTCTCTGTGGCGATTAACTCCAGTATCTCGGCGCGGTGCGGCAGGCTTTCGTCGCCACGGATGCGGGCCATAAGTTCCGGCCAGTCCTCTGCCACCCACCGCACCCGCACGAGCGTATCGACCTGGGGGCCTATACGCTCCCGCAGGTAGCCTTTTAGGGCACGGGCGCGACTTTGTGCCAATGTGCGGTTGCGGTTATAATTTCCCTCCGGGGATGCTGAAGCTGTCAATACGACACTATCGACGAAAAATTCCTGCTGGCCGATCAGTTCGCTCATACGGCGTTCGATTTTGTGTAGCTGGATAGCGTTCCCGCCAAGTGTATCGAGTATGCGGGTATTGTTCACAAGGAATTGTATGTAATTGCGATCCTGAACGGTAGCATACTTGCTGATGATCTTTATTTTGTAGTGCGTCGCAGTATCAACAAACGACAACATGGAGGATACCAGATAAGTCAGTGTGTCCGTCGATGGGAGGCTATAAGAACTTTCATCCAATCCCGTGACCTTGCCTTGCAGTGTTATCAGCATTTTCTTCGAGGTTTCGTCCGTAGCAACATTTTGCGAATAATAATAGGATATGCGGCTGCGGTTCTCAACAACGGAGTCAATACGAACATCTTCGGGATACGGAAATTTTACAAACCGCTGAAAAGCCCGTTCTGCCTGGATGCTGTCGGGATTGAATCGCCATAAATAAGTTTCATATTGCCAATAATCCCGTTCCTGTACTTTATCGAACAGGCCGCCCCGGATAGTCAGGTCTTGGAGTGGTTCGGGCTGGTTATTCTTATGAATAAATGGGGTAATAACGACACTTCGGCTGCGACCTAACATTTGTTTGGGCAGGGTAACAACAAAATCAATCGTTACTTTCCCGTTGCGCTCCGGCAAGGAGCGTGTTCGGGATACGATTGTAACCTGCTCGATGTCCACGGACATAACACGTTCGCCTCCAGTCAACGTATCGGTAGGAACCAGAAAAAAAGAATTACTGTCACGATGTAATTTCACTACTTGAGGTCTGGCGTCCTGTTCATACTCCAGCCGCTCAGACGTTGTAAGCTGCGTAATACTTGCCGTTGTATGCCTACGCTCCAGGCGGCTCGTTATGGAACAGCCACATAAAAGAACCATGCAGCAGACCCAGGTTGCTATTCTGTTTTTGTTCATTCTATTGTAGATTGTATTCGACCATACCGTTCAATGAAACCGGAGTGTCGGATTCCATAGTGTACGAAACAATGGAAATGTCATATCGGCCTTGCAGGTCGAGATATACATAGCCTGTTCCCCGTGAGCGCTCGGCTTCGAAAAACACGTCGAACGTATAATCCTGCATTCTTGTATATCCGCCCGAATAGACGATCTTTACGGTGGCCGTAACCGTGATCTTCAAATCTTCGCTGACGGGATAGGAAGATTCCATAACAATATCGAGTGCCCCGGTTATCTTCCTGAAATCGAGTGTGAAAACCACCTCGGTTTTCACTCCTTTGACCGAAGATTCGAAAGAAGTACTGTTCCCCTGCTCGTCGGTGATGGTTACGGTAAAGGGGATTTCGCCTATGGCTTCGGGTTTTATGCGCAGTTCATAAGTTCCGTTTCCCTCGTATAAGGTCAGTTCGGTTTTCGGAATATCCGCGCTGTAACGCCCCTGAAAGAATGTTATTCCGTCGCCGCTTAACCGGGCTTTGTACTGGCCTGTATATTCGGGCTGGGACACGTCGAATGTCACGTAAGCCCTGTCCATTGCGGCCAGTTCGTACCCCTCCTGTGTAAATGTTACATTCAGGGACTTCTTGTATTGCGTTGTCAGCACGCGCTCCATGCTGAACCCGTATTTGTCCGTAACCATCAGGCGTAGCCGCACGTCGCCCGGCTCTGCTTGCTTATAGCTGATGTCGGCCGTTACAGTTCCGTTGCCCAAAAAGAGCGGATAAGGCGTGTCGGGGTTCCGTTTCACGCCGTCGATGGCGACTATCCCCGTCCCGGCGTCGATATGACAGGACAAGTAATAGACATTTTCGGGGTCGTTCGTGGATGTGAGCCGTAGTTCGGTTGTCGCAGGTTCCCCCGGCGCATGGTTTTCGGCAAATGGCGTGACGGTGAGTTCTGCCGTCGATACCCGCCAGTCCAGGGTGTTCATGCCGAGGATGCGGGCGTCGATGTTGTAAACCCGGTTGCGGCCGACATTAAAATCCGTGGTGTTGTTTTCTCCGAGATAGATGCGGTACACAACCTGCGTTCCGTCGGCTTCGCCGGCGATGGCTATGTAGGTGGCATGTTCCGGGGCGCGGGTTTGGTCTTTCTGCTGCTGGGAACCGATGCCTGCAACCTGTCCCTGCCTGTTCTCCAATAAATAGCAGGTCGCGGCATAGGTCGTAGCCGATGTTTCGACGGGCGGCATGTCGGCAACGGCTTCGCTGCTCTCGGCGCGGCTGGAGCCGAAAAAGGTTGCGGAGCAGGGAACGCTACGGAGCTGCACGGACTTCACGCGGAAAAATGATGCGAAATCCGCAGCCACGGTGTAGTTGAAATTGACCTTTGCCACGGCGCGAATGAGCGATACGGCGATCTGCGTGTCGCCGCGCACGGTGACGGCCTGCTGCGCGGACATGGGAAAGGGAGCATCCGCGAGGGCCGCAGGATCCCGTTCGACGCGCAGCGAGCGAACGAAATCCTGCGTCCGCTCGCCCGCGTCGTGTCCGAGGTTGGCAATGGCGTAAAGCGTATAGTCGCCTTTGGGCAGTTCCAGCACGACGGGGCGCACCGGGGCAATATAGACGTGCCGGGCCTGACCGCCGTTCACGGGGAACAGGTACAGATTGATGTCGTCGATGCGGGTGTCGTCCGTCGCGGCGCGTGTCGGGGACATGGCCCCGCAGCGGAACGTCATTGCAAGCTGCTGTTTGGCCTGCGTCGCCGGGTTAAGCTCTATGTCCGAATCCGAGCAGGCGCAGCAAAAAAGCATCATGCAGACGACGGTATAAATAAGTTTTTTCATGCTGCTGTTAGAATAAGTAGTTAAAACTGATCTCCGCCCGCGAGGGGCCTACAACCCACCGCTTGTAGTGGTGTATGAAGATGGATTCGTATTCGGGCGGGATGCGGTCGCGGCGGGTGTCTTTCATGTAAAAGACCCCGATGCCGATTTCGGCTGTGACGTTCCATCGCTTCGAGAGCAGCCAAGCATAACCATAGCTGAATCCCAACCCGGCCATATCGCCTTTGTAGTAGCGGCGGGAACCGCCGTACAGGTAGTTGCCATAGGTAAGCTGGCCGCCGATGAAATGACCCACGAATGCTTCGTAAAGCCAGCGTTTCGTGCCGACCTGTGCGGCATACAGCCGGCAACTGAACGAATTAGTGTTGATCGGGTTCCAGTAGCCGGAAATATCGAGCGTCCACTTGTCTGCAACTGCCGCATCGAGGCCGACGTTCACCGTTCCGGTAAGTGCTGCCAATGCGTTGATTTTAGCACTAAAAAACTGGGCTACGGCCTGATGCGGTTTGCCACACAACGCCAGCAGGCAAAACGATAAGATGATGATGTGTCTTTTCTTCATGGTTGTAATTCTTTCCGAGCCTACTCCCGAATACAGCGAATAGGATTCGCAGCGTAGCGGTAATAATCGGAAGTGTCAATAAATGAGGGTACGGAACCTGTCGAGAAAATAATCGAGGTGCAGGAAATATCGCCATATCGACAAGCCCACGTTCCCCAGTGCATATAGTAGGGCGCATTGGTGTAAAGTCGTCCGAGCTGTCCGTTATTCATAAAGCGTGTTTCAACGAATGTCCCTCCAGTTGGGATATTCGTGGTGCGGTTTCCGTTGTAATGAATCGTTACATAATAGGGCGACGACTGACTTACCCGCTCGATTCCGGCAAAATCTTCGGGGCTGGGGACTTTCCAACCAACGGGGCACGGGTCATAAATTGATTTGAGGCTTACCTTGCTGATATTGTTGTTGCTTGTCGTGACGTTCCCCCAAAGATTCGGATGATGATTGTAAAGCCAATCAACAACAGATGTCCATTCTTCCCAATCTTCGTACATGGCATCGCTCATAAAGGTTGTCGGGTGGGCAATCGACCACGCCACGGTCATGTTGTCATAAGGGCTTTCAGTCCCGGCGTTTCGGGGATAGCTGACATTAAATGCGAATCCTTCCGTATAGACCACTCTTTCAGGTTCATAGCTGGTGCAACTTGCCGGATGGATGAACGGGTCTTTGCGCCCCCATTGGTAATACAGCCCGCGGGATGCGGGTTGCGTGCAGTCGGTAGAAATCGCTCCCAGGTTTCGATCCATAAAAACGGCTCCGGAAACATAGGTCTGTGCTGTGGTTGCCGGGTCGTAATCGACCGACCAAATATGCCATGACCAGATGCAATTATCCGTAATGTCGAACAATCCGATTACAGCGTTCCCCCGCGCGTTACCCGTCGAGAAAGAGATACGGTTGTCTGCATACAATACATTTTCAACAACTTTGCTATCCGATTCCCAAAGCATACGAGCGGAAGTTCCGTTAAGATTTTGGGCCCAAATATTTTTCGTGTTTTTGCCGTTGCCCTGAACGGTCGCGTTAAACGAATAGCGGGTATTCAGGGTTGGGGCTATGTAGCAGTTTGCCGTTCCCTTGCTGTCGAGCGGAGTGTCTACGGCACGGAACCGGGCATAGATGTCGGCGTACAGATCGCGGGGAATGTAGGTATAGCTCTCCGATGACGAAAGAAGCCGGGTATATGCGGCGTCGGCATACCAGCCGTCGAATAAGTAGTAACCCGTCGCCGTGGCGGTCAGTCGGCAGCCGTCCTCGTGGCATAACGCCGCGGTGCGCTTCCCGCTGCCCTCGGTCGCGGTTTGGGCGTAAAGGCATTTGTCTGCCGTGACGCTTCCGCCCGTGGAAGTATGGACGTAGACTACATTTGCCATCGTATGTTTGAAATCGTAAGACTGGGCGAATCCGTATTCGTCGGTCAGGGTCACACGGTATGCCAGTTTCGAATTGTCTTTTGTAAAGATCGGCGGGCGGTAATCGAGGTAAAAGTAATTGCCGCCTTTGGGGTTATAGATTTCAAATTCGAAGCTGCTATTGCAGTCGTTACGGTCAAATTCGAAATAATCGCTGTCGCCTTGTGTTACCTCTAACCGCCCGCTGATAGCGAGCGAGCTGTTTTCATTCACCATATCGACATGCAGGCTGTAATCCGGGTCATACACGCAGTAGCTGCCGATATTGCCGTCATCGAAATCGTCGTACACGGTCGCAGTATATGACGCAATGCGAGTGTCTGCGGTGTTGTCGTTCAGCAGGGTTATATTGAGCGTGTAATGGCTGTTGGCCCGGACGTTGAAATCGGACGTATTGTTTTCGCCCAGATAGACCGAGTAGGCCAGCACCTTACTGCCCCGTGTGGCACGGATGAGCAGCCACGATGCGCAAGCGGGTGCATTGTCGGCGTTCTTCTGTTTCTGGTCGGTAATCGAAGTATTCACCCCTTGTCTGTTGGGCAGCATGTAGTAAGAACCTGCGGCCCGCTGTCCCGTCAGGGTTGTTTCGGGACTGTCGGTATAGTCGTCGGGGTTATCGGACGCCGTGCCGTCTGGGGCGAACACCACCGCAGTGCGGGGGATGGAAATAAGCTGCACCGATTTGAGTTCCATGTCCGCAGGCTTGGCGGTAAGGTTATAAGAGATTTTCGATACAACCCGCTTTACGGTTATGGGCGGCAACTGCACCACGCCGTCGGAGGATAATGAGATCGTTGTTTTCTGTTCGCAGAACATCGGCAGCATGTTGTAATGCTCTTGGTATGTCACCTTGTATTGGGACAGATCGGCTGTTTCGCCCAGACTGCGCCCGACGTTCGCGGCAATGCGTACGAGGTAGTCGCCCGGCAGACATTCGAAACGTAGTGTCGTTGCGGTGAGGTAGCGATATAGGACGACTGCGCCTTTTCTGTCTATGAGGTAGAAATTCAGGTCGCGGATCGCTGCTTCGTCGGTCGTGCGGGTCGTCGTGGTCATGGGGTCGGGCCTGACGGTCAGTTCTACCGTCACTTTCGACCGGGCGTCCGGCTCGCGGTCGGAAATGCAGCCCCAGCAAAGAGCGAGGGTGAGCAAAAAAAATATAGTGTGTTTCATCGGGAGTTATGATAACCGCCCGCGCCCCGAAAGGTGCGGGCGGTGGTTAATAAATAGGTTTGGTTATGCGCCCAGATCGACCGACTGCGTGACGGGGCTTTCCCACTCGGCCACGGTAACGGCGACCTGGCAATCCTGCCCCACAAGTCCCGAGATGTTGGCGGCAATGCGGTAGTAACCGTTTCGGACGATCTCTCCCCCGGCCTTGCCCGTGATCGGCACGGTGTAGACAACTTCCATGCGGTCGGCGGTTGTCGCGGCGTTGCCGTCAGCGTCGTAGGTCGCGGTGATCTCCAGCGCGACGCGGCTTGCTTCGGCGAGGGGGCCGTTCTCAAAGAGGTAAAAGAGGTTGTTATACTTTCCGGATGCTGCCGTCGCTGTCTGCGTATGAATGTAGGTCATGGCTCCGGGCGTCGGCGTGGCCGGGGCGATGATCGGCGTCTGGCTGGCGGCACGCAGCAGCTTCGTTCCCGTTACGGTCAGCGTTCCGGAGTATTTGCTGTTGAACCCGGCGTCGATGGTTGTCTGCACGGCGACTTTGGCAACGGTGCGTTTGAGCGTCAGGGCTACGGATGTCGTGCCTCCCTCGGCGATGGCCTTGCTCACTCCGGCCGTCATTACGAAGCCGCCGCTGCGTTTGGCTTTGGTAGAAACCTCGGCGAACGTCCCGTTGTAATCGGCGGCAGCCGTTTCAAGCTTCGCCAGCAGCGCGGATTTCGTGGCTATGCCTGACAGGGACAGATTGGCGACGGCATAAAAATCGCACGTTGTCCCAGCCGTTGCATGCGGCAGGGCGAACGTCGCGGTGCGGGTCGTGAGTTCCGATGCGGTGAAGTCGCGCAGGGTAATAAGGTCGCCTTTCGCGTTGAACACATAGACGGAGAGCGCGGACAGGGATTTCTCCCACGTCTCGGCGGTTGCGGCCTCGGCGAAGAATGCGCGTGTCGGGTTCTCGTCGGTGAACTTCATGGCGACGATTGCTCCGTCATGGGTGTGGTCAATGTCGGGAATGATAGTCGTTTCATCGTCTTTGTTGCAGGCGATCATCGAAAGTGCGGCAAGAGCCGCGAAAAAAATCTTTTTCATGTTTGTTGTTGGTTTATTGATGTATTAGTTTGGATAGCGGTTTGGAAATACTCGTCTTCACCCGCTCCTGTTGCTTGGACACATATCCCGGGACACCGTTATCGTCAATCCAATTTCGGATACAGATTTTCAGATCCTCCTTGAGTTGCCGGAACTCGGCTCTTGTTGCAAAGTCATCACCCAAATTATAGACATGGAAAACTGGTTCGCAGACTTTCAGCAGGCGACATGCGATTTTGCGTCGTTGATCTTCAGGAATGGACGGGAAATCAGTAGACAGGATCAAATGTACGGCATCGAATTTTGAGAACAGCAAGTCACGGAACAGCCCTTTATCGGCTTCCTGAATGGCCTGCCCGGAAGTTCATCCGTCGTTGATTGCTTTGCGGTATGCGGCGGTAGCAAGGCGGCTGCGGTGACCAATCAGTCGTTGCGCATAGTGCATCTGAGGATGCCGCTCTGCAATGAACCTTTCGAGTCGTTCCCGGAACCATGATTCATTATAATCTGCCATAGTTGCCACATTCTATCGCTTCCGGCCTTGTCCCTTTTGAGGCGCATCCTGTTCCCGTGTCTGGTCTGCGGCCTGCTCCTGCTGAGTGGTTTCTTTCTGCTCCTGACGGCTGGATACATAGGCAAGGCCGTTAGTCTTGGGATTGATTTTCAGGTCACAGTTGTAGGGTTTGCCGTTTTTAGCCAGAATTGAGCGTCCATCGATCTGTTCTCCTTTAACCAGAGCCGTTCGTTGCTCGGGGCTGAGCTGATCGTTGATAAACTTCGGAATATACGGCCTCGAAAAGACTTGTTCTGTCATGCGATATTCTCTGGAATGAACATCATATTGCAACCTGCCGCTGAACAGATTGTCGTCATTATAGTAATGACAACCTTCCAGACGAACCGCGCCGCCAGCTTTGAGATCATCGAATTTCGCGTCGTCAATACGCGCCCCGTTGAAGTACCGGGGAGGAGTAACATCTTTCACGGGCATTTTCACGAATCGGTTCGTCTCGCGTTCCAACCCCACGTAGCACCGTTCGGTCAATCCCGTATGAGGATCGAATAAATCCACCAGCCGGGTCATTGTTCCGCCGTTATCGAGAATGTTTTTGTCATCAGTGCCGAATAACCCCTGATATTGCTCCTGTGCGTATTCCGGGGTTGCGAGGACGGAATCCATGCCGAGTTTCACGTCGCCGTTGTGGTCGTGATAGAGGTGCAGCGTATACATACCCACAGAGGATATGTTAGGGGTCGGCAAAGTCTTCACGGAAAAGGATTGTTTCGTCGCTCCTCCCTGCATCATAGCCATTACTTCGTCCGGCTTGATCTGCTCCTTGTTGATTCCGAGTTCCCGCATTTCATCCCAGGGGAATTCGTGGAGGTCGAATTTGATTTTTGCCAAATCCTTGGGATAAACCATGTGCTCACGCAGGGCTTTCAACCCTTCGTCATCGTTGGGGTTCAAATCCAGACGCAGCACTTTGTCCACGATCTTTGCAACCTCATTGATCGGAACTTTCAGGAATTGGAAGTCGATCGGGTTGTCTTTCTGCGATTTGAAACCTGTGATAAATGCCGCGAGCGCATTGCTGCTGCGAAAGTCGAAGAACGAGGATTTGTTTTTCGTGAGCGGCTGCGTGGTATGCACTGCATAACGATTACCCTCATGTTTGAGGTGAGTAACTGCCTCAACCTGCCCGGATGTCGGATTTCGGACGAGTACGGTTTCCCGGAATTCATCCAGAGCGTGTCCTTCCTGGGGATTCAAATTTTCTTCTGCCATAAATTAGTGAATTTTAGTGAAACAAAAAAAATGTAACGCAAATATATTGAGCTGTTTAAGGTATGATACTTTTGGCCGCTCCAGGCCGTTCCAGGCCGTCCAACGGCTAAAAGCAGGCATGATTTACTTCTTCTTCGGTGGTAAGAGTTTGGCAAGATTGGGGTCGGCCTCAATGCGCTTCAACTCCCGTTTTACGATATGGACAACATCTGCCTTAACCCGGTTATAATTCTGCTGAATGATCTCTTCCATGTGGTCGATGCCATCGGCGCCCCGGAACGATGAGATTTCCGGGATGGGTACATAGGCTTCAGTTTCGCGCTTTACCTGTTCATTGTCCACAATAATACGAGCGTGGAAAATCTTTTGCTTGATGGGTTCGTCATGGTTGTCTGACACTGCACCGACAAACATACCTTGAGTGAGGTTTGAAATCTTTGACGGAGGAATAAGGGAATCGAGCTGCGTATTTGTCGAAGTGGTCACGCTTTCGGTGCTGATGGATTGGGATTCCCGCACCTGTACAATTTTTCCGAAACGCTCGCTGATCGTTTTGGAAGTATCGCCGACCACCTGACCTGAAAAGATATTGCCGACCGTATTTTGGATGACTTTTGCTTCTTTATCACCATAGTCGCGTTCCAACTGGGAGAAATCCTGAAAACCAAGACATACTGAAACCTTATTCGAGCGTGCCGTGGCGATCAAGTTGTCCAGACCACGAAAATAGATCGTCGGCAGCTCGTCGATGATAACCGAGGATTTGAGTTTCCCTTTTTTGTTGATAAGGCGGACGATACGCGAATTATAGAGGCCGAGTGCGGCGCTGTAAATATTCTGCCTGTCAGGATTATTGCCGACACATAATATTTTAGGTTCCGCCGGATTATTGATGTCGAGTGTAAAGTCGTTTCCCGTCATCACCCAGTAGAGCTGCGGGGAGATCAGGCGGCTCAAAGGAATCTTCGCCGACGCAATCTGTCCCTGAAGCTGATCCTGTGCGCCCCCTTTCCATGCGTCCATAAAAGGCGAGAGGTAGTTTTCAAGGGCAGGATACGAGGTGAGAATCGGGAAAATATCTTCATACCGCTGGCAGAGGAACTCGATGGCATGGGGGAAGGTGCAGTACCGGCCTTTGTCAAATAACTTTAAATACCAGATAATCGCGGCAAATAAAATGATTGGCGAATCGATGAAAAAATCGCCAACTTTGGACACCCATGTCTTATTGAGATTCAGAAAGATAGTATAGGCAGACTCGTAAGCATCGGATATATCCGACATGAATTCCGGCGTGATGGGGTTACAGCGGTTGCTCTTATGGGGGTCATCGAAGTTTATGACATAGAATTTCGGCGCTTTCTCGTATTTTCCCAGATGGTTACGCAGGTGATTGTAGGCGATCAATGTAAGATCGCAAAACTTAAAATCATAAACATACAAAGCGAAACCCTTCTCTATGTGCTGCTTAATGTAGTTATTGACAACGGCATAGCTTTTCCCGGAGCCGGGAGTTCCAAGCACCATAGTCGCTCGGAAGGGGTTTATCACGTTTATCCATCCATCACGCCAGTGACCTTTGTAGTAATACTTTGTAGGAAGGTTTACCGAATATTCATTATATAAGAACCTCGATTCCTGTTCGAAACTTTCATTTTCTTCATTGAAAGGATCATCGACATTGTTTTCTTTTAACCGTCGGCCCAGCCAGATTCCGGCCACCAGCAGACAGAGATAACCAACTGACAGCGTGAAGATATAGAGTATTGCACAGCAAGCGGTACCCCACGGCAGATGGCGCAGGGGGTCATTGAAGAAAAAGAGCAGCAGACCACAACCTCCGGCAACGGCGATTTGCCGATCGGTTATCTTTTTTGAACGCAGGCTTTTCGTCCCCAAGCAGCCGAGGGCAAGGAAGACGAGCGAAAATAATTTGGTCGCTGTCGAATAGGAAAAGAGTGCCGTGGTACGCTGGAAATTCAGGAAGAGTTTATCTATGAATTCGAATGTTCAGCCGGAAGCGGCCAGTCAGCCGTGGCAGAACCAGTAAATATTTAGGACTACAAACAGGATGCTGATGCCGCGCATAAACTGCACGACTTTTTCCAATGCTCTTAAATCGTCTTCTTGTTGCATGAGGTTCGGTTTTGGGGTCGCAATATAATAAACCCTGCGGTGTAAAGTGAGTATGGCCGCTCCAGGCCGTTCCAGACCGTTCGCGGATAATAAAAAGAGGATTTTTCTGGTTTGGGATAGCAGAAAAAGTTTCATTTTTTGCTAAAAAAATCGGTCATTATTTCTCGTATGTGGGAGACTATTCCCAAGCCTTCTACGTTCAGCAAAAAAATGGCAAAAAATACGTTTTTAGTTGTGAGGATAGAGAATATATTGTTTTCATTGTAAAAAAGAAAGTGAAATCCTTAAACTGACTGAAAAACACTGATATAAATAAAGAGTGGGCAGATAATGTATTTGTCCACTTTTTTTATCACTTATAAATTACAAATAATATGGTTCAAGGAAAAAGAAATAAGCACTAAACTTTGCATGATATTCGCAAGTGAAATGTCTGGTTTCATCGAACTTATGGAAAAAGAATTGAAAATATACAAGCCGGACAATAACTCTCCGGTAGAGATACCGCTTGCAGAAAGCAGTGTCCATGCCGGATTCCCTTCCCCTGCCGATGATTTTCTGGAAGGACAGCTCGATCTGAACCATCTGGTCGTAAAGCATCCCGAGGCGACGTTCTTCGCTCGGGTCGAAGGAGACTCAATGAAAGATGAGGGAATTGCCGAAGGCGATATTCTTGTGGTGGATAAAAGCATTGAACCCTACAACGGCTGTCTGGCCGTGGCGTTCGTCGATGGGGAGTTCACCCTCAAGCGTGTGAAAATGGAACCAGACAAGATTCTGCTCGTCCCGGCCAATCCGAAATACAAGATCATCGAAATCTCCCCGGACAGCGAATTCGCAGTTTGGGGCGTGGTCAACTACATCGTAAAAAAAGCCTGATCCGGGCAACCTACTCGGCCTACTCACAATCAAGGTAATACAAGCATCCGAAAAGCACCGTTTTTGTAATTCTAACAGCCCAGACAATACAAAGGGAGAATAATCCGTTTGGTTGCCGGGGTAGTATGTTTGGACTTTGTGACGCGAATAATTTCTACGCTTCCTGCGAGAGAGTATTTAACCCGTCGTTGATTGGACGCCCTGTTGTGGTGCTTTCGAACAATGACGGCTGTGTCATTGCGCGCTCAAACGAAGCCAAGAAACTCGGCATTGAAATGGGGGCGCCCTACTTTCAGATCAAGCAACTCGCCCGCCGCGGCAATGTCGCTGTTTTCTCGTCGAACTTCGTCCTATACGGCGATATGTCCCGGCGGGTAATGAGCCTGCTCAAGAAATTCGCCCCTGCGACTGAAATTTATTCCATCGACGAGGCGTTTTTGGATTTTTCGGGGGTCGATCCTGCTGCGCTCAACGGATTGGGACACGAGATCGCCCGTACCGTAAAACAGCAAACGGGGATTCCGGTCAGCATCGGCATCGCGCCGACCAAGACCCTTGCTAAAATCGCCTCGAAACTCTGCAAGCAATACCCGAAATTAGATGGCTGTTGCTTCATGCACCGCCCGCAGGACATTGAAAAGGTACTCCGCAAATTCCCGATCGAGGATGTCTGGGGCGTAGGCCGTCGCTATGCGAAAATGCTCAAGGCAAACGGCGTCAACACAGCTTGGGACTTTACGCAACTTACGCCCGAGTGGGTGCGCAAACGCATGTCCGTCGTCGGACTGCGCATGTGGAAAGAGCTGCGCGGAGAGGCGTGCATCGGTTTCGAGCAGGCACCCGCGGATAAAAAGCAAATTGCCACGACGCGGACGTTCGCCCACGACATCGACGACTTCGGGGAACTGCATCAGAGCGTCGCGCAATATGCTGCCTCCTGTGCCGAGAAACTCCGCAAGCAGAACAGCGTATGCGGGGAGGTTGTCGTATTTATTCTTACAAATCGTCACAAGGACAACATTCCGCAGCACTATGAAAGTCGTCTGCTAAAGCTCTCGGTGCCGACAGACAGCACGCTGGAACTGACGAAATACGCATCGGGACTGCTCCGGCAGATTTATCGCAAAGGCTACGCTTACAAGCGGGCCGGTGTAATACTCTCGGACATCTGTTCAAAGACCGGAACGCAGCGCGATATGTTCGACACCACCGACCGGGATAAACACGATAGACTGATGAAAGCCGTTGATGGGTTGAACGCGGCTTACGGCAAGCCGAAGATCGTCACGGCTGCCGAAGGGTTCGAACGGTTCAGGATGAACCGGCAGCACTTATCAAAAAAATTCACAACCGATTGGAGATACATCATCAAAGTGAAAGTATAGACCCGAAGATCGAAGGAAACCTATCGTTCATAAGATCGTTGTACTTCTTCCCTTCGAAAAATACCTGCTTGAAAATTCGGTTTTCTTTTCCCAGTTTAAGTTTCATCGGAAAGGGCTGGAAATGCAGGCCAAGCCGAATCACGGCTTTGAAAAGTTCGTGTTGTGTTGCATTACATTTTTCCATGATCTCCCTACATTGGGGTTGTCGCAGGACATTTTGGGCAAGTGCCGCAAGCAATTCCCTTTCCAGTTTCCGATTCACTCTTCCATTCAACAAGTCTTTAGGTGTGTGGCGGCCATCTGTCAGCAACAGGCCGAAACCCCGTTTAGCACAGAACTCCATAAGCGCTACGGTCTTCATCTGTACACGGTAATCAAGCATGCCGGACAGTTCTTTGACTTCGGAGAGGACGAAATGTCCCGAAGCGAGATAAATCCCGAAATCAGGAGTATAGGTTACTTTACGACGACCACGCCAATAAGGAATTTTGACGGGCTGATCCCAGTAGAAGACAACATGCTTACTGGTTTCAAGCCGTTTTATAAAACTCAGTTCTAATGCCGATTCGTACTGTATCTTCCGGCTGCTCTTCGCCGAATGAATCAATCCACTACAATACTTTTTCGTTTGCGTAACCTCACGACAAGGTAGCAGTAAATCGAAGTAGTCAATGTCGAACCTATCCCTTTTGTCGAACCACAAAATTTTACTGAAGATGTTATCTTTCGACCTTACGCTCATACGTCATATAAACGTATTCGGTAAATTGAAAGTATGCGAAAACGATAATCACGCCGGATTCATCAACGGTCTGCAATAAGTTTTATTTACAACTCGATCACGCATCATTTGCATATTATTGAAGTTGCGCGATATATTTTGGATTTTCTCAATGTAGTCATCACTACCGTCCGGTTTTTGGTGGTAGAATGGTTTGATCGAAATACAATTTCGATGTTCAAAAAGGGTATTCAATAGAGTACGATCTGAGTTACCGCAAGAATGCCCCATAATATATATTTGATACGGATCGGTGTCAATAAACCGGAGTAGTTGGCGATAGTTATCTGTTTCCAGATAGCGGATCGACTTGATATTCTTTAAAAAGCAGTTATTGTTCAAATTTGAAAGTGTTTTGTAATCTTCGTCCAATTCATCGCCATAGCCGAAGATTACGGGATTCTTCTCGTTGTCTAATTCCCCGTGTATGTGGTTTATCTTGAACCCGGATTCGACCGGAATATAGAGATTGGCAGTTTTAGTATAGTTAAAATTTAAAAACAGTATTTGATCCGGCAAAAGGAAGAAATCGGGAACTGTTAGTTTTTTATTATATATATTATCTATATGTTTTTGCACATCAAAGTATGGTTCGAAAGTGTCTCTTAGATCACTTGAGGGGTCTACGTCTTCAATTACAGATTTCTTATAAATCTCCAAGTCTGATTTAATTGATAAATATGATATACCGAACCGTTTCAAAAAGGTGCGTATGTATTCTTCCGATTCATTCCAAAAGTTATCCAATCGGTTTATCAGATATTTGTTGAAAGTTTCCCTGCTGCCAATAGCAATATCATCAATGTTGAACGGTTCAAAAATGGATTTTCGAATACATTCTTTTTCCAATTCGGGGACGATGTTTTCTTTTTGAACTTCTCTCAGGTAAGCAATTAATTTAGATTTAATGATTTCAAATTCTGCATCCAATTCGTTAGGATCGTCATATAATCTTTTTGAATTTTTCGCAATGTTTTTTAGTTGAATGTAATATTCGCTTTCAATATCTACCCAAGTTTTCGTTTCTACGTGATTATCTATTTTCGAGAAAAACGGCGACTTTTTAATTATAAATTCGTCAGGACGGGATTTTATTTCGTCGATAATTTCTCTCGGTGTGGGAGGTATCTGACCATTTATTTTGTAATGAGGTATAATATAATACCAACAAACACCATCATCGCCTTTTAGTGAAATCGAGCACAATTCATCGGTTACTGTTTTACCCAAACAACTGCTTAACCATCCACCATATTGAACCCAGTAATTGTCAATAAAGTCCTTGTAACTCGTATGCAGGCCATGTGCCAGGTCAAAACCATTGCCTATCAATATTATTCTGTTCATCTTCTTCTTGCAAATCTGAATCTTAACAAAGATAACAAATTATGACATAAGTTTCAAATCCATGTTCATAAAAGGCATGGATATTGACTATTAGAATATAAAGAATCAATATGTGCTACCATACAGCTCTTGTCGCACAGCCCCATCAGTTGGCACTCCGTTTCGGTAGAGAGTTCGACCGGATCGAAGATTTTCGACCCACGTATCATGTCTCGGCTTTTGCACACACCGAATATCCGATTATCACGGTTGATCCGCATATTCAGTTTTTTCGTTGGGGTCTTATACCCTTTTGGACGGACACACTGGAGGATGCCATAGCAATCCGCAACCGCACGATAAACGCCCGGTCGGAAACGATCTTCTCGAAGCCTTCGTTCCGGGAGCCGATCCGCAAAAAGCGATGTTTGGTTCCGGCTTCCGGATTCTTCGATTGGCGGCATGAGGGAGAGCACAATGTACCCTACTATATTACCGTCCATAATCGGCCGATTATAGCTTTCGCAGGGATATTCGATTGCTGGCACAATAAAGAGCTTGATGAATACGTCGGAACTTATTCGATCATCACGACCGGGGCAAACGAAATGATGCGTTACATACATAATACGAACTTCCGGATGCCGGTGATTCTGCGACCGGAAGACGAGCAGCGATGGCTCGACCCGGAACTGTCCGAGAAAGAGATTATGGGACTGCTGAAGCCCTATCCCGACAAGGCTATGGCAGGGAATATCATCGACAACGCTTTTATCCGGAAATCGCCTTACGACCCTTCGATCTTGAGCATGGCGATTCCCGGATAGATCGCTCTACGCTGTGGCCGCGCGCCCCTAAATATGGGGCAGGTGGGATTCGCGCAGTATCGGCGCAAGCGCCTCGCACATTTCAAAGGCCGCCCGGTTCCGGTCGTCGATGCGAATCTGGCCGGAGGCCATATACAAAACCGAAGCCTTTATCAACCGAAACAACCCTTGCTGAATTGTCGGATGCAGTAATGCGATGCTTTCCACAAAGTTTTCCGTATTGAACCCATAGCTATTCAAGGCTTCCGCAAGCGGTTTGAGAACGGCATATTCCGTCGTCTGTTTCAATTTATCTGAGTCTTTCATATTCCCGGATTTTTAATTAGGAATTCGATGCTACAATTTGATCCGCCGCATCAGTTCGCCGGAAATCTCGTGCAGTTCCCGGCTGCGGGTCGGTTCCATTTCCCGGGCAACGGCCGTCAATCCTTGTGTCAGTTTCCAAAGGGACGGGCCGCCGGAAAGCCCGTCTTCGGGATTACCGTTCATCAATAATTTCTGGACACTCTCCCCTTCGGATTTCAGGAGTTTATTTGCCTTGACCAGTTTCTTGAGTTCGTCGTTGAAGTCCACCTTGACGCGGCTTGCCTCCTGAATCATTACGGCCTGCCGCGTGATGTTATCCCTGCTATACAGATTCTTCGTAAAGTCCTTGGTCGCCGACATTGTTGTTTCCGTATCGAGGGCATAAGTGCGTTCGGAAAACTGAAGGTTATCGGGCAGCCGGGAGCCGAGGTGTACCTGCTTCATCAGGCTCTCACGCACCATACCGTTCAGGCAAACACCATTGAGCAGATATGCCCGCATATCCACAGCCCCGTCCCCGTAGTCGGAGGTAGAGAACCGTGCGCCCATATAGACCATCACCGTTCCGTTGAGTTCCGTCGGGATGCTGATAGGTTCCGGAAGGATCGTTTCGACCCAGATTTTTGTGTCGCTCATATAAGCGTCGCAGGGAACGGCACCCTGGCTTATGGCTTCCGTCAGAAAGGCCATGAGGATCTGCTCGCTGTTCAGACGCCGGTAGCTGTCCGACAACACACCGCGCACCTGGTTGCCGACAGTCCGCACCAGCACGCGCGTGCGCTCCGTCCACCCGGAATGTTCGTTGAGAATCTGCGTCGCAAGCTGCCGCTGCCACTCCGTACCTTCTGATAGCTGCCGGAGGTATTTCGAAGGGATATTCATCTTCTCGGCCAACTGCCCTACTGCGTGCGGATGAAGCGAGTAGCGGTTCTTATTAACATTCATCGTAATATATCCCTGTTCGGTGAATTTGATTACCGGAACCGTATCTTTCTTTTTGAGTTCAACCCCGATCGGGGCAATGAAGTCCTGCGCGGAACGGTGTTCCGACATCAACCGCTGAAGCGTTTGCTTGACATTGTTCTGGTTGTGATCGATCATGCGTTGTACCTTGTTCCTAACAACGTCGTTGAGTCCTTTCTGCAATTCGATTCTATCCATAATTTCCGCCCATATTTTACCTGCCGGGCATGGCAGGGGTTAAAAATTAATATTTGATGTTTTCCCGGAATTAAAATCGAATCATTGTCTTACAAGACATTTGATTATCCCGGCTCTCGGAGCAAAGGGCAATAACAGGCGGGCAAGGCCGGAGGCGGGGATCGAGGTATAAAAAAAGCACCTTCACGGTGCTTTTTTTGTGCCGAGACTTCAGCCTGCCCCGGTGGAGGCCGCGCGTCTGTTATCTTTGCGCAGGAGCCGGGAGAATCATTGAAAAACTCATATATATATATACATTCAAAGATAAATTGTGAAAAAAATCGTATTTTTGATATGATGATTTTTAACTCTTATTTATTATGGAATCTATTATAGTGTTGATTTGTATTTCTCTCATAGTTGTTGTTTTGGGGATTATAATACATCATTGGATGACCCAAAAAGAAATAAATACCCGAAAAGATAAATTATTTCAGGCACTCGATGAGAAATATGCGAATGGTCTCATCCAAACAAAAGAAGATGTAATTATTGTCTTGAGTTCGATTTACAGAAATTCGTATAGCGAGTATCCTCTTGTGTCCGTTCTTGAAGATTATATTACAGAAAGGATCGGATATATCAAAAGAATTGATAAAGAAGAAACAAAAAAGAAATACGATGTATTTAAAAAGATACTTGATATAGAAAACAGGGAAAGACCGTTCAAAAATGCTCCGGATGAGGAACGGCGCCTCCTCGCAAATCTTAATGAAGAGATGAAAAATGAGGATATGGATTCCCTTGAATCGAATTTGAACGAGCTATATTCGGTTATTGTTACCCGTAACAAGATTTATTTGAAACAGGAAAAAGGCACAAAAAGAGCGAACATCGTTTCCACTATTGGACTGACCCTTACAATCGTTTTTGGAATTACAAGTATATACTTTGCGATACTACAAATGAAAACTGTGTCAGCTAATAAGGAGCAGACCAAGAGTGAAACTGTTGTTCAAAACCAACAACCGGACGAAAATATATCATCGGGATCATCAGAATGAAAAAGAGAACTTTGTAAAAGCTACTTTCCAGATTATCGTGCATATAGGAGCGGAATATGGAATATATACACCGACTGTGCGGCGATCGCATCCTAAATTTCAAACTCCTCGCCTGCAAAAAAATTGCGTCGCCCGTGAAAACAACGTATAGGTTAAGTGGTTCGGTTAATGTGCTATTCTTTTAATATTGAAGTGTGCGACATATCCCGGACGATTACACCCTCATCGAATAGTTCATAGGCGAAAACCCAGTCCTTTTCAAAAACCGCACAACGATAACCGAGCGAACACCATTTACGAAACCGGCATAGCGGGTAATCCGCCGCATTGCCCAAACTCCTCAAAAATTCATCCATTCTGTCGGTGCGTTTCAACGCGGCCTCCCTCGAAAGTTTCAACTCGTCCAGAAGGTATATCCTCAATTCTGAAATCTTATCCAGAACCGCTTCCGCAATCAGAACCTCACGCATTTTTATCGCAATGCTCGTTGATCTGGCGCTTCAGTTCGGCTGTGAAAACTTCGACCGGCCTTGCATTACTCGCTTTAGCGGCTTCTTTGAAATTTTTCTTTTCACTCTCCAGAACGGTCACACACTTGTGCCCCTTGATTAACTCCAGGAGCCATTTCCCTTCGGGGGAATTATCCTCAATCATTATGTGTGTCATAGCCGTAATTTTTTTGTGTCCTGCATATACCAAACGTGCGCTTCGTCGATATGTTATCTATGCACCAAAAATAGTGCTTAATTTCCACTTTGCCAAATCGAGTGGCTCTGTTGAGCGAGTAAATTTTCAGCTCCGGAAAATTTCAGTTGGCGTTTATCCACAACAATCCCGGCGGATGAGCCGGCAAGTTTTTCGTAGGGAATAGTACGTGATGAATCAGAAAAGTTATACCTTTGCCTCTATGATGCGGAAATTATACATTATAGCCGGGTGTAACGGTGCGGGGAAAACAACCGCATCCTATACTGTGCTGCCCGAAATGCTGGGATGCAAGGAGTTCGTAAACGCCGACGAGATCGCAAAAGGCTTGTCGCCCTTCAACCCCGAAAGCGTGGCGATCGAGGCCGGACGCCTGATGCTTCAGCGCATGGACGACCTGTTGGCCGAAGGTGCGGATTTTGCATTCGAAACGACGCTGGCGACTCGTTCATACGTGAAGTTCATCGAGAAGGCACATGCAAAAGGCTATTATGTCACGCTGCTGTTCTTCTGGCTGCCGACCCCCGAACAAGCCATTGAACGTGTTGCAACCCGCGTAAGAGAGGGCGGTCACAATATCCCCTCGGAAGTGATCCGCCGCCGCTATGCAAACGGCATCCGGAACCTGACTACGCTTTACACGCCTATTTGCGACTATTGGACGATCTACAATAACAGTTCCGTCGATGGCATCCGAAAAGTCGCATGGGGCATCAACAAAGAAATAAAACAGGTTATTGATCCGTTATCCTATAAAAAGATTACCGATTATGAGTGAGCTTGAAATAAAACAGATGCAGGAGAAAATCGATGCGGGTATTCTGCTCGCGCAGAAACGCCTGATCGAAAAAGCCAAAAAGGAGGATGCAGAACTGGTTATCGAGCAAGACGGGAAAGTCGTGCGCATTAAAGCCAAAGATTTGAAATAAAATGCAACTATTTTGAAGAAAATAAGGGATCTACTTTTCGTAGCTCCCTTTAAATTTTTTGTAACCAACTAATAGTTAGCTTGGCGTACATGCTTGGATACGATTTTCATAATTACAAATGTCATCATTCCTTAAAAAAATACTTCCCATTTCTCTGCTTAATAAGGTAGCCGTGATAAGAATTATTAGCTTTATCTGAAAAGTCAATTCTTATTTTATACTCATCTTTATTAATGTCCTCCTTCCCCACGTAACAAAAAGATAAATTCATTGATTCACCTTGTTCCAAATCCCACGGACAAGGATCAGAATGGTGAATCAGGTTTTTTGACTTTACTTTTACCTTATTTATGTGGCATAAGTTTTCTCTATTTATTAAATCAAAAATCACCTCTCGTTCTATTTGCTTAATATGCAATGTATTACACCACAAATTAGGTTTAATGCCTATAAGATATTGTTTACGTGTATACCAAACTGCCAATCCTGAAATAATAAAGGCTAATACAGAAAGAACGACTGAAATAATCTCGAAGGGTGTCATAATGTGAATGTTTAAATGTTGAATTATATAAATATGATTTTCACTCAATATTAAAGGTCACTTTATACCGTGAGTTACATTTCCAGCTCCTTGAAAAACTCTGTGAGGGTGATGCCGTAGTAGCGGCAGAGGCGCTCGATGGTGCAGAGCGTGAAGTTGCGGCGGCCGGTTTCCAGCAGGCCGATGTTCAGGCCCGTGGCGCGGGCGACGACTTTCTGGAACACGCCGCGCTCTTCGCGCAGGGCCGTGAATTTCGCGGCGATGCGGCGCACGGATTCCGCGTCATGGCGTTTGGGTTTCATAGCGTCGCGTCGTTTTCGGATTCGGATTCGGATTCATCAGCGCCGCGGGGTTGCTCGTCGTAAGGCTCCAGCCCGGCGAAGAACTCTTCGAGCGTCGTGCCGTAGTAGCGGCAGATGTCGATCAGCGTGGTGATGGTCGGATTGCGCAGGCCGTTCTCGACATAGGCCAGGTAGATGCCCGTCTTGAACTGCACCTTTTCCTGCGACAAACCGTGCTGCTCGCGCAACTGACGGAGCCGTCGGCCGACGGCCTTTAAAAATGCGGGGTTCCGTTCCTGCTTCATCATGGCGCAAAGAAGCGCACAAACTACCTTTTTTATAATACCGTAAAGGTAGCCCAGCGCGATAATGATAAAAAAATCGGGCCGAAATAGCTGTTTTTCAGGGTGCAAGTGTACCGAATCCGAAAAAACGTTTTACCTTTGCATTGGATAGACGCCAAAATCAAAATTATGGATAGTTTACTTGCTGATAGTGACAGGCGCAATCTGTCTTGTCAGGCCAAGTAGATCCGTTCACCCCTCCAACATACGGGCAACGGGTCGAAAAGCCCGGCGCGATGATTGCACGAACCCCCGACGAGATCGGTGCGTTCGTCTGTAAAACCGATTGTCGAACAGTCGTTTTCAGCCCGTCACCACGAAATATAAAAAATAATGTGCTGCTCCTTATAAAAAAGGTAGTTTGGGCGTTGCGAATTTGATTTAAATTCGTACCTTTGTTGTAAGCGATCCGCCGAAAGGCGTGAATCGCGTTGCTGTCGATGTGAACGTGAGAATTTGCAGTAAGGCGGCAATCAAGAGGATGCCCTACGTCGGGTCGTTACCACGCCCCGATTGGAGGCAGTACATTCAAGGCACTACACCGCATGACGGGCGTGGGCCTCTTGCGTTTATGAAGTTCTTACGGGTTTCTCACGACCTACATCGGCGTAGTAACGCAAGCACGCATACCTCTCGCGCAGGGGACAGCGTGGGCCTATCCTCGATAGGCCGGGTTCACGTCCGTCTATTTTGTTTAATAGGGGCTTCGGCGGATAGCATCGACTTAAAACGAAAAAGTTATGTTATCTTTGCGAAGTAATACACGGCCTTTGCCGTGACATATTGTAAAGAATAAAGGTTAGGACAACCTTTATACCTTCTGACAAACTTGCGACCATTAGAGATAATGGGTTTATGGTTGGTATAAATTGTCTGAAACCCTTGCTATGCCCCTGCACTTGTGTAGGGGCAGGCACGGGCGTAAGGGCAGTTACCAACCAAAGGCTCGCAAGGCCGGTCAGAAGGGGCTGTACCTGCGCTCGTGTTCTTTTAGATACCGTGCCGGGTGCATCGAGGTTATCCGAAACACCCGGCCCGCAGCTTCACACAGGAGGCTCGGGCGCAAGGACAACTTACCGGAGTAAGGCTCGCAAGGCCGGTCATAGGGGTTGTACCTGCGCTCGTTTTCGTAAGGGGCCGGGAAAGTTGAACAACAACTAACCCCGGTTACAATGTCACGGCAAATCAATCAGAAGAAGGAGGCGTTTTTGGCATCCGTCGGCCCTTGGTCGGCGGGAATTGCCGTGCCGTATGCCGGGGTTTCACCTATATCTGTTTATATTCCCCAAGCTCACCACCTCAATAGTCCCGTGACGCAACAGCATCCGGGCCGGGCGCGGGCGGCACGAATCTGTGTGAATTTGCGTCACTATCTTCATCTTCAATGTGTCCCTGCGCCCGTTTTTTCTGCCTGCGGTCAGACCGCTGGCGTTATCACCCCTGAAAATTATGCCCCATTCAAAACAGGGTCGGAAATCCGGCTGCATATTTTTAGGGTCGGGGCCGCGGACCCGATCAACCTGCGCCCCGTTTTTAACACACCATACCCAAAAAAAGATGAAGCCCATTCGTCGTCGAACCAATTCATAAGATTAGTGTTGGTTGATTTTTTGGGTAAGGGCGGCGGCGTGCCGTACTCCCGCCGCCCGTTTTCGAACACTCGCGCCGAAAGCATTTACAATGCCCCCGGTGCAAACAATAAGGACGGTTTGGCTCTTAAATCTGGTAGAAATCGTTTTAACCACGGTTTCGATAAATGTAATCCCGGCCGTCCTTTTTTCATCAAAAACCCTAATTTTTTCCAATATTCGTTGTCGAATCCGACCTCAAGAGAGGGTAG